>OIFX01000003.1_pt1 | contig 454870 bp, 382 predicted proteins | sample 1582151 | NCBI WGS metagenome assembly OIFX01 (sample SAMN07501068, study PRJEB24779) | human gut metagenome
CTCATCTGACGTGTTACCACTCAGACCGCGCTCCGGGATTTCCGGAATAAGGCTGACGTTCGCGTTTGGCTGCCCCGTAACCGTGTCATAGTTCGGGATCTTGATGTCTGCGATCGCCTGGAACTGAACCTCGATATCATCCGTGGTCTGGTCCGGGTAGGTGGCCTTCACCTTCGGGGTGATGATCGTACCCGGTGCAACGGTGTCATCTGCCTTCGCGGTGACCTTACCCGTCTCATCGACGGTCACGGTCCAGCCGGCTGGAATGGTGGCTGGGTCGATCTCGAACTTGGCCGGGTGAACAGGCTTGTGGCCCTTCATGATGGACCTAGTGCCCACCTGGGACGTGATTTCCTGGTTGAGTTTGCCCTTGGACAGGCCCGGGCGTACCAGGTCGGTCACCTGCGTGTTGTTCGGATCAACAACTACCATAAGCTGTAGCACGTCAGTGGAGCCGTTAGAATACTCCACCGTGATCTTGGGCTGCGCGAAAGCGCCCGGTTTCGGGTTCTCTGGAGCAGTGACGGTGACATTGTAGTCATCGTCCATCTCAACCGTCCAGCCCTCGTAGACGTACTTCTCGTCCAGCTCGACCTTGGCCTCAAATCCGCCCTCGGTCTTTTTCTTTGCCAGCTCCTTGATCAAGTCAGCGGTCTGAGTGAATGTGACCTTTTGCGGCTCGGTAGCCAGCGGGCCGGTTGGGCTATCTACACCCGAAATAATCGAGGCATCGGTCTTGTCGTACTGCGGGTTGTGGTATTCGGTGTCGTCCAGGGAGAACGCCGTGGAGTCGATGACGTTCGCCTTGTTGTAACGGGTCAGCGAGTTAGAGCTGTCGAAGGCTCCATCACGTTCGAGCCACTCATTGTTGTTCTTAGCTGCACCCTTGAGCTGGTCCACGCTACGCGGCTTTGCCAGAACGGAGAAGTTCACGTTCTTGTCAGTAGCCAGGTCGGTGCCGCGGTACTCCGGCCATGTGAAATAAATTTCGCCATTTTCGTCGATACGCAACATCTGCTCGCCGCCGGAGGCCGCCGGATCGGAGGTGCCGATAAATTTTCCGTTGCCATCGTAGGCCTCTACAACCATGCGGGACATAGAATCGTCCGTCCCACCGTTCTGCACAGCAGGCACGTTGATCTTGCCAACCTTGGTTACTTCACCGGGGACGATCACGTGCTTCTCGAAAGACTCCCACGACACCGTAATTGGGTTACATTCGATGTTCTCGCTCGGCCACGGGTTTACGACGGCCATGAAGAATGCGTTGTCCCCCTGGGTGGCTCGTGGTCCCCGGGGAGATTCCTGCTTATAGTCGCTCGTCCACCCGTAACGCACGGGGTTTTTGACAGTAGCTTCAGCGTACTGCTTGACCTTCTCTTCGGTCAGGTTCGCATTGAGATTAAGATTCAGCTGACGACCGCTTTTAGTAATCTCGATGCTTTCATCGGCCTTGTGCGTGACATTGTTGCCAAGAAAGGTCTGGCCGACATTCATAGAGGGAACTTTACCCGAATCGAGGTACGCGCTCATCTGGCCGGAATTGGTAAAGCTCCAATCAACGAACGTGCGGTCCTTCGAGTTATCAAAGGCGACGCTCAAGCCCCACCGGGTTTTCGAGGGGCTGGTAGCGCTTGGCTCCAGGGTGTTCCAGCTGAAACCAGCCTGGCTGCCATCAGAATCACCGCTCTCAACGAGACACGAGCCGGCCGGTAGGTCTGAGGCCTTCTGGGCGTCCCGCTCTACCGCGCCAGACTTGTCGCGAATGCCGCCGGTAAATGTTGCTGCGGCAGCTGACTGCGGGGCGATAAAGCTTGGTGCAACTCCAAGCGCGCTTCCTACCAAAGCTACGACTGAAAGCGTAACCAAAGAAAAACGCAAAGCGCGTTTTGGTTCGGTGGCGGGTTGTGGCATACGCATGTATTTTCCTTAATCCAACTAGTCCTAGGACATTCTGGAAGTCTCAATGGCCCCAATGAAGTCAGTATTGTGTTGTGGCCGCCCAAATACTCCGGCGCACTATGACTTCGTCCTACGTCCGCGGGGCGCCCATATACTATAGCATCCACGGGCGCTGGCTTTATAGGGGAGGTTCTGCGCTCTGCAGGTGATATTACGCACTGTATGGGACGAATAGTCTATTGACTTCTGTCCCGGTAGCACGCCTGTGGTTCGAGGTTTTATATGAGTACGGGGGTGAGACCGTTTAGGGTCTCACCCCCGTACTGTTATGCCGGTGCTGCGTCGGCTAGGCGATTAGTTCTCTTCGCCTTCGCGACGGCGTCGCATGAACGCCAGGCCGAGGCCTGCTACGCCCATTGCGGCTGCAATACCAGCGAGTCCTGCTACCTGCACACCAGTGCGTGCAAGCTTAGGCTTCTGGACTACCTTCTCGGTCGTCTCACCAGTGTTATCACCAGCGGCAGGCTTCTCAACGGTGACCGTCACGCGATCAATCTCGTTGCCGTCCTTGTCCTTGACGATGACAACGATCTTGTCACCAGGCTTAGCGTTGTCGTCGATGTCAACAACGAGGTTGCCGTCTCCATCGATTTCTGCCTTGCCCGGGCCATCGGTCTCGACCGTGGTGCCGTCATCAACAGGGCCGCCATCGTTCGGGATTACGACCTTGCCACCCGGCTCACCGGAGCCGTCCTTCCAGTCCGGCGTCTTGGTGTCAGGCTGCTCAACAGTCACAGTAACTTCAACCGTGTCCGTCGAGTCATCCGGGTAGGTCACTACAACCGGAACGGTGATCTTGTCACCAGGCTTGGCGTCCTCAGGAATGGTCACCTTGATCGAACCATCCTCGTTAACGGTCACACCATCAGGCGTGCCCTCACCAGGAGTGAACGTGGTGCCCTCCGGAGGCGTTACCTCGTTGCCGTCGCCGTCCTTAAAGATAGGCTTGTCAACCGTGACGTCATCACCAGGCTTGCCGGTGCCGTCCTCGTACTCAGGCTCGTACTTCTCGTTGTCCTTGGTTTCAGGAACGTTACAAACCTCGTTCTGCGCGGTCGTGTACGTCCAAGTGGTCGTCACACCTTCTGGGAAGGTGAAGCCCTTAGCGGGGCTAGCCTCAACCTTGACGGTCTGGCCGTAGTCGTAGACGTACTTGCCTTCAGCGTCAGGCGTTAGCTCCTTGCCATCGACGGTGACCTTGTATTCGACACCCTCGGTCTTTTCGACGGTGACGAACGGAGGCATCTCACAGTCTGCCGGGTCATCCGCGGACGCGCCCAGAGACGGGTTGCGCTCAGTCGGCTCACCCGGCGTAACCGGGGTTGCGTCCTTCTCGGTCACGGTGATCGTGACTGTAACCTCGTCGGTCGAACCATCCGGGTAGGTAACTACAACCGGAACCTCGATCTTGTCACCAGGCTTGGCGTCCTCAGGAATCGTAACCGTGATCTCACCAGTGTTCTCATCAATGGTCACACCATCAGGCACGTTCTCACCAGGAGTGAACGTGGTGCCCTCCGGAGGCGTTACCTCGTTGCCGTCGCCGTCCTTAAAGGTCGGCTTGTCAACCGTGACGTCGGTACCAGGTTCACCAGAACCGCCGTTGTACTCAGGCTCGTACTTCTCGTTGTCCTTCACCTCAGGCTGGTCAGGCTGCTCAACGGTGACAGTTACGTCAACGTTGTCCTTGGTGCCATCCGGGTAGGTGACCACAACAGGAACCGTGATCTTGTCACCAGGCGTAGCATCCCCAGGGATGGTAACGGTGATCTCACCAGTGTTCTCATCAATGGTCACACCATCAGGCGTGTCCTCACCAGGAGTGAACTTGGTGCCCTCCGGAGGCGTGGTCGTCTTACCATCCTTGTCCTTAAACTCAGGAGCGTCGATCTTGACGTCGCTACCCGGCTTACCGGAGCCATCCTTGTAGCCAGGTTCGATGTTCTCGTTCGTGTTCGGAACCTTCGGGTTGGAGTCATCCTCATCCGGGATGCCGTCGTTATCGTCATCCTCGTCCTCAGTGTCAGGCGTACCGTCACCATCGGTATCCAGCTTGAAGTTCGCATCCGTCTTATCGGTGGAACCATCCGGGTAAGTCACCGTAACAGGAACATCAAACTCCTCCGTCGTGTCCTTGTTCAGCTTCGACCCATCCGGGAACGTAACCGTGATCTCACCAGTGTTCTCATCAATCGTAACTACATAGCCCTCAGGAGCCTCGAAGTCCTCGCCAATAGCGAACTTCGAACCCTCAGGAACATCTACACCCTTACCATCCTTATCAGTAAAGGAAGGAGCAGACTTCGTCTCCTGACCAGGAACAACCAACTTACCCTCATACGCAGGCTCGTACTTCTCGTTGTCCTTCGCATCAGGCTGCTCAACGGTGACAGTTACGTCAACGTTGTCCTTGGTGCCATCCGGGTAGGTGACCACAACAGGAACCGTGATCTTGTCACCAGGCGTAGCATCCCCAGGGATGGTAACGGTGATCTCACCAGTGTTCTCATCAATGGTCACACCATCAGGCGTGTCCTCACCAGGAGTGAACTTGGTGCCCTCCGGAGGCGTGGTCGTCTTACCATCCTTGTCCTTAAACTCAGGAGCGTCGATCTTGACGTCGCTACCCGGCTTACCGGAGCCATCCTTGTAGCCAGGTTCGATGTTCTCGTTCGTGTTCGGAACCTTCGGGTTGGAGTCATCCTCATCCGGGATGCCGTCGTTATCGTCATCCTCGTCCTCAGTGTCAGGCGTACCGTCACCATCGGTATCCAGCTTGAAGTTCGCATCCGTCTTATCGGTGGAACCATCCGGGTAAGTCACCGTAACAGGAACATCGAACTCCTCAACAGTGTCCTTGTTCAGCTTCGACCCATCCGGGAACGTAACCGTAATCTCACCAGTGTTCTCATCAATGCTGACCTCATAGCCCTCAGGAGCAGTGAAGTCCTCACCAATAGCAAACTTCGAACCCTCAGGAGCGGTTACGTCCTTACCATCCTTATCAGTAAAGGACGGGGAAGACTTCGTCTCCACACCAGGAACAACCAACTTACCCTCATACGCAGGCTCGTAAATCGTGTTCTGGTTCGGGGACTTCGGATTGGTGTCGTCTTCCTTTTCCTTCTCGTCCGGAACGCCGTCGTTATCGTCGTCCTCGTCCTCAGTGTCAGGCGTACCGTCACCATCGGTATCCAGCTTGAAGTTCGCATCCGTCTTATCGGTGGTGCCATCAGGGTAGGTCACCGTAACAGGAACATCGAACTCCTCAACAGTGTCCTTGTTCAGCTTCGACCCATCCGGGAACGTAACCGTAATCTCACCAGTGTTCTCATCAATGCTGACCTCATAGCCCTCAGGAGCAGTGAAGTCCTCACCAATAGCAAACTTCGAACCCTCAGGAGCGGTTACGTCCTTACCATCCTTATCAGTAAAGGACGGGGAAGACTTCGTCTCCACACCAGGAACAACCAACTTACCCTCATACGCAGGCGTGTAATCGTCTGCATCATTGGTCACCAGAACAGTCCATGCAGACACGTCGTTGCCACCGGAGACCAAGACAACGTTGAAGTAGTCACCCTTCTTGGCATCCGCGGGGATATCGAAGGTGCACGCTGTGACCTGAGCCTTCATGCCCTTGGACTGGTCGAGCTCGCAGGTCTTGAGGACGTTGCCCTGCTGGTCGCGCCATTCCACCTTCGACGACAGGGTCGACACATCGCCATTGAGCTCCGGGGTCACCGTGGTGCCCGGACCAGCCGGCTTATCCGTTGCGTTGTAGTCAGCGGTAATCGTCACCGGAGTGTACGGCATGATGCCGTAGTTCACGTTGTACAGCGAGTTCAGGTTCTGGAACGGCACGCCGTTATAGTCGATCGGCAGCTGGTTCTCACCAGGGATTGCTGACGCACGGAAGTTACCGCCATCATTGAAACGTTGGAAGATCGGGGTGTGGAAGCCGGTGTAGCCGTTCTGGACCACGCCGTCCTTGTTCTCAACCCACACGAACACATGGTTCGGGTTCAGGATATCTTCACGAACCTGACCCTTTTCGTAATTTCCGAAGCGCAGGGTGTAGTAGCCCTTATTGTCGGTCTTACCGTAGACGGTCTTGAGGATGTACTCGGGGTGGTCCTCAAGCATCTTCTTGGTTTCTTCGGCAAGCTTGGCCGGGTCGTCCTTATACTGCTCGTGCAGCTTCTGGTTAGCAGCAGCACCGTCCTTGGTCAGGGTAGACGCGTAGACAGTGTAACCGTCAGCTGCTTCGTCAATGCCGTTCATCGACGGACCAGTAGCAACAATTCCCTTGTCCGGACCACCGGTCTCGAGCCACACACGACCAGAAACAGTGTTCGGAACTTTGGTCTGGGTAGAAGCCAAGCTGATCGGGCCTTCAGGGTCCTCAACGAGCTTGTCACCCTTGGCAGCCATCCAGCTGGCTTCGTGATTCGGCGGAACTTCCTGATAGAAAGCGGCCATCTGCTGAATATTGCCGTCGGCAGCGGCGAAGGAACCCAACGGTCCTTCGACCAGACCATTGAAAGAACCTGGCACAAAACCATTGGCCTGGCGGAACATTACTACTTGGTTGCCGCGCTCGTTCGTGAACGGCTCAACCCAAATGCGGTGCTTCTGATCGGTGCGGGCTGCCCAGGTGTGCTCAGTACCCAGCTTGTCAGTCCAGGTAATGCCCTTATCGCCAGTACCAAAGGCGAAGGTACCCTGGCCACCATTACCGGCAACCACATCTGGAAGAGTGTGAGTCTTCGCACTAAAGATCGGCGAGTACGAGCCATCCTTATCGCGGAACTGAGCATATACGGTGATGCCATCCAGCTTCACGTTGCCGTTGGCGTAAGTAGCACTCGGGTTACCACTAGGACTAGTCAGGTACACGTGACCCGAGATTAGTCCCTTACCAACGCCTTGCGCGTCGGTTAGATTCGCCGCCTTAGTGACACGACCACTAGCGATCATATCAGCGTCAATAATCTGGTCCGACGGTTCAGAAACCTGCGTCGGGGCTACTGGCTGAGCAACCGCATGATCTAGGCCACCTAAGAAATAGCCTGGCGTCATGCTTGCAGCCACCGCTATAGCCAAAGCGGCAGAGCCTACGCGCACGGAATCTCGACGAAGAATCCTATGCGTCTTTCGTTTCACCATGAGTTAAGAGATCCTCTCGTGTTTTACTCAAAGGCTTTGGAACTGAAATTTCAGTCTCCAGTTACCCAAACCAAGCAGAAGAGACAATTCGCTCCTCGCACTGATGACTAATTAATGGGAATTAACTAGGACTAAACTCTCATGTGGAGCCTACAATTTCGAATTGAGAACTGCAAGACCATATTCGAAAAGATATTTCTTGACACTCTCCCCAGCGACGACAAGGCTTTCTCCCCCCCCCTCCCCCGCCCTTCCGGAATTTTGTTTCGAGGAGCGCCTCACGGGAATGAACGCGACTGCACGTTCGCTCAATTTAGGTAACGAACTCATGCTATTTCTCCCCGTAATGCGGAAAAGCCTAGGAATCCGAGCGCACTAGCATTACGGTGTTTTTAAGCCCCCTTTGCCCGATTTGGAGAAAGTCATGACGCCGGTAGCTGAAACCATCAATCCTCTCGTCGAAAAAGCACTCGCCGCACTTGAAGAATTCAAGAACTACGACCAATCAAGCGTTGACCTCATCGTTGAGGCCGCTGCCAAAGCAGCTCGCGACGCACACGCAAGCCTCGCCCAAATGGCCGTTGAAGAAACTCAGCGCGGCAACTTCGAAGATAAAACCGTTAAGAACATTTTTGCCGCAGAGCACGTTACCGCCTATATGCGCGACCTAAAAACCGTGGGAGTCATATCGCAAAACCAGTTCACCGGAATCACCGAAATTGCGGAACCCGTCGGCGTGGTTGCCGGCATCACTCCCGTCACAAACCCCACCTCCACCACCATCTTCAAATCCCTCATGTGCCTTAAAACGCGCAACCCCATCATCTTCGCGTTCCACCCCGGCGCCCAACAGTGCTCCGCCCAAGCCGCCCGCATCGTCTACAACGCCGCGGTAAACGCTGGGGCTCCACAAGGCTGTATTCAATGGGTTGAAACCCCGTCCATGGAAGCCACTAACGCCCTCATGAATCACCAAGGCGTGTCCGTAATCCTCGCCACCGGCGGCAATGCGATGGTGCGCTCCGCATACTCATGTGGCAAACCCGCCCTCGGCGTTGGCGCCGGTAATGCTCCCGCCTACATACACTCGTCAGCTAACCTCAACCGCGCCGTTTACGACGTGGTTGCCTCCAAAGCCTTCGACAACGGCATGATCTGCGCATCCGAGCAGGCCGTCATACTAGATGAAGCCATCAAAGCCGACGCTCTTAAACAATTCCAAGCCCTTGGCTGCCACATCGCCACCGAAGCCGAAAAAGCGAAGCTTGAAAAACTGCTCTTTGGCGCCACGGCCTTCACCGACGCCTGCCAAACCGCCAAGCTCAACCCCAAGATCGTTGGCCAATCCGCCCACGACATTGCCCACCAAGCCGGGTTTGAAGTGCCCGAAGGCACGCAAGCAATCCTCGCGCAATGCACAGAAGTGTCCTACTCAGAACCCCTAACCCGCGAAAAGCTCAGCCCCGTACTTGCCGTACTTACCGCTAAAGACGCCGACCAAGGCATTGAACTGGCCACCCAAATGGTAGAGCAAGACGGCCTTGGCCACACCGCCGCAATCCACTGCCGCAACCAAGACGTCATCGCTAAGTTTGGGAACCGTGTGCGCGCCGTCCGGCTAGTTGAAAACGCGCCAACCTCACAAGGCGCAATCGGCGGCCTATTCAACAGCTTCATCCCATCACTCACGCTCGGCTGCGGATCATACGGACACAACTCAGTATCAAACAACGTCAGCGCCGTGAACCTCATCAACATCAAACGACTCGGGCGGAGGAACACCGTGATCAGCCCCTTCCAAGTTCCATCAAAAATATTCCAAGGCCCAGGCGCCATTCGCCAGCTCGCCACACTGCAAGACCTAGGCAAAATCACGATCTTCACCGACAAGGCCACTTTGAACTCCGGGGCAGTTGCCAACCTGCTCGCGCTACTACACACACGCGACGAAGCCAGCTCTATCCAAATCATCGACGACATCCCGCGCACCCTCACCGTTGATTTTCTCCGCGAAGCCACCACCGAAACCGCAGGATTTGGCGCAGACACGCTACTAGCATTTGGCACAACCGCAACGATTAATGCCGCGAAGTTTGTGCGCGCAGGCCTTGCAATCCCCCAAGCAGACATGGCCGACATTTGCGCCGGCCGCATCGCCCTCCCCCCGCGCATCCTGCAGCCGCGCCTAATCTGCGCGCCCACAACCTCCGGCGGACAAGCCGCGCTCTCGGCGAAAGCCTCGATGATCGACGCCGAAACTGGCCTCGAACGCCTCATCTCATCAGCCGCCTACCTACCCTGCATCTCGTTCATGGACCCGCAACTGGCGCAATGGAAGCCAGACCTGCTTGCAGCCCGCGGATTCGAAACCATCGCACAAGCCACCGAAGCGCTCTTCTCAATCCACGCCACGGACTACACCGACGCGCTTGCACTGCACGGCCTTGAACTCGCATTCACAAACCTGCCCCGCGCCGTCGACGAGGCCGACCACAGCGCCGCACACGAAAGCAGCCGCGACAAGGTGGTTTCTGCCGGATCCCTAACCTCCACAGCCCTTGGCAACACCAGCCTGGGACTAGCCGACGCCATCGCGCGCGCCTTCGCCCAATACTCCAACATTCCGCGCCAAGACCTGCTACCCGCAATCCTTCCCAACGTGGTTCGATTCAACGGCTCGCAACCACACAAACTCGTGGCCTGGCCCAACTACGAGACATTCCAAATGCCGCAACGGTGCGAAGAGATCACGCGACACCTCGACATCAAAGTTGGCAGCGAAGGAGCGGTGGAAGCCTACGCCACCGCCCTCGAAAACCTACGCGACCAAGTTGGGCTCACTTCCCTACTGCGCAACATGAACATGCCCGAATCCACGTTCAACCACAAACGCGCAGAGATCGCATCGCTCGCATTCGACTATCAGTCACACTCAGGCAACCCCCAAACCGCGCGTCTTGAAGACATCAAGGAGCTACTAACCGCCTGCTTCCGCGGCCAAAAATGGAGTCGCTAAACTAAAGTCCTGTTACCGCCCGAAGTAAAACAGGAGAACTTCCATGACCGGCCGATCCCCGCGCCCGCGCAAACGGATACGGCGCGCACAGCCCCGAGTTGTGAGCACCGAAACGCTTGAGGTCGCGGGGATCTCCATTACTGTTCTACGCAAAACCGGCCTGAAGAATATGTATCTGCGGGTTAAGCCGCCGCTTGGCAACGTGGTTATCACCGCGCCGCGCGGCGTGCCCCAGCGGGCGCTACGCGACTTCGCGTTGGCTCACCTTGACACCATCGAACGCGGCCGCGAGCGCATTGAAAGGCAAACGCGTGACGCGCTCTCCTACGCCACCGGCGAGACCCACTACCTGTGGGGGCGGCCCCTAACTCTTGAAGTGCGCGACGCCGCCCACACGAGCGTACACGTGGACGGTACTCGTTTGATCATGGCTCTGCCCGCCGAATCTACGCAGCAAGAACGGGAGGGCGTTTTAACCGAGTGGTACCGCGAGCAACTCAAACTGGCCCTTCCCGCAGCCATTAGACGGTGCGAGGCCAGCACCGGACTGGCCGCCAACGAGTATCGAGTCAAGAAAATGCGGACCCGCTGGGGCACCTGCAATCCGCGTGCAAAGCGAATCTGGCTGAGCATCAACCTGGCGAAGAAGCCCGAGCAGTGCTTGGACTACGTGCTAACCCACGAACTCGTGCATCTGATTGAGCGTGGACACACTCCGCGCTTTCATGCCCTCGTTGCCCGCTACTTCCCTGGACACGAAGAAGCGGAGCGGGTTCTTAAAGCCCCTCGACTTTGATCCAGAGGTGAGGGACAGAAGTGCGGCAATGCGTCGCCTTCATCTACCGCTGTACCAGTGATGCCAGCGATCCTCGATCAATAAACCTAGGCTCGCACACCACGCTATTTGGGAGGTCTTCAACTGACTTCGCACGCGAGGCTTCAACCAACAGATCCACACATTGGCGCCCCATCTGCTCGCGGTCCGTTGAGACCTCCGACAAATCAAACGCCGTATCAGCCGTATAACCGATCTGGCCACCCAGCGTCACAATCGAGTAATCGCGTGCAAGCTCAAGGCCGTGATCCGCAGCAAAACCGATCACGCCCTCCGCAACCGGCATGTTGTCGGTAATTATCACCGGATGCTCATCCGCATTGTCGCGCATTAGAGGAATGACCTGCTGGGCAGCCAAGAAATTCACGGGAAGCAACATCTGATCCAGGTGAAAACCGCGCTCCCGTGCGCGGTTCTTCGCAGCCCGATGGATCGACTTACCCACACGGTCTGCTACTTTCGCATCATACGGTTGCCTGCCAATCAGTAGCGCACTCCTGTGGCCGCAAGCGATACACTCATCGACCGCGATCCTCCCCATAACGTCGAAATCCGTCTCAACGTAAGGCACGCCGCCCTTCCTACCTGAGAATCCCAGGGCCACCGCGGGCACCTTTTCAGACAGCAGGACGTCCTCGCGCCAATCATCTTGCTCGACCTCCATGTAGATCACACCGTCAAGCAAACGCGACCTCAAAAATGTGCGGAATGTGTCCTCATCATTGCCCACGGTGGTCGGAGCGAGCAACGTGAGCCCCAGTTCGGTGCAGCGTTGCATCATACCTGTCACATACTCAGCCGAGCTACGATCCAAACCAGATCTCGTAAGATTCAAATGAATACCGATAGTGCGCAGGTTTCGAGCCGCAAGATTCGCCGCATACGCGTTCGGCACATAGCCAAGCTCCCTCGCAACGCTAAGCACTTTCTGGCGCGTCTCGTCACCAATCGGACGCGCCCCCGAAAAAACGTAGGAGACCGTCGATGGGGACACGCCGGCGTGCCTAGCAACATCAGCGCGCGTAACCCTCATACAACCTCCCAAAATAATAATGCATGCGCATAGGATCTACCCTATGCGCATGCATTACCTACTTACCGAAGCCACGCTCCACAGTTTGTGGGCACTACAGCCCCGCTCTCATTGATAGCAACATCGCACGACGAGGCCACAACAGCCGTCACATCCGAAACGTTCACCGGCTTCGAACCCATGTTCAAGACCAGCAGCACGCCCTTATTGCGAATAGCGAGGACCTTTTCGTCTCCCAGATCAACCCACTCGACGGTGCCCTTCGCAAGCTCAAGCTCACGGCGGAGCTTCAGCACGCGTCGGTAGAGGTTCAGCGTAGAGGCCGGGTCATCTTCCTGGATATCCGCCGCGAACTCGCCGAAGTAGTCCGGCTGCGGTAGCCACGTGTCACCCGTGCCAAAACCGAAGTGTGGCGCATCCGCCTCCCATGGAATCGGCACGCGACATCCATCGCGGCCTCTAACCTGGTGGCCTGTACGAAGCCAATTTGGATCTTGACGGCTCTCATCTGGCAGGTCAGTGACCTCGGGAAGCCCGAGCTCCTCACCCTGATAGATATACATAGAACCCGGGAGCCCCATGGTGAATACCGCCATGCCCTTCGCACGCGCAAGACCTAAATCGCGGTCAGGCTGCGGATCATCCACACCAATGCCCCGGTCGTAATCGATTTGCGGTTCATAACCATAACGCGTAGTCGCGCGCACAACGTCATGGTTGCTCGTCACCCAGGTGACTGGGGCCCCCACAACCGCATTGGCCTTAATTGGATCATCGATTGCAGCACGAACACGCTTCGCATCCCAGTTCGCCTTCAAATAGTTGAAGTTGAACTGCTGACTCATTTCATCCTCACGAACATAGAGAGCCTCACGCTCTGGCGTCAGCCACGCCTCCGCAACAAGCATGCGGTCGCGTCCATATTCATCGAGGACACTACGCCACTCACGGTAAATGTCGTGCACACCGGGTTGATCCCAGAACGGACCGCTCGTTTGGTCGAAGCTCAGCGCCTCATCCGACCAACGATCCGGACCAATCTCATCATCAGGCAGGCCCGGCGCCTTGACAAGGCCATGCGCCACGTCAACCCGGAAACCATCTACTCCACGGTCACACCAGAAACGTAGATAGGACTTGAAGAACTCGTGAACTTTCGGGTTCTCCCAATTGAAGTCCGGCTGCTCAGGAGCAAACAAATGTAGGTACCACCAGTTACGATCGGCCTCATTACTTGTCAGGGACTCAACCGCAGTCCACGCGGGACCACCAAACATGGAGCCCCAGTTGTTTGGTCGATTCCCTTCGCTGTAACGGAACATGTATATGTCACGCTCCGGCGAGTTCGGCCCTGCCTCCAAAGCATCTCGGAACAGCTTCATCTGGTCCGAAGAGTGGTTCGGAACAACGTCGATGATGATTTTAATGTCACGCTTGTGCGCCTGCGCGATCAGCTCGTCGAACTCCTCCAGCGTGCCGTATTCAGGATTGACATCGAAATAGTCCGCCACATCATACCCGGCGTCAGCCTGCAAAGATGGATAGTGTGGAGACATCCAGATCGCGTCAACACCAAGCTTCTTCAAATAATCAAGGCGGTTAATAATGCCCCGCACATCACCCAGGCCATCGTTGTTCGAATCACTGAAACTACGCGGATAAACCTGGTAAATCACAGCGGTGCGCCACCACTGATCCCAGTCGCTTCTTTGAACGTCAGTCAAGGAAAACTCCTCCTTTTACAAATGCGGAACGCTATTGTTTGATACTTCCGGCAGCCAGGCCGGCCACGATTCTTCTTTGGAAAACCAAAACTAAAATCAAAAGCGGAATGGTGACAACAACACCTGCAGCCATTTGCGAACCGTACGGGGTCTGGAACTGGCTAACCCCACCAAACTTAGAGATTGCAACGGGAGCGGTCTGCATGGTCGTATCGTTGACCATCGTTACAGCGATGAGGAACTCATTCCAAGCGTTGATAAACACGATGATTGCGGTGGTGAACATGCCGGGCGCGGCGATCGGCAGAATAACTTTTCTGAACGCCTGACCGGGCGTGCAACCATCCACCATCGCGGCCTGTTCTAAATCCACCGGAATCTGCTTGAAGAAGCTCGTCAGATTCCACACTGCCAGAGGCAATGCGAACGAAAGGCTGGGCAAGATCATCGATTGGTACGTGTTGATCCAACCCCAAGACGTGAACAACTTCAGCAAAGGAACAATGATCGCCACAAGCGGGAACATCGACGTAGCAATAATGATCGTTAGCAAAAGCGTCTTGCCTCTGAACTCTAAACGAGCCAACGCGTAAGCCGCCACGGTTGCTACAAGTAGCGCCAAGATCGTGGTTGTTCCAGCAACAATCAGCGAGTTCAGTAACGATGTTCCAAAGCCGCGTTCCGGGTCGAACACCGCAATGTAGTTCTCCCAACTCACTTCTTTCGGCCATAGCGAGATGTCAAAAATATCTCGCGCTGGACGCAGGGAGGAAACGATCATCCAATAAAACGGAGCCAGGCAGAAAACTATGATTACCACAATTCCCAGCCATGAGGACGTGGAAGTTAATGACCTCTTCAACTTCGGGCTCATCGCTCTTTCCCTCCTGCTAACAACTGATTACTGCTCTCATCCGCACCAGCCGCTTCCGCAGTAGCAGTTGCGGACTTGGGAGATGAATCCTTCCTGTAACCCCTGCGAATAAGGGAGAGTGGAACACCCCTCCGTTTCTCACCTTCGCTAGAAATAATCTCCGCTCCCATTACCTTCACGAATGCGAAAGCCAGAAGGAAGACGTATAGGAACAACACCAACGCATACGCAGCCGCGCTACCGTAGCGAAGGTTCGAAGCCTCATCCTGTACGAGCATCGAAAGTGTCTCAACCGAGCTCTTCCTTGCCCCGATCAAGATGTATGGAAGATCGAACATCCTCATCGCATCAAGCATCCTGAACAGCACAGCAATAATCAAAGCAGGCTTCACTAGCGGCATAGTGATATGAACGAAACGCTTCCACGCATTAGCGCCATCGATCTTTGCAGCTTCGTATACTTCCTCGGGGATCATCTGCAAACCAGCTAAGGTAAGCAATCCGATGAAAGGCGCTGTCTTCCAGCTATCCGCAATGATGACAGTAAGTTTTGCTGACCAGTCGCCAATCGCCCAAATAACCTGGGTACCAATAAGCGCGTTTGCAATACCGTTAGTATCGAAGATCCAACGCCAAAGGATCGCCGACACTGCCGTTGGGATTGCCCAAGGAATCAGAATTGCAGCGCGAACCAGGCCTCTGCCCTTCATTGCCTTATGCATGATAAGAGCCATTGTTACGCCGAGTAGCGTCTCAACAGCAACGGTAGTTACAGTAAAAAGCGTGGTGTTCCAGAAGGCGGTCTGGAAGCGAGCACCACTATCGCCCTGGAACATATTGATGTAGTTCTGGAACCCAACAAACGGCTCTGTCTGGTTAACAAACCCAGTTGCCGGATCGATGCCCTTAGCCCCGAAGAAGGACTGGTAAACCGAGGTAAGGGTAGGGAAAATAATAACAATCGAAATAACTAGAATCGTTGGAGCGACGAGCCACCACGCCAATCGCGCCTGTTGCTTCGCCCTAGAAGATTTGCGGTTTCGTGAAGGTTTAAGCACTGTGCTTGCAGACATTTATGCCTCCTTCCCATTGGGCTGTCGCATTCTGAGCCCAAAACGCGACAGCCCGACAGGTTCTATGCGTTCGCTTACTGTCCGGTCAGCTCAGTGAGCTTAGCTGCCAGGTCCGCAATCGCAGCGTCAACAGACTGCTCACCCTTCAGTACCGGGAACGAAGCATCTTGAATTGCAGCAGTCACGTCACCGTAGTTCGGGACCTGAGGACGCGGGTAAGCGGCTTCAATCGACTGCTTCAAAGTCGGCAGGTATGGGTACTGCTCAATATTGGCAGGATCGTCATAAACCGCGGTGTAAACCGGGGCGAGGGAAGCTTCCTTCAGCATGTATGCCTGAGCCTCAGCACTCGTGTAGAACTTAACGAAGTCCAAAGCAGTTGCCTTGTTCTCACAGAAGCTGGAAATCGCAATGTTGTGGCCGCCCAGCGAGGAGGCACCAATCTGCCCCTTTTCAAAGCCCGGCAAAGGAGCAACATCAAACTCCATGTCAGGAACCTCGTTTTGAACCAGGGAGTAAACGTACGGCCAGTTACGCAGGAAGATCACCTTACCGGACTGGAACGCGCTACGCCCATCCTCTTCGTTATAATCTAGGGTTTCCTGCGCGATCTTGCCGTCCTTGATCCATTCGCTCAATTTCTCCAAAGCAGCCTTGGCCTCGGGAGAATCAACTACCACCTCGCCAGTGGAAGGATCAATGATCTGGCCACCAGCAGTGTGGATAATCTCGTCAATGTTTACGGTCAGACCCTCATACTTGGCGAACTGGCCCGCGTAGCAACTCATGCCTTCGTTACCTGGCATAGCCTGTACGGCCTCACACATTTGAGCCATTTCATCCCAGGTGTTTGGGGCGTGATCAAAACCGGCTTCGCGTAGCAGATCAGCGCGGTAGTAAAGAAGTGCTCCATCCGAGCCGTGCGGAACCGCGTAAAGCTGGTCTCGGTACAGGCCCGTGTTCCAAACCGGCTCAAGGAACTCTTCCTTGTTCATCTCGTCTTCCGGCAGTGGCAAAATCCACTGGTTAGCAGCAAACTCGCCCACCCAAACATTGTCAACGCTTTCGGTGCAGTAGGCGTCAGACTTGGTTTCAGCGTTCTGAATCATCGATTGGCGCTGCTGATCAGGCTCCGTGGAGAGCTCGATCATCGTCACCTTCTCATCAGGGTGCTCTTCGTTCCACATGTCCATCAAACCCTGGATTTTGCCGGAGTTGTCCTTACCCTGAACGTAGGTAATAGGACCGCGGCCTTCGAACTTGACGTCATCCGTCGACGGGGCACTCGACTGCGTCCCCGTGCCACACGCGGTGAGGCCTGCCAATGCCAAGCCTGCCACCGCCACTAACGCGACTTTTGCTTTCATGAAGACTCCCTCGTCTCAACAATCAATGGGTTATTCGGCGCACATCCCATTCGTCGACGCGCGTCGACACATTTAAAACTAGGACATACCTAGGCGCAATGTCAAGGATCTTTACCAACCTGTTACAAGATCAATAAAGGCTCCAAAACGGGAGCGCAGAGGCGGGTTAATCCGGTCAACACCTCGGCCACTACTGCCGTGGAAGCAGCCCGCGTGGCAACCGAGCACCTCCTCAAACAAGGCGCGCAGAAAATCGCCGTATTGGGCCACCAAGAAGACCGGACGCAGGCCACCTCCAGACTCCGTTTCCAGGGATATGAAAAAGCTTTGGCTGGCGCAGGTATACCGCAGGATCCGAATTTGATTGGGACAGTGATCGACACCATCTACCCACACATGGGGACCATCGCAAACACTGCGTTAAACAAACTATTTGGACCGACTTCCCCACTCGAGGACCCTCGCCAAAAACACGTGATTACCGAGTTCGAACTAATAATGCGCACATAGGTAGCGCCTCTCTCATTCCCGGTTTCGATGTAGCTCCGGGAGAGCGCGTTTGGCGTGAGCAATACGCTTCAAACGTTCACATACCCTTAATGTAGAATTCACTTTTGTGGTTGTTGTATTGCAGATACTGACGTGTCTTTTGGCTGGAGTCGGAGCACTATATTTGTTTGAGATCTCCGCGGGATCCTTTATCCGCGGCGCCCTCATTGGCGTGACCGCTAATGCCCTGGCATTCTTCGCTCTAATACTCACCGGCCGCACCAGCGTCTACGGCGCCCCACATTCACCCAAGTTCTACCTTGGGTACCCCGCTATTGTCCTCGGGCTATGCGTAGTTGCTCTTCTACTCTTAGAATTCCTCACTTCGCGCGGGATTTTAGTTAAAAAGAGCGAGCCTTGGAACTGGCGTGGCCTGTTCCCAACCTTCATAGGCGCCGCTGTTGGACTGCTCGCAGGCCTATTCTTTTTCATTCCCAAATGGCTTGAAGACAGCGTTGGGGCGATCCCCCAAGACCCGAGCTTTATCTTCATCCTGACGGCAGCTGGCGACACTTCCACCGATGCGCAAGACCTTGCACTCCTAAATGAAATCGTAGCGCCCGCCATCTTCCTTGCACTACTAGGCGCAAGCATCGGATTCATCCGTTCTGATCTTCACTTCAAGATGCCGTCGGCTCGAACCTGGCGGATCACTCATCTGCGCGGCGTAGCCCTCGCGAGCATTTTTGCACTCCTTGCCGGCTCGTTTGCTTACTCTTACGCGAGGCTACCTATGAAAGAAGCCGCGCAGTTATTCTTCACTACCTCCAGCTATTTGGAGGACAACTACGTTGCTCCCACCACGGACAATGTGAAGTTACCCGCTCAGAAGCGCAACCTAGTACACATTTACATGGAGTCCGTTGAAAACTCCTACTACTCCAAAGATCTGGGCGGCTACGTGGATCAGAATCTGATGCCTGAACTTGCAGCGCTTACCGAGACTGGAATCTCGTGGTCAAACACCGACAAGCTTGGAGGCCCTACCCAGCTGTACGCAACCGGCCACTCGGTGGCCGGCATGATCGCAATGCAAGCAGGCGTACCCATGCTCGCCTCGGGAACAGCAAACAGTGACTTCTCCTACCCGGATTTCACAACCATTGGTGACATCCTCAAAGAAGATGGTTACAACACCACATTCATGCAGGCTTCAACCGCAGCGTGGGGTGGTCTGGACAGGTACTACCAGCGGCACGGAGATTTTGACATTCACGACCGCGCCCGCTTTGTTACCGACGGCAAGATCGAGCACGATTACTACGTGTGGTGGGGCGTGGAAGATGACAAACTCTACGAATACACCAAGGAAGAACTGACCAGGCTGGGTAGCCAGGACAAACCGTTCTACATGATCGTTGAGAACGGAGACACCCACTTCCCCGACGGCTACGTGTCTGAAAACATGACCGAAGCACCTTTTGACTCCCAGTACGCGAACGTAATCCACTACTCACAAGCCGAAACCGTGAAGCTGGTTCGATGGATCCAAGAACAACCTTGGGCGGCCAACACCACCATCGTTGTAACCGGCGACCACCGGTCGATGGACAAGAAGTTCTTCGAGGGGTGGGACCCGAGCTACCACCGCACCATCGTGAACCTGATTTTGAATCCCGTGCCCGGCACAGACTTCCCTGATTCCGTGACCAAGAACCGCGAGTTCTCGTCCTTTGACATGTTCCCAACAATCCTCACCGCTATCGGAGCCGAGGTTGAGGGAGACCGGCTGGGACTAGGCGTAAATATGTTCTCTGGCAAAGAGACCCTGGTTGAGCGTGACGGCGCCGAGCTCATGAATGAGGAGTTCGCTAAACGTTCCCCCTTCTACGACTCTCACCGCGAAACGAGGGCCGCCCAGCCAGACCGCTGGCAAGACGCGAAATAACAAGACAGCATCATCGGCCGCCAAGTCGAACACTGCCGGTAGGTTGCGCTGGTTTTTCTGTTGCAGTCCTGAATAGCCAACGCCTCCCTACGCGGCACATGTAGTCGCGCCATATCTCTAGGAGAATATAGAAGCTCCGCCACGATTATTTGTGGCGGAGCTTCTTACTGGAGACAAAGACGTCGGATTTGATAACTGTTACGTGAGAACGAGAACCTTCCGCTGAGTAGGAGGTTTTTGTTTTCAAGATCAATTCGGCAAGTTTTGTGGGCCTCATTACCCCATCACGGGTAATTCCCTTCTTTCGGATTCCGAAGCACGTTTTGGCTAGCGGGGGCGATTCTTGCCTTCCGCCAGCTAGTTCGACACTAGGGGGTGCAGACAATGTCAACGAGTTATCTGTCTTCACGTCTTCTTGAATTCGGCTTATCCGTCCGAATCAGGAATGTCGTGATCGGCCTTTTTGGCTCTTGATTCAAGCCCTTTAATGGTTTCCAGATAGTCCTTCTCGACCTGTGAAGGTGTCTGTACTTGATATTTACGGTACTCAGCAGTTGCCTTGTCAATCGCTTTCTGGTGGCTGACTTTTCCTGCCCCTTGAAGCTGCTGTTGCCCAGTTGCTGCCAGAATATTGTCAAGATGCTCGACGTAGTCGCTCATGTACATCGGATGGTGATTCATAGCCTGCACTTCAGCAAAATCGAAGTAACCAGAAACTAGACGATTTAGCACCTTTAATTCGTCTTCCGTCAAATAGTTCTTGGCCACCTTGGTCTCTACAAGAGTAGGTTGATTGCCCTTGAAAGTCGTTAAGCCCATGAAAGGTTTGGAAGCATCGGCTCGGCTATAAATGATTTCCGCCGCTGTGTGTCCGTGAGTAGCGTAATGCAACTTGTTCTGAACCATCTTGAAAAAAGCGACCGATTCCGCGCTCTTCGGGTCATAGTCAACACTAGTTGCGTATAGATCCAGCACTTGTCGGTACATCACTTTCTCCGACGAACGGATATCGCGGATCCGCTCGAGAAGCTCGTACCAATACGATCCACCACCAAGGTTCTTAAGTCGCTCATCATCTAGGGTGAAGCCCTTGATGAGGTACTCTTTCAGTCTCTCGGTTGCCCAACGTCTAAATTGCGTAGCAGTCTTGGATTTAACCCGATATCCCAGGGAAATAATCATGTCTAGGTTGTAGTGAGGCAGCGTCCTCGCCACGTTGCGGCTACCCTCACGGCGAACCTGTCGGAAATCCCGACAGGTTGCCTCCTCATCAAGTTCACCCTCAGCGTAGATGTTTCCAATGTGCTCGACAATGTTAGACCTTGAACTTTGAAAAAGCTCCGCCATCTGCTGCTGCGTAAGCCAAACCGTCTCACCCTCAAGTCGGACCTCGATACGTACAGTGTTCTCTGGGCTCTGGTAGATCAGCATCTGTCTATTGGGCTCGTCAGTTCGACTATTGTCTTCTGTGGCCATGACGCTCCCTTCCGCACGAGTGATGAGATCGACCACTAGGCGATTTGCAGTAGCTGGTCAGCAACCGAATCGCAGCGCATTTACCAATAATTGTAGTTTACGAGCCACGGTGTTTTGAGAGACAACAGATCAGGTGGTTTATATCAATTTTTCAACGTGCAATTGGAATTATCCGAGCGCTGGATATTTCAGCTACTTGATTAGGGCTGGAGAAAAGAGCGGCGTAACTGCGGTTCTGTGGCTACCAAACAACGAGTCAGTTAGAATTAATGAAAGCGGCGTGCTTGACGCCAGTCGTGTTTTCAGCATCGAGGGGTTATTTTCCGATGACTTTGTGATCTCTACTCAGCCCAGCTGAGACGCTACCCATCTACCGTTGCGTCCTGGAGATCATTATGTCTGCAATCAACCTCGATAATATTTCTTTTTCTTACTCATCTGTACCGCTGTTAGATCACATCAGTTTGCATGTCGGTGACGGCGAACGCGCCTGTCTGATCGGGCCCAACGGGTGTGGCAAAACCACGCTGCTTCGCATCGCATCAGGCGACCTGATGCCGGAGACAGGAACAGTCAAATTCGACGGTGTGGAGCCTGAGCTTTTCCGCGTTCCGGTTATTGTGCGACGAAGTAAAAGGCCTTTATCGGTGCGCAGGAAACTATTCCAACTATTTATCCGAGAAATCAGAAGCCCAACGCAAATACGCCGATATACATGCACTTCAACAAGCCGAAAAACGTAAGTTACGAAAACACAAGCAGGAAGCCAGAAAGATTGCTGCTGGCGGCGTTTGCCTCGACCCCTGCCATCCTCATCATCGACGAACCAACTAACTACCTCGATCTAGCCTCCATGGAAGCCCTTGAGGAAGCATTAACAAAATGGACGTGCACATTGATCATCGCCAGCCACGACCGGTGGCTCATCAATCACTGGCAAGACAGAAGAATCTGTATCCGCTAACGCGGTCGATTTTTCACACCCCCTTGGGGCGTAATCGCTAACGCAAACGCCGACTTATCAAATCCGATGTGAAAGTGGAGCCACCTATCGGACTCGAACCGATGACCGTCCGCTTACAAGGCGGGTGCTCTACCAACTGAGCTAAGGTGGCGCGGCCACTAGTTTGCCATGAAGTGGCCCGTATTGTCACATACGATTACTCGCCCTTAGCGGCAGTCAGGATACTGTTCACCAGTTCATCAGCCGTTTGACCGCTAAGCTGCACGACCTTACCACCGGCAACAAACTCAGGCGTGCCCAGCTTCTCGCGCCCCTCCACCTGCGAATCCTTCCATTCGGTGGTGTTCGCCTCCAGAACGCCCTTCGCGCCGTCAAGACTAATCTTATCCACCACGGACTGGTTCACTCCCACCTGGGTAGCGAGCTCCTTGATTTTCGCCAACGAGGCGGCCTCGTCCTGAATAACCGAACCATCGCCGCCATCAAACTGGCTCTTGAAGAACTCTGACGAAGCATGGTGAAGCTGCTCAAACTTTTCCGGCTCCTCCTGCGAAACGAGGTAAGCGGCGCTAGTCATCGCGTAATGCCACGGCATGCGCACAACTTCAACGGGAACGAGCTCAAGCGAAATCTGGCCATCCTTAACCGACTCCCACAGCTTCGAGCCCACCAGCACATCTACATTCGCACAAGCGTGGCAAGAATAATCGAAGTATTCGCGAACAACCGGAGCATTAGGATCTGCAACTCCAACGCCCTTTGAAGAAACCACGATCGGAGTGAACTCGCCTGTCATAACCTGATTGGCCTCATTCGATCTTGCTGAGTTAACCACCCAGATCACTGCAATAATCGCAAGCGCCAATAAAGTACCGACTACCGCGATGATAATCGCACGAGTTTTACGTTCCTTCTTTGCCTGTCGCTCGCGCAAGTCCTGCGCTTTAATTCGAGCCGCGTCCTTGGATGACGGAGTTGTTGCCATTTCCCCTCGATTCAACGTTTGCTAAAAGAGTAACGGGAAGCGCGTAAATACGCACATCCGAACGCCATCGAACGAACATGATGGAGCACACATTTTTAGACTCAAGAGGCCATTCCTACGAGGGCGAACGCCGCTACCACTGCAAGCACAGACAAAATGACCCTGCCAACCCGCGGTATCGTGCCGGCCGTCGCATAGGAACCCTCGCGAAGAAAATTTCCGCCTGCCCCAACGCGAGCCAGCAAAATAGCGAACATGTTCGAACCCCACAGCAACGCTCCCAAAATGGGATCCGGCTTGCTTGGTACCCCCATGAGCATCGTCATGTAAGGGTTTTCTAGCGGAGGAAGACCATTATTCACGCTGTAAAGCGCCCAAGCCGCCCCTGCAATCAACACTGCAAACGCAAGATTAAACGCGAGGGAGCCGGCCGCAGGAATCCACTGCAATCCCCCATTCAAAGCAGCCAGCCAGTTATCGCCACTACGCTTTTCACCGGCCCTAACGCGCCGCTTCTCGCGCCACACCCGCGAGCGACCCACCGTTTCCATGATTAGGAGCACACCCACGGCAAGTACAGCTCCAACGACTCCAAGCGAAACTGGCAGGGCCGCTAGAAAACTCGCTACGCACAGGGAGAACACGAATGCGTTCGAGGGAGCCGAGTAGCTGTACTGCTGCGCACCCCACTGCGCATTCGGATAGTCCGGCGCGATCGGGTAGCCCTGGTACGGCTGCGAGGCCGGAGGATACGCGGATTGTTCCGAAGGCAACGCTCCCGGGTATCCCGGCTGATACGGAGCTGGCAGGCCACCAGGATGTTCGAGGTCAGGGACCACCGTTGCCTCGCTGGCGGCAGGGGCATATAGAACGGTTTGCGCCGCGTCCTCTTCGTGGTCAGTGGGGAGCACGCTGGTGCGATCCAGGGGCGGCGCGTATAGCAAGCTGGTTTCTTCGCCTGGTTCACCGTCCTCACCCACCCAAGACTGCACAGCATCGGGGTCGAGACCATCAAGGCGCTGCAAGACTTCGGCCGAACTTGGACGGTTTGCACGCTCCCCCAGGGCAGAGTCCAGAATCTGCGCAAGGGGCGGGTATAACCCGGCAAGATCCAGTTGGCCGGCCATCTGACGAGACAACACCACGTCCTGGCTTCCCGTCCCGTACGGGGCGCGGCCGGTGAGCATATTCAGCAAGATCGCCGCCCAAGCCCACCAGTCAGACTCTTCGTCAGGCTCGTGCCCTCGCATCACCTCCGGGGCCACCCAGCCAACCGTGCCGGACACTAAGCCCGTGGAGGTAAGCCGTTCATCTTCATCCGCCTGGGCGATGCCAAAATCAATCAGCACCGGCTGCGTTGCACCCAAAATTATGTTCGACGGCTTCAAATCTCGGTGAATCACGCCCGCAGCATGCACGGCGCTAAGCGTTTGTTGCAATGACCGGGCGATTTCTAGCGCGTCCGCAAATGCAAACGGCCCCCCATTTCGAATCTCCTCACGTAAATCCGGGCCGTCAACAAGCTCAGTCACTACAAAGGGCTGTGCCGCTTCCGTCTCTAAATCGATAACGTTTGCAACCCCATCGGTTCGGATTCGATTCAAAACTGCAGCTTCACGTGCCAAACGCACTCTGCTGGACGGGTCAGCAGCAATCGCGGGATGAAGTAGCTTCAGCGCAAACCTAGCGCCCTCACCATCTTCAACTTCCCACACAATTCCAGCGCCCCCATTACCCAGGGGGCGCACCAGTCGGTATCCACCGATATCCTCGCCAGCTTTTGGAATTGCAACGTCCATCATCAAAAACTCTACCCGTAATCAAAGGCAATACACGAGGCGCGGCGAACCCCGCCACAATCGGCATTTCCAAAAGGGGTTCCAAAACATAAAATCATGGCTCAGTGTCCCTACTTATTTGCACCTAGCTGTGCTAATGTCAGATTAGTTCTGGCTCAATAGGCGAGACAGAGCCGTGCTGGCAAAGGTGTTAGCACCTCTTCACAACGGATCGTTCGGCACGTACCTGCCGATGGAGGAAAATAAATATGGCAACCGTAACTTTTGATAAAGCAACCCGTATTTACCCGAGTATGGATCGCCCCGCAGTTGATGCATTCGACCTCAAGATTGAAGATGGCGAGTTTCTCGTCCTAGTAGGACCCTCCGGTTGCGGTAAGTCAACCACGCTACGCATGCTCGCTGGCCTGGAGGACGTTAACTCCGGCCGCATTTTCATTGGAGACCGTGACGTCACCGACATGCAGCCTAAGAACCGCGACATCGCAATGGTGTTCCAGAACTACGCTCTGTACCCGCACATGTCGGTTCGCGACAACATGGGCTTTGCACTAAAGATCGCTGGCACCCCGAAGGAAGAGATCAACAAGCGCGTTGAAGAAGCCGCTGAAATTCTCGACCTCACCCCCTACCTAGACCGCAAGCCGAAGGCACTGTCCGGTGGCCAGCGTCAACGTGTGGCAATGGGCCGCGCAATCGTTCGTAAGCCGCAGGTGTTCCTCATGGACGAGCCGCTGTCGAACCTTGACGCTAAGTTGCGCGTTCAGACGCGTACTCAGATCGCCTCGCTGCAGCGTTCCCTTGGCGTAACCACCGTTTACGTTACGCACGACCAAACTGAGGCCCTCACGATGGGTGACCGCATCGCAGTGCTGAAGGACGGCGTCCTCCAGCAGGTGGGCACTCCGCAGGAAATGTACGAGAAGCCTGCAAACGAGTTTGTTGCAGGGTTCATCGGCTCCCCCGCAATGAACCTCGGTACCTTCACCGTTAACCGCGAAGGCGGCTACGCGGAACTCGGCAAGGCTCACGTGAAGCTATCCGAAGCAACGATCGCGGCCCTGACGCCGGAAGACAACAACCAGGTTGTCGTTGGTTTCCGTCCCGAGGCACTAGAAATCGTTGAAGAAGGCGAGCACACCATTCCGGTTGAAATCGACCTTGTTGAGGAGCTCGGCTCTGACTCCTACATGTACGGCAAGCTCGTTGGAGGCGGCGGCCTTGGCTCCGGCACCGACGCTAACCCGGACGACGAAGCATCGGATCAGATCATCATCCGCACCGCTCCGCGCACGGCGCCCCCGAAGGGCTCCATCGTCCACGTCCGTATTCGCGAAGGCCAGCAGCACAACTTCTCTAAGTCCACTGGCATGCGTCTTCCCTCATAATCCGGACAACGATAAGTGAACATGACTGAGGGAGCTTCCCAACCGGAAGCTCCCTCAGTTTGTATTTCTTTTTAATCTGGCGCGCTTTTTGACAAGATATAACCATGCGACAATCCCTACAGATCACCGCTGCAAACCTGGATCCAGAACTACTTGACCTTCCTTGGGAAACCCCGCTGGAAGAGTGGCCAGAATCCGTGCTTGCCGCACTCCCTCGAGGAATCTCCCGCCACGTCGTCCGATTCGTCAACCTCGGCGGGCGAGTAATCGCAGTTAAAGAGATCGGCGAAACCGTGGCCTACCACGAATACCAGCTGCTACGAGACCTCAACCGGCTGGGCGCACCCTCGGTAATCCCAACAGCGGTAATCACCGGACGCAAGTCGCCAGATGGCGAGGAGCTCACCCCCGCTCTCGTAACCGAACACCTGCAGTTCTCCCTGCCCTACCGCGCAGTAATCTCGCAATCCATGAGGCCCGAAACCGCTGAACGCCTCATCGACTCCATCGCAGTACTGCTAGTACGCCTGCACCTACTTGGCTTCTACTGGGGCGATGTCTCCCTTTCGAACACGCTGTTCCGCCGCGACGCAGACGCTTTCTCTGGATACCTCGTAGACGCAGAAACCGGCGAACTGCACCCCAGCCTCACTTCCGGCCAACGCAACTACGACGTGGACCTGGCCCGCACCAACATTATTGGTGAACTGATGGACCTGCAGGCTGGCGGAATGCTTGCCGAAGACTCCGACGCCATCGAAATCGGGGATCGCATTTACGAGCGCTACCACGAGCTTTGGAACCAGCTAACCGCAGAAGAGGTCTACTCTGACGACGAACGCTGGCGCATCACCAACCGGATCCGCAAACTCAACGACCTCGGATTCGATGTTGGCGAAGTGTCCATGAAGCAAACCCCGGACGGCACCAAAATCATCCTGCAACCAAAAGTTGTTGACGCCGGCCACCACCACCGCCAAATCATGCGCCTAACCGGCCTCGACGTGCAAGAACAGCAGGCTCGCAGGATGCTCAACGACCTGGCAACCTACCGTGCTGTCACCGGGCAGGAAAACCAACCCCTCGAACTCGTAGCCCACCGGTGGCTTACCGAAGTATTCGAGCCGACCGTACGCTCTGTTCCTCCCGAATACAGCGCTAAACTACAGCCGGCACAGATTTTCCACGAGATCCTCGAACACCGCTGGTTCCTTGCAGAGCAACGCGGCGCTGACGTGCCGCTCGAAGAAGCCACGCAGTCCTACATCGACAACATTCTTGCCACCAGGCGAGACGAGGCCCTACTGCTTGACCTTGACCCAAATGACGAACACACCCTAGAAGACTGAAAGAGGCAACGTGAACTATCCACCAGTAATCGCACACCGCGGAATGAGCTCACTGGCACCCGAAAACACGATGGCCGCATTCGTCAAATGCATCGACCACGGAGTGTCCTCGTTCGAATTCGACGTGGACGTAATCGCAGACGGCTCCGTCATAGTTATCCACGACAACCGCCTCGACCGCACTACCAACGGCAAAGGCGGATACTACAACCTACAGTTCAAAGACATCCGTAAACTGGATGCCGGCAAATGGTTCTCCCCCACCTACACGTTCGAACGTATCCCCGAACTTGTTACCGTAGTAGAACTGTTGAACAGCACGGGCATGGAAGCAAACCTAGAAATCAAGCCTTCCAAGGCCGGTTTCGAGCTACGCAACACCCTGATCGACGCCGTTATCGCGTCCCTTGCAAAGCTAGAGAATCCCGACTCGATCCTCGTCTCCAGCTTCGACATGGACCTACTCACTTCGCTAAAGGCGCGCGCACCGCAGTACCGTCGCGCCTGCCTCTTTGAGCCCTCCGACGCTCCCATCATGGAGCAGGTAGACAAATGGATAAAACAAGCTTGCAAACTCGAGGCGGTTGCCATCCACCCGTGTGAACGCGGCCTAACCGAAGAAGCCATGCGAGCCATGACCGAGGCCGGTTTCCAAGTGAACGTGTGGACCGTTAATGACCTGGAACGAGCTGCGCAGCTCGGCTCTTGGGGCGCGCATTCTGTGATTACCGACATTGCGCAAGACTTCCCACAAGAATCGCGCTCTGCCCGCCCAATCTCAAACCGTTAACCACCCAAACCACGACGTTTAAGGAGTCTCATGCGCTACGCCCTTGCCCTCGACGTTGGAGGAACAACAATAAAGTCTGGGATCGTTAGCGAAAACAGTTCCATATCGCACGCCGGATCCACGCCCACGCCCGCGAATCCCGAGAAGCTGATAGAGACGTCGGCGCAGATCGTAGCGGACTTGGACGCCCTTGTGCGTAGTGGAAACGCCATAGGCGAGAACGGGCCTATCAAACCCGAAGACGTGGTGGAGCCAATCGGATTTGACCTGCCCGGAATCGTGGACGAGGAAGCGGGCATGGCAGTTTTCTCGGCAAGCCTGGGGTGGAAAGACTTCCCTGCACGCGAAATGCTGACGCAAAGACTATCTCGCCCTGTGGGTTTTGGGCACGACGTGCGCACGGGTGCGCTTGCCGAAAGGGCGTGGGGCGTCAAACTGAAAGACTTCTACTACATTGCGATTGGCACGGGAATCGCAACCGTGCTAGTGCTGGATGGCAACGCGGTTGCAGTGTCGAGTTGGGCTGGCGAGCTCGGCCAAATACGCATTTCCGGCTGGAACGGCCAGCCTATCGCACTCGAGCGAGTGTGTTCCGCCTCCGGTATCGCGCGCCGCGGCGCCGCACTTGGCCTGATTGACGAGGCCGAGGGTGCAGCTGGCGTCTACCGCCTGCTAGATGAGGGAAACGCGCAGGCCGCCCAGATTGTTGAGTATGCACTCACTCAGCTTGCCCGCGCGGTAGCCCCGATCGTGGCATCGGCAGGAGCGGTTCCGATCGTGATTGGTGGAGGCCTCGCTAACCGCGGGCAGCAACTATTCGACCAGTTCCACACCCTTCTCAGCGACGTTCTCGGAATCGTGCCGAGCCCTCAGGTTTTGGGCGCAACACTGGGTTCGAACTCTCAACTGATGGGCGCTGGCCTACGCGCCTTCCAACTCGCTGACAGCCAACCAAGTCCGTTCTAACTCGTCGATTAACCGTCAATGAGGCTGTGCACTATCCCAAAACACTGTCGCAGACGCTCGTGTGCCAGGCTTATTACTCAAAAATGGTGGGGAGAACCAACCACTTCGCCCCACCATTTCGTATTCGTTACTCGCCCCTACGCTTCTTAGTGCGTTCAATCAGGTACTTCGAAAGCATGACCTCGGCAACCGAGTCGATTAGCATCATCGACCCCACAACGCCGCCGAGCTTCACCCAACCTGAACGCGGCTTTGCACTACGAAAAGCGTTTACCACCAGCGTGGCACCAATCGCGGCCTCAACACTGGCAATCACGCGCACAATACTGGGCTGTTCAACCGCGACCTTATGGTAGGTCTCCCAAACCGGGTTGCTTGCAGATTCTGGCTCCAGCAAAATCCTGTCCACGCTACGACCAATCGCATTCGAAATACCGCGCGCATAGTGCATTTCAAGGCCCGGAATATCATCAGCTGGCTCGTCTTCTACCAGGTAGGTTGCGATCTGCGATGGCACGCCAAGCGCCCTGACAAAACTGGCAACTGCACGCGACCCGCGCAACTGAGCGGTGCCCTCCGCCGCAGCCACATCCGCGCCCGGCACGGCCTCGGCGATCCGACGCAAGTCCGAAGTAGCCCCAACGAGCTCCTCCGCCTCAGCCGCAATCTTGTCACCACTGTGGCCTGCCGCGAGCGTCCTCGTAGACATCGACCAGTTGTAAATCGTTTCCGTCTCGTCGTCATCATCAACGGCGAGGCTGGCAAAGAACTCATCACCCGACGCCATTAGCGTCACGCGCGGAAACTCCCCAAAGTCGCCCACGTTCTGCGCATACTGCGCGTCATACGCCAAGGCCTGCCAGCCGTTATCAAGTTCAACAGAAGCAACATCAATGCCAAGGAGAGCGGCCGCAAGCGGGATGGAAGATTCGGGAATCTTCACCAGCTCTACGATCTTCATTGGCTCTTCGGCCAGCTCCGGCGCGTCTGAACCAACTTCGGCATCTTCGGGAAGAGCATCCGCGCTGACCTCATCGATCATCACTTCCGCATTGAACTCGTTGGCAAAATCAAGCGCGAAATCTTCAATCTCAACCACCGGAGCGATTTCGTTCGCATCGTTCACCGCGGCCAGGCGTCCGCCTTCTTCCGCGAGCGTTAGGCCCATCAAGTTCGGCGTGCGATCGTACCAGTCGATTGTCGCAACCACTTTGGTTTTTGTAATGAAGTCGGCAACCACCTTCGGATCCAGGTGTTCGGCAATAATAACGCCTTCAATTCGTGTCCAGTTGGGCAGTGTGTGTTCCAAAGCGGCCTCCTAAAATCTACTACCTACCATCACACCACGAACGTGGAAGTTTTAATAGGTATACCGCAAGTTTACTCGCGTATATACGCGAAAATGGCAAGTAGCGTGGCGCTCAAGCTCGGTATACAAACCACTGCTAGCAGCGCTTTGCCCAATCTTTAGCATCAAAATCAGACGCATCAAAGCGGCGACGCTGCTGGCAGTACCAGCGGTGGTAATCGGCGTGACTACCCTTAAAATCGGCCGGAGGCTCTGTGAAATCACCCAGGCGATCGCGGTGTAGTGACTATGAACCGGCCTGGCCAAACGTTGTACGGATACCCCAGTGAATGATTACGCCGAGCTTGAGGTCGCGCCAATTCTCCAGGTTTTCAGCCACTTTCGGATCTTCCGGCCACGAATAGCCTGGGTCAAAAGTAGGAGTTAGGGCGCCTGCGGCCTCCAAATTATCGGGAGTGAAATCTGGTAACTCGACTGTTTCAGCCATTTAAGAATGCCCTTAAAATGTAAGACACAGCTGGACCTGGGCCTGCCCGGCTGGAACTATATTGTTAGAACCTCAAGCCACCGTCTTCAATGCCGTGGAAGAAGTACTTCTGCGACAAGAAGAACAATAGGAGGATCGGAATCAGCGTTGCGCCGGGGCCGGCGCTCATGACGTGGGCGTATTCGACCATCAGGCAGGGCATCGTACGCAGGTGGGCGCGAGTTTTTTGACGTCACTAACCGACGAAAATAAAACCTGACATACTTGGTGTATGCGCTCACTTCCGTACACCGTTGTCACTAAACCGACAGGTGCGGCTTGCAACTTGGACTGCACCTACTGTTTCTTCCTGTCCAAAGAGTTGCTGTACGACCACGGATCACAGATGATGAGCACCGAAACCCTTGAGACCTATTTAAAGGCGTATTTGGAGGGCCAGCCCGACGGGCCGGTTACAGTCATTTGGCAGGGCGGCGAACCCACCCTGCGGGGATTGGATTTCTATCGCCTGGCTGTGGAGCTGACTGAGAAGTATCGCCGTCCCACCCAGCAAGTATCGCATTCGATGCAGACTAACGGCACGTTGCTAAACGACGAGTGGTGCGAGTTCCTAAAGGAAAACAACTTCCTGGTTGGCATCTCCATTGACGGACCGAAAGACATTCACGATTCATTTCGCGTGAATAAGGCGGGACGCGGCAGCTTCAACCAGGTCGTGCGCGGATGGAACCTGTTGCAAAAGCACGGCGTAGACACGAATATTTTGTGCACCTTGCATGCCGCGAACGAGGGGCGTGGCGCGGAGGTATACCGCTTCTTCACCCGCGAACTGGGCGCCCAGTTCCTGCAGTTCATCCCCATCGTGGAGCGCGTCCCGGAACAATACCTGCCCCTGGCCGAGCAGGGGTGGTCGACCGAGCGCAAACGTCACCTGCTTTATAAGCAGGAGGGCGATGCTGTGACCTCGCGTTCCATAACACCGGCCGGTTTGGGCGAGTTTCTCCGTGACGTTTTCGACGAGTGGATCAAGGCCGACGTGGGACGAGTCTTCGTGCAACATTTCGATTCTATGCTGGGGAACCTGTTCAACCAGCCGAGCGTGTGCGTCCACTCACCTACGTGCGGGATGGCGCTGGCCATTGAGCACAACGGTGACGTTTATTCGTGTGACCACTACGTCGAACCCGACTACCTGTTGGGCAACGTGACGCGCGGCGAAAAGTTCCAAGACATTTTGCGCTCCGATTTTCAGCGCCACTTCGGGGAATCCAAGTACACCTCCCTGCCCACCAAGTGCCTAAAGTGTCCGGTTCGGCGCTTCTGCCACGGAGGTTGCCCGAAAGACCGCTTCATCGAAGACGGCGATGGCGGTTACAACCTGAACTACCTGTGCGACGGTTACTTTGACTTCTTCACCTACGCGAAGCCCTGGATCATGGGCATGGGGCGCCTGCTTCGCATGGGTCGCGAAGCAAAAGACATTATGGACCCGCAGGTCGCAGGGCGCGTGGTTCCCAAGGTCAAATAACGGCCCTAATTTGGTTGAATTATACGAGAACGGAGCTTAGGCACGGTCTAACGCAACATCGTAATCAGAGTTAGCTGTTGAACCTAGGTTTACATCGATATCTGCCATGGCTCCCATCCATTTAGCAAAAACCGTATCCCCACGATCGACCAGGCGACGGTAAAGCTCCGTCTCCAACCTGCGCCTCACATTCTGGTATACAGGCGTGTCGTAGACATTGGTTAGTTCATACGGGTCCCGCTTCAGGTCATACAGCTCTGAACGGGATTCTGGGGAGAACACCAATTTGTAGTCCCGGGTCCGTAGCGCTCGTTGCTGAAGTGGGAAGTGGTGACCGTGGAATTCGAGGACAATGTCCTCCCGCCAGGGTTCTAGATCCTCACCGCGTTCAAGCGCGACCAGATCGAGCAACGATCGTCCGTCCTCGACCTTCTTTGCGTCTAAACCTGCCAGGTCCATGATCGTGGCTGGAATATCCAGGATAGAAACGAATTCCACTGTCTGCCCGCTACGATCGATTCCTGGAATGTGCGCGAAAAAGGGAACGTTATAGATGTCTTCATACATCGCTGGCCCCTTATCGTTCATCCTATGAGCACCCGTAAACTCACCATGATCAGCAGTGAAGAAAATAGCGGTTTCATCTGCCAATCCCAGCTTCTGTAGCTCATCCAAGATAAGACCGATTTCATGATCGATCATCGCAACGTAGCCCCAATAGATCGCGATTAGTTTTCGCCACTGTTCATTTGAGAACGACGATGTTGACCAGTAGGTCGCATAGTTCGCTTGGATGGGCGGTTTATTGGCGAAGTTTTCCGAAAACGATGGGGGCAACTCAACGATTTCTGGATCTATGAGGTCAAAATACTCGTCCGGAATAATGTACGGAAGGTGTGGCCCAAAGTAATGAACATCTAGAGAAAACGGCTTGCCCGACTCCTTATAATCTGCGGCATATTCACGCAAACGTTCAATAGCCAACTCCGTTAAGAACCGTTCAAAAGTGGCTTCCAACGGCTGCTTTAATCGAGCAGCAATTGTATGACCGGGCTTGCCGCCAGGAAGGGTACCCTTCCACTCGTCTTCAATACGGACACCGGGCAGATTATTGTCCTTTAACCACTGTTGGTAACGATCGTTGAGGATTGGATTGATGGCTCCAATCATCGAATCGTCATCCATACCAAATGAGTCAGGCAAATAGTTCTCTCCGGCATGGTATTTTCCAACGATCCCAACGTTGTACCCGTTATCTCTCAATTCCTGCGTGTAGGTCCACTGGTCTGGTGTCAGGTCCGCCTGATAACCGATATTCCATTCATGGTTCGCCAACACCCGATGTTTGAAGGGATTCTTACCCGTCATAAGTGAGGCCCTAGCGGGAGTACAAATCGCAGTCGGCGTGTATGCAGATGTCGCCGCAAAACCATCATTAGCAAGTTTGTCTAAGTTTGGCGTACGCGCATTTGGATTTCCCAATGCACCAATAGTGTCAACGCGGTGCTGGTCGGTCATTATCACCAGCGCGTTCTTAACGTTTTCCATTTGAAAGTTCCTGTTCAATTCGTTTATCTACCAGCTGGAACGTTGCTGCTTGAACGACGTCCTCGAATTCGTAAATTCCGCCATCTATTCGCGACAGTATTTCAACCTCAAACGTTCTCCCATCAGGTAGTTCTACGACCTGCCGCTCTCCCGGAGCCATCTGATTCATGGTTGCAATCAGCTCACCAAAATGTTCTTCGACGGCCTTTACATTTTCAGCATTTACGTCTAGTTCAAATGCAGCTCTAGCTCTTCCCTTTTCCCACGGGATTACCTGCGCTTTTATTTGATCTTGACGTTGAAACTGATTTCGGTTTTGCTCGTAGTAGTCTCTTACTTCATCCAAAGTCACATCGTTACGGAATTTCTCTCTGAGTTGTGTTTCGAGCTGATTTAAGTGTTCGTTGTAGGCGTTCCAGATGGCCATTTCGTCACCTTCCGAAAGTCTCTTACCTTGATCCTGACTTAGAAGGTGGTTCACTGAAAAGCGCCTTGTAATCCCTTCATCGCCAGCCAGATCAATCAACGCCTTCTCACGTGCTTTGCGCTCAGCGTAGACCTGTTCATCATCTCGATGAGTAGTTTCGTAGACGGTGTCGACGAACTTCGAGTTCTCTGCGCTAGAGGTGGGTGCGCAACCTGCCACTGTGAGCAGGGCGATTAGCGCACCCACCGCCAGACTAATATGACGCAATTTCATTGCGATACCACTTGATTGCTACAGGTTCTTACGAACTCTAAGCAATGCCGCGCCAGTTCCTAAGAGCAGCAAACTTGCCAAAGCTATTACGCCAACACTTCCGGAGCCCGTAGTAGGGAGCCCTTCTCGGCTTGTGTCACTCGAGTCAGGGGTTGTGGTAATCTCTTCTCCCTCAGATGGATCCTGGGACGGATCATCTACAGGCTCCGTTGTGGGCTTCTCGCTCGGATCCTCCGACGGTTCTTCAGATTGAGCAACGCCTTGGATCGCACCAATAGTCAGGCCCTGGCTCACAGCTTCACCTGAACGGAACAGGGTTTTGCCCTGCGGTAGCGCGGTTCCCAAAAAATCTGAACCATAGCTCACACCGGCCACGCGTGGCAGGTACTCTCCCGCAACAAAGTCAATGCTTTTACCGCTTCTAGTTAGTTTATGAAGGGCATCTGGAGCCATATCTCGCCTATCGGTAACTGACCCACCGTAATGCTGCACCACTTCGTTCACCGTCATGCCGGCATTATGCAAGGGCGATTCTTCTGCTGGTACATAACCATCAAAGTGGTTTGCTACATTCCTACCAGTCTTAGGCTCTGTAGCGTTGGCATTGTCCGTTGGCGCAGAACCTACTGCGGGTAGCAGAGGATCTTCAGTTATGGCGTTTTCCTCCTCTTCCGGTGGCGTTATTCCACCGAAATACGCGTTATTAATTAACTTCGTCTTTCTCTTCATCTCATCTGGATCTCCCACATAGAAAGTTTGGCCTTCGGGATAGTGGAAGATGTTGTTGAACAGGTAGACATCACGGTTACCCGTCCCTGCCTTCCAGTTAGCGAGATCCAACACTCCTCCGCGACCGGTCAGAGCCACATCGGAATAGATGGTGTTGTTGTAAATCATTGTTCCCGCGGCAGTTCCTCGGGCAAACTCAAAGGTCTTATCCGCATCATTTTGACTTATGTTGTATCGGATAGTCGGAGCAGTATGGGGGAAACCGTTCATGATTAGCATGAATCCGCCCTCATTATTATGCGAGTAGTTGTACTGCATGACGCTGTAAGAGCTCACGTGGTCGCAGTCAAAGCCCTGCCCATCCTGAACTCCATGAGTATTGGACACCTCGTTGTACTGGACAACAGTATTAGTCGCTTCAAACGGCCAGATACCTGCGTTATACCCAGTGTTCTGGTATCGAGAATGACGTGCCAAGTTGTATTCAACAAGTGCTCCGTCGGTATCGCGGACTGTGATCGCGTCTCCGCCCATGTAACGCAGCACGTTGCCACGCACTACAACGTTTGTAGAGGGATACCAATGCATCGGAACGTTGGGAGCATTTTCCAAGGACTGGTTAGCCCAATGAGAGCTGACGAGTTTAATGCCTGAACGATCTATTCGTTCCAACGTATTGTTTGCGATTAGAACGTCGTCGTATTTGGTCGGCACTCCATAAAGCTGACCGTCATTGATATCCGCTACAACATCGAAGAAAATACCGCCGTTCCACTTCGCCCTCAGATTCCCATTGATGTCGTGAATGAAGAGATTCTGTAAAGTAATGCCATTTACGACTCCAAAGTCTCGAGCAGAAACGTTGACCGCGCGGAGATTTATGGACGCGTTATTAGACTGATTGAGTCCAAAAGAAGAGGAATAGTCAGGATGCGTATTCGCAATATCCAGATTCTCAATCGTGATGAATTCCTGGTTATACAAGGAAACCACGTTCTCCAATATGCCCTCACCCTTTAGTTTCGGCAAGGGGCCTTCGCCGTAATCGCTTACGGTAATTCGAGCATCCACAGTTCCTGATCCACCAAACTTTAGTAACGCATCCTCACCAGTAAACTCGCTGCCTCGTTTCAACAGGATCTTGTCACCCGGATTGAAAACACGATTCAGATTTTCAAAAGACTTCCATGCCTCATCAGGGGATATACCTGATCTAGAGTCATTCCCCTCTGTCGAATCGATGTAGTAGGTTTGGGCGTCTGCGTTTTTAGGTACGAAATTGGCGACTAGTACGAAATCTTCTTCCAGTCCAGCGGGTACCGTAAATTCATTACCCTCAATGGCTTCACCTTCATAAGAGATCGATTCCAGTTCGAAACCACCCTTTGGAAAAGCCTTCAGCTCCAGCTTTTGCCCCGATACAACACGGTAACTATCAAGCGTCAATGTGCCACTCTTCAGGTCTGGGTCATCTACACCGTCATTGGTTTCCTTCACGTGCACGGTTACGATTACGGGCTTACGCACAACACGGAGGTTGTCGATTCCTACAGTGGCGTTTTCCGTCATGTTGATAATGCCTAGTGCCGGCTTGAGTGCGGACCAATTGGCAGAGTCGACGTCTGAGTCTTCATTCTTATAGCTCAAAATAGGTTTATTATTTGCCGATACCGACACCACATCATCATCAACATCGATGACAAGTTTCCGGGCTGTTTGATCAAATGAGTACGGTGTTCCTGCAAGTTCGACGTTGGTCCCGTCAGTACCCAACTTACGAATCATCAGCTTGCTACCGTTCAGTGCGACTACATACCGGTCACCAAGATCTCCCATTCGAAACGCGATTTGGACTGTGCCCGCAGCCGGGTTTGCCTTTCGGATATCCATTTCAATCTGATAGTTCTTAGGCTCGAGCCATTCGGAGTTATCGACGACTAGAGCAGCCGGGGTTGAACCCGAATTCAAAAGCAATTCACCGTTGTTGATTTCAGCTTGCCGCGCGTCGCTTAACGAATATTTTCCATGTTCGTTAAAGTCACCTTCGAAATAATCCTTAAACAGGACGTTCGGGTCATCAGGCTCTGTAATGAATTTTGCGACTACAGTGACGCTTCCAGTCTTGTCGTTAAACGCGAACCTATTGTCCTTGATAGTCAACAGGCCATCGGTTGGTGTTCCGGTCTCAGTTACATAAGAATCGTAGCCATCGAACACGTAGCCCGGTTTTACATCATATGAAAGAGTAACTTCATCACCAGCGTCACCCGAGGTTCGATTTGCAGTAAGAGTTCCGCCAGCGGTATCCGCGTTAGTATCGATTTCCCCATCAGTCTGCGTCTTTAATGTCAGCTCATATTTGCCCGTCGACTCAGATTCCTCTGTCGAAACCCTAATATGATCGACCGCGTAGTGTTGTTTCGGGAACTGCGAAGCTACCAGCACTCGCCCCTGCGGCGCATCTTGAATGCCGGGTACTTCAATATCTATATATTCTGTTCCGTTTATTGATGCGGAAACACGGTCGTTGCTGACCGTTATTGACACCTCGTGCGGCTGGCCACCCATGTTAACAGGCATATCAACGTTCTTAACCTGCGTTAAAACAGTTGTTGAACCGCCAACTACTTGTTCGAGTTTAAGCAGTTTATTTGGCCCATCCCACGTCACCTGGTACCGATTAGTTGCATCTGTGTTACTGAGGAATCCAAACTTTAGTGCTGCGTTTGTATGTTCCGCACCAATAAAAACGTCGAGATCCAAGGTGAAAGTATCGGCCAGAATAGAGTCCTTAGACAGGATCCTATTTTCCGGCCCTCCACCTTTAACCATCACCATATTCTGTTGGAACAGTATTTCAGTCGCTTGGTTTGCAGCAGTTACAACCCAATTGGCGCCGTCATTACCCGTGAAGTCATCTTCGAAAACAACTCGAGCGTCGGTTTTTGGCATGCTCGGCATCAGACCGGTAGAACCTGAGGCGGAAGATATAGGCACAACTACCCCAAGCACTAATAAAACTAACGCCGCAAATGAAGATATCGCTTTGCGAACCATATTTCATCACCTTTGATGTCATTTTGTTACGTTACTGAACACTTTAGCAGTTTTTTTGGCTCATACTTTCGCGTTTCCGCGAGAACATATGGCACTCTGCTATTTGTGTGAACACTTTTGAAGTGTATAGAGCGGAACTAATTAATCAGCAAAGCCCCAGAACGTAACTTCGACTACGTACCTGGGGCTTCACCTTTAAACACGTTAAACGACCGAGAGCTCAACCACGGAGCTAAAGGATCCCAGATTCTTGAAGGACTCGATACTCCTCAGCTATACGCTTTTTCGCATCGTTAAGAATCTTCTCAGAAGCTAATCCTTCAGCTAGCTCTGAATCCGGATTCCATATTCGTTCTGCCACGGCCAGGAATCTTGGAAACATCATTGACATCAAGTCACTTTCATCCAATATGAACTCTGACCACAGGCAGGTTTGGATTCCTTTAGCTTGTTGCTTGCTCACCATCGGTAGTGGCGCTGTCAAAATATTGTCAACACTTATACCGGGTAGCATTCCTTTCTGCGGCACTTCACTATTGGGATCAACTCGGTTCAGGTAGAGGAAACGCGCGTCTGCACACACAAGCGGATTCTGTACTTTATCCACTCGAGCTTCCGCCCTATCCTCATCCCAGGCAATTATGAGAATCTCAGGATCATCGCTAATTTCTGCTACTTCATCCCAGGCAACCAGCTGCCGGCCGCGTCCTCGGACTTCTTCTTTTGCGATCTCCAGGAACCAATTTTGAAGACTCTCAACTTTGTCGACGTCACGGCGCTGAAGCCAAGAATCTATGTTCGGATCCGACTCCCACTGCTTATAAGCGCACTCATCGCCACCGACATGAATCCACCGAGAAGGAAGCAGGTCCATGATCCTATTTAGGATAGTGCGAATGAACTGTGCAGCTTCATCGGTCGGCCACAACAAGTCATTCCTCGCTGGCCACCACATGTGCTCACGCATTGAACCCTCAGGTAGTGGCAATCCTTCTGGCCTCCCTAGACGCGGGTAGGCCCTGATTGCCGCCATCATGTGTCCAGGCAGATCAACTTCGGGGATGATTTCTATCCCAAGTTCTTCTGCCTTGGATCCTATGCGGCGGATCTCCTCGTCCGTGTAGTAGCCATTGCTCCATTTGTGAGGAGTCTGCTCCAACGCCTTGGCCAGCGTGTCATCGTACAGATTTGTGTAATCATCAAAACTGTTGCGAGGTAGATACGCTGAGACCTCGGTTAGCAACGGATACTCCGGCACATGGAACCGCCAACCGGCGTCGTTCGTCAGATGCCAATGGAACTTGTTGAAGCCATATCGACTAGCCAGTTCTAAGACTTTTATTATCGTTTCCGGTTCAAACCTCGTTCTGGCGGAGTCGATCATTAAACCACGCCATTCGCACTTTTGATTCCGCCCTTCGACAGGGCCAACCAAAGGCTTTGGCAGAGACTGAAACTGTTTACTCATCCCTTAACGGCTCCAGCCACCATGCCCTGCGAGATCTTGTTCTGAATCAAAACGAAGACAATGATCACGGGAATGGCAATCAAAGTTGCACCGGCCATCACGCCACCCCAGTCGGTTGCCTTGAGACCCTGCTGGAAAGACTGCAACCAAATCGGAAGTGTAACTGCAGAATCCTTGGACAACACGATAAGAGCCAGGGTGTATTCATTCCAAGCAAACAGGAAACCGAACACTGAGGTCGCCACAATACCCGGAACCAGTAGAGGCAGGGTGACGCGCCTGAAAGCTGCCAACCTGGTACAGCCGTCTACCATTGCAGCTTCTTCGAGGTCGATTGGAATACCGTCTACAAAGCCACGCATCATCCAGGTAATAAAGGGAACGATGGAACCAATGTAGAGAACCGATAGGCCAATGACTGAGTTCAACAGTCCCCAGCCGTCAAGCATGCGGTACTGCGAGATGAATAGAGCTTCTGCGGGGATCATTTGAACAATCAAAATCGAGATAATCATGATCGTTCTTCCGCGGAAACGGAATCGGGATAGGGCCATTGCGGCAAGAATTGCACCGGTCGATGCAAACAAAACGGTGAGGGTAGCTGCAATTGCAGATGCCTTTAGAGCACTGAAGAAGTTTGAGTCTAACGCGGTGACAAAGTTTTGCCAGGTGAACTCATGTGGCACCAAGTGAGGCGGCCAAGACATAAGCTCAGATTCGGATTGGAACGCTGAGTTCACCATCCAGTAGACCGGTACCAACCAGACTACAGCGACTATTATGGCTGCGATGTTTGACCAAGGGTGCTTACGGAAGCGGGTATCGGGGTTCATTATTCAACGCCTCCCTGACGGTACAGCATTTGTAGGTATTTGAACGTCATGGCAAGGGTTAGCAAGAGGATGACCATAGCTAGTGCCGAAGCAACGCCGTAGTTACCCTGTGCAATACCGGTTTGGTAGACGTAGGTGCCCAAGAGGTTGGTTTCGGATGCGATACCACCCGCTTGTTGAAGAACGTAGATTTGGGTAAATACTCGGAGGTCCCAAATAATCTGCAGGACACCAATCAACGCGATGACGGGCAGAATCATAGGTAGCTGAATACGCACGATCTGCTGACGCCAGGATGCGCCATCGATCTGTGCAGCTTCCAAGATTTCTCCGGGAACCTGAGCCAATGCCGCATAAATGGTGATAGTTACCAATGGCATTGACGCCCAGATAATGACTCCAGACGCGATCAGGTAGAAAGTCCAGAAGTTACCGCCCAGCCAGTTAAAGTTGTTAAAACTTTCTAGACCAAGCGAAGTCAACGTGTAGTTGAGCAGACCAGAGCGCGGGTCTACAAGCCATTGCCAAACGGTCAAAGATGCAAGCGCTGGCATAGCCCACACGATCACCAAGGTCGTGTTCAAAATAGTGCGGACCACTTTTGAAAGCCTGAGCATCAAGACTGCGAACAAGACGCCCAGCGCCATGGTGATTCCTGCTGTCCATAGACAGAACAAGACTGATTTTACGAAGACCGTCCAGAAGTAAGGATCAGTCAAGATCTCTTTGTAATTCGCCAGTCCGGCCCACTCCGCAGGAGCACCGAACTGTTGTGCCAGACCGAAATGCTGAAAGGACATTACAGCCTGACGAACCAACGGGTATCCCAGAGCTACCAGCACCATGATGATTGCAGGTGCAAGTAACAACCACGGGGCAACCGACCTTAACCGACGCTTTTTGATTGGACGTCGCGACGTTGCTGTCAACTCCTCTTTTTTCGGCGGGAGCGGCCGGACTGGCGCATTACTCATGATTAACCCCGCTGATTCACTTGTTCAGCACGGACTCGAGTTCATTGTCGAAGGAGGTTGCAACGTCGTTAACATTTTCTCCCTTGGCAATGCGAGTGTAGAACTCGTTTAGCTGCGTTGCGCCGAAGTTAACGCCCCACTCAGGGCTGTTCGGAGTCAGCTTAGAGTTATTAATAATGTCTGCTGCGATATCGCCGAAGGGGCCAGATACGGCCTCACCGTAAGCAGTGTTGCCGGGGACCCAACCGTCCTCTGCAATCTTGGTCTGGAACCCTTCGGAGAAAATGATTTCAAGAGCAGACTTAGCAAGTTCCGGGTAGGGCGAATTTGCAGCTAGAGCAATGTTTGAACCGCCTGCAAAAGTGGCTCCCGGTTCGCCCGGAGTCTTAGACGGGATAGCGAAGACGCCAACCTTACCGTCGTCCCATAGCTGTTGATCAATCTTGACGCCAACATTTCCGGTACCGATCAGCATGCCGACCTTGCCGTCGTTAAAGTAACGCTCGAAGGACTTCTGCCCCTGCTGCGAGTCAAGTGCGTACTGAGTACCCTTATCGAAAACTAGCTGCGCATTTTCCAAAGCCTTGATAGATTCCGGGGAGGAAGTTTTACCTACCCACTTATCTCCGTCTTGCTCGGCGTACTCAAAGCCCTGCGCGAAGAGGTAGGACTCAACACCGTGCGGATCAACGGCTGCTAGGTAAAGACCCGAGAAGTCATCGACGTTCTCCGGATTAGCTTCCTGCAGATCGATAGCAGCCTGGGTGAACTCATCAATGGTTTCAGGAACTTCGATTCCTGCCTGCTCGAATAGATCAGTGCGGTAGAAAACGCCACGAGCACCTGCATACAGCGGGTAGGCGTAGATCTTGCCATCAACGGTTGACGCATCAACGAAGGACGGAATCAGGTCATCTCCACCCAGCGTTTCCTTCATATCGGTGACGTCGGCAAATGCGCCGATCGTAGTGAAGGAAGTCGTCTGAGTGTTGCCGATCTCTACGAGGTCGGGGCTTTCATTCTTGGATGCAAGCGAGGTCTGTAGCTTAGAAACGATGCCGTCCCACTGCTGAATCTCGATAGCAATGTCGGCTTCGGGATTCTGTTTCTTAAACTCTTCGGCTAGGTAGTTTTGGGCATCTTCGGAGATCGAGCCCTCCATAAACCATACGCGCACAGTACCAGTCTGATCGCCAGCGCCTGCATCTGAGCCCTCCGAGTGAGTTCCTCCTGATCCACAAGCTGCAAGTGCAAATGTAGTTGCAATCGCGGCTAGGCCTGTAGCCATTTTCTTGATTTTCATTTTTCCTCCAGGAACATACATGACAGCTTCGTCATGCTGAGTCGGATGATTCGGTCCGACTTCTCTGCTTTGAGGTTTGGACCAATTCAAATATCCCGCAACAAAGCGATTCCGTCAAGCAATTAGACACATTTGTATGAAATCGTTATATTTCCACTCTCAGCAAGACGGTTTCCGTTAAGGAACTGTGCGGTGTAGCTCATATTTTCTCAATATCCAGGTAAGATTAGAGCCATGGCCACTCTTCCCCCTAATCTGTACAGGCTCTTGCGAAGGCTGATCAAAGACGGCCCTACTTTCCGTGCTGAGCTTGCAAGGTCCCTTTCCCTCTCCCGCACGACAGTCACAAACCTGGTTAATCAACTCGAAGAGATGGGATTCGTAGAAGAAGAGGATCACGCTGAGGGAAGCTTAAAGAACCGCATTTCCACCACCCGCAATTTGGGCGTAACTGCGGCTGTTGTCTTTCACATTTCAAAGTGCTCGGTAGCTATTGCAATCCCGGATGGGCGCATATTTGCCACAGAAACTGTGGCTCTAGACCTAAATCGTCCGGCAAAAGAACGAACATCGCAGGGTGTTCAACTTCTTGACAGAATGCTCAAGGATCATAAGGTCGACGACAAGCTTATTGCCATTCACCTTGCCGTGGATACGCAGATAGACGCCCGTAAAGGCCGCGTGTATCCGTCACTTGCTTCGGCTCGTTGGCTGGAGGCTAATCCGAAGCAACTTTTTGAAGAATCATTCGGAGTCAATGTCTATATCGAAAACACAGCTCGCCTCCGTGGACTTGCAGAATACCGTTGGGGCGCTGGTCGGGACCACGAAGACGTCTATTACGTTGAGCTCTCGCACGGCGTAACTTCAGCGCACATTACAGATGACACCATTCATTCCGGATATCGAGGTGGCGCAGGAGAACTTGGACATACCGTCTTCGACTGGAGCGGACCACTTTGCGAGTGCGGTAACTATGGCTGTCTGCAGCAGTATGTTTCGATCCCAGCTTTAGTTCGCGACGCAAAGATACTTAATCTGCCCGTAAACAACTTGCAGGACCTTCAGAAGTTAGTTTCGCAGGGCGATTCTAAAGCTAAAGAACTGATATCGAGAACGTCCAAAATATTAGCCCGTAGCCTGGTCAACATTGCTAACTTGCACGATCCTGAAGTCATAGTCTTAGCCGGTGAGGTTTGTGAGCTTGACGAATCCTTAGCCGAATCTGTTGAAAATATGCTCCGTCGCCTATCCCTTCCTTTGGTCGGTGAGAACATTCAAGTTCTAACCGCACACTTGGAAGACCCGCATGGCATGACGGTTCGCGCAGGAATCGAATCACTACATCTCAACGACGAGGTCATAGATCACGTCCTCGCCTTCTAATCTTCACTTAGCACACCGGGACCAACACGCTTTTCAAGTTTGCGTCCCATTAATAAATGTTGCGCTGCACAGTTCGGCTCTTGGAGCGCGCACTCCGTGATTACCGACATTGCGCAAGACTTCCCGCAAGAATCGCGCTCTGCCCAGCCCAATCTCAAACCGATAGGCCGGCCAACTTACGATCCTGCATCGCCAGAGTGAGTCCAATGAGGTTCGGAGTGCGCTCGTACCAGTCCATCGCAACAACGACCTTCGTGGAGTTGATGAAATCAGCAACTGCTTTTCGGGTCCAGGGGCTCGGCAACGATAATGCCTTCAGTGCGTGTCCATTGACGAATATCTTCCGCCATCATGGCTTCCTTATTAATTAGCTATATCCCTCTCACCATGAAATCGCCAAGTTGTCCGTCCAGATGGATATATTTTCTCTAACCAATCATGCGCACGCCCGTAGCCGCCGCGGTCGCAACACAAACCACGGCCAGCAGGACGCCAAAAATAATCGTGAGCTGGTGCGGCTTAGCCTTATTCGACAGCGGGCCGCCAATAACACCGCCACCCATCGAACCCAGCATGAAGCCGATTACGATCTTCCAGTCAATGTCGATGGACTGGCCGTAGCGCGAAGCTAAACCGGCTGCGGAAGCCATGATCATAACCAGCAGGGATGTGCCCGACGCTTCGCGCATTCCAAACGCCAGCACCAAAGTCAGCACGGGCACCACCATGAATCCCCCGCCGACACCAAAGAAGCCCGTCAAGAAGCCAGTAGCAGTTGCCGCCACAATCACCGCCAGAATCCCACGGGGCTTTCGGACTGCGACCTCGTCGTCAGAAATCTTGCGCTCCTTCAAGCCCTTGTGGATCATCACGACGCTCATGATGGCAAGCATTACGGAGAAGAGGATCATCAGCACGTTGCCATCAACGTATGCCGAGAGTCGCGCACCAATGAATGAGCCCACGACCGAGATTCCACCGAAGATGAAACCTTCGCGCAGGCGCACGTTCTTGTGGCGAATTTTCTCCGGTAGAGCAGTCAGCGCGGTAGCCAAAACGATTACCAAAGATCCGGCAGCCGCCGCGTGAGGCGTTTGATGAAGCAGGTACGTGAGGGCGGGAACAGCCAAGATACCGCCACCGGCGCCAAGCGCTCCAACGACAACGCCAACGGCGACACCAATAATCACTGCGAAAGCTATTATGGCCACGATCTACCTTCCCTCCCCGACGATCGGGTTTCTAAACTCTAAATTTTGCCCATCTATACGTCTTCGTCAAACGACAAAAATGTTCCCGCACGGAAACCGTGCGGGAACATTCCTCTAAGTGACTAGAAGCGACTTACTTCATCTTGGTGCCAACGGAGCCGAGGCGCTCACAAGCCTCAACAACGCGAGCAGCCATGCCAGCCTCAGCAGCCTTACCCCACGAACGCGGGTCGTAAGACTTCTTAACGCCGACCTCGCCGTCGATCTTCAGAACTTCGTCATACTTACGTAGCATCCACTCGGCAACCGGGCGAGTGAAGGCGTACTGGGTGTCGGTGTCAACGTTCATCTTGATAACACCGTTCTCAACAGCCGTGCGGATCTCCTCAGCAGACGAGCCCGAACCACCGTGCATAACCAGGTCGAACGGACGATCGCCAGCGTTGTACTTCGCGCCAACCTCTTCCTGAATGGTGCCCAGAATCTCCGGACGAAGCTTCACATGGCCAGGCTTGTAAACACCGTGGACGTTACCGAACGTAAGAGCAGTCAGGTAACGGCCCTTCTCGCCAAGGCCCAGAGCCTCAACCGTTGCAATACCATCCTCAGTGGTGGTGTAAAGCTTCTCGTTGATCTCACCAACAACGCCGTCTTCCTCGCCACCAACAACACCAATCTCAACCTCAAGAATGGTGTGCGACTTCTGAGCAAGATCAAGCATCTTCTGCGCGATCTCCAAGTTCTCCTTCAACGGCACAGCCGAGCCGTCCCACATGTGGGACTGGAAGAACGGAAGGCGGCCAGCCTTAACCTCTTCAACTTCGAGCTCCATGATCGGAATAATCCAAGAATCAAGGTTCTGCTTTGCGCAGTGGTCAGTGTGAAGCGCCACCGTCACATCGTAGTTCTTCGCAATCTCGCGAGCGTACGCAGCCATTGCAAGTGAGCCAGCTACGCGGTCCTTAACCGTTGAGCCAGACCAGTACTCGGCGCCACCAACCGAAACCTGGATAATACCGTCAGACTCGGCCTCGGCGAAGCCTTGAATAGCAGCCGTCAAGGTCTGCGAAGAAGTAACGTTGATCGCCGGGTAAGCGAACTTGCCTTCCTTCGCACGGTCCAGCATCTCGTTGTAAACTTCAGGGGTTGCGATAGGCATTAATTGCCTCCTTGCCTAGACATTTTGACTTCTCCATTATCCCACATTTAGGTTCGCAATGCTTTAGCGTCCAAAGTCTTGACAAGCCTATTCGGCTTGCCCCCGCTACGCGCCTTCTGGATCGCTCCCATGCTGGATAACCCACGCCCACATAGCAATAGCCGCAGCGTGCCCCACATTCATCGACCGGCTAGAACCATACTGCGTTATATGCAAAACAGATTCGCACGCCCGTGCCATATCCTCACTGAGACCCGTGGACTCCTCCCCCATCACCAGCACGCACTTATCTGGAAGCTCCCGGCCCTCCAACGGCCGAGACCCCTCAATATTGTCAATCCCAATCACGTGCAAACCGCGCGAACCCACATGGTCCAAGAACTCATCGATCTCAGGGTGGTGTACGACTTCCAAATACCTGTCCGTCACCATCGCCCCGCGCCTGTTCCACCTGCGACGCCCCACAATATGCACGCGGCGGACCCCCAAACAGTTTGCCGTGCGCACAATCGACCCAATGTTGAAGTCGTGCCCCAAGTTTTGCACCGCAACTTCAAGCCAATCCGGCCTGCCCACGCTGTCTAGGAAGCCCTTAATCGCCTCATTCGACCAGTAGCGGAAGCGGTCCTCCACATTGCGCGTATCACCCTCGCTAAGTAGCACCGGATCATACTGATCGCCCTGCGGCCAGTTCTCTTCACCACCCGGCCACGGCCCCACGCCGCTACCAGGAACCGACCGCACCTCATTCTCGTCTATTTCTGCCACGCCCTCGAACATACAAACAACGCGGGAAACCGTCAAAGCCAGTCTCCCGCCGTGCACGAGCGTGCACAAAGCCCGCGATCATCTACCTTGCAATAGCTTAGAACGATAGGCTAAAAGCAGTTACAGAAGGAGACAAGTATGGAAACCACAACAAACTTTTCACTAGACGAAATGCCCCCAATCACCTCGTGGCTATCCGACATGGACGGCGTTCTTGTGCGTGAAGAACGTGCAATCGACGGAGCACAAGAATTCATCGACACTCTGCACGAGCTGAACATCCCGTTCCTCGTATTCACCAACAACTCGATCTACACGCCGCGAGACCTGTCCGCGCGCCTCGACAACTCCGGCCTACACGTGCCCGAAGAGCACATTTGGACGTCGGCGCTTGCAACCGCAGCGTTCCTGTCCCAGCAGTCGCCAAACTCGTCCGCATTTGTCATTGGCGAGGCCGGACTCACCACCGCCCTGCACAGCGCCGGCTACGTGATGACCGAGACCAACCCCGAATACGTTGTGCTTGGCGAAACTCGTAGCTACGACTTCAACGCCATCACTCGCGCCATTCGCTTCATCGAAGCTGGCGCCAAGTTCATTGCCACCAACCCGGACGTCACCGGCCCCTCCGACGAGGGCGTTTTGCCCGCAACCGGATCCGTGGCCGCAATGATCACCAAAGCAACCGGACGCAGGCCCTACTTTTTAGGCAAGCCCAACTCGATGATGCTGCGCGCCGGCCTCAACAAGATTGGCGTCCACTCTGAAGTCACCGCCCTGATCGGTGACCGCATGGACACCGACGTGCAAGCCGGCATCGAAGCGGGCCTGCGCACCTTCCTCGTTCTCAGTGGTTCAACGAGCGAAAGCGAGATTCAGAGCTTCCCGTTCCGTCCCTACCGAACCAAGAACTCGATTGCCGACATGATCGAGGTTGTGCGCGAAAACCACCGGCTAGCCAAAGAAGCAGGACTGCTCGAAGAATCCGGCGAGTAGGACGTAGCGAACCCTCGCGAAGTGTTAAAAATTTGTACACGTTTGCGCGACGTGTACAAAATTCGCGAAATTTTTAAGACGTTATCGGGACGTGTACAAAATCTGTACACGTCCCGATTAGGCGAAAGTGAAGATGCTCAGATTAGGCGAGGCCGAGGTCTTCCAACCCCAAAGCGTTCAAATACTTGTAGCCAGCGCCCTCGATGACCTCGCGCGCCCCCGTATCGCGGTCCACAATCACCGCAACAGCTAGAACCTGCGCGCCCGCTGCCTCAAGCGCGCGAGCCGCCTGCATCGGAGAGCCACCAGTGGTCGAAGTATCCTCCAACACGATCACGCGCTTACCCTCAACAGAAGGCCCCTCAATCTGGCGCTTCATGCCATGATCCTTGGCCTCCTTGCGCACCACGAACGCATCAACCGACAGTCCCCGCGAGGCCGCAGCATGCAAAATCGCCGTCGCAACCGGATCCGCACCCATCGTGAGGCCACCCACGGCATCAAAATCATCCGGCGCGAAACCATTATCCTCAAGCATGTCGAGCATCACGTGCCCCACCAAAGGCGCCGCCTCATGATGAAGCGTTGCCCTGCGCATATCAACGTAAAAGTCAGACTCCTTACCCGAAGCCAACGTCACCTTCTGGTGAATGACAGCAAGCTCTTTAACAAGTTCGGCCAGGCGGGCCTTGCGCGGATCGTTAGTCATACCCCTATCGTAAGCGAAAGCCAGCGCCCCCTCGAAAACCACGCGATTAACCTAACCCGCGCCCCGTTTCGTTACATGCGCAACGAAAATCCCCAAACCTGCGCAAACTCGGTAAAGTAAAAACACCGAGGCGTACCAGCCGCCAAATCTACACAGCTGGCACCAACATGAACCGGCAAGTAATAACCGTTGCGATGGCCTTCGTGGGCCTAGTAGTAGGCGCGGGATTCGCATCAGGTAAAGAAATCCTCCAATACTTCGTAGGATTTGGCGTCCAAGGAATGTGGGCGGTCACCCTCGCGCTTATAATCTTCGGAATCGCAGGATTCGCGATCCTCCAGCTCGGTTCCTTCTTCCTAGCCAGCGACCACAACCGCGTGCTAACTGAAGTTTCCCCGCCCATCACGTCCCGCTTCTTCGACATCCTCATCACCATCACGTTATTCAGCATGGGCTTTGTGATGATCGCCGGCGGAGGCGCCAGCCTGAACCAACAATTCGGGCTACCCGTCTGGGTGGGATCAGCCATCATCACCGTCCTGGTAATCCTGGTTGGAATGCTTGACGTAGACCGCGTGACCACAATCATCGGATCCATCACGCCGTTCATCATTGTGCTGATCGGTGGCGCGGCGATTTGGTCATACACGCACGTAGACTACTCATTCACGCAGCTGAACGACATGGCGCTTGAAATTGGATCAACCCTGCCAAACTGGTGGGTTTCCGCCGCAAACTACGTGGCTCTGGCGCTCGCAATGGCCGTATCCATGTCAATCGTGATGGGTGGCCAAATCCGCGACCCCCGCGTAGCGGGACGCGGCGGCATGCTGGGCGGCATCATCTACGGCCTGTTGATCCTCATCTCGTCCTCCGCCCTGTTTGCACAAATCGACAAAGTGGGCCACTCTGACATGCCCACTCTCATGCTGCTCACCAGCATCCACCCCGCATTTGGCACCGTCATGGCGTTCGTGGTTTTCGGCATGATCTTCAACACCGCTATCGGCATGTACTACGCCCTTGCATCCAGGTTCTCGAAGGGCGACCCAAAGCGCTTCCGCATCTGGCTAATCTCGATGGCTCTGGTTGGCTTCGTGATCTCATTTGTTGGATTCGAAACGTTTGTGAACTACCTGTACCCGGTGATCGGCTACGCGGGCATGCTACTGATTCTGCTGCTAGTAGTGCACTGGGTGCGAAGCCGAGAAGACATTCGTGAGGAAATCGCACGCCGTATGGCCATCCGCAATCTCTTGCGCCGCCTCATGCGTAAAGACAAGCACTTCCACCAAGGACACGCAGACCAGCTTGCCGAGGCGATTGAGCAATCACCAGTTGATAACTCGGACCTGCAAACCAGCTCCGTGCTTGAAGTGGTAGACGAGTTGGAAGATGAGGGCCTGGCCTACGACCATCCGACAACGATCGACTTCGAAGAGATCACCAACGTAGAGCTTGAAGAGGACGCCCTCGACGATTACGAAGAGCTCGAAACCGATCAGGTAGCCGAGGAAGTTGTCCAAGCGGAAAAAACGAACGAGGCTCGCCCCTCGGCGGAGGAAACTAACCCGCGAAAGCCACTCTAATCGTTAGCGCAGGTTTGCTCGTGCAGTGGAGAGCCACCTCTTTAATCTGACTTTCGAGCCGCGAACCAAACCATAATCGAACCCAACAACCCGACGCCGAGGAAAGTTGCGGATACCCACAGGGATGACCGTGTTGCCTGCGCAAAACCGTCCACCAGATGACTCACCAGCTCAGATTCAGCGCCCATCTGCTCGCGCATTTGCAACAGATTTGAACCCGCCGAAGCTTTTGTAGCAGCGATCAGATCGTCCAGCTTTGCGGCGGGCAAATTGAACGAGGACAGTGCGTCCGGCAACGAGCTGCCGAGCCCCACCGCGAGCGCGCCGCCCGAGAACGCTGTGCCAAGCGCCGAACCGACTTGACGAACCGTGGACTGGGTTGCCGAACCTTGGCCGGATTGTGTGACGGGGACGTCCCGCAAGATGGTGCCGGTCAGCTGCGCGGAGGCGAGGCCAAGGCCAAGACCGTACGCAAGAAGAGGGGCAACGAGGTAGGCCAGGGACTTGGCCGGATCCATGAAGTAGGCAAGAGCGGCAACTCCTGCAAGCTCCAGACCAAGCCCTAAAATGACTGTGCCTGCCGGGCCGAGCCTGGCTGCGATGTGGCGCGCAAGGCCTCCGGATATGAATGCCCCCAGAGCCATGGCTGCGAGAATCAGACCGGCATCGATCACGCTGGCCCCATACGCGTTGATGAGGTAGAGCGGAAGCACAAATAGCAGGGCGAACTCTCCGATTGCAACCGTTGCGGCCGTGAGATTGCCCCACGAGAACGTGCCGATTGTGAACATCGATAGGTCCAACAAAGGGCCGTTGGCGCGGTTAGCTAGATGCAACTCCCACCAGATGAACAGTGCGAGTGCGACCAGCGCGATCGCTAGTGAAATGGGTACCACCGAGATCGCTGAGGCCTGCGTCCATGTAAGACCGAGAAAGCTGAACTCTGAAGTGGGTTTCCACCATCCCACGTGCGGGCCCTCAATGATGGAGAACACGAGGCTACCGAGCGCTAGGCTGGAGAGCAAGAAGCCCAGCACGTCGAAACGCCCGCCGGCCTCGCCCCTGGTATGAGGGACAACCTTCAAAGCAAACAAAACCAGTAGCGCGCCCAGGGGCAAGTTCACGTAAAAGATCCAACGCCAGGAAACCCACTCGGTTAGCACTCCGCCCAGCAGTGGGCCTATCGCGGCGGCTCCGGAGATTACTGCACCCCAAATGCCGAACGCTGCTGCGCGGTATTTGCCGCGAAAGAGGGCGTTCACTGTTGAGAGCGTGGCCGGCATTATGCCCGCAGCACCTACTGCCTGCACCGCGCGGCCTGCCAGGAGCGCAGCAGCTGATCCGGCAACACCTGCGACCGCAGATCCCGCCATGAAAATGATCATGCCAATCACCAGTAACCTGCGCCGCCCAAGCCGGTCTGACGCAGAACCACTAGCAAGTAGCAGCGCGCCCACGATCACCGCATACAAGCTGTTCACCCACTGGGCATCCGCGAGCGTCAGTGTTAGGTCCCCAATGATTTTTGGCAGCGCCACGCCCACGATCGTGCCGTCTAACACGATCACTCCCAGCGAAGCGGCGAGCACCGCCAGCGCACCCCAATCTCGTTTTGAGGGCGCCTGCACTACACCCGTTTCACCGCTTGATTGCGCCCTTTGTGCGTCCTGCACTTTCCCTCCAACACTACGAAACTTCTACTTCCATAGTGGTGAGGCAAAGCGCGGGCCACATCAACCAAAAGGTTGAATTCGCCCTACTCCTCCAACAAGCCCGCGGATCGCGCTTTCGCCACGGCCGCGGTCCGTGAGTTCACCGCTAGTTTTTCAAACACGCGGTTCAGGTGAGTTTTAACCGTGGCTTCAGAAAGAAATAGGTGCCTGGCTATGGCCGCATTAGTTTTGCCTTGCGCCACAAGGCGAAGCACATCCAGTTCCCGGCCAGTAAGTTCGGGCAGTCCGCTGTGTTTGATTTGCGCTTGCACTCCCGAACCCAAGAACTGTTTGCCCCGCGCCGCAGTCTCAACCGCGCGTTGTAGTTCCGCAGTGTCCGCATCTTTCAGAACGTAGCCGGCCGCGCCCGCAGCTAGAGCGCCCAAGATTTCCGGTTCGGACCCGTATGTTGTGACAACGAGGACGGGCGGCCCGCCCATCTGCTTGATCTCTCGCACGGCACTGGTGCCACTCATTGCCCCAGGCTGTTTGAATCGCAAGTCCATGATCACGAGGTCTACCGGGTGGGCTCGAAGCCAGTTGATGGCGTCCTCAGCTCGCGCAAAATCAGCGGCCACTCTAACGCCGCCTGAGTTTTCTAAAACCGCGCGCAGTCCCATCCGCACAACCGCGTGGTCATCGACAATTATGACTTTCACTCGGCTCCCACCGAACCTATCGGAACCGAGGCACGCACGAGTACACCGTCCTCGCTAAAGATCTCCAGAGTGCCACCTACTTCACTCATCCGCTCCCGCATGGCGGGAATACCAAAACCGCGTCCGTCTTCTGGCATGGACGTATCAAAACCCTGACCGTGATCCTCAACCTCGAGCCGCACGGCCCCTTCATCTACCTTCAGGCGAACGGTGGCCGCCGCAGTTCCCGAATGTTCCTTTACGTTTACGAGTGCGGATTTAGCCACGCGAAGAAGCGCGGCTTCCTGCCCCAGGTTGAGCGTAGCCACGCCCTCATCAATATCAAAAGTGACATTTAGCCCCAGCAGGACGGGTTCATTAGCGAGGCCGCGAAGGGCAACTTCGAGGCGCCCAGCCGAAAGCTCGCGCGGAGCCAGGGCCTTAGTTACTCGCCGGGCATCAGCGAGCGCCCCCTGCGTAGCCTGCAAAGACTGGTCGATGAGCCGGGCAACCTCTTGCGGATCACGGCTTGTTTGCGCAACCTGCAACAGCATTGCCACTCCGGACAGGTCCTGCGAAACCGTGTCGTGAATTTCCCCCGCCATGCGCGCCCGTTCGCGTTGCAAAATGCGTTCTTCCTCTGCCCGGTCTAGGAGCGTGCGCGCCTGACTGAGTTCACGAAGGGCTTTGCGCAGCGAAGCAGCCTCGGTTATCACGGTAACTCCCGCCCACGTTATTACCAGGGCGATTCCTACGCCCAGTAGAGGACCCAAAATTGCGGCGCCAACCGGGTGATCTGCGGGTAGCCGCGAAACTGAAATGCCTACGGCGATTAGGCCCGTTATGCCTGCCGCAACCGAGCCCCACAAAGGGCCGAGCACCCCCACCTGGATGATTACCAGCGCGAATGCAAGCCAAATGGCCGTATCTGACACGGCCAACAGCCCCACCCAAATCAAGGTGAGGATCAACATCCACACGATCGTGTAACGCCCGTGCGAAATGCCCCGCCCTAAATCGTCAGAGCTGGCATGCGCACGATGGCCAAGCATCATTCCCGCCGCGTAGGTGCCCAAGAACGCGACCCCTAAAACGACACCTATAACCGGGGAGCCGCCCGTGAATGCTCCAGCCACGCCCACAACCGTTGTCACGGCCAGTAGGAGCGAGGCCGCAATAGCTAAAGCCCGCGAGTTCAAAGCACTCACATGTGGGGCAGACGCGAAGTGACCGCGCGAACCATCCAACGCGGCGACATCTTGGTGGCAAACATTGCGACCTTATAGCGCGCCGAGGGAGTCACCAGCACCTGGCGGCGACGAACCGCTGCGAGGGCCTGCTCCACCACCTGGGCCTCGCTGATCCAAGAGATTTTTGGAACCTCCTCGGGAACAGTTTGCACCCTGTCGTGGAACGCCGTATTAACCATGCCCGGCATGACCGCCGTGACGCTCACGCCCGTGCCGCGCAGTTCCTCAGCCACTCCCTCGGAAAACGCCTTCACCCACGCCTTGTGTGCGGAATATGTGCCCATGCCGGTGTCCGCAGCAACAGAAGAAACGTTCAAAACCGCACCGTGACCGCGATCAAACATGGCGTTCACCGCTGCGTGCGTAAGCTCCATAACGGCCCGCACCATCACGTCCAACGCCTTCGTTTCAGCAGTCATGCTGTTCTCACGAAACGGCACGCCTAAACCAAAACCGGCATTGTTCACGAGCAGACCAATGGGACGCTCATCTTGGCGGAGGCGCTCCACAACTGCTTTGCGCCCCCTCGCGGTGCCAAGGTCCGCCACGAGCACCTCGGTGTGCACGCCTGAGGCCGCCTCGATCTTCTCCGCGATCTCACGCAACTTATCTTCCCGGCGCGCAACTAACACCAGATTGTGCCGCGCGGCCGCCAGCTGCCAACAAAACTCTTCCCCAAGGCCCGAAGACGCCCCGGTAACCAAAGCAGTACCCATATAAATAGGTTAGGCGGCGCCCCCTCCCTTATGCCACATTTCGCGCCGGAAGGTAGGGTTAAAGCATGCGACTAGCCACTTGGAATGTGAACTCCATCCGCGCACGCCACGAGCGCGTCATCGATTTTCTGAACCGCGCCGACATTGACGTGCTTGCCATGCAAGAACTGAAATGTAAGCCCGACCAGTTCCCTCTGGACGCGTTAAAAGAGGCCGGCTACGAGGTGGAAATGGTGGGCTACAACCAGTGGAATGGTGTGGCAATCGCTTCTCGCGTTGGAATAGATGAGGTTGAAACCAGCTTCCCCGGCCAGCCCACATTCCGCGACAAGATTGAGGCGCGCGCAATCGGTGCCACGTGCGGCCCTCTGCGCGTGTGGAGCACCTATATTCCTCACGGACGCTCACTTACTGACCCGCACTACCAGTACAAGCTCGAGTTCATGCGCGGCCTGGCCGACCACGCCGCCACGCAAATGGAAGGGCGCCAGCTAGCGGTTGTGGGTGACTTCAACGTTGCTCCATTCGATGAGGACGTGTGGGACATTTCCGTTTTTGAGGGCGCAACCCACGTGTCAGAGCCCGAACGAGACGCTTTCAACTACTTTGCGAAGCTCGGAATGGAAGAAGTCACGCGCGAGCGAGTCACCAACTACACGTACTGGGACTACCAAAAACTTCGCTTCCCCAAGAATGAGGGCATGCGGATCGATTTCATTTACGCCTCCCCCGCTCTCGCCTCTGCGGTGACCGGCGCGCAGATTGACCGCGACGAGCGTAAAGGCAAGGGCGCTTCTGACCACGTGCCCGTCATCATCGACTTTTAGGAGGTCGAAATGCCTGACGGCCTACCGGAAGATCTGCGGCCACCATTCGAATATTCCATGGCTTTCATGGAGCCTGGCCGCGTCCTCGAATACGGCGATTCCATGCTGGTTTACCCCCTCATGTCGGTCACCAAGCTACTTTCCGCAATGGGGGTTCTTGTTGTCGTGCAGCGGGCCATGATAAGCCTCGATGATGAGGTAACCATTGCCGACGGCCAGCGGGTTGTGACGCTACGCCACCTGCTTGCCCACACCTCCGGCCTCGCATTCAACGAGCCTGTGCTAGAGGCCGATATTGAGGAAAAGCGGATCTATTCGAACCGCGGTATTGAAGAAGCGTCGTGGGCGGTCGAGGCAGCCACAGGATTCACTTTCGAGGACTGGGTTGAGGCAACCGTTTTGGAGCCGCTCGGCCTGATAGAGACACACATCGCCGGATCCGCAGCATACGCTGGGGCCGGATCCATCCGTGACCTCGTGGCCCTTGCCCGCGAGTTTCAAAACCCCACCCTCATATCGCCTGAGTTGGCGCGAGAGGCAACCTCTGTTGCTTACCCGGGTTTGAAAGGCGTCACGCCCGGTTACGGAGGATATTCAGACAACACGTGGGGTTTAGGTTTTGAAATCAAGGGAGCGAAAGTGCGCACCTGGTTCCCGCGCGCAGCCTCGGCTTCCACGTTTGGCCACTTTGGCCAGTCCGGCTCGTTCCTTTGGGTAGACCCAGAATCTGGGCGCGCCATGGCATTCCTCGGGGCCGAACCGTTCGGGGCCTGGCATCGCAAAAACTGGCAAGCCCTGGGAGACCACTTCCTCGAAATGGTCTGACTCTAAGGTCTACTTCTTCCCTCCAGCTCTCGACAATACAACCGTAACGCTCCCCAGAGAGCAAGAAGAGTCCTAACAGATAGGAGACAATGAACTCCTTTGGAACATCTCCAGTTCCCGAAAATACCCACTCGGTTCAAGCTAAGTAGAGTGCACATGGTAACGGGATAACGAATATGATCAGCACAGTAATCAGTGTTCCGATTGACCTGGGCATTAACTTGTTTTTCCGCTTGGTCTTATCCTTCTAGCAGACTTCCTTAATGCCACGTTTCCTAACTTGCCATGCAATCTGACCGGGCAGCCCTCCGCCAACGCTTTACTTGCGATTTTCGTAATGATAATAGACGTCGTTCTTTTCCCCGTATATCGCATATTCCGATGTATAGTCGAGGAGGGGGTGCCCGGTTTTCCAAACTGCGCAAATCTAATGGACTTGCGACCAATCACGGCCACTCGTTTGCGCACAACACACAGAAGCACTCGTTTGCAGATTTTGTCAGAATGGTGGGGAGATCTTCGATAATGCGACAGAAAATTGACCCTACGCGCCTATCAAATTTCTTGTTTCAAATCGCAGCGGTTATTTACGCGATTTCACTATTCACAAGGTCTGCCCTCACCCACCTGGCATTTGCTCCCAGCCTAAAGACTTTCAGCAGACCACTAGCGGCGACACTCCAGTTCATTACCAACGAGCTTCAAGGACTCACGCTACTGCCGGTTGTATCCATCTGCATCATTGCGGGCATTGTCATGCGTTCACTACCCAAATTCAGCGAAACTCCACAGAAGGAGCCAAACCAGCAACAAGGCTAACCGGCAAGCCAGAAGACACAGTGAAGGGCTAGGAGATTTTCCTCCTAGCCCTTCACTTGTCCAGGTTAGGCGCTGGCCTCCAACTTCAACTCATCACCGCTTACCTTCACGGTTACCGAGCCGCCGTCGTCGACCTCGCCTCCAATAATCATGCGGGCCAAGCGGTCTCCAATCTCACGCTGAATCAACCTACGCAACGGGCGCGCACCAAACGCGGGATCATACCCGTGCTCGGCCAGCCACGTCCTCGCGTCATCATCAACGTGCAGGGCAATCCGACGGCTGCGCAAACGCCTCGCCATCTGATCAACCTGAATGTCAACGATCTTCGACAGCTCTTGCTTAGTCAGAGCCTTGAACACCAAGATCTCATCCAGACGGTTCAAGAACTCCGGTTTGAACGCCGCGCGAACCGTGTTCAACACGGCCTCACGCTGCTCGTCCTCACTCATCGAAGAATCCACCAGGAACTGCGAACCAAGGTTGGAGGTTAGCACCAGGATCGTGTTGCGGAAATCAACCGTACGCCCCTGACCATCCGTCAACCTGCCATCGTCCAGCACCTGCAACAAGATGTTGAAAATCTCCGGATGAGCTTTCTCCACCTCGTCCAACAACACCACCGAGTAGGGGCGGCGACGCACGGCCTCAGTCAACTGGCCACCCTCGTCGTAACCCACATATCCCGGAGGCGCGCCAACCAGGCGCGACACCGAATGCTTCTCCGAATACTCCGACATGTCGATGCGAACCATGGCGTGCTCGTCATCAAAGAGGAAGTCCGCGAGCGCCCTCGCAAGCTCCGTCTTACCCACACCTGTTGGACCCAGGAACATGAACGAACCGGTTGGGCGATTCGGGTCAGACACGCCTGCGCGGGAGCGGCGTACAGCGTCAGATACGGCGCGAACCGCGTCCACCTGCCCAATCAGGCGCTTACCGATGTAGGACTCCATGGAAAGTAGTTTCTCCATTTCACCCTGCAGTAGCCTGCCCGTGGGGATTCCCGTCCACGCCTCAACCACGGCTGCGATTTCAGCAGGACCAACCCGCTCGGGGATCATCGGCTCGCCCTCATCAGTGCGATCCTCAGCTTCCTCCGCCTTCGCAATCTGGGTCTCAACCTGGGGAATATCACCGTTTTGCAGGCGTCCAGCTTCTTCCCAACGGCCCTCGCGCATTGCGAGTTCCAGCTCGGTACGAAGCTCATCGAGCTTCACGCGCAGATCACCAACCTTGTTACGGCCAGCCTTCTCGGCCTCCCACCTGGCGGTGAGCGCCGCAAGCTCCTCCCCAAGATCAGCAAGCTCCTCGCGCACCTTCTCAAGCTGCGTAACGGTCTGCTCGTCCTCGCCCTCAGGATCGGATTCGGTTAGGTAGGACTCCTCCATGCGAAGCCGGTCCACCTGGCGGCGAAGCTGGTCGATCTCCGTAGGAGATGAGTCAAGCTCCATGCGTAGGCGAGACGCCGCCTCGTCCACAAGGTCGATTGCCTTGTCCGGCAACTGCCGGCCGGTGATGTAGCGGTTGGACAGCTCCGCGGCAGCCAAGAGCGCGCCATCAGAGATGGTCACCTTGTGGTGGGCCTCGTACTTCGGCGCAATACCGCGCAAGATCGCAACCGTGTCATCCACGGAAGGCTCGCCTACAAACACCTGCTGGAAACGCCGCTCAAGCGCCGGATCCTTCTCGATGTTCTCCCGATATTCGTCGAGGGTGGTTGCACCAACCATGCGAAGCTCTCCACGCGCAAGCATAGGTTTGAGCATATTGCCCGCATCCATCGCACCTTCGGAGCCGCCGCCCGCACCAACCATGGTGTGAAGCTCGTCAATGAACGTGATGATCTCACCGTTTGCCGACTTGATCTCGTTCAAAACGGCCTTCAGGCGTTCCTCGAACTCGCCGCGGTACTTCGCGCCCGCAACCATAGCGGACAGGTCAAGGGCGATCAGCCTCTTGTTGCGAAGCGATTCGGGCACGTCACCGGCCACGATACGCTGCGCCAGACCCTCCACAACCGCGGTCTTACCAACACCCGGCTCACCAATCAGAACCGGGTTGTTCTTTGTCCGGCGAGAAAGCACCTGAACGACGCGGCGAATCTCCTCGTCACGTCCGATCACAGGATCAAGTTTGCCTTCGCGCGCAACCTCTGTGAGGTCGCGCCCATACTTCTTGAGAGCTTCAAATGAGCCCTCCGGGTCAGCAGTCGTGATCGGCTCCTTCCTAAGTGCAGATAGTGTTGACTGCAAGGCGCTTGCACTAGCGCCCTCTTCGTTCAAAATGCGGCCCGCATCCGTGTCAGATTTTGCGAGTGCAATGAGCAGGTGCTCCGTGGAGGTGTACTCGTCCCCCATGGCGCGCGCATCCGACTCCGCCTCCACCAAAATATTGCCGAACGCACGTGAGGCGGCCGGCTGTGAAACCGAGGTCCCCTGGGTTGATGGCATTTGGGTTAGCGCGGCGCGGACCTTCTGTCCCACGCCCTTACGAGAGGCACCCGCGGCCTCCAAAACTGAAATCGCGATACCTTCAGGCTGATCGAGCAACGCATGTAGCAAGTGCATGGGCTCAACTGAAGGATTGCCCGCAGCGCCAGCGGTTTGCACGGCTGCGCTGATCGCCTCTTGGGCCTTGGTTGTAAATTTATTGTCCACTTCAAATCATCCTTTCGCCCACTGGGCAAATGTCATCTATGAAGTACAACGCTTCTAAACTTGAGTCTATTCCACTCAACTTCATATTTTTTGAGAACCAGCTCACAGCTATTCGGAAGTTTTCGGGTTTCGAGGTAGTCGCAAGGCGCCCAGTGCCCGATACTTAAAACATGAATGAAAAGATCAATATCGAACTACTTGACGAAGTTCAGGGCGAAGAAGCCCTTGCCTGGGTAAACTCCCACAACAGCCGCACGCTTAGCACACTGGGGACAAAGCGTTTTTTAGACATCGAAGAACAGATTAAGAACGTTTTAGACGATCCAGACCGCATCCCCTACGCCAGCATCAGAGGCGATTTTGCGTACAACTTCTGGGTTGACGAGAAAAACCCGCGTGGCCTTTGGCGCCGCCAACCGGCCTCGGCATACCTGCAAGGAGCGGACGACTGGTCGGTTCTGCTCGACATCGACGAGCTGGCCAAGAGCGAAGGTAAAGCGTGGGTGTTCCACGGAGCCTCCCTCCTCTTCCCCGAATATTCGCGGGCGCTCATCGCGCTCTCCGATGGCGGCTGCGATGCGGACGTGATTCGCGAATTCGACGTTGACACGTGCACGTTCGTTGAAGACGGCTTCAACCTGCCCGAGTCAAAAGGCCAATGCAGCTGGATAACAGCGGACCAAATCCTGGTAAGCCGCGACTTCGGCCCAGACACAATGACCGATTCGGGCTATCCGCGTCAGGTTCGACTATGGAAGCGCGGACAAGACCTCGAGGACGCGCAGATCATTTTTGAGGGCGAAAAAAGCGACGTTGGTGTATTCCCCCACTTCGATTCGACGCCAGGCTGGCAGCGCGTAATGATTAGCCGACTCATCACGTTCTACGAATCAGAAACGTTCATTGCAGATCCAACGGCACAGTATGTTCTCAAGAAAGTTGAGGTCCCAACACACGTAGAGGCCGGACCCTGGCGCGACTGGATGCTCATGCGTCCAAAGAAAGACTGGACCGTAGGTGACAAGACCTTCAAAGCAGGATCCCTGGTTGCAACCCAGTTCGACAACGCCTTCGACGAGGACTTCGAAGCGCACAGCCTGTTTACACCGACGGACATCTCTGCCCTAGAAGACGTCACAACTACCAGGCATCACGTTGTGGTGAACGTGCTCCACCACGTCTCCAACCGCCTGGGTATCCTCACCCCGCCCACCACCGAACACACGGGGTGGGACAGGCGCGACCTCAACTTGGCAACAGGCGGCAACGGGCAAGTTCCCGCGCACGCGACTCTCCAAGTGAGCGCGGTTGACAGCCGGATCAGCGACCAGTTGTGGCTGCACGCCACAGGCTTCACCACTCCCATGACGCTCTCACTACTCGAACTATCCAAATCCGGAGAAACCCTGAGCGCCACCACGGTTCGCAAAGCCCCCGCAACATTCAACGTACAAAACGTGGAAGTGAGCCAGCACTTCGCCACCTCCGCAGATGGCACCAAAGTTCCCTACTTCCAGATCAGCACGCCGGGAACCGAACCCGCCCCAACCCTGCTATACGGGTACGGCGGATTCGAAGTCTCGCTGACCCCCTCCTACCTTGGTACGGCCGGCCCGGCCTGGGTTGAGCGCGGCGGCACCTACGTGGTTGCCAACATTCGCGGAGGCGGCGAGTACGGCCCCAAGTGGCACCAAGCCGCACTGCAAGCCAACCGCCACCGCGCCTATGAGGATTTCGTAGCAGTTGCCGACGACCTCGTAGCCCGCGGCGTAACCACAAAACAGCAGCTCGGCGCGCGAGGCGGATCCAATGGCGGCCTCCTAATGGGCATGATGCTCACCAAATACCCCGAACACTTCGGCGCCATCGTCTGCGAAGTTCCGCTACTAGACATGAGCCGCTTCCACACACTTTTGGCCGGAGCCTCCTGGATGGCAGAATACGGCGACCCATCCGACCCCAAGCAGTGGGAATTCATAAAGACATTCAGCCCCTACCACCTGTTCCAGCCGGGCCAGCAATACCCGCCGGTCCTATTCACCACCTCCACGCGCGACGACCGCGTGCACCCCGCACACGCGCGCACCATGGTTGCGAAAATGGATGAGGCGGACGCCGATGTACTCTTCTACGAAAACATTGAAGGAGGCCACGCCGGCGCGGCCGACAACAAACAGCGGGCAAAAATGAGTGCACTGGCCTGGGAATTCCTCTGGCAGCACCTCTGCGGCGAATAGCCACATCGGGCAGGTAACCGCACCAGCGTCAAGCGCTCACGCAACTTCGCGGGAGGGACGCAAGCCAAGCACGGTTAGGGCATAAAAAATGATCGGAGCATTTGTCGCTCCGATCATTTTTACTTAGCTACGCGGCTTACCAGCCCTGCATTCGCAGCTCAATAGCTCTACGCTCGCGGTTCACACCCGCAAGTTTGACGATGCCCCAAATCAGCAGAGCCAAACCAGCAAATCCGACGATCGCCGAAATAATCATGCTTGGCCCGAACGAAGAGATCACGTCGTCAAAGAACTCGCCACCGAAAACGAGGATGTTCTGGCCATCCGCATTCTCGCACTTAAGCGTGTAAGTTCCGGCAGGCACATCGGTTGCCATCGCGCCTTCCCCATCGCCTACCGGCACCAGTGGATAGGTGTCATTTTGTCCAACCAAAGTACAAGATGGGGTTACCGCACCAACCTGCACATCTAGCCCACTAGACGCTCCATCAGATCCGGACATGTCGTTGGAATAAACAACCGTAACCACGCCCGTGCTTCCAACCTCTATGCTCCCGCCATTTTGAACCGGCTCAAAAGAAGACGTGTCCAAGGATTGAAGCGCACCTACCGCGAAACTCATCAAAAACGCTGCGGGAGCAATCACGAGCATCATGACCACACCAATCACGATCATCGCGATCGAGCCACCCCTACCTGGAAGCTGTATCGGCGCTCGACCACCACCCTGGTAGGCATTCTGGCCGTATGCGGGGCCGTAACCGGGCTGACCATAACCAGGTTGGCCATATCCCGGCTGACCATTAGACGGCTGCCCATAGGCCGGGCCATAACCCGGCTGATTGTAACCAGTTTGGCCATAACCGTCCGCGCCCTGCTGACTGCGGTTACCTGTTGCTCCATACCCGTAGTTGCCGTAAGTGGACTGGCTGTAGTCGGGTTGGCCGTAGTCGGGCTGACCGGTCTGATTATGACCGGGCTGCTCCCCGTTCAAACCACCGTAGCCCTGGCCATAACCCGGCTGACCATAGCCAGGCTCGTCCTCAATCCTGCGGCCAAACTGCGGCTGCTCGGGCACCTGCCCACTGTCTTGCGGCTCGTTGCGGTCAAAGTCTTGATTGTCGCTCATGGTAAATCCTTACGCTCGCGGCCTACATGTTCATACTACTTGGGCCTGTTATTTTCCTAAATGGATAGTGCGCAAAATCAGGGTTATTTGAGGGTAATTCCGGAGGCTTCTAGCCGCTGTTTACGCAGCAGAGCGGTTGCGGCAGTATCGATTGGGTTCAGATCTTTTTGGCCGGTTGCAAGACGGATAAGATAATCCGCCAGCTGTGGGTTTCGCGCAAGCACGGGTCCGTGCATGTAGGTTGCAAACACGCTTCCCTGCACCGCTCCGTCTACCCGCTGTCCCTCATCACTCAAATCTAGGGCATTTCCATGCCCGCGCAGGACAGCTCCAAGTGGTTGCGCATCAACCCCCAGCTCTGTAACCCCGAGGTGGTTCTCAAACCCGGTCAAGGGCTCGCCAACGCCCTGGAGCAAAGCCGTGGTTACAAGTTCACCCACACTACGCTCTGTCCCCCGCCGGGTTTGCGCATCGAGCAGCCCTAAGCCATCCACCTGGCGCCCATCCTCGTCCTCATAAGAAGCGCCAAGCACCTGCAAACCTGCACAGACCGCAAAAACTATGGCTCCTCGATCCGCGGCTCGGCGCACTGCTCCCGACTTTTCAAGGCGCTGCACCGCAACCTGCTGCGCGGCGTCCTCACTTCCTCCAAGAAGATAAAAATCGAGGCTATCCGGCACCTCATCCCCCACGTGCACGGTCACTATTTCAGCGTCAAAACCGCGTTTTTGCAGGCGCTTTTCAAGTACGAGGGCGTTGCCGCTATCACCGTACGCGCCCATCGTTTCGGGCATGATCAAACCGATTTGTAGGGCGCTCATTTGACCTCCTCATACTCGCGGGAAATCCAATTGTTAAGTCCGTGCGCAGCCGTGTAGTTAGCTACCACGTCCACATTTCCTTGGGACGCTCGTTCGAGGCCATCCTGCGGAGTTTCAACCAGCTCAAACTCGAAATCTGCATACTCGAGCCGCACGGCAAGATCTGCGCGACGCTCCCCGCACACGATGATCTTGCGGCCTTGCAGGGGCGCGAAATCCACGTCCCACAGCCAAGAAAGATCCTCACCGTCCCCAATCCGGCCATTCACCGCGAGGATAATGCAAGCATCCTCCTCAACCATGGAAAGCGATTCTTGCCATCCAGCCGGATTCTTTGCGAGGACGATACGGGTTAGACGGCCATCCAAGTTGCGGCGGGCGTAGCGCCCAGACACCTGCGTGACCTTATTGATCTGCGAGATGGCCTGATCGATATTGACCCCGAGGGCGTGGGCAGCTGCAACCGCCTGCGCGGCGTTGCCCTGGTTTGCCCTCCCAGGCAGAGCAATAGCGAGGGGATGCGCGGCGCCCGCAAACACAACCGCACCATCTTCCACTGTCCACGCGGGTTCTGGCCGCGCGAATGAAGATCCGGGCACGTGCCAGGAATCGCCGGAGCGGACCACCGGAGTGTTAGTGCGAGGGAATGTCACCGAGTCGGCCGTCCTCGTAACTCCCGCAGACACCCAAATGGGGTTCTTCGCATCCCACGCGGCCGACACAATCAGCGGATCATCGCAGTTTGCCACCACAAACGCCTGCGGATTCTCATCAACAGCCTGGCGAATTCGCGCCTCCACAGCCCCGGCTTCACCCACTCGATCCAGCTGATCTCGCGACAGGTTAAGCAGCACAAAACCCGCTGGCTTCACCGCCCGCGCAACAGCCGGCACGTAGAGCTCATCAACTTCCAGGGCAGCAAACTCCGCCTCGCCCTCTTCAATCAACGCAGCGGCAACACCACCCGTCATGTTGTCACCAAGCACGTTGGATGCCACTCGTCCCTTAGTTTTCAAGGCTTCGCGCACCATCGAGGTGGTAGTCGATTTGCCGTTGGTACCCGTCACAATAACGATCTTCTTGCCACGGCTAACCTTTTCTAAGACCTTGGGATCAAGAGCTAACGCAACCCGGCCACCAATCACTCCGCCCGACCCGCGGCCACTTTTTTGCGACGCCCAGGCCGCGAAACGGCCCGCATTTTTTGCAAAGGACCCCCGCAAACCAACCTGCATTGTCCGCACCTCTCGTTAAGATGAACAAAACTCAGTTTACAAATGTTTGGGGTCACCGAAATAATTTAGCTCTCAGTTTGGGCCGTTAGGAGTTAGCAATGAAGCGCCACATAGCATTGGCCGCGCTCGCATGTTCTGTAATGATTTTAGGAGCGTGTTCGTCTGATGAGGAGCTTCCCGGCCCTCCTCCCACGCCAATTCCCCTGACCGCCCCTTCCGAAACTAGCGTTGAGACCCCCACCTCGTCCGAGGATGCCTCCACGCAGGTTGATTCGGCGGCGTACGAGCTTGGCGTCAACACGGAACTAGCGCAGGCCGGTAATGCGGGCTACTGGTTTACAAACAGTGACCACTCGGTTCTTTGCACCATTATCGTCGAGGGGGCAGCCTCCGCCCCTTACGTTCGGTGTGAAGCATTCCCTGCCTTCCCGGTGGAAGATACTCCATGTGACCAAGGCATTTTCATGGGGACTCAGGCCACGCTCTTCGAAGATGGCGCCGAGTACGGCAGGTGCCAGTCAGATGTTCCACTGCAGCAAATGTGTCTGAGCGATCCGACCTCGTTGGACGATTTTTCTGCCGAGTTTTGCGAAAACAATCTATTGTCAGCGCCCATCCTGAAGGATGGTGAAGTCATCACCGCCAGCAAGTTCACGTGCACAATAAAGGAGGGCGTGACTACGTGCACGCACGAAAATGGTCAAACCATGAGTTTTAGGCCCGGCGGAGCACTGGGGTAGGCAACGCAATACCTGGACTGGACTGGACTGTTCGGGCAAACTGCTAGCGCTGAACCGTTCGCGGCCGACTGCCGCGCGCACAAGCACGCGGCTTCTGGGGAGACCAGCAGACCAACTCGCGCGCACAAGCACGCGGCTTCTGGGGAGACCAGCAGACCAACTCGCGCGCACAAACCCATCTTTAGCTAAAGCACAGAAAACTGGGGGCGAGAAAACTCACCCCCAGTTCCAATGCCTTATGGTTTAGCGACGAAAAAGTACCAGCGCCCCTGATTTTGGATGGCGCACCAGTTCATTACCAGAAACACGCACGCGCCTGCCGCGGCGAACCGTATGCACACTGCCATCTGGAGTGGCCGCAAAAACGCGTGAGCGTTTCTCGTTTTCCTCCCGCACCAGTGCGCGCAGTACTTCTAACTCTTCGCGCATTAGTTGCATTGCCTCTGCGCTCTCATCTAGACGTTGTTTCAGTTCTAGAATCTGGCGGATACCCTCCAGATTCACGCCCTCGTCCTGCGATAGGCGCTGAACTTCACGCAACCGCTCGACATCGCTTGCACTGTAGCGACGGCCCCGGCCCTTTGTGCGAGCCGGCGTAACTATGCCCAGGCGGTCATACTGGCGAAGCGTTTGCGGATGCATGCCCGCAAGTTCGGCAGCAACCGAAATAACGTAGGTTGTACCCCTCTTGTTCGCCATATGACCTCCTTCTACTTACGAGCGTTTGCTTCTAGACCTTGACGCGGATCGAAGTCAGCAGTCAGCTCACCGAGCTTCGCCACTGCCTCCCTTGCTTCCTTCGACATGTTCTTAGGCACAGCAACCTCGATTTCAATAATGAGGTCACCCTTCTTACGCCCCTTCTTCACGCCGCGGCCGCGGACCCGCAAAAGCGCTCCGGAGGACGTACCCTCCGGCACCTTCACGGTCACGGTTGAGCCATCGAGTAGCGGCACGGAAACACTTGCACCCAGCGCAGCCTCGGCAAACGAAACCGGCAACTTCATGCGCAAGTTCTGCCCGTCCAGGCTGAACACCGGATGCTTCTCAAGCGAGATCGCAACCACGAGGTCGCCCGCAGGCCCCCCGTTCACGCCCGGCCTACCTTTGCCGCGCAAACGAACCTTCTGTCCGTCCGTCACACCGGCGGGTATGCGCACCGTCATTGATCGCCCCTCGACGGTCATTTTCAGCGTCGCGCCCTCCACGGCCTGACGTAGCGTCAAAGTGGTAGCAGCCGACAGGTCAGCGCCCTTTTGCGCGGCCTGGCCAAACGCTCCCCTACCCGCGTAGTCCGAGAAATTCGGGTGACCACCCTGGCCGCCACCGGCAAACAGGTTCGAAAGGATATCTTCAAAACCCGCACCGGATGAGCCGCCAGAAGTGGAGAAGCGAACCCGAGAGCCGTTTCCTCCGCCACCAAACATGGAGAAAACATCTTCAAACCCAGAGGCAGAACCACCCGGCCCCGCAGAGAAGCGAGCCCCTCCGCCAGCCATCGCACGAATCGCGTCGTACTGCTTACGCTGCTTCGGATCAGACAAAACCTGGTAGGCCTCGCCAACCGCCTTGAACTTCTCCTCCGCACTCTTATCACCCGGATTCTGGTCAGGGTGATGCTTGCGCGCAAGCTTGCGGTAAGCCTTCTTAATCTCCGACTCCGACGCATCCTTCGACACGCCCAGCGTCTTATAGAAGTCCTTCTCCATCCAATCTTGTCCAGCCACTACTTCTCACCTCCAAAGTTTTGTTGCAATTACTGCGGGTTTGCCACGATGACCTTCGCTGCACGCAGCACCTTGTCATCGATCTTGTAACCCGCCTGGATTACCTGCGCAACCGTCTCCACCTGCACATCAGAAGATGGTTGCGCCATAACGGCCTCGTGAATCATTGGATCAAACTCGTCACCAACTGCACCAAAGCGCTCAATCCCAAACTGGGAAGCCAGCGTCTGCTCCAACTTGTTCGCAATCGATGCGAACGGGCCGTCCTCTAGCGCGCCCGCATCACGAGCCGCAGCAATGTCGTCCAGCACCGGCATCAGCACCTCCACGACCTCGCTCTGCCCGATTTTGCGAGCGTTAGACATGTCCGCCTTCGAGCGGCGCACATAGTTGTTGTGCGTTTGCGTGAGGTTGTAATGGTCAGCCCTCGCGCGCGCAAGCTCATCACCCTGCTTCGCTAGTTCTTCGCGCAGCGCCGCCGGATCATCGACGTCCGCTTCCGCGTTGACATCTGCAAGCTGCTCCTCCAAATGCGAAATATCGTTCGGATCAGCTGGCTGGCCGGGGGATGATTGCGAGCCAGAGCCGGTGCGGGGGTCTTCCCCCGCACCTTCCTCACGGTCCTCGATGGGATCGCGATTTTGCTCTTCACTCACTTGTTGTCCTCTTCTTCATCGACAACTTCCGCGTCGATGACCTCGTCTTCATTACCAGCGTCAGCGGCCTCACCTTCAGCCTGCTGGGCCTGCTCGGCCTGCGCAGCCTGGTAGACCTCCTGGCCGATCTTCATGCCGGACTCGTTCAGCGTCTCAAGCGCTTTCTTCACCGCTTCGGTGTCGTCGCCCTCAAGAGCCTTCTTTACGGCCTCAACATCGGTCTTGACAGCATTCGCGGTCTCGTCCGAGATCTTGTCCGCCTCATCCTTCAAGATCTTTTCCATCTGGTATACGGTCTGCTCCGCAAGGTTGCGAACCTCCGCGTCTTCACGACGCTTCTTGTCCTCTTCCGCGTGAGCCTCCGCTTCCTTAACCATGCGGTCAATCTCGTCCTTCGGAAGCGCAGAACCGCCGGTGATCGTCATCGACTGTTCCTTGCCTGTGCCGCGATCCTTAGCGGATACGTGCACAATGCCGTTCGCATCAATGTCGAACGTGACCTCAATCTGCGGAATGCCGCGCGGAGCCGGCGCAATACCGGTCAGTTCGAAGGTTCCTAGCGGCTTGTTGTCGCGAGCGAACTCGCGCTCACCCTGGAACACCTGGATCAGAACCGAAGGCTGGTTATCTTCAGCAGTTGAGAAGATCTCCGTGGACTTCGTTGGGATCGCAGTGTTGCGGTCAATCAGCTTCGTCATGAAGCCACCCTTGGTTTCAATACCAAGCGAAAGCGGCGTCACGTCGATGAGGAGGACGTCCTTGCGGTCACCCTGCATCACACCCGCCTGGAGGGCAGCGCCAAGCGCAACAACCTCGTCCGGGTTAACAGACTTCGAGGGCTCCTTGCCACCCGTCATCTTCTTAACCGCCTCAGCAACGGCCGGCATACGGGTGGAGCCACCAACCAAGATCACGTGGTCGATGTCGTTCACCGAAATGCCCGCGTCACGGATCACAGCCTCGAACGGAGCGCGTGTGCGTTCAAGCAGGTCAGCCGTCATTTCCTCAAACTTTGCGCGGCTCAGCGACTCGTCGAGGTGGACGGGAACGCCGTCAACCATCGTGAGGTACTGCAGCGAAATGTTCGTGGAAGTTGCGGACGAAAGCTCCTTCTTTGCCTGCTCAGCCGCGTCACGCAGACGCTGCATCGCTACCGGATCCTTCGAAAGATCGTTACCGGTCTTGCTCTTTACCTGACTGACCAGCCAGTCCACGATTGCCTTATCCCAGTCGTCACCACCGAGACGGTTGTCACCGGAAGTTGCGCGGACCTCGATCGTGGAGAACTCAGCGCCATCCTCGGTGTCCTTACCGATCTCGAGGAGCGAAACGTCAAACGTACCGCCACCGAGGTCGAATACGAGGATGAGCTCGTCTTCCTTACCCTTCTCGAGGCCGTATGCGAGAGCAGCCGCGGTGGGCTCGTTCACGATACGGGTTACATTCATGCCGGCAATGCGGCCCGCGTCCTTCGTTGCCTGACGCTCAGCATCGTTGAAGTATGCGGGAACAGTAATCACGGCGTCGGTGATCGGCTCACCGAGGTACTCCTCTGCGTCTCGCTTGAGCTTGCCAAGAATACGAGCGGAGATTTCCTGCGCCGTGTACGCCTTGTCGTCAATCTTCACTTCCCAGTCGGTGCCCATGTGGCGCTTAACCGACATGATGGTGCGATCAACGTTGGTCACTGCCTGGCGCTTAGCGATTTCGCCTACCAGGACCTCGCCCGTTTTTGAGAACGCAACAACGGACGGGGTGGTACGCATACCTTCCGCGTTCGCGATGATTGTGGGTTCGCCACCTTCAAGAGTGGCGATTGCCGAGTTCGTGGTGCCAAGGTCGATACCTACTGCACGTGCCATATCCATGGCCTCCTTCATAAAATCAAGTTGAGTCTGTTGCACTCAAGTCTACCTTTCGCGGTTTTCCTGTCAACCCGAATGCTCCAAACTTGAGTCTACTAAGCTCAACCTTTGGGGCCCTTTATTTATTCCCACCTACCACTCGTTTTAAGTGAACCGCGCCACACCGGACATTTTTCGACAAGAACTTGGACGTGCATTGGTAGATGCTAGGCCGCTAACATCAGGTACATGTCGAGCGATAATCATGATGAGCGCAGCGAAACCGCATTGGACATATCCGAGGACGCCTTCGCCGCCCTCGTGGAGGAAGTTCTTGCACAGCTGCCCGAGTCCATGCTCGAAGACATTGACAACGTAGCGATTTTCGTAGCCGAAGAACCCGAGGACGGCTCTGACCTATTGGGGCTTTATGAGGGCGTTGATCTGACCGAGCGCGACGACTACGGATTTGGTGACTTGCCCGACCAGATAACACTGTTTCGCCTGCCGCTGTTGCGCATGTGCGCTGACGTGGACGAGCTTCGGCGCGAGATTCAGGTGACGATCGTGCACGAGGTTGCCCACCACTTTGGCATCGACGATGATCAGTTGCACGAACTCGGGTGGGCGTAGTGACTGCATCTACTTGGCTTACGCTCTTAACAACGTTCACTCTGGCGGTTATTTCACCTGGCCCTGACTTTTTGGCCACGCTACGTATGACTCTTTCAAGGGGACGTAGCCGCGGGATAGCAACGGGCATCGGTATTGGCACGGGCACATCCCTGTGGGCGGTAGGAACAATGGCCGGGGTGGTGGCCCTCATTTCACGCTCTGAAACTGCGTTTTTCGCGGTTCGCCTAGTTGGCGCCGTTTTTCTTGCGGGCTACGGCATCCGTATTCTTGTCTCACTTATGCGTGCGAGGACTGAGGCCCCCTCTAAAGGCACAGATGAGGAGCCGGCGCCGCCCTCGAGCGAGCCCTACCCGACGTGGAAGGCATTCCGCCTTGGTTTCTTGACCACAACGGTTGGCAACCCGAAGGCGGTCATCTTCTTCACAACACTGTTTGCTTCGATGTTGCCGCCCTCAATAACTGTTTTGGAAGGCGGGGCGCTGACCCTGGTGATGGTAGCGATTTCCAGCTGTTGGTTCACCGTGGTTGCCCTCGCCGCCTCAATGCCGGCTTTTGTGCGCGGGTACGAGCGCTTGCACAAACCGATCGATGCCGCCCTTGGCGGACTATTTGTAGTTCTAGGCGTAGCCCTGATCCCGTGGGGGACGCTCTTCACCTAAGTGGACGAGCACCAGCGTTACCAAACAGCACGCCAAGACTTTAGCCGTCCACAACCTCGCGAATCAGAGCCTTCACCGCTTCGGGGTCGTTGGGCAGATCTACCACGTGCCGGCCGGCATCCATTACGGAGACGAAACGTTCGGGCACTTCTGGCGTGATTCCCAAAGCCTCTTCAGTGGTTTCAGCAAACTTCACTGGAAGAGCGGTTTCGAGGACAACGAGGAGTTGTTCCACCGCTCCCCCGCGCAGAGCATCGCGCGCCACCTTCCACGCATCCGCGGTGTGCGGATCAATGAGGACGCGGTCATGACGGTATACCGACTGGATCGAGTCGATCCGGTCAGCGTGCGTTGAAGAGCCGGAGAGGAAGCCGAACTTGCGGCGCGCATCCTTGAACTCACGTGTTTCAGCCAGAGAGAACTCCCCGCGAGCGCCCAGCTGGTCCACAAACAGCTCACGCACACGCGCCTGGTCACGCTCAACCAGGTCAAACACGAAACGTTCGAAGTTGGACGCTTTCGAAATGTCCATCGACGGGCTTGAAGTTTTGAAAGTCTGCTCAGAGGAGCGAACGCGGTAAATGCCGGTTCGGTAGAACTCATCGAGCACATTGTTTTCATTGGTTGCAACAATTAGCCGGTCAATGGGCACGCCCATGCTACGCGCGACGTGGCCGGCAAAAACATCGCCAAAGTTGCCGGTTGGCACGGAGAATGAGACCTTATTGGCCGGCGTGCCACTAGCTTGGATCCATGCGGCTACGTAATACACCACTTGGGCGAGTAGACGGGCCCAGTTAATCGAGTTCACCGCTCCAATGCTGTAACGCGCTTTGAAGTCAGCGTCTGCCGAGATTGCCTTCACCACGTCTTGGCAATCATCAAAAACGCCGTCGAGGGCAATGTTGACAATCGCCGGGTCATCAATGCCGTACATTTGCGCCTGCTGGAATGGCGTCATCCGGCCGGCGGGAGTGAGCATAAAGACGCGGATTCCCGCCTTACCCAACATCGCGTACTCGGCCGAAGAGCCGGTATCCCCCGACGTTGCCCCTAGAATATTGAGCTCTTGCCCACTCTTACCCAGCGTGTACTCAAAAAGCTGCCCCAGCATTTGCATCGCCATGTCTTTAAACGCGGCGGTTGGCCCATTAGACAGGTGCAGTAGCCAAATGTGGTCGGATAGTTGCGTCATGGGCGCAACCTCGCGCGAACCGAAGTTTTCTACACTGTATGCGCGCCTGCACATTTCCCGCAGGTCCTCTTCGGGAATGTCATCAATGTAGAGACGCATTACCTCGAAAGCTAAGGCCGCGTAGCCTTCCTCCCGAAAAATCTTGGACCATGCCAGTAGCGTATCCGCATCTACTTGCGGGTATTCGACGGGCATGTAGAGGCCACCATCGGGTGCGAGGCCAGCGAGGAGAATCTCGGTGAACGTGCGGGGCTGGTCGGTTGGCACTCCGCGGGTAGAAATGTAGCGCATGCGGTAAGCCTACCGATTTCACACCCCTGGTTCCGATCGTTCCAAAGTGTGGGGCAAAAGTTGCGCGCCACTTTATCCAGGTCTGCGTGCAGGCTACCTCCTCGTTTTAGAATGAAGAAAATTATCAACCACAAGGGGGATACATCATGGCTATCAAGATTGTGAATGAGGCATCGAAGGCTGTTGTTGACGGCATGAACAAGCTACTGCCGCAGCTTTCATCGTCCGCTACTTCAATGAGCGAAGAGGACGTGACACGCTTTTTGGACCAGCCTTCCACAACACTGTTTGTGTACACGCCAGATGATGATCCGGACAACATTTTGGGCATGCTAACGCTGGTGGTGTTTGAGATTCCGACGGGTATTCGGGCCTGGGTTGAGGACGTTGTGGTAGCCGAGGAAACTCGCGGTCAGGGTGCGGGCCGCCAGCTGGTGGACGCATCGGTTGAGTATGCGCACAAGATTGGTGCGAAAACCATGGACTTGACGTCACGCCCCACCCGCGAGGCAGCGAATCGCCTGTACCGCCGAGCTGGTTTTAAGCAGCGCGAGACCAATGTTTACCGCTATAACTGCTAGTTTGGATACGTGAGTATTTTTAGTGATGCAGAAGTTAAGCAGGTAGAGGATTTTGGGAAGTTCATTGCGGCTTCCCCCTCTTCTTTTCACGCAGCACGAGAGATTGCCGCCAGGCTGAAAGCCCACGGGTATTCGCAGATGCTTGAATGCGACCCGGTGGATGTCACACCTGGTGGCCATTTCTTTGTGCGCGATGGCGCGGTGATGGCATGGTTCATTCCCGAGGAGGTAACCCAGCCGGCCTTCCGGATTGTTGGTTGCCACACGGATTCGCCAGGTTTGAAGGTAAAGCCGTCCGGCTCTTCGAAGTCACCCGACGGTTGGGGCCAGATTGACGTCGAGCTGTACGGCGGCCTGTTGCTGAACTCGTGGCTGGATCGCGAGATAGGGTTTGCCGGCCGAATTATGGACCGTCACGGCAACGAGCATTTGGTTAAGACAGGTCCGATTGCACGCGTTCCACAGCTGGCGATTCACTTGGATCGCGATATTAACTCAGGTTTCAAGCTGGACCGGCAAAAGCACATGCAACCGGTGTGGACGCTGGGCGATAAGTCGCTGTTTACACATTTGGCGCAACTCGCGGGCCTGGAATCAGAGCGAGACATTGCGGGCCACGACCTCGTGTCGTTTACGGCGCAAGCTCCGGCTCGTTTTGGTTTGGACGAGGAGTTCTTCGCAGCTGGCCGGCAAGACAACCTATCTTCAGTACACGCCGGCCTCACCGCATTAGAGCGCATGGAATCTTCCGATTTTGCTGATATTGCGGTGTTTGCTGCATTTGATCACGAGGAGATCGGGTCTTCCACCAGGTCGGGTGCGTCGGGCCCGATCCTTGAATCTACGCTACGCCGGATCGCAGCTGGCCTGGGCAAGGATGAGGACGGCCACCATCAGATGCTCGCGGGCACCACGTGCGTGTCTGCTGATGCCGGGCATTTTGTGCACCCGAACTACGCGGAGCGCCACGATCCGAACAACCATCCGATGCCCGGTAAGGGTCCGATGCTGAAACTGAACGCGAATCAGCATTACGCTTCCGACGCGGTGGGCGCGGCGCTTTGGACCCGCATGTGCGAAGCAACGGGCGTGCCCGCGCAGGCGTTCGTATCCAATAACGCGGTGCCATGCGGCAATACCATTGGCCCGCTAACGGCAACGCGTTTGGGTATCACTACCGTCGATGTGGGCATTGGCCTGCTGTCGATGCACTCGGCTCGCGAAATGAGCCATGTGAGCGACCACTTGGCGATGTCGCGCGTGCTCGAAGAATACTGGAAGGGCGCATAAGCGCCCGCCTCGCGTAATCTAACGCAACAGCCCTTCGGTTCCGCTTAGGAAACGAAGGGCTGTTTGTTATGCCAAGAACGCGTAGATCGCTGGCACCAGAAGGATCTTAAACACGATCGAAGAAGCAAAGAGGGCGGCGTACGCCGACTCGATGCGCTCGTCCGCAACCTTCGCGGCAGCGGCCTGCATGATGGCGGGCTGGCCGAGGAAGCCGGCAACGCCACCTGCAGTACGAGGGCCGGACAGCTTCAGCAGACGGCCGGCAATGGCAAGCAGCGTTGCAGAAATCAAGGTGATTGAGGTGGCGAGGATCGCAGCCTTCCAACCGAGCGAGGTAACCACGACCTCCTTGAATGCGGGCCCGGCACCAAGACCGAGAGCCGCCAGGAAGAACAGGAGGCCAAGCTGGCGCACCGTGAGGTTCACGGATTCTGGCATGGACCAGATCAGGTTGCCGGTGCGGCGAAGCGCACCAAGCACCATGCCAACCACGAGCGGACCGGCCGCTGCGCCAAGCGAGAACATCGCGCCTCCGGGCATGGGAACAGACACAAGGCCAAGAAGCAGACCGAGCACCATGCCCAGGCCAAAGGTGAGGGCGTCCACCTCGGCGATACGACGATCCGAATCGCCAAAGAAACTACGCACCGCGCTCAGCTGCGAAGACGGGACGGAAACCGAAACTTCGTCGCCGGGTTGTAACGCCAGTTCGTCTTTAGCTAGCAGCTCTAGATCGCCGCGTGTAACGCGCGTAATGATGCCGCCAAACTTGACGGGAATGTTGAGCTCCGCGATGGTTCGTCCGGTCATGTCCGAGTTGGAGACGCGGATCTTTTCGAAGTCCACCGCTCGCCTGTCGTCTGCAATGTGAACGCTGGATTCGTATCCGAGGATATCGATGGTTTCGTGTACGCGATCTTCAATTCCAACTACGACAACGAGGTCATCCGGCTGGAGTTCTTCGCCGGGAACAACCACGCGGGTCTTGTCGCCGCGGCGAAGGTAGGACAGACGCACGTCCTGGCATGCCCACGGTTCGATTTGGCGCAGGTTGATGGTCTTTTGAACGTGCGCGGTGCGGGCTACAAGGCCGGCGCCAGCAAGTGAAGGCGTATCTTTTTCGCCCTTCCAGGGCCGCTCCACCACGATGGTGACGATGATGATGCCAACGATGACGCCAAACGGATAGCCCACGGCGTAGCCGGCGCCCGGAGTTGCAGACCCGGTGACGCGCAGCGCGGAGTCGAGGGCCGGCGCGGAGGTGAGGGCGCCGGTAAACAGCCCGGTGGATAACTCGGCGGGAATCTCGAGGAGTTTGCCTCCCACAACGGTGACGACGCCGGCGGCGAGGGTCATGAGGGCGGCCGCGCCGATCAGCGGGGCTTGGCTCTTCAGCTGCTGCATGAAGGTGCTACCAGCGGCCACACCTACCGTGTAGGTAAACATGGCGAGGCCGATGGACTGCAGTAGAGACATGTTTTGGCCGAGGTCAGGGTAGGCGGCGGACAGAGCCAGGCCCACGAAGAGGGCTCCTGCCGCACCGAACTTTAGGTGCCAAAACTTGATCTGGCCGAATGCGGCGCCTAGGGCCACTACCAGGAAGAAAGTGAGGATAGCGCTTTGGGATAGTATTTCGAACACGCTCTTAGCCTATGCCACGGCTCCTATAGCATGGGAATGTGAGTGATGAATCCGTCAGAGTAGACACGTGGCTTTGGAGCGTGCGGCAGTTGAAGTCGCGTTCTCAAGCTACCGCCGCGTGTAAGGCGGGGCACGTGAAGATCAATGGTTCTACCGTTAAACCGTCCCAAAAGGTGAGTGTGGGCGATACGGTGACGTATCGTTTTCAAGGTTTTGATCGCGTGTTAGAGGTAGTTCAGATTCTGCGTACGCGCGTAGGCGCTCCGATTGCTCAGAAGGCATATGTGGATCATTCAGAGCCACGGCCTGAGGCTTACGTGATGATGGCGCTTCCTCGCCGCGAGCGCGGTTCAGGCAGGCCCACTAAGCGTGAGCGTCGCGAACTGGATCGCCTGCGTGGTCGCGATACAAACACCGGCCGCATTTGAGGCCCCGTTAAGCGTTTTCGAGGCCCTCCAACTGCTCTAGCGCCCGGTTCCAAGTTCCGTAGACCTGGCGAATGTTTGAGCCGGATGGGCGCCCATTTTCTTTAGCCCACCTGGCGTATCCGGCGTACGAGGAGCCGGTTTGCGTCCTCTCGCATTCCGCGAGGTAAGCGCGAATGGCGCGAATCCGATCAGCTTCACTAAACCGGGCGTTCCTTCGCCCAACTTTCCCGTCGCTAGACGCCGCGAGCCCACACGCTTTCATCGCGCCGGCCCACGTTCCGCCAAAACGCTGCATGATGGTTTGGTAAGTGGGTGGCCAGAGCCTCACTCCGCGCACGGATTTAAGCCCCAGTTCAGCCAGGATCTCGGCCCTAATTTGGTCATACTTTTGTGCCGAAAGAGAGGAACCCTCCCCCTCGTCTGCCCGACGCTTAGAAGCGGCCGCAAGCGCGAGGATTTGCTCGGCTCTGCCCTCCGGATCAGTCACGCCAAGGACGGCGAGGATACCGGCGAGCTCCCCGGAGTCCTCGTCTGTTTTAATCGGAGCGAGACCGTGGGTGCGTGCAAATACGTAATGGATCGCGACTTTTAGCACACTGTCTGAGAAAGACTTAAGTTGGCTCATGTCTTAAAGTTACTATGGTCTACTGACCTGTTTTGCGCGCCTTAAAGGCTGGTTCTCATTCGGGTCAATGCTTGTTGGGAGTTTTCTTGCTTTTCAAATTGGCTTGGAAGTTTTTACACCGCCGCATTCCCACACTGCTTGGTATCTTTCTTTTGCAGATCGGGGCGACGGTAGCCGCTCTGTTTTTGCCTGACTTGAATGCTCGAATCATTAATGAGGGCGTCGCGGTTGGCGATACGGCAACGATCTGGCGCCTGGGCGGGTTGATGATCGCATTCACTGTGGTTCAGATCGTGTGCTCAACGCTGGCGATCATCTTGTCTGCCGTTGTGTCGATGAGGTTGGGACGCTGGCTGAGACGGAAACAGTTTGTGAATGCGCAAACGTTCTCCACGGATCAGCTAACCCACTTTGGGCCGCCGTCTTTGATTACGCGCACAACCAACGATGTGCAGCAGGTGCAGATGGTTACGTTCATGACACTAACCATGGCCGTGATGGCGCCACTGATGGGTGTGGGCGCGATTGTGATGGCGTTGCGCCAAAGCGTCCAAGTCTCGCAAATGCTACTGGTGGTTGTGCCCTTGATTGCGGCGGTAATCGGCCTGGTGATGTGGAAGATGGTGCCGCTGTTTAAGACGCAGCAAAAGCGCATTGACCGCATGAACACGGTGCTTCGCGAGCAGCTTTCAGGTATGCGCGTGATCCGCGCATTCGTGCGGCAGGAAACCGAGCGCGCCAAGTACGAGCAGGTCAATACTGAACTGCGCGGGGTAGCCATGAAGATTGGCGCTCTATTTGCGTTTATGTTCCCCGCCACGCAGCTGGTGATTTGGACCGCGCAGGTGCTGGTCATTTGGTTTGGCGGCCACCTGATTGCGGCGGGCAGCATGGAGGTTGGATCGCTGATCGCGTTCATCAACTACCTGATGCAGATCTTCATGTCGGTAATGATGGCCGGTTTCATTTTTGTGATGGTGCCGCGCGGCTCCGTGTCCGCTGAGCGCATCAATGAAGTGCTGGTAACCGAGTCCAACTTGCACGTTCCCAGCCACCCCAAGGCTCTGGCGGGCCCCGCTGAGTTCAGCTTGAACGATGTGACCATCAGTTATCCCGGGGCCGAGGCTCCCGTCCTCAAGAACCTGTCCGTGAACTTCCCGCGTGGGTCCGTAACCGGCGTGATTGGTCCAACGGCCTCGGGTAAATCGTCTTTGATAAAAGTGATTCCGCGCCTGTTTGACGTGGTTGGCGGCCAGGTTCAGATGAATGGCGAGGACGTGCGCGATTACCGCCTGTCCGAGGTACGCCGCCGCATTTCGCTGGTGCCGCAAAAGGCGTACCTGTTTTCAGGCACGATCGCTTCGACGGTTTCGGGCAGCTCGGATGAGAAGTTGATTGACCGTGACCGGGTTGAGTGGGCGCTTAAGGGAGCGCAGGCTTACGACTTCGTCTGCGCCCTCGATGAGGGGATCGATTCCGAGGTAGACACGGGCGGCCAGAACTTCTCGGGCGGCCAGAGGCAGAGGCTCGCGATTGCGCGCGCACTCTACCGCGACGCGGACCTGTACATTTTTGATGACTCTCTATCCGCCCTTGACGCAGCTACTGAAAAGAGGCTTCGCGATGGCCTGCCTGAGTATGTGGGCGAGGCCGCGGTGATCGTTGTTTCACAAAAGACGTCCTCGATTGTGGATGCAGATCAGATTCTGGTGCTTGGCGAAGGCCAAGCGCAGGGCCTTGGCACGCACTCGCAGTTGCTGCGCGACTGCCCGCTTTATAGCGAGATCGCAAGCTCGCAGGTTGGGGAGGCAAAATGAGTTCTCGCAGCGACGCTTACAAAAACGACACCAAAGACTTCCGGGGCTCTGTAAAGCGCTTGTTTGGCGAGCTTCGCCCGGAGCGCTTACGTATCTCGTTAACCGTACTGTTGACGGCCCTTGCGGTAGCCCTCACGGTTGCGGGCCCGAAGCTGCTGGGTGATGGCACAAACATCATTTTCAACGGAGTGGCCTCCAGTTTCATCCCCGAGGGCATGACGAAGGCCGAGTACGTGACCCAGCTACGCGCCGAGGGCAATAATCAGCTGGCGCAAATGCTGGAATCCATGAATCTCGCGCCCGGCTCAAGCGTGGATTTCGAGGCTCTTGCCCGCGTCCTCCTGCTTGCTTTCACGGTGTACGCATTGGCGTCTTTGGCCTATTTCAGCGTTGGCATGATTGTTCGCAAGATCGTGCAGAATACCGGCTTCACTCTTCGCAAGAAGGTGCAAGACAAGATCGATAAGCTCCCGCTTTCCTACATGGATTCACACAGGCGCGGCGACCTCATGTCACGCGTGACTAACGACGTCGATAACGTTACGCAGTCGCTCACGCAAATGATTCAGCAGGTGCTTGAAAGCTTCCTGACCATCATTGGCATTTTGTTCATGATGTTTTGGATTTCGTGGCGTCTGGCAATCCTCGCGATTATTGCGATCCCGCTCGGCGCTGTTGTGGCTGGCATGATTGCGAAGAAAGCACAGCCTTATTTCCGCCAGCAGTGGAAGGCCACGGGACAACTGGGCGGCATCGTGGAGGAGGCTTACACGGGCCACGAGGTCGTGCAGGCGTTCTCAATGAACGACGAGTTCCTCAGCCAGTTCGACGAGGCCAATGAGAGCCTGTACGGCTCTGCTGTGCGGGCACAGGCTATTTCTTCGCTCATGCAACCAGCGATGATGCTCACATCCAATCTTTCTTACATTCTGGTTGCGATTGCGGGTGGCCTGCAGGTAGCAGCCGGCGCGATTTCGCTGGGCGGCGTGCAGGCGTTCATCCAGTATTCGCGCCAGATTGGACATCCGATCTCCGCCCTTGCTTCGCTAGCTACGCTGGCGCAGTCGATGGTTGCTTCCGCAGAACGCATTTTCGAGTTCCTCGACGCGCAGGAAATGGATCAGGATGCACCGAAGGAAAGCCCGGTAGATTTGCGCGACGCGTCGATTACCTTTGAACGCGTGCGGTTTGGTTACGACCCGGAAAAGCCCGTTATTCGTGACCTCAGTTTGACGGTGGAGCCTGGCCACATGGTTGCTATCGTCGGCCCCACGGGTGCCGGCAAAACTACGCTCGTGAACCTCTTGATGCGGTTCTACGAGATTGATTCGGGCAAGATCGCGATTAATGGCCGCTCAATTGCAGATATCAATAAGGATGATTTGCGCGCGGGAATCGGCATGGTTTTGCAAGACACATGGCTATTCGAGGGCACCATTGCTGAAAACATCGCTTACGGTGCGAGCCGCGACGTTTCGATGGACGAGGTAGTCGGCGCTGCGAAGAAGGCGCAGGCACACTCGTTTATTCGCCATCTGCCGCAAGGATACGACACGGTTGTGAAGGCCGAGGGTTCCAACCTTTCGCAGGGTGAACGCCAGTTGCTAACCATTGCGCGGGCCTTCATCTCGCAACCAGACATCCTCATTTTGGATGAAGCCACTTCTTCTGTTGATACGCGTACGGAAGCTGTGATTCAAGAGGCGATGGAGCGGTTGCGCAAGGGCCGCACCTCGTTTGTGATTGCCCACCGGCTCTCTACAATCCGCTCGGCGGACGTGATTTTAGTTCTTGAAGATGGTGACGTGGTTGAGCAGGGCAGTCACGAAGAACTACTCGCCGCGCAAGGAGCTTACGCGAAGTTGCACGCGCTGCAATTTAAAGAATAAACCTGGCGCTACATCTCACCGGGGCCGGCTTTCTCTGGAGAGCCGGCCCCGTTTATTCCGAGCGCGCAGGCGGAGTGCTTAATGAGAATCAAGACATGAGACAGATACGCACAGAACGTATATTTTGCGTTACGGTGCCTACATGACAAGTTCACTATCTTTGGATCACATCCTTGCGAACATGGAGTTGAAGCCGCAGGGAATCTACGTTTTTGTAGCACTTGATGAGATTCCAGAAGGCGTTGAGCCCTTCGCAACCGTACGCGAATACGAGGGCCAAACCATCGTCATTTCTGAAGATCGTGCAATCGAAGCTGGACTGCCCACCGAAAAGCGCTTCACCCGAATTTCGCTCGACGTGCCTTCTTCGCTGGAAACCATTGGCATTACGGCAACGATCGCGCAGATTCTTGCGTCTCGATCAATCACCTGTAACTCGCTCGCCGGTTTCCACCGCGACCACCTGTTTGTTCAAGTAGATAAGGCAGACGAGGCTCTTGAGATTCTCCATGACCTCAAAGAGCAAGCCAAGGGCTGGCTCCCCCAGTAAGCCAACAAACTCCAGCGGCACGGACCGTGCAATGTAGCAAGTCCAACACCGCGCTTCACAAAACATTTTCAAGACTCATTCCGGTGCCCGCGCATAGCGTGGGCACATTCTTTTTCCGTTCATTTGGCCGCTTTGTTCTGCAATCGGCCCCCTCTAGCCACCCGGGCGGACTCAATCCATTACGCTTGGAGTATGTCCAAAGAGCAATCTGATGTAAAAGCAATCGAGCGTCTAGCCGATGGAACTGTTAAACAAACCAATATGCTCACTGGAACGGAAGTGTGGACCGTTCCCGGACGCGGACATCGTCCTCTAACCGTTCCCGCAACCACGCAGGCTCCAATAGATTTAGAGCGCCACGGAGAATACTGCGCATTTTGCGAGCACCGCTACCTTGAAACCCCTCCTGAAAAGGCTCGCGTAGTAAAGCACGAGGACGGAACTTGGCAAAAGCTTGAAAACCTGCGCGCTGAAGACCTGCGTGAAACCGTGGCGGAATTCCGCCGCGTACCCAACCTGTTTGAGATCGTTTCATACAAGTACTGGCACCTAAACCACGGGCACCTCCCCTCCGAAGCGCAGCACCGCAGGATGGCAGACTACCTGGCCAGCCCCGCGGGTTACGACCACGTTATGCGAGTGGTTAAAGCCCGCCTCATGGCATCGGGGCAAACCGCGGACGAGGTTGCGAGCCTGGACGATTCGCAACTGCTACCCGAAGCCTCTGGGTTTTTTAGCGGCGGTCACGACCTCATCGTCGCAAGACGCCACTACACGCAAGGCGCCAAGATGGACACGCAACTGGCGTCTTCGGGCACGTTAACGCCCGAGGAACACTACCAGTACATGAAGCTAACTACCGAGGCGATGGAGGACCTTTACCAGCTGAACGAGCACGTGGCATACGTGGCGTGCTTCCAGAACTGGCTCAAGCCCGCGGGAGCCTCCTTCGACCACCTGCACAAACAGTTAGTTGCAATCGATGAGCATTCGGTGCAAACCGAAGCTGAGCTCGGCCGGCTCCGCCGCGACCCCGACATTTACAAGAAGATCTTGCACACCGCCATCACGCGCGGCCTGCTGCTGGCTCAAAATGAGCATGCCATCGCCCTCGCCGGTATCGGACACCGCTACCCGTCCATCGCGATCTGGCCGCTCGGCAAAGCGCACAACCCCTGGGAAGCAAGCCCCGAGAAGTTGCGCGGCGTTTCCGACCTCGTACACGCAATGCACGCCGCCACCGGAGCCGAAGTTCCTTGCAACGAGGAGTGGTACCACCGCCCCGTTGACGTGCCTTCCCCTATGCGTTGGCGTCTGCTACTGAAGTGGCGCATATCGACTCTGGCCGGATTTGAGGGCGGCACGCGAATCTACCTGAACACGATAGACCCATGGGGTGTGCGCGACCGCGTGCTGCCCAAACTGGTTGAACTGCGTGAAGCGGGCAAGATTGCGCCTATGCAGATCGGCGACGAGTGCAAGGTAGACGTCAGCGCACTAGACGCTTAACGGCGTCGCGGCTCCTTGGATTCGCGCAGCTAGTTGTGGGTTGCGCCTGAGGTAACCTGCGCGCATTTTTCCGCATCCAGTTTGACGCGCACGGAGGGGTCGCTCACGCGGGCGTGGATTGGCAGGTTCACTCGGGCGATCTTGCCTGATTCCAGCTGCACGGTAACCTGTTTGGCGCCGCGAACCGCGTGGCTTTCCACTACCTGCACCGCGGCGCCCTCGCCGACCGTATCAGCCACGCTCCATGCCCCCGGGCCGCACGCAAGCTCCGAGCTGGGAGCCACGTCCACGCCGAAAGCCGCGGCCTCCTCGGCCCCTAAAATCGGGCTGTAACCCAAGAAGCTAGCCACCGACCTTGTGCGCGGATGCGCCCACACCTGCGCCGGCGTGCCCATGCGAGCAATCACGCCGTCCTCCATGATCGCAACCTGGTCCGCCACGGTGAACGCCTCATCCTGATCGTGTGTCACATAAACCGCAGTGGTGCCCGTTTCCTTCACAATGCGGCGGACCTCCACCGAAAGCTGTTCACGCAGCGCGCGATCCAACGCAGATAAGGGCTCATCAAGAAGTAGCAAACGAGGCCGCGGCGCCAAGGCCCGAGCCAACGCCACCCGCTGCTGCTGGCCGCCCGAAAGCGTAGTCACCAGACGGCTCGCCGTACCCGGCAGACCAACCGTTTCAAGGAGTTGCGTTGCCCGCCCCTCCCACTCTCCACGCGGAATGCGGCCGCGCAATCCAAACGCCACGTTCTGCCCCACGTTCTGATGCGGGAACAGTTGCCCATCTTGGAACATGAGGCCAAACCCACGCCTGTGCACGGGTAGCCTCGATACGTCCTCACCGTCAAACACTATCTGGCCCGAGGAAGCCTCCAGCCCCGCAATGGCGCGCAAAAGGGAGGACTTACCAGATCCGGAAGCGCCCAGTAGCGCCAAGATCTGCCCCGTCTCTAACTGCAAAGACACGTCTTTCACCGCGTGCACACTGCCGTAGAACACGTCGATGTTTTCCAGGCTTAAACCCATTGTTCCTCTTCCCTACATGCCCTCTACAAGCTTCACACTGGTACCAGTTCGAGACGAGCGGTCTGCTGCAGCCTCCACGATTGCCATCACCGACCCAGCTAACACAGCCAGCAAAACCGAGGCCGCGAGCGCCATGCCCTGCTCGGTTGCGCCCGGCTGTGAGATCAACCGGTAGATAGCCACTGGAAGCGTGGGATTAGCGGGGCGAGCCAAGAAGCTGGTGGCACCAAATTCACCCAGCGACATCGAGAATGCGAACGCCGCCGCGATTGAAAGTGATCGAACAGCGTACGGGCCCTCAACTGCGAACAGGGTCCGAAGCGGGCCGGCCCCAAGCACACCCGCCACCTCTTTTTGCCGCGGATCGATAGAGGCGAGGACGGGGCTTACCACTCGTACAACCAGTGGAATAGCCACCATTGCCTGCGCCATCGGGATCAGCCAGAACGAGCCGCGCAGATCCAGCGGCGGTCGGTTCAATGTGATTAAGAAGCCGAATCCGACGGTCACTGCGGACACACCAAGTGGGAGCATGAACAGGCCGTCCAAGAACTTCAATGCTCCCTTACCTGCGCGAGTTCTTGGCCTGCGGGTAATCACAATCGCTACCAGGCCGCCAATCACTACAGCAGTCACCATGGCGATCAGCGCGATTTCAACAGAGCGCACCGCTGAAGAAACCACCGAGGTTTGCAAGAACTTTGTTGCATCCGCATTGAACAGGTCTTGATAGTTAGCGAGCGTGATTTGGCCAGAGCGATGCAAGGACCTCCACACCAGCATGCCCATAGGAGCTACCAGTAGCACTAGCACGGGCACCAAAGTTGCAACCAGAGCGGGAATATCCGCTCGTTTAAGAGGCTGGGGAGCTAGGTCCGTGCGCATCTTCTGCGTAGCTGCTCCAGCGCTGCGCGCAAGCGACCCCATCCATAGGGCAAGCGCAATCACGATCAGCTGCACGATTGACAGCACTGAGGCGGAGCGCAAATCGAGTAGCGAGCTGGTAAGGAAGTAAATCTCCGTCTCAACCGTTTGCGTTCGCGTACCACCCAGAATGAGGACGAGACCAAACGAAGTTGCACAAAACAAGAAGATAACCGCTGCAGCCGATGCGAATGCCGGCATAAGCCGAGGTAGCGTCACGGTGAAGAACACTCGTAGCGGGCCTGCCCCAAGAGCAGCTGCGGCCTCCTCCATCTTCGGATCTAGACGCACCCACATGTTTCCGATTGTGCGCACCGCCAGCGAGTAGTTAAAAAACACCATGCCGATAATGATCGCCGTGTGGGTGCCGTCCAACCCCCACGAGCCGAGCGGCCCTGACTCAATAAACAGCGAGCGGAACGCCACGCCCACAACCACTGATGGCAATACAAACGGAACAGCCACAATCCCGCGAATCGCACCTCGCAAAGGGAAAACTCGGCGGTACAGGATCCACGCGGAAGGCAGGCTGATGGCCACTGACAAAACGGTTGCCGCCGCGGCCATCCACACGGTTTGCCACACCACTCGCCACGTGCGGGGCCTGCCCAAAACCTGCATAAACCCACTCAGATCCAGCGATCCGGCCGAATCCAAGAAGCCTCGCCCCACCAGGTTTGCCGTGGGAACGAGGAAAAATATAGCTAAAAAGATGACGGGCACTCCCACCGCCACCACCGTCAGTGCCAGTGGTAGAGCGCGGTCTGGGAGTGCCCGCCTCAAATCAGCCATGATCAGCCGGAATCCCGGGTTACTGACCCATTAGGTCAGACCACTCGCGCAGCCATTCCTGCTGGTTCTCCGCGATCGTCTTAGCATCTACCTGGTGCGGCTTATCGGCCATCTTGCCAAACTTTGCCAGCGCCTCAGGGGCCTTTGCCTCCAGGTTGATCGGGTGCATGTAGTTGGACTCAGACACAACCTCTTGCTGGGGAACCTGCAGCATGAAATCGATAAATGCCTTCGCGCCCTCAACGTTCTTCGCACCGCTCAGAACGCCCATGTACTCCACCTGGTGGAAGCAGGTGTCAAGCAGTGCACCGGTGGTGGACTCGGTTAGATCATCATTGGCCGTGTATGCCGGGGACGACGAGTACGACGTCATCAGCGGACGCGGGCCAGCGCCCTCACCTGCCGAATAGTCAACGCCAAACGCGTCCGACCATCCCTTGGTTACCTTCACACCGTTGTCACGCAACTTGGTCCAGTAGTCCTTCCAACCGTCACCAAAAGCGCCAACCGTTGCCACAAACAGTGCCATACCCGGCGAGGACGAAGCGGGGTTCATGGTTACAAACATGTCCTTGTACTTCGGGTCCGCGAGGTCCTCAAAAGTCGTCGGCTCCTCCAGCCCCTTTTCCTTAAACCACGCGTGGTCAATGTTCACGCACACATCGCCCTGATCAAACGGCACCAAGCCAGGCCCGCCCTCGATCTGCTGCTTGGCAGCCCACTCGGGAACCTCGCCCGCATCATCGGCAAACACGCCCTCGGCAACCGCGCGATAAGCCGAAATGTTGTCCACTCCAAATGCGACGTCGCCAAGCGGCTCATCCTTGGTCAAAACCAGCTGGTTCACCATTTCGCCGCCCGAACCAACCTGAGAAACCTCCAGGTCGTAGCCCGTTTCTTCCTTGAACTTCGCAATCATCTCTTCAGGCAGATCCATCGAGTCATACGAAACAACCGTGACCTTACCTGCGCCAGCATCGGAAGCCGGCGAAGACTCCTTGGGCGTTCCGCCCGTGGATGACGAGCATCCAGCTAAAACCAATGCCGTAGCAACTGCCACGCCAGCCCAAACACGCCTCATTAACTTCTCCTCACAATCATGTACGGTTCAGTTGCGTGCAGGAGAATCGCACCCTTAGTGCGTTTAGAGAACTCGACTTCCTACGCCGGTACTAACCGTCAGGTTCGAGGGTCTGCGCAACGCGCACTCTCAGCGGCTCACCGCTCCCCTGTCGCACCTAAAAGCCTACCTTGCAGGCCCTATTCAATCTAATTCTGACTCACCGGGTGTCCTCAAAATCTGGCGAGGCAGGCAAAAACTAGGCATGATGGATACCAAAAGCCATAACTTTCAAGATTGGGGTAACAATCCGTGGACGTTCCATACAAGCTCGCAACCGCTGGCGCTCTAGCGCTATCGGGCATCATCGCAAACAAGGTAGTTGACCAGGGCTGGAAGCTCGTCACCGGGCACCCCTCCCCGCAGGGCGAGGATGAAGACCAGGCTAAGTTCGCGGAGCTCATTGCGTTTGCCGTGATCTCCGGCGTGCTCGTTACAGTTACTCGCCGCTACGCACTAAAGGGCACCAAGAAGTTCTTTGCCCCGCGCATCGAAGCTGCACCCGACGCCTCCTAAAGCCCCAAGTTGGCCTTACCAAGGCACCAAAAAAGCCCGCAACTGCGGGCTTTTTACTTGTCTGTATCCGGTTCTACAGCGGCGTTATCGCCTGCTCAACAAGCTTCGAGACTTGCTTCACAGCCTCTTCATCTTCCGAAGAGATCACAACCTCGTCACCGTATTGAGCTCCCAAAGTCATGATCATCAGCCCGGATGTGGCCTCGACTGTTTCATCACCGAGGGTCACAAAAACCGCGGCCTCAAACTCTTGAGCCTTGCGAGCGATCAGAGCCGCTGGGCGGGCATGTAGTCCTACTTCGGAACCTACCCGTGCTGTCTGCGTGTACATTTCGCCTCCTCGCGAGCTCGCCTTCTATACATTCTCATAAAAACAGGGCCTTCTGCCCGCGCATTTCAGTGCGATTGCTTACAAATGAGCGCGAACATGAACGATCAGCGCCGCATAAGCCTCACTCGAGTATTGTTAAAATGTTGCGGATAATTAACAAAGGTGATCCTCGTGGAACAATCAATTGTTTATGGAACGCCCGTTGTAGACGGCATCGCGTACGCCCCCGTGGTGTGGACGCGCAGGCCCAGTATTCCTGCCCTCAGCGCGCCGGACCTGCCCGAGTACGAGCGTCCGGCGGCAATGGCGCAGTTTGAGGAAGCCGCCGATGCGGTAGTTGCCAACCTTCGCACGCGCGCCTCGAAAGCTACCGGCCACGCCTGCGCTCTGCTTGAGGTAAGTGCGTCCATGGCCAGCGACCCGGCCTGGCGCAAAGGCATCAAGAAACGCATTGCCCGCGGTATCCCACCTGTTCAAGCCACAACGGAAGCAACCGAAGAGTTCGTTACCTTGTTCGAACGCCAGGGCGGCATCATGGCGCAACGCACCACGGATTTGCGCGATGTGCGCGACCGCGTGATCGCGCACCTCGAAGGCAGGCCCGAACCGGGGGTTCCTAAGCCGGATCACCCCGTTGTCCTCTTTGCCGATGACCTCAGTCCGGCTGACACGGCCGGACTCAACCCGGACATGTTCCTAGCCCTCGTCACCGAACTGGGCGGACCCACCTCGCACACGTCAATCATCGCCCGCCAACTAGGGATTCCCTGCATCGTTGCAGCCCGACACATTTCCAGCATTTCCGAAGGCGAATACGTGCTGGTAGACGGCCGGGCTGGCACCATCCAAGTTGGGGTGACGGCCGAGGAAGCTAAGGGGCAGCTGGAGGAAGACCAGAAGCGACGCAAACTGATTGAGCAGTGGAAAGGCCCGGGGCGTCTTGCGGACGGCACGCGTATCGAGTTACTTGCCAACGTGCGCGACGGGGAGAGCGCGCAGGAGGCCGCCAGTTTAGGCGCCGAAGGCATTGGCTTACTCCGTACCGAACTGTGTTTCCTCGACTCGCAGTCCGAACCATCCGTTGAAGCGCAGCGCGAGGTTTACGAGCCCGCTTTTGAGACATTCCCAACCAGCAAGGTTGTGGTCCGCACGCTTGACGCCGGCTCGGATAAACCCGTCCCTTACGCAACTTTGCACGAGGAGGCCAACCCGGCTCTTGGCGTACGCGGCCTGCGCACATCCGGACACTACCCCGATCTACTTCCGCACCAGCTTGATGCCATCGCCGCTGCGGCAAAGAGTCACGGGCATGACAAGACGTGGGTTATGGCTCCCATGGTGTCCACTCTGCCCGAAGCGAAATGGTTTGCCAGCCTGGTTCGCGAACGCGGCATGATTCCCGGCATCATGATGGAAGTTCCATCCACCGCAATCCTGGCGGAGCAGTTCATGGAGCTGGTCGATTTTGTCTCCATTGGCACCAATGACCTCACGCAGTACACGATGGCCGCCGATAGGCTTTCACCCGACCTGGCCGAATACTCAGACCCGTGGCAACCTGCAGCGCTCGCCTTTATCAATCAAATTGCTCGAGCTGCAAAGAAGACGGGCACGCCCGTTAGTGTTTGCGGCGAGGCCGCAGCCGACCCGCTGCTTGCCGTTGTCCTGACCGGCATGGGGATCACCTCGCTTTCAATGTCGCCATCAGCATTACAAGCCGTTGGCGCGCAACTCTCCCAGTTCACCCTGGAGCAATGCCAAGCAGCCGCCGAGGCAGTTCTGGGCGCGTGGGATCAGGGCGATGCTCGCTACCGCGTGCGCGAGGCGCTAGGAATCAACGGCTAGCCTGCTTTGCGCGTAATAAAGCCGTATCCGCGCCAGGTGAGCGGCCCACGATGCGCGCCCCCTTGTGGCCTGCGCGCGGAGTTAGGACGGGGTGGTGACCTTAAAAACTAATCAGTGGGAAGTGCGCCGACAGGTCCGCGCGCTGCCCCGAAGCCGCGATCTCCCCATTTTCGAGGGCCTCGCTCCACACCACTTTTCCGGTCACAAGTTCAAGCCAAGTTTTGGCATTCATCTCCACTACCGCTGGCGGAGTTCCTCGCCGATGCGTAGTTCCTCCCAAGATTTGCACCGCCCCGAACGGCGGCACGCGCACCTCCACCGCGTGGCCCGGAAGTAGCTTTTCCAGTTTGCCCAGGCTCCAGCGGACCGCAAGAGCCACAACCGGACGCGCAGTGGCGCCCTCCTGCCACTGCTTCACGGCCTCCAGCCCCTTCGCATCATCTATTTGGCGCATGCTTCCTCCAAAGTAAAAAGCGCGGCCAAAAGGCCACGCTTTTTAGCTTATCGAACCCGTCGAGCTACTTAGATTACGCCGTGCTGAAGCATCGCGTCCGCTACGCGCTCAAAACCGGTAATGTTCGCGCCCAGCACGTAGTCACCAGGCTGGCCATACTCTTCCGCGGTTGCAAGGCAGTCGTCATGGATCTTCTCCATGATCTTCGTAAGTTCATGCTCTGCTCGGTCAAAAGACCACTGCGCACGCGAAGCGTTCTGCTGCATTTCGAGGGCCGAAGTTGCTACGCCACCAGCATTAGCGGCCTTGCCCGGGGCAAACAGAATGCGCGACTCCTGGAACAGCTCAATGGCCTCCGGGGTACACGGCATGTTCGCGCCTTCAGCAACAACCTTGCAGCCATTCTTGAGGAGGGTGCGTGCGTCCTCCTCCTTCAACTCGTTCTGGGTTGCACACGGTAGCGCAATGTCGCAGGCAACGTCCCACACGTAGCCTTCCTTATGGAACTCCGCGCCCTTCTTACGGCTCGCGTAATCGGACACGCGGCCACGCTCAACTTCCTTCACCTGACGCAGCAGCTCTACATCAATGCCCTCAGAGTCGTAAACCCAACCGGACGAGTCTGAGATGGTGACGGGGATTGCGCCAAGCTGCTCCGCCTTCTCTACCGCGTAGGTTGCCACGTTACCGGAGCCGGACACAACCACGCGCTGGCCGGCCAGCCCCTCGCCCTTGGTTTGCAACATCGACTGCGCAAACAAGACTGCGCCGTAACCGGTTGCTTCCGTACGCACCAGAGAACCGCCCCAACCCAGGGCCTTACCCGTAAGCACGCCGGCTTCAAAACGGTTAGTCAGGCGCTTGTACTGGCCAAACAGATAACCGATCTCTCGCGCACCTACACCAATATCACCGGCCGGCACGTCGGTTTGCGCACCAATATGGCGGTACAGCTCCGTCATAAATGACTGGCAAAAACGCATGACCTCATTATCGGACTTGCCGTGCGGGTCGAAGTCAGAGCCGCCCTTGCCTCCACCGATTCCCTGACCGGTTAGGGCGTTCTTGAAGATCTGTTCAAAACCGAGGAACTTAATGATATTTCGGTTCACTGAATGGTGGAAACGCAGGCCGCCCTTGTAGGGGCCGAGCGCCGAGTTGAACTCAACGCGGTAGCCACGGTTCACCTGGACTTTGCCTTCGTCATCAATCCACGGAACTCGGAAAATAATCTGACGCTCCGGCTCAACCAGGCGCTCAAGGAGGGCGTAGTCCTGGTAGCGGCTGTGCTTCTTAATAGCGGGGGCGAGGGTTTCCAGCACTTCGTGTACTGCCTGGTGGAACTCGGGTTCTGCGGGATTTCGCTTTAGGACTTCCTCGTAGACCTCTTCGATTCTCTTCATTCTTGTCTCCCTCTTAACCTGCGCAGCCTTCCGCCACACACGGATAAATCTCCAAATAGGAAAAACTCAGTCATAAAACAGTAAACACCATCTAGACCTTCGCGTAGAAACTTCTATGCTTCTCTTCTCATTTTCCGGTAGTGGTATGCGTTACCTCCGCGCACAAATCTTCCCTTTCTGATCCGACTCGCACGTATGGGCGCAATGCCCTGGCTCGTTACACTTTCTCAAAGTGACCGCGATCCTATGCGAAGTCGTACATGATGCCTTAGGCTCAGTGCGGAGGTTGAAATGACTAACGGTGCCGATACCAAGGTGGACATCAGGGCGTTGCGCGACGCGTTTGCCGCCTTTGCCTCGGGCGTCACCGTAGTTACGTACGAACACAAAGATCGCCCGCTTGGCCTTACGGTAAGCTCATTTACCTCTTTGTCGCTTGACCCAACGTTAGTACTGTTCAACATTCGCCGTGGATCAAAAGCTGCTCACGTTTTTAGTAGCAAGCCGTTTACGGTGAACGTGCTTAGCGAAAGCCAGCTACCCACCGCCATGCAGTTTGCAGGCGGATCGGATCAGGGTATTGTTGCGGACTGGAACACGTCTGGTATCGCGCCGCGCCTAAACGATTCCCACGCCTACTTCACCGCCACGCCGTGGGCCACCTACGACGGCGGCGACCACATTATTGTGATTGGCGAGGTCACCGACTTCGACGTCGATCCGCACGCCAAGCCTCTTGTTTTTCACCAGTCACGCTTCAAAGAGATCCGCTGATCCAAGCTGCGGCTAAGTTAGCGCCTGCGCGTACCAAAAAGTGTACGGGTGATTTCTCTAGTTAGAGTGCGTCCGGCTGTTCGCATAAGGTCATCTGCAAACCGCTCGCGCCTCGCCTGCGCCGCGCGCTCTGCACGCTCCGCTTCACGCCGCGCTTTCTCATATTCTCGCTCTCGCTCTTTCGCTTGACGTTCCAGTTCTTTTTCCCGCTCTTTCGCCTGCCGGGCAAGCTCCTTTTCTAGCTCCTTAGCCTTAGCATCCAGCGCCTTTTGTTCTTCCATCCTTCGCTGTTCTTCTTCGCGGGCACGCGCTTCGGCTTCCAGGCGTTGTTCAAGAAGTTCAAAAGCGGATTCGGGGTCCACCGCATCCTTGTATTTCGCCAGATTTGGCGAGGAATCCACATGTTGCTGCACCACCGTCGCATCCGCCTCACCCATGTTCGCAGCCGGTGCGTACAGGCGCGTTGGAGCAACCGGAGTTGGTCGGCCCTTGCGGTCCAGCACGGTTACCACGGCCTCACCCGTACCCAGCGAAGTGAGAATCTGCCCCAGATCAAACGGGGAGGTAGGGAATGTGGAAACCGTCTCTTTTAGCTTCTTGGCATCCGTAGGCGTGAATGCGCGCAATGCGTGCTGCACGCGGCCCCCCAGCTGCGCCAGAACATCCTCGGGAACGTCCTTAGGGGTTTGAGTAACGAAGTAGATGCCCACGCCCTTTGAGCGGACCAATCGAACGGTTTTGACAACCTCTGCTAAGAATGCCTTTGAAGCGCCGTTAAACAGCAGGTGGGCCTCATCGAAGAAGAACACGAGCTTCGGTTTTTCCTGGTCCCCCACCTCCGGCAAAGTCTGAAACAGGGAGGCCAGTAACCACATCACAAACGTAGAGAACAATGCCGGCTGGTCGTGCACATTAGGTAGCTCCAACACAGAAATAACGCCCGCTCCGCCCCTGGTTTCCAACAGATCCGAGGTATCAAAAGCCGGCTCCCCAAAGAACACGTCACCGCCCTGAGCCTCCAGCGCAGCAACCTTGCGCAGGATTACCCCAGCGGTCGCAGCAGAAATACCACCAATCTCCTTGAGCTCGTCCTTGCCCTCCCCTGTCAAGTAACCCACAACGGAACGTAGGTCTTTCACATCAATGAGGGCCAAATGTTGCATATCTGCCCAGTGGAAGATCAGCTGTAGCGCGGACTCTTGCGTCTCATTCAAATCCAGCACGCGAGCCAAAAGCAGCGGCCCGAAGTCCGACAAAGACGTGCGGATTGGTATTCCAACCCCACCCTCGCCAAGCTTGTAAAGCTCTACGGGAAATGACTTTGCCTGCCACTCTTGGCCAAGACCACTCGTGCGTTCAAGGAGTTTTTCCGAGGAGGCCCCCGGTTCAAGAAGGCCCGTCAGATCGCCCTTGATGTCCATTACAAACGAGGGCACGCCAGCATCGGAAAGCCCCTCTGCCATCAGCTGCAGCGTTCGGGTTTTACCCGTACCAGTAGCTCCAGCAACGAGGCCGTGCCGATTCATCATCGCCAGCGGCAACCCCACTTTGGCGGCTGGCACCGGCTCGCCATCATCTAGCGCAACACCGAGCGGTAGGGTTTCACCCTCAAACCGGTATCCACTGGCAATCTGGCCGATAGCGGAATCATCCGAAACGGCGGCTGTCATCGCGGCTTCAAGCGCAGCTTGGGCGGCAGCGGCCTGCTCTGCTGCTACCTTCGCAGCCTTCTTCAACGCTTCCAGATCTGGCATGTCACTCATGCGTTCATAGTAGCGCCCAGCACGGACAGAACGCTCGTTACCCGCGTAACTCGTGCGCTACACGCGAAAACACTTATAGATAGCGAAAATTTTGCACTCGGCGCCGCAGTCGTAAATACTTGAACTTAGGTTCGGGCCGCCGCGAAGAAAAGTTGTCAGCTTAGTTCTGCGGAACCGGTCGACCTAAGGGGGCCTGCGGCAAAAGCCACAGACCCCCTCTCTTGTAGGTTCAACGAGTTAGGCGAACAGGCCCGGGATCACCGCGCCCATCTGCTCGGCAAGTTCACGCACCCGGAACACGATCGGACCGGATTGGCCCACGCCGTCCGGAATGTCCTCACCTGAAACCTCAGCGAGCACCTGCGCATCAAAACCGCCCGCATCGCCCAACTGGTCAAAGCCAGCGATGGTGAGCAGCGTACCGCCCGACAGGCCTATGCGCGTGCAGCTGACGCCCTCGGCTTCAGCCGCGGCGGTGAGGGCCGGAACTGCCCCCTCGGGAAGCGCAACAACCATGCGGCCCGTCGACTCGGAGAACAGCGCTACAAAGTCGCTGATCTTCTGCGACTTTACGTACGCCGACAGGTCGATGCTGGCGCCAATTCCGCGACGCGTTGCCATCTCGATCAATGCTTGCGCTAGACCGCCTTCAGCCACGTCATGCGCGGCGTGAATCAGAGGCTGACCATCCGGACCGTCAGTGTTTACGAGGGCGTGGATTACACGACCAAGCGCCATCTCTGCGTCCAGATCCACCTTCGGAGGCAAACCGCCAAAGTGACCGTGCACGTCGCGTGCCCACGCCGAAGCGTCCAGCTCTTCCGCAGTATCGCCCAGCAGGTAGATTGCCATGCCTTGCTCGAACCAACCGGACGGGCGAGCGCGCTTAACATCGTCGATTACACCCAGCATGACAACCATTGGCGTGGGGTTGATAGACGAGTCCGGCTGGCTCATCTGCGTGCCCGAAGAGTTGTACAAAGACACGTTACCGCCGGTTACCGGAATGCTCATCTGCTTGCATCCATCGGCCAAACCGGTCATAGCCTGCACGAGCTGCCACATCGCATCCGGGTCCTCCGGGTTACCGAAGTTAAGGCCATCCGAGATTGCAATCGGGTTGGCTCCCACAGCCGCCACGTTGCGGTAAGCGGCTGCCAATGCGAGCTTTGCCCCCTCGTACGGGTCAAGCTTCGTGAACCAACCATTAGAATCGATCGCCATTGCGATACCGCGATCTGTGCTTGCATCCACCCGCACAACACCCGCATCATCGGGAGCCGCCATCGCGGTGTTGCCCAGCGTGTAGTGGTCAAACTGATCCGTCATCCACTTCTTCGAAGCGCCGTTAGCGGAAGTGATGATCGTCTTGATTTGCTCGGCGATTTCCTCACCCGAAGTCGGGCGAGCAAGATTTTCAGAAGTGTCCGCCTGCAGCGCATCCTGCCACTTGGGCCTCGCGTATGGACGGTCATAAACCGGGCTGTCGTGGGCAACCGTCTTGGGATCCACATCAACAATGCGGTGTCCAAAGTGGTCAATAATCAGGCGTCCCGTATCGGTGACCTCGCCAATTACCGAGCCTTCCACTCCCCACTTGGTTGCGATTCGCCAAAACTCATTCATGTTTTCCGGGGCAACGGTTGCCATCATGCGCTCTTGCGATTCAGACATGAGGATTTCCCCGGCCGTCAGCGTGGGGTCACGTAGCAGCACGTTCTCAAGATGAATGTGCATGCCCGTGCCGCCATTTGAAGACAGTTCCGAGGTGGCACAGGAAACTCCCGCCGCGCCCAGGTCCTGGATAGCTTCAATCACGCCTTCTTCGAACAGCTCCATCAAACATTCGATGATCTGCTTTTCCATGTACGGATCGCCAACTTGCACAGTGGGACGTGCAATCGACTCATCATCCTCGAATGATTCGGAAGCGAGGATCGACGCGCCGCCAATGCCATCTCCACCCGTGCGGGCGCCAAAGAGGACCACCATGTTGCCCGGCGTCTTCGCATCGGCAAGGCGCACATGTTCGTGGCGCACAGCTCCTGCACAAACCGCATTTACAAGCGGGTTGCCCTGGTAGGAGGAGTCAAACGTGGTCTCCCCACCAATGGCAGGAACACCCAGAACATTGCCGTAGCCAGCCAAGCCGTCAACCGCACCGCGGACCACGCGAGCTGTGTCGGGGTGGTTAGGATCGCCAACGTTAAGCCCATCCATAACCGCGATCGGGCGAGCACCCATAGAAATAATGTCTCGAACACAGCCGCCAATACCCGTTGCAGCGCCTTCGTAGGGCTCAACGTAAGACGGGTGGTTGTGCGACTCAACCTTGAATGTGACAGCCCAGCCGTCGCCGACATCAACAACGCCGGCGTTCTGGCCGATACCGACCAGGAGGTTCTTACCCATCTCCTCGGTGGTCTTAGAACCAAACTGTTCTTTCAGATGCTTTTTTGAGGACTTGTAGGAGCAGTGTTCGGACCACATAACCGAATACATGGAAAGCTCCGCGATCGTGGGGCGGCGCCCGAGTAGCTCGACGATCTTGTTGTACTCATCTTCTTTAAGACCAAGCGAGTGCCACGGCATTTCCTCGTTGGGAGTCGCTTTCGCGTTCTCAACCGTGTCGGGCACCCCACTTGGGCGGGGATTTTCAAAAATGACGTTAGAGATGGTCTGCGCGCCCATATTCTCTTCCTTGTTCACCATTGCCATTCCGTCTTGCCTATTACACATGTGTACAAACAAAACACGCCTCGTGATATCAGCCACTGTTTAACGCGATTGTTGTTATTTCCCGGTGGATTATCTGCGAGGTCAAATGCGTCCGCCGCATTGATCCACAGGTTATCCACCAAGTTGTCCACAGCTGTGTATTGAATTTTCAAGGTTTCCACGAACCTGTGGATAACCCGGGTTTGGAGCTGTTAAGAAAACGAGTTTTTCACAGCCTTATAGAAGCGAAATCTTCTCGACTTGAATCCCTCGCGTGTAACTCTTTGAGATTGGGCTACTTAGCGATAACCGAGGTAAAAATACGCAACCCGTCCGTGCCAGTTGCCGGCCCGGATGCAGTTTCTGGGCCAAAACCGGCCTCAACCGCGTTCTCGGGGCTTGCGATTACACCAACCACGTTCCCAGCCTCGTTCCGAATCCCCGCAATATCAGCGGCTGAACCAGTGGGGTTGTTGGCAAAACGAAGCACAACCAAGTTCTTCTCTTCCAGCTCCTCGAGAGCCTCGTCAGAAGCAACGTAAAGAGCCGTAGCCGTGCGTAGCGGAAGCGTGATTTCCTCGCCCTGTTCATACTTGGATGTCCAAGCAGAATCTGCGTTTACCTTGAACGACTCATCACGGCAGATGTAACGGCCGTCCTCATTCCTTACAAAACCGCCCGGCAAAATGCCCGCCTCGCAAAGAATTTGGAACCCATTTCCAATACCGAGGACAGGTAGGCCCTGCTCGGCAGCCGCCGCAATGGAGGTCATGATGGGTGATAGCGCGGCGAGGCCACCGGGGCGAACGTAGTTGCCATAAGTAGCGCCGCCCGGCAAAATCACGGCGTCCACGCCGTGCAGGTCGCTATCAGCATGCCAAAGAGCTACCGGCTGCCCGCCCGCAAGTTCAACGGCACGAGTTGTAGCCGCCGAGTCGAGCGTGCCCGGGAAAGTTACAACACCAACCTTCACCGCTCGTCCTCCAACGCCTCAACGCTCACGACGTCCTCAATATTCGGATTAGACAAAACAGAAGTTGCAACTTCACGCGCAACTTCCAGATCAGCTTCGGTAACAGGGCCTTCAGTTTCAAGGTAGAACGTCTTCCCCTGACGGACAGATTTAAAGGCCGTGACATCGACGCGCGCAAGCGCGGCAATCACGGCCTTACCCTGACGATCCAGAATCTCGAACTTTGGCAGAATTTCGACTTTGATGCGTCCCATCACTTCTTCCTTCCCGACGTAAGTCGAAGCGGTTGACTTACAAATTAATGCTACAAGCGCCGCCCTTGGAAAACAGGGGACGAGCGGTATTTGGACGCTATTTTGAAGCGGCCAGGTTTTACGGCAAAATCTTGTAATTAGAATAAAAAGTGGCTCCGCTGCCTACCGGGCTTGCGGAGCCACTTATTTACTCTCTTATGCACGCTCTACGCGCTGAACTTCGTGCCGGTCAGCAACTCAAATGCTTCAATGTAACGCTCGCGCGTGCGATCCACGACTTCGCTTGGCAAAGCTGGCGGCTGTGCACCGCTCGCGCGGTCCCAACCCGAGGCGTCGGACGTCAACCAATCGCGTACATACTGTTTATCAAACGATGGAGTCACCCGACCCTCCACCCACTGGTCTGCCGGCCAAAAGCGAGAAGAATCCGGGGTGAGAACCTCGTCTGCAAGCACCAGGGAGCCATCCTCGCGCGCACCGAACTCAAACTTTGTGTCAGCCAAAATGATCCCGCGCTCCGCCGCAATCTCGGCCGCACGCGAGTAGATCATCAGCGTAGCGTCACGTAGCGCTGCCGCCACATCCTCGCCAACCATTTCCACAACCCGCTCAAACGGGACATTCTCGTCATGCTCACCAAGTTCCGCCTTGGCTGCCGGCGTGAAGATTGGCGAAGGCAGTTTGGATGCCTCGGTAAGCCCCTCGGGAAGCACAATCCCTGTGACTTCACCGGTTTCGCGATATTCAGCGAGACCCGAGCCGGTCAGGTATCCGCGCGCAACGCACTCCACCGGGAACATGGTGAGGCGCTCACAGAGCATGCCGCGGCCAGAAACCTCGGCAGGCACGTCCATCGAAATCATGTGATTGTCAAAGCCCAACTGCTCAAACCACCATGCGGAAAGCTGCGTTAAGATCTTGCCCTTGTCGGGGATCGGTGTGGACAGCACGTAGTCGTAGGCGCTGATGCGGTCAGAGGCAACAACGAGAAGCTGATTCTCGTCGGCCTCACTTACGTAAAGGTCGCGAACCTTGCCCGACGAGACGTGTTTGAACCCGGCAATGTTTTGCACTACTGCTCCTTGTTCTTAGAAACCATCCGAATGTAAGCGTCATCTGCAACAAGTGACCACAGCGCCGTTGAGGCTGGAGCCCCGTCTATTAGGCCCACGGGGATTCCACATTCGAGCACCTGGCCGGGCTTTGTGGCCTCCCAAACATGAGTTAGGGCGATCATGCTAGCTTCAACCTCGCCCGGCAGGTCATTAACAGCCCGCGTCACATTAGCCATGTCGGATCGCGCATCTACAACCGCCCACACGGCCGCGAACTCAGTCGAAGAAATAATGCGAGACGCGTTGCGCTGATGCGATTCCACGGCCGAATTAACCGCCGAGAGGATCACTACCGCGTCCGGATTTTCCTCCCGAATCTGCGCGAATTCCTCAGCCGAACGAGCACGCGGTCCCGATCCGGGATTCACCGTTCGCGCACCCGCCAAAACAATCTCATAGGGGGCTCTCATGCGCGCACCCAGGCGGCTTGCCACGTCCAGAGCATCCTCGGGCCGACCATTTTGGCCAATCACCACCACTGCCTGGCCCGGTTTCACACTGAAACGCGGCAGTTCACCCACCGGCAAACCCTTTGTGAACCCCAGTTCGGAAAGCCCCAGCTTGCTAAGGCTCGCGCCCAAAAGCTGCGAACGCTCCCCCTCATCCACGCTCGCTTCTGGCGAATACTGAGTACCAATCCGACCACTGATACGGCCAGGAGATTCAAATTCCGAGGCCGCATCAGCAAACGGCAAGGGGGTTTCGGGGCTGGCAAGGCGCGCCACTGCCCGGCGGTGGTCAAGCTCAGCCGAACGCAGGCCTCCACGCAAGCGTCGCTCCATAGCCTCAACCTCAGAGTTTGGAAGTGCCTGAACTTCCCCAAACACTTCGGCATCTGCACTTGCTGCCGCCGCGTAGAGTCGGCGCCGCGTTTCGCGTAGCAACCTATCTAAGCTGCGCGAAGCGTTATCTGCATTTTCGCCCTGCTCACCAGAGCCATTCCATGTCATGTAGGCGCTCCCTTCCCCTGAACTCATTTAGCCTACCGCCTGTATGCTTTGGCACCTAAGTTCAGCTGGGAATACGGATCTGCTCGGCGCGAGCAGCAATGTCAGTGCGGTGGTGTGAACCGCGGATCGAGATCTTCGCTACCCCTTCGTACGCCCGTTCGCGAGCCTGCGCTATCGTACTGCCCGTGGCACTGACCATAAGCACGCGGCCACCACTCGTGACAAGGCCGCCCTCGACCTCACTCACGCCCGCAATGTATACGCAAGTATTCGGATCCGATTCAGCCTCGTCTCTCCCTTCCACGACGTCACCAAGCACCGGTGTTGCCGGATAGTTTTCGGCGCTCACAACCACGCCCACCCCGGCAGCCTCACTCCATCGCAGTGGTTCAAAGTCAGCCAAAGTGCCGGTAGCTGCGGCAAACAGTAACTGCGCTAGATCCGTTTCAAGTAGGGAGAGCACCACCTGCGTTTCAGGGTCACCAAAGCGCGCGTTGAACTCGATAACCCGCGTGCCGCGGCTCGTCACCACCAGGCCGCAGTACAACAAGCCCACAAACGGCGTGCCTCTGCGAGCCATCTCATCAACCACCGGTTGCGCTACCTTTGCGACAACCTCATCGGAAAATCCTTCCGGGAGCCACGGAAGCGGGCAATAGGCGCCCATTCCACCCGTGTTTGGACCTTCATCATTGTCGAGAGCACGTTTGAAATCCTGCGCGGGCAAAAGTGGCACCACAGTCTTGCCGTCAGTCACGCAAAATAGAGATACCTCGGGGCCGTCCATAAACTCTTCTACCAACAGCGCTCCGCCGGGTGCTTCCAAGCAACCTCGCGCGTGTGCTAGAGCGGCATCAATATCGGGAGTAACAATAACTCCCTTGCCGGCTACCAGCCCGTCGTTCTTCACCACGTACGGAGGCTCGAAGCGAGACAGCGCGACTTCGACCTCGCTCATTGTCTTGCACGCTACCGACGCAGCGGTATCAACACCTGCGCTTTCCATCACGTCTTTGGCAAACGCTTTTGATCCTTCCAGCATCGCTGCCGCCTGCGAAGGTCCAAAAACAGGCAGTCCTGCCGCTCGCACCGCGTCTGCCACACCTGCAACGAGGGGCGCTTCTGGACCGATCACCACAAGGTCAATGCCGTTACTGGTTGCCCACTTCGTAACTTCAGCCGGATCATTCGGGTTTATAGACACATTGGTACCAACGTGTTTGGTACCTGGATTTCCGGGAGCAATAAACAGGGTGTTGTTACGCGCGAGTCCAAGTGCCAGCGCGTGTTCGCGCCCACCGGATCCAAGCAGCAAGATATTCATGGTTTCGCCCTCATTGTTGCCGTGCAATACTCTTCCATTCTGCCAATTTTTGAAACTGAAATGGGTGGGCGCCCAAAAGACGGCCCCGATTGCACGCAAAAGTGAACGGGGGCCTGCGCAAAGCGCAGACCCCCGTTTAACTAAGTTGGATTACTTAGCAGCTTCGATACGAGCGTGGAACTTCTTGAGCTCCTCAACGACCGGTGCAGGAACCTTGTCGCCGAACTGCTCGAAGTACTTCTCCGTGTCAGCAAGCTCAGCTTCCCAAGCTACCGGATCGGTCTCGAACAGCTGTGCCCAAACGTTCTCGTCGATGTCGAGGCCCTCGAGGTTGAAGTCCTCGAACTTCGGGTAGTAGCCGGTGAGGCCCTCAATCGCCTCGACCTCGCCCGCACGACGGCGAACGATCCAGTCGAGAACGCGAGCGTTGTCACCGAAGCCCGGCCACATGAAGTTGCCGTCCTTGTCCTTACGGAACCAGTTGACCTGGTATACCTTCGGGAACTTGTCGCCAAGCTCCTTCTGCATCTCAATCCAGTGGCCCCAGTAGTCAGCCATGTTGTAGCCACAGAACGGGAGCATTGCGAACGGATCGTGACGCAGCGAGCCAACAGCACCCTCAGCCGCAGCGGTCTGCTCGGAAGCAACCGTTGCACCGATGAACACGCCGTGCTCCGGCGAGAACTGCTCGGCAACCAACGGAACGTTGGTAGCGCGGCGGCCACCGAAGAGGACTGCGTCTACCGGAACACCCTCAGGAGCTTCCCAGTCGGGGCAGATGATCGGGCACTGCGAAGCAGGCGTTGCGAAACGCGAGTTCGGGTGAGCAGCCTTTTCGCCGCTCTCCGGCGTCCAGTCATTGCCGTGCCAGTCGATCAGGTGTGCGGGAACGTCACCGTCGATGCCCTCCCACCAGACGTCGCCGTCATCGGTGAGTGCAACGTTCGTGAAGATCGTGTTCGCGCGCATGGTGTCCATAGCCATCGGGTTCGTCTTGTAAGACGTGCCCGGTGCAACACCGAAGAAGCCTGCCTCCGGGTTGATGGCGCGGAGCGTGCCATCCGGACCGGGGCGCATCCACGCGATGTCGTCGCCAACGGTCTCGACCTTGTAGCCGTCAATAGTCGGCTGAAGCATAGCGAGGTTGGTCTTACCACAAGCCGACGGGAATGCCGCGGTGATGTGGTACTGCTTGCCGGTCTCTTCGCGGGTGAGGCGCAGGATGAGCATGTGCTCAGCCATCCAGCCGTCACGGCGTGCCATGGTCGAAGCAATACGCAGGGCGTAGCACTTCTTACCGAGCAGTGCGTTACCGCCGTAGCCCGAGCCGAAGGACCAAATCTCGTTGGTCTCCGGGAAGTGGGTGATGTACTTCTCGTCGTTGCACGGCCAGGAGTCACCCTTCTCGCCGTCCTCTAGCGGAACGCCAACGGAGTGAACAGCCGGAACCCAAGGCTTGCCTTCAGCAATGAGGTCCATAGCAGCCTTGCCCATGCGAGTCATGATGCGCATGCTGACAACAACGTACGGGGAGTCCGTAAGCTCAATACCCAGCTGGGAGATCGGGCCACCGATCGGGCCCATCGAGAACGGAACTACGTAAAGAGTGCGGCCCTTCATAGCACCGGTGAATACGTGCTTCAGGGTCTCCTTCATCTCCTTCGGATCAGCCCAGTTGTTGGTCGGGCCTGCATCCTCTTCCTTTTCGGAGCAAATGAAGGTACGGGACTCAACGCGAGCCACGTCAGACGGCTTGGAGCGAGCAAGGAAAGAGTTTGGGCGCTTCTCCTCGTTCAGCTTCGTGAACATTCCGGACTCAACCATCTCGGAAGTGAGACGATCCCACTCTTCCTCGGATCCGTCACAGAAATAAACTGACTTTGGGGTGGTGAGCTCAGCGATCTCAGCAACCCACTTGATAACTTCTTCGGGAACATTAGCCGGGGCAGCCGACTTGATATCCTCAATCGTTACGGTCATACCTAAGCCTCCTGGGCGTTGTATTTCCTGGGTGCCGTATGCACCCAAAGGTATCGACTAGACCCCATTTAGGGGTCTTGGCCACTGCCTTTAATTATGGCTTATTTAACAAGATTTTGCACGTTCTGGACGAGCCAAATATGTCCGAAATAGCCATATACAAACGCATATTTGTGCAATATGCTGGTTTTTGCCGATCTGCAAATGCCGGTAAGACGATTTACGCCGGCCCAAGCGGACCGGCGTAAAAGCAAAGGCAGTTTTACCGCCTTGGTTTCACTTCGCGGCGAGGTCGTGGCGAACAATCGCCGCATCACGGCTCGGACCCACCCCGATCACCGACACGCGCACGCGAGAAAGCTCCTCAAGCCGCTCGATGTAACGCTGCGCATTGGCCGGCAGCTCTTCAAACGTGCGCGCACCACTGATGTCTTCACTCCAGCCGGGCATGTACTCGTAGATGGGCTTCGCGTGGTGGAAGTCGGACTGATTCATAGGCATCTCATCCATGCGTTTGCCATCCACCTCGTACGCAACACAGATAGGAATCTGCTCATATCCGGTGAGGACATCCAGCTTAGTCACAACCAGATCCGTCAAACCGTTCACGCGGGTTGCGTAGCGGCCCACCACGGCATCAAACCATCCGGTACGGCGAGGCCGTCCCGTGGTCACACCAAACTCACCGCCGCGTTCGCGTAGCTCGTCACCCTCGTCGCCAAAAAGCTCCGTGGGGAACGGGCCTTCGCCAACGCGCGTTGTGTAAGCCTTCGTAACGCCAACCACCGAAGTGATGCGCGTGGGGCCCACGCCAGCGCCCGTGCAGGCACCACCCGCAGTCGCGTTCGAGGATGTCACAAACGGGTAGGTGCCGTGGTCGATGTCCAGCATCGTTGCCTGACCCGCCTCAAACAGCACCGTCTTACCCTCATCCAGCGCGTCATTAACCAGCAGAGAGGCGTCTACAACCATCGGACGAACGCGATCAGCGTAAGACAGCAGCTCTGCCACCACCTCGTCAACATCAACAGGACGCTTGTTGAAAACCTTCACCAGCAGGTGATTCTTGTTCGCCAGCGCCCCCTCGACCTTCTGGCGCAGAATCGACTCGTCAAACAAATCTTGTACGCGCAGGCCGATGCGATTCATCTTGTCCGCATAGGTGGGACCAATACCGCGGCCCGTAGTGCCAATCTGCCGCTTGCCCAGGAACTTCTCAGTAGTGCGATCCATAAGGCGGTTATACGAGGGAATGATGTGCGCGTTCGAGGAAATGCGCAGGCGAGAGGTGTCTCGGCCGCGACTAGCCAGCTCATCCATCTCTTGGAACAAAACCTCAAGGTCCACCACCACGCCGTTGCCAATGATCGGCGTTACGCCCTCAGTGAGGATGCCCGCGGGAAGAAGGTGAAGTGCGTACTTCTCTCCATCAACCACTACAGTGTGGCCCGCATTGTTTCCACCGTTGAACTTAACAACCAGGTCAACCCCAGAGCCTAGCTGGTCGGTTGCTTTGCCTTTGCCCTCGTCGCCCCACTGCGTTCCGACGACTATTACCGCTGGCATTTTTACCCTCCATGCGAGGTCCTGCCCCTCGCACAACTCGTTTTTTCAAGGCTTTTGCCCTGAGCAGAATGGAGCTTCTACCTCCCAGAGTCTACGTGAAGTGTGGCAAAGACGATACTTTGCTCACAGTTCGTCCCACATTTGAGGACGGAGCCTCATGTGCACCCAACCCGCCTCGCCCTCAACGCAACTCAGCACAAAAATGGTGGGGCGCTCAACCAAGCGAGCGCCCCACCACAGGGAAACTTCTAACCCTTCACAGCGCCACCGGTCAGACCGGCAACAATGTACTTTTGCAAGAACAGGAACAGAAGCAAGATTGGGATAGCCGCAATCACAGCGCCGGATGCGAACCAATCCCAGTTCTTCTCATTGCCACCGACCCAAATGTTCATGCCGATCGCCAGCGTCCAGTTCTCTTGCGAGGTCAAGATCGTGCGCGCAAGCACGAAATCATTAAACGCCGAGATGAAGGACAACAGGCCCACTACCGCAAGGATCGGAATGACCAGCGGTAGAACAATGGTCCAGTAGATCTGAGCATGGGAAGCTCCATCGATCTTCGCGGCCTCGTCTAGATCCATCGGGATGGAGTTGAAGAAGCCGTACATGAGGAACGTATTGGCGCCTAGTGCGCCGCCCCAGTAAACGCAGATCAGCGCTATCTTCGAGTTAATACCGAGCGCCGGAATGACCTCACCCAGCGTGGTTAGAAGCAGGAAGATAGCTACGAACGTCAGCAGCTGCGGAAACATCTGGATGATCAGCAGGGCTTGAAGCGAAACCTTGCGGCCAGAGAAGCGGTAGCGCGAAAACGCGTAGGCCGCCGCAGCGCCCATCAATACGGTTCCAATCGATGTGGCCACGCCGATGATGATCGTGTTGCCAAACCAAGTCCAGAACATCGTGTCGGAAAGCTCCGTGAAGTTCTCGGTTGAAACCGATGAGAACAGCGAGTTCGCACCCGTGAGCGTTGTCTTAACGTTCGGGTTAAAAGCCGCTGAAATCACGTACAGGATGGGGAACGCCGCGTAGATCGCTGCGAGGATACCCACGACGTGACGGAAACCAATACCGCGGAACCACTTGCCAAACGGCATCCGATTCTTCGTTGCAGCCGGCTTCGCACTTGCAGTAACTGTTTGAGCACTCATCACGCCACTCCTTCCATGGCATTCGACTTCTTAAAGGAGTACATGGACACTGCGCCAACGATCAGGAAGATAACCAGTGACATGGCTGCGGCTAGACCGTAGTTTGGTAGCGCCTCGCCGGTTAGGCCAGCAATCTTGTAAACCATCGAAATCAAAATGTCCGTATGTCCAACCGGGACGGAAGCATCCGACATTGCCGGGCCGCCGCCATTCAACATGTAAATCAGGTTGAAGTTGTTGAAGTTGAACGCGAACGATGAAATAAGTAGCGGAGTGAGGGCAATCATGAGCTGCGGGAGCGTCACGTGACGCCACACTTCCATCGAGCTAGCACCGTCGATCTCTGCGGCCTCAATGAGGTCGTGAGGAATCGACTGGAGCGCGCCCGTAACAATCAAGAACATGTACGGGAAGCCCATCCACAAGTTCACCAGAAGCACCGAAACCTTAGCCATCGTCGGATCGGTGAGCCACGGGATGGAAGCTCCAAGCAACTGGTTAAAGAAGCCGTACTTTTCGTTCATCATGCCCGCAAACAAGAACGCGGTCATAAATGAAGGGAAAGCATACGGAAGTAGCATGATGGTTCGGTAAACCTTGCGCCCGCGCATGCGATCATCGTTCATCACGATCGCGAGGAACATGCCCAGCAAGAACGTGGTCAGCACGGACATGAACGCGAAGATCACGTTCCATACCAATACATTGAGGAATGGCTGCGCATAGCGTGCATCCGAGAACCCGTCGACGAAGTTCTTAAATCCAACGCCAACACGCCAGCCAACGCCCAGGGCGCTACCGTCCTCTGAAATGAACGAACCCACCGTGTCATCGGCCTTGTAAACGGTGCCGTTCTCAGTGTTCACCATCGTGTCGGTCTGCTGGTCATACTGGATGGTCGAGGTGAACTCGAAGCCTGTCATACCGTTTTGGGTACCGATTGCACCCTCGTTCAAGTCTTCAGATAGCGGCACCCGAAGCTGTGTTACTTCGCTTTGTCGCGCCCCCAGTTCCGCGATGGAAAGAACCTTCCACCCATCAACCTCGGTAATGCGCCCGTTGGAGACCTTCGCGCCCACCTTTTCAAGCGGTTGCTCGGCGCTACCTACCTTCACATCCGTCCCATCAAAAACGGCAAAACCTAGTTCGTTGCCCTGCTCCACAATGGCGAGCGGGTATTCGGGTGAACCCTCAACGCGCTTCGTGTTGTTTTGCAGAAGGATCGACTCGATTGCCGCTTCCTTCGTGAGTATGTGACCGTGACCGTAGTTAGTGAACGCGATGTAACCGGTGTAAACGATCGTGAACGCTTGAAAAATGATTAGGAAGACAAGGCCGGGAGCCAAGTACTTCGCAGGAATTAGACTGTCTCGCTTAGAGAAATAGATCCAGTCAACGGCAACAAGCAAGAGCAGCATTCCGATGCCGAGCACCATGGACCCGCCACTCAATGCGGTTGCGGCAATGTAAATGCCAAGCGCGTTAACAAGCGCCATGAGGATGAGCTTCACAATGGAGCCCGGCCCCCACGAGGTCGCCACAGAATCGCGCTTACGGCGTTCAGCGCGCCGTTCTTTCCTCCGACGTGTTGCGTCGGTTTCTTTCAACATTTGCGACATATCAGCATCGGTTCCTGTTATTAAAAAGGTGCGGCCGGAAGAATCAGCCGCACCTTTTTAAGTGAACTACTTGCCCAGCTCGGCCTGGATGTCAGAAATCATCTTGTTCCAGGTCTCAGCCGGATCGGATCCGTTTAGGATCTGTGCCTCAGTCTTGCCCCAGAAGGTCCAGACGGCACCCATTTCTGGAATGTTCGGCATCGGGAAGCCGCCCTCAGATGCTGCCTGGAAGCCAGCGATTAGCGGATCAGCCGCAGCCTTGTCAGCCGAAGCGGTCAGAGCCGGGAGGCGGTTACCGATTGCGAACAGTTCGTCCTGAACTTCCTGCGAACCTACGTAGTTAACGAGGAAGTCGTTAGCCAGCAGAGCATTTTCAGACTTAGCCGAGATGAAGCCACCCTGCACGCCGAGGAACGGGACACCCTTGTTCGGGCCTGCGGACGGAATCGGATCAACCGCGATGTTCATGCCCTCAAAGTCAGCGAGCATCCACGGGCCGCCGAGAATGTAAGGCGACTTGCCGTTCTTGAACGCATCAACAGCAACGTCGTAAGAAATGGAGGGGCTAATGACGCCCTCGTTGCCCTTCTCCTGCAGCCACTTAGCAAAGGCTTCACCCTCTGCGCCGCCAATGGAGAGATTCGAGGTGTAGGAACCGTCAGCGTTCTGCTCGAACACCGGGCCGGTGAAGGAAGACTGGAACGGGTACATGGTGTACGGGTCACCCTCGTCACCAACCTGGATGACGAACGGGTACTCGGCGCCCGCAGCCTTGCCCTTCTCAATCATTTCGTCAAAAGTAGCAGGCGTTGCATCAACGAGGTCGGCATTGCGAATGATTGCAAGGTTCTCAACCGCGTAAGGAACGCCGTAAACCTGGCCGTCAAACGTGAATGCTGCAACGGAGCCTTCCGAGAAGTCCCCTGCCTTGTCGCCAAGCTCAACGGGAGCTACGAGGCCGTTGTTCACAAACTCGCCGATCCAGTCGTTAGCGCCAAACGCAATGTCTGGGCCCTGACCGGTTGGAACCTGGGTGGAAAACTCGGTGCGCATCTGGTCGTTATCCTTAACAACCAGCTCAACGTTGTTACCAGTAGCGTTCTTGTATGCTTCCGCGGCCTTCTTAAACGCGGCCTCGCGGTTGGCATCAACCCAAACGGTTAGACCCTGGCCGGTGGACTCTGCCGCCGACCCGTCAGTTTCTACCTCTGTGGTACCTGAGCCGCCACATGCGGAAAGCCCAAGAACAGACAGAGCGCCAATTGTTGCTAGTGCAATGCCCCTTCGCATTCTTTACTCCTTGAGATTCAACCTAAAACTGTGTTCGTCATTGTCACACAAGCGATCTAGACACTCCTGATTGTAACGTGCTTTCAGGTTTTTGCAAGAGTTTTCAGAGATTTCTGTAAGGAATGTAATCAGATGTTTATAAAGAGGGGTTGAACAGGCGCATTTCCAGACAACCAGCTTAATCTTTTCTCATTTTTCCCATGCCTCATGTAGTGTTTTATGTAACCCGCAAATTTTTGCAAAACATTTTCAAACATGTACGTAAGAGCAGCCTACAAAGGAGTGGCGATGGCTGAGCGACTGCGCTTATCCGACCTTGCGCAACAAGCCGGTGTATCTACCGCAACGGTCTCAAGAGTGCTCAACGGGAAATCAGAGGTTGCCGAAGACACTCGCCAAGCGGTTCTGCGCGCCCTCGACCTCCTCGGATACGAACGCCCAGAAAAACTTCGAGCACGTTCCGGCGGGCTCATCGGATTGATCGTTCCAGAGCTCACCAACCCCATTTTCCCGCAGTTCGTGCAACACCTATCCACCGAAATGCTCCGGCAGGGCTACACCCCGCTGTTTGGAACCCAGTTTGCGGCCGGCTCAACCGAGGATTCCCTCGTAGAAGCCATTATGAGCCAAGGCGTTGCTGGCCTCGTCTTCGTTTCTGGCCTGCACGCCGACCTCACGGCAAACACGCAGCGCTATCAAAACTTAATCGAAAGCCACATCCCATTCGTCACAATCAATGGGGCCAACTCCAAGATTGATGCGCCTGACTTCTCCACCGACGACGCGGACGCCATCACTCAGGCCATGCGTCACCTGGTGGGCCTAGGACACAAACACATCGGATTTGTTTCCGGCCCGCTTCGTTTCAGTCCGGCACAGATCAAGTTCGAACGCTACCTCGAATGTGTGGAACAAATGCTTCCCGATTCCGCGCCCATCCATTCCGAAACGCTGTTCACCGTAGAGGGCGGGCAGGCGGCAGCGCAGGCCGTTCTCGATCAGGGCGCAACCGCAATCATCTGCACCTCCGACATCATGGCGCTTGGAACCATGCGCTACATCGTCGACCAGGGCATGAGCGTTCCCGAAGATGTCTCGATCATCGGCTTCGACGACTCCGCAATGATGCCCTTCCTCTCCCCCGCGCTCACGACCGTTCGCCAACCCGTGCGCGCCATCAGTGAGGCAGCGGTAACCACCCTCGTCTCTCGCATCAAACGAACACCAAACGAAATGACGCTCACAACGTTCAAACCAGAACTGGTGGTGCGTGAAACCACCGCTCCGGCCAAGCAGGCCACATCCTCATAAACGAATAGGGGCCCGCGAACCCATGCAGATTCTTCACCCGGCAAACACCTCACTCGAATGGTGGCGCGAGGCTGTCATCTACCAGATTTATCCCCGCTCCTTTGCTTCCAGCTCCGGATCGATCGGAGACCTCGCCGGAATCACTTCGCGCCTTGACCACATTGCGAATCTAGGCGCCCACGCCGTCTGGATTTCCCCGTTCTATGCGTCCCCGCAAAAGGATGGTGGCTACGATGTGTCCGATTACCGGGCTATCGACCCGCTGTTTGGAAACTTAGACGACGCTAGCGCCCTAATTTCGCGAGCCCACGAGCTTGGGCTTCGCGTAATCGTTGACCTCGTGCCTAACCACACCTCCGACCAACACGAATGGTTCCAAAAGGCTCTTGCGAGCGGACCGGATGCGCCAGAGCGTGACCTCTACTGGTTTCGCGAGAGCCCTCAAGAGCCCAACGACTGGCTTTCCGTTTTTGGTGGGAAGGCGTGGACGCGCGTGAAAGATCGCGCGGACGCTCCTGGCTCCGCTTGGGAAAACGATGAATCGTGGTACTTGCACCTGTTCGATTCCTCCCAGCCGGACCTCAACTGGGACAATCCGCGGGTGCGCGAAGAGTTCTGCAGCATCCTGCGGTTCTGGCTGGATCTAGGCGTGGACGGATTTCGCGTAGATGTGGCACACGGCCTCGTAAAAGATCCTGATCTGCCAAACTACCAGTACCACTGGGACATGGTTTCGGGTGGAAACATGCTACCCGAGGATGTTCCCGAACCTCCCCAGTGGAACCAGCCTGGCGTACACGACATCTACCGCGAATGGCGGCAGGTGTTGGACGAGTACGAAGGCGACCGGGCGCTGGTTGCCGAGGCGTGGCTAAACAGGCCCGAGGACGCGAAGCTTTACGTACGTGCCGACGAGATGAACCAAGCGTTCAACTTCGACTTCCTCACTTCACCTGTAGACGCCGAATCTTACCGTCGGGTTATCGCCCACTCTTTGCAAGAAATGGACACCGTGGGTGCTCCAACCACTTGGGTGCTTTCAAACCACGACGTGGTGCGTGCCGCCTCCCGATTTGGACTATCCAGGACGGGTAAGGGACCTAATGGCATCCGCCCATTTGAGGAGCAACCGGACGCCGAACTAGGTCGGCGCCGCGCCCTTGCCGCTCATGCCCTTCAAGCAGCACTGCCCGGCTCCATGTACATCTACCAGGGCGAAGAGCTGTCACTACCCGAACACATGGCCGTGCCCGACGAGCTGCGCGAGGACCCCGCCTTCTACCGCACTCAGGGGCGTGAAGCCGGCCGTGACGGCTGCCGTGTCCCCATGCCGTGGGAAGCGAACGCCCCGGGCTTTGGCTTCTCTCCCGGCGGCTCCACGTGGCTCCCCCAGCCTGCAAGTTGGAAGACATTTGCCGTGGACGTGCAGGAAGCCGAGGAGTCCTCATCCTTGAATTTCTTCAAGAAAATGTATCGCCTGCGTGAAGATCTGGGACTTGGCCGGGCTGAACTTCTGGACGCGCAGGAGGCCCATTTGCACTACATATCTCGGCTTCCTGGCCGCGCTGACGTGCACATTGTTATGGCATTTGATGAGGCCGTGGCGCTTCCCGAGGACGCACGCATCTTGCTGTCTACTGATGAGGTCGCTCCCGCGAATGTTTCGAGTAACGAGGCCGCGCCAAACTCGACGGTTTGGTACGCGCTATAAGCGTCTGATTTTATGCCAGAGCAAGAGTTTGGGCGATCACCCAAGAGGTGACCGCCCAAACTTCTAGCTAAACCGCTCGCCTACTACACCAGCACCTGGGTAGAGAGCGGGGTCTTGTTGCCGAACCGGTGGTTGGTGATCGAGACTGCCTGCTCGCGCACAAACGGCAGAATCTCCACGCGACCGCACGTAGTGACTGGCCCATCCCAAATGGCAACGTCAATCGATCCGTCTACTGCGCGTCGCAGCTCGTCGCCGTCCTCGCCAATCATGCGGATACGAATGTCGAGGTTCTCGCCGGCTTCCACCTCAGCTTGAACACGCTCAGCAAACTGGCGCTTGTTTTCAACGAGGATGTCAACGCCAAGATTGCCCAACATGATCGACGGATCGGTTGGGAGGAACGTTTCCGTTGACACCGTAAGGTCCATGCCTGTGTAAGCACCGGCTGGAAGTTCGCGGATAAACGAGGTCTCGTCATCCGGATCTACCTTCACGATCTCCCCCAGGGCGATACCTGCAGAGACCGCGCGAAACACCTCGTAGAGAGAGGCGTCCTTGCTCACTCGAATCTGGGCGCCAACGGGCAGATAGCGCAAGATGTTGCGTTCCACGCAGACCTTCGACGGGTCATGCAGACGGCCAAACTCGGTGTCGATCGCGTGCTGGTCAGACTCGACGGCAACCGCGAGGCGCGCGTAGTCCTCTTCTGACAGAAGGTGCTTTGCGGATTCTAGGAGCTCACGCAGTTGCGGGGCCTTCACGTTGGCTTCGTGTTCGACAGCCGGCGGGTACGCGGCGTCGCGCTCACCCTCCGGAGCCAGCTCAACTGGTTTGATATCGCCAAATCCGTAGAGGTAGTTCGGACCTCCCGCCTTGGTGGTTTCACCCACCGCGGAGCGCTTCCATCCGCCAAACGGCTGACGCTGCACGATTGCACCGGTAATACCGCGGTTAACGTACACGTTGCCCGCTTCTACGTTGTTGAGCCAGTAGTTGATCTCATCGGGATCAAGCGAGTGCAAGCCAGCGGTGAGGCCAAAGTCCACCATGTTCTGCGCTGCAATGGCCTCTTCAAGCGTGTCAACGCGCATTACGCCAAGGATCGGACCAAAGTATTCAACCATGTGATACTCAGATCCCGGCTCCACGCCCACGCGCACGCCTGGGCTCCAAAGCCTGTTCGTGTCGTCAAGGCGACGCGGCTTAAGCACCCACTTTTGTCCTTCATCAAGAGTCGTCAGGCCGGCCAGGAGCTTCTCTCCCGGCTCGGAAGACAAGGGCCCCATTTCTGCCGATAGATCGTCTCCCCAACCGATGTGCAGCGACTTCGCGGCGTCGACCAGCTGGTTACGCACGCGCTTGGAGAAGCCGGTTGATCCCACGAGAATCACATACGAGGCTGCCGAGCACTTCTGGCCCGCGTGACCGAAAGCGGAGTCGATAACGTCCTTCACAGCGAGGTCAAGGTCGGCTGACGGAGTGATCACGATAGCGTTCTTGCCCGAGGTTTCAGCCATGATGCGCAAGGTGGGATCCCAAGAGCGGAACATTTGCGCGGTCTCCACACCGCCCGTCAAAACGACGCGGCCAACGCGCTTGTCAGTAACTAGCTCGCGGCCCAGCTGACGTTCCCCAACGGAGGCAAGGATACATGCGGTTTCAGGGACGCCTGCAGCCCAGATGCATTCAGCCAACACTGCGCCGGTGCGACGCGCGATCGAGGCCGGCTTCAAAATGGCGGCGGATCCCGCTGCGAGCGCCGCGATGGTACCGCCCGCGGGGATAGCGATTGGGAAGTTCCACGGCGGAGTCACAAGGGTGACATCTACCGGTTCGAACTTAGCACCCTGGAGATTCTCGAGGTCAAGGGCACGTTCTGCGTAATAGTGGGCAAAGTCGATAGCTTCAGAGACTTCAACGTCAGCTTGCTGAAGCGATTTACCAAGTTCGGATGCAACCACCTCGATGAGCTCACCGCGGCGCTTGCCCAGTTCCACACCGACTTTGTGGAGAAGGTCGGAGCGTTCCTTAGCGCTGCGTGCCGCCCATTCGCGACCTCCTTCGACCGCCCGATCGAGCATTTCATTCAGTGCGTCTTCGGTGTCGATTACTGCGGCTTCGATAGTTTCGTTACCGAGCTTGGAGTCCTTGATGCGGGCCGCGATGTCGCGGGCCCACTGCAGGTTTTCGGGTAGCGACGGGTCAGAGTCCGGAGTGTTCTTGAACGTCCAGCCTCCCGCGGGAGTAGTCACGGGCTTCGCAATGTCTTCGGCCGTTTCCGTACTGCGATCCTGGTGGCGGTTCGCGCCCACGCGACGGTCACCTTCGCGCTCCATCTGCTCAACGGCCGCGAGGAAGCGCTTCTTCTCCTTGTCGAATGCGCCAAGGTCGGTGCCGATATCAAAAATGGAGGCCATGAAGTTTTCATCCGCCGAGTTTTCCTCCAACCGGCGCACCAGGTAAGAGATTGCCACGTCGTACTCGTCGGGGCTTACAACCGGGACGTACAGCAGGAGGTTGCCTACGTCCTCGCGAACGGCTGAAGCCTGCTGGGTAGCCATGCCCGAGAGCATTTCGATTTCAATCTGGTCTTGCACGCCGCGCTCGAGGGCAAGCTCCCAAGCCGCTGCGATAGTGAACAGATTGTGTCCGGCAACGCCGAGCTTCACGTTTTGTAGATGCTCCGGGGTCATCGCCCAGTTGATGATGCGCAGGTAGTTCGCATCGGTGGCCTGCTTAGATTCCCAGGTGGTTAGTTCCCACCCTCGCATGGCGGCGTCAACGCGCTCCATGGCAAGGTTCGCGCCTTTCACCACGCGCACCTTGATGGGCGCTCCGCCATTTTCAACGCGCTTTGCGGCCCACTCCTGCAGGTCTTTCATAGCGTTGAGCGTGTCCGGCAGGTAGGCCTGCAGCACAATGCCTGCCGAGTAGTTCTTCATTTCCGGCTGGTCGAGGAGGCGCTTGAACACGTCAATGGTGAGGTGCAGGTCGCGGTACTCTTCCATATCCAGGTTGATGAACTTGCGGGCGGGGTGTGCGGCCGCGTACTTGTACAACGGCAGTAGTTCGGCGAACGCGTGATCAACAACGTCGTCGTAACCCCACGGGTTGTGCGGGCCGGTGACAGCTGAAACTTTCAGTGAAACGTAGTCGATGTCGTCACGCTCAAGCAGGCGCTTGGTGTCGGCTAGACGCTTCGCGGCTTCCTTGTCACCTAGAACGGCCTCGCCAAGAAGGTTTACGTTTAGCGAGGCGCCGTCGGCTTTGAGACGCTGGATTGCGGGGCCGAGCTTGTCATCAGTTACATCAACAACGAGGTCTCCCACCAACTGCCGGAATACGCGGCGTGCGGCCGGCACGGAAACCTCTGGAACAAACTTGCCAACGGTTCCACCAATGAGGGCGGGGGTGCGCAGGTACCAAGGGAGGAAATCCGGGTTCTTCTTACCTGTTTCAGCCAGGTGGTCTGCCGCCACCTGCTGATCTTCGGGCCTCACAACCCCGTCAACGAACGAGACGGTGTAGTCAAGGCCGCCCTCATCTTCGAGGACGTCTGCAAGGAGCTTTGCGGCCGGATCAATGGGGTATTTCGTTGATTCGTCTGCCCATTTGCGCGCCCGAATGAGCGCCCGTTCTGCGATTTGGGAAAAGTCCGTTACTTCCGGCGCAGTCATTTGATCTCCTTTGATTGACTTTACGCATGCGAGGCTATGCGAGGTTTTGCTCTAACTATATTGGGGAATTCTTCTAGTGCACAGGAAAAGCAATTTATATCTTTTACGCGAATTATTTCATCCGCTTTAACGTGCGATACCTGGTGCACACGTGAGCGCAGCTCTTGCACTTTGCAAGAGCTGCGCTACTTGTGTGGGTTAGTCTGCCGAGACCCCCGCGAGGGCGTCGTCAAACTCCTTATCGATCTCGTCGTTCGGCTTGTACGTCATGTTAGAAACAATGACCGCGAACAGCAGGTTCAGCAGGAAGCCGGGAAGGATTTCGTAAAGGTCGAAAATGCCACCCGAAACGTTGCCCCAGATACCAACCGTGACCGCTCCAGCGATCATGCCGGCGATGGCTCCCTGGTAGGTGAACTTGCGCCAGTAGAGCGAGAGCAGAACGGTGGGGCCAAACGAAGCTCCAAAGCCAGCCCACGCGAATGCAACGAGGGCAAGGATGGTGTCCGAGCGCGGCCAAGCGAGGGCACCAGCAAGGATCGCAATGACTGCCACAACGATACGGCCCGCGAGCACGCCGTCATTGCCCGATAGGTCGCGCTTAGTGAAAGCTCGGTAAATGTCTTCAACAACCGCAGAAGACGTGACCAGTAGCTGCGAAGAAATGGTAGACATGATGGCCGCGAGGATAGCGGCAAGCATGAAGCCTGCAACAAGCGGGTGCATGAGGAGCTGGCCCAGCGAGATAAATACCGACTCGGGGTTAGCGAGCTGAGCCTCATCATGCTTGTACATTGCTACACCCACGAGGGCAGTCATGCCGGCGCCGATAACCGCAAGTAGCATCCAGCCGATGCCAATGCGGCGAGCGGCGGCAGATTCTTTCGCGGAACGCAGGGCCATGAAGCGCACGATGATGTGGGGCTGACCGAAGTATCCGAGGCCCCAAGCAAGCGCGGAGATAATGCCCATCGCGGCCACGCCCGCAGCGGCACCACCGGAGAGGGAGAAGATGGTGGGATCAACCTCGTTGATGGCGCTAACCATGTTGGAGAAGCCGCCCACGTGCGCGATGCCAACGATTGGAACGAGGATGAGCGCGGTAACCATCATGAGGCCCTGCACCACGTCCGTCCACGACACGGCAAGGAAGCCACCGATTAGCGTGTAGAGCACAACGATTGCAGAAACAATGACGAGACCGAGGTGGTAGTTCATGCCAAACGACGCTTCGAAGAAGGCGCCGCCGGCCACCATGCCGGACGAGACGTAGAACGTGAAGAAGACGAAAATGATGATGCCCGCAACGATGCGGATCAGGTGCGAACGGTCGCGCAGACGCTGACCAAGGAATGAGGGAACGGTGATGGAATCGGACGCCACCTGCGAGTAGGAGCGTAGGCGCGGCGCCACGAACTTCCAGTTCAGCCAAGCGCCAATGGTTAGACCAACTGCGATCCAGCCTTCAATTAGACCGTTCAGGTAAATCGCTCCGGGAAGGCCCATGAGGAGCCAGCCGGACATGTCGGATGCGCCGGCGGATAGGGCCGCGGCTGTTGGGCCGAGCTTGCGACCGCCGAGCATGTAATCGTCAAAGTCACTCGTTCGGTTGTAGGCAAGCAGGCCGATCATAACCATGGCTACCAGGTAGATGATCATGGCGATTGCCTGATATGTCGTCGTCGACATGCGGGTATCCTCCTTCTGGGCAGTTTTCAGTGAACCTAACAATCCGCGACAAAGATCCTCGATGTCAAGGCTCGTTATCTTTTCGTGATATTTGACTCTCTGTTGATCTCACGTTTCGGTCACTTTTAAGAAATTGGCGCTATAACAGGACATTTGCCCACAAATGCGCTTGTAGGGCGCCGCGCGACGCTACGCGTCCATTATGAGATCGCGTGAAGTTGCTGTCCGTGTATGCACGTATGATGGACCCGTTCCAAGATCCCTACGTTCAGGAAACCCATGAAGCCCCTAATTTTGCAGTCTGACTTTGGATATTCAGATGGCGCTGTGTCAGCCATGCACGGCGTAGCGTACGGCGTGGACTCGAGTCTTCCTATCGAAGATCTAACTCACAACATTCCTCCTTACGATGTGTGGGAGGGATCTTGTAGGCTCGCGCAAACTCTTGTGTATTGGCCCGCGGGTTCGGTGTTTGTTTCGGTTGTTGACCCCGGCGTTGGCTCGGATCGCCTGTCCGTGGTGGCAAAAACCAAGTCTGGCCATTTCGTTGTAACGCCTGACAACGGGACACTGACTCATATTGCGGTTACGTACGGTTTAGATGAGCTTCGTGAGATTGACGAGTCCGTTAACCGACTGCCGGGTTCGGGTCACTCCTACACATTCCACGGGCGTGACATTTACGCATACACGGGTGCTCGGCTAGCATCCGGCAAGATCACTTTCGAGGAGGTCGGCCCCGCCCTCGATGTTGAGAAGGCCATCAAGCTACCCGTCATGGAGCCGAAAATTGAGCAGAACAAGGCTTTCGGCACTATTGACACGCACGACGTTCGATACGGGTCTCTTTGGACAAACATTCCGCGCGAACTGTTCCTTGAACTTGGTGTCGAAATGGGCGAGTACGTTCGCGTACACATCGAAAACCAGCACGGCGACGTCTATTCGGCACCGCTTAAGTACGTACGCTCGTTTGCGGACGTGTCGGTTGGTGAACCGCTCATTTATACGAACTCTTTGGACAACATGGCTATCGCAATTAACCGCGGTTCGTTCGCAATGGCCTACTCGGTTGGGCAGGGAACGCAGTGGAAGGTGGATTTTGAGTATCCACTAGATGACGCGCCCCTCGCCTAATCCCCCTCATCCCTTTCAGTACAAATTCAAGTAGAAGGAAAACAATGATTAATAAGACTTCGCCAACCACTGCCGTGGTAGCTACGGGTATTGGCGCGGCCCTCTTTTTTGTACTCGGCCGTTTTCTTGTAATCCCAACGCCGATTCCAAACACAACCATTAACATCCAGTACGCGCTGCTAGCCGTGTTCGCACTGCTTTACGGTCCGGTGGTTGCCGGCCTTATGGGGTTGATTGGTCACTTCCTGATCGACGCCACCTCCTACGGCCCCTGGTGGTCCTGGATCGTGGCTTCGGCTATTGCCGGCCTGATCATGGGCCTAATGACGCTGAAAGATAACGTGCAGGACGGCCCAATCAACAGTGGCGGCCTGGTACGTTTCAACGTTGCCGTGGTGGTAGCGCACGCTGTGTCGTGGGGCATCGCAGCCCCGCTTTTGGACATCCTGTTCTACTCTGAGCCCGCTTCGAAGGTGTTCACGCAGGGAGCGGTCGCTGGTGTTTCTAACATCCTCACCACCGCTATCATTGGCTCCTTGATTGTGATTGCCTACGCGAAGACCCGCACTTCTGCTGGCTCGCTTGAGGAAAAGGAATAGGCCAGCTGTGACTGAGTTTCATTCGAATGGGGCGAGCCCAAGCGCCGGCAGTGCGGCAAGTGCTGCGGGCATGCAGGCTCGCCCCGCGAATGACGCCCCCAACACGGGCACTGTACCTCGCTCGAGTTCGGAAGCCGCCCGGACACAGGACCAACCGAACTCATCAGGTACTGCGCCTGAACCCATCATTGAGTTTTGCGATTTCACTTTTCAATATCGCGCGCAATCGTCTCCCACTCTTCGGGGTATCAATCTGACGATCAACCGTGGCGAAAAAGTTGCGATTGTAGGCCAGTCTGGTTCTGGTAAGTCCACACTGGCACACGTCATCAACGGGCTCATCCCCTACCGCTTCCCCGGGGAACATTCCGGCACGGTGAAGGTTGCCGGCATTGACCCAACCCAAACTCCCCTGCACGAGCTTTCTAAAATCGTGGGCACTGTACTGCAGGATCCAGACGGCCAGTTCATTGGGCTGACAGTTGCAGAAGACATTGCTTTCTCGCTAGAAAACGACCTGGTGGAGCAAACCCAGATGCATTCGCGGGTGCAACAGGCAGCCTCCGTCGTTGGCATTGAGAACCGCCTAGAGGCATCCCCCCAAGACTTGTCAGGCGGCCAAAAACAGCGCGTATCCATGGCCGGCGTGATCGTAGACGACGTGCAGATTCTGCTTTTTGACGAGCCTCTTGCTTCCCTTGACCCCGCTTCTGGCCAGCAGGCCATTGAGACGATTGATGCGCTGCACCAGCGCCCGCCGGAGGGCGCAACCGTCATCATCATCGAACACCGTTTAGAGGACGTCCTGCACCGACACGTGGATCGCATCATCGTTGTAGATCGCGGCCAGATCGTAGCGGACGGTACGCCGAACGAAATTATTGCTTCGCGAGTATTGACCGATCACGGGATTCGCGAACCGCTCTACATTACGGCTCTGCGCATGGCCGGACACAACGTCACCGCGGCGGACGAACCCGAGTCGGTACACTCCGTCCACATTCCAGATAATGCGCGGGCCGAGCTCGTGCAGTGGGCGCGTGAACCACGCAAGACTCCACGCAAACCTGACCCGATTTTGAAGCTGGAAAACGTTAATTTCGGGATTAACGAGGTTGAAATCATAAAAGGGGTTTCAACCGAGATTTACCGCGGCGAGGTAGTTGCTATTTGCGGCACCAATGGGGCGGGCAAGTCCACTCTGGCCAAGCTCATTTGCGGTTTTGAAAAGCCAGATTCTGGTCGCATCTACCTAGATGGCGAGGACATCACTGACGCTCCCATCACCCGCCGCGGCCGCCGAATCGGGTTTGTCATTCAAAACCCCAATCAGATGATTTCGAAAACCCTGATCATTGAAGAGGTTTCCCTGGCCCTGCAAGGCCTCGATATTTCTGCCGAAGAGAAGAAGCGGCGCGTTGAGCAAGCGCTTCGCACGTGCGGCCTGTGGGCGTATCGGGAATGGCCTATATCTGCGCTATCCTACGGGCAGCGCAAGCGCGTCACGATAGCATCGGTGATGGTTACAACTCCAGAAATCATCATTTTAGATGAGCCCACAGCCGGACAAGACTGGGCGCACTACACCGAAATCATGGAGTTCCTAAAGGGTTTGAACAACTCTGGCATCACGGTTGTGTTGATTACCCACGACATGCACCTGGCGCTGGAATACACCGAACGCACACTCGTCATGTCTGATGGCAAGGTGATCGCCGCTCGCTCTTCCGCCTCCGTGCTAGCAGACCCTGAGCTAACCCACGCAGCGTCTCTGCGAACCACCTCGCTGTTTGACCTGGCTGTTCGAATCGGAGCACAGCAAGGCCTCCTCGATAATGGCAATGAGCACTCCAGCGCGAAGGCAGAAAGCATGCTGGACCCAACCGCGTTCATTGAGCAGTTCATTGTGCGCGAAAACGAGTGGCGTGAGGACGTCCTCGCTAAGCACTTGGGAACGGGGCGATAACAGTGGCTGAAAGAACTGCCGTTTTAGGCTATATCCCCCGCGAATCGTTTATGCATTCGCTAACGGGGACCACAAAACTCATCATGATGATCAACGCGTCTATCGCAGCAATGCTGGGATTTGACACGCGCTTCTTGGTTCTCATGGTCTTCGTGTCCGTGTTCTTGTGGGTCTCTTCAAAAATTGAGCTGTCAAAACTGAAGGTCGTGCTGTGGTTCATTTTTGTCCTTATGATTTTGAACAACATCATGATTTTCGTCTTCGCCCCGCAGTACGGCACCGAGATTTACGGGACCAGCACGCCGCTTTGGCATTTGACTAACCGCTACACGTTCACTACAGAGCAACTGTTCTACCAGTTGAACGTGACGCTGAAATATTTTGCGGTACTGCCCGTAGCCCTGCTATTCATTGTCACCACGTCCCCTTCCGAGTTCGCGTCTTCGCTCAACCGGATCGGAGTTCCCTATCGGGCCTCCTACTCGGTTGCATTAGCGCTTCGTTATATTCCGGACGTTCAGCGCGAATACCGCGAGATTTCTCAAGCACAGCAAGCTCGCGGGATCGACACGTCCAAAGATGTTTCGTTTGCCACGCGCGTCAAGAACAGCGCGTCCATCCTGTTCCCCCTGCTGCTGTCATCCCTGGAACGCATTGAAACGATTTCTACCGCAATGGAGCTACGCGGGTTTGGCAAGCACAAGACGCGCACGTGGTACACCACTCGCCCACTGCTTGCCCGCGATTGGGTAGCCATCGCGCTTTCGGTAGCCCTACTTGCGCTGGCTGCCTGGCTCATTACCGTTAATGGAGGACGGTTCTACAACCCGTTCATTTAGCGCCCGCCCACTAGGTTCCGAACTGTGATTAGCCCTGTGCGGCTCGTTTTTGTGAAATCTCGTAGAGAGCGATGCCGGTAGCAACAGCCGCGTTGAGGGATTCAACTGCAGAGCTGATTGGGATAGACACGATTTGGTCACAGGTTTCGCGCACTAGGCGGGAGAGTCCCTTACCTTCCGCTCCGGTAACTACAACGAGTGGTTCAGTTGCTAGTTCAACGTCGCGCAAGCTGACGTCCGCCCCACCATCAAGGCCGATGACGAAGCATCCTGACTCTTTTAATGCGCGTAGCGACCGCACGAGATTTGTTTCACGCGCAACGGGCACTCGCGAAACGGCGCCGGCAGACACTTTCCACACGGTTGCGTTAACCGAGGCACTACGCCTTTCAGTGATCAGCACGCCGGTAGCACCAAATGCGCCGCCCGAACGTAGCACGGCACCCAGGTTGTGCGGGTCGGTTACCTGATCAAGAGCAATGATCAGTGGAGTTTTGAAGTCGTCCTCGGCAATCTGAAGCAGGTCGGCGGCAGTTACGTACTCGTATTCGGGAACTTCAATGCCGATGCCCTGGTGTGCGGTTTCGCCCGACGCATTTTCGAGGTCCCGGCGCGTGCATTCCATGATGGAAGCGCCCTGGGTAGAGGCGGCGCGAAGAACGCTGGCCACGCGATCATCAGTGGGGTCACTGGCGATAAACACGCGCACGATTTCGATGCCCGACTCGACGGCCTCCCACACGGGGTTGCGTCCCACAATGAGTTCGTGGCCGCGAGCGATCTTGATGGAGGTGCGGTTTCGGTGTGCTTCGCGTTGGCGTTGCTTAGCCAGCTCGGCCTCGCGCTCCTGCTTGCGTTTGTACGCTACGTGGTATTCGCGGTCTTCTGCCTTCGGGGTTGGGCCTTTGCCGCGCAGTCCGCGCCGACGCTGACCGCCACTTCCCTTGGTTGGACCTTTGCCTGCACGCCTGCGCCCGCGAGCGCCGCCATCAACCGCCATGATTACCTGCCTTTGCTTGATTTACTGGCGCCTATTGTAGCGAAGATCTGAGCCATGACTTAATAGGGATTTGAAGGGCGCCGCGCGGCGTTTTCGGATCTGGGTTCAACAACCTTCTCGGCTATTACCGCAACCACGATGCCGCCTACGAAACCACCAACGTGTGCCTGCCAGGACACTCCCCCAGATGGTAAGAAACCAACGAGAATGGTGGCGCTGTAGGCACTCAGAAGCATAATCGCAACCACGATCCGCACCAGTTTGACCCACGGGGTTCGCTCCACGAGGGCGGCCGCAAGAATGTATCCGAAGTAGCCAAACACGATTCCAGACGCACCAATAGTGAGGCCCACCGGCGTGAACGCGCTGATAAACAGGCCCGCCCCGATTGCAGACCCCACGAACACGGCCAGCCAGCGCCGCCTCCCCTCCAGCCCGATTAGGACCCCGAGGAGCGCAAGAAATGTGGTGTTACCACTTACATGCGCTACGGAGCCGTGCAGGAATATGGACGTAAAGTACGTCCACGGCCTCGTGAAATCATGTGCGGGAACGCCAAAGTTAAGCAGTAACTCCCGGCCTCCAAGCGGTTGCAGGATAAATGCCACCCACACGAGCAAGACCACGCCCAGCGGGCCGGCAAGACGCTCCAAAAGAGGGCCGCGCCCGCGAGGCACGACCTCTTGAACGCGCGGATCTAGCCGATATGCCATCTGGCGCCATCAGCTCCATCTTCAACAACAACGCCAGCGGCAGCCAGGCCATCTCGGATCGAATCGGCCGTAGCCCAGTCTTTCGCGGTACGCGCCTGCTCCCGCTGCTCAATCAAGTGATTCACAAGGACGTCCAGAGCCTTGTCTTTTCCACCGGCCTCCGCATCATCGCTGGCCCACTGCGGCGATGCCGGATCCAAGCCAAGAATGTCGAGCATTGCGCGCACATCCAGCAACGCCTCGCGCGCCTCCCCCTCGGAGCCATCCGTGAGGGCCTGATTACCGGCCTTCATGCGCTCATAAACCACGGCTAAGCCGCCCGCCACATTCAGATCATTGTCGAGGGCAGCCGCGAAGGCTTGCGGTACAGCTCGCTCGGCGACCTCGCTCACGGTCACACTCGCTACCTCACCGGCGCGCTGGACGAATCCGGAAATACGCTCCCAAGCGGCGGCTGCAGCGTGGATCGTTTCTTCGGAATACTCCACGGTAGAGCGGTGGTGCACCGTGCCTAGAGCGAAACGCAACACCGGTGCGGGCACGCGTTGCAAGATGTCTGCAACCGCCAGGGAGTTGCCGAGCGACTTCGACATCTTCTCCCCCTTCATCGTCACCCACGCGTTGTGCACCCACAGGCTTGCAAACGGCCAGTCAGCGCCATGGGACTGCGCCTGCTCGTTCTCGTGGTGGGGGAAACGCAGGTCGATGCCGCCTCCGTGAATATCGAACGCCTCCCCCAGGTAGCGGCGCGACATTGCGGAACACTCCAAGTGCCAGCCCGGACGGCCTAGCCCCCACGGGGACTGCCAGGAAGCAGTACTCGGCTCAGTCGGCTTAGCGGCCTTCCATAGGGCGAAGTCACGCGGGTCGCGCTTTCCAGCCTCGACACTAGAATCGATCTGCGACTCGTCTTCCGTGGTGCGCATTTGCGCTAAATCCTGGTGGGTTAACGAACCGTAGTCATCTAGCGAATGCACGTCGAAATAGACGTTGCCGGCCCCATCCGGGTATGCGTGTCCGCGATCGATGAGCCGTTGGACCAGCTGGACCTGGTCCAGGATGTGTGCGGTTGCGCGCGGCTCAAACGTGGGCGGAATAAGCCCAAGAGCGTCGTAAGCCTGGGCGAACTCGCGTTCAAACTTGGATGCCCATGCCCACCACGGCTGCCCGGCCTCGGCGGACTTGTTCAAGATTTTGTCATCAATATCCGTGATATTTCGGATGTAGGTGACCTTCATGCCGTTCTTCTTTAGCCAGCGGATCAGCGTGTCAAACGCTACCGCGGACCGCAAGTGCCCGATGTGGGGGCTACCCTGCACGGTGGCTCCGCACAGGTAGATGCCAACCTCGCCCTCGTGAACGGGTTTTAGTAGCTGGAGGGAACGGCTTTTGGTGTCATAAAGATGAAGATTCACGCCTTTAGCCTACCCAGCCTGCGCGCATGGGGCATAACGTTTTCAACGCGCGGCGTTAAACTGGCCCCATGACTTCGCTTTTACCTATTCGCACCGGTATTGGTTTTGACACGCACGCTTTTGCGCCCGCAGATTCGGGGCGGAAGATGATGATGGCGTGCCTTGAATGGCCCGGCGAGGTTGGTTTGGAAGGCCATTCCGATGCTGACGTTGCCGCGCACGCGTGCTGCGATGCTTTACTTGCGGCGACAGGCCTGGGCGATCTGGGAACAAACTTTGGCACGTCAAGACCAGAGTGGTCGGGCGCGAGCGGCGAGGCGCTCCTACGCGAAACGGTACGCCTGGTAGAGCAGGCTGGTTACGCGATTGTGAACGTGTCCGTGCAAATCATCGGGGAGCGCCCGCGCATCGGGGAGCGCAGGAATGAGGCGGAGGCGCGCATGAGCGAGGTTGTGGGCGCGCCGGTCAGTTTTGCCGCTTCAACCACCGACAAGCTTGGTTTTGCCGGACGGAGCGAGGGAGTTGCGGGCATCGCGTCCGCGCTGGTGCAGCGGGTAGGTTAGCGCGCTCCGAGGGGCTTGACTCGCTTTAGCGCAAACGCCACGCCCAGACCGGCAAGCAGTAGCACCCCCGCCATGAGTACCACGCCCGGCCAGGCCTTCCAGTGCCAGAACGTACCCGCGAGCGCACCAAAAATGGATGAACCCAAGTAGTAGAAGAACATGTAGGCCGAGGAGGCTTGCCCTGTTGCTCCAACCCCGGCGCGGGCCCGGGCGGCCACCCATCCCGACGCGACGCCGTGGGTGGCGAAGAAGCCTGCGGTGAAGATGGCCAGGCCCATTATGATGACCCAGATTGGCGTGGCAAGCGTGAGCAGAAGGCCGCAGATCATCACCGTGATCGCGTAGGGTTCAACCTTGCGCTGACCCCATTTTTGTGCGAGTTTCCCAGCGTAAGCCGACGAGTAGGATCCGAGCGCGTACACCAAGAAGATCAGACCTACCACACCCACGGAGTAACCGTACGGGGCGGCCTCCAACCTAAAACCCATTATGTTGAAAACGCCAACGAATGAGCCCATGCCGGCTGCGGCAATGAAGAATAGGCCCAGTAGCACCCGATCGTGCATTATTGCGGAGGTTTGATGCGCAAGGTTGGCCAGCCCTGACTCTCCGGGAATAAACCCCTGAGACCGGGGCAGAAACCTCCATACCAGGACTGCACAAAGCAGTGCCACCGCTCCCATTGCGATGAGGCCACCTCGCCACCCCACCACCTCTGTGAGGGCGGATACGCCGAGGCGCCCCGTCATTCCTCCTAGCGCCGTACCCGCAATGTAGAGGCCGGCGGCGCGCGCCTGCGCAGACCTGTGCACTTCCTCGGTTAGGTATGCCATAGCTACCGCGGGTAGGCCCGCCACGGAAATTCCTTGTATGAGGCGAAGCAGAAGCATCAGCTCCCACGTTGGCGCCAGTCCTACGCAGATTGCCACCGCTCCTGCGGCAAACAGCGAAATGAAAATTACGCGGGTGCGGCCCCTCACTTCCGAAATTGGCCCCACAATCAGTAGCGCCAATGCCAGGCCAATAGTGGAGATGGACACGGACAGAGCCGCCTGATCGGGACGCAGCCCGTAATGCGCGCTGATTTGCGGCAAAACGGGCTGCGTGTCGTAAAGCAAAGCGAACGTTGCCAAGCCGGCTAGAAACAGGCTGATCGAGATCTTTCGATACTGCGGACTATGCAGATCGTGACCTTCGAAACGTGCCTGTCCTCTGTCGGGCTGCGGCTCGCTCATAGCGTTCAGTCCTCAAAGGCACCCAGATGTGCCTGCTCGGTCTTAACCGGCAGGATCAGCATGAGGCCCACAAACAGGATGAGGACAATGCCGAGGATGCCCCAGTACTGCGACGAGGCGCCCTCGGGAACGAAGTTGGATCCAAGCCGCACGGATAGGCCGAAGCACAGCGGCGCGAGGAAGGACACCGCGCGGCCGGTTGTGGCGTACAGGCCAAATACCTCTCCCTCGCGACCTTGTGGAATGAGACGGGCGAGGAAGGTGCGTGAAGCCGACTGGCAGGGGCCGACGAAAACGGTGAGGATCAGGCCGAGCACCCAGAACGTGCCGGAGCCGGCGTCGTGGAGGATGAAGATCAAAATGCCATCTATCACCATTGCGATAAGCGAGATCAAGATGACGGCTTTCGGGCCGATCTTGTCGTCCAACGCGCCAAATCCGATAGTCGCGATGCCCGCTACAACGTTTGCCACGATGCCGAAAATCAGCACGTCACCGGCGCTGAATCCGAACGTGCCGGCCGCAATGATAGCGCCGAACGTGAACACGCCCGCAAGTCCATCACGGAAGATGGCCGACGCGATCAGGAAGAAGATTGTGTGCGGCGACGTGTTCCATAGGTCTTTTACGGTCTTAAACAAAAGCTTGTAGGAGTCGATGATCGACTCGTGTCCGGCCTCGTCAGCGCCTGCAACCTTACGGCCGGGAACCGCGATTAACACGGGGATTGTGGAAAGCCCGAACCAGAGCGCGGCAATCAGCATAGATACGCGAACGTTCAGGCCATTCTCGGCCGTTACACCGAACAGGCCCACCTCGGGGGCGATAAAACCGAAGTAGAGGATCAGGAGCAAAATGATGCCGCCCACGTAGCCAAGTCCCCAGCCAAGGCCAGACACACGGCCCATAGTCTTGGGCGTGGACACGCGCGCGAGCATCGCGTTGTAGTTCACGGACGCGAACTCAAAGAAAACGTTTCCGAAGCCAAGTAGCGCGATGCCAAGCCACATTGCGCCGAGCGGGCCAAACACCGACTCGGGGTGGACAAAAAACATCATGCCGGTCAGCATCACCACTACGTAAGTGTTGAAACCCAGCCAGAACGTGCCTTTACCGCGCCGGTCTGCACGCTGGCCGGTAATCGGCGCGAGGAGCGCGATCACAAAACCCGCGATAGTGAGGCCAAGGCTCAGCGACTCTGATGACTTATCCGTGTCGGCAAACATGCCGGAAGTCAAATAAACAGAAAATACGAATGTGGTGGCAACCGCGTTGAATGCGGCCGAACCCCAGTCCCAAAGCGACCATGCAAGAACGGTCTTATTTAGGATGCTTTCTTTTTTAGCGGGGGCCTCGTTGCCAAAGCTGTGATTAGTTGATGAAGTAGTCACGCTTCTGACTTTAACCCGAAATCAGAAAATTATGGATTTAAAGACCATTTAGTTTCGTTGGCGGTATGTTATTCCTCCAACAGGCTCTGATACCGGTCTGGCCGGGCCAGGATTTCTGCGGCAACCACCAGGTCTAGTTTGGTTGTAATCTTCATGGACAGCGCGCTACCCGGCGTCACATGCACATCCTCGCCAAGAGCTTCCACAAGCCCGGCATCGTCGGTTAGTTCCACACCTTGGGCCAGCAGTTCGCGGCCCGCCTCGTGTGCGCGCATAGCGGTTTCCCAGTGAAAACCTTGCGGGGTTTGAACTCCGCGCAGCTGCGCGCGATCAACTTGCCCAACGACTTTTTCAATTTTCGAGGAGGCCCCCACCGGCTCCACAACCTTCTGTGTGTCGGTAACAGGAACCGCCGGAATGACAGCTTTTAACCCGCTCTCCAGCGCTTCAATGACGTCTCTAATGGCGCGCTTGGGGGTGAGGCATCGGGCGGCGTCGTGAATAAGCACGGGCGTGCGCTCATCCAATTCCTTGCCAATCCGTTTGGCGAGGCGCGGAATTTCGAGCAGGCCGTTATACACCGAATCCTGGCGGATGTTGCCGCCTGGAACCACAGCCACATCTGGTTCCTGAGCGAAAATCTGTTCGAACTCGCCCAAGTGAGTTGGCGGGGCAGTCACCACAACACCATCCACACCCGCAACGCGAATACCATCCACAGCTCGGCGCACCAAGGACACTCCAGCTAGCTGCACCAGCGCTTTCGGCGTGTCATGGCCAAGCCGCGATCCCGAACCTGCAGCCGTAACGACTGCAAAAACCGAACTACTCATCACGCCTCCTCGCACCGTGGCAACACTGCCCACTACTCAAAACCACCCGCACTAATCCTTGAGCCAGCCAGCCCATTTGGACACTCCAAAGCTTCTCACGCCGGCCCCGCATAAAGTTTGAGGCCGCAGGTGCGGCCTCAAAATCGCAGGATCAGTTTATTCTTCTTCCGCCTCGTCAATTCCCTCCGCGAGGATCTCATCCAGGCGATCGCTCGCTTCGTCCTCATCAACCTCACGCGAGAGAGCCAATTCGGAAGTCAGAATCTGGCGAGCCTTTGAGAGCATACGCTTCTCGCCGGCCGATAGGCCCTTCATGGCGTCGCGACGCGACAGGTCACGAACAACCTCTGCAACGCGAACAATATCGCCGGTCGCAATCTTTTCCTGGTTTGCCTTGTAACGGCGCGACCAGTTTGAAGGCTCCTCCGTGTTCTCCTCACGGAGCGTATCCATGACCTCTTCGAAACCCTCTTCGTCAACCACGTCACGAACCCCCACGAGCTCCACGTTCTCTGCAGGAACCTGAATAGTCAGATCCCCCGTAGTCACGCGAAGAGTAAGGTAAGTTCTTTCCTTGCCAGCAAATTTGCGCGTAGAAATCTCTTCGATTGTGGCAGCGCCGTGATGTGGGTACACAACGGTTTCGCCCACTTTGAATGTCATTGCTGTAAAACTCCTGATGTTAGCTCAACACCCCTATTTTACCAGCAATTACGTGCACTTACTCGAGGGGATCCACCATCTTGTATCCCAGTCCGCGCACAGTTTGCAACAGTTGCGGATTAGAAGGATCTGCTTCAATGCGCGAACGCAAGCGCTTTACATGCACGTCCAACGTCTTCGTGTCCCCCACGTAATCCGGGCCCCACACGATGTTGATAATCTGCGTCCTCGTAAGCACGCGATTCACGTTGCGCATCAAAAGCTCAAGCAGTTCAAACTCGCGAAGCGGCAAGTGAACCGGCTCTCCACCCACCTCAACTTCGTGTCGGTCAACGCGCACAAGCACATCACCAACAGTGAGGACATCTTCCTCGTCTCCGCTTTCAATTTCGGGTACGCGCCGGCGCAACACCGCACGAATGCGTGCAAGCAATTCGCGGTAAGAGTACGGCTTTGTCACATAATCATCCGCGCCGAGCTCCAAGCCCACCACGCGATCTACCACATCGTCTTTAGCCGTCACCATGATGATCGGCACCTTCGAAGTGCGGCGCACCTGGCGGCACACCTCCGTGCCCGAGATTCCTGGAAGCATCAGGTCAAGCAAGATCAGATCAGGAGTGGTGGCCTCCAAAGTTGCAAGAGCAACCTCGCCGCTTTCCGCCTCTAGCACCTCGTACCCGTCTCTGCGCAGACTGAAAGCAAGAGGAGTGCGCAACGATTCCTCATCCTCAACAACTAAAATCGTCGTCATTTAGCCTTCCTCGCTCTCTTCCAAATCCTCAGAATCCACATTCTCTTCGCCCTCGGCTTGCGGAATCACCAGTGTGAATGTGGAACCGTGGCCCTTCTTGGACCACACCGAAACAGTTCCACCATGATCTGCAGCAACGTGTTTCACAATAGACAAGCCCAAGCCCGATCCGCCAGTATTTCGCGACCTGCCCGGATCCACACGGTAAAACCTTTCAAAAACGCGTTCCTTTTCGGCCTCGTCCATACCGATTCCGGTGTCCACAACCGCCACGCGCACCAGGTCATCTACAACCGAGCTTTTAACGCTCACGCGCGTGTGCGGATCCGAGTAACGAATCGCGTTATCCACCAGGTTGCGAACGGCGGTGACAAGCAGGTTGTGGTCACCCCACACGATGCCACCAGAAGGCTCCCCCACCTCTATATCAATATTCGAGGCAGACGCCCGGTTGCTCTCCAGCTGAACGGCTTCCCACACAACCTCGTCAATGTTAATCCGCTGGGCCCGCATCAGAGGATCACCGGTTTCGAGGCGCGAAAGCTCAATCAGATCCTGCACGAGGGTGGATAGGCGCGCGGCCTCCGCTGCCATCTTGGGGGTGAACATGCGAACCACTTCGGGATCGTAGTCACTGTCTTGCAGAGTTTCAGCAATCAGACCGATCGCACCGATCGGGGTTTTCAACTCGTGGGACACGTTTACAGTGAAGTCACGGCGAACCGCGTCAACCCGTTTTTGCTTCGTCTCATCGTCGATCAAAATGAGCACGCGCCCGCCAAGGAGCGCCGCCACGCGAATATCTAGGTAAATGGGGGAATCCGACGAGTATCGCGAGCGAGGTAGCTGCATCTTCTTTCGCAGTGTCACCCCGTTTTTGCGCACGTCCTCAACCATTTCAAGCACTTGTTTGTGCGCGATCTCTTCGTCACGAACGAGGCCAAGGGTGTACGCCTGGGCGTCCGCCCGTACAACATGATTCTCACTGTCCACAATGACAGAGCTTGACGCCATAGCAGTGAGAGCCGACTTAAGCTCAGGATTCACAGGCGGCTCAAATTCCTCGTCCTGTGATGATTCACGAATCTGGGATTGCGATACGCGAAACGCAAGCCCCGCTCCGGCCCCCACGAATAGGCCAACGAGGGCCACCAAAATTAGCAAACTGGTCTCTACACCACCCACAATATAGACAATAGGGCCAAAACCTAGCGCTTGTCGTGATTACACTAAACATCCGGCATCCGTTAACCGTTCGTTAACCTGTTGCATCCAGCCGGGACACCCGCGCATGGTGTTATTACTTTCGGCTATAAGTAGGCCCTCCCTTTGGGCCTCAAGCACCACATTGGAGGAATAAGAATGCGGGAGATGTACACCCAGGAGCTCACCCAGCTCGGCAACCAACTTTCACGTATGGCGGGGCAGGTGTCACGAGCTGTTGGCCGCGCCTCACGCGCACTCGATGAGAATGACAGTGCACTGGCAGAACAGACTATCGATGCGGATGAGCGGATTGACGACCTCGCCTACATTATCGATGAGATGTGCACGCAGCTTCTGGCCCTGCAAGCTCCTGTTGCCCGCGATCTGCGACTGATCGTTACCGGCCTGCGCATGACCAAGACGCTAGAGCGCATGGGCGACCTTGCGCGCAACATTGCGGTTATTGCTCGCCAGCAGGCACACACCGACGCACTGCCGCCCGAGATCGCGGAGATTGTTACGAAGATGGGCGAACAGGCGCGAATCGCGGGCGAGAACACTGCGAAGCTGATGGAGGATCCCAACACCGACCTCGCAAATCAAATGCAGACCGATGATGACGTGATGGATGACCTGCACGTGCAGCTCCACCGCATGCTTTTGGATCCCAGCTTTGTGCTCACCCCCGCGCAGATCATTAACTTGACGCTGGTTGGCCGCTATTACGAGCGTTTTGGCGATCACGCCACCAATGTTGGCCGCAATGTCATGTACCTGATCGAGGGTGAACGCTTCCTCACTGACTAGGCTACGCGTCCCTGCTAGTTAGAGGCGCTCCCTACTGTTCTTAGCGCAAAGAAGGGGCGATGACCGTTGCGGTCATCGCCCCTTCTTGTAGTTTGCTTACTTACCCTGCGCGGCTACAGCGGCGATCTTCGCCTCAGCCTCGGGATCAAGGTAGGTGCCGCCCTTCTTAATGGGCTTGAGCGTTTCTTCGTCAAGCTCGTAAAGTAGCGGAACACCAGTGGGGATGTTTACTGCCGAGATGTCCTCGTCAGAAACATCATCAAGGTGCTTCACGATTGCGCGTAGCGAGTTACCGTGCGCAGCAATCAGAACGGTCTTGCCGCTCTTGATATCCGGAACAATCTGCTCATCCCAGTACGGAAGCAGACGCTCAAGGACGTCCTTCAAGCACTCGGTTGCCGGAATCGGCTCGCCCGCGTAACGCGGATCGCCATCCTGAGCAAACTCCGAACCAGCCTCGATTGCCGGTGGCGGTACGTCGTAGGAGCGGCGCCACTGCATGAACTGATCCTCGCCGTACTCGTCGCGGATCTCCTTCTTGTTCTTGCCCTGCAACGCACCGTAGTGACGCTCGTTTAGACGCCAGGAACGCTTAACCGGAATCCAATGGCGGTCAGCAGCGTCTAGTGCCAGGTTTGCCGTGTAGATTGCGCGGCGAAGTAGGGACGTGTAGAGGATGTCCGGTAGGACACCTTCCTTCTTAAGAAGCTCGCCGCCATGAACGGCCTCTTCCTTACCTAGTTCTGTCAGCGGAACGTCAACCCATCCAGTGAACAGGTTCTTTTCGTTCCAATCGCTTTGCCCGTGACGGAGCAGAATCAGTTTAAAAGCCATGGCCTCATTATCCCATGTCTGGCGATCAATGTCTTTAGGTTAAGCCTGGTTTTGGTCAATAAACTTCCAACTCGTGGTTCGTTTCCCCCTATTTTCCGCCAATTGTTGTACGTCTTAAAGAGGGAACATTCTTTGGCGAGAAGCTTCGCTCAAATCGGTTTCGACATCGCGTACAGAAGCGGAATGATCGTTTCAACAATCGGTTTGGCAGGCGACTTTGCAATGGGAAGGTGCTGCGGCACCGTGCGTTCAATCCGTGGCGGCGAGGCCGGGCCAACCACGCGGCTTCGAGCCTGGCTCTGGTGTTCCTTGTAGCTCTCCACCAGAGCATCAACCGCGGCGGCCCTCATAACAATCCCGATCACCGCGTGAGTGATCACGCGCATCGGTGCCTCGGGTTTACGCCTTGCGGCCTGGAGGATCGTTTCAAGAACTCCCCCCAAAGCGGTTAAAAACTCCTCGTTGAGGTCGGCCAGGCGTGCGCCCCATTCCTGGTCTCGCACGGAACGGGCCTGCATTTCTGTGTGGAGGGCGTAAAGAGTGCGGTTAACCCCAATCACGTCCATCGCGTCAAACAACAGGGAGTCGATTTGTGCTGGCTTTGCCGCGTCCACGCTGCGCCATTTTTCAACCTGCATGTCAAGACGCTCAATCAGATCCGCATACTCGTCCTCCGCGAGCGCCGCGAGCAACGATTCCTTTGTAGAAAAGTTTGAGTAGAACGCGCCCCGGGTAAAACCCGCGCGGCGGCACACATTATCGAGAGTGAAGCCCTCTACTCCCTCAAGAATTATGATCTCGCGCGTTGCATCAATGAGTCGCTGCTGGGTTTCAAACCTGCTGCTCACGCCGGCTCCTCCCTGTCACGTGCGCCTTCAAGATTATATGCGGGTGTGGATAACCTACCCGATTTGTGGCGCTAAGTTAGGAAGCTACCGCCCGGGCGGACATGTAAAGGTCTGGAGGCAGCGAGTGGTCAAGCTCCCACGTGATCTGCATCGGCCGCGCCCCTTTGGCTTCAACCAGATGCGCGGGACCAGCGAATGTGTATGCCGCACCCTCCCCCAAAGCGTCTTTCTTATGCTCTCTGATGAAGAGGGCAATGTTGGATTCCCCCTCCAGGTACCGCATGCCCGCCTTGGTGTGCGGTCCCGCGTTAGACTGCGATTCCCAGTGAAATAGCGTGGGTGTGAGAGCGAAATCGCGGTACAGGGTGTTAGGTGAATAGTCAGCTTCCGACTTTACGAGCGTCACCAGCAAGGCTTCCGTGTTGGTGTACTCGCAGTACTTAACCCCCTCACGCACGCCGCCGGGCGCCTGGCCTTGAAACTCGTATCCGACGCCGATGCCAGCCAGCAGTTCTTCGCGCGTGTACGCCGCGCCCACTTTAAGCGGCGTCCACAGCCCCATTTCGCCAGCGGGCTGCTGGTATAGCTTCTTCGTACGATCGCTAACAGATACGAACATTTGCCTCAGTTCATCAACGAGGTTCGGCGTGGATCTCAAAACTTGCAAGGCATAGTCAATGGACGCGATCTTTTTCTCGTCACGTTTACCGCTGGGCCAAAACGAGTACATGAGCATGTGCGCGTAAAACTTTTCGCGCGCCGACATCGCCTCGTAATGGTAGTGCGGCGTAGAAAGAATCTTGAGGTAGGTTTCGATCCGCTCTGGGTCAGAAACGTGCGCGAAAGCGCGCAGCCTGCGGCGAACGTCCTCATAAACATCCACGGTAAGATCGCTGCCAGTGGCCGCCACGTGCAGTAAACGCTTCCACGAAATGGGGCGCTTTCTGAAGTCTTTTCGACCGTAAATATCTGCAATGTCGCGGTGGGAGTCTTTCAAATAATCCGTGAGTTGGTAGTCCTGCACGTCAACCCGCGCGGCAAGGGCGCCGCTTCTGATTTCGGCCGGTAGTTTCTGCGTGGATACGTTCAGATTGTTCTTTATTGATTGCAGGACTACCTTCTGCGACTTTTCTTCGAGGAAAATCTGCGATCCGGCAGGCAGATGGCTAAAGCCCTTCTCCACAGCTGCCATGAGATTCTTGCGCGACGTACCCGTAAGCACCTGCAACTTAAGGTCGAAGCGGAAGGCCTCGTTTTGGTTACCCACAAAGTCCAAAACAGTTAAGACCGTCTTGTTATTCGACAGCCGCAAGCCGCGGCCTAGTTGCTGCAAGAACACCGTGGGGGATTGGGTTGGCCGTAGCATCAACACCGTGTCTACACTCGGCACGTCAACGCCCTCGTTGAAAATATCTACTGAGCAAATGATCTGAATTTGGCCGCTAGCGAGGGCTCCAAGCGCCTTGTCACGCTCCATAGAGGATTCAGCGGAGGTGACGTACTCGGCTTTGAGGCCAAACTTTCTAAACGAGCGCGCCATGTATTTTGCATGATCAATGTCCACGCAAAAGCAAAGTGCACGCATGCCCTCTAAGTCTAAGATCTTGTCGCGCATGGCCTGCACAATCTGACGCACACGCGCGTCATTGCCGGTCAGGACATTCGACAACTCACTGGTTACGTAGTCACCGCGCACCATTTTTACGCCGGATAAGTCCGTGTCGTCATATTGAATGAAGTAGTGGAAGGGACACAGCAGGCCTTCTTCTAGTGCGTCCCATAGCCTCAGTTCGCTTGCCACACGCCCGTTGAAGAATTCGAGGGCAACGTTCACGCCGTCACCGCGCTCAGGGGTTGCGGTCAGGCCCACCAACTCGCGTGCATTGAAGTGGCGCATCAGGCGCTGATAACTGGCGGCTTGAGCGTGGTGGAATTCGTCGATAATGATGATGTCAAAGAAATCTCGCGGAATTTCGTTCAGCACGTCTGGGCGAAGTGACTGGATAGAGGCGAAAGCGATGTTGTCGTAGCGGTTCAGCGTAGCGTCATTGAGCTGTGCCAGACTGTAGCCATCGGAGGTGGACCAGATGATCTGCCGCGACTTCACTACATCGCGGAAGGTCCTCATGGATTGGTTCAAAATCTCGTTGCGGTGGGCCACAAACAGTGTTCGAGGGGGCCGGCCCAGCTCGCTGGCCATGCGTTCGCGTAGCGCCTTGTAATCGAGCGCCGCCACAACGGTCTTCCCGGTGCCCGTGGCAGCCACAACAAGGTTTTTGTGGCACCCCATCGCTCGTTCATACTCGAGGTCGTCCAGCATGATCTGCTGGTAGGGATAGGGCCGTATGTCGAGTGCGGTGAAGTCAATCTCGGCGTCAGATTTCTGCTCGAAACCACGCCCATCTTGGAGCGCCCGGTCAAGTTTTGCCGCGTCGCGATCTGGATCGTAAATTTCAAACGAGGGCGAGGCCCAGTATGAGTCGAAGGTAGTTTCGAACTTTTCAAATACCGCGGGAGTGTTATTTTTTGCCAGACGCACATTCCATTCCAGGCCGTCCTGCATAGCGGCAGCCGACAGGTTGGAGGAGCCTACGAATGCGGTGTGGTAGCCAGTGTTGCGGTGAATCAGCCAGGCTTTCGCATGCAGGCGCGTGGATTTGGTGTTGTAGTTGATCTTGATTTGAGCGCCGTAATCGCGAACGAGGCGGTCAAGAGCTCTGCGATCTGTAGCCCCCATGTACGTGGTTGTAATGATACGGATAGGAACCCCACGAGCTTTGAGATCAGCGAGTTCTTCAGCAATAGTGCGGATCCCCGTCCATTTAATGAATGCGATGAGGGCGTCCACACGGTCCGCAGAACGAAACTCCTTCTTAAGCTCCGTTTGAATAGAGGGGTCATACTCGGCGTTGGTCAGTAGCGCCGCGTCAGTAAGCGGAGTATCGGGCCTCACGGTTTTGTCCGAGTTGTCAAAAACTTTGATTTCCGTAAGTAGCTGCGCTCTGCCGTCCTTCAAAGCAATCGGCTTGTCTGCGCTGTTTCCGCCGTTAATGACTTCCAGAACTCGGTCTGTTAGGAGGAACCTCTCGCGTTCCCCTTTGGTTTTCAAGAGGGAGTTTTCGAATCGCTCCGCTACGTATTTGGATATGACGTAGGGGAAGTCCGCGTTGTCAATGGCTTCACTTACGACGCGCTGTCCATACTTGTGCAGGGCCTCTTCGAGACCGGTGTCAATAATCGTTTCGTATAGGCCGGGCGGCAGGTCGAAAGGCTCGTCCATCAAACACTTCCAGAAAACTACGCAGCTTGTTCTTTGCTTTTATATTACGAAAGCGCAGCGCAAATTTTCTGTCGGTGGTTTGCGAAGCCCGTAATACACGTGGATTCCGGCGTAGTTGCATCAAGTTCCTTGTTAGGTTTTGCCCTTACACGAGAAAGCGCCTCACCAACAGTTAAGGCTCAAGGGCAGCCACTGACGCTACGTTGACTCCGTCTTCTCGCCGATATGACAATCCGCCACCCGTGATCACGAGGGGAACCGTGGGCAAATCTATAAGCTCACTGAACCGCAATAGGTTTTCAGCTGCCTAGTCTACGACTGCTGAATTGTGCCCGAGTTTCACTTCAATCACTAGGACGGTTCCGTCTATCTCAACGAGGTATTTATCAGTCACTCTAGGAATGTAATCAGCCATACCAAAGACACCTATCCGTCATTTTCAAGGACTTCTAGCCGACACTTTCACGCATTCCTATATGACACTTTCATTCTCGACCTTGAAAATGAGTGGTTACATGACGAAACCTCCGCTTCCGCGGAGGTTTCGTTTCTGTGCGAGCTTAAACTAGTTGCGCGCCCTCAGCCAATGACTTCAACTTTGCCCACGCGATCGAGGGATGGATACGCCCCCCGAACCCGCAGTCCGTGGATGCCACCACTCGATCTGGGCCAACGATGTCCACAAATCTGGAAATGCGTTGAGCTACCAGCTCTGGATGTTCCACAACGTTTGTAGAGTGACTGACAACGCCAGGAACCAAAACCAGGTCCGAGGGCAGGTCGACTTCACGCCAAACCGTCCACTCATGTTCGTGGCGCGCATTGGCTCCCTCGAACGAAATGTATTTGGCGTTGACGGTCAAAACGTTGTCCACGATTTCCTTCAACGGAATATCCGTGGTGTGCGGCCCGTGCCAAGAACCCCAGCAAAGATGTAGGCGCACCAGATCAGGATCAATCCCATCCAGCGCGGTATTAATCGCATCAACACGCACCTGGATATAACGCCTGTAGTCATCAAAACTAGGCGCAGGATTGATTTGATCCCACGATTCCGCCAGTGACGGATCATCGATCTGCACGGTGAGGCCCGCATCCGTAATGGCACGGTACTCTTCGCGAAGGGCTTGCGCCCACGCCTGCACGACCTCTTCATCATTGTCGTAATAGGCGTTAGACAGACGCGCTGCCGAGCCGGGAGAAACCGCAGCTATAAACCCGTCTTTGCGATCAATTCCGTTAGCCTCAAGAGCACTGACCAGCGCATCAATATCCTGCTTCACAGCGTCATGACCGATGTACTCGATCGGCCCTGTAATAACGGGGAAATTTTGCTTTGTCTGTTCCTCTTCAGAGAGCTGTTTCACGCCTGGCATTACCGCAGCTTCCGGATCGGAATAAACGTCTTTGAACTTCACCCAATCTCGACGCTGCTCGAACTCCACCAAACGGATGTTTGATCCGGGTGCAGGCGGCGCAAGCGGATACTCTTTGTCAGTCATTTCGAGCCCCGCAAAACGCGAGAACGAGTAGTACCACCACGGACCGAAATCGAGTTTTTCAGTCATTACGTGGCCGTACTCACCGTCATTAACCCAGTCAATTCCGATCTCTTGTTGCCTTGCAACAACATCATTTACCGAAGACTGAAGGATCTGGGCGAACATGGTCTCTCCCATTTCCTTTCTCCTCAAATTTGCGTTGAGCAGTTCTTCGGTACGCGGCAGGGAGCCGACATGGGTGGTACGAATCGCCATCTTTCCTCCTTCAACAGTAAATCGACGATGGTGCTTTTCAAGATAACAATTTTGGGAAGAAAGAGTTCAGGGCCGTCACAATCCGGTCACGCAAGTGGACGAGTGCCACGATGTGCTAAAGACGCGTTAACAAAAAGCCCCCGCTTTCGCGGGGGCTGGCTCAGAGCCGCCTGTGGGAATCGAACCCACGACCTATTCATTACGAGTGAATCGCTCTGCCGACTGAGCTAAGGCGGCAACGCCACAAGGCACGAGCCTTACTCTAGCGAATGAACACCCCCACCGCCAAACCGCGCGCTGTGATCTACAACCGACTGAGAGGCCTCGCCGCTCGCAGATAACGGCAACCAAACCGTGAGCGCTCCATCCTTCGGCCGGAGTGCTAATCCGGTAATGCGAGATTGCCTTTCACTGCTTGGGTAGCTGGCAAGTTTTACCCTCGTCAGGCACCTTGCCCGCCAGCATGAAGTCATCAACCGAATCAGTCACGCAGTTGCCCGCTTTACGTGAGTAGGCGGTGTGCTTAAGTCCCTCCACTTTGAGCAAGTGGCCAGACTCCAACTGCTTCGCCAGGCTCTCGGCCCAGTAGTACGGGGTTGCCGGGTCAAACGTGGTACCAATAACGAGAATCGGATCCGCGCCGCTCGCCTTCACCTCTCGACGAGTGTCACGGGACTCAACCGGCCAGCCTTCAATAGACGCAGAAGAGTAGATGAACCCCTCGCCTAGTAGCGGCGAATTGTGCAAGATCCGGTCCGCATACATCTGCATCTGCTCATCGTCCAGCGCCTTGTAATCCAAAGAGTTAATCACCGTGAACGCGTCAAACGAGTTGGTTTTATAAGATCCATCATCTTGCCTATCCGCATACAGGTCAGCAACCTGCAACAAGATGGACCCATCTTTTTGGCCCATTGCCTGCGACAGGCCCGCCCACGCCACGTTCCAAGTTGAATCGTCATACATGAGGGCGAGGATGGCAGACGTTGCCAACGCTTTGGTGAGCGGGCGTCCCGGGTCAGCAGTAGGCAAAGGCTCATTCTCCAAAGTCTCCAACCACTCACCTAGTTGCTCTTTCATCTGATCCGTGGTGCCCTTGAGCGGAATCTGCCCCTTCTTTGAGCCCGCATCTAGCCAGAAGGCGAGAATATTTTCAAACCCAGAAGCCTGACCTTCTGCGACCTCGTCCACTGGGATTGACGGGTCAAGCGCCCCATCGAGCACAAAACGCCCTACCTGTTGTGGGAACGTGTCCGCGTACAACGCTCCGAGGAACGTGCCGTAAGAAAAGCCCATGTAGTCGAGTTTTTCCTGCCCGAGCGCTGCGCGAACTATGTCCATGTCACGCATTGCAGATTCAGAGTCAGAATGTCTGGCCATCTCTGGCGACTTCTCCAGACATGCCTCCCCCAGTTTGCGAGACGCTTCGCGGATCTCCTCCACCGTTGCGGGAGCATCCTCAGCCCTAAACTCGTCGGTTTCTTCCGCGGTTAGACAACGCACGGGAGCAGAAAGTCCAACGCCCCTCGGATCAACGGCAACGATGTCGTAGCCTGCCATCAGCTTCTCGGTAAACGTGTAATCCACCATGCTTGGTAGCGACGAAACCGCGCTACCTCCAGGCCCACCCGGATTGAACACAAGCGGCTTAGCGCCTGCAGACTTTGAGTACTTCACCAGTTGCAACTCGATGGTGCCATTGCTCGGATTCTCATATTCAAGGGGCACGGTTACTTTCGCACACTTAAACTCTTTTTCCGCCGCGCGCCCATCCGTAAAGTTCATTACAGACGCGTCGCCACCGCAGTCTTGCCAACCAGCGCGCTGATCGTAAAAGGTTTGAAGTGCCGGCTCGGGAGCCTCTATCTGAACTGTTTCCTCCGGCACCTGCGCCTGCGGCGTAGTAGAACACGCCGACAACAGGAGCGTTATCGCGCCAACTGTTGCCAGGAGCTTCACATTCTTCACGGTTCTTCTACCTTCCTGGCACCAGTGCCGCTAACAGGGCCTCCATGATCAGGAGCGGTTTCGTATTTGTTTGTAGCAACTGTCGGCTGCGTTCCACATGGCCAATGGATTCCAACGTTGCATGGACATTCATTTTTCGCGCCCGATCGCGAAGCACGTCATCCAAGCCCACGCTAATTTGCCCCACTTCAGCGCCTAACTGCCCCGCCAGCAGATCTCTAAAGAACGCCAACAAATCTAGCAGAACTCTGTCAAGCGCATCGCGCTGCATACGCGTTGCCTGACGCTTTTGCTCTTCCTTCAAGTTCTTAAAGTGATAACGCATATGGGCCGGAATCGACTCTCCCTCACCGATTCCCAATGCTCGGCGAAGTTCAGCCTCCTCCGCTTCGAACGCCACTTCTTGCCGCTTCGTTTCAATCTCCGTAGCACGCGTCATCAGGGTTTCCGCGTTCAACACGGCCTCGCCAATCGACGTAGCACTCAGCGCCAAATCCATCAGCTCTTGGTATTCGCGGATCTTTGTGTCATCACTAGCCAAGCCCTTAGCTCGACCAATGTGGGACTGCGCCAGGCGCGCGGCAGCAGCCGCCCGCTCTGGAGTTACCCCGTACTTATCCGTAAGGAGCTGCGCCACGTCACCTGCGGGCGGGATGCGAAGCGCCAAATGCCTACACCGCGAACGAATCGTGGTGATCATGTCTTCCAGGCTCGGAGTACACAGCAACCAAACTGTACGCTCGGGAGGTTCTTCAATCGCCTTAAGCAGCGTGTTTGCTCCACGCTCCATCATGCGATCCGCATCCTCAATGAGGATTACGCGCCAGCGACCCCGCGAAGGCGCAGACTGAGATTGATACACAAGGTCACGGATTTGCTCGATCGGGATGATCACCGAGCTGGTCTCAACATCCGTCACATCACCATTTGAACGGGCCAGCGTAGAGGCACAGCCTGGGCAAGTGCCGCACCCTACCTCTTCACCCGTGCACTGCAACGCTGCCGCAAAGGCCCTGGCCACACTCGAACGCCCCGACCCCGGAGGACCCGTGATTAGCCACGAGTGCGTCATGGCCCTAGCGTTCTCAATATTTTCAGGATTCTCTACGATGTCGCGGGCACGCCTTGCCGCGGCCTGTAGCGTCTCAACGGCACGGGCCTGGCCTACAAGATCATCCCAAACACTCACGCTTTGCCAACTTTGTTTGCCCGCAAATGCTTTTCAACTAGCGGTTCCAAAGCCCGGCGAATCTGCTGTTGCACGCTCTCAATATCACCAGAAGCATCAATCACGCGATAGCGGTCCGCATAGGTTTTAGACAGCTCGTAGTACTGCTCGCGAACGCGATGCTGGAACGAGTTTGGCTCCCTCTCCAACCGGTCCGGCTCGCCCGTACGACGCTCAAATGCAACCTCCGGATCCAGATCCAAGAAGATCGTCACATCCGGCAATAATCCCCTAACAGCCCACAGATTCAACTGCAAAATCTCATCCACGCCCAGCGCACGCGCAGCACCCTGGTATGCCACAGAAGAATCCAAGTAGCGGTCTTGCAACACCACCTCGCCGCGAAGCAATGCCGGGCGCACCTTCGTTTCCATGTGATAGGCGCGCTGCGCAGAATACAGCAGGGCCTCCGTGTGAGGATCCATGTCATCCGGACCATGAATGATGAGCTCGCGGAGCTTCTCCCCCAGCTCGGTGCCACCCGGCTCGCGCGTAAGCAACGGGGCAACCCCGCGCTCCTTAAGCCACTGCTTGGTTAGCGCGATCTGTGTGGATTTACCGCAAGAGTCGCCGCCCTCGAACGTAACGAACAAGCCGGGGTGGGTATCAGTTGAACTCATATAAATATCCTCGCATGAGGGTAGGACAAATTATTTAATCCGCCCACCCGGCCGCGCTTACTACTACTCAGCGGCCTTCTTCGTTGCGGTTTTCTTTGCAGCAGGCTTCTTCGCAGTTGTCTTTCTTGTGGTTTTCTTCTTCGTAGTCGTTTTACGCGTAGCCCGTTTTGCCGGCCCCTTCGCCCGCTTTTCCGCCAAAAGCTCAAAAGCGCGCTCTTCGGAAAGCCCCTCAACACTTTCACTACTGGGCACGGAAATGTTGGTAGTACCGTCCGTAATGTACGGGCCCCAACGGCCATCCTTAACCGTCACCTTCTTTTGCGAAACCGGGTCTAGCCCAAACTCACGCAAAGGCGGCTTCGCTGCCCTGCGGCCCCGCGTCTTCGGCTGTGAAAGTAGCGCCAACGCATCCTCGAGGCTGAGCGAGAAAATCTGCTCCTCGCTCTCCAAAGAACGCGAATCAGTGCCTCGCTTAATATAGGGCCCGTACCGGCCATTCTGCGCGGTAATAGGCGTGCCCTCCTCATCCTTGCCAATCTCGCGCGGCAAAGACAGAAGCTTCAGAGCCTGATCAAGCGACACAGTTGCCAAATCCATCGACTTAAACAGGGAGGCCGTAGCCGGCTTAATCTTCTTCTTCGAGCCGGCCTGCTCCTCCTCGCTAATAACCTCGGAAACGTAGGGGCCAAAACGGCCATTCATCGCCACGATGTCGCGGCCATTCTCCGGATTCATACCCAGCACGCGGCCGTCATTTTCAGCTTCCTTGAATAGCTCCGCAACCTTATTAGGCGTCAGTTCATCAGGGGCGACGTCGCTCGGAATATTCGCGCGAGTCTCGTCCTCGCGCTCCAAATACGGCCCGTAACGACCCACACGAACAGTTACGCCACCACCCAAATCAAGCGAGTTCACCGCGCGCGCATCAATATCCCCAAGAGACTCAACCTGGTGGCGGAGCCCCTTGCCGTCCGCCGAAACCTTCGGCGCGTCATCCCCCTCACCCAGGTAGAACGACTTCAGCCAGGCCACCGCATTTTGATCCCCAGCCGCAATATGGTCCAGATCCTGCTCCATCGAAGCCGTGAAATCATAATCCACAAGATTGCCAAAATGCTTCTCAAGCAACCTCGTAACCGAGAACGCCAGCCAAGACGGAACCAACGCCTGCCCGCGCTTCGTCACATAACCGCGATCCGTGATCACCGAAATCGTTGCCGCATACGTAGACGGGCGGCCGATTCCGCGCTCCTCCATCGCCCGCACCAGCGAGGCTTCCGTATAACGCGGCGGCGGCGTAGTTTCGTGCCCCTCAGCGGTGGCACTCACAACGTCAACCTGCGCGCCCTCGCCCAACTTCGGCAAACGCTGATCGCCGGACTGCTTATCTGCGTAGCGCTCCGCGTCCCGGCCCTCCTCATAGGCCGCCAAGAAACCGCGATGCGTTATTACCGTGCCCGAAACCGAAGCGATCACATCATGCTCCCCGGACGCGAGCGGACCCACCTCGTTCATCGAAGGCGTACGCATCCCGATCCGGAGCGTATCCGTAGTACCCGTAGCGTCCGTCATCTGCGATGCCAACGTGCGCTTCCAGATCAAATCGTAGAGGGCAAGCTGCGCCGAACTCAGCTTTGTTGCAAGCTCGGCCGGCGTGCGGAAATGGTTACCCGCCGGGCGGATAGCCTCATGCGCCTCCTGCGCACCCTTTGCCTTCTTCGCATAAACCCGCGCGGACGACGGCACCGAATCTGTCCCAAACATCTCGCGAGCTTGCGCCCGCGCCGCCGAAATGGCCTCCTTCGACAGCGCCGTAGAGTCCGTACGCATATACGTGATGTAACCGTTTTCGTACAGCGACTGGGCCGTTCGCATCGTGTCGCGCGAATTCCAACGGAGCTTACGACCGGCCTCTTGCTGCAACGTCGAAGTTGTAAACGGAGCAGCCGGGCGCCTCTTATACGGCTTTTGCTCCACCGACAAAACCTTCGCGCCGCCCGCGCCCAGGCCGGAAAGCACATCCGCGAGCGCCTTCGCGGCGCCCTCGTTCAAATGCAAAACCTCAAGCGGCTTCTTCAGTTGGCCGTCATCACCAAAATCACGGCCCTGCGCCACGCGTAGCCCGTCCACCTGGCTAACCCGGGCGGTGAACTTGCTCTCAGCCTCAAACTCGGCCTCGATATCCCAATAATTAGCGGCAACGTGAGCCATGCGCTCGCGCTCACGATCAACCACCAGGCGCGTAGCCACCGACTGCACGCGGCCCGCCGATAGCCCGCGATTCACCTTGCGCCAAAGCACCGGGGAAACCTCGTAGCCAACCAGACGGTCAAGAATTCGGCGCGTCTCCTGCGCATCAACCAAACGCGTATCAATATCACGCGTATTCTCAAGCGCCGCAGTCACCGCGTCTTTCGTGATCTCGTTGAACACCATACGCTTAACCGGCACCTTCGGCTTCAAAACCTCCAAAAGATGCCATGCGATGGCCTCACCCTCGCGGTCCTCATCCGTTGCGAGGTAGAGTTCGTCGGCCTCTTTAAGCGCGCGGCGCAACTGCGTAACCGTTTTCTTCTTATCCGGGTTCACCATGTAATAGGGCGCAAAATCGTGTTCGACGTCCACGGCGAACTTACCGAGCGGCCCCTTCTTTTTATCCGCAGGAAGCTCCGAAGGTTGCGGCAAATCACGAATGTGCCCAACCGAGGCTAAGACAGTAAAGTCCGGGCCAAGATAGTTAGCAATCGTCTTCGCCTTGGCTGGAGACTCCACAATAACGAGTTTGTTACCCGCCACTTTTTCCTCTTCCTTCCGCTACTAGCGGATACGGATCATTCCCTAAAGTCGAACCCGAAACGTCGGTTGTTAAACAACTTTTGCACAAGTCCTATCACAGACGCCAACCAGAGAAACACGCAAACCGCGTCTTAGGCTGTCACCCGCTTCAACATACCAGCCCGCACAAGTAGCCCAAGCTGGCTGTACACATGCTTAGAGATTACATCTCTATCCTCATCCGTTAGCACGTGCAGGGCCGAAATGATCTGGCCAATCGCCAGCTCCCCATCACACGCCCCCAACGCCGCTGCCATCCACGAGTTCAACTGGATTCGCCTGCCAAACCCGCCTCCCTGCGTCGCAATAATCACCTGCGGGTCCGTGGCTCCCGGCTCGTAATGGCGTTCCTCGCGCACGTCACTTTCGCGCACAAAAACAGCATCTTCAGAGGTTTCCGGCGTTATCTCGAACCGGAAGATTTCACTCATTGCGCTGCCAATGTAGTCACCCGAAGCGCTCTGCGAAGTCACCACCTGTTCACAGACAATCGAGGGGGTTTGTGAGCCGCGCTCCAGCGCTACCATGCCCAGCCCCACGGCATGCACACCGCGACGCTCAAAATCTGCAATCCACAGCGCGAAGGCGTCCTCGTACTCAGCGGGGCTCATCGCCAGGCGCGCACCGTTATCACGCATCCACATTTCCACATACTGAGCCGGATCCAGCTGTTCGCGCTGTACCACCCAACCATTCAACCCCGCCGCTTCGAGCCACGCGCGCGGATGGCTATCCCACTGCCCCGAGATCTCCCAGTTTCCTAGCAGCAGTGCGCGTCCGTCCGACTTCAAGTGATCCGCCGCGCCCGTGACCACCTCTTTCATCAAATCATCACCCGTGCGACCACCGTCGCGATATTCCACGAGGCCGGCGCCGCGTAGTGAATCCGGGGTGATTACAAACGGAGGGTTAGACATGATCAGATCGAACTGCTCGCCCTCCACCGGGTCATACAGGGAACCTTCACGAGTCTCAATGTCCAGCTCGTTCAACGCGAAATTGAAGCGCGCAAAATCAAGCGCCCGGCCCGACAAGTCCGTTGCCACCACGCGGTTTGCATGCGTTGTCGCGTACATTGCCAACACGCCGCAACCCGTTCCTAAATCCAGCACGCTGTCCACCCGATCACGCGGCGTCAGCTGCAAGAGTGTACGCGTGGCGCCGCCGATTCCCAGCACATGATCGCGACGCGGGGCCATACCGGTCAGCCCCTCGCCCAGGTCCGAAGCTATCCACCAGTTGAACTCGCCATTACTCGTCACCGCCTCATGCGGCTGCAACTGAACAAGGCCGCGCACCTTCCCCTCGCGTTCTTCCACAAGGCCCAAACGCACCAAACCATCCACGCCCACCGTCGGCAGTGCCCTAGCCACCTCAGCGGTGGAAACTTCATCCCAAAGCACAAACAACCGCGCCAATACGCTCAAGTCACCCTGTCCACCTCGAGCCGCAAGCAACGCCGGCACCCGCTCGTTTCGAAGCAGAGCGTTAGCGGCAACCTCGCCAAACAACGCATTCACATCGTCCACGAAAAAGCGGGCGGCAACTAGATCTTTTCGTAAACGGCGGATCAAATCTGGTTCAAGTAACAGAGCGGGCATATTTATTTACTCAACCTTAATGTCATGTAATGAGCTTCAATCATTCTTCCACAAAAGCGCAATATATCAACGAAACGAAGACCGATTTGCAAATCAACCCACCTTCACTTGTAGGATTGCGCACCGGAGATATAGGTCTCACCGGCATGCGAGGCACTACAGCCTTCGGTAGAGTCGAAGTGTCGCAACGGAAAATCTGATGCAGTTATTGAAGTTGACACCGACCTTAACCAAGGAGTTGAACATGGCTGTCTACACCCTGCCAGAACTTGATTACGATTATGCTGCTCTTGAGCCACACATCTCGGCGCAGATCATGGAGCTACACCACTCCAAGCACCACGCAAACTACGTAGGTGGCGCAAACACCGCCCTCGAAAAGCTTGAAGAGGCACGCGAAAACGGTGACTTTGCCACAATCAACCTGTGGGAAAAGAACCTGGCCTTCAATCTTGGCGGCCACGCAAACCACTCGGTTTTTTGGAAGAACATGACGCCAAACGGTCAGGGCCGCCCCGAGGGTGAGCTTGCAGCCGCTATCGACGAGTACTTCGGTTCCTTCGAGAAGTTCCAGGCACAGTTCGCCGCCGCAGCACTTGGCCTGCAGGGCTCTGGCTGGGGAATCCTCGCATTTGACACGATTTCGGGCCGCCTGGTCACTTACCAGCTGACCGATCAGCAGGGCAACATTCCGGTAGGCGTTGTACCCCTCCTCATGCTCGACATGTGGGAGCACGCCTTCTACCTGGATTACAAGAACGTGAAGGCTGACTACGTGAAGGCCTGGTGGAACGTCGTTAACTGGGAGGACGTTGCGAAGCGCTTCGACAACGCCCGCGCCAAGTTCGGTGACCTCCTGGTAGTTAACGCCTAAGCTAACCGCCTGGTAACACTCATTTCAGCCCCGCTCCGTGATTTGGAGCGGGGCTGAAACTTTACCTAAGTAGCGGTCTTCTAGCCGACATCGGCGAGGGCTTCTACCGGGGACGCCTTTGCGGCCAGGCGAGCCGGCATAATCGACGCCAACAGGGCCGCTAGGAACGAGATCAAAGCAGCAACTGCCACTTGATCCCACGGGATAACCAGGTGGCGAGTAGCCTCACCAATGGGAAGCGCGTGCAGGCCAAGCGCCCCATAGCCGATTCCCATGGCCACGCCCACGACGGTGGCAACGCCCGCAATCAGCACGGTCTCCCAGGTGATCATGCGACGCAGATCGCCCTTGGTCATACCAAGTGCTCGCACCATCGCATTCTCACGTCGGCGTTCAACCACGGACAGGGCGAGCGTGTTGGTAACGCCCACAAGAGCCACCAATACCGATACGGCCAGCATGACAACGGTTGCGATCAACATTGATTTGATTGCCAAAACCATTGCCGCACGCTCTAGGGCGCTTCCTCCTATTTGCGGAGCCTGGACTTTGTCCATGAGGTTGTTCCTCGTCTCCAGCACCTGCGAGATGGAAAGCCCGTCTTTTATCCTCACAAATGCCACGGACGAGTCCACTGCCTCCTCGCCGTACATTGCACGCACCGCCTCGAAATCTTTCGAAGATAGCGTGTAGTTCGGGGTGTGCGCAGCCTGCACGGCAAACGTCATCGATTTGTCGCCCGCGCTGAACTGTTTTGTTCCTTCATCCGGGTCGTACAGCCATCCGTCCACCGCAACGGTGCCTTCAGGTGGCGTGGCAACATCAGTGTGGGCGACCTTCGAGAGGTCTGCGGCCTCGTTGATCTGCATATAGCCGTTGCCCATAGGATCAGCCTCGTCACCGGCCGGAACTCGTAGAGTCTTGGTAACTGCAACCTGGGTAACGTTCTCAGTCTTATTAATGGCCGTGATTTCCGCGTCCGTCAAAGGGCGATTATCTTCAGTACTGACAATCAGATCAATCGGACGCTTCTCGTCAATCTCCGTCAAAACGGAGGTTTCCACCGATTTTGCGCCAACAATCATCATGGTCACCAGTGTGATTCCAAGAACGAGGGCAGTTCCGGTAGCTCCGGTACGAGCGGGATTGCGCCACGTGTTTTCACCGGCCATCTGGAAGGTGACACTGTTCTTGCCAATCAGCTTCCCGATGCCTCGCGTAATGTATGGAACCAGCCAGGTCAGAAGCATGAGCGCACCGATGAAGCTGACTACGCCGCCGAGGAACGCGAGACCAAACTGAGCCGCTTCTTTTCCAAAGTCGGGGCTCACGGTGGCAATGGTGATGCACGCGAGGCCGATACCCGTGATTACGATGCCGAAGATCAGGCGGGTGAGCCGCTTGCTCTTCTGCACGGCAGCACTATCAACCGGCTCTAGAGCGACCATTGGCGAAAGGTTTCCTGCTTGGAATGCTGGACGAATACCTGCAATAAGGGTTATCAGTACGCCAATCGCGAGGGCTGAAGCATAACCCCAGAGCGGGATAGCCAAGAACGCGTCAGTCCACTCAGGAACAATTTTTGTGAACTTGTTTAGAAGCGTTGAACTAACCGCACCAAGCAACAGGCCCGCGATTGAGGCCAGCAGACCAACGATCAGGTTTTCTTTGATCATGAGGCCGCGAATCTGCCGGGCATCCGCGCCAATAGCTCGCAGAAGAGCAAGTTCTCGCTTCCGCTGCGCCAACATCACCTGGAAGGTAGTTGAGATAACGATGATAGCGGTAACGGCTGCAATACCAGGGAAAACCAGGACTACCGCAAGCACGGCAGGCATGCCCTCCGCGATGTCCTCCATCTGCTTTTCAACATATTCTTCAGAGGATAGGACAATCTCCTCGGTATCCAAATCTGGCAGGATTTTGTGGGCTTCTGCGCGTACGTATTCAACTGCAGCATCACCCTTCTTGCCATCAACATTGAAGACAACCTCGGACACATAGCGATCTTCATACAGCTTCGGGATTTGGCCGGCGGCATACAGGATGCTTGGCGCCGAGTTAATCCCGTTCTCCACTTCAGTGAAGCCGGAAATCTTGAACTCGCGGTCTATCCCAGTCATTTTGACCTTGCTGCCCACTTTCACGGACAGGTTGGCTTTAACGAACTCGGGAAGCGCCACTTCATCTGATGCGGCTGGTAGCTTACCTTCGGCTAGTTTCGGGTTTCCAAACGGTTCGGGTCGCACCTGCGCGATTCTGAGAAAACCGCTATCGGCCCCGCCGGGAACGGTCACTTCTTCAATGCCGACATATATTGGTTCGCCGTGAACTTTTGGATCGTTTTTGAGGTGTTCCCAGATTTTGTCCGTCGGATTTTGTACGGAGTCATCAAGGTCCTGGTACACGACGTCACTTATGATTCCGTCAGCGCCTAGTACATTCGATGCGACTGAAGCTTTGGCAGAATATTGGAGCGCACCAGCTAGTCCGAACGCGGTGAGTATGAACGCTACCGCGAGCGCCACGGCTATTACTGTGGCCCGGTAACGCGAACCGTGCGACTTCATGTTTGCGGATAGTAAGCCTTTCACCGGGTCACGTCTCCAATCGTTTCGGGCGTTGGCTGCGCAATGTCAGCAACGATGCGCCCGTCTCGTACAACCAGTGTGCGGTCCGCAATCGAGGCGGCGTTCACGTCGTGGGTGACCATGATTACGGTTTGTCCGAGGTGGTCTACGGCGCTGCGAAGCATGTTGAGAACTTCGGCGGAGGCGGCGGAGTCGAGGTTGCCGGTTGGCTCGTCGGCGACGAGGACGGCTGGACGGGACAGGAGCGCGCGGGCAACGGCGAGGCGTTGTTGCTGGCCGCCGGAGAGCTCATGAGGTTTGTGCGTGAGGCGGTCTTCGAGCTGCAGGTTGCGCACGATTTGGTTCATCCACTGTTTGTCAACGCGCTTGCCGGCAAGCCGCATAGGAAGGGTGAGGTTTGCTTCCGCATCAATTGTGGGAACGAGGTTAAAGGCTTGGAAGACAAAGCCGATGTTGTCGCGTCTAAAGTGGGTAAGTACGCGGTCGTTCATGCTGGTGATCTCTCGCCCAGCAATCGTAACGGTGCCTCGCGTTACTGAATCAAGGCCAGCCAACGAGTGCAGGAGCGTCGATTTTCCGGACCCGGATGGGCCCATGATTGAGGTGAACTCGCCCTCGAAAATATCGAGGTCGACGTTGTCGAGGGCCACCACGCGAGTGTCGTCTCGACCATAGATTTTTGTAACGGAACGTAACTGTACGATCGGTGTGCGTTGGCTACTTGCGTGCCTTGCAACCGGCATTGTGTGGGCGGACATTGTTTCCTCTTTCGATAGGTTTAAATCGTTGTTTCCAAACTATCGACAGCCAAGTTTTCGCGTTATCCGGTAACACCCTGGTTTATCCCTGAGTTACGAAGCTGGTTATTTTTGCGAAATCGTGGTTAAAAATCAGGGTGATCCCCGATAGTTTTGCAATCCACCTAATTCCATAATGGAAGTACGAAAAACCTAGTGGTTGGAGGAAATCATGGCACCACGTCTTTACCGTTCGCGCACGGACCGCTACATCGGTGGCGTGTGCGGTGGCCTTGCTAGGACTTACAACTGGGATCCCACTCTTGTACGAATTGTTGCGCTACTGCTAATTCTCGGCATGGGTTCGGGCCTGCTTGTATATCTGATTTTGTGGGCGATCGTCCCGCTTGAACCTGCGTACTGATCTCTATTTGTTTCACTTGCAAGGGGGTGGGGCTCTTCCGAAGTCCCACCCCCTGTTTTACGATCGGTTGATGCGCGTTCTGGCTAAGACTAGATATCTCGGTTCATTTCGTTGTTTAATTGGGCAATAATCCATTCTTCACTGAGGTAAATATTCATGCCTAGCGACCGCGTCCAACGAGCGACAACGATGATTCTTGACGCAATCGTTTCAAAGAAGTTCAAAGTTGGTGAGGCCCTCCCTCCTGAGATTGAGCTTGCGGAGTGGTTGCAAGTTGCGCGTCCAACGATGCGGGAGGCTGTGCGAACACTTACTGAGCGTGGTGTAGTAAACGTGGTGCACGGCCGTGGAACGTTTGTAGTTGACCCGGCCGAGTGGACGGACCTCAGTTCGATTATTTGGTGGATCTCGCAAACGTCGTCTCCAAAAGAGCTGGGAATGTACCTTTCGGAAGTTCGTCGAATGCTAGAGGTTGGCGCATGCGGTTTAGCTGCAGAACGCCGCGTTGATGCCGATATAGAGCACTTGCGACAAAAACTAGATGAATATGATGCCGCCAGCGAGCAGGGCGACATAGAGGCGGCTACTCGCGCCGACCTCGAGTTCCATCAAGCCATCTTAAGCGCCTCTAAAAACCCTTTCCTAGCTTCGATCATGACCCCGCTTTCTACTGCTCTCCATGATTCTCGACTTCTCACAACCTCTGTTCCTCAGATTCGCAAGCGGGCTAGGCATCACCATTTTGAGATTTTGGAGGCCATCGAACAATCCGATGCGCAAAGGGCGAAGGATGCGATGCGAGCTCACATGACTCAGACGAGTTCTGACATTGAGACACACCTGTCGGATTAACTCGTTAGAGGCTCAAAACACTCATTCACGCCCGCCTGATGCTTTAGCGCACGCTGCGGTCGGATAGCGATTTATCCCTTTGCCCTGCACCGTTGAAGCTTCATTCGTTGAAACCTTGACACCTCAACCGGGTAAACCTATTCTTAAATTGTCTTAGACCTCTGACGTCTAAGGTCTCTAGAGTTTCAACAAAGGAGTTGTTGCATGAAGACGCTAGCTGAACTAACTGCGGCACATCCGCCGGCCGTGAACGTCGACGCGCAACGAGTGCGTGATGAAAACGCTCGGACCTCGCCGCCCATCCTTGTGGTGCTCGATGATGACCCTACCGGTACACAGTCCGTATCCGACTTGCCTGTACTAACGTCCTGGGAGCCCGAAGACCTCGAATGGGGATTCAGCACGGGAAAACCAGCTATCTACGTGATGACAAACTCCCGTTCCCTCTCCCCCGAAGATGCGAAGCAGATAAATCGCGAGGTAGTCGAGTCCGCTTACAAGGCGATCAAAAAACACGATGGTCTGGAAATCAGTTTTGTATCCAGATCTGATTCAACGCTACGCGGTCATTTCCCGCTTGAGCCGAACACTCTAGCCGACGCGATGAAAGAGCAGACGGGGCGCGACGTTGATGGCATCGTAGTTCTTCCCGCGTTTGCAGATGCTGGCAGGATCACGGTAGACGGGATCCACTATGCGGGGTCTGAGGCTGATGGTTTCACGCCTGTGGGTGAAACCGAGTTCGCCAAAGACGCAACGTTCGGTTTCAGTTCCTCGGCGTTGGCCGCGTGGATTGAAGAAAAAACAGGCGGTGCTACAAAGGCCAGCGACGTCATTGCAATCGACTTAACGACACTTCGAACCGATCTTGACGCTGTCGTCGAAAAGTTGCGTGCCGCTAAAAACAGGCAGCCGATCATTTGCGATTCTGTCACTGAAGATGACCTGCGGCTCCTTTCGCTTGCGCTGAATCAGGCAGAAGCTGCCGGCTCAACTTTTCTATACCGAGTTGGCCCCCCATTTGTCAGGGCCCGCATCGGACAAGATCCTAAATCCCCGCTTACAACAAAAGAGGTGGAAGAATCCCGACAGGGACGAAGCACTGTGCCAGGCGGGCTGATCGTTATCGGAAGCCACGTAGATCTAACCACTCGTCAGTTGAACTATTTGCGCGACAACGTTGAACTGGAAGAGTATGAGATCGATGTTCAAAAAATTCTTGATGACAACGCCAGAGATTCGCATATCGCCGATGTTATAAACAGTGCGATTTCGGGTCTTGATAACGGCCACGTTGTTGTTCGAACATCGCGCAAACTGGTGCGAGGTAACGATGGTGCTTCATCACTTGAAATCTCCCGACGGGTATCAGCAGCGGTTGTCGACGTCGTGCGAGGAATCGTTGGACGCACCACTCCTCGATTCGTGATTGCTAAAGGTGGAATCACTTCATCTGACGTGGCTTCGAAGGGATTGGGCATTAGGCGCGCAACCGTTATCGGCCCCATGCTTCCCGGAATTGTTTCACTTTGGAGCGGACAGAACGAGCCTGCTCGCGGCATTCCTTACATTGTTTTCGCAGGCAATGTGGGCAACGAAACTTCACTGGCCGCCGTCGTAGAAAAACTTTCAAACTAATCTTCTAAGGATCAAAGGAGATCAAAAATGTCTAAGAAAATCGCTGTTTTGGGACTTGGCGCTATGGGCCTGCCCATCGCCACTAACCTGAACAAAAAGTTTGCGGTTACCGGTTTCGACCCCGTTGCAGAGCGAACCTCACTTGCTGCAGATGCCGGTATAGCTACGTTTTCGTCGGCGCGCGAGGCGGCCAACGGCGCAGATTTCGTTGTACTGGCTGTACGTAACCAGGCGCAGCTTGACAACGCTCTTTACGGCGAGGACGGCGTCGTAGCGGTGCTCAACGAGGGAGCTACCATCATCTTGACTTCAACTGTCGGTGTCGACGTCGCCTCTAATGCCCAGGAACCTCTTTCACAAAAGGGTATCGGTTTGGTCGATGCCCCCGTGTCAGGCGGCCCCGTGCGCGCAGGTGAGGGAGACCTTCTGGTAGTTGTCGGTGCGGTTCCCGAGGTATACGAGAGGGCACTACCTGTACTTGAGGAAATGGCCGGAACTCTCGTTAAAGTTGGCGACACGGCCGGCAAGGGACAGGCCATGAAGACTGTAAACCAGCTACTCTGCGGCGTTCATATCGCAGCGGCTGGCGAGGCACTCGCACTAGCGCGAAAGCTTGAGCTTGACGTCCCCCAGGCACTCCATGCTCTCATGTCAGGCGCGGCAGCATCGTTTATGCTCGGGGACCGCGGCGAGCGTATGTTGCGGGCGTACGAAGAAGAGGACGTCGAAGTTAAATCGCGCCTCGACATTTTTGTGAAGGATATGGGAATCGTCACGGATGCCGCTAAATCAGTTGGTTTGGCCGTTCCGGTGGCGGCAGCCGCGCAGCAGGAATACCTCATCGGGGTTGCTCAGGGCATGGCCGCGAAAGATGACTCGTCTGTAATCCGCGTGGTGGCACCGCAGGCTTAACAGGTTAGCCCGAATGCTTCTTCGTTGAAATCTAAATAGTTTAGGCTCTCAACCGTTAGGTTGAGAGCCTAAACTATTTTCGCGTGTTAGATCTTGGTCGGTTCGATCTTCCACACTTCGTTTGCGTAGTCACGGATGGTGCGGTCAGAAGAGAAGCGACCAGACTCGGTGATGTTCTTCCAAGTCATTGCCGCCCACTTCTTGCGGTCCGCGTAGTCGTTAGCCATCTGGTCGCGCACCTTGCGGTAGTCCTCAAAGTCGCCGAGCAGGTAGTACATGTCGGCCGGCTCATAGCCGTTCGTGTTGAGAAGGGACCAGCGTAGGTCGTGGAACATTCCGGTACCACCGTCGTCCAAAGTACCGTCGGTGAATGCGTCGAGTACGCGGCGCAAGCCCGGAACGCTCTCGTACTGGTGGCGCGGGTCGTAAGTGCGTCGAAGCTCGGGGAGCTCCTCTTCACGCGCACCAAAGATGTAAGCGTTGTCGTAGCCAACCGAATCCACGATCTCCACGTTTGCTCCGTCGAGCGTACCAAGGGTCAGGGCGCCATTCATCATGAACTTCATGTTCGAGGTGCCGGACGCCTCCTTACCTGCGGTAGAAATCTGCTCTGAAACGTCTGCTGCCGGGATGATCTTCTCAGCGGGCGAAACATTGTAGTTCTCCACGAATACGACCTTCAGAATCTTCGAGACTTCAGGATCGTTGTTGACTAGGCGGCCAACTTCGTTGATCAACTTGATAATCGCCTTGGCACGCACATAGCCGGGCGCCGCCTTAGCACCAAAAATGAATACGCGCGGCGGAATATCTGCCTTCGGGTCATCCTTTAGACGGAAGTACAGGTCAAGCACGTACATGATGTTGAGCAACTGACGCTTGTACTCGTGGAGGCGCTTGATCTGAACGTCAAAGATCGCATCCGGATCAATGTCAATACCCTGACGGTTCTTGATCCACTTCGCGAAATCAACCTTATTTGCGTGCTTGATTTCGTTCAGACGATCATAGATTTCGTCGTTGCCGGCGTCTGCATACTTCTTCAACACATCGAGGTCACGCACCCACTCGTCTCCGCCAGTCACTTCAGTGAGGAGGGCGGCTAGGCGCGGGTTGCACTGGTTCAGCCAGCGACGCGGCGTTACACCGTTGGTCTTGTTGTTGAACTTCTCAGGCCAAATGTCGTGCCATTCGCCCAGCGTTTCACGCTTAATGATCTCCGTGTGGAGGGCCGCAACACCGTTAATGGAGTAGGACGCGTAGCACGCAATCCACGCCATGTGTACAACACCGTTGGATACGGGAGCCATGTAGTTGATTCGACCGTCATCGAGGCCGAGTTCCTTCATCTCCACACGGAAACGGCGATCGATTTCCCATACGATCTCCATGATGCGTGGGAATAGGCGATCAAAAATCGAGATCTCCCAGGTCTCCAACGCTTCAGCGAGGACCGTGTGGTTGGTGTAAGCGAATGTCTTCGAAACAATCTTCCAAGCTTCGACCCAGCCGAGGCCATGCTCATCCATCAGCAGGCGCATGAGCTCTGGAATAGCGAGCACCGGGTGCGTATCGTTCAGCTGCACGCAGTTGCACTGTGCAAAGTTCTCAAACGTGCCGTGCACTTCCAGGTGGTTCTCAACGATTTCCTGCAAAGAAGCAGAAACGAAGAAGTACTGCTGGCGTACGCGCAGCACCTTGCCTTCATAAGTGGTGTCATTCGGGTAGAGCACGCGAGAAATGTCGTGCGTGCGCTCGCGGTCCACGATAGCGTCGGTGAAGCGCTGCGAGTTGAAGGCGTCGTAGTCGAACTCTTCCATCGGCTCGGCCTTCCACAGGCGGAGCGTGCCAACGTTCTCCGTGCCATAGCCGGTGATCGGCATATCGTATGGAACAGCCCTTACCTTGAGGTCGGCGTAGTCAACGATACGCATTTCTTCCTCATGGCGAATAACCAGAGGGTATCCCTCTTCCATCCAGGAGTCGGGGTGCTCGGTCTGGAAACCATTGCGGAACTCTTGCTTGAAAAGCCCGTAGCGGTACAGGATGCCGTAACCAACTGCGGGGAGGTCCTGAGTTGCGCAAGAATCCAGGAAGCATGCTGCTAGACGTCCAAGGCCACCATTTCCGAGGGCAGCGTCGGGTTCCTCTTCGAGGATCTGTGACAGATCTTGACCAAATGCTTTTGCAGCCTCTTCGGCCTGATCTACCAGGCCAAGGTTGAGGAGGTTGTTAAGGAGGGCTCGGCCCATGAGGAACTCAGCGGAGAAGTAGTGCTGACGCCTTCCCTTGCGGTAGAGCTCCTTGGTTGCGTACCAGTTGTCAGCAATCTGGTCTACCACTGATGCGGATAGTCCTTGCCAGAACTCCATCGGAGTTGAAACTGCCGGGGGCCGTCCAGAGACGGCGCGAACCGCTCCAGCGGATGCCGTCGTAAAGTCGGTCATTCGTTATCCTTCCAAAGTGAACAGACTCGCCAAACCATTTCAGTCAAGCGAGCTTGAACATCGTCGCTAGTTTATCGAGATGGCGCCCATTGCTCGAATTCACCAATGCAATAAATCCCCGTTTTGTGCTCAAGAACACCAGCCAAAGCAATCATTCACTACATGGGCCCGGATTGTCGGCTCCTTTTTTGCGCTGTATCTAACGGCTGTGCGGTTGTAATAGCGCAGGGTTCGCGTCATCTCCTGTCCAAAAACAAGTTTGAAACAACAAGATCGCGGGGGCAGAAAAGATCAATCCGGATTCACGTCTGACAAGTAGCGCACCCACACCAGATCAGAGGGGCGGGGCGGGGCGTCATAACAAAAATCTCGCGGCATATGCAGAACATATGTCGCGAGATTTCACTCAGCGGTAGCGGTGGGATTTGAACCCACGGTGGCTATTAACCACACAGCATTTCGAGTGCTGCACCTTCGGCCGCTCGGACACGCTACCTTTGGACTTTCATCCGGCCCTCATACTACATGGTGCGACGCGTTGAGAAAAACCCGCGGAGTTGAATTTCGCATTCCGTGCGCAAAATCTCGGGAATTACCTCCACCTGGTGGTTGAGACGCGAATCGCGAACCACATCTCGAATTGATCCTGCAGCCCCTGCCTTTGGATCCCACGCGCCCATCACTAGGCGTTTTACGCGCGCGTTCACTATTGCGCCGGCACACATTGTGCACGGCTCAAGAGTGACCACAAGGGTGAGGTCATCTAGCCTCCACGTGCCGCGGAGTTTAGCGGCATCGCGTAGCGCACTGATTTCGGCGTGGCCGGCAGGATCAGATTCCGCTTCTCGAGTGTTCCACCCCTCCCCCAGGATCGTGCCCCATTCGTCGATCACAACAGCCCCAACGGGAACGTCTCCCGCGGCTCGCGCCCGGTCAGCCAGGTAGAGGGCGCGGCTCATAGCGTTTTCGTAGATGGATTTCATTTCCGAGGGCGTGGGCGGGTTCCTGCGCTCCCCACGTGCACTCAGAGCTTTGGTGCGTGCCTCTTGCTCAGCCAGCCGAGCCCTGGCCCTGGCTTGTTTTTCGGCTTGCTCAAGGTGTGCTTTGAGGTTTTGGGTGCCGTGTATCTCTACCCGACTCGGAAATGAATGATCAGCCATAATGCTTGATTTTAGCGAACTATTTGCAAAGAATGCCGCAAAGATTAACTTCCTCGTACCTGGTCAAGGTACGGTATAAGCATGCGTTTACATGTTGCTGAACACCCCCTCATTGCTCACAAATTGACTGTTTTGCGTGACGAGAGGACGCCGTCTGCGACGTTCCGTCTTCTTGCTGACGAACTCGTTACGCTTCTTGCCTATGAAGGCACTCGCGACGTCCTGGTTGAGGACGTCGAAATTACGACTCCGGTTACTAAGACTGTTGGTAAGCAGATCACTGGTCCGCGTCCGCTGGTTGTGCCGATTTTGCGTGCCGGTTTGGGCATGCTGGAGGGCATGACGCGGATGCTTCCAACCGCTGAAGTTGGCTTCCTCGGCATGAGGCGTGACCACGAGACGCTTGAGGTTGAAACTTACGCGAATCGTTTACCCGATGACCTGTCGGGGCGCCAGTGCTTCATTTTGGATCCGATGTTGGCAACCGGCCACACCATGGTTGCGGCAATCAACTACTTGCTTGACCACGGTGCGCGCGATGTGACGTGCCTGTGTCTGCTGGCCGCTCCAGAAGGCTTGAAGACGGTTGAGGAGGCTGTTGGCGACCGCGCTAATGTGCAGATCGTAACCGCAGCTGTGGATGAGTGCTTGAACGAGAACGCTTACATTGTTCCCGGTTTGGGTGATGCGGGCGATCGCCTGTACGGAGTTTTGGACTAATCGTTTCTTATTGAAATAGAAGTTGAGCCCGGATCAAACGATCCGGGCTCAACTTCTACCTATTCAGTCAGTTTCTCTCGCGTTATTAGAACGCGGGGATAACGGAGCCGTCGGTCCAAGTGTCCTTGATGAACTGTGCAACTTCTGGCGAGTGCAGGAGCTTGTCAAGGGTCTTGATGGCCTCGTTATTGTCATCTTCGGAGCGCCATACGAGGACGTTGACGGCCGGAGAACCTTCGGGATTCTCTACGAGGAGAGCGTCCTTTGCGGAGGACAGGCCGCCCTCTTCGGCGTAGTTACCATTGATAACCGCGATGTCTACGTCCGGGAGGGAGCGCACTAGCTGCGGGCCTTCAACCTCAACGAACTCAACGTTCTTTAGCTTCTCCACGTTGAAGATCGTTGCGTCTTCACCTTCGGGAACCTTCACGATTCCAGCGACTGCAAGTAGATCGAGAGCGCGGCCCTGGTTCGCAGTGTCGTTGATAATGCCGATCTTGGCGCCATCCTTGAGGTCGTCTAGCTTCTCAATCTTGTCGGAGTAGATCGCGAGGGGCTCCAAGTGGATGCCTTCGCCGTGCGAGAAGTCAACGCCCAGTTCCTTCTTCTGACCCTCGAGGTAAGGCACGGTCTGGTAGAAGTTAGCGTCGATATCACCGGACTTTAACGCCTGGTTAGGGATGACATAGTCGGTGTATTCAACAATGTTGAGATCAATGCCAGCGTCAGCAGCGAGCTCATCCTTAACGAACTTCAGGATGCGCGCATGAGGCGCGGGGGAAGCTCCAACCGTGAGGGTGGTGACACCCTGTTCGGAAGCCGCCTGGCTTTCAGTGCTGGTTTCGCCTCCCGAAGAGGAGCATCCTGCGAGGGTTAGAGCTAGGGCAGCTGCTGCTGCGGCAAATACACGGGTCTTACGCATTGTAATCAAGTCTTTCTGTGTTCAAGTTTGAAATATGTTGGAGTGCTGGCAAACGTGTTGCCCGGGAGGTCCAGGATTGTTATCCCGGCTGGTGGAGAGCTCAGCGGTGATCCACCAGCCGGCTCAGCATGTCTCCAACAACTTGGACTATTTGAACGATGATTACGATTCCCACCACGGAAACTAACATGACGTCTCCTTGGAATCGGTTGTATCCGTAGTTCATTGCGAGTTGGCCGAGGCCGCCGCCACCGAGCACGCCCGCGATTGCGGAATAGCCGATGAGGGTGACTGTAAGAACTGTTACGGAGTCAATGAGGGCAGGTAGGGCTTCGCGTACCTGTACGCCAAACATGATTTCCCACCTGCTGGCCCCCATCATGTGGGCGGCTTCGATCTTGCCTGCGCTTACGCCGCGAACGTTCGTTTCTACGAGGCGGGCAAAGAAGGGGATTGCGCCAACGCTGAGCGGTACCACCGCGGCCTTCCAGCCGAGGGTGGTGCCTACAACGAAGCGAGTAAATGGAAGAACTGCAATTAGCAGGATGATGAATGGGATTGACCTGCCAACGTTAACGATGAATCCGAGTATTTGGTTTGCTACCCGGTTTGGGGTGAGGCCACCGCGGGCTGTAGATACCAGGAAGAGGCCGAGCGGGGTTCCAATCACTACGGTGATCACGGTTGCCCATGCGGTCATGCCTAGTGTTTGCCATACGGACGGCCAGAATGCCTCTTTAATGGCGGGGTTATCTAGCCACTGACCGTCAGCAGCGAGAGCGACTAGCGCTGTTGCTACGCTCATGATCGCACCTCCGCTGCTACATCGTTCTGTTCCAAAGTTTCCATGATTTGCTTTAAGTGCATGGTGGGCACGGTTAAAGCAAGGCGTCCTACTTGGACGTTGGACAGGGTTTCAAATGTTCCTGCCGTTACGTCGCCACCCATTCGTGATGCCATGGCAAGGACGGTGGCTCCGGTTGGGACGCCGGGGGTTGACGTGAACATGACGTCAAGAATCGTCGAGTTGGCGTCCTTATCGGTTTCGTCAATAGACGGCATGGGGACGAGTTCACGCGCAAGTTTCGATTTGGGGTTTGCAACGATCTCGTGGACGGGACCGGATTCGAGGATCTGCCCGTGTTCAAGCATGGTTGCGGAATCGCAAATTTCACGCACAACACCCATTTCGTGCGTGATGATAACGATGGTTACACCAACTTCGTCCCTGATTTGTTGTAGCAACGCCAGGATTTGGCGCGTGGTTTCAGAGTCGAGGGCGGAGGTGGGCTCGTCACACAGCAGCACGGCTGGTTTGGTGGCGAGGGCGCGCGCAATGCCTACGCGCTGTTGCTGTCCACCCGAAAGTTGGGAGGGGTAGGAGCCGGCGCGATTCTCAAGACCGACAACTTTGAGTAGTTCTGTTGCTCGCTCAAGGCGCTCTTTTTTGGACACCCCCGCAATTTTGAGCGGGTATGCAATGTTTTCAAGGGCGGTGCGCGAGTCCATTAGGTTAGCGGATTGGAAGACCATGCCGATCTTGCGGCGTGCTTTGCGAAGGGCCGAGTGGCCGAGGCCGGATAGGTCTGTGCCGTCCAGGTATACGGAGCCATCGGTGGGCTGTTCAAGGCCGGTGAGGCAACGGATCAGAGTTGATTTGCCCGCTCCGGACTGGCCAACGATGCCGTGAATTTCCCCCGCATTTACGGTCAGGTTTGCGTCGCTGAGGGCGCGCACTTCATTTCCGCCGCGCAGGACATACGTTTTGGAGAGGTTTTCGAGCTTGATCATTGGCTGGCTCATGTCCCCTCCTTCATGTCCGACGTTCTTGAGGATGTCTACGATTCTAGGACGAGTTGCCTCAAATCCCTTCTTCCTGTCCACCTTTTGGCGCGAGGTTTACCTCACATCCCGCTGATTGCAAGGCCAAGGAGGGCGCTGGCAACGCTGGCGAGTAGGCCAAATGTTGCGGTGATCACGCCGGATGTGATGCTCGTTTTGCGGGCCTCGGGCAAGGTGAGGATGTTAAGCACGTCGACCATTGCGGTGGAGAAGGTGGTCCAACCTCCCAGTAGTCCGGTGCCGATGAGCAGCCAGGTTTCGGCGCTGAGGTGTCCAACTAGGAGGCCGGCGAGGAAGGACCCGATTATGTTGATGGTGATGATGGGCCAGGCCAGGGCGGTACGACTAATCAGTCCGGCGTTGGGTTTGACGGGAATGAGGCCGCGGCGTTTGAGCAGGTTTTGGAGGGCTAGGTCGGTGCGGTAGCGCGCATAGGCGCCGAGGCCGCCAGCAAGGGCCAGGTAGAGCCAGGTCATGCTTGCACTCCTTTGGCAGCGAGGTCTTTCGCAAGTCGAGTTCCAAGCCATGCGCCCGCAATGCCGGAAAGGATGGTGAGGGCGCCCGCGCCTAGCGCAAGGGCAAGGTTAGTGCCGCGCGCAATAGCGAGGGCGAAGGCGGAGTATGTGGTGAAGGCTCCAAGAAAGCCGGTGCCGGCAAAAATTTTTATGCGGTCCCACAGGGGGTGCATGCCACGTCGAACGCTCCACGTGGTGATTAGGCCGCCCATGAGGAATGCGCCAAGCACATTTACAAAAACGGTGGACACGTTGATGCCTGCGAAGGTGCTTGCAATGAGGGTGTCGATGAGGGCACGCGAGAGGGTTCCCAGCGCTGCGCCGAGGAACACGAGGAGGCCTGGTTTTATCTCGTACATAATCTTTCTACTTGCTGTGAGTGGTGCCGCCAGCCAGTCTACTCTTAGTGGTAGACGGGATTTTGGGGAGGTTCACGGCCATGTCTTGTTGCGAATTGCCCGGCGAGACGCGTTCTGGGCTGTGGTCGAATCCGAAGACGATTTGGGCAGCACTGGCATTTTTCACTTTCTTCTTGGCGGTGTTTTCCACCGGGTCGCTGACGGCTGCCGCGGTGGCGAAGCCGGGTTATTTGATGTTTGCGTCGGTGGTGGCGATGGCGTTATTCGCGGCTCCCGTGGCGCATCGAGAGTGGGCATTTGGCCGTGATTCTAATGCGGTGCTGGTGATGTTGGGTTGGCTGGTGGCAACGGTTGTGTTCGTGCGCGCGTTTGCTGAAGTTTCACGTTTGGATGTGGTGACGATTGGTTTGCCGCGCCCTCTCTTAGCGTTGCTGGGGGTGGCTTCAACGGTGATGGCGTTTCGAGCATCTAATGCGCGCTGGCCTAGTGCTCCGCGCGGTGACGAGGCGTGGCGGACGCAGCTTTCGGCCCTGTTGTCTCGGTATTATTCATGGCCAGATGAGGCGGCGAGGCAAGCAGTGGAGGCTACAACCGCGAGCGCAGATGAGGCTGGGTTGGAGTTGCAGGAAGCGTTTGGTGACCCGTGGCAGGTGGCGGCTGAGTTTGTGTTGAAGAGCCCGGATAATGCGCGCCCGAATGCGCGGATTCTGCTGGTGGCTGGCCTGGGGTTTGCAGCGTTGTCGGTGGCCTCGTTTGTGGTGGGCGGAGTGTCGCTGTATGCGGTTCTGGTTGGCATTTTGGGTGCGGGCATGATTTCGCTGTCATGGTTTTTGCGGCGGTAGGCTTGTTTTTACGCGTTGTGTGTGTGGAGGGGAGGCCGCGTGGCTGCTGGTAGGTTTGCGCCGAGTCCGTCGGGTGATATGCACATTGGGAATCTGCGCACGGCGTTGTTGGCTTGGGCGTGGGCGCGACAGTCGGGCCGCGATTTTGTGCTTCGCGTGGAGGATATTGACCGGGTGAAACCGGGCGCGGCGCAGCACCAGATTGAGGATTTAGCGACGCTGGGTATTGATTGGGATGGCGATGTGCTGTTCCAGAGCACTCGCAGGCCGGCGCACGAGGCTGCGATTGCGCAACTACGCGAAGCGGGCTTGTTGTTTGAGTGTTACTGCTCGCGTAGGGATATTAAGGAGGCGGCGAGCGCTCCGCATGTGCGGCCGGGGTCATATCCGGGAACTTGTCGCGATTTGTCGCCGGCAGAGCGAGAGCGGCGCAGGGCGGAGCTGGCGAGTGTGGGCCGGCGTCCTGCTTTGCGGTTGAATCCGACGGTTGATGAGTGGTCGGTTGAGGATGACTTATTTGGCACGGTGACGGAGCCGATTGATTGCGTGGTGCTGCAGCGCGGTGATGGCACGTTGGCGTACAACCTGGTGGTGGTTGTGGATGACGCGTTTCAGGGTGTGGATCAGGTGGTGCGGGCTGATGATTTGCTGTCGTCGGCGCCCGCGCAGGCTTATATTGCACACGCCCTGGGGCTCGAGCAGCCCCGTTATGCGCACGTGCCTCTAGTGATTAATGAGGCGGGTGACCGGCTGGCTAAGCGTGATGGTGCGGTTACGTTGCGCGAGTTCTTCGATTTGGGTTGGACTGTTGCGGACGTGGTGAGCAAGATCGCAGGGTCGCTCGGGTTTGAGGCGAGGTCGGCGGAGCAGTTCCTGGACGTGTTTGATCAGCGCAAGATGGTGCGCACTCCGTGGGTGTTCTCTCCTGCGGCTGGCCCCGCTAATTAGTTGAGGGGGCGGGCGCCGGCCCGCGTAGCCAGTGGGAAGGCGCGTGATTGAGGGGTTGGTGGCCTCCTCGTGAATGCTGTTATGCCTTACGGGCGCGGCGTAGGTCTAGGTAGCCGACTAGCAGGGCGAAGAGTTGCGCGGTGATGATCGCGATGAAGGCGATGAGGACGGCATTGTGGAAGCCGTACATGGGGGCCGTGGCGAAGTAGATGGCGGTCATGATTGCGTTGCCGATGGCGGTGGCGATACGTTCTACGGTTTGTTTGACGCCGCCGGCGGTGCCGCCGTGTTGGATGGGGACGTCTTGGAGGGCGAGGGTTTGGTTGACGGCTCCGAATGCGCCTTGACCGAAGCCGAAGAGGGAGAGGGGCGCGGCCATCCACCACAGGTTGATGTCGTGGCTGGCGATGAGGGCCACTGAAACGGCAGTGAGTAGTGACCCTACGATCATGAGGATGAGGGAGATTTGCACGACTTTGCGGCCGGCTTTGAGGGCGCGGTTTGATGCCCAGCGGGCGGCTACTGCGGAGAAGAACGAGCTGGGTAGCGCGATGGTGCCTGCAACCATGGCGGAGGCGCCGAGCCCTATTTGGAGGTACATCGCGATGATGGTGTAGGTGGTGGTGGAGCCAAGGAAGTAGGCGCCAGCAACGATAGTGCCCATGGAGAATGATGGGATTCTTAGTAGGTCAAGATTGACGAGGGGGTAGTTGCCTCGTTTGGTGTAGTGGGCTTCCCATTGCCACCAGGCGTATAGGAGGGCGACGGCAAGCGCGAATATGAGGGCGAGCTGCCAGCGGAGTGGCCGCACGGTGAATGGGTACATGATGCCGAGCACGGCGGTGACGAGCAGGATGATGCCGATGGGGTCGAGGTCGATTTTTTGCCGCTGCCTGGCGGGGAGGATTTGCCCGTTTTTCTTGGCTTGGCGGCGTTCGCGCCGGGCAGCGGCGCGTCTGCGTTCGTTGGCGAAGGGAAGCCAGTAGAGGGCGAGGATGAATCCGATGATGCCGAAGGGGACGTTGATGAAGAAGGTGTAGCGCCAGCCGTTTTCCTCGCCGATTAGGGTGATGAGGGCGCCGGCGAGGACGGGGCCGATTGACACGGCGACGGCTACGGTCATGCCGAACAGGCCGAAGGCTTTGGCGCGGGCTTGGCCTTTGAAGGTTTGTTGGATGATGCCCATGACTTGGGGTGAGAAGAGGCCGCCGCCGATGCCTTGGATGATGCGTGCGATGTTGAGGAAGGTGGGGTCTGGTGCGAGTCCGGAGAGGATGGAGCCGACTACGAAGGTGATGAGGCCGATTTGGAAGAGGGTGCCGCGTCCGATGAGGTCTCCGAGTCGCCCGGCTGGTACTAGCACGATGCCGATGGCGAGGGCGTAGCCGGAGAGTACCCATTGGAGGTCAGAGTCGGTGGCGTTCAGGCCTACGCCGATGGTGGCGAGGGCTACGTTGACGGATGACACTGCGATTAGTGACATGGCTAGGGGGATGAGGAGGACTGCGAGGATCTTGCGGGGTTTGTAAACGCGGTCTACGCCGGGTACGCGGATTTCTCCGTCAAATGAGTCGCCCGGGGAGAAACTGTCAGCCACCGCTTTCCTCCTTATTTCTTCAAACGCTCAACATTGTTAAATATAAGCATCCGCCCGGGTGGATGCATCAGGCAACCGTTGTGCAAACGCTCTTTGTGCATACACTCGTTGTAAAGGCTCCGGTTGTGTGCCCACCTGCACCTTCCTTAAACCACATGATGAACTGCGGATGCGAGGGGCGTGGTAAACGCGGAACACTATAGGCAACGAAAGGAGAGATCATGTCAGAATCACGCAAGATCCGAGTTGCCATTAACGGGTACGGAAACCTGGGCCGAGCAGTTGAGCTGGCCGTGCATGAAAGCCCCGACATGGAGCTCGTCACCATTTTCACCCGCCGAGATCCTGCAAGCTTGGGAACCAAGTTTGCCCCGGCAGCGCCCATTGAGGACGCCCCCAAGTACGTGGGCCAAGTGGATGTTTGCGTTAACTGCGGCGGCTCTGCCACCGACCTCGTAAATCAAGGAACACAGTTTGCGGCCCTGTTCAACACGGTTGATTCTTACGACAACCACTCCAACATTCCCGCATATTTTGATTCGATTGATGAGGCCGCCAAAGCCGCGGACCACGTCAGCGTGATCAGTTCCGGTTGGGATCCCGGCCTGTTCTCCCTGACCCGCCTCATGGCGGAGGCTGTACTGCCAAACGGCTCCACCACAACGTTTTGGGGGCCGGGAGTATCGCAGGGGCATTCGCAGGCGGTTCGTCGCATCGAGGGCGTGGCTAACGCCGTCCAGTACACGCTTCCCGTAGAAGCCGCAAAAGAGAGCGTTCGCGCCGGCCAGAACACTGAGCTTTCCACGCGGGACAAGCACACGCGCCTGGTCTACGTGGTTGCGCAAGAAGGCGCTGACAAGGACGCGATTCGCGAAGCTATCGTCACTATGCCTGCTTATTTTGCAGACTACGACACCACCGTCGAGTTCATTAGCTCCGAACAGATGGCCAGTGAGCATTCCGGGATGCCGCACGGCGGCGAGGTGATTCGAGCTGGCGAGACATCCCCGGGCACGCACCAGGCGATCTCATACAGCCTCACTCTCGAATCTAATCCCGAGTTCACGGGCGCCATGGTTGCCGCAACCGCACGGGCAACCGCACGCCTATTCGAGGCTGGCAAGCGCGGGGCGACAACCGTTTTCGATATTCCCCCGGCCTACTACTCGCCAAAGACGCCGGCACAGCTTCGCAAGGAGCTTCTCTAAACCGCAAGGCGAGGTAGTCAGACAAACTTACCGGCCCCTGCTCACGCAGGGGCCGGTATTCCTAATCTGCTCACCTACTGTGCTGACCATCCGCGACCGATTTCAACAGCCTCGCCGACGAATAAGAAATCAGCGCAAAGGCGGGAATTCTTTTAGAGAAAATAGGGACTCAACTGGAACATCGAAGAACGCGGCCAGTTGGAGTGCGAGGGCAAGCGAGGGAGCGTACTCGCCGCGCTCTAAGTAGCCAACCGTCTGGTAGTGCACGCCAAGGGCGTCAGCAAGTTCGCGCCGCGAAACTCCCCTGTCTGCCCGCATAACTGCGATGCGGTTGTAAACTCGATCCTCAGCCATTACGCACCTAATTGACTACGAAGATTATTTTGCATTTTCTGCATTGCTCCTATGGACTCGTGGCGGAAGAAGCGTTTGATCAAGAACGATGCAACGAAATACCCGGCTACGAGCCACAGAGCAAGAATACCCGAGGCTAGCAAGGGCTGGAACGATCCAACTACCTCCGCGGCGCCGGCCTGGGCGGGCATCACCACGAAGCGCACAAGGTGGCCAGACCAGAACGTTGGCAAAACTAGCTGCACCGCCTGCACCGGTCGGGGCAAAATATCTAAAGGAAACGCGATCCCAGAAGTCGCGAACAAAGCGAGCACGCCCAGGGTAATCACGACATTTCCATACATTTCGCGGACTAAGCTTCCGAGAATCAACCCAATGGGAGCGTGCGTAGCAACAGAGAACAGCATAACCAGCACTACCAGCAGCGTGGTTCCCGCACCTAACTGGCTCATATCAAAGAAAACGAATCCGCCGATCAGAATTAGAATCTGCATAAGCAACACAACGATGCCAGTCGAAATTGATTTACCGATCGCCCACGCCATAGGCCCATTCGGCAGCGACCTGGCGCGCAACAAAACCCCGGAACTACGTTCCATCATCATCTCCGAGGTCAGCTGAATGATGATTAGCATCGAAAGTCCCGCAGTCATCGAAATGACCATGTACCTGCCGATCGAGGTCCCGATCTGCTCCAAGACTTTGCCATCTATCCATTTGCCCACACCTAAAATCACCAGGGGTGTGAAGAATAAATTGAAGATAGCAGCGCCCAGTAGGTTTATGCGTATCTCGGCCTTCACATGCATGCCGATCATTTTCAAGAATCCAGACACTTTCACAGCACGCCTCCCTTCACCTCAGCTGGTTTCACTTCGACCGCATCGTTGTTTTTCTTGTCATCGACGAGGGCAAGGTAGGCGTCCTCTAACGTGGGCCGCGAGATTGAAAGGCCGGTTATGACATCTAGATCCAGCGTTTTGACAAACGCTTCCACCTGATTGGTAGCGTGAACAAAGCGCTTGCCGTCTTGTTTCCACGTAATCTGTGCGGGTTTTGCAAGCTGGTCACTAAGTTCAGGTACGCTGGCATCCGCGATGAGCTTGCCGTCTTTGATAATGAGGATGCGCGACGCCAGCTTTTCAGCTTCATGCAGGTCATGAGTTGTTAGCACAACGGTTGCTCCAAGGTCTGCGGAGGCACTCACTATGTCATGGATCATCGCCTTCGCCTCCGGGTCGAGGCCGGTGGTTGGCTCATCGAGCAAGAGCAGGTTGGGCTTGGAAATCATGGCGGCGATGAAGTCTACGCGCCGGCGTTGGCCACCAGATAGGGAACTCATTTTCGCTTTTCTTTTATCTCCCAGACCCTGGCTTGCCAACAGCTCGAACGGGTCATACGTGTCTGCGCCGATACTTTCATGTGCGTATTGGATCCACTTCAGGTGCTCTTCGACGAGCCACTTTTCGTGATCTTTCCAGTGTTGTTGCACGAGGCCGATCCGCGTCCATTCACGGGCAGAAAAATCAGTCGGATGCTTTCCGAATACTCTTATGTCACCCTCGTCTAGCCTAATGGAGCCCATGAGGGTTTCGACAAAGGTTGTTTTACCAGCGCCGTTTGGGCCGAGGATAGCTACAACCTCTCCCCGGCTGATCGACAGGTCAATGCCACGCAGGGCCTGCACTTTCCCGTAAGCGAAATGCAGACCGTGCGCTTCTATCAAGGCAGCCATGCACCCTCCAAACAATCTATATAACTTACATTTCTCAATATAGCACTTCTACTATATTTGACAAGACCTCAGCTACTTTACTCTTGGTAATTGAAACTTCTACGCCTACGAACCTGCATAACCACACCAATCGCACCCCGGTCACTCGCGCATCCACGCCTGCTTTGCAATAGTGGAAGCATGAGTGTTCGCCGCAATAACGACGTGTTTGTCAAAACTGATTCAGCAAACCCAGACGCACCACAACTCGAAGCATTGGGCTTGCGCTGGCTTGGTGAAGCCATGGAGTTTGGCGGAGCACACGTGGTGCCCGTCGTCAGCGTTAAAGATGGAGAAATCTCGACGAGGGCGGTGCAAAGCAGCTCGGTCACACAAGAAGCGGCGTTCCAGTTTGGTCGAGCTTTGGCGCTAACACACGCGCAGGGAGCGGACTACTATGGGCAGGCTCCCATGGGCTGGGAGAGCCGCGGCCGGATGGGGATGGCTAACCTGTCATTCACAAGGCCCGGAGAATACTCCACGTGGGGCGATTTCTTTGCGCAAGAACGCATCTTGCCGCACCTTCCAGCAGCCATTAACAATGGAGCGATTCCGCGCGGATACATGCGGGTTGTTGACCAGGTGTGCGAACGCCTTCGCGACGGCGATTTTGATGCTCCAGAGCCCGCCCTCGTCAAAACACCTGCTTCCAGGATCCACGGCGATCTTTGGAGCGGCAACGTGCTGTGGTCGCGCTCTGACCTACTTGATTGGGCACCTGCAAATGCCGGACTCGGCACCACTCATCAAGACCTACCAGGAACAGTAGGGGTGCTGATCGATCCGGCAGCATGCGGCGGCCATGCGGAGAAGGATTTAGCGGATCTAAGCGTGTTCGGCCAGCCCTACCTGGGCGACATTTATGCCGGTTACGAGGCCGAATCTAAACTTGAAGCCGGCTGGCAAGAACGCATTGGTTTACATCAGCTTCACATTTTGATGATCCACGCGGAGCTGTTCGGCGGCTCTTACGGGGACCAGGTGATAGCGACCTGCAAACGCTACGTATAACCGCAAGCCCCTGGGAACAAGGCGCGAAAGCGTAAGAAGCAAGCACTACTGCGAGCATTCACACGCCGTCAATCTTAAACCACTAAGACGGAGATTAGGCAACACAGACGGTGCCCTGCTCTCGCGAGCAGAGAGGTATTAGATACGCCAGGCAAACAGCTAGCCAAACATTTGAACAGACGTCATACACTCGGGAGAAGATCCAAAACTCTGCTCAGAGGAGTGACCTAGTTCACCTTGTTTACCCATTGTTAACGCGTTAGACACTTAATTTTCACATTAGTCGTGTTTATTTCTGTCCTCCCAGGCTGGAAAACTCATTAGAAGAACTGCACATTTTGGTCAGCAAAACACGTCTGAGCAACATTTTTGATTTTACCTACTCAATTTGGCGGTAATCTGGGGCCCTTATCGGTTAACAAAGAGGTTTTAAAAATGGATAAGACAATTTTCGCTCACCGCGGCGCCAGTGCCATCGCTCCCGAGAACACCATGGCCGCTTTCAAGAAAGCAGTCGAGGCCGGCGCCACCTGGATTGAGACAGATGTGGACGTCCTGAAGGACGGAACACCAATCCTCATTCATGATTCGTCTTTGGATCGAACAACGAACAGGTCTGGTAGCTACTACGACCTCACGGTTTCTGACTTGGATGGCATTGACGCGGGCTCCTGGTTCTCCCCCGAGTTCGCGGGCGAAAGAATCCCCACGTTAGCGCAGCTCGTGGCATTCATGAACGAGACGGGCCTTAACGCGAACATCGAAATCAAGTCGAACGAGGCCGGAGCTCAGATGAGCCTCCAACTGGTTGACGCGATTTTAAAAGAACTCGAAGCCCTAGATGGTCCGCAGGTGATCATCTCTTCGTTCAACCACGTACTGTTGAAAATCTTCAAGGACAAGGCGCCCCAATACAGCGTGGGCGCACTGTTCGTGGCCGAAAACCTGTGGGATGACTGGAAGTCCATCCTCGAGCTCGTGGGAGCCGACTACATTCACCCTGACGACTCCACACTGACCCGCGCTCAGGTGCAGGCGTTCCGCGAAGCCGGATACGGGGTGAACGTGTGGACGGTGAATTCCCCCGCACGAGCAAATGAACTTTTCAACTGGGGCGTGACCGGTATTTTCACCGACGTCGCACACCAGATGTTAAAGAAGTAAACCCATCTAAATTCAACTACTAGAAAGAAATACAAATGGAAAGTGCAGCAGCTTCTGGAAAGAAGAGCCGCCTCCCGGCATTTTTGCGCCGCGGCAAGGCCGCCCCGTTCCTAACGGTGGTAATGGCCGGTCAGCTAACGTACTCCGCATTTGAGGCGTTCAAGGGATCGCTAATGATCCCACTGACCAACGTCCTTGGCATTTCGATTGGTCAGTTCGGTATCCTCATGGGCTGGCTAGGTATCGCAATGTTCCTTTACGTGCCAGGAGGCTGGGTGAACAACCGCTTCACCATCCGACAGCTCCTGGTCGCCTGGTCCGCGTGGCGCTGCGCTACCGCGCTCATCCTCTTCTTGATTCCCGGTCTTAACTTCAACGTAATGATCGCGATCGCGATTTCGTGGGGTGTTTGGGACGCCATCGGCTGGCCCGCAGTGGTTAACGGGGTTGCGTTTATTTCTAAGGACGAAGATCAAGAGGGTCGTGGCCTTGCAATGGGTCTGCTTGAGTCGATCCGCCGCGCCGCTGAGTTCTTGATGAACCTCATCGTTGTTGGTCTGCTCGCAGTATTTGCAGACCACGCCACCAGCGTCATGCGCATCATGGCAATCCTGTACACGGTCATTCTGATCCCGCTGATCTTCGCAATCCTTCGTTGGGTGCCTAAGAACGCTGTTGCGCAGGCTGAAAGCGAAAGCGATACGCAGAACAAGGCTGCTCTGCGCGGCCTTATTCACGTTCTTGCTCGCCCGCGCGTTTGGGCTGCTGGCATTGCCGCACTGTGCGTCTACTGGTCGTACGTCAACCTGATCTACTCTTCCGCTCCGTACCTTTCCCTGGTGTTCAAGGCAACGGATGCGCAGGCTGGCGCGTTCGGCATTTTCAACACGGGCCTCGTCGGCATTTTCGCAGGCCTGGTAGCTGGTCTTCTTGCGGATTACGTATTCAAATCCTCCACTCGCATGATGGCCGTGGCACTAACCGTTACGGCTATTGGTTCGATCGCGATCTTCATGCTTCCGCCTACCAACATTTGGGCTGCAATGGGTCTGCTATTCATCATGGCGTTCGGCGTATTCATGGGTAAGGCAGTTATCCTCGCCCCGATTGCCGAGTTGAACCTTCCTGACGAGATCAACGGCTCCGCAATGGCTGTAGGCTCATTCCTCGCTTACGCTTCGATCCTGTGGGGCAACCCCACCACGGCTGGCCTGGTGGATCGCGCAACCGAGGCGGGTAACCCCGCGGCTGGATACCAGCAGGTGTTCATGATTACCGTGGGCGCTTCGGTTGTAGGCGCGCTTGCTGCGTGGGCGTTGGACTACACCAATAGGCGGATCGCACGCAAAGCTGAGGTAGCTGCGTAAACGACCACTTGAGTTTGTCCACTAAGAGGGGCGCTTGGCATCAGCCGGGCGCCCCTTTGCTTGCCCGAAGCCAGTGCTGATTAATATGCTGGACAATTGAATAAGCACCCAGCCGATGGGTCTCACCGAGTGGGTGCTTTGGCGCGCTCGAAGGGATTCGAACCCCCAACCTTCTGATCCGTAGTCAGATGCTCTATCCGTTGAGCTACGAGCGCATTGGTTGTTACCTGAACAAGTTTAGTGGGTACTCCGGCAAACAACCAAATCAACAGGTTGTCATACTCGCCACAGTCCAAGCGACAGGCGAACCGTCACTTGACGATATCGATCCCCAACGTCGCCGAGGCATCCTGAACCCCACCAACATTAGTTACGTTCGTGAAACCTTTCTGCTCCATGATCGCTACAGCCTTGCCGGAGCGCTGACCGGAGCGGCAGTAAACGGAGTAAGCCCCATTAGGATCCAGAGATGCAATGGCGTCCTCGAACCCCGGATCAGTAACGTCAATGTTCACCGCGCCTTCCAAGTGGCCTTCCGCATACTCTGCCGGCGTGCGCACGTCCAAGATGGTGCCAGCTTCAACAACGCTTTCCATGGTTACTCCCTCATTTTCTTTCGTTTCAGTCTGACTATCCCCAGCGCATCCAGCTAAAGCGAAGGCCACGAGCGATACCGCTAGCGCCTGGGCAACCAACTTCTTCACGCGATCCTCCAATACACCGACGCGGAAATGGTTATTTAACAAAAGCTTGCCGGTATGAACAACAGTTGTCTAGTTGGACATCAACAACACAACGCTGAAAAGTCAGGTATTAAATGTGAAAAGTACACCCTTTCTGTTTAGTAGCATTAAACGGCAGGCCCCGTTGGGATGACCTCCCAACCGGCTGGCCAAGAGCAAAACGCCTTGAACAACGCGCGCACAACCGGAGGTGCCGAAGGTATGCGTTGCCGCTGTTACAAAGACGTACATATTTGCCTCAGCACTGAAGTGAATAAGAAATTCCAAAGAGACTAGGAAACTTATGGTGAAGCTCAAACGCTTTGCGGGTGGGATTGCGGTAGCCGCTGCGGGCGCCCTCATTCTAACCCCGCTCACCCCCGTGCCGTCCCTGGCAACCCCAGCGGGCGACAACGTAGTAATCAACGAAGTTTACACGCGCGGAGACAGTGCCGACGGCACGCTTCGTGACTTTGTTGAACTGTACAACCCAACGACTGAAGCGATCTCGCTTGACGGCATGTCACTTCAGTACTTCAGCAAAAAGAACCTAACAGCTGTGAAAGCCAGCGTCTCTCCTTTGCAAGGAACGATTGCTGCCAAAGGATACTTCTTGGTTGCTGGAAACTCTGCAGACAAGAATGGTCAACACGAAGCGTTCCAAAAGTACGATCCGGACGCTCAGGGCAACTTCAGCCTTGCCGGAAATGATGGAAGCATCGTCCTGGCAAAAGGCACTGAAGCTCTAACGGTTGCGGGAGATACTTCCGCAGACGCAAATGTAATTGACGCCTTTGGGTGGGGCGCCACAAAGGTTTTTGAGTCCGCTGCAAATGCAAACAAGTCAAAGGGTGACAAATCGTTCCAACGCGCGAACGGTGCGGACACTAATGACAACACGTCCGATTTCTCGGTATCCACCGCTACCCCGCAAAACAGCAAGGGTACGGTTACCCCTGAAGAACCTACCGACCCGCAGACACCAGAGCCATCTGATCCACAAAACCCTGATCCGGTAGCCAACATCGTTTCGATTGAGGATATTCAGGGCACCGGACCAGCCTCAACGATGGTGAACCAAACGGTAACCACGCGCGGCGAAGTCACCGCGATCTACCCCACCGGCGGTTTCAACGGCGCTTACATTCAGTTCAACGGCACCAACCCGGACGCTTCGGACGCGATCTTCATTTACTCGAAGGACTTCGCCAAGCAGTTCCAGATTGGCGATTTCGTTGAGGTGACCGGCAAGGTAAGCGAATACCAGGCTAAGGGTGCTACCACCTCTTCAACGCAAATCTCCGCCACGTCGTTCAAGAAGATTGATCGTCCCGAGGGCGTGGAAGCAATCAAGCCTTTAGAGCTCGAAGCGGCGCCAGATACCGAGGAGGGCCGCGAGGCTCTCGAGGGCATGCTTTTGCAGATCACCAAGGCTCATACGGTTACTGATAACTACGGAACTAACCGCTACGGCACGGTGCTACTCACCACGCAGGACAAGCCTCTACGCCAACCCTCTGACGTTTACCATCCGGCAAGTAATCCCAATGAGATTGGGGCACTCGAAGCTGCTAACAAGGCCTCTATTATTGCTCTCGATGATGGCCAATCTACGGATTACACCAATTTCAAGTACCCGAACCACCTCATTCCGGTTCCGTATTTGAACGTAAATGACCCGCTTCGCGTAGGCTCGAAGGTCACCATCAAGAAGCCGGTGGTTTTAGACTTCCGCTTCCAGTGGAACTACCAGCCAACCGAGCCGGTGAATGTTAAGGGCGTCGACAACACCGATAAGTGGATTGACATCACCAACAATGAGCGGCCGGCAGCCCCCGGTGATTTCAGCGAAGCCGGCGCTAACCTGACCCTCACCTCTTTCAACGTCCTGAACTACTTCACCGACCTGGGTGAAAACGAGGCTGGTTGTAAGTACTACCAGGATCGCGAAGCCCGGCCCGTGACCGCTAACTACTGCAACGTTCGCGGCGCATACTCCAAGGCTGCTTTCGAACGCCAGCAGGCAAAAATTGTTGCCGCTATTAACGAGTTGGATTCCTCCATCGTTGGCCTGGAAGAGATTGAGAACTCAGCTAAGTTCGGTCACGATCGTGATGAGTCGTTGAAGCAACTCGTACAAGAGCTGAACAAAGCGGCAGGTGCCGACAAGTGGACTTTTGTGCCTTCCCCTAAGGACGTTCCTGCAGACGAGGACGTCATCCGCTTGGCCTACATCTACCAGACGGCAGAGGTAACCCCCATTGGAGATTCTTCGATCCTGATGGGTAGCGAATGGTTCACGGGTTACGCTCGCGAACCGCTGGCCCAAGAATGGCAGGCACTTGACGAGGGGCAGCCGGTTGGCACCAAGTTCGTAACCGTTGTTAACCACTTCAAGTCGAAGGGTTCCCTTGCGAAGAAGTTCGAAAATGACGAGGACGAGTGGCAGGGCAACAACAACCTGCTCCGCATCGCGCAGGCTCAGGAAGTCACCAACTGGGTGGCCGCTAAGTTTGGAGGCAAGCCAACCATTCTGCTTGGTGATCTGAACTCCTACTCTAAGGAAGATCCGGTTCTTACCATCGAGGAGGCCGGCTACACTTCGGTTGCTGACATGTTCAACATCCAGAATGCTTCCTACCTGTTTGGCGCACGCGTCGGCTCGCTTGATCACGGCCTCGCAAATGATCTTGCGAAGGATCTCGTAGTTGGAGCTGACGTTTGGGACGTGAACGCGATGGAGCCGCTGGCATTCGAATACTCGCGCTACAACTACAACGTGAAAGCGGATCAGCTGTTCGACCTGACTCCGTATCGTTCGTCTGACCACAACCCACTCAAGATGGGGCTAAAAACGTTCGAGAAGATGCCGGAACCCGGCGATCCCGGTGAGGACAGGGTTGTGACCCCGGCTGCGCCGGAGTTCATCAATCCGTCTGCCTCCGATCCGGCCTCATGCACGGTAAAGCCGTTCGCAACCGTTAAGGACATGGAGGGCGTGAAGTACACGGTCACCGTGGACGGCAAGGAACTCAAGGCTAACGCCGAGGGCAAGTTCGTCTACCCCTACGGCAAGACGATCATCGTCAAGGCCGAGCCGGTAGACGGATTCACGTTCGCACCAAACGCTAAGACCGAATGGTCTTGGACCGCAATGATGAACGACAAGTGCAACACAGGCGTAAGCAAGCCACTGGCCAAGACCGGTGTTGAGACGGGGCTTCTCGCCATTGTTGCCCTAATGCTTGCAGGTACTGGAGTTGGCGCGGTTCGCGCCTCGCGGGTGAAGTGATTCCACCTCACAAATCAGCGCTATAGCAACTGAATAGGCTAGTCCCCCGATGGTTTACCCATCGGGGGACTGACTTATCTAAGCGGCTGGTGTTTACAGGACGAGGCCGAACACCGGAACCGCGAGAGCGTAAGTTGTGATCGTGATGAGGACGATGCCGATCAGGTTCAGCCACAGGCCGCCCTTCACCATCTCGCCGATCTTCACATAGCCAGAACCAAACGCGATGGCGTTCGGAGGAGTTGCCACAGGAAGCATGAACGCACAGGTCGCGGCAAGCGCCACCGGGATGGTTAGCAGCATGACGTTCTGCGGCGCACCATCCGTGAGGCCGATGCCCACGGCCACGCCACCGATGATCGGCAGGAACGCGGCTGCGGTTGCCGTGTTGGACGTGAGTTCGGTGAGGAAGATGATGAGCGCAGTAATCGCAACAACAATGAGCAGGGTTGGCAGCACCGATAGTCCTTGCGCAACCTGGCCAATCCAGATGGACAGCCCCGACTCGGTGAACATCTTGGACAGGGCGAGGCCGCCACCGAACAGCAGGAGGACGTCCCACGGGATGCGCTCGGCCGTCTTCCAGTCGATAACGCGGATTCCTCGGCGCGCATCAACGGGAATGAGGAACATGAGTAGCGCCGCAGTCATACCGATGCCAGCGTCAGCAATGTTGAGGCTCGATCCGGTGATCTTCAAGATGATCGGAATGAACACCCAGGATAGTGCTGCAAGTAGGAAGATCACGCCGGTCATCTTTTCGCCGCGCGTCATCCTCCCCATCTTCTTCAGCTCGTCACCGATCAGCTCGCGACCGCCCGGAATCGTGTCCATTTCCGGCTTGAAAATGGTGGTTAGCAACAGCCAGCCGAGCGTCATGAACACCACGGATAGTGGCACGCCAACCAGCATCCACTGACCAAATCCGATGTGAATGTCGTGGATTTCCGATAGGTATGCAACCAGTAGCGCATTGGGCGGCGTACCAATCACGGTGCCCAGCGATCCAATAGATGCGGCGTACGCGATTGCGAGCATAAGCGCGGTAGAGAAGTTCTTCTGATTCTTGAATCCGCCCACGCGATCAGCCGTGAGCGTGAGGACGGACAGGCCAATCGGTAGCATCACAACTGCGGTAGCCGTGTTGGAAACCCACATTGACAAGAATCCGGTGGCGATCATGAAGCCAGCAATGAGGCGCTTAGGGCTGGTTCCAACCGTGCGCACAACCAGCAGGGCCAGGCGACGGTGAAGGTTCCAACGCTGCATGCCAAGAGCCAGAATGAAGCCGGACATGAACAAGAAGATTGTCGAAGAGGCATACGGAGCTGCGATGGCCTTGAAGTCGATGACCTGGAAGGTCGGGAACAGAACCAGCGGCACAAGCGCAGTGGCTGCCAGCGGGATCGCTTCGGTCATCCACCAAACACCCATCAGTACCGCACCCGCTGCGGTGAGTCTAAGCGAAGTGAGGCTGTAAACAGTTTCTCCGTCGGTAACGGTAGCGTTCACCAGGTCGGCTCCGCTCGATGGGAAAATTAGATAGACAATGCCGGCTAGAACAACACCTAGCAGGAGTCCGATCCAGCGACGCTTCCATTCAAGAGGAGATGGTGCTGAATCGAGAATCTCCTGAGGCATCCAAGAAGAGTTCTTCGTCTGGGAGCTCATGAGTATCTCCTTCGAGTACGTCTTTGCACTCGCGTGATTAGGACAGGGACCTGCTCGCATCCGGAGTCCCAGAACGCCTCATCTCACGATAAGGAGATTTACATCTCGCTTTTAGGGACTCTCGGGAACGAGTTATCGACAACGATACCCCTCGGGGTATACCAGTTCAACGATTCGAGCAAACGTTCAGGGCCACTGAAACGAATCCCGGACCGGCATCCGCACGCAGGATCTACGCCCCTTCGCGCAATAAAAAATCTCGCGACACAGCGGGGACTTTGTCGCGAGACTTCACTTGGCGGAGCTGGCGGGATTTGAACCCGCGAGGGGCGAACGCCCCAACCTCCTTAGCAGGGAGGCGCACTAGGCCACTATGCGACAGCTCCAGACTCAACCCATCTTAAAGGGTAGGGCGATGCGTTTCCAAACGAGCACCTACTTTTGACTGCAAAACTAGATTTTCGTTCGCAAATAATTTCTATTCGGGAATGTCACCCTCGTAGTCCACGGTAGCCACAAGCTTCCATTCGCCATCTACCAGCTCAAGCAGGGCCGAGTAGTATTCGGGATCCTGATTAGGCTTCGCCATCTTCACGACCACCATGGCAGTGGTTTCATCAATATCAGTCCATGTCTGCGGGTAGGGAACTAGAGTGGTGCCATCTGCAAACATATCCGCCAAATCAACGTCAAAATTTTGCGCCACCTCCGGCTCAATCATCGTCTCTGGCGCTTTGGGCAAATCTCGTAGATTATTGAGGGCTTTATCCGTGTCGGGTAGCTGAGAATCCGCAACTGGGGCGTAGCTATCAGGCGCTTCAGAATCGAGGGCCTCGCCCGCTGTGGTACCAGTTGTGCTCGATTCACTGGCAGACGGGTCTGTTTCCAACGTTGACGAGGTTAACGTCGTAGCATTTTCAACCTTTGCAGACGGATTACTTGACCGCACGGAGGCGATAACTAAGCCAACTATTACTATAAGCACTACCACAGCGCTTACAATCAACACCTTTTTTCGATTCACGCTAATCTCAACTCTTTCTAGACCTAGTTTTTGAACAATCTACAAGGCCGTTTGCCATCGTCACCCTATTGCGCCCCATCCGTTGCGTCCCATCTTCTAGCTTTCAAACCCCTGGCTTGATCAAACGCAACAACGATCGGACGCGAAAATGTTTCTGGCCCCAGCGGTGGATTTCGCGGGGCCAGAAACATTTTAAGTTAGCGACTACTCCCCATCCGCAACGAGTGAACCGTTTTCGATCACAGCGTGATTGATAACGTCAACGAGGGTGTTGGCAGTGTTGGTCTCTTTTAACAACGCTTCATGCCAGCATGGGGTGGAGGCCAGGGAAGCGGGGCGTTCCGAACCGGGCTTACCGATAGCCTCGATACGCTGGATCTTTTCTTTAGCGGACCACTTGGAAACCACGCCGTACTTACACACATTGTTCACTTGCTTATCAGCAGCGAAGGTAGCGGACTTTTGATCCACCAGGAGGTCACCCAGCGAAACGATGGGATCACTGGTCTTGCCAAACAGGCTGAAACCACCTAGCTGAATATCGCCAGACACTGCCGTGTAGTTCACGTTTTCGGGCATAGGAGCCAAATCCCGCAACTCCTGCGAACCGGTACGCAAAGCCTGTCCTCCCTCGCCACGGAAAGCGTTAAGCGCGGGGATCGGGGTGCACTTCACATTCGCCTCATACAGGCTGTTGCACACTCCAAGCGCATCCCAAACGAGTTTCGAAGGCACGCGTAGCGCACTGATCTTTGAAGTGGAAGCATTCTCAAATACCGTGCCGCCAAGCTCGGCATAGATTGAGCCGGTATTTGGAGTTCCGATGGTAAGTACCTGGCTTACCAAATCAGAAACCGGAGCGCCTGCCGAGGTATCATGCGACAGGGCTTCACGAATCGTCAAACCACCCATTGAGTGGCCCACCAAAACCACCTTGTTGCCATAGGCTTCAGCAAGACATTCGATACCTTTAGCTAGGTTAGGGCCAATGTACGGGTCAGTAACCCAGTGAGCGGCAACCTCGGAGTAATCAAAGGTGTACACTTGGGCGCCCGGAACCTGCTGAGCAATTCCGATCATTGAAGATTTAACGTCGGAATCCGCAAGGAGGACGCCTGCGTGACCATTTGCGGTGCGATCTACATACTTAGAAAAGTAACCGTCATGGTCATCATCGTGCTTGAAGTACGAAACCCAGCCATGAACGAGGACAACCGGGGTGGCATTTTTTGTACTCTGCGCCTTGATTGGCGAGCCATCAGGTTGCGTGTCTGAGTCAAGGAGCTGCGGATGGCCCACGTACCTGGAGCAAACATTCACATCCGGCTCTCGATTAACGTCCTGCTCTACAACAGGAGACTCGTCAGCGGCAGGTGCCGCAGATGGCGCTTCTTCCGCATAGGCGGGAACCGCAGCCCCAAATGCAAGGGCAAATACTGACAACGCAGCAGCGCTATAAGAAAGTGGTTTGAGTTTCACTATTATCTTTCCCCTTAGTCACATGCACAACCCTGTACACGTGCCAGCTCTAATAATTCGCCTTCGACAGCTTCGTCTCAGCGCGTTTTTAGGCTAACAAAGAGAATCTTCGATATGTCCAATCAATCCTCAATCGCACGTATGTGTACCTTAAGTCCTATACGATGGCACAAACGCTCAGGCAACAATAACCCGAAAAACGGACTATAAGCCGCCGCGCCGGTCTCCAGATAGGCGTTAAAGTCGCCGCGCTGGGGCATGCACTCTCGATCGCAGACCGCTTACAGGCAGACGCCGGGGTATAAACGAAACCCGCGCAATAGCGCGGGTTTCATGGCGGAGGGTAAGGGATTTGAACCCTTGGTGCCCGTGAGGACACAACGGTTTTCAAGACCGTCACCTTCGGCCGCTCGGTCAACCCTCCTGATGATTCCCTAGTGTAACCCGGTTTTACTTAAACCCTGAAACTTGCCATTTGCAAAGTGCACCACAGGCGCGGTTCCAAATTTTTGTCCACATTGCGGGCATCATGGAACCATGAGAGCAATCATCAGCGCCGCGGACCAAACCCACTTTGCAAACGCCACCGGCGTGACGCAGCTCAGCGACCGCCTTTCACTGATCCACATCGAGCCTCCAAGCCCCGCACCCAACCAGGTTCGCATCAAAGTGCTCACAACCGCAGTGAACCCCGCTGACGTGTTGCAATCAAAAGGCGCTTACCCCTCGCCGCGGGGCGCCAGCCGCGTCCTCGGCCTCGAATGCGCGGGAATCATCGACCAAGTTGGTAGCGAGGCCGCTTCCCTACCAGGGTGTTCATGGATTCATGAGGGCGTCGCTGCGTGCGCGCTTCTAGAGGGCGGAGGGTACGCCGACCACGCCGTTGTTGACGCTCGGCAAGTGTTGCCTATTCCCAAGCTACCCGCCTCCACAACCGCCACCATACGAGCCGAGATTAACCAGGCAAACGCCAATCCGGACATGCAAGAGTCCTCTCACCCAGCACCCGCGAGCGCCCCAGATCTTGGCACACTCGTAGCAACAATGGGCCTGGTGGAATCGGCGGCGGCCTCGTGGATGATCTTGGAAAACATTGGCAAGCTTGCGTCAAACCCTGGCCGGTCCGTTCTTATCCACGGAGCATCAGGCGGAGTCGGTTCCATCGCTGTGCAGCTAGCCAACTCGATGGGCAACACTGTGTACGCCACCGCGGGAACGCCCGAGCGGTGCGAGCTCGTGCAAGACCTTGGCGCCAACAAGTGTTTTGACTACCACGACGCGTGGCTTGAGCAGCTTAATGAGCTTCAACCAGACGGCGTGGACGTCATCATGGATGTACTTGGAGCGGGCGGCCTGAGCACCAATTTGAAAGCTCTCGCGCGCTACGGACACATCGCTGTTCTTGGCCTGCTCCAAGGGGCGAAAGCCGAGCTAAACCTGGGCTACCTCCTCGCCAAGAACGCCTCTATCACCGCGCAAACCCTGCGCTCCCAAACACAAAAGCGCAAGATCGAGATCCTTCAACAACTGCGCGAGCACGTGTGGCCAGCTGTTGAAGCGGGCCAGATCAAGCCGGTCATAGGAGCGATCTACCCACTCGAAGAAATCGCCGCCGCCCACAAAGCGATTGCTGGGCGCGGTAGCTCCCCTTTCGGAAAGATCGTAATCACCCTCTAGCAAAACCCGGCTAACCTTCCGCGCAGCCCGCGAGCAGAAAAGTGGTGGCCGCCCGGATTCCCAGATGACCACCACTCATTTGCCTACCTAATCATTCTTCAGCGTCACGACGCTTAAATAGGTTGAAACCCTTGCGATCCTTTGGCGGCTCCTGCGGATGATCGAGCAATCCGCGCGAAAGTGCGGACGCAAACGGCGGCCACAACGGCAACCTCGGAATCAGCAAAGCCTGCACGGCGTGATAGTTATCCGGCAAGCCCGGCAAGCTGGACTCCACAACATCATTATTCTCATCAAGCTCGCGCCTAAACTGACCCGGCTCCTCAATAACGAACTCTTCAATGAAGTCCAACCACGAGCGGTAACAGTGGTCGTAATGCTCCACCTCACCCAAGCTGGCACCGTCATCAAGATGAGCACGGCGCAAAGCCACCGTTGCGGCAATACCCTCCGCAGCCACCCAGTACATGTGGTTCGTAGACACCGGGTTGCCTTCAAAATCAACCGTGTACACAAACCCCGGCTTGCCGTTACGGCGCCATCCGTCAACGCGAGTGCGCTCAAACATCTCGCGCGCAAACTCCAGCAACCAATCCGGGCTTTGCCTACCCAGCGTGCGGTTAGCGGCACGAACATGCAACGCCAACCTGGACCACTCAAACTGGTGTCCAATCACTACGCCGTACGGCACTGACTTATCCAGACGTGAATGACCGTAATGCTCACGCATGGCACGCCAGTTCTCGTCGTAATGCTCGCCAATGCGCCAATCATTTCGACCGGCCTCTTCGTAAACAAACTTCAGGATTGAAGTGGCGCGGTCAATCCAAATCGGATCATTCATAACTTCTGCAACCGCGAGGTAGGCCTCGGTGGTGTGCAAGTTCGAATCCATACCGTAGTACTTCGCAACCTCAGAATAGTCACGCGAATACCGGTGGCGAACACGGTCTACGCTCTCATCCCACCAGTGCGCCTCTTGATCACGAATAACTTCCAGTAGCAGATCATGCGCTCCCGGACGGTTTGCCGCCACGCCCGAAGCCGCAGCCAACATCATGAATGAGTTCGCATACTGGGACTTCGACTCCAGCGCCTCTTCACACGGAATTCCGTTTCCATCCGCATCAAGCTCATGCTTAATGGCCGGATACCAACCACCGTGCTCCGGGTCAACAAAATACTTTCGCAAACACTTAATACCGTGATCCGCATACTTACGAGAACCGGGCAAGCCCATGAGGGTTGCAAGACAAAACACGTGCGTCAAACGCCCCGTCATTGCAAGATCAACCGGCTGAGACGTATCAATCTCGCCCTCGGATGTGACAAAACCAAAGCCAGTCTCAACCATTGCCTTACGGCCCACACAGATCAAGGCCTGCATCTGGTGGCTCAGCCAGCGGTTATGTTCAACAGACTCTATCCAACCCAAGTGAATCCCCCTGGTTTTAAAGAAGCAACATTGCTAACTCTTTGAGGTTACCCTGTCTGCGCCTAAGTTAATTCGCAAAGAGAATTTAAGTTCAAAATGAAAACCGGCCCCAACATCACCTAAATGAGACGAGGCTCACATTTTATTTCCAAATTTTCAGGAAACTCTAAGATTCATTTCAACCTACGCACAGATTCAAAACCTACTGTTAGAAATAACTTCGACGGATCGGCTAAACCGACTGGTTGAAGGGTTCGAGATTTCATGGACTTTCCAGAGGCTAAGAAACTCGCACTGTGTTGATGGGATAGTTTAGAGCCCCGAGCAAAAGCTCGGGGCTCTAAGCATGTCCGCCACTTTCAGGGCACCTACACCCGCTATCCCTTCACGGATCCGGCCATCAGGCCGCGCACGAAGTAGCGTTGCAGAGTTAGGAACACTGCCAGCGGAATAATCATTGAAACGAACGCGCCTGCAGTCAGCAAGTGCCAGTCTTGACCACGCGAGCCAGCCATGGAAGCCAAGCGCGCAGTCAGCGGCTGGGTCAGCTCCATGCCACCCGAGAAAGTCAAACCAACCAGCAGGTCATTCCACACCCACAGGAACTGGAAAATCGCGAATGACGCGATCGCCGGAACCATCAGGGGAAGCATGACCGACACGAATGTTTTCACGTGCCCCGCTCCATCAACCTGTGCAGCCTCCACGAGTTCCTTAGGAACTTCAGCCATGAAGTTGTGCAACAAGAAGATAGCTAGAGGCAGGGCGAAAATAGTGTGCGCCACCCAGATCGATAAGAACGGGAAAGCACTCGCAACCGCAGTTCCAGAAAACACGCGCAAAAGCGGAATCAGCGCCATTTGCAGCGGCACAATCTGCAGGGCAAACACAATCACAAAAACCGTGTCACGCCCCTTCCACTTAAGCACCGAGAAAGCGTACGCCGCCATCGTCGCAAACAACAGTGGCGCTAGAGTGGCCGGAACCGTAATTACCAGGGAGTTAATGAAATATGAGGCGAGATCACCCTGCGATTTCGCTCCATACAACACCGTCTGGTAGTTCTCCAGCGTGAAATCCGGGTTAGCAAAGAATGTCCACCACCCCGAACTCTTAATCTGGGCTTCTGGCCGGAACGAGGTTATGAACAAGCCAAACGTTGGAATCGTCCAAAAGACTGCGATCAGTACCGCAACAAACGATCCAAACCTACCCGAGAGGGCGCGTTTTGCCTCCGCAGAAGCAGTCTTACGTTCGCCTCGCACCGGCTTCTTCACTTCCAGGGCGGCAGGATTTTGCGCAACATCTACAGAGCTAGGCACCACGCACCTCCTTGTTGATCAGCATTTGCCGCACGTTGTAAAGAACAATCGGAATAACAAGCACGAAAATGGCAACCGCCATCGCCGAACCGTACCCATTGTTGCCGTACGTAAACGACTGGTCATACATCATGTTCGCCAGCACCTGCGTGCCAAACTTCGCACCCGTCATCGTCTGCGTAATATCGAAGATCTTCAAGGTTGCGATCGTGATAGTTGTCAGCACCACCACGAGGGTTGGGCGAATCGACGGGACCGTGATGTTCCTAAACATCTGCCACCGGCTCACGCCGTCAAGCATTGCAGCCTCGACAATGTCATGCGGAATCGCCTTGATAGCTGCGGACAGCAACACCATTGCGAAACCAGCCTGAATCCAAATCATCACGATCAACAAGAAGATCGTGTTCAAAGGTGAATCCTGCAAGAAACGCACGGGCTCGCCGCCGAGCCCCACGATGATCGCGTTTAGCAAGCCGCGCTGAGTTTGAGAAGCACCACGGTATTCGTAAACGAATTTCCAAATGATGCCCGCACCCACGAACGAGATAGCCATGGGCATAAACAACAGCGACTTCGCTAGCTTTTCAAAACGCTTGCCATCAATAAGGATCGCATACAGCAAACCGACAACAGTGGAAATGATTGGAACGAGAAGCACCCACAAGAACGTATTGATGAACGCCTGTTTAGAGTCAGTGGCCGTGAACAACCACGCGTAGTTATCAAAGCCCACAAACTGCGTTGAACGCCTATCCATGAACGACATGAGAATCGTTCGAATAGCCGGATAAATGAGGCCGAGTGCCAACAGCAGCAGACCGGGACCGAGGAACACTGCCACACTTGCAATCGTGCGCCCGCGCCCCTTCATCCTGTCTGCCAGTGACGCCAAACCTAGCAGCACCAGCACCACAACTGCCAGCAAGATGACCGCAAAGATCATCTGGCCAATCTTTGTATTTAGAAAGTAGTCCATTGATCCTCCAAAAGCGGGACGTAACTAGTACGCCCCGCTCTTGAAAATCAGATGCTCAGCACCTGTTACTTAGTTGGCCAAGAGGCTTCGATTTCGCCAAGGACGGTCGGAATGTCCTTCTCGCCATTCAGCCACTGAGTCATTGCAGTCCAGAAGGAGCCTGCACCAACCTCGGAAGGCATCAGGTCAGAGCCATCGAAACGAGCCACCGCGTCCTTATCCTGCAACAGCTCCATTGCAAGACGCAGAATGTCAGACGTTGCGAGCGACGGGTCAACACCCTTGTTTGCGGAGGTCACGCCACCGATCTCAACACGAGTATTTGCCCACAGGCTCGAGGACATGTAGGCCTGGACAGCCTTCGTTGCATCGCGGTCATTGAACGCACCAACAAACTCGCCACCGGTCAAAAGCGGCTTCTCATCAGCAGTCATGCCCGGTAGGTAGAAAGCGAATACGTCGCCATTTTCAGAAACATCGGTGCCTTCCGGCCACTGTGCCTCGTAGAACGAAGCCATGCGGTACATGTAGCACTGGCCCTCAAGGATCGGCAGACCGCCATCATTGAACGAGGTCGTAGCGATCGAACGAGCGTCACCAATACCACCGTTTACATAGCGGTCATCGCGCAGAATTTTGCCAACCTCTTCGGTTGCCTTCTCGATAGCCGGATCGTTAAACGCAATGTCGTGCGCAACCCACTTGTCGTAAGCATCAGCACCTGCCGAGCGCAGAACTAGATCCTCAACCCAGTCGGTTGCCGGCCAGCCGGTAGCGCCACCGGACTCAATGCCTGCACACCAGGGCTTCACATCCTCGCCCTCGTGATCCTTGGCGATCTTTTCAGTCAGATCAAGGAGCTCCTGCCAAGTCTGCGGAACCTCGTAGCCACCCTCCTTGAACATGGACGGCGAATACCACACGAAAGACTTCACAGAAGCCATCAGCGGTGCGGCGTAGAACTTGCCATCAACCGTGCCGTAGGCCTTCCAATCTTCAGACCAGCCCTCGTCAACGTTCTTCTCTACCTCTGCAGGAGCCGCAATTACGTGACCATCCTTGATCATGCGCTCCAACAGGCCTGGCTGCGGGAAGATCGCTAGGTCAGGAGCATTACCGCCCTCAACCTGGACGACAACTTGGGATTCAAACTCTCCAACACCGTTGTGCTGAACATCAATGCCCGTGCACTCGGTGAACTTATCAAACGTCTGCTGAAGCTGATCGGCCTCAACCTCACGAATGGACGAGAATAGCGAAACGGATTCGCCATCGAAGTGGCCGTACTCCTCAAACGCGGAGCAATCGGTATCTCCACCAGCTTCGCCAGAAGAACCGCCGCCGCTGATGTCGCCGCCCCCACCACATGCGGACAGCAACATTGCTGTGGCCGCTGCGCCGGCTGCAAGAACGCTCCATCGAGTTCTCTTCGTCGAAATCATGCGCGATGAACGCATTTAAACCTCCAGTGTTAATCAATTGGGACTGACAAACCGCGACCTCGCACGCGATACGAAATCGTATACGCTTGTCTAAGACCTGCTTCCCAGGCCGTCCATGCATATAACCAAACGCGATAAATGTGACCTGTGCAACCACTTTGGTTCACGAACGTGCATATGTGACCATTTTGTAACCAATAGCCGCGCATTATTGCGCGAATTGCGAAACACAGGCCCCTTCTAGTGGCCCACCTCAGTTGATAGAGGTTCTTCTAAGTATCGCTTCCATAACCGCTGCCGCCCCGTCATAGTCAACCGGGCCGGTAACCGCGTTAGCGCACTGCCTTACCTGCTCGACAGCCCCGCCCATCGCCACCGAATGATGCGCCCACCGCAACATCGCCATGTCGTTCGTGCCATCACCAACCGCAACACTGCCAGTTAGCGGTACCCCCAACTCAGCGCGCAACCACTCAAGACTGCCCGCCTTGGTTGTATCCGGCGCATTCACATCCATCCACGCCGTCCAGCCAATTGCGTAGCTCAGGTTCGACATATCCAGCTCGTTTACGCGCGCCTCGAAATCCTCAACACTCATTCCCGGCATGCGCACAACCAGCTTCGTAACCGGCTTCGACTTCAACCCTTCCAGATCATCAATCCGGAAATCCTCAATGAGCTCCCGCGGCGGAAACACGCGCGAAACCCGGTAGTAGGGCGAGTCATCCTCAACCGCTAAAATCGCCCCCGGCAAATGCTGTGCCACTTGGCCAATCAGCGGGCCCGGATCAAAGTAGCGCTTCGACACCACCTCGTGCTGGCCATCCACAATACGCAAAACGATCGCGCCATTCGACGCCACTGCCCAGCCGTCGTGAATCCCCACCTCGCGAAGCACTGGCAAAGTGGCACCAACACCACGACCCGTTGCAATCACAACGTTCGCGCCCGCGCTCTGCAGGCGTTCAATGGTGTCCACAACCGCCTTGGAGGCCCCATCAGCAGTGAGCAAGGTGCCATCAATATCAAGCGCAACCAGCAAGCTGGGTCCGGTCTCTTGCAAAGAATCTGGGAGGGCGGCGCTTGCCTGAGCAACTAAATCCTCAAACGGGATCGGCGCCAACGTTGTTGGCGGAGGTGTGAGGAGCGACTTAACCAACTACAGGCTCCAGCTTCTGCCTACCTCCCAAGTACGGACGCAAAGCCTGCGGAACCGTGACTGAACCATCCTCATTCTGATGATTTTCCAAAATCGCAACAATCCAACGCGTGGTTGCCAACGTACCGTTAATCGTCGCCACGGTCTGCGTGCCCGACTCGGTACGCTCACGAATATTCAAACGACGTGCCTGGAACGTGGTGCAGTTAGACGTCGATGTCACTTCCATCCACCGACTTTGCGTTGGCAGCCACGCCTCACAGTCAAACTTGCGAGCAGCGGAAGTGCCCAGATCACCAGCCGCCGTATCGATCACGCGGTAAGGAAGCTCAACCTTTGCCAGCATCTGCTCTTCCCACGCGAGGAAACGAGCGTGCTCCGCTTCTGCCTCATCCGCGGTGACAAACGAGAACATCTCCGCCTTATTGAACTGGTGCACGCGGATAATGCCGCGCGTATCCTTGCCGGCCGAACCGGCCTCACGGCGATAACACGTGGACCAACCCAGGTAGCGCTTCGGAGAATCCACATCAATGATCTCGTCCTTGTGGTAGCCCGCGAGCGCCACCTCGGACGTACCCGTAAGGTACAGGTCATCGGCAGGCAGGTAGTAGATCTCGTCCGAATGCTCGTTCAAGAAACCCGTGCCGCCCATGATCTCTGGCGTGACCAGCGTGGGCGTCATCATCGGAGTGAAACCAGCCTCAACCGCCTGATCCATTGCCATGCGCAAAAGAGCCAGCTCCAACTGCGCTCCCACGCCCGTCATGTAGTAAAAACGAGCGCCCGAAACCTTCGCGCCGCGCTTCATATCAATCGCGCGCAGGCCCTCAGCAATCTCCAAATGATCCTTCGGCTCAAAGCCCTCAGCAGCGAAATCACGCGGCTCCCCGCCCTCAAAACGCAAAACCTCAAACGACTCTTCGCCACCCGCAGGAACGCCCGGAATCACAATGTTTGGCATAGACCAGACCAGACGTTCAGCCTTCTCGCGAGCCTCGTTGGCTTGCGCCTCCAGCGACTTCACCGAAGCGGCAAGCTCCTTCGCATGCGCCAAAACCTTCTCGCGATCCTCAGCAGAAGCCTTACCAATAGAACGAGACACAGACTTCTGCTCCGCACGCGCAGCCTCAAAATCATGAAGCGCAACGCGACGAGCCTCATCGGCCTTCAAAATTTCATCAACAAGACTCGGATCACCACCGCGCGCAATCTGCGAATCGCGAGCCGGCTGCGGATCTTCCCTAAGAGCTTTAAGATCAATCATGCTCCAAGCCTACCGCGGCATTTCAACACGGTCACATGGCCGTCCGTTTTCCAGGATCCACATCCCAACAACAAAAACCACCCGATTTGCAGATCCGGTAATGTTTACCTTGACACTTTTCGATCGGAGGTAGGAGTCATGGCCCCTAAAACTCAAACTCCGTATGTCATCTACAACCCCGCAAAAGTTGCCAAAGTGCACACCCTGCGAAAAATGGTTACCATCGCGGCCACACAAGCAGGACTAAACGAGCCCGTGTGGATTCAAACCACCGAGGAACAACCCGGAACCCTACAAGCCACCCAGGCTGTGGCAGATGGAGCCGACCTCGTGCTTGCCGCCGGCGGAGATGGCACAGTTCGTGCAGTAGCCGCCGGCCTCGCCGGCACCGGCACACCCATGGCGATACTGCCCTACGGCACCGGCAACCTCCTCTCCCGCAACCTGCACGTTCCCGCCGACAACATCCAAGAAGCCATCGACATCGCTTTCTTCGGCCTCGAAAATGAAATCGACATTGCGTGGATGAAAGTGAACGGCTTCGAAGGCGAACCCGAGATACCTCCCGAAGGCACGTACATCACCACGCAGCACAAAGAACTCCTCGAACAGCGCGGATTTAATCCACCCAGCGAAGACGAATACGCTTTCATCGTCATCGCCGGACAGGGCTGGGACGGACGCATGATGTCCGAGACCAACTCCAACCTCAAAAGCCGCGTGGGCTGGGGCGCCTACGTAGTTGCCGGAGCCAAAGCCCTCACCGCTCCAAGAATGAGGACCTTCCTAGAGCTCGACGCGGGCCGCAAGTACGTGATCAACAGCCGCTCTATCCTATTCGCGAACTGCTCATCCCTAATGCTTGGCGTAGTCCTTGCGCCCGACGCGAAACTCAACGACGGCATGCTTGACGTGGCAACACTCGAAACCAGCGACGGCCTTGTAGGCTGGGCCGACCTATTCACCAAAATCGCCGCGCAGGGAGTGGGCATAAAAAACGACGTCCTCCCAGGCACATCCGCCCGGCTAGACTTCATTCAAGCTGCCACCGCTCACAGCCTCGTCAAAGACGCCCACCCCATTCAAGTGGACGGCGACCCGCTTGGCAACGCGCGAGAAATGCGCGTGCGCGTAGACCACAAAGCTCTTAGAATCCGACACGGATAACAAATTTTCGAACGTCCAAAATCTCTTAAACGATGCGAGGAATCATGGCCAACGAAAACCCAAACAACCCTTGGCAATCACCTAACTCGCCCGGAAACAACCAGCCCGGATCAGACCCCGCCCGCCAACCCGAAACCGAAACTCCACAGCAGGGGGCACCGGAGCATGGCACGCCCGGGTACGGAACACCCGGGTACGGAACACCCGCACACGAGGCGCCCGGGTACGCGGCACCAGGGTATGGCGCCCCAGGCTACGGCCAACCAAACCAGGGTTACGGGCCCGGCTATGCGCCAGCCCCATACCGACAGCCCCTAATCAAGCCCGGCACCATGATTCTGCGTCCCCAAACCGCCTCGGAAATCGTCTCCACCTCATTTGGCACGTTCCGCTTCAACGCGCGCACAACCTTCGCGATCAGTTCCATCATTGCGCTGCTCGTATTCGTCCTCGAATACCTCGTGCAATCCACCATCACCGATCTGGATCTGCTAACCACACAGAGCACCTGGGAAATCATCACCAACTACACCAGCTTCTCTGCCCAAGGCCTTGCAGGCATCATTTTGCTACTCGGGGCAGCGCCCCTCATCTTCGTAGCGATGGAAGGCGTACTCGGCCGCAAAATCAGCGCGCAACAAGCCGTTGAACTCACGCGCGGAAACCGCGGTAGCTACATCCTCCTCGCCCTATTAACATTCCTGATCCCACCACTAATCACAGCCATATCAATCGGTATTCCACTCCTCTTCATCGATCCCGGACTCTCCTCCCTAGTTTTGTTCCTCGGTATCTCAGTGGTGCTACAAATAGCGTTCTACCTGATCGCCATTCGCTTCATGTTCGCGTTCCCCATCATCCTCGTCGAAGGCCAAAAAATGAGGTCCGCACTATCGCGGTCTTGGAAGCTCACACGCGAGCGTTTCTGGCCGCTACTCGGCACTTCCCTACTTATGGGTCTGGCCCTGCTGGCAATCACCATCGCATTCAGCGTGTTCTTCGGCGTGATTAGCGGGCTGGTCATAGTTTTCGAATCTACAAAACTACTGGCCCTAGTAACCTCTATTTCCACCGCGCTAATCTACCTTCTGGTCGCGCCCCTCACCGTCTACGCTCTCACCCTCATGTACGTAGACACGCGCATTCGCAAAGAAGGTTACGACATCGAACTAGCCCGCAGCGGACAGGCAGAGGCTCTCTAACTTGAACACACTCGCGGCGCACGTAGCTCTCGCCCTCGAACCCACACCGGACGAGGCGCGCGAGCTTCTGCGCCGTGAACTCAGCAAGAGCGAATACCTGGAAGGCCGCGGACTGCAAAGCATCCTCGACTGGCTCCTTCAAAAAATCGGAACAACCGTATTCCGCACCGCAGAAGGCACCTTCAACTGGATGCTTCTTGCAATCATCGCAGTGGTCATCATTGCCCTCATCATCGGCGTTTACGCCAGAGTTGGACGCGAACAAAAGACAATCAGCGCGGCCCAGGAGCTCACCTCCCTAAGCGCCGACGAGCACCGCCGCCGCGCCCTCGACCTCAAAAACACGGACCCCACCGAAGCCCTCAAAGCGGGGTTCCGCGCCATCATCGTTCGACTCGACAAAACTGCGGCCACCGCCGCACCTGGACGCACCACAGGCGACATCACCCGCCTCATCGCCCACGAATATCCCGACCTCAAAAGCGACATTTATCGTTGCGCATCCAAATTCGACGTCGCCACCTACCGGCTCGAAACCGTTGGCACCGTCACCACACAAGACGTAGAGGCCATGCTCGCCCTCGACAACGAAATCCAAAAACGCCTAAGTACGCAGGTGAGCGCATGAACGCAACCGCGCGCGGAATGACGCTCAAAACTTTCAGCAAAACTTGGCTACCGCTGATCCTGATATTCATCCTGCTAGTGCTCGTCATCACCGTCAAGGGGATTAACACGCAGGACGAATATAGGGACTACGAACCCGAATCCCCGGGGCGAAGCGGCACCAAAGCCGTCATCGAGGTGCTTAAACAGCAGGGAATACAAACCAAAATCGCCTACAAAGACAGCGACATCGGCGCCGTCGATCGCGACACCACGCTCGTGTTACTAGATGATGGCCTGGACTGGTTTGACATTACCGACAGCCTCAAAACCAAAGCACAGCAGGCCGGGCGCGTAATCCTATTTGGCGTGCAAGACTACCGCCTCAAAGAATTTGGCCTCGACATTGACAGCTACACCAACGGCGTCGCGATGCCCGGCGTCAACGAAAACAGTAGCGCGTGCCTGCCCTACATCGGCAAAGCTAAGAACGCCTCGGTCACCATCGTACGTGAGCACCAAACCCCCGGTGTTATTCAGTGCTTCCGCACCGATAACGGTAGCCTCCTCAGCATTTGGCCCGCCGAAGACGGCCCGGAATACATCCTCGTCTCGGACCCCGCAGCGTTTACCAACGCCAACGTGCAAAACCTCGACAATGCCGCGCTTGCCCTCACTCTTTACGGGGCCAACCCCAAAGCCATATTCCACTACGAGCGGCCAAACATCCAGCAGCAGTCACCGGCAAACGCACCATTGTGGCAACTCCTGCCTCCGTGGGTGTTCTGGGCGGGCATGACACTGCTATTCGCTGCCCTCGCTCTCATGATTGCCAAAGGTAGGCGGCTCGGCCCGCTCGCCCGTGAACCGCTACCGGTCATCATTAGCGCCAGCGAAATTGAAGAGGCGCGCGCCAGCCTCGCCCGTGAAGGCAAACACGCCAGCTGGGCCATGTCACTCATCCAATCGCGTGCCCGCCGCAAACTACGCCGAGCCCTCTACCTGCCTAATCGGGCCAGCGAAGAGGAACTCGCCAACACTCTGGCCGCCAAATTCAACACGCCAACCAGCGAACTACACACACTGTTGTACGACGCGAACGTTTTAAACGAAAAAGAACTTACCCAGCGATCACATAAGATTGACCAGCTCATTCAGGAGGTTTCATGACCGAGCAAGATGCAAGGGAAGCCCTACTGCGCGTGCGCGCAGAAGTTGCCAAAGCCGTTGTCGGATCCGACGGCGCTGTAGCCGGCCTCGTCATTGGCCTCCTCACGCGCGGACACGTGCTCCTCGAAGGCGTGCCAGGAACCGCTAAAACCCTCCTCGTGCGCGCACTAGCTAAGTCGCTATCCATCGACACCAAACGCGTGCAGTTCACCCCCGACCTCATGCCCGGCGACCTCACTGGATCGCTGCTATACGACCGCGAGACGTCACAGTTCAAGTTCCGCGAAGGCCCCGTCTTCACCAACCTACTACTCGCTGACGAAATCAACCGCACGCCTCCAAAAACCCAGGCAGCACTGCTTGAAGCCATGGCGGAACGCCAAGTGTCGGTTGACGGCGAATCGAAACCGTTGCCTTCCCCGTTCATGGTTGCAGCCACGCAGAACCCCATCGAGTACGAGGGCACCTATCCACTTCCCGAAGCTCAGCTGGACCGCTTCATGTTGAAAGTCCAGGTGAACCTACCCAGTTATGAGGAAGAAACCGAGATCCTTAACCGTCACGTGAACGGATTTGACGCCTCGGACCTAGACGCCGCCGGCATAACACCCGTTGCATCCGCCTCCGATATCGAGGCTGCAACCCGAGCCGTGGCCGCCGTCGAAGTGCACCCCCAGGTAGAGAAGTACATCGTGGACATTGCGCGGGCAACGCGCGTGGCCCCCTCCCTCTCGCTCGGCTTATCCCCGCGCGGCGCCATCGCGCTCCTAGCTACCTCGAGGGCCTGGGCGTGGTTGTCCGGACGAGACTTCGTCACCCCGGATGATGTCAAGCAGATGGCCCCCGCAACCATTACACATAGGCTCATGCTTCGCCCTGAAGCCGAACTGGAAGGCGTTGAGGCGGCCTCCGTCCTACAAACTGTCATGGACTCAATCGCGGTACCACGATGACAGTTTCCAGCAGAGTTGCGGCATTAGTTGCGATCGGGATCATCCCGATCGTGCTTTCGCCCACCCCTGGAACCCTCGCAACGTGGTTACTGTTCGTCATCGTCCTGACACTCGTTGACGCGATTTTAGCTCCCTCACCGCGCAAACTTCAGATAACCAGACAAGCACCTGAAACAGTTCGTGCTAATGAACGCTCCGTCTCGGTTATCCACGTGGGAGGAGCGAAGCGGACGATGCGCGGGGTTCTGCGTGATGCGTGGCAGCCCAGCGCCGGAGCTACGGCAAACCGCCACAAGTTCAAGCTCTCCCCCGGCCAGTTCGAGGATTTCTCTACCGCTTTGCTTCCTACCCGGCGAGGCATCCTGAAAGCTGACGCGGTTACCGTACGTTCGTGGGGCCCTCTCGGCCTCGCTGCTATTCAAACTACGTTTGACCTGCCGGGCACAATCCGCGTACTCCCAGAGTTCCCATCGAAGCAGCTTCTGCCTGGTGCCCTAGCAAAACTGCAGCAAATGACCGGACAAATTCTTGCGCGTGCGCGCGGTCAGGGCACCGAGTTTGATTCCCTGCGCGAATGGGTGGATGGCGACGACCAGCGCTCCATTGATTGGCGCGCAACCGCACGTTCAAAGGACGTTATTGTTCGCACGTGGAGGCCGGAGCGTGACCGCCACATTGTGATGGTTATTGACACTTCGCGTATGAGCGCGCAGCGGCTGGGCAACCAAACTCGCCTCGACGTGAATCTAGATGCCGCTCTTCTGCTAAGCGCTGTGACTGCAAAAGCTGGAGATTCGATCAGTATGATAGCTGCCGATGCGGCCATTAGGGCGCAAGTGATTCGCCCGTCTCGCACAACCGTGCTGGGCGAGCTTTCATCCGCAATGGCACCTCTTGACCCTGCTTTAGTTGAAGCGAACTGGGCTCAGATTGCTGGGAAACTAACGGATTTCGGCAACAAGATGTCGCTTGTGGTTCTATTCACCGCCCTTGACGTGACCGTGCTGGAAGAATCTTTACTGCCCGCGTTGTTGAACCTTGCGAAGCACACGCGCGTAGTGATTGCGAACGCCTCCGACCCGCAACTTCACAAAGCAGAAGAGGAAGTTAACATCGAGGACCCGTACTTTGTGGCCGCCACAGAGTTTTCGCGCGCCGAGCGGGAAAAGGCTGCCCAAGCCCTCGCCTCTGCAGGCATCACTGTGGTTGAGGCCCCGCCCTCGAAACTGTCCATGGCGGTTGTGGATCACTACTTGAATTTGAAGTCGCGCGGCCTGCTGTAGCCACACGCTTCGGATTATTCGACCGCTACTTGTTCGGGCAGTTTCAAACTTGATTCGGCCAAGTCTTGTTTCTTTTTCCCAAGGACGAGAGCGTAGATGAGGAACGCGACCCAGATGAGCACTCCGAATCCTACCTGCACCTGCCAAGGTGCTTTCGAGGCGGTGACGAAGCCTTCGGTGAAGCCGGAGATAAAGAGAGTGAGCAGGAGGCCAAAAAGCACGTGAATGGCCTGATGTCCGGTGCGGACGAAGGATTCGAGGCGGGTGCGCGAGCCGGGTTGGATGATGGCCCAGAAAAGGCCCAGGCCGGTGCCGGCAGATACGAATATAGCGGTCAGTTCTAGCAGGCCGTGAGGCAGGATCAGCGTCCAGAAAGTGGTGCCGTACCCGTGGAACGTCATTAGCGCTCCCGCAATGGCGACGCTTGCCATATTGCTGATAAGTATTTGCACGGCTCCAATCACGGTGATTCCGTACGCAAGTGTTAATGCAGCAACGTACCAGTTGTTTGACCACACCAGCATCGTGAAGTCCGCGTCAGGATCCTTCGTGTAGTACTTTTCGAAGTCTTCTTGAACGTATTGCAGGATTGATGAGGATGATCCAAGTTGCTCATGTAGTTCGGGGTGCGCGTAGATCCACCAGCCGACGGCAAGGGCAAAGAGGATGGAGAGGACGCCGGCGCTGATCCACCAGGCGCGAAACCGGTAGAGAGCGGCTGGGTAAGTGGTTGTGAAGAATTCGGCGATAGAGGTGAGGACGCGCCGATTTTTGCCGGCCATTTTGCCGCGAGCGCGAATGAGGAGGGCGGAGAGCTCTTTGACGAGTTGAGGGTCGGGCGCTCCTGTCCGAATCATGGACAGGTGTGTGGACGTGCTGCGGTAAAGGTCAATGAGTTCGCGAGCTTCGTCTGAGGTTAATACGGTCTTGTTTGCAAGCACTGTGAGCCTGGCCCAAGTACTTTTGTTTGCACTGACGAATGCGTCCAAATCCATGCGCCAAGATTACTAGAAGGTATCGTTTGTGTCATGGATAGTCAGGCGACGACGGTTATAACTGGTGAGGGAGTGGCGCTGGACGTGGTGCCTGCGGGCATTGGCTTGCGCATGTTGTCAGCCCTGATAGATGTGGGATTGTCGGTTGCCATTTTGATTTGGGTGGCGGTCGCCCAGTTTAATTATTTGTTTTCTAATGCCAGCGCCGCACAGGAAGCACTGTTCATTTTGTTAGTTGTTTTCGCGGTGTTCGTGGCTCCGGTTTTGATTGAGACGGCTACGGGCGGAAAGTCTGTGGGCCGTTTTGTGGTTGGCACCAGGGTTGTGCGCTCGGATTTACGTCGCGTTGGTATGCAGCAGGCGGCGATTCGGGCGATGGTCGGCCTGGTTGAGATTTGGGCAACGATGGGTGGTCTTGCCGCGGCCGCCGCGCTGATTGACCCAAAGAATCGTCGTTTGGGTGATTTAGCTGCGGGCACTGTGGTGATTAAGGAGCGGGTTGGCGCGCGTGCGGTTGAGGCTGCGAGTAAGCGTGCTGACGCGATTGTTCAAGCGCATGAGGCTCCCGCTACCCCCTCGTGGATTCAAAGTGCGGATTTGCGCAGGTTGCCCCCGGAGCTGGCGCGTAATGCTCGCTCGTTGTTGATGCGCGGCGCGCAGTTTGATGAGCAGGCCCGCGTCAGGCTGCTGGCGGGTATCGCGAGCGAGCTTCGCGAGTATGTTTTTCCGGGCCCGCCACCGGGGGTTGGTGACGAGGAGTTTATTGCCGCCGTACTGGCGGAGCGTACTCGCCGTGAGGCCGCCCGCCTGGAGCGTAATCGCAGGCTGGCAAGCTCTTTTTTGCGCGTCTAGTTGTTGGTACCGTTCATCAGGCCGGCTATCCACGCCCGCGCATTTACAAAGTCTTCGTCTTTGGTTCCGGTTTTAATGGTTGGGCGCTGTCCATCAACGCGCGGGTAGGATCCGATGAAGCGTACTTGCGGGCAGGTGCGATGCAGGCCGATGAGGGCGGCGGCTACGCGTTCTTCACTGATGTGGCCTTCGATGTCGATGGAGAATTCGTAGGAGCCGAGGGGCCCTCCGGCTGGTCGTGATTCGATGCGCGAGAGGTTGACGCCACGCGCTGCGAACTGTTCGAGCATTGAGAGCAGGGCTCCGGCTTCGTTGTCGGATAGGCGCACTTGCACGGTGGTTTTGTCGGCGCCGGTGGCGGGAGGAACGTTGCCGAGGGGCGCAACCAGGACGAAGCGCGTTACTGCGCCCCGATTGTCTGCGACGTTGGAGTGAAGGGCGCGCAGGCCGTATCGTTCAACGGAGGTTTTGGCGCATAGTGCGGCGTCAAAGCCCGGGTTTTCTTCTTCGGCGATGAGGCGCGCGGCTGCTGCCGTGGAGGTGGCGGGCACGTGCACGGCATCGGGGTAGTTGGCGGCTACCCATTTGCGGCATTGCGCCCACGCGTGGGGGTGTGTGCCGATGCGTTGGATGTTGGGGGTGCTTCCATAAGCGGCAGGTTTGATGGCGAGTTCGAAGGATACTTCGACTACCATTTCGGCTTCGATTACGAGGGGAGATCCGTGTGAGAGCGAGTCGATGGTTGCGTTGACTCCACCTTCGATGGAGTTCTCGATGGGCACGACGGCCCGGTCTGCTTGCCCGTTTCGCACGAGGTCGAGTGCTTGGGGCACGGAAGTGCACGGCACCGCTTCAGCGTTCTCGGGCGCGATTTGCCAAAGGGCTTGTTCGGTGAATGTGCCGAATGGGCCAAGGAAAGCAATTTTGAGTGGCTTCGTTTGCGCGCTTGTCGTGTTGGTGTGGGTGTGCACGGCGCCTCCTTTTCTCGGCTTTCACCTTATACAGTTAGTTTTGTTCTTGTTTATTTTCAGGTGGTTTTGGTGCGTTTTTTGAGGTTTGTTACGGCTTTCACTCTCGCGTTTTTGGTGGCGTCGCCGTTTGCGGTGGCGCAGGAGCCGGTTCGCACGTTGTTTGTGGGCGCTGCGGGTGTTGAGGCCGGTAATGTGTCGCCGGGCGTGTTGAACGCGCTGGAGGCGCATGGCGCCGCACTGATGAATCTGCATACGCGCACGTCGAGTCCGGATACGTGTCCGGTTGATGGTTGGATGTCGGTTCGCACGCCTGGAAATGCGGTTGATTATGAGGGCAGATATGCTCGCGGTGGTGTTTGCCGGCCGTTCTTAGATGTGATTGTTGAGGACGAGGCGGGCACACCCGGCAGGGCGAAGGTGCGGGATTTTGAGCAGATAACTCGGGACGTGAAGTGGCCGGCCGAGCCGGCTGCCGGCGTTGGGGTTGGTCCGGGAGCCGCTCTGGTTCTTGCGAGCCAGAGCGGCGAGGTTGCTAGTTGGTTGCCCGCGCCGGGCAGGGCGGATGAGTTGGGCGCGGTTGTGTTGCAGGCTCTTCGCGAATCGCACGGGAATGTGTTTGTTGATGCGGGGTGGGCTAAAGCGGGTATGAACGCTGCTGATCCTTCCGGCGGCCCCTCTGACGTTGCTAACGCTAGCGGAGCTTCTGCGACGGCTGGCCCTACGGGTTTGTCGGTAGACGAGGTGAATGCACGGATCGAGGCGGTTTTGGCGGCGTACGCGCAGTTTGAGCGGCAGAATCCTGGCACGGTGCGCGTGGTGCTCGCTTCTGTTGGTCGCAGTGAGCCCGGCCCGGCGCTGCAGTTTGGCGCTGTGGTTGACCCGACCGCTACCGCCACGGGATCAAACGCAACCACCGCCGGCACCGAAACCTCAACAACCAGCCTCGCGCCTGCCCCGGAAACAGCTACCCCCGGTCTCTTCTACTCATCGGCCACTCGTTCGGCGGGTTTGGCAACGTTGGGCGATGTGCGTGATTTGGTTGCGGGCGGGCCGGTACAGGTGGAGTCAAAGTCGATGAGCGCCGCACACGCCCAGTTAATGGATGAGGCCACCCACGCTTTGGCGGCGCGAGGTTCACTGACACCATTTTTTGCCGGGTGGGGTGCGTTCCTTTTGGTTGGAGTGTTAGCTGGTTTGACGCATTTTGTGCGCAAGCCGGCAAAAGATCAGGCGCCAGCGTGGATTTGGAGAAATATCGCGGTGTGGAATGCGCTGGCTTTCGCGGTGGTTCCGGCGGCGATGATCGCAAATCTGGTTCCGTGGTGGCGGCTTTCTACTAATCCGCTTCTGCCGATTTTGCTGGTTTTCGCCATTGCTGCAGCGCTTTTGGCACTGGCGCGCTCGTCGAACCAGCCGGTGGCGGTCCTCGCGGCACTGACTGTGCTGTTGGTGGCGGTGGATATCGCGTCGGGGGCGCATTTGCAGCGCGATGGTTTCTTCGGTTCGATGACGCTCGCATCCCGGCGGTTTTACGGCATTTCCAACCGGTCGTACGTGATCTTGTTGGCTGCGGCGCTGATAGCAACGCTGCCTTGGATAGCGGATCGTTTCCCGGATAAGAGGCAGTGGGCGGCGCGCGGCGTCGCCGCTATGGGCGTGGGCGTGCTGGCGATTGATGCGTTACCGTTTTGGGGCGCTGATTTTGGAGGACCTGCGGGGATTATCGCCGGGTTTGGGATTGCGTATTTGATGGTGCGCGGTATTCGCCCGAGGTGGAAGCACGCCGCGTGGTGGGTTTTGCTGACAACCGTGGCAATGATTTTTGCAGGAGCTTTGGATGCAAGGTCGGCTTCGCCTTCGCACATCGGCCTGTTCTGGAAGAATTTTGGTTCGCCAGAAACGCTCACTTTGGTAGCGGATAAGGCCCGCGATATGGCAACTACGTTCGCAGGAAATCCGCTGATTTTGGCGGCAGTCGCAGCAGCGGCGATCCTCGTGGTGGTTGGGGTGCTTTTTGCCCGAAAGCTGTTCGAACCGCGCGAGGGCACCAAAAAGCTACCCGCTGATACTCACCAAGAGCCGCCCCAAACCGGCGAAATGGATCAGGCCCCCTCATCGAATCCGCACTGGGAAACCCTGCGTGAAGCCACTCCCCCGGGTTTAGCTGCAGTTGCGGCGGGAATAGCGGTGGGTGCGCTGGTGGCCGTACCGATTAACGATTCAGGTTTGCTGATTGTGGTGGACACCGTTGCGATTGCAGCGCCCGCGCTGGTGTCTATTCTTGCTCGTCGTCTACAAATTTCTCGTACGCGTTGTACGGAGAGCCCGCGGTTTGACGTATAGCCGCCTGCACTCGCTCGCGAACGGGAATTCGGTGGCGGTGTACGCGGCGCAGCGCCGTGGCTTTCCAGACGTCTTTGAATTGGTCGGCGCGATGCATGTACCCCATGAGGTCGTTGGCGGTGGCGCGGTGCGTGAAGTCGCAGGGGATTTCTTGCACGGTGTAGCCCTTGACCAGAAGGTCGATGGTCATGGCTACTTCAACGCCCCATCCGGGGGCAAAAGGCATGATGTCGTTAACCGCTTTGCGAGTGATGCAACGCTGCCCGGACAGTGGCGCGTTGGCGTGCCAGCCGGTGGCGCGGCGAATTGATTTGCGGGCGCGCCCAACTACAAATCCGTGTCCGCCCGCTCCTTTTTGTTTGGGAAGTGTGGCGATGGCGCAGTCGCAGATCCCGCGTTGCACGGCGTCAATGAGGGAGGTTGCCTCCAGCGCACTTTCCCCCAGGTCGGCGTCGAGGAATAGCAGGTGCCGAGGTAGGCCTTTGGCGAGGTCTCGCATGGCGGCAACTTTGACTCCGGTTTCAAGGGCGGAGGCTTTGCCGCGGGTAACGGAGTGCCGCACCACGACGGCTCCGGCTTGACGCGCGTGATCGCCGGTGTTGTCTTCAGATCCGTCGTCTACAACGATGAGGAGGTCAACGCCCGGTAGCGCCCGACATGCACGCACGGTGTGGGAGATACGGCGCGCTTCGTTGCGGGCGGGAATAATGACCGCAACTTTATGTTTTTCGGGTTGTTGTTTGAGTGATTCGCTGACGCGACTGGTTGAGGGGGCGGGACCGGAGTTACTCATGCGTCTAGTTTAGTCCGTTCCCGCCCCGTGTTTTAACCTGTTTTATAGGGATACTTGACGGGATACGAGGCCGGCGCGGGCGCGTTTTTCGTCGTCCGTTAGCGGCTTGGTGTCCGCGAGCGCGGCTTCGAGTTTGCGTTCGAGTTCCGTTACGGGTTCGGTGAGGGTGCCTGGGTCTACCTCGTTTTCGAATTCGAATACGGGGATGGACAGGCCGAGGGCGCGGAATGCGCCGATGAAGTGCGCGCCGGCAAGAGTCAGTTCGCCTGCGGCTTGGAGTCGGGCAAGGGCGGTGAAGAGTTTATCTTCGTCTTCGAGGCGGATCCAGCGCACAAAGTGTTTGCCCATGTCGTGCCAGTAGGTGTTGGCCACGCCGGGAATGGCACGCGTGGGGATGAGTTCGGCGGAGGTTTGCGCGATGGCGGCTTCAACTTCTTCGTCGCGCTGGCCGTCGGCGATCCAGTATCCGAGGTCGTTTTGTAGCTCCATCAGTTGGGTGCTTTCGATCATGTCGGGGATGCGCGGTCCGGCGTCGCGCACGTCTACTGGCACGGGGCCATATTCGGCTTCGCCTCGCTCAATTTTGGTTTTGCGCTCCAGGGCTACTTTGAGTGCAACGCCGAGGTCGTGGCCGATGTCGCGGCTGGAGGAGCGAGTTTGCAAGCCGATGAGGATCTGTCCGTCTTCGCGTACGAGGGCAGGAACGGCGTTGGGAAGGATGGAGGCGAAACGGAAGGGTTCAGATCCGTATTCTGCCGTGGTCTGCGCTGCAAGGGTGGCAGCGGGGATAATTTCACGCATGGCAACGAGGTCAGCTTCGGCGCTCATACCTTCAAAGGGGCGTGCGACGTGCGCGATGATGGGGCGAATCGGTTTGCCGGGCGCTACTTTTTTGCGTCGTGATTTCTTTCCCATGTGGGTCTCCTAAGTTGGTAAATGATTTCGATCTAGCCCAAAGCTACCGGCGTGAAGCCAATAAACAAAGCATGCGGGGCCGGCGATGTTTATCTGCTGGAATAGGGATGAAAATTTCAGTGACACCTGCCACACTTGTAGGTATGCATGAAAGAGCTGGCCAACTGGCTAAACCAGAAGATTTGATTAATGTTGATGAGGTTCTATCCGCTTATTACGAGATTGAGCCCGATGTAAATAACCCCGCGCAAAAGGTCGTGTTTGGCACGTCTGGGCACCGCGGTTCGTCGCTTGATGGCGCGTTTAATGAGGCGCACATTGTTGCAACAACGCAGGCGATCGTGGAGTACCGTGCAAGTCAGGGTTTTGACGGTCCGTTGTTTATTGGCCGCGATACGCACGCGCTGTCAGAGCCGGCTTGGAGGTCGGCACTTGAGGTGCTGGTGGCAAATGGTGTGGATGTTCAGATCGATTCGCGAGGATCGTTCACGCCCACTCCGGCGGTTTCGCACGCGATTCTCGTGGCTAACGGCGCGGGGTCTGCACAGGGTCTGCGCACGTCCGGCCCAGGGTTGGCTGATGGCATCGTGGTTACGCCGTCGCACAACCCGCCTCGTGATGGTGGTTTTAAGTACAACCCTCCAAGCGGCGGTCCGGCAGATTCGGATGCGACGGGCTGGATTGCGAACCGCGCTAATGAGATTTTGGCGGACGGCTGGTCTAAGGTAAAGCGCGCTCGTTCGCAGGATTTGCTAGAGGACCCGCACGTACATCGTTACGACTATTTGAAGAAATATGTTGATGACCTCGAGAACGTGATTGACATCGATGCGATTCGCGAGGCCGGTGTTCGTATCGGCGCAGATCCCCTCGGCGGTGCGTCCGTGGATTACTGGGGCGCGATCGCGGAGCGTTACGGTCTGGATCTCACGGTGATTAACCCGAAGGTGGATCCGACGTGGAGGTTCATGACGTTGGATTGGGATGGGAAGATCCGCATGGACTGCTCCTCCCCTTACGCGATGGCATCGGTTCGTGAACGCATGAAGCCGGATGCGTCCGGTAAGACTCCGTTTGATGTTGCTACGGGCAATGATGCGGATTCGGATAGGCACGGCATTGTTACACCGGATGGCCTGATGAACCCCAACCATTATTTGGCTGTTGCGATCGAGTACCTGTTCACGCACCGTCCGGGTTGGGGCAAGGACACGGCGGTGGGTAAGACGCTGGTGTCGTCTGCTCTGATTGACCGCGTGGTTGAGAGCATGGGCCGCAAGCTGATTGAAGTTCCGGTCGGGTTTAAGTACTTCGTGTCGGGCCTGATGAACGGCACGATCGGTTTTGGCGGTGAGGAGTCTGCGGGCGCTTCGTTCCTTCGCAAGGACGGCACGGTTTGGACCACGGATAAAGACGGCATCTTGCTGTGCCTGCTAGCTGCGGAGATTATCGCGGTGACGGGTAAGACTCCGTCGCAATTGCATCAAGAGCAGGTGGAGCGTTTCGGCGCGTCCTCCTACTCGCGTATTGACAATGCAGCTACGCGTGAAGAGAAGGCGAAGCTTGCGAAGTTGGCGCCGGAGGACGTGGCGGCGCAGGAGCTTGCGGGTGAGGAAATCACGGCTCGTTTGGTGAACGCTCCGGGCGATGGCAACGCTATTGGCGGTTTAAAGGTGACCACAAAGAACGCGTGGTTCGCGGCTCGCCCCTCTGGCACGGAGGACGTGTACAAGATTTACGCGGAATCGTTCAAGGGCGAGGACCACTTGCAAGAGGTGTTGGAGGAAGCAAAGGAAGTCGTGAAGGAGGCTCTGGCCTAAACCTTTACGGCTTGAGAGCCGAGCAGCCTAGCGGGTCTGCTAGCGCGTTCGGTTAGTTGTAGTTCCGGGTACGTGTATTTGATGCGTACCCGGAACGTTTTTGTTGTTTTTTAGTCCTGTGAGGTCTGTGCGGACTGCTTTGCCGTAGACTGCATTTGTGTTGAATTCTTACCGCGAAATTTTGTCGATTCCGGGGGCACTGAAATTTTCGTTGGCGGGTTTGATTGCCCGTTTCCCCATGTCAATCGTCGGAATTTCGCAGATTTTGATGATTTCAACACTGTATGGCTCATATACGTTGGCGGGCCAGGTAGGGGCAACAAATATTATTGCGTTTGCTATTTGTGCCCCGTTTGTGGCGCGTTTGGTTGACCGTTTTGGGCAGGCGCGCGTGATGATTCCGCTGGTTACGGTGTCTGCTACCAGCTTGTTGGGATTGATCGTTGCGGCAGCAATGCACGCGCCGGTGGTGTACCTGTACGTTTTGACGGCTATTTCGGGTGCAACTTCGGGTTCGCTGGGTTCGATGGTGCGTTCGAGGTGGACGGTAGCGGTAAAAAATCCGGCGCAGTTGCACACGGCATTTTCGATGGAGGCAACGCTAGACGAGGTCGTGTTCATGATCGGCCCGATCTTAGCAACCATTCTTTCGGCTAACGTCAACCCGGTTGCGGGCATGGTTTTAGCATTTATCCTCGCGATTTCTGGCGGGTTCTGGCTATTGTCGCAACGGGCAACGGAGCCGCCTATTTCCACCTCAAGCATTCACGGTCCTAAAGGCTCCGTGATGGCGCAACCGGTAATGATTGCGTTGGCTCTGGTGTATGTGGGTGCGGGCGCAATGTTTGGCTCAATCGACATTTCGGTGGTTGCGTTTACCGAGTCCATGGGTCAAAAAGCGACGGCTGGCGTCCTGCTTGGCGTGTTCGCGTTCGGTTCTATGCTGGCGGGCCTCCTTTATGGGGCGAGGGCAACGTCGATCCCATTGTGGAAGTTGTTTGTCGGTGGGGTTTTCCTGCTGGCAGTGGGCGTAAGTCTCACATATTTTGCGCGGACGATAATCGGCCTGGGCGTCATTTTGTTCTTCACGGGATTCTCCATTTCGCCCACGATGATTAACGTGACCGCGATGGTACAAAAGGCGGTTCCTCCGCGGCGTTTAACGGAGGGCCTCACGTGGATGTCCACGGCTATGAATGTGGGTAGTTCGCTGGGTTCGGCACTGGCTGGACGCGTGGTTGACCACAGTGGACACGTGGGCGGTTTCCACACGGCAATTGGTTTCGCGTGGGTCATGGTTACGATTTCTCTGATTGCGATTCCGGCATTGCGGGCCACCTCGCATAAGAAGCGGGCACGGATCCCGGTGCAGGTGCGTTCACGCCGCATGGGTCTTGGGGGTTTGTGGAAGCGCCGGCCGCGAAAGTCGATAGACTGAGGGCGTGCTTTTAACTGCTGTCACTCGGCTGGAAGACGCGTTTAACACGCAGGTAGCGCGCACGCTTTCGGATTTGGGTTGGCGCCCAGAGCTTATCGCGTACGGCGGCTTCGGAAACGCGCAGCGCGTACGCATCATTGCCAGGGCGTTGATGGCCCCTACGTATTTTGAAGAAAAGTACGAGGTTTGGGCTAACCGGCACGGTTTACCTAGCTGGTATCAACTTCATTCCCGCGCGGCAGATAGGCTTCCGCACGCGTTTGGCGAGGTGGTGAAAGACGCGATTGGCGCCGACGAGGGCGACGATACGAACACAACATCCCATATGCGCGGTGAACGCGGGTGGCGCCAGTTTGTGGACGCGCAAGTGCCGAGAGCGCCGGTGCTGGTGACGGTCGGTAGCCGAAAGCTGCTGGTTTATACGGATCGTGGCGGCTATGTGGATCTTATGGTTGAGGATCATGGGTTGGAGCCGGGTTGGCATGCGGCGACGTTGCAGGCGCTGAAGCCCGATGAGGTGGCGCGAGGCGAGAGGCGTGTGCGCGCATCACGCCCAATTGCGGTGCCGGTTCGAGTAGTTTCGGAGCAGGAACGCATTGGCCTGGTATCGGATGTGGATGACACGGTGATGGTGTCGTGGTTGCCTCGCCCGCTGGTAGCAGCAAAGAACGCATTTTTCACGTACGTGTCCTCGCGCCAAGCAGTGCCGGGAATGGCGAACTTGTTGCAGCAGATTTCGCATATGCAAACGTCGAGGGGGCGCGTGGGAACGCTGCCGGCCCCCGCGATATATTTGTCGACGGGAGCGTGGAATGTGGCACCGAGTTTGCGCCGGTTTTTGTTCCGGTCAAACTTCCCTACGGGCACGCCACTGATGACGGATTGGGGGCCTTCTCAGACGGGTTGGTTCCGTTCTGGGCGGGAGCATAAGCGTTCGCAGTTGCGTGAGTTAGCCCGCATGTTCCCCTGGGTAAAGTGGGTGTTGGTTGGTGATGATGGCCAACACGACCCCTCGATTTATACGGAGTTCGCGCGCGAGCATCCGCAAAATGTGGCGGCGATTTTTGTTCGCAGTTTGACTACGACCGAGCAGGTTTTGAATCACGGCGCGCCCGATCCGCGCGAGGAGCTGGGCCCACTGATCGACTCTCTTGACCCAAAAATCCCGGTGGTAGTTGGCGAGGACGGCTTCGAGCTCCTGCACCGGGCAAGGGCACTTGACATTCTTCGCTAATTTTCGCCACTCGTAATATCATCCTTTGGAACGTGTCGTCTTGTTCATTGCCTGGTGCGTAATGTTGAAGGCGGCATTATTGCCACTCGCTAGGAAAGGCCTTGCGAGAACAGCTTTATCTTGAGTAAAGGGGATGAAATTGGTACAGAAACATGCGCTTACTGACGCGCTCGAGTTTGCAATTCCGTCGAAAGTCCCCACGCATTGGTACAACCTCACTGCTGATTTTCCAGAGCCGATGGCTCCGCATTTGAATCCGCAGACTCGTGAGGAACTTAAGCCAGAGGAAATGCATCCTCTGTTTTCCAAAGCGTTGGTGGAACAAGAGTTTTCCACCGAACGATGGATCGAGATTCCGCAGGCTGTTCGCGAGGTGTATGCGAGCTGGCGTCCGTCACCTTTGGTTCGCGCGCGTAGGTTAGAGCAGGCGCTCGATACGAAGGTGAAGATTTATTACAAGTACGAGGGCGTGTCTCCCGCTGGTTCGCATAAGCCGAACTCGGCGGTTGCGCAGGCGTATTTCAACGCGCTTGAGGGCACGAAGAAGCTAACTACCGAGACTGGTGCTGGCCAGTGGGGCGCTTCTTTGTCGATGGCTTGCGCGATGTTTGGGCTTGAGTGCGAGGTGTTCCAGGTTCGCTCCTCATTTGACGCGAAGCCGTACCGTCGCATGCAGATGGAGGCGTATGGCGGCACGTGTCATCCGTCGCCGTCTACGCTAACGGAGGCCGGTCGTAAGATCTTGGAGCAGGATCCGGACACTACGGGTTCGCTTGGCATGGCGATTTCAGAGGCCGTGGAGGTTGCTCTGAAGTCGGATAGAGCTCACTATGCGCTCGGTTCGGCTTTGAACCATGTGATGCTGCATCAGACGGTGATTGGTCTGGAGGCGATTGAGCAGTTGCGTGAGGCCGGCGAAGAGCAGGCTGACGTGGTGTTCGGTTGCGCCGGTGGCGGCTCGAACTTGGCTGGCCTGTCGTTCCCGTTCTTGGGTGAGAACTTGCGCGATGGAAAGACCACGAGGGTGGTTGCGTGTGAGCCGCAGGCTTGCCCGTCGATGACTCAGGGCGAGTTCCGCTACGACTTTGGTGATGTGGCTGGCACGACGCCGCTCATGAAGATGTACACGCTCGGTCATGATTTTGTACCGCCGTCGATTCATGCTGGTGGTTTGCGCTATCACGGTATGAGCCCGATGGTGTCTCACGCTAAGTCGCTGGGCCTACTTGACTCGGTTGCGATTGGTGAGCATGAGACGTTCGCTGCGGGCCTGGAGTTTGCTCGCGCGGAGGGCATCATTCCGGCTCCGGAGTCCACGCACGCTGTTGCGGGCGCGTTGAACTACATCAAGTCTGTCCAGGCGCGCGATGGCGAGGTCATCGTGATTGGCCTGTCCGGTAATGGTCTGCTGGATCTTCCCGCTTATGAAAATGAGCTGGAGAAGGAACGCCAGCTGAAGAAGTAAACCGTATTCATGTGGGTGTGGGCCAGGCATTTGCCTGGCCCACACCCACATCTACCGATCCTGCGATTCGTTGACAGAACCTTATTCAGTCCACTTCTTCGATCAAACTAGGGTCGTTGTTTCGCACGTTCCCTACGGCGTTTCCAACTTTTCTGGGGACGAGTACGGGGCTGGCAATCGCATCCAGCAAGTGCCTGACCTCGGTGTCTGTTCCTGTTTCGGGGTCCAGCCACTCGCTCCACATGGAGGGAGGGACCACCACCGGGGAGCGGTCGTGAATGTGACCGACGGCGTCGGGCGCACTACGCGTGACAATCGCGAAGGTCAGGAGCCACTGGTCGCGAGGTCCTTGCCACGCCTCGTAAATGCCGGCAAATCCCATCACCGGGTCCCCCTCCCCCGCGGAAAGGAACCAAGGTTGCTTGCCTCCAGCGCCGGCCTGCCACTCGTAGTAGCCGTTGGCGGGCACGAGGCATCGGCGCCGGCGCGCAGCGGCTTTGAATGAGGGTTTGTCCACCAGGCTTTCCGCTCGCGCGTTAATCATGGGACGGCTGGCGTCGCGCGCCCAGGAGGGCACCAGCCCCCACTGGTGGGTTTGCATGCGTCGAAGCACTCGCCCGGGTTCCTCCTCGTATCTTTCAAACACGATGGGTAGTTGCTGGGAGGGGGCAGCGTTGTATGTGGGAGTAACTTCGCCTATGCGAAAATCAGTGCCGAAGATGGCCGTAAGTTCTTCTTCCGGCGTCCAAAGTACGTAGCGGCCGCACATAGATCCTCCTAGACCTGCGCGCTAGATTCCGTTAGCGCCAAACAGGAGGCCCAGCGTGTAGGTGACGGCCGCAGCCCCATAGCCGATGAGGAGCTGGCGAATCGCGCGCTTCACGGGCGGTTTGCCTGACAGCACGCCCACTACACCACCCGTGAACATAAGGACCACGCCAACCACGATCGCAGACAGCAGGATGCCCAGGTTTCCACTAGCGCCAAACAGGAACGGTAGCAGTGGCACCAGCGCTCCGATTGCGAAGAACAGGAATGAGGATGCGGCTGCGCCCCACGGGTGTCCGATTTCCGCGTGGGATTCGGACGGGTCGCGGTGGCGTTCCTTGGTAGATAGCAAGGAGCGGGACGTGATTATAGAGCTGGTGGTCATTTCCGAGGCCGGTCGGTTGATCGCGTCGAAGATGATGCGTGCGTGTTCTTCGGACTCTTCAGCGGTGTCACCGCGAGCGCGGAAGACGAGCTCCAGTTCGTTTTGCTGCACGTTGAGTTTGGATACTTGCACGGGCGCGTCGGTGGACGGGTCCGAGGCCTCTAGTAGTTCGCGTTGGGAGGTGACGGAAATGTATTCGCCTGCTGCCATTGATAGTGCGCCAGCTAGCAGACCGGCAATACCGGTTGTGATGACCATGCTGTTTGGAACACCGGTGGCGGCAATGCCGAGGATGAGGGCAAGGTTCGACACGAGGCCGTCGTTGGCTCCAAACACTGCGGCGCGGAACGTGCCGGCAATGCGGGCACGTGAGCGGGCGGCGAGGCCGCGCACAACCTCACCGTGAATGTGCTCATCGGCAGCCATCGCGTCGGTGGCGTCTTGGTCAACGTCGTAAGACTGGCGTTGTTCTGCGCGTTGGGCTAGGGCGAGGATAAAGATGGAGCCGAACGTTGCGGCAAACCGGGCGAGGACGCGCGAGTAGAGAGTAGGTTTGGGGGCGGGATGTGCGTGCTCGCCAAGGAGGGAGGTCCAGTGCTCAATGTGTCGCGTTTCGGCGTCGGCAAGCGCTTGCAGGATGGCGGCTTCTTCCCCGGTGCGTCGTTGCGCTAAGTTCAAATAGGTTTGGCGTTCCATTTGCTCATCGGCAAGGTATTTACGCCAGCGTTTGATTTGTTCCTCGGTTGGCTGATTGCCAGGTGTCATGTGATTGTTCCTCGCACCGAACTTTGTACCCCAGTGCTACGAAGGGCAGTGTGGGGCTGTTCTAAAGACTGTTGAAATTGTTACGAGGGCGGTATTGCCGCCCTCGCCTCGTTATTCTTCTTTGTCTATGTCATCAACTTCTATGACCGTTACGTCAACGTACTGGTCTTGGGGTTCACCAAAGACGCGCTCTTTGACTACTCCAACGAGCTTGTCAGTGGCTGCTGCTCCGCCCTTTTTAAGGGCTTCGGAGACTTTTTCAGAGGCTTGGTCCATGCGTTCAGCTACCAGCGGACTTTGCCTGATTTTAGATGCTTGCATCTTGATTTTCTCGTAGCGTTCACGTCCTGCGCGCGTACCGAGCACGTACCCAAGGCCGGCTCCTACAATGAATCCGAATTTTGCGCCCAAGGCTCCTCCTTATTGCATGTTTCTCAGCTAGTTTACCGGGCCAGACGGCGGGTGTGCATTTGCTGGAAGTGTTTGGAGGTGGTGTTGCCTGCGGTTTTGAACAAGCCGGGGTATAGGGGCGCTTTATCCCTAGTTTTCCCTTAGGCTTAGGTTGTGACAGAGGTACAGATTACGACGCCCCGCGGAGTTCAGCTTGCGGGCACGTTTGTGGACCCTGTTGATTCTACGGACGCTGCGGTTTTGTTTGCGCATTCCTTCTTGGCTGATAGGCATTCGGGCGAGCATTTCGATCGTTTGTCGGCAGCATACCGGGGCGCGGGTTATGCAACTCTAGAGTTCGATTTTTCCGGTTGCGGCGATTCTGATGATGACGTGATTACGCTGGCCAGCCAGGTGGAGGATTTACATTCGGCTTCGGCGTGGCTTCGCACGCAGGGTTTTGACCGCCAGATTTTGCACGCGCATTCGTTTGGCACGCTGGTAGCTTTGAAGGCCCGCCCGAAGGACGCTAAAGCGATGCTTTTAACCGGCATGATTACGGGCCCGCTGTCGTTTGAGTGGGATCAGATTTTTTCGTCCACACAGTTAGATGATTTGGAGCGTTCCGGCCGCGCACAGATCCCAGATGATACGTATTCCAAACGCGAGTTTTTTGTGATTTCAAAGCAGACGTTGATTGATCTGTCGATGAATGAGGCAGACGACTTGCTAGATGACTTATCTGCCCCGATCCTGGCGATTTATGACGCAGACGATGAGCATTTGGGCTTGGTTGAGATGGCTCAGGAAGAGTTTGCGCGCCTGCCGGACGGCTCTCGCGTTGAGGTCCTGCGGGACGCCCGTTTTGGTGCACATGAGGGCGTAGATACGCTTCGCGACATGTCGGTGCAGTGGGCTAGCCGCCATGTTCCCGTTCGCGTAGGCTAACGCAACCCCAGCTTTAGCCCGCCCCTTCGCGTGATCTATGAAAGTACGCGCGCGGTTTCCGCTTCCAGATTTTCGAGGTCACCTAGCCACGCCCTCGTTCCAAAGCTGGTGGTGCTGAGCGATGCGATGCGGTTGGAAAAGTCGATGAGCGCAGACGGGTGGGTTGTTTCTCGATTTACGAGGCCGTGAGCGCATCCCCACGCGAAGGCTCCGTGGAACGTGTCGCCAGCTGCAAGGGTGTCGATGGCGTCAACTGCCGGGGGCGTGACGGCTCCGGTTTCACCCAGCCAGGCCCATCGCACGGGGTTTGGTCCGGCTGTGCGCACTACGCGTTCAATGCCGAAGCCTTTGAGAAAGGCCACGGTGTCATCGAAGTCCGTGCATCCGGGTGGCAGGAAGTCTGCGGAGATGATGGCCACGTCTATATATCCCAGCATTGTGGGTAGCCACGGTTTCCAAGATCCGCCGTCAAGGATGCGCAGATACTCGGGCTTGTATTCTTGCGCCGCGAATGGTTCTCCATCCTCGGGGGCACCGCTGGTAAGGACAGCCATCGCCAGATCGGGATTGTGTCCGTCAACAAGCACAACCTGCGGCCGGCCCATGGCTTCTAGGGTTTCCAACGCAATTTCCGGCTTTAGTGGCAGTCGCGTGTTGGTGGAGGCAACGGTGCGCGCATTGTTTTGCGCGTTAATGAGGATCGCAGACACGCTGGGGGTCAGATCTAGCTTGCCGGTGGTTTCGGGTGCCTCAGCCTCGTAATCGGTGCAGTCCACCAAAGCCACTTCCTGGGCTTCCAGGTCTTCAAGAATGAGGTGCGCGGCAGGGCCTTCACCGATTGCGGAAACGAGGAGGGAGGCCATCGCCCCTCCCGGATTCGCACCCCGATTGAAGTCGCTCGCGCTCGCGGCACGGGTGGCTGCGCGGGTGAGGTGAGAGAACGCAACGGCCGCATTGGTTGCGGGCCCGCCCGCAGCGAGGATCTGGTCAAGTGAGGTTACTTTTTGGTTCTCGCGTACTGTGCCTGCGGTTAGTTGGGCAACGTCGAGTGTGGTGATCCCAGCGAAAAGTCCGTACATGGTTTAAGTATCTCATTGGAATAGGAGGACGCGATTATTACGCTCCTTGATAGTGGACGCAGGGGCGTGAACAATAACTCTTCTCGCTCGCTCGCCCATCGTAATAGGAAGCATGCTTCCGAAACCAGCGTTTAGAGTGTAGATTCATATACATGAACGCTCTAAACGGAAATATGTCTCCGAATAATTTAGCCTCTGACCGCGCCAATGATTCTACATCTGGGCAATTCCCCCTACCTGCAGCTCAGATTGGCGGAGTGATTAAAACTGCTCGCAAAGAATACGGATTGACGCAACAACAGTTGGCTGAACTTGCTGGAGTTTCAGATCGTACGGTGCGCACTTTGGAGCAGGGCGGACTCGGCCCAACATTGAGGTCGTTACTGGCGGTCACAGGAACCTTGGGCTTGAAGGTAGAGGTATCCAACAGGTGAGTATTGCATCCATAAGCCTTGATCAGCTCCGATTTGTAAAGCGCGCGAATGTCTACAAAGGCAACCACTTGGCTGGAACGTTGTCACGCGACTCGGAGGGAGTGGTCGAGTTCAAATACAGGGATGACTATGTGGGGGATCCCGTAGCATTTTCGTTGCCGTTGGGTGAAACCTCCACACAACAAGGTGGCGCGCTCCCCGCATTCTTCGCGGGACTATTACCAGAGGGACACCGCCTCAATGTATTGAACAGAGCAACCAAAACATCTATGAATGATGAGTTTACGATGCTTCTGGCGGTGGGCGCTGACACTCCCGGCGATGTAAGGATTTTTACGTCCGAGGCTGCGCCTAATGAAGTTCCACCACTATACGAGGACCCATCTAGATGGAGTTTTCAAGATCTAACCGAGATGGTTGACCCCTACGCAGTTCCCGGTGTTCAGCCAAAAGCATCAGCATCGATGATTAATATGCCGATTCGAACGAGACGCACGCACGCGATCCTCAAGATCGACCCGGCCCAGTACCCTCACCTCGTGCGCAATGAAGCTTTACATCTACGTCATGCTCGCGGCCTTAAAATCCCTGTAGCTAAGTCTCAGTTGGTTGTAGATAAAGAAGGCGTAGAAGGCTTACTCGTTGAGCGTTTTGACCGCCGTGTTGATGCGAGCGGACAGATTGTGCGTCTCGCTCAAGAGGACGCTTCGCAAGTTCTGCAGATTCCACCATCTGAAAAGTACAACGTCGAATCCGAAGCCGTGGTTGCGGCGCTCGCGCAACACACCAGTGCCCCTATGGTTGCTATTCGAGCTCTATATGTACAGTTCCTGTTCGCTTGGCTTACCGGAAACGGTGATGTTCACGCAAAGAACCTGTCAATTTTACGAAATCCGGAGGGCGTGTGGGAGGTCGCTCCGATGTACGACCTACCCTGCACGGCTCTTTATCGCGATTTCACGATGGCGCTCCCGATTGATGGGCAAACGAAGAATCTCCGGGGCCGTCATTGGGATGCTTTTGCAGATAATATCGGTCTGCCAATTAGAGCGGCGCGCAGCGCTCAACGTTTGGTACTAAGAGTGGCGAAGGGTATCGATTTGAGCGAATTACCATTTGATGGATCCCCGTTGCATGGGGCTCAAAGAGAGCTTTCAAGCCGGCGTCACCAAATAGAGTCACTACTCGACACTTAAGTCATCTACTAAGGGGGATAATCAATCCCTCAACGAGTTTCCATTAGGCACTTAGTCTCGGCTTTAGCGAACATCTCAGGCTGGTTGCGGGCGCTCACTGCTTGAGAGCGAATTAGTATCGCCGCCGGTAACCGGAGCTACCAGCGGCGATCATTGTCGAGTTGGAACGCGTTAGTCGTCGGTGATTCCCAGTTCGATGCTCTTACCGGGGATCGAGTCGATTAGGTTGCGCGTGTAGTCGGTGCGCGGGCTATCAAAGATCGAGTCCGTGTCACCGGTTTCAACTACCTTGCCGTGTTGCATTACCACCACGTCATCAGCAATCTGACGGACAACCGCGAGGTCGTGGGTGATGAACAGGTAAGACAGCTCCATTTCGGCTTGGATGTCGTTTAGCAGGTGCAGGATTTGGTCTTGCACCAGCACGTCCAGCGCAGACACGGCCTCGTCAAGCACAAGGACGTGCGGGCGTAGCGCAAGTGCACGAGCAATGGCTACACGCTGGCGTTGACCGCCGGACAGCTCGTTGGGGTAGCGCCTCATCGCGGAGCGAGGGAGGGCAACCATGTCGAGCAGTTGGGCAACGCGCTCCTCGCGCTCCTTCTTGGTCCCCCAGTTGTGTACGCGCATGGGTTCTTCAACCGCGCGGTAAATGGAGTACATGGGGTCCAGGGAGCCGTACGGGTTTTGGAACACCACCTGAAGGTTGCGGCGCATAGCGAAGCGTTCCTTCTTAGAAAGCTCAGAAACGTTTTCGCCCTCAAAAATGACGTCACCAGAATCTTGCTCTAGCAAGCCCAGAATGATGTTTGCCGCAGTGGACTTACCAGAACCGGATTCGCCTACAACACCTAGCGTTGTTCCCTTGCGTAGCGTGAATGACACGTCGTCAAGCGCCTTGAAGGTCTGTCCGCGCTTACCGCGAATCGGGAAGGTCTTCACCAGGTTCTTAACTTCAACCGCAGCTTCCGTTGAGGTCGCGCCCTTACCTGCGCCCAGCAGTTCTTCTTCGGTCACCTGAATGCCAGCCTGGTGCGCGGTCATGATACGCGCGGTAGTTAGCGAGGGAGCAGCGGCAACCAGCCTCTTGGTGTAAGGGTGCTGCGGACGTTGCAGGATCTGCATGGCGGGCCCGGATTCCACAATGCGGCCGCGGTGCATAACAACGAGGTGTTCAGCGCGTTCAACGGCCAGGCCGAGGTCGTGCGTAATGAACAGCATTGCGGTGCCAAGTTCGTGGGTGAGCGACTCCATGTGGTCCAGGATGAGCCGCTGCACGGTCACGTCAAGGGCCGAGGTCGGCTCATCCGCGATGAGTAGCTCGGGACGAGCGGCCAGGCCGATAGCGATGAGGGCGCGTTGGCGCATGCCGCCAGAGAACTCGTGCGGATACTGTTTCGCAACGCGTTCGGTGTCGGGCAACCCGGCTTCAGCGAGGAGTTCATTGACTCGCTGGTGCATTTGCGAGCCTTTAACCACGTTGTTGGCTTTGAGGGCTTCACGAACTTGGAAGCCGATTTTCCAAACGGGGTTGAGGTTCGACATGGGGTCTTGCGGAACAAGGCCGATGTGGCGTCCGCGAATGCGTTCCATCTCTTTACGGCTCTTAGTGGTGAGTTCTTCACCGCGGAATTTGATGGAGCCGCCCACGATCTTGCCGGTGCCGGGCAGGAGGTTGATGATGGCATGCGCGGTAGTGGATTTACCGGAGCCTGATTCTCCTACGATGGCAACGGACTGGCCAGGGTAGATGGTGAGGTTGGCTTTCCGCACTGCGGGAACCATGCCCGTGGAAGATTGGAAGGCGACCTCGAGGTCTTTGATTTCGAGCAGGGGCTCGACGTCAGTGTTCATCTCGTTTTCCACTTCGTTTACCTCTCTCGTGACTTCGGGTCGAGAGCGTCGCGTACCACGTCACCCATCATGATGAAGCTGAGCACGGTCAGGGCGAGAGCGCCTGCGGGGTAGAACAGCACGGATGGCTGGGTACGGAGCGCAACCTGCGCCTTGTTGATGTCGCCGCCCCACGAGACGATGTCTGGTGGTAGGCCAACGCCCAGGAATGAGAGGGTTGCTTCGGCCACGATGAACGTGCCGAGCGCTACGGTTGCATAAACGATGATGGGTGCCGCAGAGTTCGGCAGGATGTGGCGCATGAGGATGGTCCACTTGGACTCGCCAAGAGCCTTGGCTGCAGACACATATTCTTCGTTCTTGACGCTCATAACCGCGCCGCGCGTGATGCGCGCAATTTGTGGCCATCCAAAGATTGCGAGGACGAGCACCACGGTCCAAGTTGCACGGTAGGAGCGGAACATCTGCATAACCACGATTGCAGCAAGTAGGAACGGAATGGCGAACACGACGTCGGTGATGCGCGAAAGTAGCGAGTCGAGCCAGCCGCCAAAGTAGCCGGCCAGAGAACCGAATGCTGCGCCCATGATGGTCACGGCAATCGTGGTAAATACACCTACGGTTACAGATGCGCGAGCGCCGTAAATAGTGCGCGCGTAGATGTCACAGCCTTGCCTGTCGAAACCGAATGGGTGGCCACCGGATGGGGCCTCCATAGAACGCGAAAGTTCGCAGAAGTTCGGGTCCATTGAGGTGAACAGGCTGGGGAATGCGGCCAGCAGCAGAGCCACAGCAATGATTGCGGCTGAAATCCAGAATAGGGGGCGTTTGCGCAGGTTCTTCCAGGCTTCACCCCACATGGACGAGGGCGCAGAGTCGTCCGCTACGGCGTCAACGGCCCCCAGGCCGGTTTCGTCTACGTCAGAGACGAAGTGTTCTTGGCCTTTTCGGTAGGTAGTTTGATTACTCATAGCGAATCCTCGGATCCAGAGCTGCATATAGCAGGTCTACTAGCAGGTTGGCGATGATGTAGACGATCACAAGGACGGTCGTGAATGACACGACGGTTGCAGGTTCACCCTTGATGATGGCCTGGTACATGTTGCCGCCTACGCCGTTGATAGCGAAGATACCTTCGGTAACGATTGCGCCGCCCATGAGGGCTCCGAGGTCGGCGCCTAGGAATGTTGCAACTGGAATAAGCGAGTTGCGTAGCACGTGGTTTTGAATCACCTTGCCGCGGGAGAGGCCCTTGGCGTATGCGGTGCGCACGTGGTCGGATGACATGGTTTCGGATACGGACTGCCTGGTTAGGCGAAGTACGTAAGCGAAGGACACGGCACCGAGCACGATTGCTGGCATTAGGAGGGCTTCAAACGTGGTGTTTCCACCAACCGTCGTTGGCGCCCACCCGAGTTTCACACCTATGAGGAACTGGAGGACGAAGCCGATAACGAACGTGGGCACTGCGATGACAAATAGGGAGACCACGAGAACGGTGCCATCGAAGATGCCGCCGCGACGCATGCCAGCGATGAGGCCAAAGCCAATGCCAAAAATTGCTTCAAATGCGAGTGCCATTAGGGCGAGTTTGATGGTTACGGGGAATGCGCCTGCCATCACGTCGGTGACTTCACGGCCAGAGAATGTGGTGCCGAAGTCGAGTGTGAAAATACCTTTTAGATAAAGCAGGTATTGGACGAGGAATGGCTTGTCGAGGTTGTAGCGCGCCCTCATTTGTTCCGCCACTGCCGGTGGTAGGCCGCGGTCGCCACCGAGAGCCTGGATTGGGTCACCGGGCATGAGGAACACTAATGCGTAGATAAGCAGCGTTGCGCCTATGAAGACGGGTATTAGCTGCAGGAGTCTACGTCCGATATATCGGATCATTGTGGTCTCCTTGGGTAACTGCTTACGCAGTTTTTATTTATTAGTTGTGAGTTTATGGTCTCACAGTTGCGAGCCCCGCACTCACAGGAGCGAGGCTCGGAGGGAAACCCCTCCGAGCCTACGCTACCTTATATTCGGGTAATCACTTGGTGATCTGGTAGTAAAGCGGGACGGAGTTCCATCCAAACTGTACGTTGCTTACAGCTTCGGTCGAACCGCCGGTCACGTTGGAGTACCAGAGCGGGATTGCCGGTAGCTCCTTGAAGAGGACCGTCTGAGCCTTTAGGTAAAGCTCGTTGGACTCTTCAACCGACTTGGCGCCAGCTGCCTGCTTGAGGAAGCCGTCGAATTCTGCCGAGGAGTAGTCGCCGTCATTCGAGCCAGCACCCGTGGCGTACAGCGGGGCGAGGAAGTTACCAAGACCCGGGTAGTCGGCCTGCCAGCCGGTACGGAACGCGGTCTCGATCTTGCGGTTGGTTACCTCGTCACGTAGCGACTTGAAGTCGGGGTACGGGGCGCCCTTCGCGTCGATGCCGAGCACGTTCTTGATGGAGTTCATGGTTGCGTCTACCCATGCCTGGTGGCCACCGTCAGCGTTGTAAGCGAGTTCGAAGGAGCCTTCCCACGGGGAGATTTCGTCAGCCTTGGCCCACAGTTCCTTAGCCTTCTCCGGATCGAAGTTCAGAACCTCGTTGCCTTCAACGCTCTCGTTGTAACCGTCGATTACTGGCGAGGTGTAGTCGTGTGCCGGGCTACGGGTGCCCTGGAAGATGGTGTCGGTGATCTCCTCGCGGTTGATTGCCATGGAGATTGCCTGACGACGCAGGACGCCTTCTTCACCGCCGAAGTGCGGGAGGCGCTCCGGGATGGTGAAGGACTGGAAGATAGCGGACGGCTGGTTTACAGCGCGGTCACCAAGTTCGCTTTCGAAGCTGGAGAATGCCGAGTCGGGCACTGCGTCAAGGACGTCCAGGTTTCCACCAAGGAGGTCGTTGTAAGCCGCGTCCTGCTGGGCGTAGAACTTGATCTCAACGCCACCGTTCTGGGCCTTGCGCGGACCGTCGTACTTCGGGTTCGGCTTCAGCATGATCGACTCGTTGTGCTTCCAGTCGTCACCGGACTCTAGCAGGTAGGGGCCGTTACCAACCGGAGCTGCGCCGAATGCTGCAACCGCGTCGGCGTCGCCAATACCTGCTTCAGGAAGCGGGTAGAACGCGGAGTAGCCCAGGCGGAGCGGGAAGTCAGCTTCAGGCTGGGAAAGCTCAACGGTGAACGTCTGGTCGTCAACAACCTTTAGACCCTCGAGGCCGGCAAAGTCAGCAGGAGCCTCGCCGCCCTCCGGGTAGCCTTTGATGGGCTCGAAGAAGTAGGAGGAAAGGTGCGACTGCGCTACACCCTGATTCCAAGCGTCAACGAACGACTTAGCGGTAACGGGAGAACCATCAGAGAAGGTCTCGCCTTCCTTAATCTTGATCGTGAAGTTCTGAGAATCTTCAGTCTCGATCGATTCGGCGAGGTCGTTCTGCGCGGCGCCGTCTGCATCGTAGTAGACGAGGCCTGCGTAGATCAGGTCAACAATCTTGCCGCCACCGGTTTCGTTGGTGTTGGTCGGGATGAGCGGGTTCTGCGGTTCGGAGCCGTTTGCTACAACAACACCGCCACCGGACTCACCCTCGGGCGCGTTCGCGCCGCCGTCACCGGAACCGCCGGAGCAGGCGGTCAGCGCAAGTGCCGCCACCGCAAAGGGGGCGACTAGGCGCAAGTATGAACGTTTCATTTTTCCTCCGTAAAGTCGGATAACGATGAAGGGCGAAATGTCGCGCTTCATTTGCGTTGAACTTTAGCAGGATGCGGTTTTTTGAAATCTGAGCGTTCTAAGTCTGAGACGCTTTATTGTTAGCATTTCGAAACCAAAAGGACACTTTTGTGCTGTATGTAGGGGATTGTAATTTTTGCCGGCTGTAGATTTTTGTGACGTACGCTTACTATTTCGAAATTCTCGTTCCAGATAGCGAGACGCTTCAAATGCTTGTGTTCTGGCTATTTTCTTTAGGATAGAAGCATGAAGGGAAGAAAATCCGGGTTCTCAAGCGAAGAACTGGCAGGTCGCGTAGCGGCGTTGCCGGTAATAACGTTCCCAGAGGAACTTCCCGTGTCGGCCAGGCGCGAAGATATTGCACAGGCCATTGAGAATCACCAGGTAGTGATTGTTTCGGGCGAGACCGGCTCGGGTAAAACCACCCAGCTTCCCAAAATTTGCCTGCAACTCGGCCGTGGCATTAGAGGAATGATTGGACACACCCAGCCGCGCAGGTTGGCAGCTCGAACAGTTGCAGACCGGATCGCTGATGAGCTGGACACTAAAGTGGGCAAGCGGCCCGGTGACGTGGTTGGTTACCAGGTGCGTTTCACGGACGAAGTTGGCCCCACCACCCTCGTAAAGCTGATGACGGACGGCATTTTGCTGGCCGAGGTGCAAAATGACCCGAACCTGGATAAGTACGACACCATAATCATTGACGAGGCGCACGAGCGTTCTCTAAACATCGACTTCCTGATTGGCTACCTGACGCGACTGTTGCCAGAGCGACCAGACTTGAAGGTAATCATCACGTCCGCAACGATCGATTCGAACAGGTTTGCAGATCATTTTGCAAAAGCACTGGGAAAGCCGGTTCCGGTTGTGGAAGTTTCGGGACGTACCTACCCCGTGGAAATCCGGTATCGCCCGTTAGAGCAGTCCGATCCTCCCTCGAATACTGAGGCTACGGACGACGCCCCGGTGTCAGTTAAGGGCTTAGTTTTAGAGGACGCGGATGCGCCGCTCGCCCTCCTCGGATACGGCATGGGTGAAGACATCGATTACCTAACGGGCATATGTGAAGCCGTTGAGGAGCTCATCGATGAGGGGCCGGGTGACATCCTCGTGTTCTTGCCCGGCGAGCGCGATATTCGCGACGCTACGCACGCGCTCTCAGATTCGCTGGGCCCGCGCTATATTCACGCCGGTGATGCGACGGACAAGAGTCCGGCTAACGGGGTGGAAGTGCTCCCCCTATATTCGCGCCTTTCAGCCCCGGAGCAGCAGCGCATTTTCAAGCCGCACCCGCGGAGGCGAGTTGTGCTGGCCACCAACGTTGCGGAAACATCGCTGACCGTGCCGGGAATCCGCTATGTGGTGGACCCGGGTTTGGCCCGCATTTCGAGGTATTCGAACCGCACTAAAGTGCAGCGTCTGCCCATCGAACCAGTGTCGCAGGCGTCTGCAAACCAACGTTCGGGCCGATGCGGGCGCGTGAGCGATGGCGTGGCGATTCGCCTTTACTCGCAAGCAGATTTCGAGGCGCGGTCGCGCTACACAGAACCCGAGATTCTGCGCACATCGTTAGCTTCCGTTATTTTGCAGATGATTTCGCTAGGGCTCGGCGCGGTAGAGGACTTCCCGTTCCTGGATGCACCGGCCTCTAAGGCCGTGCGTGATGGTGTCGGTCTGCTAGAAGAAATTGGAGCGGTAAGGCGGCGCTCCCCTCGTGATCCCCTGCGTCTCACTCGTGTTGGACGCCAGTTGGCTCGCCTGCCTATCGACCCGCGCCTAGGGCGCATGTTGATAGAAGCGAATCGAGAAGGCGTGGCCTCGGAAGTCTTGATTATTGTTGCCGCGCTATCCATGCAGGATGTCCGCGAGCGCCCGGAGCAGTTCAAGGAGGATGCGGATAGAGCGCATGAGCGCTTCTTGGATCCGGAGTCTGATTTCATCACCTACCTGTCGCTCTGGCGGTATTTGCGGTTGCAGTCGCGTGAGCTTTCGGGCACGCAGTTTAGAAAAATGTGCAAGCGCGAGTTCTTGCACTTCTTGCGTTGGCGTGAGTGGCAGGACGTGGCTGGGCAGTTGCGCGATTTGGCGCGTCCGCTCGGTTTGAAGGTGGATGCGCTCCAGATTCCGTCGCGCAAGGAGGTTCGCGATCAAGAGCGCGAGGGCGGAGCGGTTGATGCTGCGGCGCGCGCAACCACGGCGCTGACTGCGCGCACATCCGGCCGTAACAGCGAGCAGATCCACAGGGCGCTACTGGTTGGTTTGCTGTCTAACTTGGGTTCGTGGGATCAAGCCACGCAGGACTATCAGGGGGCGCGTGGAACGAGGTTTGTGGTGTGGCCAGGCTCTGGTTTGGCGCGCAAGCACTATGACTGGGTGATGGCTGCGGAGCTGGTAGAGACGTCACGTCTGTTCGCTCGCACGGTCGCGAAGATCCAACCCGAGTGGGTGGAAAAGTCAGCCAAGCGTTTGCTGAAGCATTCGTATTCGCAGCCGTATTGGTCCTCCAAGATGGGGGCGGCGATGGTTCGCGAGAAGGTGATGCTGTACGGCCTCACTCTGGTGGCGGATCGGCCCCTGCTCCTAGCAAACGTGCCGCAGGGAGCGAAGGTGGAGGCCCCCTCGAACGCCACCTCGATTGCGGCCCGAGCAGGAGTTACCGGCGGCGAGTTGGGCGGGTCGCCCCAGCAGGTGGCTCGCGAAATGTTTATCCAGCACGCCCTCGTGGATGGTGAGTGGAATGCTCATCATAAGTTTGTGCGCAAGAACAATGATCTGCTAGCAAAGATTCATGAGGCGGAAAAGAAGTTGCGCCAGGGTGGCACGGTGTCCGATGATGCGATTTTCGCGTTTTATGACGAGCGAGTGCCGCGTGAAATCGTGTCGGCTGCACATTTTGATGCGTGGTGGCGCCGTCAGCGCGATAAGCGGTTGCTGGAGATGGAGCGCGCGGATGTGCTTCCGGGTGCACGCGAGGTGGATCAGCGCGGCTATCCGGCTAAGTGGCATCAAGGGGACATCACTTTGCCGCTACATTATGAGTTCGATCCGGGTTCGCCCCGCGATGGGCTGACGGTTCGCGTGCCTGTAGCGGTGTTGCCGCGCCTGCATGATGCGGGCTTTGAATGGCTGGTTCCGGGCATGTTGGAAGAACTGCTCACGGCCACTATCCGCGCTTTGCCTAAACAGTTGCGCGCCCAGCTTGTGCCCGCGCCCGATGTTGCGCGCGAGCTTGCCGCCTGGATCAAGCACAACATTTGGATGTCCGAGAACGCCTCGAGCCCCTCATCTGGGCAGGTAAACCCGGACGAGCGGGTTATCGCTTCGAGTGGGAACTCGTCAGGTTCAGCTGTGTCTGCCGCGAGTTCGCCAGAGTCCGCGGGCGAGGACGAGGTGGACCCTCGTTCGCTTGAAGCTTCGCTTGGAAGGCTGGCCGCCTGGGCTTCAAAGTCGGGAACAGCGAATCAGAAGTCGATTGCGAAGATGAAGCAGGCGTCCGCGCGCCCTTCCGCGCAGTCACAAACGGATCCGGCAGCCAAGCGCAAACCGGTATCCCCCACGGATCAGCAAACGCAGAACCAGCAGTCGGATTTGCCCAAACAGCCGCAGGCCGGCCTCGAAAATCAAGATAAACCGCGAGTGAAGCGGATTCCGGGTACTCAAGCTGGCGAGTTCCTCCCCCACTATTTTGATGCGTTTGTACGCGCTACGGACGCAGTTAAGGGCGTCTATGTTCCACGTGAAACATGGGACGATTTAACGCTACCTTCGCATGTTACGCCCATGTTCGTGGTGGTCAATGCGCAGGGTCGCGAGTTGCGCTCCGGTGAAGATCTGACGTGGTTGCAAAAGCAGTTGAGCGGGCAGTCGCAAAAGGCGGTTCGTTCGGCAATGCGCGAGGCTTTGGATCAGGCGATGAAGGAGTCGGGTGCAAAGTCAGAGCCGTCTAAGCGCACTAAAAAGGCGTTTGCGGGAGTGCAGGCATCCCCGAAGGGGCGCGCGTCGGAAGGTACGGCTACTTCGGGGGATCAACCGACCCCAGGTGTTTTTGCGTCGGTCCCGGAATTGGATGGTTTGTCGGATTGGCCCGTTGTTGAAGGAGGTGCTCTGCCCCTCAGCGTGGATGCGCGCACGCAGGCAGGACTTTCTGTTCGGGCATTCCCGGCGTTGGTGCCGCAGGGGTCAGCGTCTGAGCCGTCCGCTGGCGTGCGAGTTATTGCGGAGCGCACTCAGGCCGATGCCAGCCATAGGGAGGGTCTGGCTCGTCTGGTTCTGGCGCACACGCGTTTGGCAACGGCCCGGGTGTCTACTCGTTGGACGGGCCGGGAGGCACTGATTCTGGCTAGCGGCCCATACCCGGATACGGAAAGCTTGGTGGCGGATGCACAGTTAGCAGCTGTGGCGTCGCTAATTGATGAGTACGAAACTCCTGCGGTGCAGATACGCTCCAAGGCTCAGTTTGAGGCATTGGCCGGGTGGGTGCAGGATCGGATTGAGGATCGCACCTATCTGATTTTGGGTTGGGCCGTGGAGGCGTTCGCCGAGTTTGGCGAGCTTGACCGCGCGGTTCGTTCGGTGTCTTCGCCGGCGATGGTCAGGGTGCTGGCGGATGTGCGCGAACATTCGAATAGCTTGGTGTTTGAAGGGTTCTTAACGCGCGTACCTTTTGAGTGGTTGCAGCACGTGGCGCGGTTTGTGAAGGCTGACCGGTTGCGGGTAGAGAAGACATCACAGTCCGCGAGCGTACTCGCACGCGATGAGGGGCTGTGGCGCTCCGTTAAGGATGTGGAGGCGGCATTGGCGTCTGCCCGGGCGGCACTTGCAGCTCACGAGGTGACCCGAGCCGCGCAGCTGGATGAGGCCCTGTGGCTGGTGGAGGAGCTTCGCGTGTCCCTGTTTGCCCAGGAACTTGGCACCTCAAGAAAGGTGTCACTGAAGCGCCTATATGCCGTGTTGAATAGCTAGCAGGTTTCAACTTATTCACGAAAGATTTTCGAATCTACTAATTCGCACCTCGTTACGCTAGAATCAAAAGCAGGAGGTTTTGATTCACCATGTTGCGTACTTCTAATTCTGTTGGGCAACGGCTTGCGGAAGCTCGTAATGCTGTTGGCATGACTCAGCGCGATTTGGCGGAAGCTTCGGGCATTTCCCAACCGACGATTCATCGCATTGAAGCGGGACAGCGCGCAACCTCACCTGTTGAGGTTGCGGTTCTTGCCGATGCGTGTGGCGTGTTGCCGGCTGACCTGTATGGAACAAGTACCGTTGCCGAGGACGTTGTTTACGCGGGACGAACCGATAGTGATGGCTCTGCGGCATTGACTGCGTACATGATCTACGCGCTTGGGTTGGCTCGTCGCTTGGATGAGCTTGGCGTACCGGAGACACGATGAGTAACGAGCGAATCGGACGAGAAGCAGCCGAGGAGTACCGTGAGAACCTTGGATTAGGTACGCGCCCTGTCGGGAATTTGGCTCGACTTATTGAGAATGAACTCGGCATAGGGGTTGCGTACGTTCAGGGGGCGGAACCCGGCCATGGCATGACTATGAGCGATGGGCTACGCACTCTTATTGCCGCGGGATGCACTCCGCATCCTTTGCGAATGCGTTCTACGCTTGCCCACGAGTTAGGTCACGTCGTCCTTCAAAGCGTTGATCGTTATCTTCATGATCAGGAAATAGGGGAGCGAGATTCAAGAGAGATTCAGGCTGATGCTTTTGCTCGCCATTTCTTATTGCCTTTAGCGGCAGTAGAGAAGTTTGCTGATGAAAGGCAAGTTTCGGAACGGTTACTATCAGATTTGGTACAGACTTTTGGGATTTCTGCTCATATGGCCGCCATCCAAATGCGGGATTTGGGCTTGATAAACAGTTCTACATATGAGGAGTGGAAGAGCCTTTCTGGTAGCCTGCTGTCGACTCGTTACGGGTGGCCATCCGAGTATGAGGTGCAGGCATTGGAATCATCAACGGCCCGTCCTCCTCAGGATATTCTCGCTCGAACGATGGAAGGCTATAGGTGGGGTGCTGTTTCTGCGGCGGCTATTGCTCGCCTTTCAGGCGAAAGCAACGTTTCAGCGGTTTCTGAACGCTTGCAATCAGAGGGGATTATTCCTGGAAACGCACGCTTTACTGCAGCTGAGGCTCCAACAGATTCGGGGGCACGATTGACCGCGGAGGAGCTCAAAGCCCTGATGGGTAATGCCGAGACAAAGAAACTGACCTAACTAGTCCTCATCTTTGGAAATCGACATAATAAGTGCGCCGGCATACGAAATTTGCGTACAGGGGCATTCATTTAGACGTTCAGATCGTAGGAGCTGTCTCTCGCTCGGCCCGTCCGAACTCTCATAGCGCTTCGCGCGCATACTCCACTATGTAGTCGGCAACTGATTCGATGACGTCTAGGGTGTCCCCAAAGTCTTGTTGGGTGCCGTACCAGGGGTCAGGAACGTCAAGTTCTCGCCTGCGCGCACCCGCAAGCGCCGGGTCCATTGCGCGAAACATGCGCAAATCAGTTGAACGCTCGTCCCCCACCTGCGGGTTTTCGATCACGTCAATGTGGGTGTGTGCGGCCAACCGTTCGACTGCCGCATAGTGGTTTGACGTCATTGCGAGCACGAGGTCACAATCTTTGAGATCTTGCGCAGTGATCTGCCTGGCGAAGTGATTGGGAATGTCATAGCCGGCGGCTTTTAGAGTGCGCTGGGCTCGGTAATCAATGGGGTTACCGTGTTCCTCGTCAGAAATACCAACCGAGGTAGCTACGGCATCGAGGCCAGCGGCTTTAAAGTGCTGATTTAGCACAACCTCGGCCATGGCGGATCGGCAAATGTTTCCGGTGCAAACAAAAAGTACTCGAAACGTCATAGGGCTCAGCCTATCAACGTAACGACAAAGCGAAAACCGCAGTTGAACGCGTTAGACCGTGAATAAGTGCCGGCATCGAGCAGGGGTAGCGTGCACTAAACCTGGGCTCTTGCACGATCAGTGAGCATTAGCGTCGCGTTGAAGATTCCCTGACTACGAGTTCAAAACCAACTCGTTCCTCACCGCAATCGGTGTTCCCGAGTTCAATCAGTTCCATGAGCGCCTTCACGGATTGCCTCGCAATAGCAACCTTATCCGGACTGATCGCGGTTAGAGATGGAAGAGTATAGGACGCCACGTCCGTGTCATCCCAGCCCGTAACCATCACATCGTCAGGCACATGCGCGCCAATGTCGGCCAATGCACGCACTGAGCCCGCCGCAGCAATGTCATTGAGAGCAATGATCGCGTCTGGTAATTCATGAGTAGTGAGCCAGGACGTTAAGGCACCGTGCGCGTCCTCGTATGTCCACGGAGATTCCACCACACAATCAGGGGTCAGGCTCAGTCCCTTTTCTTCAAGCGCTTTTTCAATACCGCGTCGGCGTTGAGGCCCTGGCCCAATTGTCATCACTGTTTCAGAGGAACCTACAACAACGAACCTTCTCGCCCCGCGCTCCAATAGATGTTCTGTAATCGCCTTGCCGGCTGCTTCCCCATCAACTGCAAAGTGAGGGACGCCAACATCAGAGATCTTCTCACCCAGCAGAACCAGAGGCACGTCAATCTTGGGTAGCTCTTGCCCGGTGAGGACGATCGGGGAATAGATCACTCCATCAACTACGTCTGGCCGGAACCCTTCAAGGGATTTCAGTTCCCGGTCCCGCATGCCTTCGGTCTCGGTGATGAGTAGGGTTAGGTCGTACTTTTGAGCTTCTTTTTGAATGAGGTGTGCTAGTTCCCCAAAATATGGCCAAGAAATGTTTGGTACGGCCAGCGCTATCATGCCGGTACGCCCAGACCGGAGTCTTTGAGCAGCGATATTTGGCCTGTAACCAAGTTCCTGAATGGCGTCCTGCACTTTCTTGCGGGTCTGTTCAGAAACATGCACGTAGTTATTAACAACGTTTGAAACAGTTCTTTGCGAAACGCCGGCAAGCGCCGCAACGTCTTGCATGTTTGGTGGTCGCAAGCCCTAACTCCATCGCCATTTGGAAATAGTGAAACTACAAAATAAGGATCAAATACAAGTTTACAGACAGTGCCCGTGATCCCCATATTGCGATTTACATGTAGGGTGCCCACCGGTTTAAACCGGTGGGCACCCTACGTTGGTGGACAGATAGCTTTCGATCTACTTGAGGATTCCCTCAATAGTTGTCTGAAGCTTATCTAGCGTCGTTTTAATGTCAGCGTCGTTCAACCAGGTAGCTTCGATGGTCTCTTGGATAGATGAATCGATAGCAGACCACTCAACAACACGTGGAGGCAACGTACCGTATGCCTTTGCAGTTTCTAGATACTGTTCGCGATGCGGAGCTGCGAGGTAATCTTCGGAGTTCAAAGCCGTATTACTTGCCGGCATGTGTCCCGTCTTAACGCCCCAGACTCCAGTGTTTTCGTAGTAGAACTTAGCAAGCTCAAATGCGGCCCGGTACTGTACAGGATCACCTTGTTCCTGAACGGGAACGGTCCAGACGTGCGAGTTCGCCCAAGTTGCAGGCTTGTCAAATAGCATCGGTGCGTCAGCGACCTCGTAATCAAAAGGCGTCTCAGCTTCAAACTGATTGACTGCCCATGAGCCGTTGTACATGATGGCCGACTCCCCGCGCAGGAAGGCCTGCATGGAAGCATCATAGTCGTGAGTCTTCGCGGTAAATCCTCCTTCAACTAGCTTGTTGACGAGCTCGAGAGAGGTTACAGCTTCCTCACTGTTCATGTTTACTGCACCGCTCTGCGGATCCAAAAGCGTTCCACCCTGCTGATAGATGAAAGTCTCCCACAGGCGCGAAGCCATCGGGTCAGCAGTCATCGCGACATCCAGGAAGTTCTTCCCGGTCTTGTCTTTCACAATCTGAGCATGCTCGAGGAATACCTTCGGGTCTGTTGGAACTTTGTAAACTTCGCCCTCTGCGGCCAAGCCTGCCTCGCGAAGAATATCCATGTTCAGGTGGGAAACCGTTGCGTGCGAATCGAAGGGAAGCGCGTATTGCTTACCGTCATACTCAACCGCTGCAGATGCCGGGTCAGTGTAATCAGAAGTGTCAACACCAATAGATTCAGGAACCTCCATGAGTAGGCCCCTATCCGCGTATTCCGGCAGGTTCGATCCGTGCATTACGGCGATATCAGGCTTTTCCGAACTAGCCAGAGCTGTATTCAACCCGTCGTAGTACGAGTGCCAGGCGGATCCACCCAGCCGCTCAACCTTGATCCCCCAAGGATTTTCAGCTTCGAACTTGTTTGTCAGGATCTGGATAGCTTCACATTCTGTGGTCGCCTTATCCATGTCGGTAACGCCATTGGTGGTTTCGTTACAATCGCCAAAAAACCGTGCCAAGGTTATCGTGGCGCCCTGAAGGTCATCATCTGAAACCTCTGCGATTTTCTGGAGCATGTCCTCGCTAGATCCAGATTCGCCTCCGGATCCTCCCGAACCACTCACACCGCAACCCGTAAGAGCTAGTGAAACAGCGCCCAGCACCATTGCTGGAACACCTAATTTCCTTAACCTCATTTTTCTCTCCAATCTTTCTTGGGTTTGTTACTTTTCTCCAGAAGACATGGACACTCCTCGAATGAGGTACTTCTGGAAGAAAACGAATACAAGTAGCAAAGGCAACGTGCCCACGATTCCTCGAGCCATCAATGAACCTAGTTCCGTTGATTGTGAGAAGGTCCCCTGCAACGATGCAAGACCTGTCGTGATCGTAAACATCGCTGGTTTCGTGGCAGATACGAGTGGCCACAGATAGTCATTCCATGTCTGCACAAATGTGAATGTTGCTAGAGCGATCAGTGATGGGCGGGCAAGGGGCAGCATTACCGAGTAGAAAATTCTCCAGGAAGAAGCCCCGTCAATGCTGGCTGCCTCTTGAATCTCATCCGGAACTTGCGCGAAGAATTGCGTCATTATGAAAACACCTAAAGGAAAGGCAATTCGTGGCAGAATCAGCGCCAAGTAGGTGTTATGCAGGTTAATGTCGCTAAACATCATGAACAGAGGAATGAACATTGCCTCTTTAGGAACCATCATTCCGGCCAGAGTGAGCGAGTAAACCGCTAATCTGCCCGCAAACGGCAACTTCGCAAAGGCGTACCCGGCCATCGCGCATACAACTACCGTGACGATAGTGGTTATAACCGTGACAATAGTGGAGTTTAGGAACCATCGCAGAGTTGCTCCTGTGAGGAAAGCATCAGCAAAGTTAGAGAGCGTGAATCCCTGTGGAAGCAGGCTTTGCGAATTGGTCTTTAGAACGTCATTTGGCGTCAGCGCCAACGACAACATCCAGATTAGAGGGATGAGCCAAATCAGAACGATCAGGATCATCAAAGCGTGGTACAGCACATTAGCTGTGTTTCGCTTAGGGTTTGGCTTCGGCTCGGTTACCTCCGGAGCGAGAGAGAGTGTCTGAGCAGTCATTTCAGTTGCTCCTTTCGCGCGACATGAGGAACTGGATAAGTGAAACAAAGACCATGACGACGAATAGGAACAGTGACATCGCGGAGGCATATCCCAGGTTCGAATCCCTGAAGCCGGTTTGGTAGATGTATCGAACCAAAACATCTGTAACGCCTCCAGGCCCACCATTTGTCATGATGTTTACCTGACCAAAAATCTGAAACGATGCGATCACCTGGGTAACTACAACGAGTAGCGTCGCATGCTTCAGTCCGGGCAAGGTGATCGATACAAACTTTCGCCATGGCCCCGCACCATCTATTGCTGCAGCTTCATACAGAGTGGGATCAATGTCTTGCAGGCCAGCTCCGAATAGGATCATGTTGAAGCCCACCGTCCACCACACGGTAGTCACAACGATTGCGGCCATTGCAGTGCGTGGATCCGACAGCCAAGCCACGACGCCAACACCTAATGTGTCAGTCAGTTTGGCAACTATTCCTCGCGAGGGGTTGAGCATGTATCCCCAGATAAGGGTGGCTACCGATACTGGAAGGATGTACGGGACAAAAAGAGCTGCTCGATAAAATCCATTTCCTTTTTTACCCAGATCAAGCAATAGCGCAAAAGCTAGGCCCAACCCGGCAATGATCGGTGTTGACACGATTGTGAAAACCACCGTGTTCTTGAACGCGTTCCAAAAGCGCGGGTCGTTCCAAGCCCCGGTGTCTCCCGCGTTAAAGCCGAGCAGAAAGGCAGCTACGATCAGGGAAGCAACTAGCAAGATTTCACCTGAACGAAGGCGATTATTGCGTACTGCCCAAACTGCAGCTACTGCGGCAAGAATCAGAAGTGTTAGTTGCACCCACCAAGAAGATCCAATGCTCCACTCAATTCCGGCGCCGCCAAGCATCTGCTTGTAGTTATCGAATCCCACCCACTGCGGTGTTCTACCAAGTAGATCCCAGTCGAAGAAGCTCATCAGTACCGCCTGGATAACGGGGTAAAGGATGAACGCTATGTAGAAGAGCAGAAATGGAACTGTGAAACCAAAGTTGGTGAACCATCGTCTAATGTCGCGAGCACTACGTGTTGAGGTCATTTTTCAGCTACCCCCACTGCGTGTTCGGTTACCACTCGGGGACGCACTTGAGAATCGTGCGGCTTTGAGCCGGTAATAATCTCTCGAACGGTTTGCTTAGGCAGTTTCGGTTTCCTATCAGGAGTGCAAATCCCGTTTACCTCCTGCGCGGTATCCGTTAGCTGCGTGTAGCAGAAACCAGCCAAGAAAGGTGATTCAAGTAGAGCAAAGACAAGTCCTCTAAAAACTTTCTCGTACTCTTCCTTAGAACCAACCGTCCTGTAACCCCAGTGCTTCGAATTCCCCTCAGTCAAAGCAATCCCTCCGAATTCTGAGACAATGACGGGTTTATCGAAATCCCAATCCGAATCGAGGAGGGTCCGACGTCCTTGGGGACCGATGCCGTTTACGGATTGCCTCATGGCGCTTTCATTCGCGTACGCGCACTGGAGCTGCTCCGGCTTATCCGCGTAATCGTGGGTGGTAACTATGTCCGTAGCGGGCTGTTCCCAACCGTCGTTTGAACTTATTGGGCGGGTGTCATCTACCGCGCGGGTTAGACTCGCCAGCCCCTCCACAAAGGCTCGCTGCCTTACATCGGCGGCTATCTGCGGAACACCCCAGGATTCGTTTATTGGAACCCAGGTGATGATTGACGGAGACGACCTATCTCTACGAACCGCACTGAGCCATTCTGCAGACAGATCAGTCAAAGCGCTGTCGTCAAAAACATATGAGGAGGGGAACTCTGCCCAAAGTAGGAGCCCAAGGGAATCTGCCCACGCCAGGTAGCGGCGATCCGGGGTTCTCTCATGAATTCTTGAAAGGTTGAAACCAAGGTCCAAGATAAGTCGAATCTCATCTCGAATGGCTTCAGGGAAGGGGGCAGTAAAGTAACTCTCTGGCCAGTATCCCTGGTCCAGAATTCCCCTGATGTATACAGGCTGGCCATTGATGTGCAGGTAGTCCTCTGACACACTAACGCTTCGGATACCCGCATAAGACACTACGCGATCCACACCGCGGCCAGATTCCAAGGTTAGGAAGAGGTCAATCAAGTTCGGATGCGCTGGCGCCCACAACCATTCTTGTGAATCCATGTTGTTCTTGATTTGCGGAAGAGGAATCACCACATCAAAAACTCGCGTGTTAGGGCAAACCGAAATGTCGGCAATATCGTTGTTCTTGCTCCTGGCCCGAACCGTGAACTTGGTGTTCGCTTCAGGCTCCTTCGACAAAGTGATCTGGCCGATCAGCTGCGCACCTTCAACATCAGAGCGCCAATACAGATCTTCGATAGCCAGCCCCGGGCGAGCTTCTAGCCAAACATCGCGCCAAATTCCTGTACTGCGTTCGTACCAAATTCCATTAATTTCTTTACGCCAAGACTGCTTACCCCTCGGCTGGCTAGCAATAGGGCAATCCTTGGCCCGAACCACTACTTCGAAAGGAGCATCGCCCTCAAGCTGTACCGAGAAAGGCGTGTAACCTCCGCGATGACGAGCGGCATGCTGGCCGTTAACCCAAACATCGCACTCGTAATCCACCGCCTCGAAGTTTATGAACCACTGCGGATGCTCCAACGAGCTTGTCAGGTTCTCAGCTGTAATCGTTCGTTTGTACCAAACAACTTCCGAGTCGTTCTGAGGGTCTTGCCATGCATAGCCAGACCTCTTTGAGCCGGGCGGGAACGGCACGATAATGGCATGACCAAAGGCATCCGACCTATCGGTTTTATACCACTTCTGATCTAGCCCAACATCATTGGGATCTTCTTGAAATCCCCATTCGCCATTAAGACTGTGCCAATCTTCTCTGCACAGCTGCGGCCGTGGATAGCCGGCTTCTAACCATTTGAAGAAATTGTCATCGTTGACTCTCATATACCGACTATATGCTACGTAGCAAAGATATTTGCCACGTAGCAAACAAATTTTGTAACAATATGATCACTTTTGTGATGCGCGCCATGTTTATAAAAGAGCCCGGACTCGTATGTGCAAGTCCGGGCTCTTCTGCTTTACCTTGGCAAACCACCTCAAAATCGGTGGTAAACCTCAGTTTTCAAACTAGAAATCCCAGTCGTCGTCCTCAGTGTCTTCGATGTCGCCGATAACGTAAGAGGAACCTGAACCGGAGAAGAAGTCATGGTTCTCGTCCGCGTTTGGCGACAGCGCAGCCAAGATTGCGGGGTTGACGTCCGTGCTCTCCGGCGGGAATAGCGACTCGTAGCCCAGGTTCATGAGGGCCTTGTTCGCGTTGTAGCGCAGGAACTTCTTCACGTCTTCCGTTAGACCTAGCGGATCGTACAGGTCTTCCGTGAACTTCTCTTCGTTCTCGTACAGTTCGTCCAAAAGCTCGAACGTGTAATCCTTCAGCTCGGCCTGGCGCTGCGGCGAGGCCTCTGCAACCGCCAGCTGGTACTTGTAACCAATGTAGTAACCGTGCACGGCCTCGTCACGAATGATCAGACGGATCAGATCCGCCGTGTTCGTAAGCTTGGCGTGCGCAGACCAGTACATGGGTGCGTAGAAGCCGGAGTAGAAGAGGAACGACTCAAGCATCGTTGAGGCAACCTTCTTCTTCTCCGGGTCATCACCCACGTAGAAGCTGTTAATGATCCGCGCCTTGTTCTGCAGCTCCGCGTTCTCTTCAGACCAGCGGAACACCTCGTTAATCTCGCTGGTGGAAAGCAGCGTGGAGAAGATCGAGGAATAAGACCTGGCGTGCACGGACTCCATGAACGCAATGTTCGTGAGCACGGCCTCTTCGTGCTGCGTGCGCGCGTCGGGAATCAGCGAAATCGCGCCGACCGTTCCCTGCAGGGTGTCAAGAAGCGTGAGGTTTGTGAAAACCTTATTGGTCATATCCTTCTCAGCGTCGTTTAGCGTACGCCAAGACGGGATGTCATTCGACAACGGAATCTTTTCTGGCAACCAGAAGTTACCCGTAAGCCTGTCCCAAACCTCCAGGTCTTTTTCGTCCTCAAGCTTGTTCCAGTTAATCGCTTCGAAAACGTTTCCTTCAGCCAACTTCAACTGCTCCTTTCACTTGCAACCGATCATGCACGCGTGCCGCGTGACTTCCTTACTATTACTGATTTTTGAGGGCGAAGTAGGTTACCCCGCCGGCCACTGCGCCAAGAGCTAGCCCCTGACGGATGTGTGGCATCTTCTTGCCCGCACGCTTGCGACGCTCGCCGCGATGGAGGATGTAGCGTTCCACAAGCGAGTTCACTTTAAGTGCGGCCGCTACCGCCCCAACGCCAATACCCACCTGCGCAGCCACGGGCAGATCACCGAAGTTCTTCTTCCAGGAGTACTGCAGTTGCGCTCCCGCCTCTTTCACGTCCTCAGCGGTATAACCCACGTGCTTGTAGTAGGCGCCAATCCCACCAAGCAGAGCGCTCTTTGCCACAAAGCGAGTGCCGGATCCGCGCAGAATGTCAGGCATTGCATACCATGCGAATATGGTTAGCCCAAGCACGATAGATTCGGTCTCAACGGGGTTGTCAACGCTCCAGTCGTGCAGCTCGGTCAAAGTCTTCACAACCTCGCTTTTAAAGTCTTGTTCGAGTGCGGCTTGCGTGCTCATGGCTGCTCCTAGCATTCTTAACAACGGTTACGCTCTAGTGTAGTTCGGCTGGCAGACTAGGGCGAGACAAGCAACAGGCTACTTCTGCGCCGCTTTGAAAAGCTTGCCGTCAGGATCCTTTGCGCCAAAGACTACAAATCGTTTTGACGAGGCCTCAGTCAGCTTATTTGTCAGCAGCACAGTAGCTACCGCTTCGGTTTCGCTTGTATCGGCAGGTAGTGGAATAAGGGGACCGCTTGCGGACTCAGCCGCCAAAATGAGGCTGGCTGGGTCGTCTTGCGCGGCAACCGCTGTCACGGAGTTCTTTTCAACTTTCCGCGCGGTTGCAGCGTTTAGGGCAACTGACTTAACGGACCCGCTGATGGAGCTCTTGCGGAACGATCCTGCTACTTCGTCCACCAGCTTCGGGTCTAGCGCACCGATTCCTACAACATAATCCGGTTCTAGGCTTGCAGCGATTTGCTTGGCCTGCTGTACGTGCTCTTTGCTGACCAGGAGCACGGGGCCATCACCCATGGTGCCAGCAATCGCCGCGAGCGCATCCTTGTTCTCGTCGTCAGCCCCCACCAGGTAAACGCGTTTGGCGCCCTTTGAGTAAATGGCCTCCGCAATCAGGTTTGAAGTAGCCTCGGCGGATTCACCCTGCCAGGTCAATAGTTCAACCTGTCCGGTAAGGGCACCGTTGTTGTCACGAGCGGTTTGCGCGAATGCGCGTGCGGACGCGCCGGCTTGTTCAGCCACTCCCTCACCAACAACAACTACGGTTTCGGGGCAAAGTCGCGCGATTTCAAGTAGTGTGCGCTCGCTAAGTTCCCCATTCTTTTCAGTGAAGAGGACGGGGCCGGGACGCTGCGATTTGGGAGCTCCCGCGATGGTTGCGGTGCCGCCATCAACAAACGGGTTGATAAGGTAAACGGTTTTTGCGGACTGATTGAATTGGCGAATAGAAGTTGCAATAGCGGCTTCGCTAGGGGCTTCTTCGTAACGCACCATCTGAATGTCGCCGGCAAAAGTGGTGGAGATGAGGGTTGTGCGCGCGTCCACCGAGAGATCAGGCGCGGCAAGGGCTGGTGTAGCAAGGGAGAGTGGCAGAACAATTGCCGCCCCCATCGCTAGGAGGCGGCTGTTAAAAAGCCTCTTTTGCCTCATAAAACCCCACATTCGCACTCGAACGTTCCAATTGTAGCGGTTTCAACTGGACACGCCAATAGGTGATCAAATCGTAACTATTCATTTTCCTACGAAATGATGCGGCTTACGCGGCTGGAACCATCACAGTTTGCGACAGACTTCGGCGAGACGTCTAGGCAGTTAATCTTCAAGCAGGTTTTGCAGGTGTTGGAACACCGCAGCTCCGTTAGCTCGGAGTCCGTCGTGCTGGTATTCGTTGGTCACCCAGGTGCGAATGCCGGCGAGCTCCGCGGTTTGAAGAGACAGGTCGGTGGGCACAAACATGTCTTCGAAGTAGACGGCTGCGGCTCCGGGTACCTCGTTGTTTGCCAGCTGCTCGGGGTTGTAAACCGGCTCCCAGTCCGTGAAAGCCGCGAGTTCGTGCGCCAATTCGCGCATGGGAGCAAGCGCTGGATCCTCATCATAGATGAGGGGGTACATGTGCTCACCGGTCAGATAAACCGGACTTTCAGCCCGGTAGTCCGGCGCGGGCGCGAACCCTTCAGGGATCCCTGATCCCACCTCGGCTAGCAAGCGCTCAGCCGCCCAATTTGTGGCCTCACCGCGAAGGTCTGGCGTAGCGCCGGCGTAAATCGTCTCGTGCAATACCCCGTACATTGGCGAATCGCCCTGCGAGAGCTGGCGCCCCACCATGTCGAGGAACTGCGTGTTCAGACGCTTCTGCCCGCGCACGCTCACAAACGGACCCTCAAAGAAGTAGTGCAACTGGTCGAATCCGGTGGTGGTTCCGAGCATGAGGCCAAGCATGCGCAGACGGCGGGAAGTCAGGCGCTCCCCCGTTGGCAAAATCTCTTCATGTGTGTCGAGGTGGGTGAGCACGTCTTTCAGCGTTTGCTGGTCCGCCTCGTATCGCTTGAAGTAAACCTCGTTGCGAGCCGCTGTTGCGCGGTAGGTGCGACGGTATATTTCGTCAATGCTTACCAGGCCAGGCAGGCCGCCCGTGTAGTAGACCGCCGAGAGGCCCTCGGGGGCATGGGAAAGGTACGACGTGTTGATGAAGCCACCGTAGGATTGGCCCAGGCTGGCCCACTTCTTGCCGGCGTTGATTTCACCGCGCAGCAGCTCCGCGTCGCGCACCATGTTGTCTGCGCGGAAGTGCTTAACGTAGTTGACCTGGTCTTTAACCGTAGCGAACTCGGAAAGCGTCAGGGCGTCCAGGCGGGTTGAAAGGCCGGTGCCACGCTCGTCCATTAGGATCACCCGGTGGGTTTTCAGCGCCTCACCGATCCAGCCACTGTTGAAGTCGCCGGGGCGCGGCGCGCGCCCGCCCGGGCCTCCCTGCATGAAAATGATTGCGGGCTGGTCAGTGTTTGGACCGTTCTTATCCAGCGTCACTTCGCGGGCAAACAGTTCGATCTGACGTCCATTCAGGTCGGAGTAATCCAGTGGCACCTGCAGGCGGTGTTCAGTTACGTGTGCACCGTGCTGAATGTAAGTGTGGCGGCTCGCGCCCTCGCTAGCCGACTTTGAAACCGCACTGTTCACCGAAGCTACCTTCTTTTCTTTCTGCTGCCTGCTTTCTACATGCTTATCGTCTGAGTTACTGGTTTCTTTCACCGTGGTTCCTTTAACGGGCTCATCGAATGAGAACAGCATGTTCATCTCGTTCACAGGATCTTCTAGTTTTCTTTCCTGGCCGCCGGTTGCGTGCGCTACGTTGCCACTTTTCGAGGACGAGTCGGATTCTTCACCGGACGGACCCACCTCTTCGGACGGACCCGCGTCAACTTCACCCTGGCCGATGCGAGAAAACCCCGGCCCCTCTTTAACCGTTTTCCCGCTTTGAATTGCGGTTGCAGCGCCGCGGGCAAGGTCATCGGCGCGCTCGTTCATGTTGTGATCGTTGTGTCCGCGCACCCACTCGAACTCGACTTTGCGGCCCTTCTTGCGAGCGTATTCAAGTTCTTCGTCCAAGGCTTCCATGATTTCCCGATTAGCTACCGGTTTGCCATCGCCCTTCTTCCAACCCTTACGTTTCCAAGCGAAACGCCATTTAGTGAGGGCGTTAATGACGTACTGCGAATCGGCAAAAATATGCAGGTCTTCTGACGCGCCCCTGGTTTGGCGCAGGAGGTCGAGTACGGCAAGTAGCTCGCCCACATTATTCGTGCTCTCTTCTAGCGCTCCGGCACTCCAGTTTCGCTCGTCCATGTACCAGGCCCAGCCGGCGGGGCCAGGATTTCCCAAGGAGGATCCGTCGGTGGCAGCAATCAAAGTCATACGCTCATTCTAACGATGAAGCCAGACATCCTCGTAAAGCGACGATTACGAGGCAATCGTGCTTTCCTTCCTTAGCTATTTCGTATTACGATATTCATATGCGCGAAACTATTGCAGGGAAAGAAGTCACCGAAGAACGGATTGAGAAGTGGGTTCAAGAAGCTGAAGCGGGATACAACGCTACACAGCTGAAGAAACGCGGTCGGCCAGGCCGCGGAGCCGAACCAAGTCAGGTTGTTGCCATCCGTTTCACTGCCGACGAATTGAAACGCATCGACCAACGCGCGGCCCAGGAAAACATCACCCGATCCGCACTGATCCGCGAAGCAGTTCTGGCGTGAAGATTTCACTGCACAACTCGGCACGAAAACACCAAGAACGCGACCATATTAACGATGACGACATTCTCAAGGCAGCAACATTCCCTCTGTGGGTCGCTGCTTTAGATGATGAAAATCCCCAACGAGAACTCAGGCTCGGTTTCGACAACGCAGGAAGACTATTAGAGCTCGTCGTGCTGATCTTTGACAGCGGAAATGAACTCGTTATTCATGCAATGAAGGCTCGGACACAATATCTTGATTTGTTAAATTAGAGCGGGTTTACAGGTTTTAGGAAGTAACATGGCAGACTTTTATGATCGCGGCAATCAGTATCGGGGTGGGCGCGACGGCGGTTTTCGTGACAATCGAGGCCGCGGCGGGTTCCGCGGCGACAGGGGCGGATACCGCGGTAAGCGCGAGTTTGAGCGCAAGTCGGGTTCGGATCAGGATCTGATTGATCGGTTCCACGAAATTGATGGCCGCAACTATGGCCAGTACAAGTCTGTAGTTGGCGATTACGATTATGGCGATTTCACTTTGCATATCGACCGCGTGCAGTCCGATCCGTACGCGCCACCATCGCAGTTGCGCGCTACCGCATCGCCGGTGAAGATGGGCATCCCTGAAGATCTGCTTGATACTCGCGAAAAGCGCGTGGCTGTGGCGGATTTCTTGGCGCGCGAGTTCGCGAAGAACAGTTCGAAAACGCCAGAGATCCGCATTGCTCGTTGCGGTCAAGAGATTTTAGAGCGCTCTTACGCATCCGTTGACAAAACCGCGGTTGAGGTGCGGTTCCAGTGCCAGTTCCCCGCTCGCGGACGCACAATCATGGGGCGTTCCATGGCGCGTCTTGCAGACGTTGATATTCCGTACACGGTGATGGACACGTTTGATTTTGTTTCCGAGGACGCCGCGCAGCACCTAGCTAATTTGCGCCGCCACGTGGAAACGTACGTGGATTACCAGGCGTTGCAGGCCGCACTGGCTGATAACGGTTGGATTGGTTTTGTGGCAAATGAGTCGGTGCTGGCGCGCCGCTCCGGCATTTCGGATTATCCAATGGATGAGGCCGTGCGTTTCACTTCGCCACATTCACTGGAGCAAACCGTGACTCTGCCCCATGCTGGTGAAGTTAAGGGCATGGCGTTGAAGCCGGGAATCACGGTGATTGTGGGCGGTGGTTATCACGGTAAGTCCACGTTGCTGAATGCTTTGCAGCGCGGCGTTTACGCTCACGTGCCGGGCGATGGCCGCGAACTTGTTGCGGTTGTGCCCAGTGCTGTGAAAGTGCGCGCTGAGAACGGCCGGGCGGTCACTTCGGTTGACGTGTCCGCGTTTATTAATGACCTGCCAGGCGGGGCGGATACCGCGGCTTTTTCTACGGAGAACGCGTCGGGTTCAACTTCGCAGGCGGCCTCGATTGTGGAGGCCGTGGAGGTGGGCTGCCCCGTGCTGTTAGTGGATGAGGACACCTCGGCTACTAACCTCATGATCCGTGATGAGCGTATGCGCGCTCTGGTGGCAGACGAGAAGGAGCCGATCACTCCGTTTGTGGATCGCATTGGGGGCCTGGCGAGGGCTGGCGTTTCAACGATTTTGGTGATGGGCGGCTCCGGTGACTATCTGGATGTGGCGGACTTGGTGCTCATGATGGATAGCTATGTGGCGCATGACGTGACGCAGAAGGCGCGCGAGGTTGTGGCTGCTCAGCCACGTGAGCGCATGGATGTGGAGGATTTTCCTGCTGTGAAGCAACGCGTGATGCTGCCGCTTAAGGCGCATGGCGGTAAGGCGAAAACGAAGGCTAAGGGGCTGGATAGCATTTCGCTGGATCGTCAAGATATTGACGTGTCTAACGTGGAGCAGATTGTGGACGGAGGCCAGACGGAGGCCATCGCATGGGCGATTCGGGCGCTTACCGATGGGGAGCGTGCAACCGCGTTTGACGGCGAAACCACTTTGGCCGATGCTTTGAGGGCGTTGGATGAGATTATCGAGCAGCACGGCCTGGATGGTCTTGGCGGTCCAGAGAAGTCGGCGTTCATGGTGCGGCCCCGCATGGTTGATTTAGCAGCGGCGCTTAACCGTTACCGTTCAATCCGAATCGCTTGATACGTCTTTGTTCGATTTCAGAGGAGCCGCGTTGCGCTGAGTAGTTTAGCGATAGAGGGCTCGGCGGCGCGTAAGTGAGCAAGGCTTTTGATGAGCGCGCTGTCCACCTTGTGGATCGTTTAGAGGTGGCTTCGCCCCCTCGCATGGCATTTGGATAGCATGGCCAAAACCCCGTGGCGGAAAACCGTGAACGCCACCTGAATGGTAGGAGTCCAAGTGACGCATATTGATCATTTTCTTGGCAAAGAGTATGGCCGCACTAGTTTTGATGCCAGTATTGCTCCGGCTCTGCGCATCCAGCCGGGAACGGGCCAGACGATTGGTTTTGAAACTGATGACGCTCTTTACGCGGAGCTGCACGACAAGAAGGATTTAAGCCAGTGTGAATCCACGATTAACCGGGTTACGGGCCCGGTGTATGTTGAGGGTGCGCAGCCTGGTGATACGTTGAAGGTGACGATTCGTGGCATTCAGTTGAAGGAGTACGGCTGGTCCGTGTCGCTTCCCGGCTCTGGCGCTCTTGCGAGCCGTATGGGTGAGGATGTGTTTTCGCGTCAGATTCCAATCGAGGATGGCGTGGTTAAGCTGACGGAAAACCTTTCAGCTGGGGTTCGCCCGATGATTGGTTGTATTGGTACGGCTCCTGCGGGGCAGCCGGGTTCGACGATCATGCCGAGCTTCCCTTCCGGCGGCAACATGGATCTGACCGACGCGAAGCCAGGATCGACCGTGTATCTGCCTGTCGAGGTGGAGGGCGCTTACCTTTCCATCGGTGATATTCACGCGATTATGGCGCGCGGCGAGTCCTCTTTTGTGGCTATCGAGGCCGAGGGCGTAGCTGTGGTTGAGGTTGACTTGGTTAAGGGTAAGAAGATTCGCGCACCCCGCATCGAGACGGCCGATGAGTGGTGTTTCATCGGTATTGGCAACCCGGTGCAGCAGTCGATCACTAACGGCTATGAGGATATGTTCGACTTCCTCACCATTGATCATGGTTGGGATGAGGGGGATGCTTACGTGGTGATGAGCGCCCTAGCACACTCGGAGCTAGGTGGGCCCACCGGCTCTGAAAACCCTGATCCGCTACACCCCTTCAACGCGGTTGGTGCGGTGACGGTGCACCGCCTTCCGAAATCAGTATTAGAGGCGTAAACCTAGTTACTGACAAGGGGACCTCGACCAACAGGTCGGGGCTCCCTTTGCAGATCAGTCTTCATTCCCCTTGATAAACTTGGTAGATCGAGAGAACCATGTCCACATCTGTTGGGAATCAGTCTTCATTCCCCTTGATAAACTTGTCCGGTGTTGTATTCGGTATATGCGGGCGTTGGGAATCAGTCTTCATTCCCCTTGATAAACTTGTCATAGGCAATCAAGAAGCGCGGACGCTGTTGGGAATCAGTCTTCATTCCCCTTGATAAACTTGACGCGCGTCACGAGTATTGCGGCGGCCCGTTGGGAATCAGTCTTCATTCCCCTTGATAAACTTGAGCGATGTTTGATGCTGCATCCCAGATCGTTGGGAATCAGTCTTCATTCCCCTTGATAAACTTGCACCATGGCAACGCCTACCAGCAAGACGGTTGGGAATCAGTCTTCATTCCCCTTGATAAACTTGCGCCGATAGCAATAAGACGCTTATAAGAGTTGGGAATCAGTCTTCATTCCCCTTGATAAACTTGGATTTTTCGCCCTGTGTGGTGTCCGCCCGTTGGGAATCAGTCTTCATTCCCCTTGATAAACTTGCGTCATAGGTAACGATGTCGCCGGTCTCGTTGGGAATCAGTCTTCATTCCCCTTGATAAACTTGGGCCGCCAATACTATCGACCACGGGGATGTTGGGAATCAGTCTTCATTCCCCTTGATAAACTTGAGGCTCAGCTCTGGATGCTTAGCGCGTAGTTGGGAATCAGTCTTCATTCCCCTTGATAAACTTGACCGCGATCAGTACGGGTAATGCCTTCCGTTGGGAATCAGTCTTCATTCCCCTTGATAAACTTGGGTAGATGGTAGCGGACAGTTCCGTGTTGTTGGGAATCAGTCTTCATTCCCCTTGATAAACTTGAGGTGCGCGCTGAGGTTTTGTTTCGCGTGTTGGGAATCAGTCTTCATTCCCCTTGATAAACTTGAGGCCCGCAAATTCTCCTTGAATTTGCGGGCCTTAAGAGGTTTTTAACTCAGAAAAAAGCGAGCTGTTCGGGAGCTTTTTCTGGTTTCTCTTCCACTGCGTTGGAATATTTGGCCATCCCAGACCATTGTTTATCAGTTAAAAACAAGATCCGAACCTTGCCTCCATACGGAATGTTTGACTTGATAATCCTAAGCATGCGAGTGTCGCTACCACCTGCGGGCGTGTACCTCGCGTAGATGGAGAACTGCACCATGCTGAACCCAGAATCAAGAAGGATAGTGCGGAACCTGTTAGCAAGTCGAACTTGTTCATTGGTTTTAACAGGTAGGTCGAACATGACAAGCATCCACATAGGATCATCCGCCACGGCTAGCTGCCTTAACAGGGTTCCGAGCCGGTATATCTAACTTGTCTATCTCCCCTTCAACATAACGCCCATAACTTTGAGCTAGCGTTTGAAAAACTGTTGGGATGGTATGCCCCTCATCTGAAAACGGTCCGCAGGCAATAGCAACGAGATCTGCCCTAGCCTCTTCTACAGAACACTTTCCTGCTAGAAATAGTTCAATAACAGCCAAATCGATTGCGGGGCGAAATACCTCTAGCAAGTCATCAACCAGGCAGAACATGTTGGCCCGATTTCTGTGGAATACCCCGAGGCTGGGTTCAAGGCCTGCAGCTAGAACTGCCCTAATACCATGCCCGCGGGCAATGGTGTATGAGTAGTCAAGCATCCCATTGATTCCACCACCCTCCCCAGGAATGCGAGTGAACGTAGAGCCGAATAGAGCTTTCCAATAAAACCTGGCTGCTTGCCCTTCCACATTCGTGGTGTCTCCTGATCGAACGCTCTTTGCAAACCTATCCAGCAGAACATATTCTGGCTTGTCTAACGCACGCAGGCAGTCCCGCTGGCCCTGTATTTTCGTTTTCACGAGAATTTTCCATGCCTGCTTCCGTCTGGGCTCGGACAGTGATGCTTGCGCGCGCCGACGTGCGGCAACGCGGGAATGATCGGACCACCCATACCCACCCGCTTCTGGTACTCCTCTCCAGTCACATAACAGCACAACCGCATCATTTTGAAACAGTCGGTGCAACGCTGCACCAGAAATAGTGGCCCCCATGCCCAGCAGAAGAACTGCCACATCTACTGCTGCTATCTCCGTAGGGGAAGCATTGTTGGGTGAGATCACCACTTTTCCGCGTTTAGCGGTGATCTCACCCTGCAACTGAGTGCAGTCTATGATCCGCCAGTTGCTAGACATCTTGCTCTGGGTCAATAGTCCAGGTAACTGGGAAGTTCGCCCTGGACTTGTACCGGACCCGCCCCATGCTGTCTCGTCTCACTACGGTCAAACCGCCAGCACTGATGAGTTGCGATAACGGGACCCTCCATCCCTTTACCGAGATGATCTCGGCGAGATTTCGTGACACGTCCTCAGCCAGCCCTTCTGATGCAAGCAGAACCGGTTTTAGCTTGATCGTCAGATTATTATCGAAACCTATCAGCGTCCATCGAGTAATACCCGGAAACTCTTTATTGAATTCAAATATTTTGTCCGTACTGAACAAACTGGGATCAACCACAAACTCGTCGCCGACAACAACCCATCCGAGATACTCTGCCTCACCGTTTCGAATCGCAGTGCGTAACTTTATGCCAGCATCTCGCATGGAAACCGACTGCTGTTTCAACGGAGCTTTAAAGAGATCCTCGTGCCTGTGCCGTTGCAGGTCATGCGCGAACACACGCACCATTCCATAACTAGTCTTCTTACCTGCCTTATAGCGGTAAATACGCGCATGGTGAATGGTGTTTCCGAGCGCAACAGCACCACCACGAACCTTCAAATAGGCCGAATAACTGGGGAACATATCCACCTCGTCATCCGCTCTAAAGTGAGTTCCATTGACCACGATTTCTCGTTGCGGATTCTCTGGCAACCCCTTGGACCACACAAAATCAGGCTGTCGCGTCAGCGCACACCACAGGGCCTCCGTTGAAACCCTGTCAATGTCTTTCATACTCCACGCAGCGCCAACCTTGTGAGGAACTAGCCCCTCCACCTTATCCGCGTGCGCCCTACCGTCACCCAAACGAAGACGGACATTGGAAAATACTGGAATCTCATCATTAGCGAGCGCCTCATTAAACAACTCGGACAGAATCCGCATCTGCTCAAGCCACTTCTCGTAAATAACACGAGCACCCGGATCAGCTGGATCACCACGGAACGTCTTCCAAGTTTCTCTGCCTCCACTAAAACGCTCCTGCTGGCGCAAACTATTACGTTGTAGCAACGTCTTAGCTACCGAATTACGCATAAGCGCAACCGTTGCAGCATCCATTGCGTGGTGACGCCGATCCAACCTGGTCTTACCCGGACCACCAATGAAATTCAGGCGATTCTCCATGCCCGAAGCCCGGCGTGCCCAAGCCGTAACCTGACCGCGGAACACGAACACCTTAGTTTCATTCCCGCTCTCTAAGAAGTGGTACTTGATCCTATGGGCAAGCTCGCGCGCCATCCATGCAACCGATTCCATGGACCGCTCATCAATCTCCGGATCAAGCTCGGTTCTTGACAAACGATCCTTCACCGACTGCTGTAGCTTCTTAAAGTCCGCGTTGGGAATACCACCGTCATTGTTCCAAAACTCAACGCGACTAACCGCCTCTTCAACGCTGACGCCCGGGAATGGCCGACTACTAGCCCAAACAGAGAACGGAATATTTGTCTTAGATTTATTACAGCGGCTACAAACCGCAACCAAGTTATCCATCGTGTTACGCGAACCAACGCCCTTACGGGGAACAATGTGGTCCATCTCCGAGTTTTGGAAGGTGATCGCACCACCACAGTAGGCGCATTCACCATTTTGTCGCTGCAGTGCATACAGTCGGCGAATATCTGAAGTGCGGTTACTCTCCACGTTGAAGCTGTCCTTCAAGCGTTCACGCGCAGCCTGATTCTGCTTGTAGCGGCGCTCATTTTGGCGCTCAATCTCATGCGCTTGCCGCTTAGACATGAACCCGTCACGAACATGCTCGATATTTACACTCACCGGCGCTCCCCACGCCTCTTCAGCTCCCAACAGCCACCTGTTAACAGCCTTGAGTACGCGGTCCACAGCCGGATTTCCTACAGGCTCATCGATCGAATCTGCAGGAGGCGCCCAATCGTCATCCACCCCAAACTCGTTCTTGCGCGCCTGGTGCAAATCATCACCGTGCACCAACATTCGCTGCGTGAGCCTCTCAAGTGAGTTCACCGAATACGCTGCCCGCCCAATCGGAAGTTTAAGCGCATCAAGCGTTGCCAACTGCTCATCATCCAACGAACCGATGAGTTCAAGGGCATCAGCGTATTTAACGTCTTCCTCGTCAATCACTGACGAGTTAGACAAGCAATCAACTAAAGCACCGCGATTCTGCTCATCTGCCTTCTTCCACCAGTCTTTCACCGGCTTCAACTTAGATGCGTTCAAAATCCTGACATGCGTTTCGTTAATTGGCGGACGTGCTGCAGCACGCTCACCGTCTGCAGTTGCAGACGCAGTACCACGCAAATACTGGCGTTCAACACCGATGTAATCGGCAATATCAATCCACGTTGGCGCCTGACGTTTGGACCAGGTATTCAAGTAACCAACTATCTGGTTCTTAACTTCCAGCGGAAGCGACTCAACCTCGCCAGTATTCGGATTCTTAATGCGAAGATTAGCCACAACCGTTGCGATTCGATACTTCTGGAACGCAGGATGAGCCTTCTCTGCACGGTAATGGGCACCCTGGCCGGGCAGTGCATCCTTCTTAACCCGCTTAGCTGCAGAACCCCTGGGACTCTTACTCTCAAATACCGCTAGAACTAGCTTGCGAACCGTCTGGTCATCCAATCCCTGAACACGCGCAATCTCTAAAAGCTCATTCGCGTTATCACTCTGCAAAGTCTTACCAAGAATCGGATTCTTTGGCTTATCCATTGGACCGGTGCGACGAAGATTCACTTTGGGAGACAAACCTGCGGCTACCACAAGCTCTCCCAAAGTCAGGTTATTTGGTAGCTCGTAGCCAATCAGATCCTCAACCCGCTGCTTAAACGCCACATACTGATCGCTCGGCTCAGCTGATTGCAGCAACGTACGCTCATGAATCCATGGCGAACGCCACCCCCGGTGACGCGCAATATGTCGCACAGCTACAGACAGCTTCTGCGCCCGCTCATCAGGATCATCAATAAATCCCTCCACCAGCTCAGCTCGAACACGCCACGGATAGTAAGGGTCTCGCTGATCTTCCAAATTAATTAGCGGCCAACCCAAATCCGTTATTAACCGATCAAGCTTTTCAAGACGCTTGCGTTTGCGCACCAACCTTCTGCGAGCGCGGCGGGCAACACCAGCAGAAGCTAGTCGCGTTGTTTGCGTTTTTGCCTGCTCGGGATCAATGCCCGCATCATGCTTCAACACGCAGGAGTTAAGAATACGAATAGGAAGATCCTGATCGTTCAATTCGATAGCTGCAAAACCAATAGAGTTCTGCCCAACGTCTACGCCGACGCGATATTTAAGATGTGAAGTAGCCATATGTAACTATTAGCAGACACCACGGACATTAAATGTGGATATGCAGCTGCTATTCCCGATCCGTGCTTTCAAAAAAATATCGGGCCTTACGGCCCGATGGAGCAATCGATAAACCCGCTAACGAGGCGGGCCTTATTGAGAAATCAGTCTTAGCCGTAAGTCTACAGCCGTAGTCACACTTGCACAAGCAAAATGGCGCGGAGCTTCCGGAATCGTGCGCCGCCATTTGCGCCTCACGACGAGAATCAATATTGGATTCGCTTGGCACGCTTGGCTGCGGACACAGAAGCACATATTTTGCGCGAGGACTCTTGAAACCAATTTTCCACGTAGAGTCAAAATGGGTGTAGATAGAAGACCTGAAGCTCACGCTACTACTAACCGGATTATTGCCTGCTTCACTAAAATGCCATCTGGCAAATATGCACCGGTTTGTTATACGATGGACGCAATCGTTCAGCCCGCCTCGACCTCATGCGAGAGCGGGCTGGATCTCTATCTAGGCTCGGAGTAACCGCGGTGACCAGAGCAATAAAACAAGCAGCCACAATTGTTGATCACGTGGCACGGTTGCGAGATCGTGGCATGGAAGTAGACGCCACCTTGGCTAAGCAGTGGCTCACTTACGTGAGTTACTACCGCTTGTCAGCGTATTGGTATCCAGCCAGAGTAATGGATGCTCAAGGAAGACGAACCGATCGACTCAAACCAGGGATTAGCTTCAGCGACGCCGTTGCACTTTACGAAGCGGATCGGAAACTACGTGCGCTTGTTCACGATGGTATGGAACGAGTTGAGATAGCCATGCGCACACGTGTGAGTGAACTACTGGTCAAAAAAGATCCACTGGCATATACAAATCCGAGAATCTTCCGCTCCAAATTCGACCATAAAAAGTGGATGGTTACTGCCAAAAAGCGAATTTCCCGTGCGGGGGCTCGCAATGAGGCAATTAAGCACTACCGCGATGAATACGAAGGAGAATACCCATTCTGGGTGCTGACTGAAGTTCTAGATTTCTCCGACATTTCACGCCTATATGAAGGATTACCTGCATCCGACCAACGGGCTATCGCCGAAGATATGGGAATCAAACTAGACCTCAAGCAACTATCCAAATGGCAGCAGGAAAAGGTCAAACGCGAGTCCCCTCTAGTCCGTTGGATGGAACAGTTAACGATCGTGCGCAATTACTGTGCACATCACGCCAGACTTTGGAACAAATCATTTGCCCCAGCACCCACACCTGCACTACGCACACTACCCGAACTCGCCCTCCTACCCGAAGGACAAAGCGAGCAAATATTTGGCGCGCTAGTGGTAATGGCAAATTTAGTTCGCACCACGTCACCGAAAACCACGTGGCCAGACAAAGTCAGTGACCTCATACGCAATGACTTCTTGACCAATCCTCTTGTAGATCCAGAAAGTCTTGGATTACCCGAGGATTGGAACGGCAAGTTCTGAAATTGCTCGTCCTTCCACGGGATAACGGTTCGATCGAACGAAAAAGGCGCGGAGCTTCTGGAATCATCCAGACGCTCCGCGCCTTTGAAGTCAGCCTTTACAGCATGCAGGAAACACAGCCTTCAACTTCTGTTCCCTGAAGCGCCATCTGGCGAATACGCATGTAGTACATAGTCTTGATGCCCTTACGCCACGCGTAAATGTAAGACTTGTTCAAGTCGCGCGTTGAAACCGTGTCCGGGTAGAACAGCGTGAGCGACAATCCCTGATCCACGTGCTGAGTTGCCGCAGCATACGTGTCGATAATCTTTTCCGGACCAATCTCGTAAGCGTCCTGGTAGTACTCCAAGTTCTCGTTCGTCATGTACGGAGCCGGGTAGTACACGCGCCCAATCTTGCCTTCCTTACGGATCTCAATCTTCGAGGCAATCGGGTGGATCGACGACGTCGAGTTGTTGATGTAGCTGATCGAACCGGTAGGCGGAACCGCCTGCAAGTTCTGATGGAACATGCCGTACTCGCGCACATTCGCTGCCAGCTCACGCCAATCATCAGGAGTTGGCAAGTACACGTTGGACTTCTCAAACAGGCCCTTCACCTTATCGGTCTTCGGCACCCACTCGCCCTCAATGTACTTCTTGAAGTACTCACCCGAGTAGTACTTCGAGTCCTCAAACCCAACAAACGTTTCACCGCGTTCACGCGCAATCTTGTTGGACGCCTTAATCGCCTGGTAAACCACGGCGTAGAAATACATGTTCGTGAAGTCCAACGCCTCTTCAGAACCGTAGAAGATTTCTTCACGAGCCAAGTATCCATGCAGGTTCATTTGACCAAGACCAATGGCGTGCGACATCTGGTTGCCGCGCTCAATAGACGGGGCAGATGCAATATTTGCAAGACCTGAAACTGCGGTGAGGCCGCGGATAGCCGTCTCAACCGTAAGCCCAAAGTCGGGTGAATCCATCGACTTAGCGATGTTCATCGAACCGAGGTTGCAAGCAATGTCCTTACCAACCTTCGCGAACGTCAGATCCTCGTTGTACTCCGAGGGCTCCGACACCTGGAGGATCTCCGAACACAGGTTGGACATAGAGATACGGCCCTTAATCGGGTTTGCACGGTTCACCGTGTCCTCAAACACGATGTAGGGGTATCCCGACTCAAACTGGATCTCTGCGATCGTTTGGAAGAAACGACGAGCGTTGATCTTCTTCTTGTGGATCTTCGGATTCTCCACCATCTCGTGGTACTTCTCAGTAACCGAAATTTCCGTGAATGGAACGCCGTACACGCTCTCCACGTCGTACGGGCTGAACAGGTACATGTCCTGATTGCGCTTAGCCAGCTCGAACGTTATGTCTGGAATCACCACACCCAACGAGAGCGACTTAATGCGGATCTTCTCATCGGCGTTCTCACGCTTCGTGTCCAAGAAAGACATGATGTCGGGGTGGTGCGCATGCAAGTACACGGCACCAGCGCCCTGGCGAGCACCAAGCTGGTTCGCGTACGAGAAGGAATCCTCAAGCAACTTCATTACTGGAACTACGCCGGAAGACTGGTTCTCGATCTTCTTGATCGGCGCTCCGGCCTCGCGCAAGTTCGTCAGCGACAGCGCCACACCGCCACCACGCTTCGAAAGCTGCAACGCCGAGTTAATGCCGCGCGCAATCGACTCCATGTTGTCTTCCACGCGAAGCAAGAAACATGAAACGAGTTCGCCGCGCGCTTGCTTACCCGCGTTCAAGAATGTGGGGGTTGCCGGCTGGAAACGACCCGAAAGGATCTCATCCACCATCTTGACCGCAAGTTCCTCATCACCTTGCGCCAAGTACATGGCAACCATGACAACGCGGTCCTCAAAACGCTCCAAGTAGCGCATCCCGTCAAACGTCTTCAACGTGTAAGACGTGTAGTACTTGTACGCACCAAGGAACGTTTCGAAGCGGAACTTCTTTTCATACGCGTGGTCATACAGCGACTTAATGAACTCAAAGCTGTACTGGTCCAGAACGTTCTTCTCGTAGTAGCCCTCTTCCACCAGGTAGTCGAGCTTTTCCTTCAGCGTGTGGAAGAACACCGTGTTCTGGTTGACGTGCTGCAAGAAGTACTGCCTTGCGGCCTTCTTATCCGCATCAAACTGAATCTTGCCATCACGGTCATACAGATTCAGCTGAGCATTCAGCGCATGGTAATCCAGCTCGGGCGGAAGCGCGCTTTCCAACCCCGTGTCAGTCAGATTTTCTGCCAAAATTCTCTCAATCCTTCTTGCACTTTAGAAACATCCTGGCTGGTGCCAAGAAGCTCGAACCGATACATGTGTGGCACACCCAGCTTGCGAGCAATCACATCGCCGGCAAGACCGTAAGCCTGACCGAAATTCGTGTTGCCCCCCGAGATTACCCCGCGGCACAAATCCCGATTCTCTTTCACGTTCAAAAACTTGATCACCTGTTTTGGAACCGCACCCTTCAAGTTTCCACCCCCATAGGTGGGAACAATCAGCACGTACGGTTCATGCACATACAAGAACTCATCGCGCGGCAACAGGTGAATACGCGAGTTCCTAAACCCCAACTTTTCCACAAACCGCTTAGTGTTGTCCGTCGCTGACGAAAAGTACACAAGAAATATGTCCTTGTCCACACTCTTCTTTTCCGACATGGCTTACCTTCTGCTCAACTGCTGTTTTTGGATACTTCTGATTCGAAAGGGTTTCACGCATAGTTAACCCAGCCACCAAATGTGACGGCCGGGTTTGGCTTTAGCCGTTGACTACGAGGGCGGCTTCCTTAGCGATCTTCTTAATCAGATCGGGACGGTAGCCCGCCCAGTGCTGGTCGCCAGCCATAACTACAGGAGCCTGCACGTAGCCGAGCGACTTCACGAACTCAAGCGCATTTGGATCCTCAGTCAGATCGACCTCTTCGTACACCAAATCCTGCTTGTTCAGCGCGCGCTTAGTGGCGTCACACTGGACGCACATCGGCTTGCTGTAAACGGTGATGCTCATGGCATTCTCCTCAACGATTCTTATCTAAGACCCGGACGAATCCGCGCCTTGTAACTACACTCATGTGATTGTACTAGATGTTTAGCCCGTATGTAACTTCTAGACACTATACCTAGTGGTTGAGTTACATCACGACCACAATATGGAGCATTTTTCTTCACTCAAGAAAGAGAGGATGTGGACGGCCTGACGGCTGTCTGTGGACGTGAAACGGCCCTGTAGACGCGGCCTCACCCCCTCTTCATCACTGTTTGGAACCGGCTATAAACAATGGTCTAACAGGGGTAGGACAAACATTTTGAAAGCCCCGAACCAGACGCTACTGCGGCCGGTCCAGAGCTTGTTGAAACTGTGGACAACAGATATTCACATGCTGTGGAAACTGTGGAGTGGACGGATGTTAAATAGCCTCGAGAATTAGTGCGCCCGGGCGTGTCGCACACTCGTTAACACTCAACGACGTTTACGGCCAGGCCGCCAGCCGAAGTTTCCTTATACTTCGACATCATGTCTAGGCCCGTCTGCCTCATCGTCTCAATCGCCGCATCCAACGGAACCGTGTGACGCCCATCGCCCCACATGGCCATACGCGCTGCATTAATCGCCTTCACAGCCGCAATGGCATTGCGCTCAATACACGGGATTTGCACCAAACCCGCAACCGGATCGCAAGTGAGGCCAAGCGAATGCTCCATCGCGATCTCCGCCGCATTCTCCACCTGGGGGGCGCTGCCCCCAAACGCCTCCGCCAAACCAGCAGCCGCCATTGCTGAGGCCGAACCAACCTCTCCCTGGCAACCCACCTCGGCGCCCGCAATCGAAGCGTTCGTCTTAATCAGCGAACCAATCGCCGTGGCCGCCAGCAAGAACTTGCGGGTGGCCTCCAGCCGGTTTGCCTCGCCCTCCGGCGTGAAATGCCACAGGTATCCAAGCACCGCGGGGATCACGCCAGCCGCCCCATTAGTTGGGGCCGTCACCACGCGGTGACCCGCAGCGTTCTCCTCATTTACCGCGAGCGCATACAGGTTCACCCAATCCATCGCCCGCAGCGGGTCGTCCTCACTACACGCCCACTTATCACCCTGCGCGGGGCCGGAACTACGCCCGCCCAGGCTCTTAAACAGGTTCGACGCGCGCCGCTTCACCCGCAGGCTACCGGGCAGAACGCCATCGGTATTACACCCCGCCTCGACGCATTCCTCCATGGTTTTTGCAATCAAATCGAGGTAGGCGTCCACGTCTTTGCGCGAGCGAGCGGCTTCCTCGTTAGCGCGAACCACATCCGAGATTGACAAGCCCTCGCGCGCGCACGTCTGCAACAGGGCCGAGGCCGTGGTGAACGGGAAAGGTGCGGCAGTGGCGTGCAGCTCGGCCGCTTGCGGCGTTGCGAGCGCCCGCACGTTTGGTCGCTGCGGATCATCGGACAGGTCTTCCATCACAAAACCGCCACCAACCGAATAGTAGGTGCGCGAGAACTCCTTGCCATCACGCTTCGCGGTAAGCGTCAGAGCGTTCACGTGATAGGGCAAGACGGTGAACGGCGTCATAACGATCGGCTCCATGCGCGTCTCGCACCAACCGCTCAAAAGACTAACCACACTCGTGCTTTCCACGCGCTGTGAGATTGACGTGACCACCTCGCCCGGAACCGTGTCCGGCATGTAGCCTTCCAAGCCCAGCAACACTGCGCGGTCGGTGGAGTGGCCGCGGCCCGTGGCACCCAGCGAACCGAAAAGCTCCGCACGCACCACCTGCGGCCTCAAATCCAGCTCGTAAAGCTCCTGCGCGAACGCCTGCGCCGCCCGCATAGGCCCAACCGTGTGCGAAGACGAGGGGCCCACGCCAATCCGGAACATGTCGAACACGGACAGGGGGCGCACCGAATCCTCTACATCAATCAAACCGGAAATCATGCCGGCAGGGCTTGGCCCATCCACGTGGGCTGGAGCGGCAGAAGGTTCAAAAACCATCGGGTTCCTTGAGCTAAATTAGGTTTTACAAAACACCAGCGAAAGCGGGCACATGCACATCCTACGAGATTTACACGCAAGCACTGATCTTAAAACGGTTGCCATTGCGGCCGCCATGGATATGGAAACCGAGCCGCTCCTTGACCTCACCAGCTTTGAGACAAGCGTTGACATCGCGGGCCAAACCTGGCGTGTAGGCGTTTTTGAGGGTGAGGCGGGGCCGCTTCAACTTTGTGTTATCACCACGGGCATTGGCCTGGCTAACGCCGCGAGCGCAGCCGCCCGAGCGCACCTGCTTTTTGGAGAGAACTTGAGCGCATACATGTGCGGCGGCACCACGGGTGGCCTCGGCGCGCAAACAGGTGTGCGAGATGTTGTGGTTGGCACGTCATTCACCTACTCGCGAGCCGATGCCACCGCTTTTGGCTACGCTCCCGGGCAGGTTCCGGGCATGCCTGAGCAGTACTTCGCGGATCCGGCACTGGTAGAGAAAGCTCGAACCGCCCTCGCGAATGAAAACTCGCCCGGCGATCTTTCTGCGGCTGACCGTCCTGAGGGGGCCAACCAATCTGGGGATTCCAACCATGTCCACGGCAAGGGCAAGGTTTGGTTTGGCCAAGTGGCCTCTTCTGATGCTTTCATCACCGCGGCAAACGTGGAGCAAATGCGTGAGACCTTCCCCGCCGCCCTCGGCGCCGACATGGAAACCACTGCGGCCGCCCAGGTTTGCACCGGCGCAGGCGTGCCGTTCATTTCTGTACGGGCAGTCTCGGACCTTTGCGGACCCGCCGCCAACCAAGACTTCCACATTGACAGCGAAGTTGCGGCCGCAATCAGCGCCAAGGCAGTGCGCCCCCTAATTGCGAGGCTCTAACTCGCAAAGCCCGCGTATACCGCCGCCGTTGCCAAATCGCGTAAACCATCCTGGCGCAGGCCCGGCCAACCCCACACCTGGCTGGCCAGATCCGCAGGCACCGCTCCAACCCCTGCGGCCGCGCCAAGCAACGCGCCCGCCAGGCAAGCCACCGTGTCCGTGTCCCCGCCCGCGCGCACCGCGGAACTGACACCCACCCAAACCGGGTTCAACTGCGCATTGCCGCGCTGCTCCCACTCGGCCACCCGGACAGCCGCCAACACGCGATCCATCACCGACACCGCGTCCAAACCAGCGCCAAGCCCAGACGCTACGCCCGCATCATCGCCTCGCATCATCGACAGCAAGAACGCTTCGTCCTCGCCCGCCACACCTTCAACGCCAAAAATGGGACATTCTGACCCCAGGCTTCCGATTCCATCCAAAACATTTGCAACTGCCGCATGCCAGTCCAGGCATTCTTGCCATGGCTTTCCCGGCTCAAAACCCGCGAGCGCCCCACGTAGCAACTGCGCGTACGAGGCCGCCAGCAAAGCGGTACGCGGATCCGGCGTCACCATGCGCACAACCTCTAAACTCACACGCGTACACTCGCGAGAATCCAACGCCGCAGACAGTGCCACCGGCACCATGAGTGCAAACACCTCATTGCCAGCCACGCGTGCGCGCGGACGCAAACTCTCCCAGCGGGCACTCGCCGCAGCCACCAACCGGGCAACGCCGGGCGACTCGCCCTGCTCCTGCTCAATCCGCCCCCGCAAATGCGCTGGAGCAAGCGAAGGCTGATCCGCCCACTGCAAAACCGACTGCAAACCCGGAGCCACCTGCGCCGGATGCGAGCGATACCAAGCCATCACTCGCACAGCCAACTGATCTAGCGCCCCCTGCGAACCAAGCGGGATCTGAGCAGCTACTTCCAGCCCCAAAACAGCCAGTTGCACGTCCGCGCCCCACTCGCCCTCATCAAACTGGCTGCTACGTCCTCGCAAATCTAACCGCTGCGCGTCCGTAGGTGGAGTGGCAAGCTCCCACGGCACGCCGAGGGCAGACCCAACGGCCATCGCTGAAACCGCCCCCACCGCCGATAGCGCTACATCCGAATGTTCACGTCGCACGCGCACTAGCCTGCCGCGATGTGGGGTGGGCGCGTCTAACTCACTCACGCTCCAGCCACGCGTCAGCAAGAAGCTGGAAAGACCGACGGCGAAGCTCAGGATCCCACGCGTAAGAGACAACAATCAGCTCGTCCACACGGAACTGCTCCACAAAACCATCCAGGTACTCCACCACATCGTCAGGCGAGCCCACCACGGCCGTCGTGTTCAAACCTTGCGCTGCAACGTCATACTGCAAGGCCGCATTAGGCTTCGACAGCGGCTCATTCTTGCCCTTGCTGAGCCCATCCTTCCAATCCGTGTAAGAGGTGAACAGGTAGTTTGCCTCCTCCCGAGTTGGTGCCACCAGCACATTCACGCCCGCCATGAAGACCGGGCGATCCACCTGGACCGTAGGAGCCTCCGCGTTAAAGTTCGCGCGGTACGTCGCTACCGCGTTACGCAAGTATTGAGGTGCAAAATGCGACGCAAAACTGTAGGGCAAGCCCAGCGCGGCCGCCACCTGGGCGCCACCGAGCGAAGATCCGAGCATCCACAGCGGAACCTCGGTTCCCTCACCTGGGATCGCCAAAATCCTATTGCGGATCGAGGCGGGATTTGGAGACAGCCCGAACGCCGCGGCCTCCGCTCCAGCAAGACCAAAATCGTCAACCGGGCTCGGCTGGAAATACTGCACCAGCTGGGCCACATCAACACTGAAATCATCCAACTGGCCGCTTCCGCGCCGCAGAGCCGAGGCCGTCACCGGATCGGTGCCCGGCGCGCGGCCAAGCCCCAAATCAAACCGGTCACCGTAAATTGTTGCGAGCGTACCGTAATACTCCGCAACCATCAGAGGCGAATGGTTTGGCAACATCACGCCGCCAGCACCCAAACGAATCGTGGAAGTGTGCTCCGCGGCGCGTGCCAACAACAGCGAGGTTGCCGAGGACATAAACAAACGAGAACCGTGGTGCTCCGCCATCCAATACCGGTTGCACCCCGCGCTCTCCGCAAGCCGCGCCAACTCAAGCGAATCATCGAGCGCACGGCGCCTACCCAAACCAGCAGAAACCGGCGACAAATCCAAAATAGAAAGTGGAACACGCATAACTAATCCTCCAATATCTGAAAGCTTACCCATGCCCAGCAAAAGTCACCTGGTGAACGCAAATTATGCCTGCGATTCACAAAAAGCTATGAATCTAGCCCTTCACTGCCCCATCTGTCATACCAGCCATGAAATGGCGTTGGAGGGCAAAGTACAAAATCACCATCGGCAAAGCTACCAGCACAGCGCCCGCAGCCAGCAGGCTCGAACCCTGCGTGTACTGGCCCTGGAAGAACGCCAACCCCAACGGTGCGGTGCGCATCTTGCCCGATGGCGACATGACCAACGGGATCAGGAAGTCATTCCACGTCCACATAAACGTCAGCACCACCTGCGTAACTACCGTTGGCACGGCTATCGGCACCAAAACCGACCTCAAAATCCGCAAATTTCCGGCCCCATCTATTTGCGCGGCTTCAATCAAAGACCTATCCACGCTCCTAAAGAACGCGCGCATCCAGAACGTTCCGAAAGCCAGTGACTGCGCTATCTGGGGAAGTGCAATAGCCCAAATCGTGTCCGTAAGCCCCAGGGACCTCAAATCAAAAAACAAGGGCAACACAATTGCTTCAGACGGCACCATGATCCCAAGCAAGAAAGTGAAGAATAAGATCTTCTCCCCGCGCGGGCGCAACACGCCCAAAACATAGCCGGAAGCTATCGACAACACCAGCGCCACCGTCACCACCAGCAACGCCACCATTATCGAGTTGCGCATGTAATCCGAAAAGCGCCCCTGCTCCCACGCCGCCGCGTAGTTCTCAAAATGGAATGAACCCTCCCCGCCAAAAGACTCCGGCTGCAATGACAGCACCAGAATCCGCAAAATGGGCACCAACGCTCCCGCTGCAAACAGCGTGAGCACCACGTAATTAATCAGTTGTTCCGTACGCGAGGGTCTCATTATTCACGCTCCCCCACCAGGTTGAGGGCCAAGTTAATCAAGAAGATCACCAGCGTCAGCACCACTGCGAGCGACGAGGCTGTTCCCACCTCACCAATTCGAAACGCCTGATAGTAAACCTCGTAAGACGGCACGGTTGTAGCACTTCCCGGCCCGCCCGATGTGGTCACATACACGAGGTCAAATGTCTTCAAAGCCGCCACAATCGTCAGAGTCAAAGACACTATGATCTCCGCGCGAACCGACGGCACAGTTATTGCGAAGAACTGACGCACCCTGCCCGCACCGTCAAGCATCGCAGCCTCATACAAATCACGCGGAATCGCGGCCATGCCAGACATCAAAAGCACCGTCACCAGGCCCAGGCTCACCCACGAACCAATCAAGCCCACCGCGGGCAAAGCAAACGTGAAATCACCCAGCCACGCCCTCGTCAACGATCCCAAACCAATCGCACGCAAAAACCCGTTAATTGGCCCATCCGGGGCGTAAATACCTCGCCACGCAATCGCTAACACCACCATCGCGATCACCTGCGGTAAAAACACCACCGTGCGGAAAAATCCCAGACCGCGAATCTGCGACCTTGTCAACAGCGACGCCAAAACCAGACCCACGCACAGGGGAATAACCGCGTAAAAAATAATCAAAATCAGCGCGTGCGAAAACGCTGCCAACAACCGCGGATTCGAAAACGTCTCAATGTAGTTAGAAAAGCCTACAAACGTTGAATAACCCAGCCCATCCCACTTATACAAAGACAACTGGAATACGCGGATCAACGGATAGAGCATGAACGCCGCATACACGGCGAAAGGCACGGCCATCAAAGCCAGCGCGGCCAGCGTATTGCTGCCCCGCTTAGTCTGGCTAAATTTCACGGCCGATCCGCGCGCAGCCCCACTCTTTGAGTCTGCGCGCGGACCGTTAGAAACCGTTGACATGTGCCTACTTCGCAAAACCGGAGTAGTCCGCCTCCAGGGCATCCAAGAATGCCTCCGGAGTCATCGATCCCGCCATCAACTGCTGCAACGCATCACCAAGCGTCTGGTCAAACGTCGGAGTTGCGTAGTCCAAGTACGGCAGAATCTCGCCATCCTCGGAAACGGTTGTGAACACGTTCAAAACGTCTGCCACAACACCCTTAGTTCCGCCCGCATACTTCGCAGCGTCATTAACCGGCACATTTCCCGTGTCGGCAAGCACCTGCATGGCCTCATCAGACGTGATGAAGTCAATGTATGCCGCGGCTACGTTCGGATCCTTTGCCGAGGACGTGATCGCAAATGGCAAGCCTGTGCCACCGGTTGTTGCCGGCTTATCGCCAGCCATCGGCGGAGCCATGAATGCAACGTCGTCACCCATCGCCTCCATCAGATCCGGAGCGAGCCAAGAACCGGCAATCAAGTAAATGCCGTCACCCTTGGCAAAGCTCTGCCAGACCGAGTCATAATCAACGCCGTTGAAGCCCTCGTTGAAGTAGCCGGACGTCGCCCAGTCCTGCAACTGCTTCGCTGCCGCAACGTTCTCATCCGACTTCCACGTAGCACCCGCATTACCGAAACCAAGTGGGCGCACCTGGTCCGCCGGAACGTGAGCGGCCTGAACCGCGCCAAACAGGTGGAACGCCGGCCACTTATCCACGTTACCGAGCATAAGCGGCGTCTTTCCCGCATCCTTAATAGTCTTCAACTGGTCGCTGAACTCATCCCACGTCTTCGGTACTTGCAGGCCCACCTCTTCGAGCCGTGAAGGCGCGTAGAAAACACCCACAACCTCGCCTACCTGCGGCAAGCCGTAAAGCGATCCTTCGCCAAACTTCGTGGCGTCAGCCGAATAGGAAGAGTAAGAAAGAATGCTGTCAGAGTAGCGATCCCGCCACTTGTAAGCATCCGCCCATGGATCCAGCGGAATGATCTGTCCGGCCGAAACAAACTGCCCCATCATGGAGCGCGCATTATTTGCCTCCACAACATCGGGCGCGTCATCTCCCGAAAGTGCGAGGCGAAGTGTGGTTTGCAGGTCATCAAACGACTGCGAAACCCGATCAATGGTGATGTTTGGATACTTCTTCATAAACGCCTCATTCAAGCGCTTCATCTGCTCATCCTGGCCTCCGCGAACCTCCTGGTCCCAAACTGTCAGAGTCTGCTCAGGCAAGCTCGAAATATCTGTAATGACCTCACTTGACGCACCGCCCTCACCGGGGCTCGATTCGTTAGAAGGTCCGGGAGCACATGCTCCAAGCATTAGCGCCACAGCCGCAACTGCAGCAGGTGCAATAAACTTTGCAGGCCTCATCGCCCTCCCCTTTCGAAAATTGCTCCGTCTGCTCTAGAGTTTCATCTCACGAAACGCTTTGGTTATTAAACCCGAATGTTCTTACAAAACGATGAACGAATTCTAAATCGTAAGATCCAGGAATATCGAGCTCTTCGATCCTTTTTGCAAGCTCCGAAGCGGTAGGAGTAGAACCAGCTCCTCCCGCCTTAGCAACCGATAGTGCGCCTAGAAGAAGGGCGAAAGACACGGCCTCACGCTCCGTTGCCCCATTAGCAACGGCTACGGCGAGCCCGGCGCTGAACGCATCCCCCGCCCCCGTTGCATCGACCACATCAACCGAAATACCGGGCAAAGTCTGGTAGTTATCCGGCCCCAGAACCACGCCACGACCGCCTCTTGTCACAACTATCCGCGCATCAGTTTCCACCAGCTGACCGATCATCGAAACGGCCTCACGAACATCAAAACAGCGCGCATAGTGCAGGATTTCGGTCTCGTTGGGAACAAAATAATCACAGTGCGCAAGAGGGAGCAGATCGCTGGTACGCCACGCGCCCGTAGAATCCCAACCGACGTCACCAATCACCTTCGTGCCGCGAGCGCGCCACTTCTTCACAACCTCGACATTATTATCGATCGCACGCAGGTCCGCGATTAGCACGGAAGGCGCGAAGTCTTCCGGTAATGCGCCACCTTCATCCGACCCGTGGGTGACCATTGCCCGGTCTGCGTCCCACGCCAGCGCAACAGTTACGGACTGGCACTCAACGGGCGTGGCACAGGCGGTGCCAACCTTGTTTTCTTCAAGCACTGACCGCACAATCTGACCCGCACGATCATTTCCGAGGCGAGTTATCAGCTCTACCGGGTACCCCAGCCGTGCCACGGCAACCGCCTGATTGGCAGCCCCTCCTGCTGTAAGCGCCGAAGATTCAACCCACATCTCCTCACCCAGCACTGGAGCATGTGGCATCCCAGCCATCACCACGTCCAAAAACGTTGGGCCACAAACCGCTATTGCACCGGTAGACATACAGCCTGCTTCCTTCTGCGTACCGTTTCGATCAGTATCGCCCCACGTCTCGTTCATGACAAACAATCTGCGCATCCCAAACTGGATAGGTAACGTGTGCGTGCAGACTTTATAAAATAAGAAGGTATGCGCAAGCGACTTTGCTTTTCCTTCGATTTGAAAGGTGTTCGCCCGTGAAACTAACGATCGCTGGAGGCGGCGGATTTCGCGTCCCTCAAGTTCTGGACGTTCTCTCAAAGCACGATTCTGTATTCCAGATCACTGACGTAGCATTGTATGACGTTTCCACTATGCGAATGGGCGTCATCGAAAACGTGATTCGTGGATTGTATTCTGACCGGCCTAACCTGCCTCGAATCACTGCGGCCACAGATCTTCATGAGGCCCTTGCTGGCGCGGACTTCGTATTTTCAGCAATCCGAGTGGGCGGCACCGATGGTCGCGTTCGCGACGAGCGAGTGGCTCTTTCTAATCACGTTATTGGACAAGAAACGGTGGGCCCGGGCGGCAATGCGTACGCGTTGCGTACACTGCCCGAAGCCATGCGTTTAGCGAAGGCTGCGCGCGAAGTGGCGCCAAACGCGTGGGTCATCAACTTCACCAACCCGGCCGGCATCATCACGCAAGCAATGCGCACGGTGCTCGGCAATCGCGTTGTTGGCATCTGTGACACCCCGATCGGCCTTATGCGCAAAGCGTGCGCGGCGATAGGCGTTTCGCCAAGCGAGGTCGAGTTTGACTATGTTGGCCTGAACCACCTCGGATGGTTGCGCGAACTGCGCGTTGATGGAGTTGACCGTCTGCCGGAGCTTCTCGCATCCGACGAGATGCTCGATCATATTGAAGAGGCCCGCATTCTCGGCTTCGACTGGGTGCGAACCCTTGGCGCCCTGCCTAACGAATACCTGTTCTACTACTACTACGCGCGCGAATCGTTGCAACGCATTCTGGACGAACATGAGACACGCGGGGAGTTCTTGCGCGCTCAGCAAGAAAAGTTTTACGAGGCCGCAGCAGCCGACCCGCAGCGGGCAGCCGAGCTGTGGCAGGCTACGCACAACGAGCGCGAAGCCACGTACATGGCCGAATCGCGCCCTGAGGAAGAGCGGGCCGGGCGCCGCAATGAGGACATGGGCGGCGGTTATCAAGAGGTTGCTTTCAACATCATGAAAGCCATCACCAAGGGCGAGCCCGCAACAATGATTCTGGGCGTGGCAAACGGCGATGGGCCAAGCGGCCTGCTGGTGCCGGGCCTATCCGAATCCGCAGTCGTGGAAGTGCCCTGCACGGTTGACGCTGGCGGCATCCACCCGCATCAGGTTGCGCCGTTGACCGGTCCCGAATTTGGCCTTGTCTCAACGGTCAAGGCTGTGGAAGAAGAACTACTGCGCGCGTTCTTTGAGTCCAACGAGGGAGCCGCTTGGCACGCTATTGCAAGCCATCCGCTAGTTGACTCGGTTGCCGTAGCGCGCAACGTGCTGGATGGTTACTTGGAAGACCCGAGACTGCAAGCCGTGCTACGCGGACACGATTAACCACAGACGCAAAGGCGGCTTGCGTTAGTTCCTGACCCAGTCCGGGTTTGGCGCAAGCCTCACAACCTCGCCAAACTGTGGGATAACCACATTCCAACCGAGCTCCTGCTTGATTCGCTCGCCCAGCGCCTGGGCTGCCCGCGGTTCACCGTGCGTCAAGAACACCGCGTGCGGGGCCTTCCCCGCCTTGCCGTCATCACCCTGGCCAGCTTGCGCAACCCAACGCAGAAGTTCGTCGCGATCGGCGTGCGCAGAGAACTCGCGGTCTTGCGTAACTTCAGCGCGAACCGGCACGTACCAGCCATGCATTTTGATCGATTCCGCACCCTCAAGCAGTTTTCGACCGCGCGTGCCCACAGCCTGGTATCCGGTGATAATAAGGCAGTTCTTCGGGTCCGGTAGCAACCTTTGCAGGTGGTGCAAAACGCGGCCACCCTCCAACATTCCTGAGGATGTCACTATGATGCACGAGCCTTTGAACTCATTGATCTTCTTCGAATCCTCCACGCTCAGCATCTGTTGTAGTTGCGGAATGCCCAGGAAGTCTTCCTTATCAATCCCGCTGCGCATCTCTTCATCCGCAAACTCCTCGTACACGTTGAGGGCGCGCAGACCCATCGGCGAGTCCACAAACACCGGCAAATCAGGGATTCGCCCTTCGCGCATCATCGACACCAGCTGGGCGAGCACCGACTCCGTACGGTGAATCGCAAATGCGGGAATCACGATCTTTCCACCCCGCGCCGCAGTGTCGCGGATCGCGCGCGCCATTTCTTCGTGCGGCACCTCGGCAACCTCGTGTAGCCGGTCACCGTACGTGGATTCCATAATCACCCAATCCGCTGCCGGGGTTTTCCCGCGCGGCTTCAGCAGGTACGGGTTCTCCCTGCCCAGATCGCCAGAAAAGAGGATCCGCGTGCCCCCTGTCTTTATCAGAATCGAAGCCGACCCGAGGATGTGGCTGGCCGGCACCCAGCGAGCGGAGAACTCTCCAAAATCAACTTCGGTATCGAACTCAACGGGGCGGAAATACTGCAGCGTCTTCTCCACGTCCTCTGGAGTGAAGAGGGCCAACGGATTCTCGTGCTTAGAGTAGCCGCCCTTTTTCGCTGACTTCGCGTCATTCACCTGCAGGTTGCCGGCATCGCGCAGGACTATCTCAGCGAGTTTTATAGTTGCCCTCGTAGCCCAAATCGAGCCTCTAAAACCCTGCTTCACAAGCACCGGCAGGTAGGCCACGTGATCAGCGTGAGCGTGTGTAACCAAGATGTCGGTAATAGTTTGCGGACTTGGGGAGAACGGCTCCCAGTTCTTGACACGCCATTTCTTCTCGCCCTGATACATGCCCGCGTCAACCAGCACTTTACGGCCATCGATTTCAAGCAAATACTTCGATCCGGTCACGGTTCCAGCCGCACCTAGAAACCTGCAACTAACAAGCGAATCGCTCATGTCCCTCACCCATCCGTTTGCAATCGAGACACTTCCAGTATGACGCAGCACACACTCGTTCGCAGGGGGAGGCTTCGGCGAATGCTTGGCACGACAACCCGCCGGGGTGGCGAAAGGGTACCCAGACGCTAGTTGTAGTACTTGTTTGCTTGTTCGTGCACCATCGCGTTTACCGTGAGCGCGTAGCGCTCTACCAGGTCACTAAAGTATGGCTCGGCGCGTTTGATCCAGTCCTCTAGCTTGTATGGGTCCTCGTAGCCTTGCGGTTCGTCTGGCTCGCGGTCACGACCGGCACACATGTCAAAGAACCCCATGGTGAACGGCATGACGCCCGCGCTCCCCGCCCGTTCTTCCATTTCCAGCCAGTGCAACACTGCATCTCTACACGGCCTTGCCTGAATGAAGTACCCGTAGCGTTTGTACTGCTCGATCATCACGTCCAGCACCGGCACCTCAAGCTCTGCCTTACCGCTAGACAAGCTCCCCGCTGAGTATGCGCGTAGCGCCGATAGCGTGTCGATGATGTAACCGGTTCGGTCAAACCCTGCCACTACCGGGTTAGAACCGTCTGATACGCGCTCCAGGTCCTCCCGCACAGTTTTACGAAATAAAACCGCTGAACTATACGCGAGTGGCTTGTCTACCCCGTCGTCTTCAAACATCGTCTGCTCTTTCCGCCCGTTTCATAACGTCACTTAACGTTCTTATGTCTTAGGTACAAGCTAGCCGACCAAGGTTGAGCGCGTCGCAATAACCGGAAACTACCAACCCAAAAACGGAACGATGACGGGGCACATCAAAGCCCCAAAGCATAAAAATCTCGGGACACCGTATGAACGATGTCCCGAAACATAACAATCGTGCCCGAGGGGGGAGTCGAACCCCCATGCCCGTAAGGGCACACGGACCTGAACCGTGCGCGTCTACCAATTCCGCCACCCGGGCTAAAGCTAGATCAGCATATAAAATCAAAACCTGCGAGGCAAATTCAGCCAACCTCGCGCAATCGCTATAATATGGCCAAAGTAGTAGCGTAGATTCCGAGCTTGTAGCAAAACCATGGAGCTACCTATTGGGGGTGGACAATGCGGTTTCTTGACCGATTCGAATCAGCAATCGAAAAAGGCGTGCAGGGCACCTTCTCCCGGATCTTCCGCTCTGAACTAAAGCCTGTAGACGTCAGCTCGGCGGTGCGTAGCGCCATGGACAACCACGTCCAGGAATATTCCCGGGATCGCGCTATCGCCCCGAACCAGTACACCGTCCGCGTCGCACCCTCCGACATGAAGCGACTCGAAGAGCTTGGCATTGACGTCCTCGCCACCGAAGTAGAAAACACTGCGCGCGAACACGCCGAAGAAAACAACTTCGCTCTCGTCGGCCCCATCGACGTGAATATTGAGGAAGGTCCTGAAGAGCTCACGGGTGAACTCGAAATCGAAGTTGGCACCAAACGCGGGGCGGTAGCCCCAGCCACCAGCCAAGTTGCCACCGAGTCCAACCCGATCATCGACGTAGAGGGTGAACGCTGGATCCTCACCGAGCCCGTCACTATCCTCGGCCGCGGAGCCGAAGCCGACATCACCATCTCAGACTCCGGAGTTTCTCGCCGCCACCTCGAACTACGAAAAACCCCGGACGGCGTGATTGCTTCCGACCTCGGTTCCACAAACGGCCTCTACGTCGAAGGACACAAGGTAGACGCCGCCACATTGGTGGACGGAAATCAGCTGGTGATTGGACGCACGCGCATCCTGTTTTGGACATCTGCCGCAAAGGAGCAATATACGTAGATGGCTTCTGACCTAGCATTCACGCTGCTCCGGCTCCTGTATCTCCTCCTACTTTGGGCGGTGGCGCTCGGGGCTGTCTCACTGCTACGCCAAGACATCTTCGGAACCGTGGTCACGCCGCGCGGCGCGGGCCGCAAAGAGGCTGACAAGCACCTCGCTGAATCTAAACGGCGCCGCAAACGCGGTGCAGCCCCCGCAACGCCAACCAAACTCCTTATCACCGGAGGGCCCCTGGTTGGTACCACCATGAAGCTAGGTAATGCGGACATCACCATCGGCCGCTCGCCTGCCTCTACGCTCGTAATTGACGACGAATACGCGTCTTCGCGCCACGCCCGCCTGCACCTGGACGATGAAGGCTGGTGGGTTGAAGACCTCGGCTCCACAAACGGCACTTTCGTTGACGACGAGCGCATCGACCGGCCCCACCGGCTCACGTTTGGCGCTAACGTGCGCATTGGTAGAACCACATTTGAGCTGGTGAGCTAATGGCAGTTGACTTCCGCTTCGCCGCCAGGTCCGACGTGGGCCTTGTGCGTAAAAACAATCAGGATTCCGGTTATGCCGGGCCGCACCTGCTCCTGCTAGCCGACGGCATGGGCGGGCCCGCGGGCGGAGACATAGCATCATCCGTGGCCGTCGCCCACTTCGCCCCCCTCGATGCGGACGACCATCCGGCCGAACAAATGCTTCCCCTGCTCCGCGACGCCCTGAATGCCGCGCACGAGGAGCTGGTTGAACGCTCCAAGAACGACCCTAAACTGCAAGGCCTTGGCACCACGTGCATTGCCCTTATGAGATCAGGGTCAAAACTTGCGATGGTGCACATCGGTGATTCGCGCGCATACGTTCTTCGCGGCGACAACCTCACGCAGGTCACCACCGACCACTCGTTTGTGCAGTACCTAATCCAAACCGGGCAAATCACGCCAGAAGAGGCTGAAAACCACCCGCAGCGTTCGATCGTGCTACGCATTCTTGGAGACTCTGGCTCTGACGTTGTGCCCGACGAATCCGTACGCGAAGCCGTGGTGGGTGACCGGTGGTTGCTGTGCTCCGACGGGCTGTCCGGCGTAGTTTCCGCCGACACAATCATCGAAACGCTATCCACCATCGACGATCCTGGCGAATGTGCCGAGGAGCTAATCAACCTTGCCCTACGAGGGGGCGGGCCCGACAACATCACGTGCGTGATCGCAGACGTCGTTCCTGCCGGTTCCATCGACGCGCAAATCCCCCAGGTAGTGGGCGCCGCAGCGGTTGATCGCAACCTTCCTAGCCGTGGAGGCGGGGGCGCTGCCGCACGCGCCGCCAACCTTGCTCCGCGCGAAACCATTGTTGACGAGGAAGAACCTGAAGATCTGAAACCCCGATCTTGGGTTAAGCCCTTCTTCGCCCTCATCGTTGCAACGCTGGTGATTCTAGGCGCTTGGGGCGGATACGTTTGGTCGCAAACCCAGTATTACGTGCAATTGGTGGAAGACCGGGTTGTCATATTCCAAGGCATTCCGCAGGCGGTTGGCCCGTTCGAGTTGTCTCATCCAGTTGAACTAACCGAGCTCAAGGCTGCAGATCTCCTCCCCGTTGAACGCACGCGCCTACAAGAGCCTGTACGCAGATCCTCAATGGAGGAAATCAACCAGTATGTTGAGTCCTTGAAGCGCACAGCTGAGAGTAATAAGACAACTTCGACAACTGAGCAGAATGATAAAACAGGCGAAACTACGCCATCCGAATCTGGAACTAGCTCGCCAACAACGGCTGCCACTAAGGAGAGCTAATGGCAACCGTAACGATCTCCCCTCCAAGATCGCGGCCCATCCTAGAGCTGCTCCTGCTTGTCCTATCCACGGCCGCAGGCCTGGGAGGCTACGCCCTCACTTCCCTCAATCGAACCGATGAACTACCCGCCAACATCCTTTGGCACGTGGTAATCCTCGTCGTATTCTCAACCGTTGCATACCTTGGGGTGCGCAAACTCGCTCCACACGCCGACCCAGTGATCCTGCCCGTGGCTGTCGGACTGACCGGCATTGGCCTCGCCATGATTTACCGGCTCGACATGTCTTACAAGGCGCTAAACGAGAACCTCCCACCAGAATCGCAATACCCGATTGTCGGTATGAAACAGCTGATTTTCGTAGCCGTGGGGCTATTGGCCGGTGCAGTTGTACTCATCCTCGTACGCAACCATCGAAACCTGCGCCGCTACACCTACATCGCCATGTTCGTGTCCATCGTTCTACTCTTCCTGCCCCTCATTCCCGGACTTGGACAAGAACATTTCGGTGCGCGCATCTGGATTTACCTCGGACCGTTCTCCGTCCAACCTGCCGAGTTCGTAAAAATCACCCTCGCCATCTTCTTCGCTGGATATCTCGTCACCAACCGCGACATGCTCACCGTTGGGGGTAAGAAGTTCCTCGGTATCCGCCTGCCTCGCGCACGCGACCTCGGCCCCATCCTGCTCACATGGCTGGTAGCAATCCTCGTGCTCGTCTTGCAGCGTGACCTCGGCACTTCGCTACTATTCTTCGGCCTGTTCATCGCCATGATCTACGTAGCCACCGCTCGCGTTTCCTGGCTAATCATCGGCGCGGCACTATTCGCACCAGCCGCCTACTTCGCAATCCAAGCCTTCCCCCACGTTGGGCGGCGCATCACTATCTGGCTACACGCGTACGACAACGACATTTACAACGCCATCGGCGGTTCTCACCAGGTAGTGCAAGGCCAGTTTGGCATGGCGTCAGGCGGATTGTTCGGCACCGGCTGGGGGCGCGGATACCCGCAACTAGTGCCCTTCGCGCAGTCTGACTTCATCCTGTCTTCCCTCGCAGAAGAACTTGGCCTCACCGGCCTGATGGCCATTTTGCTCTTGTACCTAATCCTGATCGAGCGCGGACTGCGCGCTGCAATCGGTGTGCGCGACGGATTTGGCAAACTACTTGCCACCGGTATCAGCTTCTCGCTCGGACTCCAACTATTCGTAGTACTCGGCGGCATCACCCGCCTGATTCCACTCACGGGCCTCACCGCGCCCTTCCTCGCGCAAGGTGGCTCGTCCATGGTTGCCTCGTGGATATCCGTGGCCCTATTGCTACGCATATCCGACGCGTCGCGCCGTCCCCCAACCCCGGTTGCTATCCCCAATGATGTTGCGGTAGGCGCCAAATGAACGATCAAATCCGTAAGCTTTACATCATCCTGTTCGCCATGGTGTGTTCGCTGGCGCTAGCAGCCACCTACATTCAGTTCTACAAGGCGCCCGAACTTAACGCGGACGCGCGCAACTCGCGCACCATTTTGCACGCCGCGGAACGCGACCGAGGCCCCATCATCGTGAACGGCACTGCAATCGCCGAGTCGGTGAAAATCCCGGACTCCCGCAGGTACAACCGCAGCTACCCGGCTGGCGACCTCTACGGGCACCTCACCGGCTGGTTCTCCACAAACCTCGGGTCATCCAGCGGTCTTGAATCCGCCGCCGACGACATTCTTGAGGGCGACGCACCCTCCCTCTTCGCCCAGCGGCTCCAAAATCTGCTCACCGGCCAGGAGCGGCGTGGTGGCGGCGTCAACCTAACCATCGACGCCGCTCTCCAAGAAACTGCTAAATCTGCCCTTGGAGGACGCGAAGGGGCCGTTGTTGCCATCGAGGCAAAGACTGGAGCAATCCGCGCCCTCTACTCCTCCCCGTCCTACGATCCGAACAAGCTAGCCGACCCAGACGGGGCGGCGGCATTGGACTACTACAAGCAGCTCGACGCAGACAGTGGAAAACCGCTCAAGAACCGTGCCATTGCCGGCGATCGCTACGCGCCCGGTTCAGTGTTCAAGCTTGTAACTGCTGCAGCAATGCTTGAATCCGGCCTGACTCCAGATTCGAAGGTGAGCGGCCCAGCCTCATACCGCCTACCCGGCACTGAAACCGACCTGCCTAACATTAGCGGCCTCGCGTGCGGTGATGGCAACCCAACCTTGACCGAAGCTTTCGCACGCTCGTGCAACACGACTTTTGCCGAGGGCGGGGTAACAGTTGGCGCAGAAAAACTCCACCAGAAGGCCCTAGACTTCGGCTTCGAGCAGGATCTTTCCATCCCGCTACCAGTTACTCCCTCCGCATATCCCGAGGACTTAGACCAAGCCCAAACAGCCCTCGCCGCGATTGGGCAAAGCGACGTGCAAGTCACGCCTCTACAAATGGCTATGATCGCTGCGGCGGTGGCAAACAATGGCCAACTGATGAAGCCGTACCTTATCGATTCGGTAGTAAACGCCGATCTTGAGGTTCAAACCAACACTAAGCCAGAGCTCCTCGCCACCCCAATCACACCCGAAGTTGCCTCTCAGTTGCGCACAATGATGGTTGCGGTAGTTGACACCCGGTACGGCACGGGCGGAACCATTTACCTGCCGGGACGCACCGTTGCTGCAAAAACCGGTACGGCCGAGGTGGCAGATCACAACATCGCCTGGTCCGTAGCCTTTATAGCCAATGACAACCCCGTAGTTGTTGCCGTAGCCATCCAGGGTGATGACATCAACCCGTACGTGGGTGGCGGAACTGACGCCGGCCCAGTGGTCCGCCAACTCTTGGAAGTTGAGTCTGCCAATGAGTAACTACAGCGGGAAAGTACTGGGCGGGCGCTACAAACTTGTCCGCCAGGTTGCTACGGGAGGCATGGGCGAAGTTTGGACCGCGCGCGATGGCGTGACGGGCCGACACATTGCGGTGAAGATCCTCAAACCAGAGCTCACCGGTCAGGCCACCTTCCTCCAGCGCCTACGCATGGAAGCAACCAACGCCATGCGCATCCAACACCCCAACATCGCTGCGGTCCTCGACCACGGTGAGGAGGATGGCACCGGCTGGATTGTCATGGAGTACGTTGAGGGCCGTCCCTTCAACGAGTATCTGCGTGGCGGTAACCGCATCGCGCCAGACCAGCTACTGCCCATACTCATTCAAACTGCCTACGTTCTTCAGTCGGCCAAGGACCGGGAAATCGTCCACCGTGACATTAAGCCTTCCAACATCCTCATCACGCCCGAGGGTTTGGTTAAGCTCACCGACTTTGGCATTTCCACAACACCTGGCCAAGCCACCATGACTGAGGCTGGCATGGTTATGGGAACCGCTCAGTACCTACCACCCGAACAGGCGATGGGAGATCCCGCAACCCACAGTGGCGACCTGTATGCGCTAGGCGTTATCGCCTACGAGGCACTTGCTGGAAAGCGTCCGTTTACCGGCAAAACTCAGGTGGACGTCGCGTTTGCCCACGTCAACGATGAAGTCCCGCCGCTACCCGACGATGTTCCCAAAGAACTGGCGCGAATCGTCATGAAGCTACTGGAAAAGAAACCATCAGATCGGCCAAAAGATGGTGCTACCCTCGCGAAGCAGCTATCTAGCGCCGCTCTCTCCCTTGGGCTCCCCACCAATCCTCAACCGGTCTCGCTACCAGACGCGCCACCAGTTGGCCTCGAACGCAATCGCGCGGGCTTCACCACCTCGATCCCGAAGAAACAATCCACTAACGAGGCCGCAACCAAAAGACGCACTGACGTGGCCACTTCACGCAAAACCACTGCCACAAAGTTGCGATCTGACGCGCCCCCAGCATTCAAATCTGACCAACACAACCGAACCACAAAACCTGCAACTAAAAGCAACTTACCCACTCGGGCACAATACGCCCCTAAATCACGGCGACAACCGGCTAATAACAAGGCCTTTAGACACGCAGCGTCAAACGCTTACGCGGTGAAACTACAAGAGTTATTAGTTGTCGCCATTGTCATTTTTATTGTCACACTGCTAGTCATGTTTGCTTTCAAAAGCAACCCGAGCTCCACAAACTCGACAGCGAGTCACGGGCGATTTACGAGTATTCTGGCAGATAACACATCAACGGAGGTTCAAGTATGGCTGACAACCACACCCACCGCCTAGCCGGACGCTACGAAGTGCGGTCGATGATCGGCCGTGGAGGCATGGCGCAGGTACATCTTGGCTTCGATACGCGCCTGTCTCGGGTGGTCGCAATCAAGATGCTCCGCACTGACCTTGCGCGAGACTCTATTTTCCAAACCCGTTTCCGCCGCGAAGCGCAGGCTGCCGCGTCTTTGAACCATCCGAACATAGTTGCGGTTTACGACACTGGCGAAGAGGACGTGACAACACCCGACGGCTCAACCGTCTCCGTGCCCTACATCGTTATGGAATACGTAGAAGGACACACTGTGCGCGACCTCCTGGCAGGAGGAGCTCCTGTTCCTATCGATGAGGCCGTAGAGATCATCTCTGGCGTGCTCTCAGCCCTCGAATACTCACACGTGCACGGCCTGGTTCACCGAGACATTAAACCGGGCAACATCATGCTGACGAACACCGGCAAGATCAAAGTCATGGACTTCGGTATCGCGCGTGCCCTCACGGACTCTCAAGCCACTATGACGCAGACGAATGCCGTGGTTGGAACTGCTCAGTACCTATCCCCAGAACAGGCGCACGGCGATCCGGTTGACGCCCGCTCTGACATTTACTCCACGGGTTGTGTACTGTTCGAACTTCTCACGGGACAACCTCCCTTCAAGGGAGATTCTGCTGTCGCCGTGGCCTACCAGCACGTGTCAGAAATTCCGCCAAAACCTTCTTCCATCACCAGTGACGTACCGGACTCAATTGACCGAGTTGTCCTCAAGGCTTTAGCGAAGAACCGTGACGACAGATACAGCTCTGCCGAAGAGATGCGTGCCGACCTCAATCGAGCGGCACGCGGTGCTCTCGTAATGGCCCCCGAAACGGACTCATGGCAGGCGCCAGCAACGCAGGTTATGTCCCCTGCTACCATGACGATGCCTGCAGCAACCATGCCACCTCCGGCCCCCGCCTACGATACGCAAACCATGGCGCGCATTGACACTTTGGAGGAGGAACCCAAGAAGAAGCGCTGGCCAATCGCTTTACTTATCGTTGTTGCCCTTGCCATAATTGGCGGCCTGGTGTGGTGGTTTGCCACTAACTCCGCGGAGCCGGAAGTAGAACAAGTTCCGGTTCCAACCGTTGTTGGACAGACTCAAGAACAAGCAATCGCAACACTTAAAGAAGCCGGATTAGAGTTTGCCATTGCAAGCACCGAAGCAAGTTCAGAAATTCCTGCAAACTCGGTCATTTCATCTAACCCGGAAGCAGGCACGATCGTAGATAAGGGCACAACCGTCAAGGTGGTCCTCTCTTCAGGTCCTGCAGACACAACGGTTCCTGACGTTAGCGGCCTAACCCAGCAACAAGCTCGAGATCAACTCAAGCAAAACGGATTACAGGTTTCTGACGTTGTCACCGTTGACGACCCATCGCAGGAGAAGGGACGGGTTATCAAGACCGATCCAGAGGCTGGAGCTAAAATCAGCGAAGGCGAGTCGGTGAAGCTATTCATCGCGTCTGGCAACGTTTCTGTACCAGCCGACCTGGTTGGGCGCCCCCGCGACGAGGTGCTCCAAGCACTGCAGGAGCTGGGCCTCAACACCAACGTGGAGACCGAGGAGAGCGCAGACCACGCGGAGGGCACCGTAATGAGCCTTTCCGCAACTGGAACGGTATCCAAGGACACGACGATTACCGTCACGGTTGCCAAGGCCCCCGCTCCCACACAGCCTCCCGCTCAGGAGCAGCCACAACCACCTGCGGAACAGCCCTCTGAAAATGGGGAATAAACCTTACGGATAGATGGGCGGCCCGTGAACTCATGTCACGGGCCGCCAATCTATTTGCTTATGTGAAACGATTACGTACTTGTTGTTGTCACATCCGGCACATCCACCGTATTGTCAACCACGTTAAACGTGTCTTGGACCCAGGGGAAGGCAAACTCAAGAAGTAGCCAGGCCACTAGAACAATCAGCAGGATCGACCAGACAACCTTTAACCACTTCGGGCCCGGCAGCAGGCGGAAGATAGCGGCATACATTATGCGCCCTCCTTCTCAGACTTCAGTTCGGGTGGCATGCCCTCATCGCGCTCATACCAGTGTTGGAACTCCAGGTGAACGATGTAGCGGTGACTGTTACCAAACTGGCCTCCAGTCTCAGTACTACACGTGGTCATCGTTAGCATTCGCTTGGTGGGAGTGGTGCCAATCGGCTGATCAGGAACCGGGTTAATAACCTCTGTCTGCTCGGGAAGCACGATCTCTTTTTGCACCACCTTGTAGACCAAGAATGCGTTCGAGGTCTCCATAACTACCGGTGTGCCCTCTTCGAGCGTATCTACGTAACGGAAGTTGTTACCGTACGATCGTCTGTGAGCAGCGACCGCGAAGTTGCCAACCTCGCCCGGCCATTGCGTGAACTCATAGTGTCCGCCCAGCGCCTGATCCAGCAGGTACTGTGCCGTTCCGTGCACCACCGGAACTTTCATGTTGTCCCAAACGGGTATGTGCAAAATGCCCATGGTTTCGCCATAACCCACCGGGGTGAACTCAGGTGGAGCCTCCGTGTGAGCCGGAGGAACCTTATCGACAGAAACTCTTGGAAGTTTCGCTTCGAAGTCACTGATCGCCTGCTCCCGGTCTGCCTCGACCTCCCAGGAAGTCCAGTACAGCTGCCAGAAGATAAATAACCCAATCACAAGCGAAGCCGTGATCATGAGCTCGCCAAGAACACCAATGAACCTAATAAACAGGCTTGGTTTCTTGCGCGCCACTGCACGCCTGCTGGGGTAAGAGCTAGTTGTCATTGCTAGCCGTCACTTTCGCAAAGTTGAATACCGGCTGTTGATTTACGGCACTAATTTTGAGGTTTGATTCATCTCGAACACTGTAACCCAAGTTGAACCGAGCTACGTACTCACCCAGTATGGCGATCTGTGGATCCTGCGAGAGCGCGCGGCGCATTTTGGCGGAATCGCCAATCGCCCCAATCTCGTAGGGGGGCGAGTAGAGCTTACCGTCGATGTTGATTACATTGCCCACGCATGAAACTTTCGAATCGGCGCGCACAAACCGGCCCTGCACGCTGAGCGCCTCTGCACCGCCACTTAGCAGAGCATTAAAAACGGCCTCTATGTCCTGCTGGTGAATTACGAGGTCGTCCGCCACAACGCCCTCCGGTAATGGTTCCGGTATCGGAGCGTCATTTAACGTTACCGTGACGCCTGGCCCGGCTAACTCCACACGCGTACGTTCTGAAACGGGCAGTTGCGGCTGATCTGGAACAGCCGCGATCATCTGGTCAATCTGCTTATACATGTCCTCGTTGGCCGCCGATAGCTCTTTCACGGTAACTTCTTTGCGGGCCACCAGAGACAACAGATCTGAGTCGTACCTCGAGCCAGCGGAAGGACGCAACGTCATTGCACCAGCAAACAGCAAACCAGCTAAGAACAGCACGAATCCACGGCCAAAAAAGTGTTTCAGGCGCTCTGAAAAAGGAGTTTTGCGGCTATGGTTAGCTCCGCGACTGTGCGCGCCACGGTGAGCGCCGCGCATATCCGCGTTTTCCACTAGCCCTCCTCTTCGCGATGTCTGCTACTTTTGGTACGCTATTACAGGATTTTAATCATTTGCCCAATCCAATGTAACCAGTGTACGGGTAGGGCTCTGTCGGAAGGTATTAGGCGTGCCTGAATCAAGAAAACGCAAGAAGACGTCCAACTCGTCTCATACGGATGATTTGGAAATCAAGTCGTGGACTGACGGCATCCCACTCTCCCCGTCTTGGTGGGCTCCCACGTTCGTAACTTTGCTAATCATTGGCCTACTCTGGCTGGTCGTCATGTACATGACGGGGGCTCGCTTCCCAATTCCTGGCATTGGCAACTGGAATCTCGCAATCGGCCTTGGTTTCATGATGACCGGATTCCTCATGACACTGCGCTGGCGTTAAAGTTTCACGCAAAATGGTGGGCGTAATGCCCACCATTTTTGTGTTTCTAGGCCGCTTCTAGCATGCCTGTCACCGATGTAAAGCTGTAGCTACCAAGGGGTTTGAAATTTGAAGGGAGGCCGAGGCTCGCGGCCTCAACCTCCCTTATAGAAGAAGCTAAGTTTGGCTTACTCTTCGGTTTCCTCGGCAGATTCTGCCGGGGTTTCCACGATGTCAACATCGGTGTCGAGGTCCGCCCAGTACTCTTCTGCCCAAGGATCCTCAATCGGCTGGGAACGACGCCAAAGTAGGTAACCAACGCCCGCTGCCGCGGTGCCGAGCAGTACCCACCCGAACGTCTTAGCTACCGTACCGGCAACAGACTTCTTCGGCTTTGTGAGCTCCTTGCGGCTGGCCTCACCCGCGCGCTGTACGCGCTCGGCAATAGTACCGTCCTTCTTTGCTGCCGCGGACGCTGCACGAGCAGCCTTCTCGCCGCGCTTGGCGTAATCACTGGCTACAGCCTGAGCATCATCCAAGTAGGGACGGACGCGATCCGCGGCTTCCTCTAGCACCGGGGCGGTTGCCTTAACCGTCTCATCCCACAGGTACTGAGCGCGAGGAGCAACCCATTCTGCGCCCTCTTGCGCCAGGTTCTGCGCCTTCGTTACAAACTCTTCGCCATGACGCATCGCGGCCTCAGCTGCGGCATCGGCCTCACGATGGAGCTTCTTAGTATCTAGCTTGCCCATCATTTCCTCCGTTACGTTGAGAATCAGCTTCGCGTTAGCGAAACACTATCCCTTCCATTTTGCACTGAAACCGCGCGCATTGCAGGATGAACCGGCCGCTAATCTTGGGCGATCAATAAAGACATATCCAAACAAATCTGCGACAATTGCAGTATGAAAGCAACAATTCACACAAATATGGGCGATATCGCCATCGAACTTTTCCCCAACCACGCACCGATTACGGTGAAGAACTTTGCCGAACTTGCGCAAGGTAAGCGGGAGTGGACGCACCCGGCAACGAGTGAAAAGACCAACGCACCGCTTTACGACGGCGTTGTTTTCCACCGCGTTATTCCCGGATTCATGATCCAGGGCGGCGACCCTCTTGGCATTGGCGTTGGTGGCCCCGGTTACAACTTTGACGACGAAATCCATCCGGAGCTGAACTTTAACGAACCGTACGTACTCGCAATGGCTAATGCAGGCAAGCGTATGGGTCGCGGCACCAACGGCTCGCAGTTCTTCATCACCGTTGCTCCAACCACCTGGCTGCAGGGTAACCACACAATCTTCGGCAAGGTTATTGACGACGAGTCTAAGGCGGTTGTAGACGCGATTGCCGCAGTCCCAACGGGTATGAATGACAGGCCGGTTGAGGACGTTGTAATCGAAACGATTGACATCGAAGAGTGAGCGACCAGCCACGCTACGGCGAACGCAGGTCACAGCCCGCTGTGGCCTGCCCTCGTCACCCTAACCTCCCCGCCATTTCCACATGTAAACGGTGCGGAAGAGGTACCTGCTCGGACTGCACTATCCACACTGAGGTAGGTTCAATCTGCCCCGAGTGCGCGAGTAGTAGCACGCGCGCCCGCTTGCGCAGGCCCTCATATCGCTTGCAAGGCAAGAGCATCACCACTTGGATTCTTGGCATAACCATCGCGGTTTCGCTTCTTGCTACGGTTTACAAGCCGCTCCAGGTTTGGTTAATGTATGTGCCCGCCTGGTCAATGCACGAACCGTGGCGCCTACTCACGGTTGCCCTCGTGCACGGCGGACTGTTGCACTTAGGGCTGAACATGCTGACGCTCTACATCGTTGGTAACCCCGTGGAACAGGTCCTTGGGGCCGGGCGCTACCTGGTTCTGTACGCGGCTTCTGCAATGGGCGGATCACTGTTCGTGCTGGCGTGGGGGTTTGTTGATCCCACTTCTCTAATGGGAGCGACAGTGGGCGCATCGGGCGCATTGTTTGGTTTGTTTGCAGCTATTTTCGTGCTCCAAAAGGCCTCTGGCTCAGACACAACGTCGATTGTGGTTTTGCTAGCCGTGAACCTTGTTTACGGCTTCGTTGTGTCTGGAGTTTCGTGGCAAGGACATCTAGGTGGTTTGATCACGGGCGCGCTTGTTGCATGGATTTTAGTTCGCCTGGCAAGACCGAGGCCTGGAAAGACTGAAAAGAGCCAAACCACCGCCACGGTGTTGGCATCTGTTGGGATTTTTGTAGCGCTATTAGCCCTGAACTACGGGATCTACTGGGGGCTTGCTCAGTTCTACAGCTGAGTTATACACAGATTTCCACAACTGTTTCGAACCCGACCTGCTGGTTTTCCACAGGTCGGGTTCTATTACTGTTTGAGTACTTTAAACTACCTGAGATTCCAAGGAACAACATTGTAGAAACTACATATGTGTAAGTTTCCCCAGGTGTGGATATACCTGTGCATAAGTGGTGTTTGTTAGAGAATCTAAACGAATATGCTGCATAGCGCCGCAATGTTTCCCAAATCGCGCCCCACAATCGGCTCCGGTTATGGACAACCGCGCGGACAACCTTGGGCATTAAAAAACCCGGCCTATTAGGCCGGGTGGTTGTGGAGCTAAGGGGACTCGAACCCCTAACCCCCTGCTTGCAAAGCAGGTGCGCTACCAATTGCGCCATAGCCCCTATTGGGAATCTGTTAGTCCATCGCGTTAGATGGTTCAGCCTGGATAGGCTGCCACAGATTCTTATCGTCTGAAAGATCGCGGGTGATCTGGTAAGTCACAAGACCTACTGTACCAACGATCCCACCAATAACTAGATTTCGTAGTCCTTCGCGAATCATACGAGCCTCCGTTACTGTGCTTCAAACGCCTGTGGGCCTAGCTGGACTCGAACCAGCGACCTCTTCCTTATCAGGGAAGCGCTCTAACCGACTGAGCTATAGGCCCTTGCGCTCTCGCACCAAATAAGATTACCCAACGCAGTTGGACAATTCCAAACTGCCATCAGTGACAATCCTTACATTAGAGGGATTTAGAGCGACCAGCACTTTCGTTTCGCAGGTTGGTTATTCGTCCATGAGGGTGACTCGCACGCCGCCCACAAGTGCAGCGACGAGATTATAAATGAGCGCACCTAGCGTGGATAGCGCCGTGAGGATCACGATGTTTACCACACCCACAAGAGTTGCCATGGACATCACCTGCGGCAGGCGAGCGTAGTCAAGTAACTTGACGAACGATTCGGCACCAATACTGACCAGGAAGTGTTCAATGTCGGCAAATACGTGCATGCCATCGAGCATCAGCCAAATCACAAAAGACGCAATAACCGTTGCAATTGCAAATGCCACAGAAAGCATGAAGCTGACCTTCATGACGGTCCATGGATCAACTCGGGCAACTGCCAGCATTACCTGATGCGGGGTGTCCTGCTCCCAATCTTGCTGAACGTCAGATCGCGAGGTGTCGCTCATTCGTCACCTTCCTCATTTCGCGCCGCGGAATCGGGTTCGACTCCTTCGGCAACCTCAGTTGCGTTTTGCGCTTCCGCGGTTGCTGTGGCCTCATCACCTGAGTCTACTGCCTCGGAATCGTCATCCAACTGTGATTCCAAGTTTTTAGTGATTGCGATAATACGGTCATCCTTGGAGGGGCGCGCGAACGTCACGCCCTGCGTGTTACGACCGGTACGCGGAACTTCGCTTACCGCGCTCCGCACGATGTTGCCGCTCTCCATGATGACAAGCACTTCGTCCTCTTCGGTGACTTCAAGGCCAGCTACGAGGTCGCCGCGCTCATCCACGAGGTTCGCTACCTTGACGCCAAGGCCGCCGCGGCCACGCGTTGGGTAAGTGTCGATAGCGGACCGCTTGGCGAATCCGCCCTCTGTGATGACAAGGAGGTCACGCCCCTCATGTACAACGTCGAGGGAAAGCAAGTAGTCCCCGTCACGGAACTTCATGCCGCGCACACCTGACGTTGCGCGGCCCATCGGACGCACAGATTCGTCACTAGCTTCGAAACGCAAAGCCTGCCCCATCTTGGAAATGAGAATGAGGTGCTGGTCAGCATTCACAAGCTTCGCCGATACCACCGCGTCCGGCTCGCCATTAACGTCCCGAAGGTTGATTGCAATCAGGCCACCGCTTCGCGGCGAGTTGTAATCCTGAAGAGCGGTCTTCTTGACCAGGCCCGACTTGGTTGCAAGAACCAGGTAATCGGCTTGGTCGTAGTCCTTGATAGCGAGGACGTCGCTGATCTCCTCATCCGGTTGGAATGCCAAGAGGTTCGCAACGTGCTGTCCGCGCGAATCGCGGCCACCCTCAGGGATCTCGTAAGCCTTGACGCGGTAAACGCGGCCAAGATTTGTGAAGAACAGCAGCCAGTGGTGGGTCGTAGTAACGAAGAAGTGCTGCACAACATCATCTTGACGTAGCTTCGCGCCCCGAATTCCCTTACCTCCACGGTGTTGACTCTTGTAGGAATCCACGCGGGTGCGCTTTGTGAAACCGTCACGGGTGATTGTGACAACCACGTCTTCCTCAGGGATGAGGTCTTCAGTGGACATTTCGCCCGAGAACGGAACGATACGCGTGCGCCTATCATCACCGTACTTCTCGACGATTTCCGCAAGCTCCTCTGAAACAATCTGACGCTGACGCTCCGGCTTTGCGAGAACGTCTTCAAGATCCGCTACCCGAGCAGAAAGCTCTGCGTGCTCGTCCAGAATCTTCTGGCGCTCGAGTGCCGCTAGGCGACGTAGCTGCATAGCGAGAATTGCGTCTGCTTGAATCTCGTCGATCTCGAGGAATTCCATAAGGCCTGTGCGCGCATCGTTCACGGTTGGTGAGCGCCGGATCAATGCGATCACTTCGTCAAGTGCGTCAAGTGCCTTGAGGTAGCCGTTCAGAATATGTAGGCGCTCGCGTGCCTTCTCTAGGCGGAACTTGGTGCGCCGAACAATGACGTCAATCTGGTGCTTGGTCCAGTAGTAGATGAAGCCATCAATGGAAAGCGTACGGGGAACACCGTCGACGAGGGCAAGCATGTTCGCAGGGAACGAATCTTGTAGCTGCGTGCGCTTGTAAAGGTTGTTCAGCACAACCTTGGCAACCGCGTCACGCTTCAGGACGAGCACAAGACGCATGCCGGATCGACCCGAAGTCTCATCGCGGATATCCGCAATGCCCTGAATTACCCCATCCTTTGCGAGCTGCGCAATCTTGGATGCGAGGTTGTCTGGGTTGACCTGATACGGCAATGAGGTGACCACCAGGCAGGTGCGGCCCTTGATTTCTTCAACTGTAACGTCTGCGCGCTGCACAATCGGCCCGCGCCCGGTGCGGTAGACCTGCTCAATGCCGGATTTGCCGAGGATCGTTGCGCCCGTCGGAAAATCAGGGCCCTTGATGATGCCGAGGAGTGCTTCTAGAAGCTCTTCGCGGCTTGCTTCCGGATGATCCAGGTGCCACTGCACGCCCTGAGCAACCTCACGCAGGTTGTGCGGCGGGATACGAGTGGCCATACCAACTGCAATACCTTCAGACCCGTTCACCAGGAGATTTGGGAACCGTGCCGGCAATACCGTTGGCTCCTGGTTACGACCGTCATAGTTGTCAATAAAGTCAACTGTCTTTTCGTCAATATCGCGAACCATCTCCATAGCCATGGGATGCATGCGACACTCCGTATAACGCGGAGCAGCGGGGCCTAGGTTTCCTGGCGAACCAAAGTTACCCTGGCCGGCCACCAGGGGGTAGCGCATGGACCAGGGCTGTACGAGGCGAGCGAGCGCATCGTACACCGAGGCATCACCGTGCGGGTGGTAGTGAGATAGCACGTCTCCAACTACGCGCATCGACTTGTAAAAACCCGCGTCTGGCCTGTAGCCGCCGTCATACATTGCGTAAAGAATCCGTCGGTGTACCGGCTTTAGACCGTCACGAACCTCTGGCAGTGCGCGTCCCACGATTACGGACATTGCGTAGTCGAGATAGGAGCGTTGCATCTCAACTTCAATGTCAACGTGGCTAATCTTCTGAGCCACCACGGCACCGGTCTGTTCGGTTGCGGCTACCTCATCAGGAGTCTGATTTTCGTCACTCACGTTATTTCCGTCCCTTATAAGCTTTCGATCCGAATTTGACCAGGTTGACTAGAAGTCTAGGAAGCGCACGTCCTGTGCGTTGCGCTGAATAAACGAACGCCTAGATTCCACGTCGTCCCCCATCAGAACGGAGAACACTTCGTCAGCTGATGCCGCCTCGGCAACATCTATCTTCTTTAGTAGTCGCCTTGAAGGATCCATCGTGGTGTCCCAAAGCTCGTCGTGGTTCATCTCGCCAAGACCCTTGTAGCGTTGCACGCCACCGGTCTTAGGAAGTCTGTATCCCGCATTCTTACCCGCTGCGAGTTGTTCGTCACGCTCCCTATCGGAGTAAACGTACTCGTGTGGCGCATTGGTCCACTTGAGCCGGTAGAGAGGCGGCTGCGCCAGATACACGTGGCCCTCTTCCACCAACGGACGCATGTAGCGGAACAGCAAAGTCAGTAACAAAGTGGTGATGTGCTGGCCATCAACGTCAGCATCCGCCATCAGCACGATCTTGCCGTAGCGAATCTTGGAGATATCAAATTCCTCTCCAATACCCGTGCCGAGTGCGGAAATGAGGTCGCGGATTTCGTTGCTGTCCAGCGCGCGATCAACGCGTGCCTTTTCAACGTTCAAGATCTTGCCGCGCAAAGGCAGGATGGCCTGGTGCTCAGGATCCCTGCCCATAACGGCGGAACCACCCGCCGAGTCGCCCTCCACAATGAAGATTTCACAGTCTTCCGGGTTACGCGACGAGCAGTCGCGGAGCTTACCCGGCATCGATGCGGATTCCAGAACGCTCTTTCGCCGGGTCGCTTCCCTTGCCTTGCGCGCAGCTAGGCGCGCCTCCTGAGCAGCCAGAGCCTTGAGGATGATTGCTTTCGCATCGGTCGGATGCGCATCAAACCAATCACCGAGCTGCGTGTACACCTGCTGCTGCGTGAAAGTTCGGGCCTCGGCGTTACCGAGCTTGGTCTTGGTCTGGCCTTCGAACTGCGGCTCTGTGAGCTTTACCGACACAACAGCGGTTAGGCCCTCGCGAATATCATCGCCCGTGAGGTTGTCCTGCTTATCCTTAAGGATCCCCTTCTCACGCCCGTACTTGTTGACAATAGAAGTCAGCGCGGAACGGAAACCCTCCTCGTGCATACCACCCTCGGTGGTATTGATCGTGTTCGCGTATGTGTGGATCGTTTCGGAGTAGGCGCGGGTCCACTGCATCGCGATTTCGATAGACATGGAGCCTTCAGCGTTCTCATTTTCAAAGTCAATGATTTCGCTGTTGATGACTTCAGCCTTCTTCGTCTTGTTAATGAAGTTGACGTAGTCACGCAGGCCGCCCTCGTACATGTAAGTAACCTGGCGGAAACCGGAAATTGGATCGTCATTAGATCCGAGGTCGTCCCCGGTGATCTCGTCACCCTCGTCAATAACACCTGGACGTTCATCCGTGAGGGTGATCCGCAGGCCCTTGTTCAAGAAGGCCATCTGCTGGAAGCGGCTGCGCAAAGTCTCGAACGAAAACTCAACGGAATCAAAAATTGAAGGATCCGGATAGAAAGTTTGAGACGTGCCGGTCTCGTCGGTCTCTTCTCCGCGAACAAGATCAGTGAGGGGGTGCCCGCCGTTACCAAACGTCTGCCTCCACACGTAACCCTGACGGCGCACCTCTGTTTCCACGCGAGACGAAAGCGCGTTGACCACGGAAATACCCACGCCGTGCAAACCACCGGACACAGCGTATCCACCGCCTCCGAACTTTCCGCCCGCGTGCAAGATGGTCATTACCACCTCGACGGTTGGGCGACCTTCCGTGGGATGCATGTCCACAGGAATACCGCGGCCATTATCTTGAACCGTGACTCCGCCGTCCTCGCGGATCGTAACTTCAATATGGTCACAGTATCCGGCCAGCGCCTCATCAACTGCGTTATCAACGACTTCGTACACCAGGTGGTGAAGACCGCGCTCGCCGGTTGAACCGATGTACATACCCGGTCGTTTGCGAACAGCTTCTAGGCCTTCCAAAACGGTAATGTTCGATGCGTCGTAACCACCATTTTGCTGTGCCTGGCGGGCTTCTAGGTCAGCCAAACTAGCCCCTTTCTAGCGGGAAGCAAACTGCGCCCGGGCTAAACCCGAAAGATCAATCAGATGCGGGATTTCAAGCCACGGGAAGATGACTGTCAAAAACCGCATAAACACGCAGATTTACACTTAAAAACCTTTATAATCTTACCACTTTTTGTCATATCCACAGATTCGAGCAACGCACTCTAGGTCAGTCAACCTTGTAATTCAAAAACCCCAAAAATGTCAGTTAAAAGTCATTCACAACGGTGGGAAAACCTGTGTATAACTTTTACAGGCATTTTTGATGTGCCTTCCTTAGTGAATCTCTCACCCGTATGTGTCACGCGGACCACGACCGGGAACGTGTAAGCGGCCCTTTCTCCACGACGGTGCCTGAGGTCCTCTTATAATGACCCGCTTTACCGCATTCTCTCCAAAAGCCTGTGCGATCTGCTTCTCTAGCGTAGGGAGCAAAAGCTTCATTTGATTCGCCCAGGCGGTTGATGAGGTCTTAACCACAAGGACGTTGTTTTCAAACGTCTCCACCTTGCAGTGCTGCGCGACTGAAGGACCTACAATACTTGGCCACCTAGCAGCAATCGTGGCAATGCTTAGCACTGAAGACCATCCGAGCCTGTTGACCAAATTGCCAATTACGTTGTCCACCGGTTGCGGATCATACTTTGATGGACCGGTACCCAGTTTGGAGGTGGCAAGCCCTTCCTTCGAGCCCTCGTTATCATAGCCGTAACCCCTGCGACCAGATCCGCCGCCTTTGCTACGAAATGCGCTAGCGCGTGATTTACCGCCGCGCTCGCTCAGCAATCGGGCCTTGGCAGCCGTCTCGGGATAGTAGCCAGAATCTTGCGCAAGTTGCTTTTGCCGGCGCACGGCCTCTTGAGCATAGCTAGCCGCTCTTACTTCAAACTCATTCTTTGATGTCATGGAGCACTCGCCCCATCAGAGCCTGTCGAATTTGCATCATCAATTGGCGTAGTTGACTTCTCGTAAATATCTGCTGTTAGAGACTCTCTAACAATCGAGCCCTCCCGCCGGTCAAGGTGAACCGTCATTACCGTCGCGTCAAGTTCTGCGGGCAAATCCGTTCCAACCGCTGCGGTTATGAATACCTGCTGCGCCCGCTCTATTGCTCCCAATACGGCCTCTCGTCGTTTACCGTCGAGTTCGGAAAACACATCATCCAAAATCAAGATAGGAGGATCCAGTTCCTCACCAGTTCCTGCTTCGCCAGCAAGAGCCTCAAATGCACCTAGTCTCAGAGCTAGTGCAACCGACCAGGATTCGCCGTGGGAGGCAAAACCTTTGACCGGCATCTCATCGAGAGTCATCCCAAGATCATCCCGATGAGGTCCAATTAAATTCACGCCCCGTGCAATCTCTTGGTCAACCGCCTGACTCAGCGCGAATCTCAGTCGTTCCTCGTATGCCCCGGGCTCTTCAAGAACTTGCGAAAATAAATCTCCAGTATCAACCTGGTCAACCTCATTTAACGAGTGCTCGTACCTTAGAGTTAGCTTACGGGCTTCCTCAGAAACGATGTCATGAGCAAGAGTGACGGGCTGATGTAAGGCTTGAATGGTCTTCAAACGGTATGCGAGTACCTGGCGGGCCAGCGGAATGTACTGCTCATTCCAGATCTCTATACCCGAATAGTCTACGTGCCTACCCGCTCTACGATCTTTTCCCAACTTTTTTAACAGAGCCGCACGCTGTTTTGCCACCCGATCAAAGTCGTTTTTTACAACTCTGGCAGCAGGCCACATTTGCGTTGCTATTTCATCAAGAAACTTGCGTCGGCCACTTGGATCACCCTTGACTAGGTCGAGGTCTTCGGGAGCAAATACGACAACTTTGACAACTCCCATTAACTCAGTTGGCCGTACTGGCGCGCGATTAAGCTTGGCTCGGTTTGCGCGTCCGCGAATAATTTCCAGCTCCACTACGCGGTCTCTGCCCCCGGTTATTACCTTCGCGCGTACTACTGCGCCGGCTGGGGATTGCTCATCTGATTTAGCAAATCGAACGAGAGCGGTATCCGCTGCCACGCGGTGTGAAGAAAGATTTGCAAGGTATGCAATAGCTTCTACGAGATTAGTTTTGCCCTGTCCATTGCGGCCTAGTAGAACTGTGGTGCCCGGTGCAAACTCAACAACTGCGTGTTTGTAGGACCGAAAGTCATCAAGAGCTAGATGCGAGATATACATATCTTCTCCTCACTAGCTAATCTTTGACTTTTCCCTTACCAATCGGCGCCGTCAATCCCCGCGCAAATACGCCGCGGTGCCGCTAGTGAAATCAGATTCCAAAACGGATAGGCATAATGAGGTACTTGAAGGAATCATCTTGATCACCAGACTCATCTTTTTGTCCGGTAATCACTGCGGGTTTAGCTGCATCAGTGAAAGAGAAACGGACGTGGCTTGTGTCAATTACGCCAAGTCCACCTTCAAGGAATCTCGGGTTAAACGCAGTAGTCAAGCTACCGCCTTCCACGGTCGCGGCTACTACTTCAGAGGCCTGTGCGTTGTCGTCGGTACCCGCTTCTAGATTCACTTGCCCGTCTTCAAAACCGAGACGAACAGAAGTACGTTGCTCTGCTACCAAAGATACGCGCTTGACTGCCTCTACAAGCTCGTGGCGATCGACCACTGCCTGAATCTGCGCATCATCGGGGAATAGACGACGTACCGGCGGGTAGTCTCCATCCATGAGAGTTGACGTGGTGCGCTTGGAGCCAGATACAAAACCGATTAGAGAGTTCGCTGCGCCCGCTGCTTCAGTGTCGAAGGCTAGTTCAACACTTCCCCCTGAAGTCATCGACTTTGCGACATCACCAAGCACCCGCGCCTTCACCAAGAGAGCTGTGGAAATACCGGGCTGAGCCGGCTCCCACTTAAACTCACGCATGGCTAGACGGTAGCGGTCTGTGCCCAAAAGCGTAATCGTGTCATCCTCAATTTCCATCCGCACGCCAGTTAAAAGTGGAATGGTGTCATCAGAGGATGCTGCAACTGACACTTGAGCGATGGCTTGCGCAAAAACCTGGGCATCAATAGTTCCGCGTACCTCGGGCATCACTGGCAATGGAGGATACTCATCAACCGACATCGTAGCCAGGGTGAAATGCGAGGTGCCGCAATCCAGGCTCATTTTCGGGCCTTCAAGCGTGAACTGAACCGGTTGATTGGGCAATGACTTAGCGATCGATGCAAGCAGGCGACCAGAAACTAGGGCTTCTCCTGCAACATCAACGGTTGCTGGAATTTCTGAACGCGTTGAAATTTCATAGTCAAATGATGAAAGCGTAAGAACTCCATCGGCTGCTTCCATGCGAACACCGGCGAGAATAGGCACGGAAGGACGCGTGGGAACTGTACGTGCAGTCCAATTAACGGCTTCAGATAGCACGTCGCGCTCAACGGTGAACTTCACAGTCCGCCTCACTTTCAATCATTAGTACTAGCTGTTTCACTTTACGTTATTTTATCCAATTAGGCACGTTGCTGGATCACACTCTAGCGATGATGCAAGGTGCCACGCCGCGAACCTGTAATCCACAGATTTTTCTTTTCTGTGCGGACATAGAAATAATAATTTGTAATTCCAGTAGTAGTCATAGGCGTTGTGCAAACTGTGGATAAGTCGATTTTTCGCCGATCTGGTGCACTTTTACATTGTTAATGAAATCTGGATAACCCTCGTGATTGAGAATACTAGCTGTGAATACGGGAATTACCTATAGAAATATATCCACAGAATTTCGTGGTACAAGGTAAAGAATCAGCCCCTTATCCACATGAATTCACAAAACCATGTGGATACTACTGGCTTTGCCGCGCCTGAGCGCGGATTCGACTGATGAGTTCGGTGACGTGATTGTAGATTTCACGTTTCATTGTCATCTGGTGCGAGATTTTTTTATTGGCGTGCATAACAGTCGTGTGATCACGGCCCCCAAATGCCTGGCCAATCTTGGGTAGAGAGAGTTCGGTCAGTTCGCGGCACAGATACATGGCAATTTGCCGCGCCTCGACAATTTGGCGGGATCGGTCAGCTGAGTTCATTTGTTCAATACTTACCTGGAAGTAGTCAGAAACCTGCCCCATGATCATTGCGATCGTGATCTCGGTGTCATCCGGGTCTGAAAGAACGTCTTTCAGAACCACTTCTGCAAGCGACCTGTTGATCTCTTGATTAGTGATCTGCGCGTATGCCGTGACGCGAAGTAATGAGCCTTCAAGTTCGCGGATATTTGAGGAAATTCGTGAGGCGATGAACTCTAGTACCTCGTCATTAACATCGAGGTTCTCCGCGATAGCTTTCTTACGCAAAATCGCGATACGGGTTTCCAGATCCGGTGGCTGAATATCAGTGAGCAACCCCATTTCGAAGCGAGACCGCATGCGGTCACCTAGGCCTTCGAGCTTCTTCGGGGGCACATCCGAGGTGATAACTACCTGCTTGTTTGCATTATGCAGCGTGTTAAAAGTGTGGAAAAACTCTTCTACTGTCTGTTCTTTGCCCTGGATGAACTGGATGTCATCGATGAGCAAGATGTCTACCTCGCGGTAGCGACGTTGAAACTGCTCGGCGCGGTCGTCTCGAATCGAGTTAATGAAGTCATTTGTGAACTCTTCTGAACTCACGTACTTGACCTTCAGATTCGGGTAGAGCGAAAGCGCGTAGTTACCAATCGCGTGCAGCAGGTGCGTTTTACCCAGTCCCGAACCGCCGTAGATAAAAAGAGGATTGTAGGCTTTGGCCGGCATTTCACCCACGGCCGTGGCCGCGGCGTTAGCGAAACGGTTGGAAGAGCCGGTAACAAAAGTATCGAAGGTGAACTTGGGATTGAGTCTTGAGCCAGAAAGATCAATCGGCGAGGACGTAGCTTGGCTGCCCGCTTGGATTGGGTCTACCTCAGTTTCGACCCTCCCTGCAGTGGATGGACGCGATTGCGACAGGCCAGCAATATCTACGGCAGGAGCCACGTCTTCAGCCTGCTCAGTTTTATCAATCTCGGCTTCGACTTCCTCATTGAGAGAGGGATCAACCGTGATCGCGATCCTAACCGAGGAGCCAACATAGTTTGAAAGAGCGCTACAAATGGCATCATTGGCGTTTTTTTCAATAAAAGTCTTAGTGAACTCGTTTGGAACTGCCACCAAAATGGTGCCTTCCAGGTCGCCGAGTGGACGCGTTGTAGATAAGAACGCTTTAACGGAGGGACCAATTTCGTCGTCTTTCAAAAGGTCCGCAATAACGGTGTTCCAAGCGGCGCTTAACTTCTTGCCGTCCACCTCAGCTCCTTATCCAAACGTGACCTAACACACGGCTGATCATTCAACTTCCCTTAGTTTGTCACTTTTACACCAAATTAGTGAAGTTATCCCCACAATGGGGAAAACTTTGTGGATAACATGAATTGAACTACATGAATGTGGTTCCCACTGTTTACAAGCAATTAAGTTTCATATACAACGACTTCGTATTGAACTTATGCACAGCCACAACGGTGTAGTTATACCCAGGGTTATTCACAGTTGGTGATAGTAAATGTGGTGAATCTCGTTTCTTACCACGTTGACTAGACGAAAAGCAATCAATAAGCTGGATCGTTGTATGTGCAGACACTGCACCATTTAGTGCGCGCTTTTTGCGTTAGCAGTAAATGTGGAGATAGGGAGGGCCCTTCAGGCGCCCTCAAGCCTGAGGAGATCAAAGTGACGAAGCGTACTTATCAGCCGAATAACCGCCGCCGCTCCAGGAAGCACGGCTTCCGCCTGCGTATGCGCACGCGTGCAGGACGCGCAATCTTGGCAAACCGCCGCCGCAAGGGCCGCAAGCAGCTATCTGCCTGAGTGCTATCAGCTCAAAGCCGCTTACGAGACCCGGAGCTATTTCGCAAAGTATTCCGCTTTGGTGAACGCGCGGGTAACCGGAAGTTAGTAGTTCACGTACTGACCGGCGAGGTTTCTCAAAATGAGCGCCTCGTCGGTTTCGTCGTACCTAAGAAGGTATTTGCCCGGGCAGTTGCTCGCAATAGAGTGAAGAGGCAGTTGCGGCACATTTGCCGTGACAGAGTGCAAACACTTCCACCTGGCACCGTCCTCGCGATTCGAGTTCTCGAAGGAGCTCGTGGTAGCGACTACCATGAACTTGAAGAGGCAGTAGATGATGCGCTTTCACGTGCATTGGCGCGGAGCGCGAAATGAATCCTATTTCGCGTATCCTGGTAGCGCCTGTACGCTTCTATCAGAAGTTCATATCTCCGGGAATGCCGCCAACCTGTAGGTACTATCCGAGTTGTTCCAGCTACGCTGTCAAAGCGTTGGAAGTGCACGGACCTGCTAAAGGGCTAATACTTGCGACGTGGCGGCTGCTCAGATGCAATCCGTGGTCATTGGGCGGTGTGGATCACGTGCCCGATAAGGGTAAGTGGAAACCAGAGCCCTACGTGAGGCCAAAAGACGACGAATGGGAAGAACCCTAAAATAAGTAAGGAGTCTAACCGTGTGGTTTGACAAGCTTCTGTACCCCTTCAAGGTTGCAGTTGCCTGGGTGATGGTGCGTCTGCACGACGTTTTCGTTTTCCTTGGCATGGATGACGGTTCTGGACCGGCATGGGTGCTGTCCATCATTGGCCTCACCATCATCGTTCGTATCCTCCTTATTCCGCTATTCTTCAAGCAAATCAAGGCCTCCCGAGGCATGCAGGCACTGCAGCCGGAGTTGAAGAAGCTTCAAGATAAGTACAAGAACAAGAAGGACCAAGCTTCTCGCCAGCGCATGAGCGAGGAAATGATGGCCCTGTACAAGGAACACGGAACCTCTCCGTACTCCTCTTGTATGCCAGTCCTGCTTCAAATGCCGGTGTTCTTCGCCCTTTTCCGTGTGCTTGCATCCACCGGACCGATTGCAGAAGGCACATACCAGTACTCCTCGCTGGGCCCGCTAACGGCTTCTAAGGCAGCAGAGATCGAAGGCTCCACCCTATTTGGTGCGCCACTTTCCGCAACGTTCCCAACTGCTGTTGGTCTTACGCCGAAGATCGTCATCGTCGTCATGATCGTTCTCATGGTTATCACGCAGTTCATCACCATGCGTCAGCTGACTATGAAGAACATGCCGGAATCGGCGAAGGATCCCTCGAACCCGATGATGCGTAGCCAGCAGATGATGATGTACACGATGCCTCTCATCATGGGTGTTTCAGGATTCTTCTTCCAAACGGGTGTGCTGGTGTACTGGTTCACTACCAACCTGTGGACCATGGGCCAGCAGTTCTGGACCATTGCGCAGATGCCGACTCCTGGCTCCGATGCATACATCAAACTCATGGGCAAGCGTCGCAAGGATTACATTGAGTGGGCTCGCCCCGTTTTCGAATCATATGACAACGAAGTTCGCACGCTTGATACTGACGACGAGCAGGGCCGCGCCGAGCTCGTTGAACGCACTTTGAAGAAGGTAAAGAAATCTGCTCCGAAGCAGAAGATTCCCACGAAGTTTGGTGCGGATGTCACCGCTGAACAGCAGCTCAGCGCCTACCGCGAGCTGGCGTATTCCGAATGGGATGGAATTCCGGATGAGCGTTGGACGCGCAAGTTTGAAATTGCCAAACGCAACGCGGAGGCCGCGAAAGAACGTAAGCAACCTCAACGCCTCACTAAGCGTGAGAGGCAGCTGCGAGACCAGGCGGAGCGTCGCCGACTTGAACGCGAACGCCAGATCAAGGAACGCCAGCAGGGAATGTCCCCTGAAGAACTTGAACGCAAGCGGGAGGAGCGCGGCCAGCAGCGTCGCGACGCCGCACGCAAAAAGAAGCAAGGTAAGGATCAAAACGATCAGGCATAGCAGCACCACGAGTACTGCTAGAAAGATCCAGAAGGTACAAAATGACTGACGAAACCCCCAAGAAGGACCGTATCGCTCACCTCGTTGAAGAGGGTGACATTGCGGCGGACTACCTCGAAGAACTCCTCGACATTGCTGACCTTGACGGCGACATTGAACTCGACGTTGAGAATGATCGTGCCCTCGTGGAAATCGGCTCTGAAGACCCGTCCTCGCGCCTGGAGCGTCTGGTGGGCGAGGATGGCCGAGTACTTGACGCTCTGCAGGAGCTCACGCGCCTAGCGGTACAGAACGAGACGGGTGAGCGCTCGCGCCTCATGCTGGACATTGCGGGATTCCGCGCCGATAGGCGTCGGGAACTTACCGCGATCGCCGAAGAGGCAATCACGCGTGTGCGCACCACCGGCGAGGCCGTGATGCTTGAGCCGATGAACCCGTTTGAGCGCAAAATTTGTCACGATGTGGCCGCGCGCGAGAACCTCATGTCTGAGTCCGAAGGCGTTGAGCCGAACCGCTGCGTAGTGATTCTGCCCGGCAAGCTTGCTGAGGAAGATAGCGAAGAAGAGCCCCGCGAAAGCTCGGATTCGGCAGAGTAGGTAGGGCCTTCGAACAAGGTGGAAACTACTATGCAGGCTGCCCCGGACGGCTCTTTTGTTGAACAGCCGAATGAGGCAGTTCGCGAATTCTTCGGCCCCCAGTTTGGGCCGATGGATCACTTTGCGCGCATGCTCGTTGAAGAAGGTGAGCTTCGCGGCCTCATTGGTCCACGCGAATTGCCGCGGCTGTGGTCCAGACACATCGTGAACTCGGCAGCCGTTCTAGGCTTCATTCCCGAGGGCGTGCAGGTTCTGGACGTGGGTTCGGGTGCGGGATTCCCCGGGCTGGTGGTTGCCATCGCGAGGCCGGATCTGGATGTACACCTTGTTGAACCTATGGTGCGCAGGTGTGAGTGGCTTGCTGATGTGGCCGGTGAGATCGGGCTCGAAAACGTTACGATCCACAATGCGCGAGCGGAGGAGCTTCATAATGTTGGCGAAGCCGACATTGTAACTTCTCGCGCTGTTGCCAACCTTAAGCAGTTGACGCGGTGGACAATGCCGCTAGTATTGCCCGGCGGGAAGATGCTTGCTCTGAAAGGTCGGCGAGCCGCTGAGGAAGTGAAGGCCGCGCGGCCCCTGCTCAAGAAGTTCAACGTGGGGCGCGTGCATGTTCACGAAGTGCCCTCTCTCATGGAAGAAGAATCAACGCGCGTAGTGGAGATGCAGAAGAAGCGTTAGCGCAGTTCTCCACAGGCTTCGCTGCGGGGTATTGTTCACACCCGGCAGGCCCGCGAGTTCCAGACCGTGCAAAACAACTACACTAGGCGTAGTTGAAAGGAGCATTGGTGACCACTGGTTCTAGTCCCCTTGCAGATGAGATCGCGCGCTCAGCTAGTTTGCGTGCACAACTTGAGGGTGTTGTGTTTCCTCGTCCTCAGCGACCGCTGGTTGTTGCAGTCGCGAACCAGAAGGGCGGAGTAGGCAAGACGACATCGGTTGTGAACCTTTCGGTTGCATTAGCTCAAGCAGGCCTTTCCGTGCTGGTGATTGATTCTGATCCGCAAGGAAACGCTTCTACGGCGCTGGGCGTGGACCACAGGCCGGGTACCCCCTCTACGTATGATGTATTGAGCAGCTCGATGAGCCTTGCTGAGTGTCTACACGCGTGCGAGGAGTCTGAGAACCTGCTTGTTTGTCCGGCCACGATTGACTTGTCTGGTGCGGAACTTGAACTCTCAACCGTCGACGGCCGCGAATTCGTGTTGCGCAAGGCCATTAAGGATTTCCTCGCGGTCAATCGAGGTGTGGACGTTGTGCTGGTTGACTGTCCGCCAAGTCTGGGACTGCTTACCCTGAACTCTTTTGTGGCTGCGGATCAAGTAATCGTGCCGATCCAGACCGAGTATTACGCGCTGGAAGGCCTATCCATGTTGGTCAATACCGTTGAGCGGATCAAGAACTACTTGAATCCAGGTCTAACCATTGGCGCGATCCTGCTAACGATGTACGACAGGCGTACAAATCTTAGTTCCGAAGTAGCCGCCGAGATCAAACGTTATTTTCCAGGAGTGGTTTTGGAGAACTACATTCCGCGCCTGGTTAAGCTCTCTGAGGCTCCAAGTTTCGGAACCAGTATTTTTGGGCATGATCCACGCGGCCAGGGTGCTGTTGCCTACAAGGCGGCCGCGTACGAGTTGGCTTCGCGTTGGGCGAGTTTAGGAGTAGAAGATGGCGGCGAGTGAAAGGCGCGCACTGGGGCGCGGGCTTGGTTCCCTAATTCCGGAACGAGATGCAAATGTTTCACGTGAAACAATTGCACACGAGGATAAAGTTGGCCGGCCCTCTGACCTATTTTTTGCGGGTGGCTCGGGTAAGGACTCGGGAGAAAGACGTTCCCAGTCTCTCTCCGCTGATCTCTTGAAGCCAGCACCACGCAAGGGCCGTGGGACACGGGCTAAAAACACCTTGGCAAAGGGAGCAGCTAAGGGCGGTTCGGCGACCGCTGGCATTTCTAAGCGAAGTCAAGCGCGTTCTTCTTCATCAACGAAATCCTCGAAGAGGGGCGCATCTGTTGATGATGCACGTGCGGTTCGTGGAGATGTAGGTTCTTCTTCGCTAGATGTTGTGGGCGGTGGTTCCGGTGGCACTACGGGCGCCGGAGGTCCCTTGAACTCTGGCTCCAACGCTGTTAGTGGCGGCGGTTCTGGCCGTGAAAAGCGTCCCCTATTTGCAGACATTATTCCGGAGGACACTGAAGCTGGGGATGCCGAGGTAACGACCTCTGATGCGCCGGATCTGGTAGAGGTTCCCGGAGTCTACTTCACGTTGATAGACATTGATTTAGTGGTGCCTAACCCTAAGCAACCTCGTGAAATTTTTGACGAGTTCGAACTAGCAGAACTGTCTGAGTCGATTAAGGAAATCGGAGTTCTGCAGCCTATCGTTGTACGCGAAATTGATGGCGGCGCTGCGCGCTATCAGGAACTCGTTGAACAGCGAAAGGCAGAGGGGCTGGACAGGCTCCCGAAGTTCGAGCTGATAATGGGCGAACGCAGACTTCGTGCTTCAAAGCTTGCGGGCGCGCAGACTATCCCTGCGATCGTGCGCAATACCGAAGATGATGAGCTACTGCGTGAAGCCTTGGTGGAGAACCTGCACCGTTCGCAGTTGAACCCGATTGAAGAAGCAAATGCGTACGCGCAACTGATGTCTGATTTTGGGTACACGCAGCAGGAGCTATCAGAACGAATTAAGCGTTCGAGGCCGCAAATAGCTAACTCTTTACGACTGCTGAAGCTGCCCCCTTCGGTTCAACGCAAACTTGCTGCTGGCGTGCTCAGTGCGGGCCACGCGCGTGCACTTCTCGGCCTGCCAAGCGTTGCACAGATGGATGCCCTTGCCGATCGCATCATTGCGGAAGGCCTGTCAGTTCGCACAACGGAAGAGATTGTTGCGTTAGGAGAAGTCTCTACCATTGCCGCGAAGAAGAGCGCGAAGCGTATTCCACGCCCCCTGTCAGAAAACGCCTCGAACGTAGTAGAACGCCTCACTGACTTGCTGGACACACGTGTGACAGTAGTTGAAGGCAAACATAAAGGACGCATCTCGATTGAGTACGCCGGCCCAGAGGACCTGGAGAGAATTACCCAAGTAATCGCCAACCTCCGTAGGTAAGGATCGTCGCCTACTACCAGACGGGCAGCTACGCCGCTGTAGGCGGAAACTAGATCTGCGCGGTAGCGTTCCGTGTGCCCGCTCAACAGGTCTGCTCGGTAAGCACCGTGAAGCTTCTGCCCTGTTTGTGCCCCGCACTGGCCCAAGTAGGTCAACAACGGAATGGTCATAGATCAAGACCGTAATGGTTCTGGCGATTGTGGAGATTCCGCTCGCATCTGCGCCGGGTAAAGTACGCAGTGAGCACGAGCTGATGTAGAGTTGCGAGCTAGTGTTTTGGTGCCAGGGTGTGCTGGAAGTAAGAACGGCGTCCTTTTACAGTGTTCCTTTTGTAGGTTGTTAGGATTCACGTTATCACTACGGAAAGTAAGGCGAACCATGGCCGCCGACTTTTGCGAACGTTGTGCGCGTTACCAAATGTTTCACGTGAAACAATTGGTTTCATGACAGGTCGCGCATTCAGTACCAGCATTCCAGTCCGATGGCACGCGCGCACGTACAACTTCATCAGCCCTTTCTGAATCGTGTGATGGCTGGGGTCTACGCAAACCGATATATGTCGCTCTGATGCACAGACACTAACGCGTCGTGAAGCCACTGAGCTAGAGACAAGACCGAGTGTTAGTTATCTAGAACGCGAAGATAGCTGCGGTTACTTCTTGTGCCAATGAATACTTGATTGAAAGCAATCTTCTCGATAGACGCTATTCCACAAATTGTTTCACGTGAAACAATTTTGCTTACCGCTCTTGGAATGCATGTGAACTCATCTGGTTGAGCATCAAGCTATTGACATTATTCCTCGGGAACGACATGCTTAGCGGATCGCTCTACGCTGTAAAAGGACCGGGTTTCACATCAATGGTCTAGCGGATCGAACGGATGAAATGACCGGTCCAATGTGCCACTCATTGCACGACTTGAGTAGGCACCATGTAGATCAAAGCCAAGAACATTGAAGTTATCTGTGTGGAATTATTTTGTGTGGAACTCTTTCTACCCAATCAATTGTTTCACGTGAAACAATTTTGGCCAGCCCTTAAAGAGCTGGCCAAAAAGAGAAGTACTACATCAAGTCCTAGTCCCGATTACCCGCAGCGTACTGGGCTATATCTTCCAATACGCCGCTAAGACTTCCGTATTCCTCAGCGGCAAGCGGGAACAGGGAAGTGTCCGTCATACCCGGGCTTACGTTGGCGTCAATGAACCAGACCGTGCCGTCTTCACCAAGGATGAGATCAATACGAGACAAGTGCCTCATTCCCACCGTCTTATGAACCTTCAGCGCTACATCGCTCACAGCTGCCAGCTCTTCCTCGGAGAGGCGCGCGGGTACAAAAAACTTAGATCGGCCCGTGTTGTAGCGGGCGTCGTAATCGTACCTGCCGTCATCAGTTTCGATCTCTACCGGAGGTAGCGCCACCGGCTCGCCAAGATCAAGCACTGAAACCGCGATTTCCTTTCCCGGAACGAACTGTTCAACCATCACGGTGTCTCCGTAGGCGAAAGCGTCAACCATCGCCGAGCGGAGCTCTTCCTCGTTAAATACCTTTGATAGGCCCAGCGCAGAGCCACCATCTGAAGGCTTAACGATCAGAGGGAAAGTAAGCCCGGCCTCATTATTGACAATCGACTGAATGATTGCGGGCGCTCCCACCTGGCGGAACAAAGCCTGCTTTAGTGATAGCCACTTCGGTGTCCTCACCCCGCTCAGCTGTGCCAAAGACTTAGCTGTTGGCTTACTAGACGCCAACGCGCACGAGGATGCTGTGGAACCAACGTAGGGGAACGAGATCAGCTCAAGAAGATCCTGAACCGAACCATCCTCGCCCACCGATCCGTGGATCAGTGGCCACACCACATCCGGCTCGAACTCAGCAACCGTAGGTAAAAACTGAGAATTCAGATCGCAAACCTCAACCGTGTGACCAGCATGGCGAAGTACTGTAGCCACCCGACGCCCAGACCGTAGCGAAACGTCGCGCTCGTGCGTCAAACCACCAGAAACAACCAAAATCTTCAAAGTTTCAGACACAGCGATCTCCTCACTTAAACCTGATCCGGAGCCGGCGCTGACACCGCGTCATCGGGCAACTCTGCGCGATCATTCGTGCCAAACATTTCAACCAACTCGCGCTCCGCATTAATCACGCGCGACAGGCGGCTAACGCCCTCACGAATCTCCTCGGGCGGCGGATAACAGAACGAGAGCCTCATGTGGTCGCCCCCTCGGCCATCAGCGTAAAACGCCGTGCCGGAAACATACGCGACCAATCCGGTTACCGCACGCGGAAGCATTGCCTTTGCATCCAGGCCCTCCGGCAACGTCACCCACGTGTAAAAACCACCCTTCGGAGTGGTCCACTGCAAATCAGGTAAGAAATCCTGTAGCGCGGTCATCATCGCGTTGCAACGATCCCGGTACATCTGCCTGTAAACCTTAACCTGGCCGTACCAGTCATAATCAGACAAGTACTGTTCAATAGCCATCTGCCCAACCATGGACGGCGAAAGAATCGCAGACTCCGAAGCTAAAACCAGCTTGTTGCGAATAGCGTGCGGAGCAAGCGCCCAGCCGATCCGGAAGCCAGGAGCGAACATTTTCGAGAACGAGCCTAGATAAACCACGCCCTCGGGATTGTAAGACTGTAGCGCTGGAAGTGGATCCGAGTCGAAGCCAAGCAGCCCGTACGGATTGTCCTCAACAATCAAAATATGTTCGCGGCGACAAATCTCGACGATTACAGGACGGCGCTGCTCCGAAAGAGTTACGCCCGCCGGATTGTGGAAATTCGGGATCGTGTACAAGAACTTAATCCGGCGCCCCTGTGCGCGAAGCCGGCGGATCATCTCTTCAAGTGCTTCGGGAATCAGGCCATCCTCGTCCATGTCCACATGGACAACTTCGCCCTCGTACGCGCGGAACGTGCCGAGCGCGCCCACATACGAGGGAGCCTCCGCCAACACGACGTCGCCCTTCTCCAAGAAAATCTCAGAAACCAGATCCAACGCCTGCTGCGAACCAGTGGTCACAACTACATCATCAGGATCTGCATTAATACCGTCATACGTCATCACCTCAGTGATGCGCTGGCGAAGATCCTCCCACCCCTGGCCAGAGCCGTATTGCATAGCCTGCGCGCCGTGACGAGAAATGAGCGTGCGAGCGGACTCAGCCAACGAATCCAGAGGCAAATCCTTAATGTTTGGCATGCCTCCAGCCAAAGACACTACTTCTGGCCTCGAAACCACGGCAAACAGAGCGCGGATTTCTGACGAACGCAACCCATGAGCTCGCGCTGCATACGCTCCGTGCCAGGGGTCTAGCCAAGTACCTGAATCGGAATGCGGATCTGGACGTTCAACCAATGTAGTAAATCTTTCAAAGCGAAGGGAAAGTTCTTATCTCTCGATTGTGCCACCCAAATCACAAGGAACCAAAGAAAAACCTCGAAAATAAGACAGCGCTTCAGGTCTGCAACTACAAACCAGACTCGATGTCAGCCTTCAGCTTGGCCTTTGCGCGACCACCAACGATTGTCTTCACCGCTTCGCCGCCCTTAAACAGGATCATTGTAGGAATCGAAACGATTCCGAACTTCGTGGCGAGCGTGGGATTATCATCGACGTTTACCTTGCCAACAACAATCTTGTCTGAAAGCTCGTTTGCAATCTCATCCAAAATCGGAGACATCTGCTGGCACGGGCCGCACCATGGCGCCCAAAAATCAACCAGCACCGGCAACGCAGAGCTGTTCACTGCGTCTTCGAAATTGGCATCCGAAATCTCGATTGTCTCAGCCATTCTTAACCCCTAACTAAGCGTTACAACTATCTACAGGTTCTCCAGGTAATGCTGTGCATCAAGGGCGGCCTTCGCGCCCGTACCAGCAGCCGTGATGGCCTGCCTATAACGGGGATCTGCAACATCGCCACACGCAAACACGCCCGGAACGGAAGTGTTCGTAGTGGGATCAGCCACCTTGATGTAGGCGCCTTCCAACTCAAGCTGATCTTTCACCAGTTCCGTACGCGGATCATGACCGATAGCAATAAACAGACCGTCAGCGTCAAGCTCGCGGCGCTCACCCGTGACAGTGTCCTCAAGAATCAGACTCTGCAGGCTCGTCTCACCCTTCATGTCCACAACAACAGAGTTCCACGCGAACGAAATATTCGGATCCGCAAGCGCGCGCTCCTGCAAAATCTTCGAAGCGCGAAGCTCGTCGCGACGATGAATCACCGTAACCTTGCCAAACCGGGACAAGAACAGGGCCTCTTCCATAGCGGAATCACCACCGCCCACAACAGCAATCTGCTTATCACGGAAGAAGAAACCATCACACGTAGCGCAGTATGAAACCCCGCGACCAGCGTAAGTTTGCTCGCCCTCCAAACCCAGCGTGCGGTACGCAGCACCCGTTGCCACAATCACCGCGCGAGCCTGGAACTCCTCGCCGTCCGAAACAACAACCTTCACATCTGATGTAAGGTCAAGGCGCTCCACGTCCTCCATCCGCACGTCAGCACCAAACTTCTCGGCCTGTTCCTGCATCTTCACCATGAGCTCCGGACCCATCACTCCCTCAGGAAAACCGGGGAAGTTCTCTACCTCCGTAGTATTCATGAGGGCTCCGCCAGCCGTAAACGAACCGGCAAAAACAATCGGCTTCAAACCCGCGCGCGACGCATAAATAGCCGCGGTATAACCAGCGGGACCGGAACCAACAATGATCAGATCATGGACCATGAGACAAACAACTTTCTGTGCAAAACAAAAGGCCTACACGCAATAACACTCTAACTAACCGCTTCGCGCGCGTAAATATTTCACGCGCGGCGCAAAAAGCTCAACGAACGTCTATTTGAGATCTGGTTCGCGTCTAGTTGAGATTGAGCTCGTCAATCTTTGCGCGGAACTGTCCTTCGTCATCCGTGGGAAGAGCCACGAAATCTAACGTCACCGTGGTTCCCACAGCTGGTTCGGACGGCGTGAGAGTAGTGGTCTTAGCCATCTTCGAGGACGTTAAAACGGGCGTCGCAAACGGATCCGAACCATCATTCACCCGCAAATCTACCTGCCCACCATCAATCGGACCCTGGAAGCTAACGCTCTTAACAGAGCTTTCCTCTGCCAAATGAATTACCAGGCGAATGCGATTATCCTCAGGTAGTTCGGGCTGGGCAAAGTAGCGCGTTTGCCACCTGGTGGACTGATCTCCATCAAACAGGTACTGCGCCCATTCTGGGTGGTCACCGTCGTCGTTGTTATATGAAATAACGTCAATCGAAGCGATCTTGGGTGCGCCCGCAGGTGGTGGAGTGGGAGCCTCCGACGGTGCTTCCTCCGTAGCCTCAACAACTTCGGTTGGCTTTGGCTCAATGTTGAAAATAGATGAAGAGAACGTGTGCGTGCCCGCCATCGTAGTTAGCGACACGATCGTAGCGGCCACCATCAGCGCCGCAAACAGTGCAATCGTAGGCCGAGTTGGATCGATACTCTGGCCCTCGTTCAAAGCATCCACAGTGGAACGAACCGAACGCATCGAGTTTTGAATAACCCGTGTGCCCGAAGGCAGTTTCATAATCGAGGAGCCACGCCGCGTGAAACTAACTTTCTTTGGCAAATCCGAATCGACGGCCTTCAAGCTGTCCGTGTCCCCAGCCATCCGTACCGGCGCACCTGTTGGCGTTGCTTTCGGAATGCTCGTAGAAGAGCGCTCGCGGACAGATTCTTCCTTCTTCGAGGCTACTGCCGCGCTCTCGTCGTCGGAAGGTTCGCCAACGCTGGGCGAACTCTCGGAACTGTCCGAGTCAGAAACGGCATCATCAATGATGTTGCCCCAGCCGGTCTCGACAGGTTCCGGAAGCTCCTCTTCCTCCTCTTTTGCAAGCTCCTCGAGGCGCTTAACCTCCGCTTTGGCCCGGCGAGCATTCTCTCGAGCAGCGGCTGCAGCAGCAATCTTCGCGGCCCTTGCTTTAATAAAGCTTTTCGAAATATTTGCTAAATGTTTAGTTTCTTCTGTGAGTGAATGATCGGCGACGGCATCCTCGCTTAGATCATCATCCGAATCGGAGATCGCCTGAGCTTCCTCACTAGACTCCGAAGTCTTAGCTTCATCTTCAAGTGTGGGGGGAGGGGGCATTTTCGGAGAGCGCACGCTAGGGAAACGCTCATCTAAAGATGAGATAAACTCTCGCGTCTTATCCGAACTTTCGGCAGCGTCATTCTCCACGATATGCGCATCGGGCTCGGCGTCATCGGAGGTGGGCGCGCTACCGTTCAGCTCATCTTCGATCTCTGAAGTTTGCTTACCGCGTCTGCCTGCCCACGAAAAAGGGTTGCGCAAACGACTAGCCAAGCGGCCCGAAACCATCTTCTCGTTCAAATCCTCAAGCAGGGCATCAAAAGATCCACTGGTCTGCTCCGGCGTGAACTGATCGCCGCGATCCTGCTCAGAATCGAAATCCTCATTCGACCCAAGATCGTCTTTAGACATAGAGCCCCCTCAATAACATCAACTGCAAGACTAATACACGCACGCAAAGCAAACCCGCGCCGCCGCCCAGTGTCGCTCAAAACCCGCCATCGGTAGGGCTCTAGCAAGTCAGATCCTCAGTTAGGACGGCACGCGGGGCTACCCGTTGTCGGTGAAGCCTTCACCGCCGCCTGCAGCCGCCTCCTCGGATGCGAATCGGCGGAAATACGGGATTCGCGACCCCAACATTCCTAGAGCTGTCTGGAAATTTTGGCGATCAATCGTTGCTATGAGCGAGAAGTATCCGACGCTAACAACCACGGCCACCAGAACTGCACGCCAGAAACCACCCCAAATCGCACCCGTTACCGTGTTTGACGTATCAAACGCGCCCACAATATGCAGCGCCCCCATACCTAGCAGGCCAGCGCCAAGCGCTATCGCGCCATACTTCACCATGTCTCCAATAACCACCCACGGATTCGCCTGTGGCAACCTCGCGCGAACAAAATACGTCGACAAAACACCCTGCACAATGCGCGAGACAGTCTCGGCAAATAGCGCCCCAAACAGCCAGTACACCGGAGGAAGGAACATCATCAACGTCCAGCCTAAAACCACCTGGCCCAGCGTTGGCCAAAGCACCGTATAAAAGACGGGTCGGCCATCCTCCATCGAATAAAACACGCGTTGACTGAAAATAATCACCACGGCGCCCGCAAGACCCGGCAAAATAATCACCAGAGCGTTCGCATACGCAACCATCTCTGAAATCGCGTTAGACGGCCCCAAAATCTGGAAAACCGGGATCGCCGCCGCGCCCAAAATCGCTGCCATCCACATCGTCAACAACAGTGAGGAGCGCACGCCAATCTGATAATTACGCACCATGCTGGTCTGATTACCATCAGCCGCTGCCGATGCGATCTTTGTAAACAGCGCCGTAGCAATAGATACCGAAACGATCGACTGAGGCAGCATGTACACCGTAAACGTAATGCCCAGCGCCGCAGTTGACGCCGCAAAAACACCGGTTTGCGCACTCCACGCGTTGGCCGCTGCCGCGATGTTCGACGTAGACAGGTAGCCCACCTGACCTACAACCAGCGTTGCGAACACCCAGCCCGCAATCTTTGACGCCCTGCGCAAGCCGGTGCCTCGGAAATGAAAATCCAAGCGCAACCGCACACCCGCGCGTCGGAGCGGAATGATCAGCAGCAGGGCTTGCGCAATCACACCCAACGTTGCCGGCCCCGCCAAAAGCGCCGTGCGCTGGAAATCCCACACCGACGGGTCATTCACGTCCGAGGCCGTACCGTACACGGCAATGAACACGATCAAACCGATAATCGCGATCACATTATTAACTGCCGGCGTCCACATGTACGGGCCAAAAATGCCGCGCGCGTTCAAAAACTCACCCAAGAGGGCATATATGCCGTAGAAGAAAATCTGGGGCAAACACCAAATGGCAAACACGATTGCCAGCGACTTCCACGCCGGAGCCATCAAACCGGCCGTCAAATTCACCAAAATGCCCGCGGCAGCAACCATCACTATCGTGATACCGAACATGATCAGGCCAGCCAGCGTCAACAGGCGATTCACGTAATCCGAGCCAGACCTCGTTTTAAATGCCCGCACAATCTGCGGCACCAAAATCGCATCCAGCAAACCCGCTGCCAACAGGTTAAACACCACGTTCGGCAACGTATTCGCTACGTTAAACGCATCATTCGCCCCAGCAGCACCCAACGCGGCGAGAAGTAGCGCAGTACGCAAAAAGCCAAGCCCTCGTGAAAACGTGGTGCCCAGCGCCATGATCGCCGAAGACCTAAACAGGGAGGACTCCTTCGGATCACCCACCGGCTGGTCGTGATCGCCAGCCAACTCGGCCTCACTCATCATGTCCTCCCAAACTCAAATCAGTAGGCGCACCCTCGTTCACGTGCGGTGTTTCCAAACCGCCGCTCGCACCTTCCTCGGCGATATCCACGCGGCGGCCTCGCCTAATAGTGCGCCAAATGCCCGCCGCCAGCAAAAGTGCCAAAGCAATCGAGAAAACGAGCGTACCCGTAGACTCCCATTCCGCGCGAACGCGAATCTGTAACCGTGCCGCATCATCGATCACGAGGCCATTTGGGCCCTTTATTTTAACTTGAACGGCGACATTACCTGAACCAATCGCGCGAACCGGAATTTCCGCCAGCGATGAGCCGCGCGCCGGCACACTAACATCAACACTCTTCTCGATCTGCAGGCGCGGATCAGGTGAAACCAGCTCCACAACCACATTCACCGGCTCATCAAGCGCCGAACTAACGCGTACAGGTAAATGCGCCTTGCGATCCAACAGATTGATGGGGGCAGACTGCTCAACCTTCACGGACGTCGCCAACGCCTCGGCTTCCTCATTCACTCCCTTAATCAACCGCGAGCGCAAGTCTGGCTGTTCTCGCAACGCCAAAGATGTCGCCAGCAACACGCGAGAGCGCTGCTCTGCAACCGTGCCCGTCGAATCCTCCAGCGCCGAAGTCATTGCAGCCGTAGACTCAATCGCTTCGTACAGAGAACGAACCTCCGCGTCCGTGATGCTACCCGCCGAAGGAACCAGATCCGGCAGGGCAGTGCGAGGCTCGGGCGCACCCGACATGTCTTTCACGTCCGCCACGGAGATTGGGTTCACCCAACGGTCTCCCAGCGCCGCCTTCACCCGGGCCACGGTGACCTCGCTATCCGGATTACGCTGCGTCAAAGCAAGTACGGTGCGTGACTGGTTGGGTAACTGGCGCGTAATAATCGCGGTGGTAGAACGAATCATCTGCTGAACATCTAGCTCATCGCTCTTAGAAGTAGAGGAAGAAGAAAGAAGATCCGACAATGCGTTGTGTGCAAGTAAAAGGTCCGTGCCGGGCTCCTCTGCGTTCACCGCACTGCCGGTCTGTGCGTCGTAGCGAGACCACGCAGACGGGTCATAAGTGAGGACATCTAAAGGCGCCAGTCCCTGGCCCGTGCTCACAACCGTCTGATCGGCCCACAAATCCACTACCTGGCGGTCAAGCTCTTCCACCTCTGGCAAAACAAAATCATCCAAAACCTGCAAACCGGCCCCGCGCGTCACCGGCAGATTTGTTGCCGACTTCGAATCTTGCACCAACTGCACAATCTGTGAACGCTGCGAAAGATGGGCAATACCAGCCACATCCGCATCCGCTGCCGGTAGTGAAATCACCGGACCCGCACCCGCCTTCACCAGACTCCGAGCGAAATCCTCCTGCTCAAGCAAGCCCGCTCCAACCGCAAGCGTCACGCCCTCAACACCAGCTAAACTTTGCGCCACACGGACCTGCCCGCCGCGAGCATTCGTCGCCCTAACCCCCTGGTCAGTTTCATCCACACCCATAGCAATTGAACTGACCACAGACAGGTTCAAAGGCTGGACCTCGTAACCCGAATCCCACAGCAACAAAGACCTGTCCGAGACCACGCGGCCTTCTACCTCAGCCCGCACCTCGATGCCTCGCGGCCCCCAAAAAAACGGGGAATAAAAAGGTAAATCGTCCGTGGGGATAGAAATCGAGAACGGAGTTGGCGTGCCCGCCTTCACATCCTTCAGCGTCGTTGCAGCAACAAAATCACCCGCATAATTGAAATCCTCTAAATATGCCTTCGCATCCGATACCGTCACCATCGAATCTGCGCGCACAAACACGCTCAAGGTCGCCTCGCTTTGCGCCTTCGCAAAACTAACCGTGCCAGAAACCTTCACACTCGTCTGATTCGTCACAACACGGGGCGCTAGATCATCAATCTCCACGGTGTATCCAGACTCGGGGGCCGCTGGGGTTGCTACCGCCTCGAACCCCCCAAAAGCGCCGCAAACAGCGGAAACCAAAGCTCCCGCCAGCAGTATCGCAATGCCTCTAAAACGCCCGCTCACACGTTCGCCTCTGGGTACAGCAAATCCAACGCGATTGCCACCACGCGCCGCTCATTCGGATACGCCAACATTCGCGAAACCTTATCCAACGGGAACCACGCGGCGTCCTCGGCCTCTTGATCCGGATCATTCTCTACGGTTACCTCGCCCGACACGTACTCGAGCAAATAATGGTGCACCACCTTATGCACCCGGCGATCTCCCGTAGAAAACCAGTAATCAATCGACGTCAAACCCGTCACCAATCGGCCCGTGATACCGGTTTCCTCAGCAATCTCGCGAACCGCGGCTTCCTCCGCCGACTCTCCGCGCTCAAGATGGCCCTTCGGCAAACACCACTCGATATTGCCTGCCCGATTACGTCGCGCAATCACAGCGACCCACGGCACGCCTTCGCGCACCTTAATTACCAGGCCTCCAGCCGACGTCTCATCCACAACCGGCAAATGCCGCGCGCTCACCCTAAAACCGCGCACCGAAAAATGGCGACGCGGGGGACGCGGAACACCCATCCGAGGAGTGCCGTCATGAATATCCATGCCCCTACTCTATGACGTGGCGCGTCCGATATACCGAATTGGGAGGATTCATGGCACGCTAATAGGGATGCTAAAGGAACAAGAAATCAACAAACGGGTAACTAAAGCAAGCCGAAATGCGAACGCGCTTGACGCCGTGGGGTGCGGCGACCTCGAACTGCTTCGTAGCAACGCCCAAGAAGCCCTCGCCGAACTTCCCTCACAAATCATCGAACTTGGCCACGTTTTTCACGAGGCCGGATTTGAACTCGCCCTCGTAGGCGGACCAGTACGCGACGCGTTTCTTGCCGTAACACCTCATGACTTCGACCTCACCACAAACGCCAGACCTGATGACACCGAACGCCTCCTTGGCATCTGGGGCGACAAAACCTGGGACGTCGGCAAAGCCTTCGGAACCATCGGGGCGCGCAAAGGCGACCTCCAAGTTGAGGTCACCACATACCGCACAGAAGCATACGACCCGAACTCACGCAAACCCCAAGTTGAATACGGCGACACACTAGAAGGTGACCTCACCAGGCGAGACTTCACCGTCAACGCCTGCGCCATCACCCTGCCCGACCTTGAACTCGTAGACCCGCACGGCGGCCTCCAAGACCTCGCAGATGCCGTTCTGCGCACGCCCGTGACCGCCACGCAATCCTTTGACGACGACCCCTTACGCATCATGCGCGCCGCACGGTTCAGTGCCCAACTTGGCATCGACGTGTCCGAAGACGTCATGAAAGCCATGGAGCAGCAAGCACCCCGCCTCGAAATCGTCTCCGCAGAACGCATCCGCTCCGAGTTCGAACGGCTACTGACATCCCCTAAGCCACGGCGCGGCCTCGAACTCATGGTCCACACCACGGTTGCCGACATCGTCCTGCCTGAACTATCCAACCTCCAAGACCTCAAAGACGAGCACAACAGACACAAAGACGTCTACGAACACACCCTCACCGTCCTCGAACATGTAATCGCCCTCGAATCCGGTCCCGACGGGCCTGTTCCCGGCCCCGATTTCATCCTCCGGTTCGCAGCCATAATGCACGACATTGGCAAACCTGCCACGCGCAGATTCGAACCCGACGGAACCGTCACATTCCACCACCACGAAATCGTCGGCGCGAAAATGACCAAAAAACGCATGGTCGCCCTCCGCTTTGACAAAGCCACCACCAAAGCCGTTGTCGAACTAGTGCGCCTGCATCAACGATTCCATGGTTACGGTGAACAACAGTGGACCGACTCTGCCGTACGCAGGTACGTTACCGACGCCGGTCCCTACCTCGAATACCTCCACCGTCTCACCCGCGCCGACTGCACTACGCGCAACAAACGCAAATCCGCATACCTCCAAGCCGCCTACGACGACCTCGAAAATCGCATCCACGAACTCCAAAAACAAGAGGAACTAGACGCGGTACGGCCCGACCTGGACGGCGGTGAAATCATGCGACTGCTGCGCCTAAAGCCGGGTCCGCAAGTTGGAAAAGCATACAAATACTTACTCGAACTACGCATGGAACGAGGCCCCCTTAGCAAGGCGGAAGCCGAACACGAACTACTAAAATGGTGGGAATCGCAATAAATCCGTGCACAATTACTACATAGACGAAACGAGGAACCCGGCATCCGATAGCCGCCGGGCAATGCTCTAGAAAGGTGGTTCACATGGCTGACAGTCGCGAACCTAATAAAAACAGCAACCGGAAACCTTCCGGGCTGCCTTCGCGCCGCTCCATCCACCACAAGGGCTCGACCGCCAATACCGGATCTAAGGCGTCCTCTTCTATTCCTAAGCGCCCCCAAAGTAAAGCCGCCGATACAGCGCCGCCTTCGCCTCGAAAAAATACAAACAGTGCGAGTAAACCGAGCGGCAAAACCGGCAAGAAAACCGCGAACAAACCCGCTAGCAAAAACGTCAAAAAGACAAGCGGCGGGAAAAAGAAGAAATCTACCGGCGCGCGTATTGGAATCGGCATTCTCATTACCATCCTCATGATGGTCATTCTTGGCTCCGTCGGGTTTATGCTCGCTTACGCCTCCGTTACTGTGCCAAAACCTGGAGAGTTTGCGATGGCACAAAAAACGACCGTCTTCTACTCCGATGGTGAAACCGAACTGGGCACCTTTGCCGAAATTGACCGCACCATAATCGACACCTCAACCATTCCCGACTACGTTGGGAAAGCAGTCATAGCTTCTGAGGATCGAACTTTCTACACCAACTCTGGTATCGATCTGAAGGGCGTAGCCCGCGCCTTCATCAACAACGTACGCGGTGGTTCTCTGCAGGGTGCCTCCACACTCAGTCAGCAATACGTCGAGCGATACTACCTGGACACCACCACGAGTATCCCGGGCAAGATTAAAGAAGCCCTGCTAGCCCTCAAAATCAACAGGCAGCAATCCAAGGAGGAAATCCTGGAGAACTACCTGAACACCATCTACTTTGGGCGCGGCGCGTACGGAGTAGAAGAAGCTTCGCGCAAATACTTTGGGCATCCCGCAACAGACTTGACATTGAGCGAATCAGCCATGCTTGCCGGCATCATTCCCGCGCCCTCCGCGTGGGATCCTGCAGTAGACCCCGACATGGCACAAGCCCGCTTTGACCGCGTCCTTAAACACATGGTTGAAGATGGTTGGATCACTCAGGAAGAAGCAGATAACACCGCCTTCCCCGAAACTATTGACCCGCAATCTGAAACCAGCATGACTGGCTGGAAGGGTCACCTAATGCAACAGATCCGCAGCGAATTTGAAAGCCGTGCAGGCATCACGCCTGAACAGCTGGATTCGGGCGGTTACGTGATTGTTACAACTTTGGATAAGGACCTGCAGAACTTTGCCGTTGAGGCAGTTAATGAACTTCCGGACGATCACAATGCAGGACTTCAGGTGGCTCTTTCGTCCATTAACCCAGCCAACGGAGAAATACTGGCCGAATTTGCTGGGGCCGACTACCAGGAACGCCAATCCAACTCCGTTACACAGGACAGGGCAATGGCAGGATCAACGATGAAGCCATTTGGCCTCATCGCATACATGCAAGCCGGTGGAACAATCGAGGACATGTACAACGGCAACTCGCCGCTACAAATCACCGACAAGCGCACCGGAGAAGTCACGCCCCCGCTCAGTAACTATGGAGACTACTCATTCGGCTACGTCAATATGATTCGTGCGACCGCGCTATCCATAAACACCCCATTTGTTGAAATGAATAACGAAATGGGACCGGGCAAGACGCGCGAGGCTGCAGTTAAGCTTGGCCTTCCAGAAGACACGCTGGGCCTTGACGACACGATCCGTAATATCCTCGGATCAGCATCACCGCACAATCTGGACCTAACCCGCGCATACGCCACAATCGCGTCGGGAGGCCTTCGTAGCACGCCTCACATAATTAAGGAAGTTACCCGCTACGACGGCGAACAAATTTATCAAGGCCCTACAAGCACCGAGCGCGTATTCGACTCCGAAATCATTTCCGCTGCGCTTCCGGGCATGCAGGCCAGTGCCCAGTGGGGATCCGGTGAAAAAGCTGGAATAATCGGTCGACCCGTTTTGGCCAAGACCGGTTCATCTGAAGAAAATCGTTCTGCACAGTTCGCAGGCGCAATCCCGCAACTTGCAACCGTCGTGTCGATGTACCAGATCGGCGAAAACGGCAACGAAGTCTCCATCACCCCATTCGGTGGAGAATACGAAGTTACCGGATCCACATGGCCGGGTACCGTGTGGCAATCGTACATGTTGAAAGCGATCGACAAGTACGAGGTCGCAGACTTTGACTGGTACAAGCCTGACTTCCGTAAGTCCACGTTCAAAACTTACACGCCTCCAACGGAGACTACAGCTACAGAAACTAGGAGTACAGAGAGGAACCAGGAACCAGCGCAGACGCAAGCTCCGAACGAAACAGGCGCAACTAATCCTCCCACAGAGCCAGCAACTGAACCCGGTGAGGATCATTAACCCATAGGTTGGACGGCGCCTCGTCAGGGGCGTCCTTCAATTTCGTAGGACATAAAAGGTGCCGCCCTCAAAATCATGAGGGCGGCACCTTTTATGCGTAAACTACTTGGCGCTTACACGAACCTTGACTCGTGCGGAAACCTCCGGGTGGAGGTTGACGGTCACGTTGTGGTCGCCAACGTACTTGATAGCCTTCTCCACGACGATCTTGCGACGATCGATGTCGATGCCGGAAGCTTCCTTGATAGCGGAAGCAATATCACCGGTCTTGACAGCGCCGTAAAGGGCGTCGGTGGTGGAAGCAAGCTTGAAGATCTCAACAAACTTGATTTCCTGAAGCTGGTCACGAACCTCGCGAGCGTCATCCACGTTTGCGATTTCCTTCGCACGCGCGCGCTCAGCGATCTTGTCCAGTGCCTTCTGTGCGCCCGGCGTCCAACGCTCAGCTAGACGACGCGGAACGAGGTAGTTGCGAGCGTAGCCGTCCTTAACGGTAACGACGTCACCAGCAGCACCGAGGTTAGGGACATCGTGGGTCAAAATTAGCTTTGCCATTATTCAGTCTCCTCCCTCTTTAACGTCCGGAGCTCGAGTACGGCAGAAGAGCCATCTCGCGGGCGTTCTTCACGGCCTTCGCGATCTTGCGCTGCTCCTGAACAGACACGCCAGTTACACGACGGGCGCGGATCTTGCCGCGGTCCGAAATGAACTTGCGCAAAAGCGCGGTGTCCTTGTAGTCAATCTTTTCAATCTTGGCGGACTTTAGCGGGTTCGCCTTCTTCTTAATCGGCTTATTGCGAAGTTGAGGCTTCGCCATGGTGTCTCCTAAAAATCTCTCGCACTAGCGTGCGCCCTTGTTGTTGAGCAAAGTTAGATAAGAACCGTTAGAACGGAGGCTCCGAATCGAAGTTCGTGGAACCACCCGTTGCCCACGGGTCATTAGAAGCCCCGCCCTGAGGCGCGTCGTAGCCAGCGTCACCGCCGTAAGACGGTCCGCTTGAACCAGAGGAATCTTGCATTCCGCCCTGGTTGTATCCGCCGCCGCCCCCATAGTTGGACGGGTTGCGGGTAATCTGCGTGCGCGCGTAACGAAGCGACGGGCCGATTTCGTCGACCGCGAGCTCCATGGTAGTGCGCTGCTGGCCATCACGGGTCTCGTAGGAACGCTGCTGGAGACGCCCTTGAACAATCACGCGTGTTCCCTTAGTTAGGGAGTCCGCTACGTTCTCTGCAACATCGCGCCACACAGAGCAGCGCATGAACAGGGTTTCCCCGTCCTTCCACTGCCCAGAGTTGCGGTCAAAACTACGCGGAGTAGACGCAACGGTGAAGTTAGCAACCGGTGCGCCCGACGCGGTGTAACGAAGCTCCGGGTCGGAAGTCAGGTTGCCGATGATCGTGATTACGGTATCTCCAGCCATCTTTGGCTCCTCAGATTCTCATCCAGTGTTACGCTTCCGGGCGCATCAGCTTGGTGCGCATCACGGATTCGTTTAGTGACAGCAGTCGGTTGATTTCCTTGGAAACTTCCGGCGTAGTGGTCATGTCTACAACCACGTAAATGCCTTCAGACTGCTTGTTGATTTCGTAAGCAAGACGACGCTTGCCCCAAATGTCGACGTTCTCAACGGAGCCGCCAGCCTCGGTTACCTTGGTCAGAAGCTTCTCCATCGAGGGGCCGACGGTGCGCTCATCAACGGTGGGATCGAAGATCACCATCAGTTCGTACTTACGCATGTTTCCCCACCTCCTCTGGTCTCAACGGTCACGGTAGTTCCGTGACAGGAGGGATATGCGAATCGGTACACAAATGTGGACCGAACTCTCATGCTATCGTGATGGCCCCTTATGTACCAGACCGCGCGAACAAATGTGAGCAACTCCCACGAAAACGCGTGTTACTGAGTCTCTTCGGCTTGAGCAATCCATTTCGATCCGCGAACGCGTAGTCCGGTAGTGAGCGCACGCGCTCCCATGAATATGCCGGCAAATGCTACCCACACCCACATAAGTACTGTGGTTTGCGTAGTGGCAGTAAGGGTCTTCTCATCCGCGAAAACCTCCAGGATAATCCACAAAACGGGCAGGTATGGCACCAGCGTGAGTATGCCGGCCACAGCGAGGAAACGGTTGTCTCCCGCGCCTATCAACACGCCATCCATCATGAAAACAAAACCGGCCAGAACTTGGAAACCGCCCGCAATCCACAGGCCGCGCATAGCTGCGCTGTGCATGGTTGGGTCGGTTCCGAAGATCCATGGAAGTAGGCCGGATGCAGCGATAATCACAAGTCCGAGCACAGCGCCAGTTGCAACACCCCAAATAGTGATGCGGCGAACGAGCGCGCGGGTTCGTGCACGGTCGCCGGTACCGATGGAGTAGCCGGTTAATGACTGGGCGGAAATTCCAAGAGCATCGAGAGCGAAGGCCGCGAAGTTCCACACTGTGTTTACAACCTGGTGGGCGGCGAGGGCAATCGCGCCCGCACGCGTAACTACAGCAACGGTTGCGAGGATCGCGATGCGCAGTGTCAGAGTGCGCACAAGTAGTGGCAGGCCAGCGTTTGTGGCGCCTAGCAATCCTCCGAATGATGGCTTCAGGCTGACGCCCTCACGCCGAGCGCCTTTAACCACTACGGCCACGAGGATGATCCCCATCAAGGTTTGTGCTATTGCGGTGCCCAAACCAGAACCGGCAATCCCCATGTCTAGCCCGTAAATGAAGATCGCGTTTAGAGCTGCGTTGCCGGCTGCACCTGCCGTGGCAACGTACAGCGGGGTTTTTGTGTCGAGGAGACCGCGTAATGTTCCCGTCGCTGCAAGAACTACGAGCATGCCTACGAGTCCGGGTGATGAGTACTGCAGGTAGGCGATGGCGTGTGGGATAACAGTAGTGTCGGCTCGAAACCAGCTGATGATGATGGGGGCTGCCAGAATGAGAGCGCTCGCGGTTATGACGCCAAGAAGTGCGGCTAACCAGATTGCCTCAATGCCTGCACGCAAGCCAGAAGCAATATTCCCTGCACCTAGTGCTCGCGCGGTGATCGATGTTGTGGAGTAAGCCAGGAAAATGAATAGGCCTACCGCCGTCATAAGGATCGTTGAAGAGAGGGCGAGGCCCGCTAGCTGCTCCGTTCCTAGGTGCCCCACCATAGCCGAGTCGATGGTAGTGAACAGTGGCTGAGCCAAAAGTGCCCCGAGTGCGGGGAGGGCGAGACGGAGAATCTCTCGATTGAGCTCTAAACCTTCAAGTTGCGGTTCAGTCTTACTTGAGTGTTGTGCCAAAGTTATCCACCTATTTACCTTCGACTTTTGTTCCACAGGGTGTGAACAAAACTGTGGATAATTTGGCGCTGTTCCAAGGGTTTGAGAATGGACATCGTTGACACGACTTCCACACAATCCACACGTTATCCACAGGTTTTAAACAATTTATGGGAGTTATCCACCGAAAATGCACAAGTTATTAACATTTAGGGTTTTTGGAGTTGCCCTTTCGGGGATAACCTTACCGGTATTAACTGTTTCCCTCAGTAACTGTTGATAACCGCGCCTGTGTGCAAAATAGAGCGTGTCTCTAGCGCGGCCTCACTAAAATCGTGGGCGCAGGGTGCATGTAACTAAAAGGCGGTTTTTGTGGCAGACCAGTCGGGTTTTGATCGAATCCCCCCGCAAGATATTGAAGCGGAGCAATCCGTTCTCGGCTCCATGATGCTTTCCAAGGACGCCGTGAACGATGTCATCGAGGCGATGGATAGCTCGGACTACTACCGCCCGGATCACGAGATGATCCACAACACGATCATGGAGCTGTACTCCCGCGGCGAGCCTGTGGATACCCTCACAGTTGCCGGTGAGCTCAAGCGCCAGGGAAATCTAAGCCGTCTGCCAGAGCCAACGTACTTGCACACTCTGATCGCTTCGGTCCCGACGGCTGCAAACGTGGGTTATTACGCGCGCATTGTGCGTGAGCGGGCGCAACTGCGGCGTCTTGTGGAGGCAGGCACTCGTATTGTTCAGCTCGGTTACGCCGAGACGGGCGGGGATGTTGATGACATTGTGGATGCCGCGCAATCTGAGATTTATGCGGTCTCTGAGCGGCGGAGCACTACGGATTATGTGCAGCTGTCTGAGATCGCAGATCCATTACTTGCCCATCTTGATGAGCTTGCGCAGAACAAGGACGTTTCGAAGGGCGTGCCTACGGGTATTGCAGACCTGGATCACCTCACTACGGGCTTACAGCCGGGCCAGATGGTTATTGTTGCCGCTCGCCCGGCAATGGGTAAGTCAACTCTCGCGATGAATTTCATGAGGGCAGCGTCGGTGCACCACAACATCACCTCAGTGATCTTCTCGTTGGAAATGTCACGAGAAGAGATCGGTATGCGCTTGATTGCTGCCGAGGCCGGAGTGCATTTCGGCAAGATGCGCCGAGGGGAGATGGAAGATCGCGACTGGACGCGGCTGTCGAAGACGATTTCTAACATCTCAAAGGCGCCGTTTTTTATCGACGATTCGCCGAACATGGCGATGAATGAGATTCGCGCGAAGTGTCGCCGTTTGAAGCAGCAGCACAATCTTGGACTCGTCGTTATTGACTACCTCCAGCTGATGTCGTCAGGCAAACAGGTGGAGTCGCGTCAGCAGGAAGTCTCCGAGTTCTCCCGCTCTCTCAAGCTTTTGGCCAAAGAGTTGGAGATCCCGGTGGTTGCGGTTGCGCAGCTGAACCGCGGTCCGGAGCAACGTACGGATAAGAAGCCGATGATCGCCGACCTGCGAGAGTCGGGCTCGCTGGAGCAGGACGCGGATGTGATCATGCTTCTACATCGTCCGGATTATTACGATCAGGATGAGCGCCCGGGTGAGGCCGACATTATTGTTGCCAAGCACCGCAATGGTGAGACGGGAACGATTCCGGTTGCTTTCCAGGGTCATTACGCGCGTTTTGTGGATATGGCAAGGCAGTAGTTTGAGTGTAATCTTTGCGTTGTAGGTGCGCTCTCAAGGCGCTTGCTTATGCTTTTCGAACTATTTATATCGAGGTGGAAATGTCGTCGAGCAATCCAGTTAAGGTCATGACGATCGCAGGCAACGAGGCAACTGGCGGTGCCGGGCTACAGGTGGATTTGAAGACGTTCCACCAGCTTGGCGTGTTTGGTATGGGTGCGGTTACTTGCATCGTGTCATTCGACCCGAAGAATAACTGGGCTCACAGGTTTGTTCCGGTTGATCCGCAGGTGATTAAGGATCAGGTTGAGGCTGGGGTTTCCACGTGGGATGTGGATACGGCGAAGATCGGCATGCTTGGCACTGTGGCCACTATTGAGGCGGTGCGCGAGGCACTGGCGACAAACGAGTGGAAGAACATTGTTCTTGACCCGGTTTTGATTTGTAAGGGCCAGGAGGCTGGTGACGCGCACGATACGGACGAGGCGCTGAAGACAAAGGTGTTGCCGCTGGCAACGGTTGTGACGCCGAACTTGTTTGAGACGGAGCAGCTTTCTGGCATTGAGGTGCGCACGGAGGCCGATTTGGCTCGCGCGGCGCAAAAGATCGGCGAACTTGGTCCGAAGTATGTGCTTGCTAAGGGTGGCATGCAGCTTGGAGGCGACGAGGCCGTTGATTTGCTGTGGGACGGCGAGAAGATCACGCGCTATGCCTCGCCGAAGATTGGCGATGAGCGTCCAACGGGCGCGGGTTGCACGCTTGCTGCCGCGATTACGGCCGAGCTTGCTAAGGGCTCGGATATTTACGAGGCTGTGCGCGTCGCTAAGGAGATTGTGACGCGCGGTATTGCGGGAAGTCTTCCCGCGCACACCCCGTTTGATGCTGTGTGGCAGCAAGCCTAGTTAATGGTTACTGGCGCATGAGGCGCTGTTGTTAGCTACTTGAAGGTGGCCGCGAGTTTAGTCTCGCGGCCACTTTTGTGTGCATCGTGCGTGGAGGTTGTGGTTGGGCGGCTCATAAATGGGCTTATCCGTTGCGTGCGGGAATGTAGTTGTTAAACTGAACCTAGTCGTTCAAACTTGAACAATCATGTTTTGAGTCTGATTTTCTACCTAGGAGAGCCATGCAGTTTGGGATTTTCACCATCGGTGACATTACTCGTGACCCGGTAAACCACACCGCACCCTCAGAAAACGAGCGCATCAAGAACACCGTTGAGATAGCAAAACATGCCGAGGAAGTCGGCTTTGACGTGTTTGCAACTGGTCAGCACCATAATCCTCCGTTTGTGGCGCCCGGCAACCCGCCGACTCTTCTGGCATATTTGGCAGCGCAAACCGAGCGCATCATCCTTTCAACCGCGGTCACCTTGATTACCACCATGGATCCGGTGCGTCTGGCTGAGGATTACGCTTATTTGCAACATTTGGCTGATGGTCGAGTGGACCTCGCTCTGGGGCGGGGAAATACCGGCCCGGTATATCCGTGGTTTGGAAGGGATATTCGCGAGGGCATCTCGTTGGCGGTTGAAAATTACAATCTGCTCTACCGTTTGTGGCGCGAGGACGTGATCAACTGGCAGGGTAAATACCGCACGCCGTTGCAGGGATTCACTGCCACGCCACGTCCGTTGGATGGGGTGGCCCCGTTTGTGTGGCACGGGTCGATCCGCAGTCCCGAAATTGCGGAGCAGGCCGCGTACTACGGTGACGGCTTCTTCCATAACAACATTTTCTGGACGAAGGACCACGTGATCCGCATGGTGAACCTGTACCGTGAACGCTACGAGTATTACGGTCACGGGAAGGCGGATGAGGCGTTTGTGGCGCTGGGTGGACAGGTGTTTATGCGGAAGAATTCGCAAGACGCCGTGAATGAGTTCCGCCCGTACTTCGATAATGCGCCGGTTTATGGTCATGGCCCATCGTTGGAGCAGTATCAGAGTATGACGCCGCTGACTGTGGGGTCGCCGCAGGAAGTTATTGATCGCACGCTCGAGTTCCGCGAATGGGTGGGCGACTATCAGCGCCAGATGTTCCTGATTGACCATGCTGGTTTGCCGCAAAAGACGGTGTTGGAACAGCTTGATATGTGGGGTGAGGTTCTTCCGGTTTTGCGGGCGGAGTTCGATTCGATGAGGCCCGCGCATGTGCCGGATGGTCCCACTCACGAGTTCCTGGTGGAACGCGACCGTGCAGGTAGGGCGCCGATAGCGGGTGGTGGCCCTGGGTCACAGGCGTTTGCGGATCGGTCCGAGCGTGGCGAAAGCGGCTCGAAGTAGAGCATTTGGAGGAAAGATGAGTGAGATTTTTGAGGGCGGAGCGATTGACTCTACGCGTGATCCGTTCACTCCGGCTTCGCGTCGCGTGGTGGTGGTAAGTGGTGGCCTGTCCGAGTCGGCGTCGTCGACGAGGCTGGCTAAGGCGCTTGCTGAGGCAACCTCGAACCACTTGTCCCAGGAGGGTGTGGGCGCGGATGTGCAGGTCGTTGAGTTGCGGCCTTTGGCTGGTGCGATCATGGACGCGATGCTGACGATGAACCCGGTCGGGGATTTGGCTGACTCGTTGCAGGCGGTGCGCGAGGCCGATGGTGTAATAGCTGTTTCGCCTACATTTCAAGCGTCTTATTCAGGTTTGTTCAAGGCGTTTTGGGATTTGTTTGAGGATCCGCTCCGTGAAAAACCGGTGCTACTGGGCGCTACGGGTGGCACGGCTCGACACTCGCTGATGATCGATTATGCGATGCGCCCCCTGTTTTCGTACCTGCGGATGGACGTACTTCCTTCGGCCGTGTTCGCGGCGTCCGATGATTTTGGCGACGTGATTGATAAGAATGACGGCACGCGCGACGCGCCGTTGCACGAGAGGATTCAGAGCGCGGGTGCTCAGTTCGCGATGGCGCTAGTTGCTCGTCCCGCGATTGGTCGGGCGGAGGCTGACGATAAGTTCAAAAACGTGACGCCACTGGAAGAAATGCTGGATTCCCTTGGGTGAGTTGAGTGAAAAGGACGCGAGGCCGCGCGCTAACATCGCAGCTTCCTCACCGGAGGAAGCGAAACGCAAGGTAGCTACGTGGCGTGCTTGGCGTGTCTATTTTGAAACTACGGCACGCGCGCAGGACGCTATGGAAGCGGTGCTTCGCGAGGGCGCTGGCGTGACGCTCGCGGAATATAACGTGCTCGTGTTGTTGCAGGAGGCCGAGGGGCGCAGGTTGAGGTTTAAAGACCTCGCCGCCAAGATGTCGTTCTCGAAATCCCGCTTGTCGTACCAGGTGAAGGTGCTGGAAAAGCGCGGCTTGATATGTCGAGGTGATGTAGAGGGTGACGCTCGCGGATTGTACGTGCAGCTCACGGAAGCGGGTTGGCATACGTTCTTGGAGGCTGGGAAGTTGCATGCGCGTCAGGTCGAGCAACTGATGTTGAACGAGTTATCGACGGGGGAGGCCGAGGTGATTGAGCGCGTGTTCACCAGGCTTGCCAAGCGCTTGGAAGAGCCTGCTGAAGCCTAGCGGCAGGTACATATATGTAACACGCAAATTATGAAAACCGCGCCATTTTCATAATTGGTTAACAGGGTTAAGCCGCACTAATTCAACGATCTGCTGGCTTGCACCATTGCGCAACTGGCACGTGCCTAGCATGAACATATGGTCGAAATAAGAATTCATGGTCGAGGCGGACAGGGTGTTGTAACTGCCGCGGACCTGTTGGCAATGGCGGCATTCGAAGACGGCCACCACGCGCAGGCTTTTCCTTCTTTTGGGTCTGAGCGTATGGGCGCCCCGGTTGTGTCTTACTGCAGGATCCGCGATGAAGTGATTCGCAGTCGCGAGCCTGTGCTTTCGCCAAATGTGGTTATTGTTCAAGATCCAACTCTTTTGCCGATTATGGACGTGTTTTCAGGTTTGCAGCCGGACGGCTACGGTCTTGTGAATTCGGCAAAGTCGCTGGAAGAGCTCGGACTTGCCGAGTTGGAGGAACGTTCTTTACCGGGACATATTGTTACGATTCCAGCCACTGAGATTGCGTTGGAACACCTGGGGCGTCCGCTGCCTAACGCGGTGCTTTTGGGTGGTGTTTCGGCGCTAACTGGGATTGTGCGTTTGGAGTCGGTGCTCGGTGCGATCTCGGGCCGATTTGCAGGCAAGGTTGGCGAGGCGAACCAGGAGGCCGCGAAGGCCGCATTCCGTTTGGTTGAGGAAATGAAGGTAGATAATGCTTGAGCAGATTGAGGGTTCGCAAGCCATTGCGAAGGCTGTTGCTGCGTGCCATCCTGAGGTCGTTGCGGCCTACCCGATTAGTCCGCAAACCCATATTGTGGAGGCCATTTCAGCTCTGGTTAAGTCCGGCAAGTTGGAGCATTGCGAGTATGTGAATGTGGAGTCGGAGTTCTCTGCAATGTCGGCATGCATTGGTGCGTCGGCGGTGGGCGCGAGGGCGTACACGGCTACGGCGTCGCAGGGCTTGTTGTACATGGTTGAGGCTGTTTATAACGCTTCGGGTCTAGGCTTGCCGATTGTGATGACGGTTGCGAACCGTGCGATTGGTGCTCCGATCAACATTTGGAATGACCATACGGATGCGATGAGCCAGCGCGATTCGGGTTGGTTGCAGCTTTACGCGGAGAACAACCAGGAGGCCGCGGACTTGCATGTGCAGGCTTTCCGCATTGCGGAGGAGCTTTCGTTGCCTGTCATGGTGTGTATGGATGGCTTCATTTTGACTCACGCGGTGGAGCAGGTGGATGTGCCCGAGGCTGGGCAGGTTGAGAAGTTCTTGCCGTCCTATGAGCCGCGGCAGGTGCTGGATCCGTCCGATCCGGTTTCGATTGGCGCGATGGTGGGTCCGGAGGCGTTCACTGAGGTCCGCTACCTGGCTCACGCGAAGCAGTTGCAGGCGTTGGAGCTTATTCCGCAGGTTCAAGAAGAGTTTAAGCGGGTGTTTGGCCGCGATTCTGGCGGTTTGGTGCGCCCGTATAAGTGCGAGGACGCGGAAACGATCATCGTGGCACTTGGATCTGTACTCGGCACGATCAAGGACGTCGTTGATGCTCGCCGCGCTCGCGGCGAGAAGATTGGCGTTCTCGGCATTACCTCTTTCCGTCCTTTCCCCTCCGACGCGGTTCGTGAGGTCTTGCAGGGCGCGAAGCGTTTTGTGGTTTTGGAAAAGGCGTTCTCGGTGGGCATTGGTGGCATCGTGTCATCGCACTGCCGGGCGGCAATGCGCGGATTGAACTTCACCTGTCACGAGCTGATCGCAGGCCTGGGTGGCCGCAACATTACCGCGGGCTCGTTGCATGAATACCTCGATAGGGCGGTTGTTGACGACGTCGATCACCTCACTTTCTTAGATTTGGATAAGGAACTCGTTGAGCGTGAGTTGGAGCGCGAGGCACGCACGCGTCGTTCGGGTGCTCCTGCTGAGAACATGATTCGCGACATGCAGGATCGGGTGAACGCGAAGTTGGATTTGGAAGTTTCTACGAAGGCGGATAACTGATGAGTACTGATAGTGGAGTACGTGAGGACTTTCCGCAGGTGCGCCAAACTGCTATTCCGGCGCGAGAGAAGGTTAAGTTTTACCAGGTTGGCTCTTATGCGGTGGGTAACCGTCTGGCTGACAAGCAGTTGCGTTCGGTTCAGTCGGATCCGGACCGCTATAACTCGCTGACTTCCGGTCACCGCGCTTGTCAGGGATGCGGTGAGGCGTTGGGCGCCCGCTATGCCCTCGATACGGCGATGCGTGCAACCGATAAGGACATGGTGGCTATTAATGCAACCGGATGCTTGGAGGTATTTTCAACGCCCTATCCGGAAACGTCTTGGACTATTCCCTGGCTGCATTCCCTGTTTGGCAACGCGGCGGCGGTGGCAACGGGCGCGGCCGCAGCGTTTAAGGCAAAGGGCCGTACAACGCGCGTGGTGGCTCAGGGCGGTGACGGCGGCACGGTAGATATTGGCTTTGGCCCGCTGTCTGGCATGTTTGAGCGCAATGATGATGTGCTTTACATCTGTTACGACAACCAGGCGTACATGAATACGGGCGTTCAGCGTTCGGGTGCTACGCCGGCGACGGCGCGCACGGCTACCACCCAACCGGTGGGTCCGAATCCGGGCAACGAGTGGGGCCAGGGTAAGGACATGCCGCGCATCGCGATGGCTCACGAAATCCCGTACGTGGCAACGGCAACCGTGGCGGACTTGCGCGACTTGGAGTACAAGGTGAACCGCGCGATGCAGTTCCACGGAGCGCGTTACATTCACGTTTTGGTGCCGTGTCCGCTGGGTTGGGGCTCGGCCTCGGCGCAGACGGTCCATTTGGCACGCCTTGCCGTACAGACGGGTATTTTCCCGGTTTACGAGGCCGAGTATGGTGAGGTCACTTCGGTGATGAAGCTACGTAGGCCCACCCCGGTTGAGGAGTATTTGAAGCCGCAACGCCGGTTCGCACACCTGTTTAAGAAGGGTGGCGACCAGGAGGCGATCAGGCGCATCCAGGCGGGTGCGGATAGGAATATTCGCCGCTACAACCTGGTGGATGATGAGGATTATGACCTCGCAACTGAGCGTTTTGTGGAGTTTGAAGAGGCTCGCTACGGGTTCAGGAAGCCATTTGATGAGTTTGACGAGGGCGCCACGGAGCAGACGGACGCGACCTCAACGCAAGGTGAATACTCTGCGGGCACGCAAACGCGCGCTGACGGGGCTGCAAATGTGAAGGCTGGCGAGGGCGCTGGCAAGGCGGACAAGCAAGGACAGAACTGACGATGAGTAAGAGTGATGTGACAAGTGAGGCCGTAGACGTTTCGGCGGCGGCACGCAGTGACGCAACTTCTGGCATTAGTGGTGATACGAAGCCGTTTGCTATCACTTTGGACGTGGGTTCGTCGCTGGCAAACGAGACGGGTTCGTGGCGCACGGAGCGTCCGATCTACGTGGATTTGCTACCTCCTTGTAATAAGGCGTGTCCGGCTGGTGAGAACGTTCAGCAGTGGCTTTACCACGCCGAAGAGGGTGACTACGAGTCCGCTTGGCGCGAAATTATGGTGAACAATCCGATGCCTGCCGTGATGGGGCGCGTTTGCTACCACCCGTGTCAGACGATGTGTAACCGCGGCAAGGTTGATGAGACCGTGGGGATCAATGCGGTTGAGCGTTTCTTGGGCGATAAGGCGCTTGAGGAAGGCTGGACGGTTGAGCCGGTGAATGCGGATACGGGTAAGAACGTGCTGATTGTTGGTGCGGGCCCGTCCGGCTTGTCCGCGGCGTATCATCTGCGACGTTTGGGTCATAACGTGACGATTTACGAGGCTGGTCCGATGGCTGGCGGCATGATGAGGTTCGGTATTCCGTCTTACCGTCTGCCGCGCGGCATCCTTGAGGGCGAGATTCAGCGCATTGTGGATATGGGCGTGAAGATCGAGCTTAACCGAAAGGTTGAGAACGTTGAGGACGTGACGGACGACTTTGACGCGGTGTTCCTCGCGGTTGGTGCTCATATCGGTAAGCGCGCTTACGTGCCTGCGGGTGAGTCGGCGAAGATCATGGACGCAGTTTCGATGCTGTCCGAGGTGGAGACGGGTGACAAGCCGCTGCTGGGCCGCCGCGTGGTGGTTTACGGTGGTGGCAACACTGCTGTTGATGCTGCTCGTACGGCTAAGAGGCTCGGCGCGGAAGAGGCTGTGATTTTGTATCGCCGCACGCGTGACCGTATGCCGGCACACGACTCTGAGGTCAAGGAGGCCGAGGAGGAAGGCATTATGATGCGCTGGCTCTCCACGGTTAAGCACGTAGATGGCGGTTCGATCACGATTGAGAAGATGGAGCTGGATGAGAAGGGATTCCCTCAGCCCACCGGCGAGTTTGAAGAGCTTGGCGCGGATTCACTGATCATGGCGCTCGGCCAGGAGGCCGACCTGTCGCTGATTGAAAACGCTAAGGACATTCAGATTGAAGGTGGCGTGGTACAGGTTAATCGCCAGATGATGACGGGCCTGAAGGGCGTGTTCGCGGGTGGTGACATGGTGCCATCTGAGCGCACGGTTACGGTTGCGATTGGTCACGGCAAGAAGGCTGCTCGCTACATTGACGCATATCTGCGCGGAGGCGAGTACGAGCCGGCGGTCAAGCATGATGACGCTGCGTTTGAGCGCCTGACCACCTGGTATTACGCGGATGCGCCAAGGCGTATGCGCGCTCGTTTGGAGGGGCCGCGCCGCGCGTCTACGTTTGATGAGGTCGTGAAGGGCCTGGACGAGGATTCGGCGCTCTTCGAGGCTCGCCGCTGCATGTCGTGTGGCAACTGTTTTGGTTGTGACAACTGCTTTGGCGTGTGCCCAGATAATGCGATCACGAAGATCAAGCCGGGCGAGTACGAGTTCAAGTACGACTACTGCAAGGGTTGCGGAATTTGTGCCGAGGAGTGCCCGTGCGGTTCGATCTCGATGGTTCCCGAGCAGGTTTGATTTTGTGAGGCCTTGGCCGCCTTGCGGTTAGGGGGAGCACGGTGGTTTTGCCGCGCTCCCCTTGTTTTTGGGCTGGGCGGCGGCACGACTGCGCGCTTTTTGTCGCTGTTATACTTTAAGCGTGCAATTGCAGAAGATTTCCATTGTTGTGCCCTGTTTTAATGAAGAACAGACGCTACCTGAGTTGGTTCGCCAGGTGGAGGCCGTTTTTGTGGACGGTCCGCAAGATTGGAACCTCATTTTGGTTGATGATGGGTCTTCGGACAATACTGCCGCGGTGATTGAGGAGCTTGCGGGCAAACATGACCGGGTTCGCGGCGTGTTGTTTTCGCGCAATTTCGGGAAAGAACCGGCTATGCTCGCCGGGCTGGCGTATGCCGATGGTGACGCCACTTTGATCATGGATGCGGATTTGCAACATCCGCCCCGGCTGATTCCTAAGCTGATTCAGACGATGGAGGAAGAGGGCGTTGACCAGGTGGTTGCACTTCGCAATCGCGATGGTGACTCGAAGCTAAGAACCGCTTTTTCGCGCATGTATTACAGGCTGTCCAACAAGATGATGGAGGAAGTGGAGCTCGTGGACGGAGCCGGCGATTTTCGTCTGCTTTCGCGCCGAGCTGTGGAAACACTCCTCGCTCTCGATGAGCGCTCGCGGTTTTCAAAGGGTTTGTTCTCTTGGATCGGCTACCCCACTTCCTACGTGAAGTACGAGAATGAGCAGCGCATTGCGGGGGCTTCTTCTTGGTCGTTGAAGTCTCTGTTCAACTACGGTTGGGACGGGATTGTTTCGTTCAATGCGAAGCCGCTACGCATGGTTGCGGGTCTCGGCGGTTTCATGTTCGGCCTGGCCCTCGTCTACCTGATTTGGCTAATCGTCAACTGGTCGATTTACGGCGTGCAGACTCCCGGTTACGTTACGACTATTGCGGCGATCATTGCGTTTTCAGGAATTCAGCTACTTGCGTTGGGTGTGATTGGCGAATACGTGGGTAGAATTTATCGTGAGGTCAAGCATCGCCCTCATTTTGTAGTCGATAAAGAGGTCGGATTTTAAGAGGCCGGTGCGCGCGAAGGAGCGGGGCATGGCGCAGCAGGTTACGTTTGAAGGCGCGACGGGACTGAAGCTCAGCGGGGTGTTGGATACCCCCGATGGCGAGCCGCAAACTTGGGCTATTGTTGCGCATTGTTTCACGTGTAACATTTCTGTTCCCGCGGTGTCACGGATTGCGAAGGCCTTGAAGAATCGCGGGATTGGCGTGTTGCGTTTCGATTTTGCGGGGCTGGGAGCGTCGGCTGGAAACTTCACAGAGTCCACGTTTTCTGCCGATGTTGAAGACTTGAAAGCCGCGTGCCGGTGGATGAACTCGCAGGGACGCACGGTGAAGTTGTTGGTGGGTCATTCACTTGGCGGCGCGGCTGTGCTTGCGGCAGCTGGGGATTTAGATTCGGTTGTTGCGGTTACAACGATTGCGGCGCCCTCGGATCCGGGGCATGTGGCCGAAATTTTGAAGGATCGTTTGACACCGGTGTTTCAACAGGGCACGGCTGTCATTCAGATTGCAGGTCACGAGATGCTGGTGGGTGCGCCGATCTTCCACGACCTTAAGAATCAAGATGATTTTCATAAGAAGATCAGTTCTCTCTCGGCCGCCCTGCTGGTGATGCATTCGCCTCAAGATGGGGTTGTGGATGTGCATAACGCAATGGATATTTACCGGTCTGCGCAGATGCCGAAGAGTTTTGTGGCATTAGATGGAGCGGATCATTTGTTGACGAGGCCGGGTGTAGCTGCCTGGGCGGGGGAAATCATCGCCAGCTGGGTGTCCCGTTACATTTAGCGAGGCCGTGCAGTCGACTTTGTTTTGTAGACCTATGGCTGGCTTCAGTGGGCCTGTGTTCGGGCGGATGTTCGCATACTTGTTAGACTTTGGGAGCTAGCGATCTGAGGGGTTTGGTATGCGCGCGTTTTCGATTAGGGCACGGTTTCTGTCCGGTTTGGTTGCCGCATTGATGGTGAGTGGTCTAGCGGCCTGCTCGAGCGCGCCAAATGGCCCTTCTGAATCCGCGTCTGAACTTACAGAGGCCACGCAGTCCGCCGCGCCTACTGAAACGGTTGCTTTTGATACCGATGTAGAGGTTTCAAAGGCGCTGTTTGATCAGGCTGAGGCCGCGGTGGTTGCATCTACAGAACCGGTTGCGCAGGCACGGGCGGCCGCGGTGGCAGGGGCTCTCTCAATCCCGATGCTGACTGAAGTGTCCGCCAGCGACGTGGGCGCAGAGCTAACGCGTTTGGGCGTGAAGACGGTGTTGGCCGTGGGTACGGTGGACGTTGTAGCTGATGTGGATGTGATGACGGATGCGGGCAACGTGCAGGCGCTGAGCACCGTTTTGGGTTCGGAAGTCCGCGTTGGCGATGAGTTTGGCGTGAATGATCTGCTAAGTCTTGATCCAGCCAATGTGGCGGTGCCAGAGTTTGAGCCACAGCCTGTGGCCGAGAACGTCACGGAACTCCCCGCTCAGACAGAGCAAACCGGCGGGGAGGAAATCGAGACGGGACATACTGAGGCAGCCCCCACCTCGCGAATGGTGGAGCTAGCTTCCCTTCCGCACGGTGAAACGGGAAAAGCGAATCCAAATGCGGTTGGCTTTGCCATGCAGGATTCTCCTTTGGGCGTGGTAGCTAACGCACTGACTGCGGGACTTGACGTGAGCGTGCTGGCGCAGGCTGATCCGCGTGCGACGAGTGAGTCAATGAAGATGATGCGCGAGGGTAGGGTTGCGGTTGGTTTAGGCCCGGATTTTGGGGGAACGCAGATGCTGGCCCAAACCGCCCACCTGGCGACTTCTGCGGATGAGTTGCCGGGCGGGGGTGGCCTGGTGTTCCCCGGCAGGCGAATGGTGGCCCTGTACGGCCACCCGAAGCTGGCGGCTTTGGGAGTGCTAGGTGAGCAATCTCCAACTGAAGCGGCACAACTGGCTTTGCAGTATGCGCAGCAGTACCAGCCGTTCAGTGATGTGCAGGTTATTCCGGCGTTTGAAATCATTGCGACGGTTGCGTCGGCGGGCGCGGGAGATGACGGCCTTTATTCGGATGTGACGCCGGCAGCTGATTTGGCTCCTTCTGTTGATGCGATTACCGAGGTGGGTGGTTACGCGATTATCGACCTGCAACCGGGGCATGCGAAACTGCTTGATCAGGCGAAGCTTTACGCGGAACTGTTGAAGCGCCCGAACGTTGGATTAGCGCTCGATTCGGAGTGGAAGCTGTATGGAGACCAGGTGCATTTGCAGCAGGTTGGTCACGTTGAGATTGCGGAAGTGAATGAGGTTTCGCAGTGGCTCGCAGAGCTTGTGCGCGATAATAATCTGCCGCAGAAGGTGTTTATGTTGCACCAGTTTCAGTTGCAGATGATTCGCGACCGCGACCAGATGGTGCAGCACCCCGAGTTGGCAACGGTTGTTCACGTGGATGGTCATGGAAGTCCGGAAGCGAAGATGCATACGTGGGATGTGATTCGTGAAGACCTGCAGCCGTGGGTTTGGATGGCGTGGAAGAACTTCATCGATGAGGACAAGCCGATGCTGAACGCGAAGCAGACTATGGGCATCGAACCGCGCCCGTGGTTTGTGTCGTTCCAGTAGCGAGGTAGCCGCACTCGGTTCATGTGCGCAAGGCCCATGCACGCATGTTTTGTACTCGTGTGCCCGCAGTGGGGTAGCGGAGAGTCGAAAGGCGTGCCATTTGGCCTAAATTGCCCTGTAAGTGTGAGCTAGACTATAGGGGCGTTAAGCCGTGCTCAACGAGGAGCCGGCATTTGCAGATATGGATGAGGACGCAAAGTATGACCCCCGGATCTAAGCAGGTTCGGCGTCGTTCAGCTACGCCGACGGTTAGGAAGTCCGCGCCCCGTAAGTCGGGGCCAAAAGCAGTGATGGCTCAACAGACCACCAAGCTTCAGCGATTTGGTCAGATCGCCGCAGTAATAGGCTTTATTGTTCCGTTTGTTGTGGACATTCCGGGTCTTGATCCGGTGGGCTCGCGCATGTTGGCGATCTTCTTGGCCGCGATCATGCTGTGGGTGACTGAAGCTATCCCACTGTCTGCTACCGCTGTGCTGGTGATAATGGCAGAGGTTTTGCTGGTTTCCGATCAGGCTCTTTTACAGGTTCCTGACAGTGTGCCGACTTCTGCCACGTTCTTTGCATCGCTCGCTAACCCGGTGATCATCTTGTTCTTGGGCGGCTTTATGCTTGCGGATGGAGCAGCGAAGTTTGGTGTGGATAAGGCGATTGCAGCGGTTATGTTGAAGCCGTTCTTGTCTTCTCCAAAGATGATGTTGATGGGCGTCATGCTGATCACGGCCGCCCTGTCGATGTTCATGTCGAATACGGCCACAACGGCCACAATGTTTGCGGTGTTCATGCCGGTTTTGGCGCAGCTGCCCGAGGGGAAGTCTCGAGTTGGCCTAGCCCTGGCAATCCCGGTGGCTGCAAACGTGGGCGGTATTGGTACTCCCGTGGGTACGCCGCCCAATGCGATTGCGCTAGGTGCGCTTCAAAGCGCAGGCATTCACATTTCGTTCATCGGCTGGATGGCGTTGGCGATCCCACTAATGCTTGTGGTGCTGGGAATCTCGTGGGCATGGCTGGCATTTGCCTACATGCCGAAGGACCTCAAAATCGAGCTTGATCTAAGTGCTAAGTTCGATCGTGGCCGCAACGCCATGATCTTCTACGTAGTGGCGGGTATAACCGTGCTGCTGTGGATGACGGAACCACTACACGGCATTTCGTCGAACACGGTTGGTTTCGTACCCGTGGTGCTCCTGATGGTGACGCAGGCGATGTCGGGCGATGATCTACGCAACCTTGATTGGCCTGTGCTGTGGCTGGTTGCGGGCGGTATTGCCCTGGGTATCGGTGTAGGAAAGACGGGCCTCGACGCTTGGATAATTGGCCTCATTAACTGGGAGGCTGTGCCTGTTGCCCTGCTTATGCTGACGCTCGCGGGAGTGGGCTTCTTGATGTCAAACGTTATTTCGCACTCGGCCGCGGCAAACCTGTTGATTCCGCTCGGCATGGGTCTGGGCGCATCGGTTGCGGCAACGCCGGCCGAGATCGCGGTGGTGTTGGCGCTGGGTTGTTCGCTGGGCATGTGTCTACCGATCTCGACACCTCCGAACGCTATTGCCTACTCGACGGGCGAGATCAGCACACCGCGCATGATCAAGACGGGTCTTGTGGTTGGCGTGTCCGGCACGTTGCTACTCGCTTTTGTGATGCCACTGTACTGGGGCGGGGCAGGCCTGTTGTAACGCGAGGCGTTTAGCGGAAAGCAGGTAGATGTGAGCGTGACGCGCGTGGGCGGCGATTCGGCAGAATACATGCTGCATATTCTGGCCGTTGCCGCAGATGAGAGCGATCCGGTTTGCCAGGCGGCCTCTGATATTGAAGGGCAACTGAAAAACTGCGACGTGCGTGTTGCGTTCGGGTTTGAGCAGGTGGAGCGCACACTCGCCTCGCAGTGCGAGACCGGCCAGTGTTTAGTGCCGGGCGTCCTCATTTCCCCGCATCTTGGAAATGTGGACGAGGTGGTGGAGCGCCTACGTAAGTTTGGTGTGCTGGCGCGATCTGGCTTTGTGTTGATCACGGATAAGAAGCGGCACGAGGACGTGGCCCGGTCTGTGAATGATGGCTCTTTGGTGTCGGTGGTGGCGGTGCCGTGGACTCCGCCGGCACTGGTTGAGCAGGTTTCGGCGGTGATCAACAGGTGGTTGTTCAAGTATTTGCCGGACGCGGAAATAACGCGGGTGACTGCCGGGTTTGATGCGTGGGATGAACCGCGAGCGGGTGATTTGCTGTACGGATTGGACACTCCGGGTGAGCAGGTGCAGCGCGTGCTTCTGGAGGGCATCGAGCGGATTTTGGGGCCGCGCCCACGCATGGTGTTGCCCGAGGGTGTGGACCTGACACGTCAGGGCGAGTCTGTGGACGCGGTGTACCTGGTGCTCAGCGGTTCGGTGGCTTTGCATCGCTCCTCCCAGTTTGGGGACGTGCTTTTGCATCATGCTACTTCTGGGCCGCTCATCGGATTGCTGTCGCTGGCCCGCCAACAGCGAGCCATGTTCACGTCCACCACCACAACTCAGGTGGAGTTGGTTCGCCTGTCTATTGAGCAGTTGGAGTTCGTGCTCCAACATTCTCCCGATACTTCAGCCAACTTGGCGGTGGTGGCAATCCAGGCTCTCACCGCCCGGTTGGTGCGCGCCGAGTACCTCCATATCGAAAACCATGAGTTAGCCGAACAGCTTGAGATGGAGCGGAAGAACCTGTCTGAAACGCTTCAGCAGCTTCGTTCAGCGCGTGAACAGCTGGTGGAGCAAACGAAGTTCGCGATGCTCGGTGAGCTTTCGGCTGGCATCGCGCACGAGTTGAACAATCCCGTGGCGGCGCTGCAGCGGGCCACCGAGCATATTGCCAGCGATGTGGCTACAGTGTTGGGCGCTCGCGGTGGCATGGAGGATGCGGCGGAAGCGATGGTGCGCGCCCGCGATGCGCGTCCGCGTTCAACGGCGCAGGAGCGGGCTTTGGTGCGCGAGGTCATGGCTTTAACTGATGACAACCGGGAGCTGGCGAAGAGGCTGGTGGGCGCTGGCATTACGGATCCAGATCAGGTGCGACATGTGTTGCGCGGGCAGAAGAAGGGCCGGTTTGGACGCGGCTCGGATGGCCCGTCGTTGGAGGTTGTTGAGGCCGCGGCTGGAATCGGACGTTCGGTGCGAAACTCCACGGTTGCCGCGGGACGGATTACGGATTTGGTGTCTTCTTTGAAGGCGTATGCGCGTCCGGATACGTCCCCTGTGGAGGGCGTGGATCTGGATGAGAATATCGAGGACGTGCTACGCCTAACCGCGCATCGCATGCGCGGGGTGGAAGTGGAGAGCCACTTCGCGGATTTGCCACCGATCCGCGCATATCCGGCGCGGTTGGAGCAGGTGTGGACCAATCTACTCATTAATGCAGCAGAGGCTATCCAGGACGAAGCTGGAGAGGTGGCGCAGGCGCCCACCCCCTCGCTTCCGGCGCGCGGTGAGGAAGCGGCGAAGATTGTGGTGGAAACGTCGGCTCCGGATGAAGCGCACGTGCGGGTTGCCATTACCGATAACGGCCCGGGCATCCCCCAAGAGCTTGTGCATCGCATTTTGGAGCCTCATTTCACTACGAAGGGCGGCCAGGTGCGGTTTGGGCTGGGTATGGGAATGTCGATTTCGAAGTCGATTGTGGATGATCACGACGGCTCGCTTTCGATCGCGTCCGTGCCAGGGCGCACGACGATTTCTGTGGTTCTACCCGTTGCGGGGTCAGATGTGGAAAAGTTGTTGTTAGAAGATAGTGGAAACGAGGAATGATGAAGCTTGCGATCTTGATTGTGGAGGACGAGCCGGAGGTTCGCGACGCGCTAGAGCGTGACCTCGAGTCGTTTCAGGGCGTATGCCGCATTGAGGTGGCTGATTCGGCGGAGGACGCGCGCCTTGCGATTGATGAGATTGAAGAGGACGGCGACGTGCTTGCGCTGGTTCTGGCCGATCACAGGTTGCCGGGAGAGTCTGGCGTTGACTTCTTGATTGCGCTGGCCTCCGATGAGCAGACGGCAGATACGCGCAAGGTGCTGGTGACGGGCCAGGCGGATCAGGAAGACACGATTCGGGCGCTGAATGAGGCGAGCTTGGATCACTATTTCACAAAGCCGTGGAACGTGCAGGAACTTGTAGACGAGGTGCGCGAACAGTTGACGGACTACGTGATCTCGATGGGCGTTGACCCGCTGCCGCATATGCGGGCGTTGGATGCTGTGCGCGTGATGGATGCGATCCGTTAGGCACGTGCCTCCCGCTCGTGGGGGAGTGCGCCCGATTCGCGTGGGCGTTTCGGATTTTTTGACGCTTCGCGACGCCCTGGTGAATCGGTTTCCAACCCTGGATGAGGCCGTGATTGAAGCAATTTTTGCGTCCGGGGATGTGGTTGATTCGCGAGGGAGGAGCTTGGATGCGGACGCTTCTACGGTAAGTCTTTCGCAGGGCGTGTGGATTTATAGGCCAATCCCGGATGAACCTTCGAGCGCGATTGAGGTGGAGGTGCTGGCTCGCGGTGAGGGGTGGCTGATTGCGGATAAGCCGCATGATTTAGCCACAATGCCGCGAGGTAGGTTTGTGGCGCGCACGCTAACGGTGGCGCTTCGCCGGCAGGAGGGCAATGATGACATCGTGTTTGCGCACCGCTTGGACCGAGCCACGGCCGGGGTGATTTTAGCGACCTCGGATCCGGCTAAGCGCGGCATGTATCAGCAGATGTTTTCGCGCGGCGAGGTGAAGAAGAGATACCTTGCGGTTACGGGTCTCCCAGCGGAGGACGCTGCGGGGTTGCCGGGCCGAGAGCCCTCTGGCGTGGATAGTGCGGGCGCATTGGACGTGAGCTGGTTTGCGGCTCGGGCGCACGAGAATGTTGCAGTATCAGGCGGCGTGGATGAGCGCGGCCCCTACCTGTGCGTTACTTCGCGTATTGAAAAGCGCGGAATGAGGGTTTTTAACGAGGCTGGTGAGCCTAACTCGCAGACGATTATGCGCCCCGCTACCGGTTTTGTTCCCGAGGCTTCCGGGCCGGTGCGTGGAGCGGGTTTGCAGGTGTGGGACGTTGAGCCGGTGACTGGGCGCACGCATCAGATTCGCGCACACTTTTTTGGGGTGGGTATTCCGATTGTGGGTGACCCGCTGTATGGAGGACAGTTTGCGGCAAAGTACGGGCTAGACGAAACCCCGCCGGGATTCGCGCAGCTACAGTTGCTGGCGAAGAATCTCGAGTTCACTGATCCGCAAACGGGTGAACTGGTCTGTGTGTCTAGCCGGCGAGGGTTGGAGTTTGCAAAGCCGGGCTGAGGTTAGACCTTGAGACGGCGTTGAAGTAGCTAATGATTTAAGGAAAGGCTCGCTCGAAGGAGCGAGCCTTTTGCGATCAATTAGACAATTTGCAAAATGAGGCAAAGAACAAAGTCAATAGATGGTAAAGTAGCTTTACCTAATCGTAAAAGAGGATAGGGGGTTGCGATGTTTGAGATGAGTGCGGCATTCGATTCACAATCGGTGAGTCTGGACGCTCCAGTTGGTGTTAGCTTGACCAATGCGTTCGCTCGCTGCGCACAGAGCGCCGGCGTGGAACAGGTTGATCTTTCCGGCCTGCGTTTTGTTGAGGCCACGGACTCCTCTTCGCAATCCCTTCTTGCAGATGCTCCCGCTCAGTCCGCTTTGAGTATCCACCTTGGTAACCCAAGCGAATCCGCGGCGCTGCCCGATCTTGGTATGGACCCGCAGCTCCTTGAAGTTAGCATCTTGGCGGCACTCCAACGCACGGGCAGAGAAAACCTGGACATCGTGCAGCTAACCGGACAGTGCGCGGACCATTTGCTCTCGCGCAAGCAGGTGCAGACGCTTCGCTCCTTGAAGGATGAGGGCCTGGTTCGCAATTGGGGTGTGCGTGTGCGCACGGTCCGTCAGGCAATGCGCGCAATGTCGATAGTGGGTCTTAGCTACGTCTCGTTTAACGCATCGGACTTTGGGGCCGAGGCCACCGCAGGAATCCTCGCGGCGGCGCGCCGAGCGGGAACCACCGTGATCGTTTCGGTAAATGCTGATACGCCCGCCCAGACTATCTCTGGCTTGCGCCACAATCCGAGTGTTCTTGGTGTGTTGATTGAGGTTAATTCCCTGGCAGGTCTGGCAAAATCAACTTCCACTATCGAGGAGCTACGCCGCTTCAGCAACGTTTTGCGCATCGCTTAACAAGAGTCCTGCTCTCACGAGTTTTGCTTGGAGTGCAGCACGGTTTGCCGCGGGGACATCTGCAGCGGATGGTTTACGCAGAGGGAGCCTGCCGATTTTTACCGGTAGGCGCCCTCTAAAATATGAAGACGAATGCTTTAGTGGTCTACGCGTGAAAGATCGGCGGTTGCGGGGTCTACCATTTTTGAGCGGGTAACTATCTTGTGGCCGATCCACAGCAACAGGAACGCGATCAGACCAACGTAGGTTGAGAAGATTGCGCCGACGTTGAACTGGCCGGAGAAGATCTCCATGTTCTGGCCGAAAATAATGACCAGAACCATGATGAGGGCAACGATGGGGCCGAGTGGGAACAGCTTGGAGCGGAAGGGAAGCTCGGCCGGATCGTGACCCTGGACTTTCATGGCCTTACGGAAGCGGTAGTGGCTCCACGCGATGCCCGCCCACACGATGAAGCCCGACAGGCCGGAGACGGTGATGAGCCACAGGTAAGCCGCTCCATCGCCAATCAGTGACGTGATGAAGGCGAATGCGCCTACCGCGGTGGTGGCCAGGAGGGCGGGCATGGGGACGCCGCGTTTGTTTACCTTGGTGAAAATCTTGGGGGCCTTGCCCGACAGAGCTAACGAATACAGCATCCGGGATGAGGCGTACATGCCGGAGTTTCCTGCTGACAAGATCGCGGTTAGCACCACTGCGTTCATTATGGTTGCCGTAGCCAGAATGCCCGCGCGCTCAAAAATGAGGGTGAAGGGCGAGATGGAAATGTCGCCAATATCTGCCGCTAGTAGGTGCGGGTCAGAGTAGTGCAACAGGAATCCGATGACAGCAATCGCACCAATGTAGAACAAGGTGATGCGAAAGAATACGGTGCGCACAGCCTTAGGGATGGTGCGCTCAGGGTTCTCGGCCTCGCCCGCGGCAACCGCAATAAGCTCGGTGCCTTGGAACGAGAAGCCCGCGATCATCATAATTGAGAACCATCCCAACCATCCGTTAACAAACGGGGCATCACCAGAAGTCCAGTTTTGGGTGCCGGGGGACGGGCCGCCCAAAATGCCAAAAATCATGGCAACGCCAACAATTAGGAACACGATCACCGTAACAACTTTGATGAGGGCAAGGTAAAACTCGGTTTCCCCAAATCCCTTAACAGTGAATGCGTTGATAAGGAATAGGACGGTGAGGAACACGGCTGACCACACCCAGGAGGGCACGTCTGGGAACCAGTACCGCATGACTAGCGCAACGGCCACGATCTCTGCGGCCAGGGTGATAGCCCAGTTGAACCAGTAGTTCCATCCGGTTGCAAAGCCAAATGAGGGTGAGATCCAGCGGGTTGCCCAGTTCTCGAACGAACCAGCAGTGGGTAGCCACGTGGACATTTCCCCCAGCGATTGCATCAGCAGGTAGACCATGAAACCGATGGCTGCGTAGGCGGCTAGGGCGCCACCCGGTCCCGCTTGAGAGATGGAACCGCCAGACGCAACGAGGAGGCCGGTGCCGATAGCGCCGCCCATAGCGATCATGTTCAGGTGGCGAGCCCCAAGCTTTCGCTGCAACTTCTCCGGGTTTGACCCAGACTCACCAGCCTGTGGTCCCGATGGGGTATTTTGAGGAGCGCTCATCACGGTTCCAATCTCGAATGCTATTTTCTATTGGGAAACTTACAGCAAAACGCTTCGCGCTCCGAAGGGCGCTTGTTTTCTGCCCGAATTGTGGACGATACCCGCAAGTAAGGGCGCGTTCAATTCTTTGTGCCGAGTGCCGCAAATCCAGGCGTGTGTGCGCGTGGTTTGAGTTTTGGCTCGGGCCCTGCTTGATAAATTTGGGGCGGAAGGAGCTGCTATGAGTGTTAGTGAGCGTTTGGAAGAACTTGGTATCGAGTTGCCGAAGGTGGTGGCTCCTGTAGCGGCGTACACGCCGGCCCTCGTTTTTGAAAACACGGTGCGCACGTCCGGTCAGTTGCCGATGGCGGACGGGCGGGTGACGTGCCAGGGCCGCGTTGGGCCGAACCGGACCAGTCCAGTGGAGGCGTACGAGGCTGCGCGCCTATGTGCTTTGAACGCGCTGGCTGCCGCAGCTGAGGCCGCCGGGGGAGTGGATCGCATTAAGCGAGTGTTGAAGGTGACGGGTTTTGTGGCTTCCTCGCGCGCATTCCACGCCCAACCGGCCGTGATTAATGGGGCGTCGGAGCGGTACCAGGAGATTTTTGGTAGTCAGCACGTGCGCTCCGCGCTTGGAGTAAACGCGCTCCCGCTCGACGCTTCCGTTGAGGTTGAAGTCGAGTTCGAACTGCAAGACTAGGCAAAGAGCCGGTAGCGGGATTTTGCTACCGGCTCTTTGTTAGCTACTTGGCTACGCCCTCTTTGACGGCGGCGGCAAACCACCTGGTGATTGACGTGGGGTGCGTGATTGCGGTGCCAACCACGGCTGCCCAGGCGCCCGCTTCCATTACTTGACGGGCTTGATCAACCGTGTGGATGCGGCCTTCGCACAGCACGGGATGGTTAGGGAATTCCTTGACGATGCGGTGGAGCACTTCAAAGTCGGGGCCATCGGTTTTGGGTCGTTCACCGGTGTAGCCCGAAAGCGTGGTGGAGAGAATGTCACTGCCGGCCTCGGCGGCCATAACAGCATCCTCAAAAGACCCGCAATCAGCCATCACAACGGCGCCTTCATCGTGCAGGGCCGCCACGGTTTGTGCGTAGGTTAGGCCATCTGGGCGGGGACGGCGCGTGGCATCAAGAGCAACAATGTCGGCTCCGGCCATCATGCACGCACGCGCATGGCGCAACGTGGGGGTAATGAATACGCCGTCGTGGCCGTCTTTCCACAGACCGATAACGGGCACGTCCACCTGACCGCGAATCGCAGAAATATCGGCTAGGCCCTGGCAGCGAATAGCCACCGCTCCGCCCTGCTGCGCGGCAAGCGCAATCTGCGCCATCGTTTCGGGGTGGCGCATTGGCTCGCCCGGGTAGGCCTGAACCGAGACCACAAGGCCGCCTTTGATCTGTTGCAGAAGGGTGTTTGCCCTATCGTTCATTTTCTACTCCTTCAAGTTTGGAAGCGGCCCAGGTGGTGGCGCCAAGTAGGGGAGCGTCAGATCCGAGCGTGCCTTCAAGTATTTCGATTTCTTTAAGAATGGGCAGGGCTCCGGCTTGGAAGGCATTCTTGAGCGCGGACCACCAGATCTCGCCCGACCTTGTGACCGAACCCGATAGAACCACCGCCTGAGGGTCAACACAGTTCGCGATCCCCGCAATCGCATCGCCCAGCCCGGCGCCCGAATCTGCCAGAACCTGAGTGGCAAGGGCCTCGCCAGCCTGCGCGCGCTGAGTGATTTCTCTCCCGCTCTTGGCCTGGTCCTCATTCGCACTTGTGCGCGCATTGTAAAGATCAACCTGGCCGGTGCCGGACGCAACGGACTCGATGTGTCCACTAGCGCCGCACGAGCAGGGGAAACCGGCCGCGAGCGGGTGGGGAACGTGGCCAACGTGTCCGGCGGCGAAGTGCGCACCCATGTGGAGCTTGCCGTCTGCAACAATAGCCCCGCCGATGCCTGTGCCAACCGCTACCGCGAGCACAGAGCCGTATTCCTTCCCCGCCCCGTAAGTACATTCGCCAAGGGCGTGAGCGTGCACGTCGTTCAAGGTGGCCACGGGCAAGCCAAATTCTTCCTCCACCAGCTTTGCCAGCGGCGTTCCGGCCCAGCCTTTGATCAAATCCGTTGCGGAAATGATCGCTCCGGTTTCAGTATTCACAACGCCTGCAGATGCAATGCCGATAGCCGCAGGGGCTTCATTTTCGAGGGCGAGGCAACGTCGAACTGATTCAAACACGGCCTCAACTACGGCCTTGGACCCGGACCTGGCGGGGGTGGGAACCTCGGACTTGTTGCTAACGAGGGGGAGGGGGCTGGCAAGCTCCACGATGGCTGAGGCTATTTTGGTGCCGCCAATGTCGATGGCGATAAAACGCCGGGGACTGGTTGTGGCTGAGGAGGTTGGTGCCACCGCTGGCTCCTTTGCGTGCACAAAATGTTTCTCTCAAATCCTAACAAATAAGACATCAGACGAAAGGGGTGTTGGTCTTGAAAATGGAATCGCGCTCGCGGGCGAGCGTTAATCTGGTGGGGTGGCACTTACAGATCTAACTTTGACCGAGATGCGCACGTTCCAACCCGACGTGCACATGCCCTCTGACTTCACCTCGTTTTGGGAGAATACGCTGGCACAAACCCGCCAGAAGATCGCTCGAGGCAACCTTGTTTATTCGCTCACCCCACTTGACACCCCGTATAAGCAAGTAGAGTATTACGACCTCGAATTTCCCGGTTTTATGGGGGATCCAATCCACGGCTGGCTGTCCGGGCCGGCCGGTTTTATGCAACAAAGCGATCTGCCAATCATGGTGCAGTATCACGGCTATGGGGGAGGGCGAGGAATCCCCGGTGCCTACCCGCACTGGCCGATGGCCGGCTACGTGCACCTGTCGATGGACTCGCGCGGGCAGGGTGGTGATTTTGGAGGATACGCTGCTACGCCGGATCCTCATCCAGCTTCTCCTCACGCTCGCGGCTTCATGTCGAACGGGATTGAAAGCAAGGAAGACTACTACTTCCGCAGGCTGGTAACCGACGCAGTAATGGCTGTGGATACTGCGTTGGAGCTTCCGTTTGTGGATAAGTCGCGGGTGTTCGTTACGGGTGCGTCCCAGGGCGGCTACCTGTCCATCGCGGCGGGGGCTCTTCATGATCGCGTGCGTGCCTCCATGCCCGATGTTGCGGGCTTTTGTTACCTGATGCGGGGAGTTGACCTCACGGATGACAATCCGTATCGCGAACTAGCGCGCTTCTTCAACACCCACCCGGGCTCCGTAGACCATTATGAGCAAGTACTGAACTATTTTGACGGCGTGAACTTTGCACGCATCGCTCAAGCCCCGGCACTGTTCAGCCTCGGCATGATGGACGTGACGGTGCCGCCTTCAACCACATATGCGGCTTACAACGTTTATAACGCGCCCGCCGAAATGGAGGTTTACCCCTACGCCGGGCATGATGGCGGCGGCCTGCACCACTTCCTAAAACAGGCTTCGTGGATAAGCCAGTTTGTCTAGCAAATCGCAACCACAGCCGTGAAAAGGCCCGCTTACATTCCGATAAGTATCGGGGTAAGCGGGCCAAATACTAGTAGGTGTTAGTACCTGATTGCGTCGATTGGTTTTACCTTTACCGCGATGGCCGCGGGAATGATACCTGCAAGAGCTCCCACACCGGCCGCGATGAGAACGCCCAGAAGGGCGGCGGTCATCGGATAGGGGATGGATGAAATTGGGATCGGGAAGTCTAACCAGTCATTCGGGGCAAGCCGGATAGTGAGGATAGATAGCAGCACGCCGGTAAAGCCGGCGGCCGTAGTGGCCACCACGGATTCGAGGAACACAGAGAAGAACACGCGCCGAGCGGATGCGCCCATTGCGCGTCTAATGCCGATCTCGCGAATGCGTTGGCGAACCGTCACAATCGAAACGGTTAACAAACCAAACGCGCCTAGCATAATCACAATGCCACCAATGATGGAGACGATGGTTGTGATGATGGCTCGCTGCCCCTCGCCCACATCGGATTGTTCACCGGACCAGTAGCTTTCAACTTGCCAGTTAGGCCCAAGTTGAGACTTTAGCGTTGCTAGTACAACATCGTTCGCATTTTCTTCTTCGCCAACGGGAACCAGTGCGCGTAGCTCGCCAGATTCCAGATCCGGAGCGGCGTTTTCTCCCGTGGCAAGACGAGGCTGTGAACAAATCAGGCCGTCGTAATGCATGAAAATCTCGTTTTGATCCCACCGCGTTTGCCCTTTTACAACGCCCACCACGGTAAGGGTTAAGCCGGGGTCGCCCTCAACAATGATCCGCGGATAGTTAAGCGGATTGGGCCTGCCCATGTTGTCCCACAGCTTCTCGTTGATCACAACAGGATTCATCTGCAGCATCGCGTCGGCGTCATTAATGAAACGCCCCACCAAAAGCTGGCGCGCAAAAAACTTGAAGTAAATCGGGTCAACGCCGCTTAGTTCCACCTGCTTATCAAAGCAGTCTTCCTGTTTGTAATCGCATTTGGAGGACCACGAGGAGGTGCGTATGTTCGGAGATACTCTCACCGAACGCGACCAGTTGGTGACCTTTAGGTCCGTCATGGTTGCGCGCGCGGCCGCCCCGAACTTGCTTGTACGCGTGCCGGTGGAATCCTCTACGAGGTCGGCGCTCTTGCCAAACTGCGGTTGATCCGACCCAGCGCCGTAACCGGCGGGGCCGTACGGACCGTAGGGACCAAACTTGCTTTCTGGATTGGCGTTGTCACCGCTTGAAGGAGTGGCTTGGAAAGTGAGGATACCCGGTCGGTTTCCCGAGATTGTTTGGAAATACTCGTCGGTTGCAAGTGCCATCGAGCCTAACGCCAGAACGGTTGCCATTGCCCATACGGCTACGGCCACACCCGTCAGCGATAGTACAAACCGACCCTTGTTAATCTTGATCTCGCCCCAGGCCTCGATTAGGGCGCTCAGAATCTTGTTCACTGCGCCTCCACCTCTAGGGACCGGGTAGCTAAAGCATCGCGTACCTGCTCATGGCTACGTTTAACCAGCACGCCCTCGGAAATTTGATAAATCTGCCTCGCGCGAGCTGCTACCTGCATGTCGTGCGAAATGATGATGAGGGCGGAGTTCATTTCTGCTGCCACTTGCTCCAGCAGGTCCATAACCATACTGCCGGTTTGCAGGTCGAGGGCGCCCGTGGGCTCATCCGCGAGGATCACTTTTGGCCTGCGCACGAGGGCGCGAGCAATCGCAACGCGTTGCTGCTCACCACCCGATAGCTGGCTGGGCATTGCCTCTAAACGGTCCCCTAAGCCCACAAGCTCAAGCATTTCTGCAGCCAAACTCGAGCGGCGAAACAGCGTTTTTGTTGAGGACGAATACAGTAGCGGCACCTCTACGTTCTCCAGGGCAGTGCGTGCATTAAACAGGTTGAACTGTTGGAATACGAAACCAAACGAGCTGCCGCGCAGAGCCGCACGCTTGCTTTCGGAGAGCTTAGCTACGTCCTCGCCGGCAAAAATGTATGAACCCGAATCAGGTAAATCCAACATGCCAATGATGTTTAGTAGCGTCGACTTACCCGTTCCGGACTGGCCCACAATCGAAATGTGATCGCGCGCGGACACGGTTAGGTCAACCCCGCGCAAAATCGGGAGGGGATTGCCGTTTTGAAGAGTGACCGTTCTGGTTACACCGGTAAGTTCTAACACGGTTTAACCGACTCCACCCGCGCCCATGTCGTCACCTGCCGGATCATTATTCTGGTTGTCCTGGCGGGGGACGAACTCCAAAATCTCCTGGCCTTCCGTTAGGCCCTCTTTGATTTCAATGAGGTAGCCATCCGAAATGCCAAGCTTAACCTCAACTTTTTCGGGCTTTTGCGTAATGTCGTCCGTGGGGAGGTAGACCGTGCCCTTCTGGTAGCGGCCTTCCACAGCTGTAACCGGTACGACGAGGGCGTTCTTGGCCTCGCCGCCGTGAATGATTAGCTTGGCCTTCACGCCGTCAAACACGAGCTCTGATTCGGGAATATCGCAGCGTAGCTGAGGACCGGAGTTGCTTTGCTCTTCGCCCTCTTTTTGTGCCGGAGAGCCGGTAACGGTTTTAAGACCGGTGCATTTGAACGGTGCGGGCCCGCCGGTGACGGCCAGCTCGGCCTCCTCGGGAACGCCCTGAAGCGAATACAACTGATCGGGCGTCACGGGAACTTCTGCGTGGAACGTGTCGGGCACGATAGTTGCAACGGGCGTGCCAACCTCAACCTGCTGGTCGATGAGGGCATCCAAAGAAATCGTGCCGGGCGAGGCCGCAATCACGTCGTGATAAGTCACAACCGCGGCAGGGGGCGGTCCCGCTTCACCATCGGGGCCCGGATCGGGAGCCTCAGGAACTTCCTTTTGCATGATCTGCATAATGCGATCGCCCGCGTTCACCTTTGCGCCGTCCTCAACGAACAGCCACACGACGGTACCCTGCGCCGTTGCCTTCACCGTTTCAGACTTGTTTCGCACAACCGACGCATCCAGCGTGACCTCGTGCGAAATATCGGAGCGCGTCACTTGCGTGGTGGGGAACGTGAAGTCCCCATCTCCTACCAAATCCGGCGCCTTTTGTTGGTTTGGAAAGAACGCGAACTTAACTAGCGCAACGGCGATGACCACCCAGACTAGTAATCGCAGGATCTGCATTATGAAAGTTCTAGTGGGGTGTGCGTTCATTGGGCGCCCTCTTTGGCTTCGCTTTAGTTAGGTATTTATGAGCATATTACTTTGTGGGTGGCCGAAATTTTCAATTCCGCACTAGTTAAATCTGCGCGTGTCGCTGTGCATCCTCATTCAGCGGCCGGAAAAAGGGAAAAGGGAATGAAACTGAACCATACGCCCGCGGTTTCTCGCTCCCACAGCATTCCGATCCCATTTTCGAGGGCAACGATGCTCTGGTAGCCGTGGTGGCGCGGATTGATCGCTAGGCTAATCCAGTTTGGTTTCGCATCCGGACGCGTCAGGCTTTGCGCGTCGGTTCGATACAACGTTCCGCACCCACGGTACGGCAACATTCGGGAGGCGTTAGCAAAATATATGAAGCCTTCGTGGGCTGTGGCTGCCGGTTGGCAAAAAATCTCCGAAATCTGTGTCTCCTCCGTGACCTCGCCCCAAGTTAGACCCCCATCTCGTGAAACCGCGCGCTGGACGAACGGGCGTTGCGACCTCGAAAACATCACAACGTCTCCATCGGGTAGTTCAACTACCGCGGACTCTGACATCGTTGCCGCGGGATTAGTGAAGCGGCGCGGATCCACCTGCTTCCCCTCAACCGTGCGTGCGTCATTAGTGGAAGCGGAACGTTGCCACGTTTTGCCGTCGTCATCGGAGTAGATTACCGCGGCCGAGAATTGCGAAGCGTCCTCGTTTGAAAAATATACGGGCACCAGCAGCCGGCCCGCGTTATCCCCATGGCGCAAGCGGATCCCCGCGCCCGGTCCGATTCCCAGAAACGTCATCCACTCGTCTTTAACATCGGCAGTTAATAGACGAGGACTTGACCAGGTTTCTCCTCTATCCGAAGACGTCACGATAGCGATGTGCCCCGTTGGGACTACCGTTAGCGGGCCTCTTCCAAGAATTTGCGGTCCGGCCTCAGCAACAAACTCGGTGGGCTCACCGTCTCGCGTCATCACCGGTGTTGGCCGCTCGGGCCAACCTCCGGGCACCAAAAACTCCTGCCCGTCTTTCGCTTGTAGTAGCAGATCTTCTCCGTCATGGCCGTGACCCGGCTGCGAATTCAGCAGACCGATGCCAGATGGATACAGGTCAAACAGCAAGTGGATGCGGCCCTTGGCATCCTCCACGCACGCCGGATCCGTAACCGAAATTGGCTCCTCCGGGTTTGACGGATAGCCAGCAATAGTTTGCGGATCAGACCACGTGTTGCCCTCGTCGTCAGAAAATGACGCGACAATCTCGGTTACGTTCGGAGAATCATTTGGTAGACCGTGGCGAGCATCCGCAAACGCAACCAGGCGCCCGCTACTGTGGCGTAAAAGGCTAGGAATCCGGTGAAAAATCCCGTTTGGGAAGAGGTCGAACACGGGGGTTTGGGCCACCGGCGCACGCCTGCTTAGCGCTGCAATCTGCTGATCATTCAAAGCCGGGTAGATGCCGCCGCGACTAACCTCGCCCATCAGACGCTCGCCGTGTAGCGATTGCCCAACCATGAAGCGATCAAGGTGCGGCGCATACCCGGGAGCGTGGCCCGTCAACCAGCCGTCCACAAACACCTCGATTGCTCCGCCTCCAAATGCGACTGCGAGGTCGTGCCAGCGCCCATCAGACCAAGCACCAGCGCACTCCATCCGGGTAGCTGCCGCGGGTAGCTCCACTCGGATACCTTCCTTATTCACGAAAGCAGTGAGCGTGGGTTTGCCTTGGCTTTGGGCAGCAAACACGGTGCCGTACTGGCCTTTCCCGCGCAGCCGGAAGCGCGCGTGTACCGCCCATTCGCGCAAGTCACCAATGCGTGCGGCATCGCGTTCATTGAGCTCCATTGCCGCGAACTCAACCAACGCGGCCGGTAGGGAGCCACCTTGCCTTACCGCGCGAGCAACGTCCTCATACGCGGCTTCAGTTAGCGTAATTGAAGAATCCGCATCCACCGGGTCGCCAACGGTTACCGGCGCAGACCACACCTCGTATCCGTCCAAGAAAATGCGGGTAGGCCCGCCCGTATAAACCGCAACCGTATGCTCGCCTCTTAGGCGCGTGTCCTCTATCGCGTAGTGAAAGGGTCCCGGTTTGTCTCCCGAGAATACCAGGCAGTCACCATCCACCTCGAGGGTCCAGCCAGGGCCGCTCATAACCGTGGCCGCTCCGCCAGTCCACTTCGAAAACCAAACGTTACCGGGCATAATCATCGTCGTCCCCAAAATAAACGTGGCGCTACCCCATGCGAGGCGCGCCACGATGAAATGTTCATTGCTCTAAAATCAGCTGAGATCAAGAATGTTTGCAAGAGGCTCGTAATGAGCGTAAACGGCAGCGCGATACGCATCCGCGTCACCAGCCTGCGCAGTTTCCAACATGAGGGCGTGCGCCTTCGCGGTCGATACCAAGTCCGGCCGGATCGTTTCCTCCATGTCTGGAATGAAAGACTGGTGCACCATCCACATTGCCGCAACCAGCTGATTTAGCAGGCTGTTGTCTAGGTAGGAGGAGAGCCCATTGTGGAAAGCAATGTCCTCCTCCAGGTAGGTCTGCCCGGCCTCGGCCTTCTTAATCATCACCTGAACTAGCTCTTCCAGCTGCGGATTAGAAGTTCCCTTCATCTCCCGCGCCAAGCTGTCACTCATCCCTAGATCAATGTACCTGCGAATAGCTACAACGTGTCGCAGCGATTCCGATCCTTCAAAATGGTCCAGGGCGTAGCGCAAAACCAGCGTTTCAACCATCGGCTGAAGCGACATTTCGCCAACGAATGAGCCGCGTCCTTGCTGCACGCGCACAATATCTAAAGCTTCGAGCTTACGAATCGCCTCGCGCACAGAGGAACGGGAAACGCCAAGATCTTCGCACAGCTGGATTTCCGTAGGAAGGGGATCGCCAGGTTTTAGCTGATGGTCGAGTATGTACGCCTTCACCGCATCCATCGTGGCTTTGGATCTGTGAACAGACGCAATTCGGCCGGATTCAGCCTTTTTTGGCAAGTTTTTTGAAGTAGTCCCTAAAAACACTTGCATCAGGTTGTCTGTCATCATACGATTATCCTAACTGATACGTAGCAACGATGCTTATTGTTTCAGAAGTGAAGCGAATCCGTTTCATTCCCATCTCAATGGAGAGGAAAAGTTATGAGTTCTTCGAAACGCTGGGCCAAAGTAGCCGCAGTTGCGACAGCCGCGGCACTCGCGCTCTCGGCTTGTGGCGGAGGGGCAGACAAAGGCACCACAGAAACTACAGGTGCGGCCGGTGATGGTGCACCCACCGGCACCCTGAACCTGGGTGTAGCCTACGAAACCACCAACTACGATCCTTCCACCACGTCCTCAGCCCTCGCAATGGGCTCGAACTGGCACGTAATGGAAGGCCTGTACGAGTTCGACATGGCAACCTACGAGGTCTACCCCGCACTTGCTGACGGGGAACTCAAGCAGGTTTCCGAGACCGAATACGAAGCCACGCTCCGTGCGGATGCCAAGTTCTCCGATGGCACTCCCGTCACCACAAAGGACTACCTCGAGTCCTGGGCACGCACCACGGACGCGACCTCCATCTACCAGCAGTTCTTCGCAATGGTTGACTCGGTAGACGCCAAGGACGACTCCACCCTCGTGTTCAAGCTGAAGTACCCGTTCGCCAACCTGGCACAGCGCCTCGTGAATGTTAAGGTAATTCCCGCCTCCTCCACGCAGGAAGAGATGACGGCATTCCCCGTTGGTACCGGCCCGTACAAGTACGAATCCATCACCGACACCGCCATTGAAGCCGTTCCGAACGAGTTCTACAACGGCTCCAAGCCCGCAACGGTAGAGAAGATGCACTGGGACATCCTGAAGGATGACTCGGCCCGCCTCTCCGCAGCACTGGGCGGCACCATCGACATCATGGAAACCGTTCCCTCGGCGCTGAAGTCGCAGGTTGAGGGCGCCGGCTGGACCATCCAGGAAACCCCGGGCTACAACAACGCGTTCCTCATGTTCAACACCTCGAAGGCTCCCTTCGACAAGCCGGAGGTGCGTCGGGCATTCCACCAAGCCATCGACCGTCAGAAGCTGGTTGAGCAGGGTCTATCAGGAGACGCAGTAGCATCCACCTCGTTCCTGCCCGAAGTTAATCCGGCATACAAGAAGGCCGCTACCCAGTTCGACTTCGACACCGAAGCCGCCAAGGCAGCATTCGCAGATGCAGGCCTCACCGAAATCACGCTGATCACCACCGACCACGCGTGGATCGCAAACCTCATCCCGCAAGTTAAGCAGGACCTCGAGGCAGCCGGCCTGAAGGTAAACGTACAGTCCATGGCATCCTCGGACCTGTACGCAAACTACGCGGACGTTGACGCCGCAACCTACGACGTTGCAATGGCACCCGGCGACCCGTCAGTATTCGGACAGGATCCAGGCATCATCATCGACTGGTGGTACGGCGACAACGTATGGACTCAGAAGCGTACCTTCTGGCAGACCTCGGATCCGGAGAACTACAAGAAGCTCCGCGACCTCGTAGCCGAAGCCTCCCAGCTTGAAGGCGATGCAGCCAAGGCCAAGTGGGGCGAAGCTCAGGATCTAATCGCGGAGAACGCACCCCTCTTCCCGCTGTTCCACCGCACCATGATTACCGGTGTGAACGAGAACAGGGTCTCTGGCTTCCAAGGCATCGGCACCACCGGCCTTGAAGCACTTGGTGTAACTGTCAAGTAACACGTAGCTAACCAAGGGAGGGGCGGGATTACGTCCCGCCCCTCCCTTCAGCTTTACAATAAATCCCATCAAAAATCTGCGTGAGCTCTTAGCGAAGATAGAACAGGAAATGGGTTGTGAACAATCTTCTTAGACTTCTCGGACGGCGCCTCGTCGCCCTCCCGATCATGGTGATTGGAGTGACCTTACTGGTCTTCTTCATCATGTACCTGTCGCCTATTGATCCGGCCTACTCGGCCCTAGGCGAATTTGCCACGCCAGAGGCGTTAGAAAAATACCGGATCGACAACGGCCTAAACGATCCGTTCCTAGTTCAATACCTCAACTACCTGGCAGGCATGATCCAAGGCGACCTCGGATCCTACGGTGTTGGTAGCGCAAACCGCGTCTCCGACCTCGTTGGCACAGCACTGCCAATCACACTACAACTAACCTTCTTTGGCCTCATCATCGCGGTCATTTTCGCATTCCCCCTCGGCATCATCGCCGCCATCTACCGCGGCCAGTGGCCAGACCAGGTAATCCGCGTACTGTCAGTCATCTTCCTTGGAACCCCGTCATTCTGGTTGGCCAGCCTCCTCGTGCTCGGCTTCGTAGGATCATCCCTACCCGTGTCGGGCGCCCTGCCCTCAATCACCGGCGACTTCTCCGGCTGGTTCCTCCGAATGCTCCTCCCCGCCATCGCCCTCGCCACCCCCGTCGTTGGGCAAATGACCCGCGTGGTTAGGACATCAATGGTTGAAGAACTAGACTCCGATTACGTTCGCACCGCACTCGGCGCCGGCATCCCCCGCGCCGTCGTCATCTCACGCAACGTGCTGCGCAACGCACTCATCACGCCCGTAACCGTACTCGGTCTGCGCGTCGGCTACCTGATCGGTGGCGCAGTAGTTATCGAAATCATCTTCAACCTGCAGGGCATGGGACGTGTGCTCGTCACCGGCATCCAAGCGAACTACGTGACCCTGGTGCAAGGCGGCGTGCTCGTTGTGGCAATCGCATTCATCATCGTCAACATCATCGTCGACTTGCTCTACCTGCTAATCAACCCGCGCATAAGGTCGGTGTAAACAGTGATGACTTCAAAAAAGAAAAAGCTAGAAAAAGTCACTCAGCCGGGCGTTAAATTCACGCGCTTCAAGAATATGTCGATCGGTTCGCGCATCTCTGTTTTCGTGATCGCGTTCGTCGTCATCCTCTCACTACTTGCGCCCCTAATCGCGCCCTACAGCCCATCCCAAACCTTCGCCAACTGGGTATCCCCCAGCGGTGAGCACCTGTTCGGAACCGACCACGTGGGCCGGGACATTCTTTCGCGCCTCCTATACGGTGGCCGCTACTCGATTGCCATCGGCCTGTTCGCAGCCCTCGGTGCCCTCCTCGTCGGATCAATCATCGGCGCAATCGCGGCGGTCTCACGAAAATGGGTCAACGAAGTCATCATGCGCATCATGGACGTCATCATGGCGGTTCCTGGCATTGCAATGGCTGCCGTCATGGTCCTCGTGTTCAGTAAACGACTGGACGTAGACAACGTAGGTGGCATCGTCGCCGTCATCGTCATCGCAATTGGTTTCGTCTACACGCCCCAAATTGCACGCATCGTCCGCGCAAACGTCATGAGCGCCTACGGAGAAGACTATGTGCGCGCAGTTATCGTTTCCGGTGCGAGGGCCCCATGGATCGTGACCAAGCATGTTGTGCGCAACACGGCGGCACCCGTCCTCGTGTTCGCAACCGTCCTAGTCGCCGACGCGATCATCCTCGAAGCTTCCCTAACCTTCATCGGTTCGGGCTTGCAGCCAACCATGGTCCCCACCTGGGGTAACGTGCTTTCCGAAGCCTCATCGTCCGGCTCAATCCTGGCGGGCATGTGGTGGACCGCAACATTCCCCGGCATCATGATCATGCTGACCGTCCTTTGCCTCAACATCCTGTCCGAAGGCATCACGGACGCAATGGTGGCAGCCCCCGCATCCAGCCAGAAGGTGCAAGCGGTGTCCGGCGAACGGAAGGAAGACCGTCTACTCCTTGACCCGCGCCTCGCCTATGCCGAGCAGGCCGAATCCCTACAGGAGCGCATCAATCAGCTAGCTGTCGTTGAACGCGAACGCACCGACCGGTTTGCCCCCGTAGAAAGCGGCAAGCTGCTACTCGAAGTCAAGAACCTGTCAATCAAGTTCCCTCGCCACGGCGACGTGAACGTTGTAGACGGCGTCTCATTCTCGGTCCGCGAAAACGAAACCATGGGCCTCGTAGGAGAATCCGGCTGCGGTAAGTCCATCACCGCGCTCACCATCATGGGCCTAATCGACCCGAAGGCACAGATCACCGGTGAAATCCTCTACCAGGGCCGCGACCTGCTGAAGATGACGCCCAAGGAGCGCCAGAAGCTGCTCGGTCACGAACTGGCAATGATCTACCAAGACGCCCTATCTTCGCTCAACCCCGCAATGCTGATTCGCTCCCAAATGAAGCAGCTAACCAGCCGCGGCGGCACCCGCAGCGCTGAAGAACTTCTCGAACTCGTCGGTCTGGACCCCAAGCGCACGCTCGAGTCCTACCCGCACGAACTCTCCGGCGGTCAACGCCAGCGCGTCCTCATCGCCATGGCCCTAACCCGCGACCCGAAACTCATCATCGCAGACGAACCCACCACGGCACTCGACGTCACCGTTCAACGCCAAGTGATCGATCTGCTCAACGAGCTTAGAGAAAAGCTCGGCTTCGCCATGGTGTTCGTATCACACGACCTCGCCCTCGTGGCCGAAGTCGCCCACAAGATCACCGTCATGTATGCCGGTCAAGTTGTAGAGCAGGCAACCACCTCGGAACTGCTCACCAACCCGGTACATGAGTACACGCGCGGCCTCCTCGGCTCCGTGCTTTCAATCGAAGCCGGATCGGGACGCCTCCACCAGGTTCCCGGCACCGTGCCGTCACCGCGAGACTTCCCCGACGGAGACCGCTTCGCGCCCCGCTCATCACACCCGGACGTCGGCCTGCACACCAAGCCGATCACCATGAGCATTCCGGGCGTCAGCCACAGGTACGCAGCTGAGCCAGACAGCGCTTGGATTGAGGCCGGCTACGAGCCGCCCAAACAGCCAGGCAAGCCAGTTGAAACCGAGTTGAATGAGGAGGCAAAATAATGGCTAGCAAAGCTTCAATGCCAGAACTCGCCCCTTACGATGGGCCCATCATTGAGCTACAGGACGTCAATGTAACGTTCAAAACCCGTACCGGCTCGGTTTTTAGCCCACACAAGGTTCACGCTGTGCAAGACGTCAGCATGAAACTTATGCCCGGCAAGGTCCTCGGCCTCGTGGGTGAATCCGGCTCCGGAAAGTCCACTACCGCCAACGTTATGTGCGGCCTGCAGTCCGCAACGTCGGGCAAAGTGTTCTTTCGCGGCGAAGAAGTCACCAAACGGTCAGCCGCTGACAGGCGCAAAATCGGGCGCGTAGTATCCGTAGTATTCCAAGATCCCGCAACCGCATTGAACGCCCGCATGGCTGTACGCGAGCAGCTGATGGACCCTCTTCGCGTCCACAGAATCGGTAGTGAAGCTGATCGGGAAGCCAGAGTGGAAGAACTCATCCAGATGGTGGGACTACCTCATTCGGCTCTAGATGCGCTTCCCGGACAACTTTCTGGTGGCCAGCGTCAACGCGTCGCTATTGCGCGTGCCCTCTCGCTCAGCCCAGACGCGATCATCGCAGACGAGCCCACGTCTGCACTAGACGTGTCAGTGCGCGCTCAGATCTTGAACTTGCTGATGGATTTGAAGAACCAACTCGGCCTCGCAATGGTCTTTATTTCTCACGACATTCAGACCGTCCGCTACATTTCCGACACTATTGCTGTGATGAACTCCGGCAAAGTTGTGGAACAAGGCCCTGCGAAGCAGCTGCTCGAAAACCCACAGCATCCATACACAAAGACTCTTCTCGGTGCGGCACCATCACTGCTACACCCGGATCTAGGAACCCCTAAGGCTTGAGGAAAATAATGAAATTCCACGGAATCATTCCCCCTGTTGTAACCCCACTTACCGACGATCACGAACTTGATGTCGTTTCTTACGAGCGGTCTTTGAATCGTATGATCGAGGCCGGTGTAGACGGGTTATTCGTACTGGGATCGTCCTCCGAAGTTGTGTTCTGCACGGACGAGCGGAGGCGCCAAATTGTCGAAACGGCACTGCGCGTTGCCGATGGCCGCGTGCCCGTCATGGTTGGCGTTATTGACACGTCCACTCCTCGCGTCCTCGAACACGTGCGCGTTGCGGAAGAAATGGGTGCCGACGCGATCGTTGCCACCGCCCCGTTCTACGCAATCGTTGGACAAAAAGAGGTTGAGCGCCACTTCCGCCTCATCCACGAGGCCACCGACCTGCCAATCTTCGCCTACGATCTGCCGCAGTGTGTCCACATCAAACTGCAGGGCGACATGCTCGTGCGACTCGGCGTTGACGGCGTACTAGCCGGTGTCAAGGACTCCTCGGGAGACGACGTAAGCTTCCGCTACCTGACGATGGCTAACGACCTTGCAGGCCACCCGCTACAGGTATTCACCGGACATGAAGTTGTAGTTGACGGCGCATACCTGTCCGGCGCGGACGGCTCCGTTCCCGGCCTCGCCAACGTTAACCCGGATCTGTACGTAGACCAGTGGAAGGCATACCAGGCCGGTGACTGGGATCGAGTTCGCGAACTCCAAACCCAGGCCGCACGCCTCATGCGTATCACTTCGGTGACCCGCGGCGAGTTCGGCTTCGCTGCCGGCGTAGGAGCGTTCAAAACCGCTCTTAACCTGATGGGCGTCTTTGACTCCGCGCAAATGCCAGAACCAGTACTGCCTCTGGAGGGCGAGAACCGGGTAGCAATCGCCCAGGTTCTCAAGCAGGAAGGCTTGCTGTAAAACTGCAGGAAGACCTACTGTAAAACCGTTCGGGTCCGAGAAATAAAGTTTCGGACCCGAACGTAAAACATGGGGGCGGCCCGAGCTTTTACTCGGGCCGCCCCCATGTCATCCCATCAACACAATGCAAGGTTTTCAGTCTCGAGGAAACAAATCCGAAAACAGCGCCTCGCTGATCTCCTCAGCGATCAATTAAAATGTAAGCCCCTATTCTGGGTAGGGCTTAAAACTAACCTGGAAGTTTCTTGGGAAAAATTTTGGTGGACCACTTTCGTGGCCCACCAAAATCAGTATTCAGCTAAGTAGCGCGGTTACATGCTTCGACGCACGATGTCGAGCGTGCGAATGTTAAACATTGCAAAGCGTACAAGCTGGTAGGGAATGAAGTTCCGCTTGAACGTCGTGTACTTGGTTGGAAGCGGTGCGCGTGCAAGACGTGCAGCCGTTCGCGGGTCAAGCTGTTCGACAGTCTTCATTGCTTCCGCAGTTTTTTCTGACATGTTGATCACTCCGGCAGTAGGTTCCAGCCCGGAAGAGCCTTCGCCTTGTAGATGAACAGGTAGTGGTACAGGATCTTGACCCAGTGGCCGAACAGGCCGAGCTCACCCTGCGTGAGGGTGGGGTGACGACCCGTTTCGGGGTACACGGTGTTATCCGGAACAACCGGGTACATGACCATCGCGGCAGCGGAGCCGGAAAGCATGTTGCGACCGGTAGAAGCATCACAAATCGCGCCGAGATCACCCAGGGATGCCTCGCGAAGCGGAGCATTGGGATCGTTTAGGCGATCGAGGATGGACTCAGCAACCTTAGCTGCCATCGTGCCCGAAGGCTGGCCGGTGCGCGGAGGCGCCGGAGCAATCATCGTGCCGTTCGGCGTCTTGGTCGGCTCAGAAATTGCGTGCGGCGGAGCGAACGCAATACCAACAGCAAACATGTTGCCGTAGGTCGGGTTCTGGTAGGTGCGCGGCCAGTCCTTTGCACGCCACTCCTCGTAAGGCTTCGGCGTGTAGTCCGCGTCAACCTTCATGAAGCCCGCCGGGTTGAAGACAACGTCAGAAATGTCATTGCCCTCGCGGTCGAATGCCTTCATCGGAATACCCGTGAACGGAGGTAGAAGCATAGCGAAATCGTAGTCGAGATCGTGCTCTTCACCGTCAGCGTTCTCGTACGTCAGCTTGTCGGCCTCGATATTCTTGACCGCAACCTGAGCAATAGCCTTAACGCCACGCTCGCGGAAAATGGACTCGGTCCACAGCTGTGAGGTGGTGTAGTAGCCGTCCTGCTTGAACGTCATGCCGCCAACGCCAAGGTCGCCCAGCTTCGGCTCGTTCGTGATGTAAACGATCTCAGCCTTGTCGCGCACGCCGTGCTGACGAAGCTCGAAGTCGGTGTTGAAGGTGTATTCGAAAGCAGCGCCCTGGCAGGTGCAGTTACCGGCGCCAGTGCCGATAACAAAGCGGAGGCGTTCGCCATTCTTCATGCGGTTAACCGCGCGAAGGAACTCCTCACCGCAGACCTCAGCGTGAGCGTCGGTGCACACGGACTGCGTGTAGCCGCCGTCCGGGCCAAGACCCGGCGTTGCCGCGAAGTTCAGCTTCGGGCCGGTTGCGTTAATCAAGTAGTCAAACTCAACGCGATCCGTCTGGCCTTTATGAGCTGGATCGGTGTATTCGAACTCTACCTGCGGACGCGGGTTATCTTCCGTGCCCTCCGGGTAGATGTTGTGAGCGGCCGCCTGGCGGAAATCGATGCCGTACTTTTCGTAAAGCGGGCGAAGTTCGAAGACCACCTTTTCACGAGGCATTGAGCCCGTGCCAACCCAAATGTTGGAAGGAACCCAGTTCCAGGTTGGTTTTGGCGAGACGACCACGACTTGATGTTCTGTGTTCTTTAGCTCTCTTGCGAGGATCATCGAGGCCGTGTGACCAGCGATGCCTGCACCAAGAACGACAATTTGAGCCACGGTGTTTCCAATCGTCGGAATTGAAATATGACAACAATAAATTAAGCTCAGCTGACACAACTTTGTGCTCTTAACTCACTGCGCTGTGCGGGTCGAGCTACATCCTCAATGCTAACAGGACGCCCGCGTGTTAGCCACGTCACCGAGTCGAAAAACAGCTCAAAATATGTGACTTCGTATACGACACCTCGAGAAAATGTGATTAGCATCTCACGTCTGTGTGGATAAAGTGAGCAGTGAATCCCCTCTGAAAACGCCTTGATCCAATCCAAGAAGAGACGAAGGGCGCGAGCCGATGCCCGCGCCCTTCCAGCTCAGCGCTGGTTTATAGCGCTGCGATGATGTTCTCTACCGAAGCCTTTGCGTCTCCGAACAGCATCTTTGTGTTCTCCTTGAAGAACAGCGGATTCTGTACGCCCGCGTAGCCGGTGGCCATGGAGCGCTTAAACACGATCACATCGTGGGCGTTCCACACCTTCAAGACCGGCATGCCGGCAATCGGCGAACCCGGCTGCTCAGCTGCTGGATTCACCGTGTCATTAGCGCCGATGACGAGGACGACGTCCACATCACCGAAATCGTCATTCACCTCGTCCAGTTCCTTAACGATGTCGTAAGGGACCTTCGCTTCAGCCAGTAACACGTTCATGTGGCCGGGTAGGCGACCGGCAACCGGGTGGATGCCGAACTCGACCTCGACGCCCGCGTCGCGGAGCTTGCGAGTCAGGTCCGCAACCGGGTACTGCGCTTGCGCAACAGCCATGCCGTATCCCGGGGTGATCATGACGCGCTTCGCGTCCTTCAGCAGCTCGGCAACCTCTGATGCTTGGATCTCTTGATGAGTGCCCTGCTCTTCGTCGCCGGAAGTTACCGCGCCATCCGAGCCGAATCCGCCCAGGATTACCGAAATGAACGAGCGATTCATGGCCTTACTCATGATGTAAGAGAGGAAGGCACCGGAAGAACCAACGAGGGCGCCCGTAATAATCAGCAGGTCGTTGTTCAACATGAAGCCGGCGGCGGCCGCAGCCCAACCGGAGTAGGAGTTCAACATCGACACAACCACAGGCATGTCTCCGCCACCAATAGCCGCCACGAGGTGGAGGCCGAATGCCAAAGCGATAAACGTCATCAGGATCAGCATCGCTGTTGCTAGCGGCGTAACACCGCCCTCGCGAATAAATACCACCATGATGATCAGCGTCACCACTAGGGCCGCCAGGTTGATCCAGTTGCGGCCGGGTAGCATCAGCGGGGCGCCCTTAATCTTGGCCGACAGCTTCAGGTAGGCAATGATCGAACCCGTGAACGTGACCGCGCCAATGAAGACGCCCAGGTAAACCTCACCCAGGTGGAAACCGCCGAGTAGCTCGGCCTGCGCATCTGGCGCCAGGTAAGAGTTGTAACCCACCAGCACGGCGGCAAGGCCAACAAACGAGTGGAGTAGTGCGATGAGCTCGGGCATGCCGGTCATCTCGACGTTGCGTGCCTTCCAAATGCCGATCATCGCTCCAATTAGCATTGCCACTGCGATCAACATGGCAGTGACGGCTACACCGCGATCGGGGTTGGAAGATATCGCCAGCGCAATCGTGGCGATGAGCGCAATGGTCATGCCAATGATGCCCGCATTGTTACCCTTTTGGGCGGTTTCGTGCTTAGACAGGCCTGCGAGGGCGCGAATAAATAGCAGTGCCGCGATGATGTATGCCAACGACACGAACGTTTGGACGCTCGATGCGGAGGTGGCTTCAACGGGAGCGGCAGGAAGCAGAGTGCTCGCTTTAATGAGAGAAGTAAACATCTATATCAGTCCTTCTTGAACATGGCGAGCATGCGGTGCGTGACCGTGAAGCCACCAAAAATGTTGATGGAAGCCACGACAATCGCAATGAACGACAGGGTTGAGACGAGGAGGTTGCCAGAGCCAACCTGCAAGATTGCGCCCACCAGGATGATGCCGGAAATCGCGTTGGTTACAGACATGAGGGGCGTGTGCAGCGAGTGGGTGACTGAGGTGATCACGTAGAACCCGAGGATAATAGCCAGGGCTAGAACCATATAGTGACCGAGCACGGGCGCGGGTGAAACCCATACCAGAGCCAGGCCAAGAACTGCCGCTACCAGAGTCCAGATAAACCGGTTGCGCTTCTTAGCGGCCTCCTTCCGTGCCTCTTCTGCCGCTTGAGCGGCTTCGAGTGCCGGGTCTGGCTTGGGGGTAGCAGCGGCGGGGGCCGCCGACACCTTTACCGGAGGGGGTGGCCACATCACATCACGCAGATGCGTGATGGTAATGCCGCGCACAATCTCGTCCTCGAGGTCGAAAACGATCTGTCCGTCCTTTTCCGGCGTCATGAGCTTTAGCAGGTTCACAATGTTTTGGCCGTAAAGCTGCGATGACTGAGCGGGTAGCCTGCCCGCAAGGTCGGTAATGCCCAGAATGATCACGCCATTATCGGTGACTACGCGCTCGCCGGGAACCGTGAGTTCGCAGTTGCCGCCATTTGCGGCGGCCATGTCGACGATGACCGAACCGGGCTTCATACCGGCAACGGCCTGGGCGGTGAGCAAAAGCGGCGACTTCCGGCCCGGCACGTTTGCCGTGGTGATGACGATATCGGAGGTCGCGGCTTGCTCGGTGTATAGCGTAAGTGCGGCGTCACGCTGGGCGTCGGTCATCTCCTTGGCATAGCCGTCGGAGGAAACCTCGCTGGCTGCTGGAATGGCAACAAAGTTGGCGCCCATGGATTCGACTTGCTCGCCAACTTCGGGGCGAACGTCGGTGGCGGAAACCTGTGCACCCATAGAGTTTGCGGTGCCGATTGCGGCCAGTCCGGCAACGCCTGCGCCAATCACGTAAACGCGTGCGGGTGGCATCTTGCCAGCGGCCGTGACCTGGCCGGTGAACAGGCGGCCATATTCGGCGGCGGCCTCAATGATGGCGCGGTAGCCGGCCACGTTTGCCATTGACGAGAGCACGTCCATGGATTGCGCGCGAGAAATGCGCGGAACGGTGTCCATGGCGAGGGCGGTGATGCCTCGGGTCGCAAGCGCTTCGATGAGCTCCGGGTTACGTGCGGGAGCTAGGCGAGCGATGAGGGTTGCTCCCTCGTGCATCATGTCTAGCTGACTCGTGGTGGGCGCATCGAGCGCTAGCACGATGTCGGAATCCCAAACGGTCTCTGACGTGGCGATGCGCGCGCCGGCTTCTTGATACTGCGCATCGGGGTAGCTGGCTAACTCTCCGGCGCGTTCTTCGAGGGCAACTTCGTAGCCCAGTGCTATAAGTTTTTTGACTGTATCGGGAGTGGCCGCCACAAGTGGTTGCCCGTTCCCTTCTTTTGGAACCCCTATGCGCAAAACTGCTCCTTTGTGTTCGAGGTTAAGGCGGCTTTACCGGTTCTTTAGTCCAAGAAGCCGCAACTACTTACGAGAATAGCGGGAAGGCAAGACGATGCAAACGCCGCGTTGGGATTTCCCATAATCCAAAATGACATGTCGTAAACGTAGTGATTTGCGCGACTTTTCGCCCAGTTTTGCCGCGTGGTACGTTGTGCGAAGGAGTTGAAGGAGGATATGTGGGCGCTTGTGATCCGTGGGATGAGAGCGCGCCGGCTAACGCATTTGAGCGTGCCGGCAGTGAGTATCAGGATTATCGTCCTTCATATCCGCCCCAGTCAGTGAGGGCAGCCTTAGGCGTGGATGATGCACGTGGCTTGCGGGTTGTGGATGTGGGCGCAGGCACGGGTAAGTTTTCGCGCCGGGCGTTGGAGGCCGGGGCGCGAGTATGGGCGGTGGAGCCCGCGCTGGCGATGAGGCGCCAGCTAGCTACGGCACAGAAGAATTATTCGGACGATCTGCAGGTCGTTGAGGGAGTGGCCGAGGCTACGGGTCTGCCACAGGGGTTTGCTGATGTGGTGGTGTTTGCGCAGAGCTGGCATTGGGTTGAGCCCGGCGCGGCACTGGTCGAGGCGGCAAGGCTTCTGCGCCGAAATGGGCATGTTGCGATTGTGTTTAACCAGATGGATGTGTCGATTCCGTGGGTGCATCGCCTGACGCGAATCATGCGCTCGGGAGATGTTCACACTCCCTCGCGGCCCCCAGTACTTGGCCCGGGATGGACAGTGCCCTCGTTACATAAAACTGATTTTGTATCCGGCCTCGATATTGAAGGAGTGAAGGCGCTGGCACGCACACGCTCGTCTTACTTGAAGTCCACGCCTGCAAATAGGCAGAAGATGCAGGCGAACTTGCAGTGGTATTTGGCGGAACATCTTGGCTATGGCAAAACGGACGTTATCGAGATCCCGTATTACACACTTGTATGGAAATCGACGCTGAAATGCGGAGCATCTGATATCTAACAGCTCACAAAATGGCTAATTTCTCCAGAGAATGGACGGATTAGCGGCGATTTCAACAATCTTGATAGATATGTGATCGTCCGATTTTCCTTTGAAGGATGGTGCGCAAAATGCGTAACAGTCGCACTTACGTGCTTGTAGTAACCGGTATGGCTTTGTTCGCAATGTTTTTTGGTGCGGGCAACCTTATATTCCCCGTCATGATTGGCGTGGACGCTGGCGTTTCGTTCACGCCCGCGATTCTAGGTTTCCTAGGAACCGGTGTGCTACTACCTGTTCTAGGCATTGTTGCGGCCGCTACGTCGCAAGAGGGCGTGACGGGGATTTCGTCTCGCATTGGTAAGTATCCGGGCTTGGTGTTCACGATTGTGATCTTCCTGTCCACGGGCATGCTGTATGCGATTCCACGCGTCGGCACGGTTAGCTACGAGATGGCGGCGGTACCGCTGATTGGCGCTGAGCGTGCGGGCTCGGGAGCGCTAATGATTTACACGGCAGTGTTCTTCACGGTCACATTCTTCTTGGCGCTTAATCCGAAGGGATTCTTGGATCGCATTGGTGCGTGGCTGACGCCGCTGCTCCTCGTTTTGCTGGTGGTATTAATCGTGGCCGCGATGGTCAAACTTCCTGTAGCGATGGGAGAGCCCACCGCAGAGTATGCCCAAACTCCGTTTGCTGAGGGCCTGTTGAAGGGCTACTTCACGATGGATGCGATCGCCTCCCTCGTGTTCGGTATTGTCATCATTTCGTCGTTGCAGCACTCGGGTTTATTCAAGACAAAGAACCAAGTTTTTGCTGGCACCGCCACGGCAGGTGTAATCGCGGGCGTGCTCTTGGCCGTGTTTTATCTTGGTCTTGGCCAGATCGGTATTCGCATGAGCCCGTTTAACCCGGATAACGGTGCCGAGGCCTTGGCAATCGCTTCCGTGGAACTGTTCGGGTCAGGACGTCAGGCACTGTTCGGCCTGATCGTTGTGCTCGCTTGCCTCACTACCGCGGTTGGCCTGGTCGGAGCGTCTTCGCAGTACTTCATGACGTTGTTCCCGCGTATCTCGCGCATCCAGATGGTTTCGATCCACGTGTTGGTTTCGTTCGCCCTCGCAAATCTCGGTTTGCAAACAATCCTTAACGTGGTGGCTCCAATCAACCAGCTGATCTACCCGATCGTCATCTGTATTGTTTTCATCTCCCTGTTCGATATTTTCGTACCCGGCGAGCTCTACTGGACATACCGACTCGCAACTTGGTTTGGGGCATGCTTTGGCGTGTTGGAGGCGCTTCGCTCAATTGGCGATTCGTTCAACTGGCTACTGCCGTTCCTGGATGCGTTCCCGCTGGGGCCGGTCAACATGTCGTGGGTTACTCCTGCGCTGCTGGGCTTCACTGTCGGTCTGATTATCGACACCGTGAAGGGTGACCATATCTGGACTAAGCGTCCAAACGAACATCCCGTCGAGGCCTGACTCGCACTTTAGCCATAAGATCGAGAGCGTGGATACAGTTCGTCAAACAAACGTGGCGCTTGCACGCGACAGTACGTCGCGTCTCAAGCGATTCGTATCCACGCTCTCAGATTTTTCGCCATCGTCGAGGGCTGGGATGGCGCTCGCGGCGATAATGTTCGTAATCTCGATGTCGCCGTCTCTGCTACCACGCATGTGGTGGTGGCAGGGCGTGGTTTCGGGCATTGTGATCGAGGTTAGTTATGCGGTTGGTGCGCTGGCTGGCTGGTTACTGAGTCGTATTTGGCGCGGTGCTGACGTGCGAATCAGCGCGAACCCGAAGTGGGTGAGGGCTGGCAAATGGATACTTTCGATAGTCATCGGTTCGTGGGCTGCGTGGATGCTGGTGAGGTCGTTCATCTCAAATAATCGCGCTGCCAGGCTCATGGGTTTTACGCCTCTGAGTGTTATTGACTATCTGGCTGCAACCGCGATGGCCATATTAACGGCCGCAGTAATCGCAGGGCTCGCGATTTTGATTGTCGGACTGTGGCGTTGGGTTGCGAAATGGGCGTCACGCCTGCTTCCCAGGTGGGGCGCGGCCATTATAGCTACGGTGATTCTGGCTGTGCTGTCCACTTTCTTGATCTCAGACGTGTTGTTCACGCGCGGCATGGAGTACGCCTATCGTACGTTTGCGGCAGTGGATCAGGCGGAAGAGGAAGGCGTGACTCGTCCGGTTGTACCGCAGCGGTCGGGGTCGATCTACTCGTATGAGAATTGGGACAATATTGGCAAGCAGGGCAAAAGATTCCTGTCTAAAGGGCCGCGAGCGCAACAGATCGAGGAGGTGACGGGCCGCGAGGCGATGGAGCCGATCCGTATTTACGCGGGTTTGGCCGAGCATCGCAGTTTGGAAGAGAGCGCCCGCGTGGTGGCTGCCGAGATGCATCGCACGGGCGCCCTGTCGCGTTCGGTGCTCATGATTGTGACCACTACGGGCACCGGTTGGGTAGAAGAATGGTCTGTTCAGCCGTTCGAGTATTTGACCGGCGGAGATTGCGCGATTGTCGCAACCCAGTATTCGTACGTGCCTTCTGCCATCGCGTTCTTGCGTGAGTTCGACCAGCCGATTACGGCCTCGAAAATCTTGTTTGAAGCTGTGATGGATGAGGTGAATAAGCTTCCCGAGGATGAGCGTCCCGCGGTTTATCTTCAGGGCGTGTCTTTGGGCGCGTTCGGGTCGGAGTCGATTTTTGAGGATGAAGCTAGCCTGCTCGAAAATGTGGATGGCGCGGTGTGGGCGGGAACGCCTAATGTGACGCGGCTGTGGGAGAAGATGACGCGCGAACGTAATGGGGGTAGCCCAATGATCGCGCCGGTGGTGAGTAGCGGTCATAATATTCGTTTCGCTACGAAGCCGGAGGATTTGCGGGCCGATATTTATGGGCGTGACCTGCCTCAGTGGCAGTATCCGCGGGTTGCGGTGTTGCAGCATGCTACGGACCCGGTGGTGTGGTGGAACACGCACATTATCCGTCGCGAGCCGGATTGGCTTAAGGAGCGTCCGCCTTCGGATTTGAATCCGGACATGCAGTGGACGCGCCTCGCCACGTTTATCCAGGTTACTGCGGATCTGCCCGTTGCCGGTTTGGCGGCGGACGGGCACGGCCACGTTTATCACCGTGAGTTCATTCCTGCGTGGGCCGAGGTGCTTGGCCTCGTGAATAATGGGGAGTCGCAGCGTTATACGGGGGCAAATCCTTATCGTGGAGCGGATATTTCGTGGTTTGACGAGGCGGTAGAGAGCGCCATTTCTGCGGCCATTAGTAGTGATTTGTACGACTAGCAGATAGTGAGGGGCGGATGGTTTTGGTGAGGTCCTTTAGACCACTGATTGGTTTAGGGTTGGCCGCAGCATTGGGGCTGGCCGCTTGTTCGCCTTCGCACGAGGCCGAGCCGGTTGTCGAAACGCAGCCCACACTTGCGGCTACGCAGCCCACTGAGCCTGAGGTCCAGCCGGTGACTTTCACGGTTGTGGGCACGGGTGATGTGCTGTCGCACATGCCGGTGGTGGAGCATTCGATTCAGGCTGATGGTTCTTATGATTACGCGCCGTTGGTAGCGGATATAAGGCCGTTTATAGAGGGTGCGGATTTGGCGCTTTGTCACCAGGAGGTTCCACTGACGCGAGATGAGGCTTCTGCGCACGGGTACCCGGTTTTTGCCGCGCCGGCTGGGTGGGCTAAGTCAACGGTTGATTTGGGGTATGACGGTTGCTCAACGGCCTCGAATCATTCGTGGGATCGAGGCTGGGATGGCCTGGTTGAGACGGTGGAGATTCTGCAGGAGAACGGTCTGGGAGCTGTGGGCACGTCGGTGTCTGCCGAGCAGTCTCCCATCCAGTATTACGAGCTTGAACGCGCGGGCCGCAAGATTTTAGTTGCCCACCTCGCGTATACGTACGGGTTGAACTATGAGTATGTTCCCGAGGTCGAGCAAAACCCCTGGCTGGTGAACATCGATAACCCGGACCGCATGATTCAGTTGGCAAAGCAGGCGCGAAGCGAGGGAGCCGATGTAGTGATCGTTTCCGCGCACGGCGGCATTGAGTATCAGGCGGAACCATCGCAACAGCAGGTGGAATGGGCGCAAAGGCTTGCAGATTCTGGCGTGGTTGATCTTTACCTGGGCCACCATGTGCACGTGCCGCAACCGATCCAACAGTTTGAAGGCGGAGTTGAAGGCCAGGGAATGTGGGCGTTCTTCGGTACGGGCAACCTCGTGTCAAACATGGGGCCGCACATGGGCTGGGGAACGCAGAACGGTTACATTGCCCAAGCAACCATCACGGTTCCCGCTAAGGGAGCTGCCACTGTGGATGAGGTGGGCTATACCGGCCTCGTGTTGGATACGGACACGAACCACGTGTACGTTGCTGCGAATTACAATCAGGCGGATCACCCGGAATCACTTCTGTCTAATCAGACAAATGCCGCGTACTACGGGTATTTGAAAGAGGTGATGGGGGACGCGAAGGAGATCACGCAGGCGCCCGCGAATCCGGCCGTTCCTGCAAGGGTGATTGAGCGCCGCTAGTTAGATCAGCACGTAGAACGCGCTGATGAACAGGAATTGAGCTGCGATTGCTGCCCATAGCGTAGTGAACATGCGACGCAACGCGAAAGTGCCGGCGCCGAGAACGGGCCCGAGGATTACGAGAATCACGCCGTTAGTGAGGGTGGGTGCGGTGGTGGCGATGGGAATCATCCACAGGATTGAAAGCAGTAAAGAGGCAAGCAAAGGTTTCGCGTCGTTGCGGGCAAGTTTGCGAGCCTGAGCAATCACGAGGCCGCGTAGCAGGTATTCTTGCGTGAATGCCCAGCAGAACGCGGCGAAGAGGCCGGTTATGGCACCCGTGGGGGTGACTTCGCTGTCGGCAAGGCCGAATGTGATGACGATGAGGGCGCCGAGTGTTGCGAGTGTTCCAGCTAACCACCACAGGCGTGAGATGCGTGGTTGCACGTTGATTTCGTAGAGTGGTTCGGGTTCTGACGATAGCGCGGTGCCCAGCAGAAGATCATCCGAGGTGTCGAGGGGCGGCGCATACGTAGGAGCCTTGCCCCCGTTCTTGGGGAGCACGTATTCGGGTTCGCGCCAGATGATGTGCGTGAGGTGGGCGCGTACCGCGAAGTATTTGATAAGCACTGCCCCGAGGATCATAGGGATTGCAACCTCGTATATGGCGAACATGGGTTCGCGCAGGCGCAGGAGGGCGGGAAGGGGCTCGTAGCCGTTGGAAACCACCCAAACATGGCCGGCAAGAGTGGTTGCGAAAACGAGGGCATATACGGCGAAGTACTGGAGCAGCAGGCTGATCCAGCGCCTTCGCGTTTCACTTGCCACGGTTTCGCCTTTCTTTCACGGTTAGGACGATGAGGGCGATGAGGACGGCTGCAAATGCGAAGAAGAGCCATCCGGGCACGCCGGCAACGCTGTTTATGATCTTTGATTCTAGTTCGACTTGTTGCGTTGCGGTGAGGATGGAGGGCAGCCCGGCTTGTCCGCCAAAGAATACAAGCAGAGCGCCAAGAATGACGAAGATGATGCCGGAAATGATGTTCATGCGAGTGGTCCACCGGCCAAGTAGTTTGGCGGGTTTGGGTTTGAGCCAGCTCTTTTCACTGAGGTTGAACAGTTCCCATAGGAAGGCGAGGAGGGCAACGGGCAGGACCATGCCGATCGCGAAGGTGGCCATGAGCAGGGCGCCGGTTAAGGTGGACCCGCCAAGGGTGGCGAAGGAGAGAACCGCGCCGAGGATAGGCCCGGAGCACCCCACGCCGGCGATGGCATAGCCGATGCCCAGTAGGAATACCGCCAGGTTGGTGGGTGCCCCCGCACCATCCTCTTGATTGCCTGCTGATCTAGGGGTCATGAGGGAGGATGCCCAGCGTGGCATGGGTATGGAAATGGCGAACATTTGGATGATGCCGAGCGCAATGATGAGTAGACCCGCTACCAGGGTCACTGTTTGCGAATAGCTGCGGATCAGGGCTCCGAGGCTACCTGCGAACGCTCCGAGAGGGACCAGCACGATGATGACGCCGAGGGCGAATACGAGGGTGCGGGCAAGCAGTGTTTTTCGCGAGGTGAAGGCGTACGCGAAGAACGCGGGGAGGAGCATGGCGGCGCAGGGCGCGAAGATCATGAGGGCGCCGCCAAGGAAGGCAGCCAGGTAGCTGATTTCCATGAGTTAGCCTGCTATTTCTAGCTGGCGCTGGATGGTGTTGATGAAGTAGTCGACCGGTTGGGCACCTGAGATCACCGCGTCATTGATGATGAAGAATGGCGTGCCGGTGATGCCGATGTTCATCATGGCGTGGTCGGTTTCTTCCTTGACGGAGGCCGCAGTTTCGGGTGCTTTGTAGTCGGTTTCGAATTTGTCTAGGTCGGTAATACCGATGGCCTGGGCAATTTCGAGGACTTTTGCGTCATCGTAGGTGGGGTGATTGCCGGCTCCGGCCATGTCGTAGGCGGTTTCGGTGTATTCCCAGAACTTGCCTTGGTTCGCGGCGGCTCTTGCACCGTGTGCGGCTTTGTCGGACCCGTAGTTCGGGAAGATGGTGAGGTCGTGGAACTCGATGCGCAGTTTGCCTTCGTCAACGAGGGGTTTGAGTTGCGGGTAGACGTTGGTGAAGAAGACGGTGCACATGGGGCAGGAGAAGTCTTCGTAGGCCACCATAACGACGGGCGCATCCACTTTGCCCATCGCGCGCGGGTCGCCGTCTTCGCGTCGCGGTTGGGCGCGAAGTAGTTCCAGAATTTCAGGCTTTTCTTGTGAGTCGGAGTATTGAGGGCGCTCATCCTGCGATTGCGCTGCTTCGGGTTCCGCCGCGGCCGTCGTCTGCTCGTTAGGTACTGGCTGTGCTTCTGGCGTGCTAACGCTTGCGCGACCAAGGAAGAACGAGATCACCATGGCGAGGATTATCGCGATGACGATCAGAATGTTCTTGAGATTGGTGGTTGAAGTCTTTTCCATGTCTAAACACTCACATAACTTGCGGGGCTTGTCATCTTCGGCGGGGATTATTAGTTGTTTCGCGGGTTGGTGTGCCCGCGTCACGGATTTTTGGGGCTAGATGAGGTTGCGGCGTTGCAGGATGCGCAGGGCTATCCAGCCTAGTGGCGCCCTGGCGTAGAAGGTTACGAGGCGGTAGACGAGGGCGGTGGAGATGGCGATGCCGGAGGGGATACCCGCGACGGTGAGGCCGGCGGTGAGTGCGGCTTCGACGGGGCCGATGCCGCCCGGTGCGGGGATGACGGATCCGAGGGAGGTGGAGGCAAGGAAAGTGATGGCCAGTGTGGTGACGTCGAGGCTGTAGCCGAATGCGGCAAGGGATGCGCCGAATGCGGCGACGTAGGAGACGGTCATGACGAGGTTGCCGAGGACACCGATAGCTAGGCGTTTTGGCTGGCTGGCTACCCATACGAGGCGTTCCCAGATTTGGTTCCAGCTGGGCTGGATTTTTTCCCAGATCATGTTGCGCAGTTTGGGGATGACGAGGATGATCGCCACGATTGTGACTACTGTGCCTATCACGTAGACAAGGGTGCCGGAAGGAATTTCAAGGGTTGTGGAGCGTCCGGTTACAAGGATTACGAGCAGTAGCGTGATGACGGTTGTGGCGAACTGGGTGAATTGGATGAGGGCAACCGTGGCTAGCCCAACGGGCGTGGAGACGCCGCGTTTATTTAGGTAGCGCAGGTTGAGGGCGGCGGGTCCAATACCGGCGGGGGCAACGAGAGATACGACGGATGCACCAATTTGAACGAGTGTAGTTTCACGCAGGTGGAGTTTTTCGGGTACGAACCAGGACAGTGGCATGGCGGCGCCCACGTATGTGAGTAGGCCGAGCGCGAAGGCGCCGAGAATCCACCAGGGGTTGGCGGTTTGTACGGCCTCGTATACGGCTTCGAAGTTGAGGGAGCCGAGGATGACCCACAGGGCGATGACGCCAATGATGGCGAGGATGACGGTTTTGAGCGAGAAGCGAGTGAGCGGTGTTTCGGGCACCTGCTGGGGAGGAATCTCGCCAATCATGTTTTGCCGCAGTTCGTTCAGAAGGCCGGAGCGGCGTAGCTTCGCGCGCGTGGGGGCGGGTAGCGCAACTTTTTGAAGTACAGGCGCGGTGAGTTGCAGGGTGCGTTGGCCGAATACGCGGTTCGCGGAGGCGAGGGCCCGTTCAGGTGTGGTGATGAGGGCGAGGACGGTGAGCATTTGGGCAATGTCAATGTGGCGGTTGACGTTGGAGGTGGCAACTTGGCCTTCGTCCCAGCCGAGGATCCACGTGCGGTCGCCTTCATCTACGGCTAGTGAGGTGGCGGTGATGGAGCGGTGGGCGATACCGCGGTGGTGGGCTCGTTTTAGTTCGGTGTAGAAGCGGTCGAGGATTTCGTCGGTGATGCGTTCGGGGGGAAGTTCGGTTAGGGGGGTGGCGTCGAAGACGGGTTCTTGGACGGTGAATACGGAGCTTCCGGCGGAGGTGACGGCGATGGGCTTGGGCGTCATAACGCCGGCGTTGTGTGCGGAGATTTTGACGAGCAGGCCGCGTTCAGCTGTGGCTTGTAGGGATGGCGCGATCCATCGACTGAGGTTCTTCAGCCGGATGTTGCTCCACAGGTCGTGGATGAGGGAGGTGTATTCGGTGTCGGGGTCGAGCACGATGAGGTCGTATTGGGTGCCGGTTGTGTCCCAGCAGACGTAGTGGCGGTCGGATTCGGCGGCGAGGCTTTTCAGAGTGTTTAATTCGAGGGTGCCTAGGTCGTGTTCGGCGGCAGCTTCGGGATTTTCGATGAGGGGAAGGTAGGCGGCACTCCAGCTGTTTTGGTCGCCGGTTTTTTCGGTGACGATGGTGGTTTCAAGGGGGTGCTGCTCGGTGTCAAGGTCGGCGCGAACAATGCGCGTGGGCGTGATGCCGATTTGGAGGAGTCCGTCAACGAGGTCGGTGGGGCCGCCGCGTTCTTCGCGGTAGCCGAGGACGTAGCGTGAAAGTAGTCCGATGGCTCGCCCGATAAGGAGGGTGACAAGGGCGGAGGGAAGGGTGAGAGTGCCGCGGAGCACGTAGATGAATGCCATGGCGTAGAGGAATATCCACGTGTAGCGTACGGCTTTGGATTCGGAGGCTTCGGATGCGCTGGTGAGGAACGCCGCTAGTACGGCGATGAGGGTATCGAGGGCCAGGTATGTGCTGGTGATGCTGGTAATGGTTAGGGGCCCGGTGATTTCAGAGGGGAGGTGGGGACCGGCGGAGATCAACGCGGTCATGAGTAGCGCGGTGACGGTTGTGGTGATGATGGTTTCAACGATTTGGCGCAGCCGTCCGTGGATAACTAGTTGAACGATGATGAATATGGGGGCAGCCAGGACCACGACGGATTCGACGAGCGTGAGGGGTAGCAGCAAGATTTGGCGAAGTACGCCAGATAGAGCGCTACGGACGTCTTCGGTGACGGCGACGGTAGTGGATTGAGCGAAGGCGCCAATGAAGATGACGAGGACGATGGCAAGAAGTGCCAGGGTTGTGTCGATGAGGTCGCGGGTGCGACGCACGCGCGTGCTGCGCCGGTCGGCAACGAGTACGGGGCCGCATAGGCGCGATACGGGCGTGGGCTCGTAGCTGACTGGGGTTGCGCTCATGGTTACAGCTTACGTTGAGTTGGCCTGATAATGGTTTTTGGTGAACCTAACAACACTTGTGTTTTGCGTTGAGGCTTTGTTTGCGGGCGCAGTTAGGCTGTTGTCGAACTGTTGTTAGGGGGATTCCTTGTCGCTTACTTTTGCTTTTGCTGATGCGATCTCGGATTTAGTTTTGCATGTGGTGCCGGGTGCGCCGTCTTGGTTGGAGACGGTGATTGAGTGGTTTAAGGATCCGGAGACGCTACTGGTTGCGATGGGGCCGTGGGTTCTGGCTGGCGTCGCGTTGATTGTGTTCATTGAGTCGGGCGTGTTGTTTCCAGTTTTGCCGGGCGATTCTCTTGTATTTTCCGCGGGTTTGTTGCATTCCCAGTTGGGATTGTCCCTGTTTGTGTTGGTTTTGACGATTACGGTGTGCGCGGTGGCAGGCTCGCAGGTGGGTTATTACATTGGCCATCACTGGGGTAGGCGCCTGTTTAAGGATGACGCGCGGGTTTTGAAAACCGAGTATCTGGTGCAGGCGGAGAACTTTTTTGTGCGCTACGGGGGACGCTCGTTGGTGATCGGTCGTTTTGTGCCGTTTGTGCGTACGTTCGTGCCGATTGCGGCAGGCATTGCGCGGTATAACCACATGCGGTTCACGCTGTGGAACCTGCTGGGCGCACTGCTGTGGGGTACGGGCCTCACGCTGGTGGGAGCGGCGCTGGGCGGCGTGGCGTTTATTCATGACAATTTGACGGTGATCATTTTCGTGATCATTTTCGTGTCGCTCTTGCCGATGGTGTTCGAGTACGTGTTACATCGAATTCGTAGCAAGAATGAGTTTGATGTGGCGGAGCAGATTGCCGAGGCTGTTGTTGGAGATGACGAGGAGGCACCGTCCTCATCTGCCTCTAGCTCTTTGTCTGATTCGGAGTAAAACCGGCGTTAGGTTAGCGGATGTACTGGGTTTTGCAGCTGCCAATTTTGGTGGCAATGTTGCTGGTTGTGGCGCTTCCAGGATGGATGTGGTTGCGCGTATTTAGCTTCCGTTTTGCGGATCGACGAGTGGGTACCCTGGTACAACTGGCCACCGCTCCGCTCCTAGCGTTTGGTCTGCTTGCGGTTTTAGCTAATCTGGCGCCCCGTTTTGGTGTCCGCTGGTCGGCGGGCTTTGCGGTGACCACGCTTATGGTGGTTGCGGTAGCTGGATTTGTGGTTGATTTGATTGTTCGTCGAGGACGCCGCGCGGTGGTTGCCGGAACTTCGCCTGCGAGGTGGGATTGGCCCCTGATTGGTGCTATCGCGGGTGCGGTTACGATTGCGGCGCTACCGCTGCTGGTGTTTGCTAACCCGCGCAATCCACTGCAACAGTGGGATCCGTCGTTCCATTACAACGGCGTGTGGCAGATGGTGCACTCGGGTGATGGTTCGTTGTTTGGTTTGTCGCCGATGTTCTCTGTGATGGACGAGGCCCACACTTACTATCCGTCTATGTGGCACGCGTTTGCGGCTTTGTTTGCAACGCCTTCAACTGTTGTGCAGACGGTGAATACCTCTTCCTTGGCGCTCTTGGTTTGGTGGATTGTGGGGATGGCCGCCCTCGCGCACTACCTGTGGGATAATCGCGTGGCAACTCTTACGGCACCCGTGCTCGCGTCGCTAACTTTGAGTTTCCCAGCTGACTTCGTGTCGATGTACGCACAGTGGCCTAACGCGGTTTCAATGGCGCTACTGCCCGGCCTGTTGACGCTCGCGTGGGTGGTTGGAAACGCGTGGGTGCGAGCCCTGTTTTCTTCCAATCAGTGGCGCGCCACCACGATTTGGACGGCATTGTTCCTGCTCGCTGCGCTGGGTGCGGTTGCGATCCACCCGATTTCATTCTTCAACGCGCTGGTGTTTGTGTTTGTTCCCTTGGCGGCTGCGATGGTTCGTCTGATGCGCGGTGCGCGTAAGGCTGGTCGCCGCGGCCTTGTCGCATTTCTTGGTGTAGCCATGGGCGGGGCCCTCTTGGTGACGGCTCTCGCGGTGTTTAATCCGCGGACGCTTGCAACGGCCACGTTCGAACGCGGGCGCTCACTGATAGACGCACTGGTACGCCCGTTTATGCCGGTTCCGCCGTTCCCGTTGGCGCCGGGTTTTGTACTTGCGATGGCAGTGTTTGCCGGGTTGTTGGTGCTTGGTTTGATGCGTGCGCGAAAGCTTTCGAAGTCTCGCTGGCTGATTGGCACGTGGACGGTATTCGCGGTTCTTGTTTTCTTGGCGTACGCGCCAAACTTCGGCCTGCAGGTTTTGACCGGTCCGTGGTATTCAGATCCGCGCCGCTTGATGGGTGCGATGCAGGTTGTGCTGGTGCTTTTGTTCACGCTGGGCGCCATGCGCTTTTCGACGTGGTTGCGGCAAAAGAAGTCAATGCATAGGGCTCTTCCGGTGCTGTTGATCGTCGTATTGAGCGGCGTTGGCGCTATTGATTCGAGATCGTTGGCAGTGCGTTCGGTTTATGACCCTCAGAATCTGGGCCCGGCGGGTATGGCCTCTAGTGAGCAGCTCGATTTGTTCCGCGAGGCCGGATCTGTGCTGCCCGGTGACGCGTTGGTGCTGGGTGATCCGTCGGTAGGAACGGTATATTTCCGGTCGCTGGGAGGCATGCGCGTGGTGTTTCCGGGGTTGTCTAACGCGGATGTAGATGCGGACGTACGTGCTCTGCAGTGGAATTTCAATCAGTTACACGCAGATCCGGCTGTGTGTGAAACTCTTAACCGGATTGGCGTAACCCACTTTTACGAGGGTTCGGATAGGCCGTACTATCGCACGCTACGCGCCAAGGCCCGCCCGGGCTTTTACGGGGTGGATACGTCTCACGGTTTCGAAGTTGTGAAGAGCGTTGACGGGGGAACGCTGTACGAGCTGACGGCCTGCAGATAGACAAATTCTGCAAAAACCCGGCTAGCGAGTCTGCAACATCCGGGTTAGACCACCTGCAAAACTCCGGCTAGCGCTGTTGCAAGCCTACTTTTCCGCGCTTCGCAGTCTTAGTGAGTTGCTTACGACTATGACGGAAGAAGCGGCCATGGCGGCTCCTGCGATCATGGGGTTGAGCAGGCCCGCGATAGCTAGAGGAATGGCAGCAACGTTGTAGGCAAATGCCCAAAACAGGTTCTGTTTGATGATTCGCAGAGTCTTGCGGGAGATCTTTATAGCGGTTGCCGCCGAGCGCAGGTCGGATCCGGTAAGCGTGATGTCAGCTGCCTCGATTGCTACTTCGGTACCCGAACCCATGGCCATGCCAAGGCCTTGAACACCAGCTTGGGCAAGAGCAGCAGCGTCGTTCACACCGTCGCCAACCATTGCGACGTTGCGTCCTTGAGCTTGTAGACGGGCTACGATGTCGCGCTTTTCATCTGGCAAAACGTTCGCGTAAACCCGGTCGATACCCACTTCTTGGGCAACCTGGTTGGCAGCATTTTCGTTGTCGCCGGTAAGTAGTGCAGGTTCGATGTTCAGCTCCCGCAGCTGCGAGATAGCCTCGGCAGAGGTTTCTTTGACCTCGTCCGCAACGGCAATAACAGCGGCTGCAAATCCTCCACTAACGCGGGCTTCCTGCCATCCGGTAGTGGTCACCGAGGTGTGTGTAGCCTCGCCTTCGCGGATTTGGGTTCGGCCCGTCAAAGAGGCTGTGTATCCGGCTTTTTCAATGGTTTCAATCAGTTGCTCATTGGTAATCGCCGAATCGTCAAGAACAACGTGAGCTGCTTCGGTGGCCAGGTTTACCTGCGCACTAACTCCTGGAATTTTGCCAAGTTTGCGTTCCACTCGGTTCACGCATGACGCGCAGGTCATTCCTCCAACGCTAAGGTCCACGGCCCATTTGCTGGCCGCAGAATCGTTAGAGTCCACCGCTACTACTTGGTGTTCTTCTCCCAAAATCACATTGGCGAGGTCAGTGGCTGCAACCACTGAGACCGTGGCGCCGCCGCGCTGAGCGTCTGAGACAGCTTCCTGGACTTTCTCCAAAGAGAAGCCAACCTCTTGGATCCACGCGGGGCTGCCCACAAATACGCGCTGGCCCTCAACCGTTGCGGAAACGCCAGAGCCGGCATGGTTTACGAATCCTTCGGCTTCGGCGTCGGCCTCGAAGGTGTTTGTAATTGCAGTGGCAACGGGGTGGGATGAACCCGCTTCCACGCTCGCGGCCATGCGCAGGGCTTCGTCTGGCCCAAAGTGGGATGCTACGTGCATTTGCGCTTTCGTTACAGTTCCCGTTTTGTCCAGAACCATCATGTCGATTTCGCGCGTGGACTCAAGGATCTCGGGGCCTTTAATGACGATGCCTAGCTGGGCGGCACGGCCGGATCCAACCAGTAGCGCGGTTGGGGTTGCTAGGCCAAGGGCACATGGGCATGCGATTACTAGTACGGCTACGGCCGCGGTGAACGCGGGTTGGACGCCGGGTCCAAAGACCAGCCACCCGATTAGGGTCAGGATGGCTATAGCAATGACGACGGGTACAAATACTGCACTGACGCGATCGGCTAGGCGTTGTACGGGGGCTTTACCAGCTTGTGCGGCGGCCACCATCTGGCCGATGCGAGCCAGTGTAGTTTCATTACCAACGCGCGTAGCGGTAATGGTTAGCTGCCCGTCGGTATTGATCGTCGCCCCGGTTACCGCATCGCCTGGGCCAACGTGAACGGGAATGGATTCGCCGGTAAGTAAAGAGGTGTCGAGGGCGGCGTGGCCGGTGTCGATAGTGCCGTCAACGGGAATCTTCTCGCCGGGTTTAACCACGATCTTGTCGCCAACTTGGAGGGCGTCAACGGGTACAACTTCTATGCCGCCCTCTGGTTTTACGCGGTTGGCGGATTTAGCGCCAAGTTCCAAGAGGGAACGCAAAGCATCTCCTGCGCGGTAGCGCGAGCGGGCTTCCGCGTAGCGACCGGCAAGTAGGAAGGTGACCACCATCGTGGCGGCCTCAAAATAGATTTCAGCGTGGTTAGTGGAGGCGTGGCGAGGCATGAAACTCATGTTCATGGTCATGCCTATATGTCCGGCTCCGCCAAAGAATAGGGCCCAAAGAGACCAGAGCGTGGAGGCAATCACGCCCATGGATACCAGCGTGTCCATGGTCGAAGAGCCGTGTCTTGCCGCTCTGGCGGCCGCAACGTGGAAGGGCCACGCTGCCCACACCACGACGGGTGCGGACATTGCGGCTACCGCCCACTGCCAGCCGGGGAATTGGAGTGCGGGAACCATAGAAAGGGTCATCACAGGAGTCGCAAATACTGCGGCTACGATTAACCTCTTCTTTAGGTCTTTGGCGCGCTCACGGGTTGCTTCACCAACTTGTGGAGATCGGGCTGGCAGCGGGCTTGAGGTCATCGGTTGATACCTGCGAGTTCGAATCCGGCCTCGGCAATAGCCTCACGCAGCTCATCGTCGCTGACAGTGCCGGTGGTGCTTACGTGCACCTGGGACGCTACGTCGGCGCTACCGGAAAGGTCTACGTTTACAGATTCGACGGCTCCGATTTCAGATAGCTCCTCGGTTACGGACATGACGCAGTGTCCACAGGTCATGCCTTTGACGTCAAGATCAATGTTCGTCATTTGCTTCTCCTAGATGTAATTTTGCGCGAATATTCGCCTAAAACGCGTGTTCCACGTTCAAGAGTAGCCCCCAAAGCCTGCAGTGTCGACAGGTAGAGTGGGGCGCTAAAGTGGTGTTTATAACCAGGTATTTTCGTCTCGGAAGGATGGTGTTATGGCCAGCAGGTCGCGGCTTTCTCGACTTCTCGCGCGCCGTGAAGCACTGCTTTCTGGGCGTTTTTGGCAGCGTTCGCCGATAGCGGAAGACACGGATGTGACGCCGCGTAGGCACCGGCAGACGCCTAGGTATTACGGGGCGCGCAGGGTGCCCGAGACGATGTGGCTGGGTGACGCCCTAGATGTGTTGGGGCCACTGGTTGCACAGGTGGGGGCGCATTTTGCACTCTCAATGATTGCCGAGGCCGCCCCGCTACCTCCCGCGGCGAAGGCCATCATAAGAGAGTTCTCTGCTCGCCAGGGTGAGGAGTTGTTGGAGGACGCACAGCGCCGGTTCTTTGATAATCCGGGTTTGGACACGCTGGTGGTGCAGGCCTTTGCGCGGGCGTGGCGTGTGCCGGTAAAGGCTGGCAGAGGTTACCTGCGCGCGAAGATCGCACTTGGCTTGGATGGGGACGGCCGGGCGGCAAGAATGCTTCCGCTGGTGCCAAAGCGAGATTTTGAGGCGCTGATGGTTAGCTATCTGACCATTGGTACAGCTGTGGGCTGGTTCCGTGGGGGAACGGTAACAGCGAATTTGTGGTACCGAAACGGCGAGTTTTTGGATCTGCCCACGGGCACCCCTAACGTGCGTCCGCGCAGGTTGGAGGCGCCGCGAACACTTACGGACATGGCGGCCGATATTGACGACATGTACTGGATTGAGGGCATGGGTCAGCCGGTGAAGATCACGAGCGTGGGCGAGGGGCAGCTTCGCAGGTGGTTGATTTCGCTCCCCGGAACGGACCACATGGACCCCGCGTCTACGCTGAATCCCGCGGATCCGGAGACGAATGTGCGCGAGGTTTTGGGCCTTACATCAGCAATGCAGTCGGGTGTGGTAGCGGCGCTTCGCCACGCGATGGCGTTGGAGGGAGTGAGTGAGCGCGACATGGTGCGCGAGCCGGTGGTGATAATGGGCCACTCGCAAGGCGGCATGGTGGCGCTTTCTTTGGCGGATAGGCATCCGCGAAAGGTGAACGTGCGTGCAGTGGTCACTTTGGGAACGCCGGGCCGTAGGCTTCGCGTGTCGCGCGATGTTGCGGCATTGACGTTGGAGCATGACCAGGACGTAGTTCCCTCGCTTGATGGCCGCCCGCGTCGCCGGGTGGATGATCGCGTGGTTGTGGGCCGGCATTTGATTCGCCCCCGCACTGGCGCTCTCTTTTATGCGCATGCGTCGTCGACCTATACGGAAACGGTTCATTTGATGGGGCGCCACGCAAAGGTGTCACCGCAATCGCGGATTGGGCGAATGGTGGAGCGCATTGAACCATTTTTGCCGCGTGAGGGCGAGCCCTCCCGTGTGTATGTGTACGAGGTGGTTCAAGAGCTGCTGAGCGGTTCGGGTCCTGATTTAGAGGAGGCTATTGAGGTGTTTGCGGAAATGCCGGAGGGTGTTTATCCTCCCTCGCTGGTTGGTAGTGAGGTTAGTGATCGCCGGGTTACCACTTTGGTGCGGCCAGCGCTGGCACAATGGAAAGAGCGCAGAATGGGTAAAGGGAGGCGCGATGACTGATCCACGGCCGCTGTCTGGCATTGATAGGTGGCGCAGGGTTGTGCGCAGCATGGGTGAGAACTTGCCGGTGAACAAGTTTGAGGCTGGTGCGCGCCGCTCGCGCAGAATGCCAACTATTAGTAATCCGGTGCTTATTGGCGGCCTGGGGGTGGCGGCTGTAGGTGCGGGGGCTGCGGTGAAGTATTTGAAGCCGATGGCCGCGTCGAGGCAGGATCAGCAGCTGCTAAAGCTGTTGCACGCCAAGTTGGAGCGAGTGCCGGGGTTGGCAGATATTGGTGTGGAGACAAAGCAGTCGTTTGGTAAACCCCTGCTTGTACGCACGTCGGTTGAGCTCTTGCAGATGCCGGTTTCGCCAGCGGATTTGTTGGAGCGCGTGGCTCGCTACGTGTGGGATGGTGCGCCCAAGAGTCCGGTTGCGCTGCAGGTGACGCTGTCGAGTCCGGGTGAGCAGTGGACTTTGAAGGACTTGGATTTCCCAGATGAGGTTGCGCGTCCCTACGAGCTGTACGAGAGGTTTGGAGCGCCGGCCGCGGATCCTACGTGGAAGCCGTGAGTTTTTCTAAGAAGCCGCAAACACGGCCAACCCGGCGTTGCCAGAATTGTTAAGAGGCGCGGACCCTTGCGGTGTCCGCGCCTCCTCGTTTAAGTGCGCTAGTCCACGTAGTTGATTACGTCTGCGGCGAGCCCAACGTATGTTGCGGGGGTGAGCGCAAGCAGGCGTTCCTCGACGTCGCTGGGCATGTTCAGGCCCTTGATGAACTCACGCATTTGATCGCCGGTTACCCGGTTGCCACGAGTGAGCTCCTTAAGGCGCTCGTACGGATCTTCCATGCCGCTGGCTCCCGCGATGGACGCCGCGCGCATGGCCTGCTGGACGGCTTCGCCCAGCACCTCCCAGTTACCGTCAAGGTCGGCGGCCATCTTCTCAGCGTTAATGTCAATGCCGGCCAGGCCTCGTTGGAGGTTATCGAGGGCAAGTAGGGAATGCCCGATGGCAACGCCGATGTTGCGCTGCGTGGTGGAGTCGGTGAGGTCGCGCTGCATGCGTGAGGTCACCAGGGTGGCACCGAGGGTGTCAAGGAGGGCACTGGAAATCTCCAGGTTCGCCTCGGCATTTTCAAAGCGAATGGGGTTCACCTTGTGCGGCATCGTGGAGGATCCGGTGGATCCTTGTGCCGCGAGGTTTTGGTGGAAGTAGTCCAGCGAAATGTAGGTCCACGCATCGGTTGCGAAGTTGTGCGCGATGCGGTTGTAGCGCGCAATGTCGGCGTACAGTTCGGCCTGCCAGTCGTGACTCTCAATCTGCGTGGTAACGGGGTTCCAGGTGAGCCCCAGGTGCTGCACGAATCCGCGCGAGATCTCAAACCAGTTGGCGCCCGGAACGGCCACGATGTGGGCGCCAAAGGTGCCGGTAGCGCCGTTGATTTTGCCCAGGTATTCGGTGTTTTCTACGCGTTTGATCTGCCTGCCTAGGCGGTAGGCAAATACGGCGAGTTCTTTCCCGATTGTTGAGGGGGTGGCCGGCTGTCCATGCGTGCGTGAAAGTATCGGTACGTCCGCGTTCTCGCGGGCACGGGTGAGTAGATCATTCTTTAGGGCGCGGGCGGCGGGTAGCCAAACGTTTTGGATGCCGGCTTGAATGACGAGGGCGTAGGCCAGGTTGTTGATGTCTTCAGAGGTGCAGAAGATGTGCACTACTTCGTGCAGGCTCGGCAGGCTGGTTTCACCAAGTTCGGAAGGCGCGGCTTCGAGCCGGTTCTTGATGTAGTACTCGACGGCTTTGACGTCGTGGCGGGTGACGGCCTCGGTTTTAGCAAGTTCGGCGATGGTGCCCGAGTTGAAATCGCGGGTTAGTGCGCGCAGATACTCGCGTTCGGGGTCGGTGAGGCTCGGCGCTCCGGGCAGGACGTTGTTGTCCAGCAGGTAGATGAGCCATTCCGCCTCTACGTATACGCGCGCGCGGTTCAGGCCGGCTTCGGAGAAGTAGTTGGTAAGTGGTGCCACCGCGCCGCGGTAGCGTCCATCTAGTGCGCCAAGTGCGATTGGGGGCTGCATTTGAGCCATGTCTTGCATTGTTTCGTTTGCGTACGCCATGTCTTCATCGTGGCATAAAGCGGGCAGGTTTTGGACGCCGGTCCGGCTTTTGGCTACTCGTCCACAACACTTGCGTGTGCGAGCTTGTCCACGACCTCAAATATTGATTGTGCTACGGGCTCGAGAAGGCTCTTAGGTTTGGCGCTATGGATGCAATTTTGGAGGCCGAGGCCGGCCTACAGGCTTTAGATTTAGCGATCTCGTACGCGGTGGGCGTGCGCATGGACTGGGACGGCGAGGCCGCGAGAGCAGCAAATGCGCAACTGAGCGCTCAAATAGGGCAACTGGTGGAGTTGCGCCACCGCCTGTTTGACGCGCGAGAGGCCGCCGTTGCGGCTCGGGTGAACTACTACGCGCAGATGAGCGCTGCGTGTTTGGGGGCGCTGTGAGCAGTGCAGTGTTTATCGACTCGGGGCCGGTGCGTGTGAACGCGGGAAGTGTGCGGGATGGGGCGCGCTTGGTGGGGCTTGCGGCCGGGGCACTGGATTCAGCTCGGGCTCGGGTGGCGGCAAGCGCAGGAGCCCTCCAGTTTGAACCGTTGTTTTCCACCGGGTTTAGTGGCTTGTTTAATGCGGGAGGAGCAGGCTACTTGCACGCAAGCACGCAGCTGTCGGACGTGGCCGGACTGCTGGAGGTAGCGCGGGAAAACATGAGCTGTTTAGCGGCGAGTTTAAGTCTTGGAGCCGACGTGTATGAGGGGGCGGAGGCAACTGCAACCCTAACATTTGCACAGATGCTCGGCCTGCAGCCAACCAACCTGGGGATCGCTGATCGCGCACAGGCAGGTATGGGTCTTTTAGACGAGCACCTAAGTCCCCTTATTTCGAAGGCGGATTGGTATGCGCGTGCCCTGACCGCAGTCGCGTGGGGCTTTTCTGACGTCACGAACTATCGGGTAAGTGCGGCCACGTCGTTCGCTGCGCTCGCAGCGCAGCGCTGGCGGTTGCAGCGGGGTGCGGACACTCCACTGGAGCGTTCAGCGGCAATACTCACGCAGGTTTACCCCACGCTTGAGAAGCTAACGGGAACATACAAAGGAAACCTGGTCATGCATCGATCTGAATCAGCTACTCCGGCCCTCGTGTGGAGCCGCGAATCGTACAAATACGGCCTCGAGGGGTTTAGCTTGCGCCGTGACGCAAAGCTTTCTTCCAACGCCCAGCAGGTGCTATACCCGCCGCTAACTGCAACGATCCTACCGGTGAGTGCGCTTGGTGGCCCCGCTTCAGGCCCGCCCTCTAGGGTGGCCACACCGCGCAAGGCTAGCGACTTGGTGGAACGGGTGCGAGAAATGCGCATGAATCCAACTGCTGACGGTGCAAAGGGTGATGACTCAACGCACGGCGAGTTTGAGATTTTGCGACACGATAATGGGCAGGCGAGGCCGTCTTGGTCGGTGATCGTGCGGGGCACGCAACAGTGGACGCCGGGCACACCTAATCCAAAGGATCTGCAAGCGAATTTACAGCTGTTGGCCGCGGTTCCGGCCGATGAACAGTCGGCGATCATGGCGGCGTTGGAACTGGAGGGCGCGCAGCCTGGCGATGTGGTGGAGCTTGCCGGGCACTCACAGGGCGGCATGGTGGCGGGCGCGATGGCGGCGAACCCGGTGTTCAATAGTCGCTTTCAGGTGGCCAGTGTGGTGGCGGCTGGATCTCCTATTTCAACGATGCCGATTCCAAACTCAACACTGGTGCTTTCCTATGAGAATGCTGATGATTTTGTGGCGTCTTTAGATGGGGCGAGGCAACAAACCTCGCCTTCGAAAATCGCGGTCTATTCGCCCGGGAGGGCAAAAGATGCGCATTCGCTAACCCAGTATGCGCTAGATGCGCGCAGCGCGGAGGGGCAGGGGAACGCGGACTTGCAGGCGTGGAATGAGAAGCGTGAGCGCGCCCTTGGGCTCAACGCAAATAGTGAAACTACCGGCCAGCGTTACACGTTTACAAGGCGGTAACGCTGGCCGTCCTACAGCAAGATTATTTCTTTGAACCCACTGTGGCGCCCAAAATAGCGCCGGCGATGGACGAGAAAATTGCTGTCACTACCGCACCAAACAGGGCGGCCCAGAACCCGGTCACTTCCATGCCGTAGCCAATCTGAGTGGTTACCCAGCCGGTCAGCATGAAGATGAGGGCGTTAACCACCAGGGAGAAAAGGCCGAAGGTGAGGATGTATATCGGGAATGTGAGCACCTTTAGCAATGGGCGCACAACCAGGTTCAGTGCGGTAAATACCAGTGCAATGACGGCCAGGATCAAAATGGCCTGCAAGGCTCCCTCAGAAGAAGGTAGCGTGATGCCAGGAATTATGAGGCTGGCAAACCAAATGCCAACCATGTTTGCAATCAGTAAAAGTAAAAAGCTCATGCTTCCAGTCTAGGCACGTAGCGCCACAGCCGCGCCTTGACAGTAGATGCTTGGGTTTAGGTCCACGGTAAAGTGGCGAACACCAGCAGCGAAAGAGCTGTCTCCAAGACACCCACCACGGCCGGCCTCCACGGTTTGTTGCGAGTTTTAGCAAGCCAGGGCATTAGCGCCGCGCGCACGCACACCACTACCCAGGCCAGGCCGTGCCAAAGCGAAATCCAGCCCGATAGTGCAAGCATGACTGCCACGGTGGCGGCCACTACGTGTCCGATTATCGATCCCCACAGCCAGCCGGCACGTCCTCGCTCTCGAATTAGGGTCTTCACATACGGCACCGTCAAACCAAAATAGGTTCCAAGCAGGCCCGCCATTAGCCACGCCTGCGTGTCGAAGTGAGTGAACCACGGCTGTAGCAGTGGCACGTTGACGGCCACGGGGAGCACCAGGGCCGCGGCTGCGATCGTAGAAAAACGGGAAGCGAGCTCGCGTTCCTTTCGGTTACGCACACTGAGAAACCAGTAGCCAACCAGAGGGGCAAACAGGATGCTCCACCAAAGTAAGTGAGGTGAAGTTACAAGTAGGGCGCCAGTGAATGCGGCGGCCACCACCCCGTAAGTGATTGTTGCGGTGCGATAGCGAGGGCGGAAGCGGGACTTAATGTACTTTTCGCTGACGCTAAACAGCAGGAACCCGCTGATCCAAGCGAGCGCAAGAAAAATATGTGAGGGTGTCTTGGGTGTAGCGATGATGAGGCCGGCGGCAAGTGGCATGAGCGCCATGGGCCAGGACCCGTGTTGGTCTGGAATCCAGCCATTTTGGAGGAGGGGAGACCTCTTTTTTCTTGCTGAGCTAACGCTACCCATGCCCCAATTAAACGCGAGTAGTGCGGCAAGTAAACGGGGCGCGTGTCCTAAGACAACTACAAATGCGTGTGATATGGGTGAAAACGAGTGACGCGGCTAGTTCCAGACAGAGCGTCACAAAAGCGGGACGCACGTCTTGTGCGTCCCGCTTAGGTGGTGAAACTATCTAGCTGAATCGGTTACGGTTCAACTTGTTTATCGCTTGGCTTCACGTCCCACTGGGGATCGGACTGAACGCCCTTTTCAACCAGCTTCGGATCGGCAGAAAGCGGTGTGCGTAGCTTTGGCCAACGCTTGTCTACCTTCTTCCACCACGGCATGTAGCTTACGTAGCCGTCAACCGGAGGCGTGTCGGATTCGGGTTCAAATCCAAGCTCGCGCGGGGTTTCAGGGATCATGTCGGTAAGGAAGTACTTGTCCTTATCATCGCAGTGATCCTTAACGAGGTTCCGGAAAGCACCCATCTCGAAGAACAGCGCGTTGGTGATCGGGTTGCGACGGTGCTTGACCACCTTGTAGAGCCAGTAGATGAACACGCCAATGTTGAACGCAAGCGCCAAGCCGGAGCTGAAAATGTTCGCATTCGGATCCATGGTTGCGAAGTTGTGCATCGCTCCTGGTGGCGTTGATAAGTAGGGGAACCAGTTGTAGAAGCTGATCCAGAACACCAGAGTGAAGCATCGGAACCAGATCCATTGTCCCTTAGCCCATGTGAATGCCGGGATCGTACAGGCCAGTAGCAGGGCTAGCGTGCAGTACCACGTGTAGTCTGCCAGGGCGTTGTACAAGAAGGCGTGGTTCCACAGGTCGTAGGCGATGATCCAGGGCCACACTTGGTCAACCCAGAGCAGGCCTTGAACCTTCTGCTTGCCCCTGGACGAGACGATGATCTTTCCTAGGCCGGTTACGGTGATGCAGTTGAGCAGGCCGGCAGCCGCGCTCATCAGGTTCCAGTATCCACCGATGGTGCGGAAGCCGGTTGCGGGGTCGATGCCTACGTGGCCGGCTGCGAAGTTAGCGGCAAGAGCCTGGTACCAGGCGTCCGAGTGGAGGGGTTCGGTAACTCCGCGCGCCTCGGGTAGTCCAGCTAGCATGTCTGCCGCGTGGGTGTCGTTAATGCCCTTCAAGCACTGCCAGTCCGCTGCGCATTGGTAGTACGTGTCTGCTTGGAAGTAGATCACGACGTCACGGATGTTTGCTTCCATAATGTTGAAAACAAGACCGATCCACAGGGCCACACCAAACCAAATGGCGTATCTGCGTGCTAGTTCGGGGTTTCGTTTACCTATGACCAGCAGTGTTCCTGTCATAGTTGCGGTGAGGACCATGAGGACGTATTTGCCAAACGGGAACCAACCAAAAACGGGTTCACCAACTATTGCGGCGTAGGGCATCATGAGGACGCCACCTACTGTCCACAGCGCAAAAATTGTCCAGTTCCATCGTCTGTTGATCTCAGCGATGGCAATTTGCGCTACAAAAACTACTATCCAGATGATCCAGACGCGAAGAGGTCCGACCTCCCATAGGAATAGGGAATCCATCTTTCCGACTTTCTTAATAACTGTGTTGGGATGATGTGGATCACATAAGTAAAATCCACTCAAAGCTTATCGCTGAGGAGGTTCTAAATTTTGAACTCAAAATTTGTTCAACAGATCCGCACAAAGCTGAACGAAATTGCAGGTTGTGTTCAGGTTTTGTGATGTAGCTCAATGTTAATTTGTAATATGATCCATCAAATCTTTGGCACAAATTTTGTCGAAGTTTACACAGTACATAGCAGGTGATTAATTTGGCCTCTTCAATGACGAAGAAAATATTAAAAGCTGCTGGCGTTGCCGGCGCCGCAACATTGGGAGGAATGGTTTACTTCTCCCAGTTCAGCGGTAAGGCAACAAAAGCGGAACAAGAGTGGGTGTATCCCGCGGATGACATTATCGATGCGAACTACACCAACGGACGCTCGTCGACCTACGCGATCGACATCGATGCGCCGGCCTACGCCGTGTACCGCATTTTCAAGCAGATCGGTGCGCAGAAGGCAGGCTCCTACTCTTCCGAGTTCCTAGAAAGAGCGTTCGCGCGGCTACCGTTCTTTAACCAGTACGAAATTCAGGAGGAGTTCCAAAACGCTGACGCTATTGCTCCAGGCGATATTGCGGCATTTGATTACCACGGCATGTCAATGGAGTGGGCAGACGTGGTTCCGGGCAAGTACTTGGTGCAGTGGGTTGACACTAAGAATCCGCCGGCTGCTCCCGGCTCGTACGCGTTCCGCTACCCGGGCATGAAGCACTATGCGGCGGCTTGGTGCTTCTACGTGGTTCCACTGGAGGGTGAGCGCACCCGCCTCATCAACCACTGGCGCATTGGTTTTGAGGACGACAACCTGTGGAACAACGCGATCAACTGGATCAACATTGAGCTGATCGGCGGCGTGATGGCACACATGCAGAACATTTACGTGAAGCGTGTTGCTGAGTTCCGTAAGAAGGAACAGTGGCATTCGAAGTTCATGCGCGGCGTTTTGGGCGGAGAGTTCTTCAAGTCGGGAACCCCCGCAAGCCGCTGGTCTGGCACCCCGCTGTTTGAGGATACGCAAACCCAGTGGTTCCGTTACGGCAGGCAGGCCCCCGCGGTTGCGGAGATCAGGCCGCCGGTTACTGACAACCCGGATTGGCCGCCAACGGGCCCAGATTCGCCTTGGGCGGACCGCGTTGATAAGGAATACTTCGACGGCTGGTCCGAGCCGGAATTTAGCTGGGATGAGCAGATTCGCCAGAAGATGGAGAAGACGTACCTTCCCGGATGGGGAAAGGATAATTAACCGTGTTACCTTTGCAAGCCAATCTCTTCTTTTTTGAAGTAGGGCAGTGGTGGGATTACGCGATGCTGGCCGTTGTGATCGCCGCTTTGGCGTTCCTGGCTTGGATAGCGGTGCGTAGCAAGTGGGCGGCAATAGCTTTGTTTATTGTCATCCCCGTATTGCTAACCATTTTCTGGTGGCCTTACTCAACGCAGGGCACTCAGAGTGCGGGCTGGTTCGCGATTGTTAAGCAATATTCCGCCCTCCTCGGTTCACTGTCTCTGGTGGCGCTGCAGTACTTCCCTAAGTTGCGGCGTAACAACTACTATTTGCTGATTCCGCCGATCATCCTTGCGGTTAACATCCTGGAGGCCGTGATTCGTGACTTCCAGTGTTACGGCATTCATGGTGCAGACCCGGTTAGCGGTATCTGGACTATGGGTGGCCCGTGGAACATCATGAATGCTATTGCAGGCATTTTGAACATGATCATGATTGCGGGCTGGGTTGGGATCTACGTTTCGAAGAAGGACAAGCACATTATTTGGGCTGACCTGACGATTTGGTGGATCATCGGCTACGACTTGTGGAACTTTGCATACGTGTACAACTGTCTGTCTGATCGCGCGTGGTATTCGGGTGTCGCTCTGCTTGCGGCATGTACCATTCCTGCGTTCATGAAGACGGGTCGAGGTGCTTGGATCCAGTACCGGGCCTACACCCTCACGTTCTGGTCTGCGTTTGTGCTCACGTTCCCACGGTTTACCTATGAGACGCAGTTCGCGCACGAGCACAGCCAAAACCCGACGGCAATGTTCACCATCGCCTTCTTGGCGCTAGCGTTCAACGCAGGATTGTTTGTCTACCACATCTGGTGGATCGCAAAGACCAAGCGTAACCCGCTAAAGGTTGAGCTTTACCCGGATGCATTTGGCAACCCGAAGCTCATTAGTGAAACGGCTACCGATGAGGTCAAGCAGCGGATCGCAAACCGCATTGGCAAGACGGTTCAAGAGGCTGGTTTTAGCCGGTAGTGGTTGAAAAGAGCTGATATTGGTTGGAGGGCGCGGCGGCGCCCTCCAACTCTTTGTTACTAGGACGCGGCCTGCCCCTCGCCTCAATAAAGAGGTTGTTAGATGCCGAGTACTGCCTTGGCTACGAGGAAGTAGATGACCAGACCGGTGGCATCCACCAGCGTTGTAATGAATGGGTTTGCAAACACGGCCGGGTCCACGCCGATCTTGCGGGCGATGAGGGGCATGGTGCCGCCCACGGTTGCAGCTAGAGTGCAGATTGCCAGGAGAGTTAGGCCAATCACCATGCCGATCTGGGTGCTGTAGAAGACCGACGCGGCTAGGAATCCGATCGCTCCGAGCATGAAGCCGAGGAGTAGGCCGATGCGGATCTCACGGCCCATGACTTTTAGTACGTCGCGCGGGCGCACATCACCGAGTGCCAGTGCGCGTGTCACGGTTGTTGCCGCCTGGTTACCCGTGTTGCCGCCCGTTCCGATTAGGAGGGGAACGAAAACGGAGAGTACAACCATTTGCGCGATGGTATCTTCGAAAACTTCGAGCACCTGAACGGTTAGCGTTGCACCGATTGCGAGGACGAGTAGCCAAACTATTCGCGAACGCACGATCGATAGGATTGGGGCTGCAAGGTAGGGGTGGCGTAGGGGTTCGGTGCCTGCGATGCGCGCGTGGTCTTCGGAGTCTTCTTCTTCAAGAATTGCGAGCGCATCGTCAACGGTGAAAATACCGACCAGCCTGGATTCGGCGTCAACAACTGCGAGGGCGAGGTGGCGTTGATCTGCGCATCTGCGCGCTGCGAGTTCCGCGGAGTCGGTGGCGTTCACGTATTCGGGGCGAGACATGATGGCACCCACTAGGGTGTCGTCGGTTGCGCGCATGAGGTCGCGGAGCGAAACAATTCCTACGAGTTTTCGCTGGTCGCTGACAACGGGCAGGGTGTAAATGGTTTCTGCGTTGTCGAGTTCGCGGCGCGCGGTTGCGATGGCTTCACTAACGGTGAAGTTTGGGTGGAGCCGCACAAACTCGGGGCTCATGCGGCGCCCGATGGAGTCCTCTGGGTATCCGAGGACGATGCCGGTGAGTTTAAGCTCTTCAGGTGAAAGGCCGGCCATTAGGTTGCTGGCCACAACCGCTGGAACTTCGTCTAGTAGTTCGGCACGGTCATCTGGGTCCATCTGTTCAAAAAGCGCTGCAACTTCGGTGTCGCGCAAGCTTCCGATGAGATCTGCCTGCATTGATGGCGGCAAGAGGTCGAACACGCGGATAGCAGTGTCTTTGTGCAGCATGCGGTAGATGACCGCGCGCTCCTTTTCGCCAAAGCGCCCCATCAGTTCAAGAACTGTGCCAGCGGATAGGTCGGCAATAAGTTCAGATAGCTCCGGTAAATTTTCCGAGCTTAGTGCTCTAGAAATTTTTGTTTCGAGGTCATAGGTGAGCCGCGCAGACATGGTTGCCTCATCTCGTCGGAGTTTTGCGGGAAACAAAAAAGCTAGGAGGTTCAAACTCCTAGCCTCGTGTGTCGGGGTGGCGGGATTTGAACCCACGACCTCTTCGTCCCGAACGAAGCGCGCTACCAAGCTGCGCCACACCCCGTGTCTCTTGGACTCAACAAGTATAACCAGCGGGGGCCAAACCCCAAAATTGAAAGGAATGCGTTTACCTCACATTCCAACGGTTAGGCGCGGGCCGCCGACCTCATTTCGATAATGGAGGCTTCTGGCCTGCACGCGAAGCGAACCGGCGCGTAGCGTGAGGTCCCCAGACCCGCGCTCACATGCAGTGGCGACTCTTTGCCGGCAAAGCTCCAAGTGGCCAGACCGGAGGCAAGCTCGCGCGGAAGGTCGCAGTTTGTAACCAGGGCGCCATACCCGGGCACGCACAGTTGCCCTCCGTGCGTGTGTCCAGCAAGAATCAGGTGCGCTTCGTCCGAGGTGTACTCATTCAAAACCCTCTGGTAGGGGGCGTGCGTTATGCCCAGTCGAATCGTGTCAGCCGCGTACCAGCCGTCCGGCAGCTCCGGGATGCGGTCGCGTTTGATGTGCGGGTCATCAACGCCAATCAAGCCAATTCGCGCAAGGTCAGTACGGTTAGCGTCACCCTCAAAAATGGGCGTCTTTACTGGCACGTCAATGATCTCTGCCTGATTAGTTAGATTCACCCAACCTGCCGCTTCAAAGAAACTGGCGAGATCTTCCCACGGCAAGTCCGGAACGTTTCTTTTCTTGCTGTGTTTTGACGGGCCGGTCAGGTACGTGGACCAGCGTTTCTTGCGTGGCGAATAGTAGTCGTTTGAGCCAAAAACGAACGCTCCAGGCCGGTCCGTTAGAGGCTCGAAAGCGCGCCTAACCATGTCCGCGCCCGCGATCGATCCAAAGTTGTCGCCCGTTGCAACCACGAAGTCGAAATCTTCATCTGCGAGTCCCCGAATGAAATCCACGAGGAAGTCCTGGCCAGGGTACAGGTGAGGGTCCGCGATTTGCAGTATGCGCAGCGCCGGGGTTTCGAGGCCCTCGGGAAGCTCTGCCGCGTAGCGGCGCAACGTCGGCATCCGCCGCTCAATTTGCGTCCACGCGGCCACGCCCACACCGGCCGCGGTAGCAAACGCGGCGGTGGAGCTAAGCAACTTCCTCGCGCTCATATTCCTCCATGCCCGCGGGCAGTACTTACGTGCGGCTTCGCGGGGTTTAGTATCAGTTATTGCCTTGGTTTTGTGCTGGCGGTGCGGGTGGCGGTGGCGTGGCGCCAAGCTCGGCTTGCGGGAGGTCTATGTAGTCCATTCCCTCGGTAGCGCGGTTCATGTATGCGCGCCACACGGGCCCGGTGAACGTGCCGCCGTATACGTAGCCCCACTGCACGCCGTTGGCGTAGATGCCGTTCATTGGTTGCGACGACGCCCGAGCGTGTCCCGCCCACACAACCGTCGAAATCTGCTTGGTTGCGCCAGCTGCCCACAGGTTAGCGTTGTCGTCAGAAGTACCGGTCTTAGCGATGAAGGGGTGACCGATAGCGATATTCGCGTAAGAGCCGGAGCGGCCCACCCTTTGTAGCACGGTTGAAACCATGTTCGCTTCCTTAGCGGGAACCGCCTGCTCGCAGGATGGCTTGTATGCCACGATCTGTTCACCGTCACGGTCAAGTACTTCGTCAACCGGTAGCGGCTGGCAGAGCACTCCCTCGTTCGCAAGCGCGGCGTATGCGCCAGCGAGGGCCAGTGGGGTTGCGGGAGCGCCGATTATCTGCGGCGGGTACGGCTTGTGCGGCGAACCGTCTGCCTCTGCGATACCAAGCGCAGCCATGCCGTCAAAAATTTCGCACATGTTCAGTTTGGTTGACATTTCCGCGAATACACGGTTGATTGACAGCGAAGTCGCGTCTATCACGTTGAATGTGCCGCCCTTGCCCGCAAGGTCGCCAACCGTCCAGTCGGATGCGTATCCGGGGCCGCATGGGATGTTGAATTCGGAGGCCGCGAAGTGCGAGGAGTGTCCGCCCAGTCGCTCCCACGCGCCGTGCCCTTCGCGGAACCACTGCAGCATAGTGAAGGGCTTTAGCGTTGATCCTGCGGAGAAGCCGTCACCGCCGCCTTTTTCCTTCTCTACGTTGAAGTTCGACTGCGTGGCCTGGGGGTCGCTTTCGGTGGGCACACCAAAGTTCGTGTTTTGCGCCATGGCAAGAATGCGTCCGGTGGATACCTCGCGCGTGACCAGCGCCGTGTTGGCTCCAGATGCGTCATTCACACCAATCAGGCCCGTGATTTCCTCGAACGCGGCCTGTTGCATGTTTGAGTTCAGCGTTGTTTTGATGGTGAGGCCACCGCGAAGTAGCTTTTGTTTACGTTCGGCCTCGTTGGCGCCAAACTGGTCGGAGGAAAGCAGGTATTGGCGCGCGTACTCGCAAAAATATGCGGCGTTACCCGCGCCCGCGCAGCCCTGTGAGCGGAAGTTTGGCTTCAGCATGTCGGCGATAGGGATTGCGGTTGCCTGATCATACTCTTCCTGCGTGATCTTCTCTTCGGCAAGCATCGCGGCAAGCACCGTGTCGCGCCTGTTCTGCGCGGCTTCGGGATCGTTAAGCGGATCGTACTGGATGGGTGATTTAACCATGCCGGCCATCATTGCGGCCTCGGGAATCGTGAGGTCTTTTGCGGACTTCGAGAAGTATCTGCGTGCGGATGCCTCCGCCCCGTAAACATTCGTGCCAAACGGAGCGATGTTCAAGTAGCCGGTCAGAATGTCATCTTTTGACATTTTTTGTTCAAGTGCGAGGGCGTAGCGCGCCTCGCGAAGCTTACGGCTGATGGTCTGTTCGGTTGCCGCGTCGATCTTGTCCTGATCGCCCTCTTGCAATCCGGCCTCGAGGAGGGTGTTCTTCACGTACTGCTGCGTGATGGTGGAAGCACCCTGCGTGCTCTGATCTGAAACGTTGTTGATGGCAGCGCGGGCCATGCCGTTCGGGTCGATACCCTTATGCTCGTAAAAACGCCTATCTTCAATGGAGATAATCGCGTCTTGCAGGTAGGGCGAAATTTCTTCGAGGGGAACGATGATTCGGTTCTCGGCGTAGAACGTTGCCAGCACTGAGCCGTCGGCGGAAAGTAGCGTGGACTGTTCGGATGGGGGGAGGATTTCAAACTCGGCGGGTAGCGCGTCAAACACCTGCGGGCCGGCTTTAGCTACAAGCCCAACTCCGCCCGCAGCGGGAACAGCTAGCCCCGCTAAGAGCACGCCAAAAAGCGCGGAAGACGCCAAGAAGGTAGTAAGCAACGTGGCGAACTGCCGTTTTCCGACGTGACGAGAACCTGAATTCGACATGATTCAAGCCTACTTTGAAAACGCTTTTTTGTAACGACCGGGCGCTAAACGCCGCGAATTAGAAAAACTTTGTAATCGGACCTTATGCCTAGAGATTTTGAAAATTTTTCTGCTAGGTGGGCGTGATTTGTGTAAACGATCGGTTCTGGGCGGCTCGTTAGCGGATCTCAACTTGCTCCCAAACCCAAATTGTGTGTATGGTCACATCAGATTCAGTGCTTGAAGCACATGCGAACAATGGGGTGAAGATGAGCTACGCACATTCCGACAAAGATCAAAGTTGGGCGGCAAAGGCGCTTTGCGCAACTGAGACTCCAGACGCGTTATTTGTACAGGGTGCGGCGCAACGCCAGGTTCGTTCCCGCTGCATTGCATGCCCGGTTCGTCTTGAGTGCCTAGCGGACGCGTTGCAATCCGAAGCAAACTTCGGAGTTTGGGGCGGTCTTACAGAACGTGAGCGCCGCGCGATGCTACGCTACTACACTCACGTAACTGACTGGCGCACGTGGATCATGGAGTCTGATGACCCGCTCGCGGAAGAGCTTCGCTCGCCGCAGATCCCCCGCGTCTTGGCTCGCGTTCGTCGCTAGCCCGCATATCTCTTTACAGGAGTGACCTATGACTAAATGGGAATACGCAACCGTCCCCCTAATCATTCACGCTACGAAGGCAATCCTTGACCAGTGGGGCGAGGACGGCTGGGAGCTCGTTCAGGTTGTGCCGGCACCCAATAATCCAGACAACCTCGTGGCGTACATGAAGAGGCCAAAAGCTTAGGTCACGCGTAGTGCCCACACGGGTTTAAAAAATGAGGGAAGGTTTCACCTTCCCTCATTTTTGTTGTTCAGGCTGCTGCCTCGTATATCGAACTAGCGCGCGCGGCGTGCCAGACGATCGAGGTCAAGAAGCGTAACGGCGCGGCCTTCCAGGTGGATCCAACCGCGGGAGACGAAGTCGGCAAGCGACTTGTTAACGGTTTCACGAGAAGCGCCAACCAGTTGGGCGAGCTCTTCTTGCGTGAGGTCGTGCGGCACGTGAACGCCATCTTCGGCCGGGGTTCCAAAACGATCCGCAAGGTCTAGCAGGGCCTTAGCGACACGGCCCGGAACGTCGGAGAAGACGAGGTCCGCAAGGCTCTCGTTGGTGCGACGCAGGCGGCGAGCCAACGCGCGCAACATGTGCTTGCCCATCGTTGGGTTCGTATCCAAAATCGCGTTCAAATCAGCGTGATCCAGATGCAGAAGCGTTACCGGCGAAACCGCGGTTGCGGTGGTGGAACGCGGGCCCGGATCAAACAGGGTCAGCTCACCAATGATCTCGCCGGGGCCAAGCACTGCAAGCAGGTTCTCGCGCCCATCCATAGAGGTGTGGCCGAGCTTAACCTTGCCTTCCGTGATGATGTAAAGACGGTTGCCAGGCTCGCCCTCTTCAAATAGAACCTCCCCGCGACGCAGGGTGGTCTGTCCCATTTTGGAGCGCAACGAATTTTGCTGCGCTTCATCTAGCCCTTCAAACAGAGGGACTTGGCTGATGTAGTTTCCTTCCACGGTCACCTTCATTCTCCGCTAAAGCGGCTAAGTGGTTATAAGCGTATGTACGCCCCCGTAACGTGGATGTGCGCACCTACACACCAGTTTAACCGCTCTTCTTGCGTTTATGAGGAAAACAACACATGCCTTCACGATTTGGTGCATGTGGCGCACGTTTGCCAGGCGCTAAACTTCGCGGTTTGTATGCTCTAGGTATGAGCGTTCAAGAAATCAAAAGTCAGCCGGAAGAAGTTGCGCAGGTACTGGCCGATCTGTATCCGGACGCGAAGTGTGCCCTGGTGCATGAGAATGCGTTTGAGTTGCTCGTAGCCACTATCCTGTCTGCGCAAACCACTGACGAGCGGGTGAACACTGTGACCCCCGCGCTGTTTGCCGCCTATCCCACGCCGCGCGACATGGCGCATGCGAACGAAGCTGACATTGCTCAGATAGTGCGGCCCTTGGGTTTTCAAAATCGGCGTTCAACCCAGTTGCGGCAGATGGCGCAGGCGTTGGATGAAAAGTTTGCCGGCGAGGTTCCAAGCTCGCGGTCCGAGCTTGAGTCTTTACCCGGAGTAGGGCGCAAGACCGCGCACGTCATCATGGGTAACGCGTTTGGGGTCCCTGCGATCACCGTGGACACGCATGTGGGCAGGCTAGCGAAACGGCTCGGCTGGTCCAGTGCCAAGACGCCTCTTGCGATCGAGCGAGACATTGCGAAAGCACTACCGGGGCAGGATTGGACTGTGCTGTGCCATCGGCTTATCGAGCATGGGCGGCGCGTGTGTCACGCGCGGTCCCCGCAGTGCGATAGCTGCGCCCTCGCGCCCCTTTGTCCTTCTGCGCAAGTCGATTAGAACCAGCGGGTTAAAGCAGATCGATTAAAGAGGCTGGGGCCCAGCTCGTGCAGCCAGCGGGAGTTTCAGTCGGTGCAGGCCTTGAGGTGGTTAAGGACGGCCTCGTTCAACTGCTCGGGCGCTTCCTCGGTGGGGAAGTGGCCGCAATCCAGTTGGAATGTAGTGATCGGCTGTTTTGCCCACTGCTGGTCGCGCAGGAACGTTTTTGGAGGCCGCAGCCCGTCCTGTAGACAGATGACGCGAGAGACGGGCATGTCTACAACCGTGTCGATGCGAGCGCGGGTGCGCCGGGTCAACGAGTTCGCGCGGATCACGGCCTCGAGGGCGGTTTCAGTTGCGAATGGGCGGGAGAACGCGTAGCGGTACACGCGCTCATCAGCCTGCAACTTGGACCTGTTTTTTGGCGCTGCCCAAGAGGCGGCGGCGTCTGCAACAATCTTGCCTGAACGCAGGTTTCGCACGTTAAACCACGGGGCGCGGATCTTCATCGCCGTGCGGCCGGCCGCGCTGAATGGGGAGGGGCTGGAGCGCTCCAGGTTTAGAGGGTGGGGCTGCGCGATAGACATGAGGGAGGCAACCACGCGCGGATTCGTAGCGGCCAGAATCCACCCGAAAATACCGCCCATGCCCTCGCCTATGATGTGTGCTTTTGCCACGTTCAAACTGCCGAGCACCGCGGTTACGTCTGCCGCCATGCGCACCGGATCTTGACCGTGCGGTTGCAGGTCGGAGGAGCCGAAGCCGCGCAAATCCATAGCCCAAACACGGTAGCCCTCGGCTGCCAGGTGCACCAGCAGATGGCGCATCGAGTACCAGGTGCGCGGAAAACTGTGCAGTAGCATCACGGGTTCACCGTCGGCGGGTCCCATTTGCGCCAGGTGGAAGTTCGCGCCTCCCGCATTCACGGTGATGTGCTGCCATTCGCCCTCGGGCAACAATAGTGACCGGCCATCCGTGTTCGACGTGGATGGCCGGTCTAAAAAGTTAGAGCTCATGACTCCAAGTTAGCTAAAATCGTCCTCATTTTCGAGGGCGGTTAGCCTGCGCGGTTTACTTCTTCTTCAATGTTCCGGGGGCGAGCTGCTCGATCTGGGTACGGATCTCTTGCTCGCGGCGTCCGTCGCGGCGCGCGAAGATGGACGTTAGACCAATGATGAAGAGGATTAGGCCAGATACCGCCATAACGCCCGTGTATCCGGTCCACTGAATGTGGTGGGCCACGTTGCCGCCAAACGCGTTGAAAGCGGTTAGCCAGTTGTAGGCGGGCTCCATGAAGTCTGCGGTCACCGCAGGTGCGGCGAGGAAGAAGATGCCGCCGGCCATCGCCAGGATGCCGAAGATGAGAGCGCCGAGCGAAGACCTGATGGTCAGCATTACCACGAGGATTGCAACGATTACGCCAGCGCCAAGTTCAATGAGTGCCGCTGGGTTGATAACGCCGGTTGCAACCGGGTTGTCCTGCGCCAGCGTTAGGCGAGCGGCCGAGTCGGTCAGCAGGTACCAGGCGGCGGGAACGCCGATTAGCGTGAGGAAGAATGACCAGACGCGAGCTCCAACGCGTGATGGAACTTCGGGCACCACCGTGGCTTCTTCGAAGATCGATTGGGTGTCGTTTAGCTCTACTGGTTCGCGCGGAATCCACGAGGACGTTGCCTCGGGTTCTTCCGTTTCGGTGACCTCGGGGCGCAGTAGCGACTTGCGACGCACCTTCGTGGCCTCAATGTCGTCGTCTGCGTCAGTTCCGGCTGCAACCGCGGCCACTCCGGCAGCGGCGCCGAGTCCTGCGGCTAGCTCAGTATCGGGCTGCGCAATGGGTGCGGCCGGCTCGGATGTCTGCTCTGCAACAGGGGCACCCGCTGGCTCGCCCGCGGGATCTGCAACGGCTTCGGGCTCAACATCCGGGAAGGCGGGTACTTCGCGCATACGCTCGTATTCGTCCTCGGGGGTCTGGCGACGCTCAAGTACGTCGCGAGGAATATCGTTGCCACTCGCCGCTACATGCGGGATGGAGTTTGCCGTATCCGTGGCTTTAGGAAGTGAGGTTTCGGTCTGTCCCTCCCACGCGGGTGCTGGTTCAGGAGCGGGCGTCGGCTCTGGTGCCGCCACGGGTTCGGGGGCGGGGACGGGATCTGGCTGGTGCGTTGCAACCGGTTCCGCCGGTGCAGCCGTCTCGCTCTCGGTGTCCGCGTCGCGGGGGGCCACAGGGGCAACCGTGGTTTTTGCTTCAACGTCTTCAAGGACTTCGTCGCCAGCCGAGCCAACGATGTCTTCCGGCTGATCGTCGCCAAATACGGCGGCGCCCTCGTCGATCGTCAAATCCTCGTTACCAGCATCGAGAGTGCTATCAGCTTCGAGCGGATCTGAGGGGGCAGGTTCTGATGCCGGATCAATGAGGTCGGGGTGCTGTGCTTCGTCCTCTACCTGGCCGCCTAGATCCCACGTGGGGCGCTGTGCCTCATCGGTCTCGTTCGGGTCGTCAAAATTACGATCAGCCATGAAATCCTCCAATAATCTGTCGCCAACTGCGCGCGCGGGGGCACACAATGAGCCATAACACCATGATTACACGCGGTTTTTTGCAAGGCCGAGGCTGGGCCGGCGTGTTGAAAAGACGATTTTAGATAGTGACTGAGTTGATGCTGGTAGGGATCCAAGCGTCGGGGTTCGTCGAGATACTAATCGAATACGTGCACGTTGCGATGATGAGGCCGAATACGCCCAGTACAGGCATTGTGTATCCGATTGAGATCATGAATGGGTCTTGGGGCGTAACCAGTTTGTTGGTCAGAAGTGAGAACAGTGGCCCTAAGAATAGTGCGGGGATGAGGAGTAAGAACCACGCTACCAGTTGAACGGCAAGAACCGATTTGTATGCCATCGCTGTGAACGCCATGAGGGCAAGGGAGATTAACAGTACCAGAAGCCAGTCACTTCCGGAAAGTTTTGGCATGAGCTGAGGCACGTTCAAAATCGTTGGCGTGATCGTATTTGGGGAGCTTGCGAGCACTAGGAAGATTAGAGAGAGTGCAAAAAGTAGCGTGACGATGAAGTAGCCCGAAAGAGCGGCCGGCCCAGGCTCTTTCTCTGGCTTAAAGTTATTGCGCTTACTCTGGCGTCTTTTCGCGAGCGTGACCATGAGGGCCGTGAAGAGGATGACAAAGGTTTGTAGCGGAAGCTGTTGCCACATGAGCATCGCTTGGGTTGAGCTGGTTGGTGCCGGCGAGATGATTGAGTTTCCGATGAAAAGGGCTGCGAACGCGCCGGCCCACGTGGTTGCAATCACGATGCCAATCGCAGACCAGCGTGTGAGGTAGGCGAGGATGATGATCAAGATAGCAACAACGAGGATGCCTAACTGACCTGTGGGCGAGCCGAGGGGAATACCCGTGATGCTTCCCTCTTGCAGTAGTGCCGTTGAGTTGTAGAGCAGGGTCAGGATGATTGGCGAGACAACAAATGAGAATACTGCGATGGTGCCCCGGCCCAGCAGGGCTTCGCGTTTTACGAGCGGGGCGTGAGCACGAACGTTTTCGGCAGTTAAACTCATGCCTACACTGTACCCAGCTAAGCTAAGACCGTGGTTGAACCTGGTATGTCGAAGTTCGCGTCACTGGCGGCGTCCGCGCAAATGCGGGATTTGTTGCGCGAAATTGATGAAGGTGTTGCGCGCATCCGTTTTTCGGAGGGGTTGCGCCGCGGCTGGGAGGCGGCGCGGGCGGAGGCCGGCGTGCAGCTCGCCCACTATGAGGCGGCCCTGGTGGGGGCGCGCACGGATTTAGCGCAGTTGCGTTTGGCCACAATGGGACGTGTGTCGGCGGAGGATCCGGCAGTACTTGCGGCGCTCGATATTTGGAAGGCGCACCGCCTGGCTCAGCGGGATTGGGCGCCGTTGAACTCGCGGCGGCCGGTAAAAACTGTGGGACACCCGTTGCCGCAGGTTCTTACGGCAGCGCACAAGGCTCTAACCGCGCGTCTTTGTAGCGCGGGCGTGATCGCTGAGGATGACGTTGCCACCCTTAAAGATCCGCGGGCGCTCACGGCCGTGCGGGCCGTGTTGGAGGCCAAGTTGCCGGCTCCCATGCGTGCGGGTCTGCTCATTTGGTTGTTTGCGAATAGGCCGCTGTTTGCTACTCATTCGGAGCAGCTCGGCCGCGTCCTTGCCCGCCATCATCTGGTGGTGAGCGGGTTCGAGCCCAGTGGCACGCTGTTGATTTCACGCCAGTTGGCGGGGGACGCGCAGGCGAGCCTCGCCCTCAATAATGAGGATCCAGAGCCCTGGCTGTACGCCTATTGTGAGACTATGGCCGCGGCGATTGACCCCACGCTAGACATGATTAGGGGCGTTCAGGCCGGAAAACTGCCGCAGTAGTTTCCACAGGTTCGGCGCAGCGCGTCTTACCCACAACACTGCGCAAGTGAGCCGGAAGCTTTCACGCCCCCGCATTTTCATGGCTCTATGCGCGTGTTTTTGAAAGTGGAAGACCAGGCCAACGAGGTTGTTCGCGTCCTGCAGTTGATGGGGCATACGTTCGAGTGGTTTGGCGAAAGCGTGCCGAAACCGGGCGATTTATTGATTGTTGAGGACGAATCGGGACCCACAGGGGTGCGGCCCGGCGTGAATGTGGTGCGCTTGGGCGTGGATGTTGTGCTGCCCGGGGGAGAAGCCCAGCTGATGAGGATCATTGACGCTGGTTTTGCCTCTGGCAGGTTTGCGACGGTCGTTTTTGCAGGGGTGCGCGGAGGGGTAGGAACAACAAGCGCGCTGGCCCGCACTGCAAAAGGGCTGAAGCATGAGTCGGTTTTTGTGCTGGATTTGGGTGATGATCCAACGCTACGCGTAGCTTTGGCTGATACGCGCGTGACGCTGCTGACGTGGGATGACGTGAATATTTGCGAGGACGTGGTGCTATCGCGCTTGCCCCGTGGAATCCTCGCAGTTGTGGGGGCTAATGGTTGCACCCCTCCTCAGATAGCGGAGGTGGCGCCGCTTGTACGCGCCTTGCGCCGCGTGGGTCCGGTTCTGATTGATGCGGGTAAATGGACCCGTCAGGCGGCCCAGTTTTGTGCGCGTGAGGACGCCCGCCCGGTGCTACTAGGTAAGGTCCGGGCCGCGCGCATTCAGGTTGAGGCTGCGCGGCAGCGCCTGGTTGATTTCGGCCTTGCAGACCGTGCGGTTTGGCTTCCAAAAAACCCGAAGCTAAAGGATTTGGAGGTGGCTTGTGCGCGCTAGGGATCTACAAAACCGGATTGCGCGCGGAGAAGTGCCTGCCAAAGCGGTTGGACAGGCGGCCTCCCCGCTGGCGGGGGCGAGCGCATTGGTTAGCTCCGCGTGGACCTTGGACGCAACTATCGCCGGGCCCGGCCCGGCTCTCATGGAGTTGATCTCGCAAGAGGGGGTTAGCGACGTCCTCGTGAATGGAACCTCGGTGTGGGTGGATCGGCGCGGACGTATGGAGCGGGCGCAGGTTGATTTCTCTTCTTCGGCGCAGGTGCGGGAGTTAGCGGTGCGCATGGCGGCAACTGCGGGCACGCGTTTAGATGAGGCCATGCCGATTGCGGATGGCACCCTGCCCGACGGCACGCGCTTGCACGCGGTTTTGTCTCCGCCCGCGGTTGGCGGGCCACTGATCTCTTTGCGCACAAAACGGCGCAAGTCTTTCACCTTGGAGGAGCTACGCCAGAACGGCACGTGCACGGGGCCAATGTTTGACGCGATTGTGGGGCTGGTTGAGGTGCGCGCAAACGTATTGCTGTCGGGCGCGACGGGCACGGGCAAAACAACTTTACTGTCTGCGATTTTGTCGAAGGTGGATGCGGGCCAGCGCATCATTTGTATTGAGGAGGTTCCCGAGCTTTCTCCCACTCATCCGCACGCGGTAACGATGTGTCAGCGCGGGGCGAATGTGCAGGGTGAGGGCGAGGTGAGCTTAGCGGATTTGGTGCGCGCCGCGATGCGAATGAGGCCGGATCGGTTGGTGCTAGGTGAATGTCGCGGGGCGGAGGTGCGCGACGTCCTCACTGCTTTCAACACGGGCCACGAGGGCGGGTGGGCAACGATCCACGCGAACACTGCGGAGGATGTGCCAGCGCGCTTGGTGGCGCTTGGAGCGCTCGCGGGGATGGCTGATTCAACCGTGCACGCGCAGGCGGCTGCGGCGTTGGATGCGATTATTCACGTGGAGCGCCGCGCTGATGGCAAGCGCGAGGTCGCTCAGATAGCGGTGGTGGAGCCCGGCACGCCAGTGCAGGTGCTGCCGGCTTTAACCCTTGCGGGCAGGGGGCCGGGGTTCGCGGTGTTGCAAGCGCGTCTTCAGGCCGGGGGAGTATCTGGTCTTGGATCATCCCCTATTGCGAGGGACATGGCGCAACGCTCGGCGGAGTCGTTTAGATGAGCGCGTTGGCCGCGGCGGCGTGGACGCTTTTGTTCGTGCTTTTTGCTTCATCGTTGGTGGTTCGCAGGCGCAGGGAGCAGCGAGCGTTCACCGCTTGGATGGGAGCGCGGGAGGTGGAACGAAAGCCCGCGGAGCAGGTGTCGGCTGCGATGCTGCTTGCGGACGTGGTGGCGCGTTTGCGTTCGGGAGCGGGCGTGGAGGCGGCTTGGCGCGGCGCGATTTTAGACGCGGGTTTGCCGTGGGGCGGGATGGATAGTCGGGGCGTTCCACAGTTGCCAAAGCAGTTGCGCGGATCGGCTCCGTCGGTGGAGGCGGCGTGCCGGTTGACGCATCAGATTGGGGCGCCGCTGGCCCAGATTTTGGAGTCGATTTTGGAGACGATTGATGAGGTCGATACGGCGAATCGGGATCGGGAGGTGGCGCGGGCTGGCCCGGAAACCACGGCGAAGTTGCTGACCGCACTGCCTCTTTTGGGCGTGGTGGCGGGGTTTGCGGTGGGTGTGGATGTGGTGGGGCTTTGGTTTGCGGGCGGCGCGGCAACGGTTGGCCTGATTGTAGGGGCCGTGTTTTGGGTGGCGGGCGTGGTGTGGGCGAAGCGGTTGATTGCGGCGGCGTCCCAGGAGGGGGAGCAGATTGACCCGGTGGTGCTGGTGGATCTGCTGGTTGCCAGTTTGAGTTCGGGAGCATCTATTCCGCATTCGTTGGATGCGCTGGGGGTGGCTTGCGGGGAGTCTCAGTTTGAGCGTTGCGCAGCTTTGCTTCGTATTGGCGCGCCTTTTGATGCGTTGCAGGAGCAGGTTAGCGAGGATGCGCTACCTATCGTTGCGGCGTTGCGTCCGGCGTGGACTTTGGGGGCGTCGCCGATTCCAATGTTGCGGCTACTTGGCGGGCGGATTCGGGCGACGAGGGCAGCCAAGGCGCGCGGTGAGGCGCAGAGGCTAGCTGTGCGCCTGGTCCTTCCGCTTGGGTTGTGCCTGCTGCCCGCGTTCGTGGCAATCAGCGTGGTGCCGATAGTGGCGTCAATAACCCTGCCCGGATTTTAGGGAGGCTACCCCTACGCGTCGGCCGAATCGTCCTTGTCGTTTTGCTCGGCAGTTTGGGGCACGACGATCAGTTCGGTGTTGGATTCGCGGCAGATTTCCAGTACGGAACGCGATGGTTCAACGTCGGTAATCAGGTAGTCGAAGTCGCCAAGTTCAGCCGTTTTGCACAGTGCGCGGCGAGTGAACTTCGTGTGATCAGCCACCAGAATCCGAACCTGCGCGGCCTGCAGCATCGCCTGTTTCGTTTCCGCAACGTAATCGTACGGGTTATACACCGCTCCGTCGGTGATGGCCGTGTCGGACATTAGGCAGAAGTCGGCACGGAACCGCTCCACCTCGGCAACTGTGCGCGCCCCATAAAACGAGTTTGACCACGGCGAATAGCGCCCGCCTAAGCAATGTAGCTCCACCATGGGGGCTCGCCCCACCGCCTGCACCACAGCCAGTGAGTTTGTAATGACTGTGAGAGGAGAGCGCCCCGTCAGTTCGTGAAGCGCAGGCAGGCACGAGGAGGAGTCGTCAATCAGTAGGGATGAAGCACGCGGAATCAGTTCGCTAATCACGGGGGCAAACGATTCCTTAACCTCGGTCAAAATACCGGATCGGAGCATGGAGGAAAGGTCTACAACGGTTGACTCCGCCGGCTCCACGTACCCGCGGCCCAGACTAACCAGACCTTCGCTGACCAGCTGGGAGACGTCGCGGTAGACGGTGACAACGGAGACGTCGAGGAGCTCTGCAAGCTCCTCGACGTCTAGGCCGCCAGCTTCGAGCACGGCGCCTACAAGCCGAGCTTTCCGGCGCTCTTGTGCGCTTAGCTTTTTCAAACAGTCCTCATTACTTCTTGTGTGGGACTACCGCCACCTTGATTCCGGTGCCATTAGCCGCCACGGTAATAGCTTCATGAACGTCTGCAAGCTCAAACGTGTGAGTGTGCAAAGACTTCACATCTATTTTACCCTCACCGATAAGGCGTAGCGCTTTTTCGTGCGCTGCACGGCCCGCGTTGGACGCACCGGTGATAACGAGTTCGCGATAGTGAATGAGGTTCGGATCGATCTGCGCTTTTGCGACCTTAGAGAAGCCCGCGAAAGCGTTCACGTGACCGCCCTTGCGCATGCACAAAAGCACGTCCTCAACAAGTTCGGGCCTGCCAATACAGATCACGCCAATGTCTGCGCCTTCCCCGTCGGTCAGGTTTTTACAGAACTCAGCGAGGTCCGTCTGTGTGGGATCCACAGTGTGCGTTGCCCCCATCTTCTTAGCGAACTCCCGCCTCGACTCTGACGGGTCAGAAACAATGATGTTGCTGGCTCCCGCGAGGCGGCACACCTGGGTGTGTAGCAAACCAATCGGCCCAGCACCCGCGATGAGAACGGTGTCCCCAATGCCGGGCTGGTAGTTGTGCGCGCCATTAATCACGCAGCCAAGCGGTTCGGCCAGAGCAACCTCAACGGCACTTAGATGTGAGGGGGCTTTGAACACGCCGCCTCGTTGCAACGCCTCGGCGGGGATGCGAATGTACTCGGCCAGGCCGCCGTTGATTGCGTATCCGAAGATTTTGGAGTCGGTGCACAGGTGCTCCATTCCGCGGCGGCAGTAGTAGCACTGCCCGCACGGCACAGTTGGAAGGACGCCTACCAAGTCCCCAACTTCGAATCCTTCAACTTCGGAGCCAACCTCTTCAACGTACCCCGAGATTTCATGTCCGAGGACTATCCCAAGGTCGATGCCCGCGGTCTTTTCACCGCGGAGAATGCGCCCATCCGTGCCGCACACGGTGTTCGCGCCCATGCGAAGAACAAGGCCGTCGGCACCTGCGCTAGGCTTCTCAATTTCTCTTAGTTCGAGCTGTCCAGGTCCTGCAAAAACCGCGGCTTTCACTTGGCATCACCGTGAACAATCGCAGAGAGTTCCTTCATGACGCCGGCCATATCTTCTACCTGCCAGACGTTGCGGCCGTAGATCAGGCCGCGAGCGCCCGACTCGATGGCCTCGCCAGCTAGGCGGCTAACTTCGCTGCGGTCAGCTGCGGAGCCGCCGAGAGTAAGAACAGGAATGTTACCGACCTCTTCAATCAAAGTGCGTTCAGCTTCAACATCGCCCACGTATTCGGTCTTGATAGCGTCAGCACCGATCTCAGCGGCAATGCGGCACATCTGGCGCAGAAGCTTGGGGTCCTTTTGGTCTTCGTTTCGCAGGCCCCACAGGGTTGCTTCAACAATCACAGGTAGCCCAATTTGGTGGGCTTCCGCGATGAAGTGAGCAACTTCCTGGACGTTGTCGTAGAACATGCCGTCAGCAGCGGGGCGTCCGATCAGGTACATGCATACGGCGGTGGCGCCAAGTTCAAGGGCCTCTTGAGGAGTGGTGAGAACCCGGTAGGCCTCTCCCATCTCCTTTTTCATGTTCGGGTCCAGGGTGGTCCAGTCTACGCGCAGGATCGGTTCGGGGCCGCCGCGCCGGCCAAACAGGTGTGCTCCCTGCTCCAGCATTCCGCGGTTTAGGAGTATGCCCTCGGGGTTGCCCTCAACGATTCTTTCAAGCAAATCTACGGGATTGCCCAGCCCATCGGGGATTGGTAGAGACTGGCCGTGGTCGAATGCCACAATGAACGACCTGTTGGTCTTACTGTCAAAAATTCGTGATAGTCGAATGTTCTTGCCGGTCATTTTTTCTCCTAATATTCTTCGTCTACTTCGGGGTCTTTCCCGAGTCGGCCAACGCTGATCTGATCGAGCGTGCGCATATTGTTTTCGCTTAGTTTGATGCGCGGGGCCGAAAGATTGTCTTTCCATCTGTCTGGGTTTGCGGACTTAGCTACCGATGAGATTCCGCGGGCACAAGCCCACGCGATGCACGCTGCCGCGGGCGAGCAAGAGTGCTCAGCGGCAATCTTCTTGACTTCAGGGTGTTCAAGAAGGCCTTTGCCTCGTCCAATAACTCCCCAACCTTGCGGTGCAATGTCGTTTTCAAGGCAGAAATTCACGAGGTCTATTTGCGCAAACCCAGGGTGTACCTCGAACTGGTTCACTGCCGGGTATTCGCCGAACTCCTCGCGGATTTTTTGCAGGTACGCGATGGGGAAGTTGCACACGCCAATGTTCTTGATGAAACCTTCTTCACGTAGCTGCATGAGCGCCTCGTAAGACTCTAGGTAGAGCCCTAGGCGCGGTAGGGGCCAGTGAATGTGGTACAGGTCGATGTAGTCCAGCCCAAGGTTTCTTAGCGTGGCAAAAAATGCGCGTCTAGCCTGGTCTAACCCTTGGTCGCCACCGCGCAGTTTTGAGGCAACAAGTACCTCTTCTCGCTCCACGCCGGAGTTTAGGACGCCTTGCCCTACTCCGTATTCGTTGTGGTAGCGCTGCGCGGTGTCGACCATACGGTAGCCGTCGCCAATTGCACGTGCTACGCAAGTGGCTGCGTGCGCGTCATCTAGCTTCCATGTGCCATACGCAACGGCTGGAATTTTCATACGGGTTTTCTCCTTATCGACGCTGAATATCGGCAAGCTTGTGGCTCATCGGAGCCGTTGCCGGGTACAGGTCGAGGTAGGTTTGGAACATTTCCGAGTAGAGCTCGAGGTTGTCCTCATTTGGCACGATTTCGCGCTCAGCTCGGTTCCAAACGGTGGTCTCATCTGCGCACCCGGCGGCCATTGCTGCTAGTAGTGCGTCACCGTAGGAGGCGCCGATGGTTACCTCGGGGATGTACTGCTTAATGCCGATAATGTCGGACATGATTTGGGGCCAGAGCCCGCCGGTGGTTCCGCCGCCAACAGCCCAGTATTCGCTTGCTTGGCCGCCGCAGTTACGGATCGTTTCCAGCAGGTGGCGAGAGCCAAAACCAGTAGCTTCAAGCGCGGAGCGGTAAATGTCGCCCTGCTTGTGCGTCAGGTTCAGGCCGGCCAGCAGGCCGCGCGCATCCGGGTCTGCAATAGGTGTGCGTTCGCCCGAGAAGTAAGGCAACATGATCAGGCCGTTCGATCCGGGTTTGGACTGTGCAGCGAGCTCAGAGAGCTCGTCATATCCGAGGCCGGTGAGTTCGCTGATCCACGTGGTGAGAGAGCCGGTGGTTGACATGCCGCCCGATAGGTTCGAGGTGCCTTCGAGCAGGCCTGCGCAAGACCACAGCGACGGGCCCTCGAGAGCGCGGTCCGAGATCTGCACTGCCACCATGGTGGAGCCGTACATCAGCATGACTTGACCCGGCTGGCGCACGCCTACCGATAGCGCTTCAACGAATGCGTCAACGGAGCCAACGGCCACGGGAGTTCCGGGGCGCAGGCCGGTGATGCGAGCAGCGTTATCGGTAATGTGACCGGCAATCTCATTGGACCACATCAGGCGCGGCATTGGAAGATCGCCACAAATGTCTTCTACCCACTCGTCTACCCAGTCGTTGGTAAATGGCGAGTAGAGAGGTTCACACATGGACGCGGCCAGGTGGTCTAGCACGTATTCGCCCGTCAAATGGAACACGCAGTAGGTGTGTGCCATCAGGAAGCGGCGAGTCTTGGCCCAAACCTCGGGCTCGTTGCGTTTAACCCATTCGATCTTCGGGCCCACGGACTGGGACGTCATGCCGTTGCCGCACTTCTTCAGCACGGTCTCTTCGCCGTAGCGTTCGGTGAGCTCGTCGATTTCCTTAGAAGAGCGGGTGTCAACGCCGTAGAGGATTGCATTGCGCAGCGGCGTGCCGCGCTCGTCAGCGGCGAGGAACACGGGGCCGATGCCCGAAATACAAAGACCTGCTACGTCGCCCTTTGCGCGGGTTGCGAGTTCGCGGCAAATCTTAACAACGTCGGACCACCACACTGCGTCCGCATCGTGTTCTGCCCATCCCGGCTTGGGGAATGAGGTTTCGTGCCTAACTACTTCCGAGTAGAGCACGTTGCCCTTGGTGTCTGAAAGCACGCCTTTAGTGGAACCGGTGCCAATATCAATGCCTATAACTAGATCTGCCATGGCTTTAATCTCCTTTGACCTTGCCAGCCATCGTTGATCGCTTGTTGCATTCAACGCCACCAAGTTATCAAGAAAATGATATATGCGATACTAATTTTGAGAAAAAGCTTTAGAACTTTCCAATTCGTTGCCAAATTTCACCTATACTCGGCGCTATGAAGCCTGATACCTCATTCGTTGGATCTGACCGAGACTCTCTGATTCGTCTGGCCCGCGCCATGGGGCGCGTGGACGCGATGGCATTTGACGTGGATGGCACGCTTGCAGATGCAAGCTCGTACGTTCCAAAAAGCACAATCAGCGCGCTGGCTCGCCTCGCAAATGCTGGAGTTCAGCCAGTAATCATCACTGGACGTGTTTACCCGGCTGCCTCGAAGATTCTCCATGACGCGCACTGCCCGGGCATTGTCGTAGCGTCAAACGGAGCTGTAGTGGGAGACTGTGAAACAGATGAAATCTTGTACCAGCACCCTATGGATCCGGAGTTTTCGCGCGGCCTCATCGGTCTTGGCCGTAAGCACGACCTATCGATCACTCTTTTCCTGTTCGACTCAATGGTTTCTGATCGTGACGACTTTTCTGCCCGGTTCTTGAAGGACGCGAATGAGGGGTTAGCCGTGCGGATTGAGGACATCGATCAGATAGACCCGGACCTCATTTTGAAAATCATGTACGCCCATCCCGATCCGCAGGTGCTTGACCAGCTGACTCCGGAGCTTCTTGAGAGCTTCCCGGATTTGCAGCGTTCTTTGAATAACTACTTTGAGATTGTTTCACCCGGTGAAGGCAAGAAGAAGGCGCTACACATTGTGGCGGACAAGCTGGGTTGGGACCTGGAGCGTGTTGCTGGATTTGGTGACGGCGGCAATGACGTGCATTGGATGCCTGAAACCGGCTGGCCCATTGCGGTGGAGAACGCCCGCGATGAGGTGAAGGCGATCGCTCGCGGCGTCATTGGTCACCACAACCACGGGGGCGTTGAAAACTTCATTGACGCCTACCTGCACGTGCACGGCTAAACGTAGTTTTGATTGTTGAGGCCGCCTCGAGCATCTGCCGGGGCGGCCTTGCCGTGTCCCTAGGTTGAAAGCTACCCACAGGCCCGGCAAACCGGGGCGTGTCCACAGCGCCTACAAGGTGGCCTCGAATGCGGATTAAGGGTGCGAGAAAGTTCCGGTGACATATCGAGAAGGAGGGAAAAATATGTCACCACAAAAACGAATTTCCATGCGGATGTTCGCGCCCTATTGGCAGGGTCGTTCTATGCGCGGAGACATTGATGGCGCGCGGCGTGATTTTGATGAGGGTGGTTTTGTTACCGCGGAATACGCAGTGGGTATTTTGGCAGCGGTCGCGTTCGCTGGAGTTTTGCTGGCGGTACTGAAGTCCGGGGCAATCAAGTCGATGCTCACGTCAATCATCCAGTCGGCGCTCAGTGTCTAGGTTGAAGGGCGAGGCGGGGATGGTGACGGCTGAAACCGCGGTTACTATCCCCGCACTTCTCGCAGTTTTTGCTCTGATGATTGCAGGAGTGTCAGCCGCTACTAGCCAGGGTCAGGCATGCCACGCGGCGCGAACAGCTGCTCGGGCAGTGTCCGTTGGCATGAGTGACGCGCAAGCGTCCAGCTTGGCAGTCCAGTCGGTTTCACGCGAAGCAAGCGTGTCGATCGCGCACGCGGGAGCCGGCGCCACGGTAACCGCGGCGATGTCTGCGCGCACCCTAGCAGTGCCGGTTCAGTGTGAGGTTTCCGTGAAAAAAGAGGCCAGCTTTGCACCGTGATGAGCAGGGAGGGGCGGCTATGAAAGCGGCGAACACGGCTGCGCTCACACGGGGCGGTAGCCAGCGTGTGGCCCGCGGATTACCTGCTGCGGCGCAACATTGGGCTTCTAAAAGGCGTGCGCACAGCGAGGCGGGCAACGCCACTGTGAGGGCGATTGCGGTTGTGACAGCTCTGGTAATGATTGCGGCCGTGGCAGCACTTGCACTTGGAGTTTTGGCTGCAAAAACTAGGGCGCAGGCGGCTCTAGACCTAGCCACGCTAGCTGGCGCGTCGGCATTGATCGATTCAGTTGGCGCTACCTACGGGGCTGATCCGTGCGCGGTGGTGAGCCAAGTGTGTGCAAGCAATGGCATCGCGCTGACCAGTTGCGTCGCTGACGGGCTCGACGTTGTTACCGCAGCCAGTGTGCGGGTGTCCTCGTATGACGTACATGTGCGCTCGCGGGCAGGCCCCAAGAACCCGCAGGTGCTTAGCCAAGTTCAGTTTGACCATTGATGATGCGGCTTAGGCAACGCGGGCCCGGACTAGGCGGGGCAGTGCTCGATCAGATAGCGCAAGAGGGTGCGGGCTCCTGATTTAGACAGGGGTTCGTTGCGGTTGCCACACTTGGGTGATTGCACGCAGGAGGGGCAGCCGTCCTCGCAGGGGCAAGCCTCAATCACGTTGAGGGTTGCCCGCACCCACTCGTAGGCATTCTTCCAAGCGTGCTCGGCAAAACCAGCGCCCCCGGGGTAGGCGTCGTGTACAAAAACCGTGGGCATGCCCGTTTGTTCGTGGTCGGCCGCCGATAGGCCGCCTAAATCCCAGCGGTCACACGTGGCTAGCAACGGCAAAATACCGATAGAGGCGTGCTCTGCCGCATGCAGAGCACCGGGCAGATCCGCGGCTGGCACTCCGAGCTTCGCAGCCACGGCCTCATCTATCTGCCACCAAACGGACATGGTCAGGAGCTTTTGTACCGGCATGTCCAACTTGGTGTTCGAGATGAACTGCAGGCCGGGCAGACGCAGCGTGTCAAAGTCGGTGACTTGGGAAGACACTTCCACTTCGCCAAAACTCCACGTAACCGCACCATCGCTCCAAGTGTCTGCGGCGTTCAGGATCTGCACGCGCGACTGCACCGTTGGACGAGTACGCAAGTCTGTCACCACTGAGCGCACCAAAGCCACGCGGGTGCCGCCCGTAGCTGCGCTGGTTGCGCCCGAACCTGTGCCGCTCAAAGTACCACCCGCAACTGCGGGCTGCGAAGTCAGCTCGGTGACTTGGAAGGTGCGGCCTTGATGCACGTAAATCGCCCCCGGATGCACTTGCGCGCTAGCCTGGTCTGATGCAACGGTGCCAATCACGGTGCCCGTGGCTTCTTCCACCACCTGCACCTCCATTGCGCTGCCGCGCAATTCCGTCAGGTCGTGAGCGCGCATCGGTAGCGCCACGTTCCAATACCATCCGCTTGGGCGCCTACGCAGGTAACCCTGCTCCGCCAGCGCGTCAAAAACCGTTGTCGACTCCAGCCCAAACAGTTGCAAATCCGCCTCGGTTAGCGGTAGTTCGCTCGCTGCCGCGCACAGGTGCGGTGTCAACACGTACGGGTTTGCCGGGTCAAACGTGGTGGCCTCGGCTGCCTCTAAAATCAGGTTGGGATTGTGGATGATGAATGAATCAAGCGGATTATCCGAGGCAATCAGCACCGATACTCCGTGTGCGCCGGCCCTGCCCGCACGCCCCACCTGTTGCCACAGCGATGCGCGCGTGCCCGGCCAACCGGCCGTGATCGTCGCGTCCAGGCCAGAAACGTCAACGCCGAGCTCCAGCGCGTTAGTGGTTGCCAGCCCGGCCACCGCGCCCGTGCGAAGCGAGGTTTCTAAAGCGCGACGCTCCTCGGGCAAATATCCGCCGCGATAAGACGCCACTTTAGACATCAACTGCGGCGCCCGCGTTGACAGTACATCCCGCGCCTTAGCCGCAACAGATTCCGCGGCCGCCCGCGAGCGCACAAACGTCAGCAGTTTTGCGCCGCGTTGCACCATTTCGGCCATCAAGATAGCGGCCTCCGAGGTAGCAGACCGGCGCTGCATGCCCGCTAAGAGCACGCGGGTTTCCTCCCCCTCGGCCTCGATGGCAGCAAGGAAGTCTTCAATCGGAACATCTTTCGGGGCCATGAATGCCGGCTGCCAGAGCACCAGGTCTTTCGGGCCGGACGGTGAACCGTCTTCCGTCACCCACACGACCTCGCCCTCGTGAACTCCAATCAGGTTCGCGGCAGTGCGTTCGGCCTCGGAAACGGTTGCCGAGAGCATGATGACAGTTGGATCCGCGCCAAGGTGGCGGGCAATGCGCAGCAGGCGGCGCAGAACGAGGGCGATGTGCGCTCCGGTAACGCCGCGCCAATAGTGCATTTCGTCGATCACTATGAACCGCAGGCCAGAAAGCAGGCGCGTCCACCGCTCGTGACCGGGCAGGAGGACGTGGTGCAAATAGTCTGGATTTGTGAGGATCACGTCGGCAAACCCGCGAGCCCAATCCTTCGCTTCGCGAGGCGTGTCCCCATCTGCCGTGCCGATGCGCACCGAAAGAGGCTCCTTGCCACCTGCAATCACGGCTTGCAAATGCTGCAACTGGTCCGCTGCCAGCGCCTTCGTTGGCGTCAAGTACAAGGCGGCGGGGCGGTGTCGCATCTGCGAAAGCCGGGTGCCAGATTCTTCCTCGATGGCCGAAAGAATCGGTAGCCAAGCGGCAAGTGACTTGCCCGAGCCCGTGCCCGTAGAAATCACGGTATGCCAGCCCTCGTAGGCCGCTGTGGCGGCCTGTACCTGGTGCGACCAGGGCCGCTTAATTCCCATCCGCTCATAACTGGCCACCACGCGCGGATGCACCCATTCGGGCCAATCAGCTAGACGCTCCTCGTGCCCCGGTACGGTCAGGGTGGAAACCAGGCGGTCACTGGTGCCCGCAATCGAAGACAGTGCGCCCAGCAGGCGTTGCGCCATTGACTCCGCCTGCCCGCCCATCGCTAGTTCGCTAACTGCGTTGCAACGCCCTTAGCTATCGACTGCATGAAGTTGATGCCATCCATGCCAGAGGCCACGCCAGCGGAAATGTTATCCACCAGCTGCTCCTCGTTCATGCCCGCATCCACCGAGCAAATGTAATCCGCACAAACCTCAATCATGCCGTCGCTTACAAGCGTGTAAATCGTGGGGAAGTAGCGTTCCCGGTTCCACTGGTCCGCAGCCGTGAACAGCGCTGCCATTGCCTGCATCGACATTGGCAGATCCGTTTTCCACAAAATCCGAACTGACAAGAACTTACCCGCAGTGGTGAAAGCGAACTGGAACGGGAAGCCCGAGAAGTTCGCCAGGCCAAAACCCTCCTCCTCGAACACTTCAAACGAGGTGCCCATCGACTCAACCGCTTGCCCGATGCGCTCAAACGTTACCGGCGCGGGAACCTTCGGGTCATCTGATACCACGTGCAAAGTCATCGGCCGACCTCCTCTTCATCGCGCGAAGCATCAACGAGGCGGGGCAGCGCTTTTTCTAAATCCTGGAAATAGCCGAGCACCATGGTAAGTGCCGTCTCGTAAAAATCTGTCAGTTGCGCCTTTGTGGCACCCTTTGAAATCACGAGGCTGGATTCCGCTCCCACGCTGAACTCGGCGGCCTCCTTTAGCGGAATCAGATAGGCTTTTGGGCCAGAGCGCTGCACGTTACACGCGTGCACCTGCTGAGTGAGCAATCCAAAATCGTCCTCGGACTTTGAAATGCCGCGCCAAAGCCCGCGAATTTGCAGGATTGACGGCGAGGAGAAGTTTACAAAAATGAGGCCCGTCTGCGCCGCAAATACGAACTCGTGCTCACCGTTTTCGTGAATGTCGAACCCATCTTCTGAGTTATCAAGCTCGCACAGGAAATGTCGGACGCGTTCTGGTGTCACTAGCGATGGGATTTCCGCCGTCACTGCCACTCTCCTCGTATCAGCCTCAAACTCTTTTCATCTGATAACAGGTTAGGTGAGGTGGATCGCTCGCGCGCGTCGAATCGAATCAAATGGGGCGGGATGAGATTATTATTCACTGGTAACACGTGGAGGGAACAAGAGTGAGTGACCAGGGGCAAACCCCGATATTCACAGCGAATAGTCGGCGCACGCTACGCGTCGTCCTCACTTTTGGTGCGCTCTTAGCGCTACTTCTGCTGGCCATTGGCGGCTTGTATACGACCGCGGGCCAACTTCTCGATCAGGCGGCATTGGACATTGCGATGCAGCGTGCCTCCAGCTTCGACTGGGTTAACGGCGTACTGACCAACTCGATCTCGCTGTATACCGTTGCGATTGCCGCGGGCGTAATCATGCTGATTGCGGCCGTGCGAGGACGGTTTGCGCTCGCGCTGCGTGCCGGCGTGATGATCCTCGGAGCTAACCTGATGACGCAGGTGCTGAAAACTTACCTGCTACACCGTCCCTACCTGGGGATCGGTTTTGACCTGCCCAACTCGTTCCCATCGGGACACACCACGCTCCTCGTGTCGCTGGCGTTGGCGCTCGCGGCTGTGCTGCCGCGTGAAATCCGTTCAATCACGGGGTTTGTGCTGTCGTTTGTTGTGGCCGGTCTGGTCATTTCAATAGTTATCCTCGGCTGGCACCGGCCCCTCGACGTTATCGGAGGCATCCTGGTGGCGTTCATGTGGGCGATGGCGCTTGCGCCGCAGGAGGAACCCAGCCCGCCCTCGGACCGCCTAAATACCGGGGCAATCATCGGTTCTTTGGCAGTCCTCGTTCTGCTGATTACCGCGTTCGTGATTAAGCGCGATCAGTTGGCGGCAACTCTTACGCACGTCTCGCAGGGAGTGCCGGTAGACGCTTTAGCTGCTGGATCTCGCGCGCTTGCCCACATTTACACCGTCGGCACGTGCGCGATACTCGCCGCCCTGGTTGTATTAGCCATTAACCTCGTGGTCTACCTTCAAACCGGGCGCAAACGCGCATAAAGCGAGGCCGGGACGCGCCCGGCCTCGCTCATGCTGTGTGGAGCAACTGCTACTTCTTGGTTGAATCTGTAGCGCCGCGCCAAATGTTGATGCCGGCTTCAACCGCGTACTGGTCGATCTGCTCGATTTCTTCGTCGCTGAACTCCAGGTTTTCGGTGGCCTTGAGGTTTTCCTCCAGCTGTTTCACCGAAGAAGCACCAATCAGGGCCGAATCCACGCTGTAGCCATTCTGGTCGCGGAGCACCCAAGAGATCGCCATCTGTGCCATCGTCTGGCCGCGCTGCTCGGCGATTTTTGACAGTTTGCGTACATGATCCAGGTTCTCTTCGCGAAGCATGTCGTGGCTGAGCGACTTGCCTGCCGCCGCCCTCGAATCCGCAGGAATGCCGTGCAGGTAGCGTCCGGTAAGCAGGCCCTGCGCCAGGGGGCTGAACACGATCATGCCCATGCCTTCGCGCGCACACGTCTCGATCAGGTTCGGCTCGCCCTCCTCAATCCACCTGTTCAACATCGAGTAGGACGGCTGGTGAATAGCCAGCGGCGTGCCCAGGTCGCGCATGATTGCCTGCGCCCGCATCGTATCTTCTGGCGAGTATGAAGAAATACCCACGTATAGCGCTTTGCCGGCTTTGACCGCGCTGTGGAGTGCAAGCATGGTTTCTTCAAGGTCGGTGTCGGCGTCGGGGCGGTGAGAATAGAAAATGTCCACATAGTCCAGGCCCATGCGCTGTAAAGACTGATCCAGCGAGGCCGTCAGGTACTTACGCGAACCGCCGTTGCCGTAGGGGCCGGGCCACATGTCCCAGCCGGCTTTGGAAGAAATGATGAGCTCGTCACGGTAGGGAAGCAGGTCTTCGTGCAGGATGCGGCCAAAGTTCTTCTCTGCGCTACCAAATGGAGGTCCGTAGTTGTTGGCGAGGTCGAAGTGGTTAACCCCCAGGTCGAATGCGCGGCGAACGATGTCGCGCTGGGTTTGTAGCGGCTTGTCGTCCCCGAAGTTGTGCCAAAAACCAAGTGAGACGGGAGGAAGTTGCAGGCCGGTCTTGGCCAGGCGACGGTATTCCACGTTGTTGTAGCGGTCCGGCGCTGGCGCGTACTCGTTGACGCCGTAGTTTTGGATTCTGGAAGCCCTCATGTTTCCCTCTCTGCGCTTTTTTGTGATGCATTACACATGCGCGCGACGCAGAAAATAGCGAATACGTTCTTGTTAATCGTACCTATGTGTCCGGCGGGTTTTTGGGTTGGGGCGGGAATTGCGTGAAATGCTAGGAAAACTAACGTCTGCCTCGCCTCGAAAATCGGTTTAGAGTCCGCGCCACGCCGAAACGATATACGAATTGACCCCCTATCTAGTAGTTGCAACAGTGTAACTACACAACATGTAGGGGTTGTGGTGCGTTTTTGATCTCATGCGCCAACTCTTACGTAACGATGCGAAACCCCAACCCAAAAGGAAGCAGTGAGCGAGTATGCACTCAGAAAATGGCGCCGTTCCGGTTTACAACGTGGACGCAATCTCAACCATCGACGAGTACCTGGATCAGTCTGACTGGCGTGTAAACGCGAATGCGAACCAGGATTACTCCGTGGGCGGCCTCATTCTCAATACGGCTGGGAAAATGGTTGCAAACTACTGGCTCACGCGTGTTTTCAGTGCCGAGGCCGGCGCTGCGCACCGCGAGGGTGACATTCACATTCACGACCTCGACATGCTGTCGGGCTACTGCGCCGGATGGTCCCTCAAACAACTTCTGCAAGAGGGCTTCAACGGGGTTCCGGGCGCTATCGCATCCGCGCCGCCCAAGCACTTCTCGTCGGCCTGCGGCCAGATTGTGAACTTCCTGGGCACCTTGCAGAACGAGTGGGCGGGAGCGCAAGCGTTCTCCTCGTTTGACACCTACATGGCGCCTTTCGTACGCCTGGACAACATGAGCTACGAGGACATCTTGCAAAACATGCAAGAGCTCATTTACAACCTGAACGTGCCCTCGCGCTGGGGTTCGCAGTGTCCGTTTACGAACCTGACGTTTGACTGGACCTGCCCGGAGGATTTGAAGAACGAAACTCCCCTCATTGGCGATGAGCTTTGCGACTTCACCTACGGTGACCTGCAGGCGGAAATGGACATGATTAACCGCGCGTTCATGGAGGTCATGACGGGCGGTGACGCGGACGGGCGCGTGTTCACGTTCCCGATCCCTACCTACAACATCACGCCTGATTTTGATTGGGAGGGCGAAAACACGGATCTGCTGTTCGAGATGACCGCGAAGTATGGCCTGCCCTACTTCCAAAACTTCTTGAACTCGGACCTTGATCCGGGCATGATCCGTTCGATGTGCTGCAGGCTCCAGTTGGATCTGCGTGAACTGCTCAAGCGCGGGAACGGCCTGTTCGGATCGGCAGAACAGACCGGTTCGATTGGCGTTGTAACGATCAACATGGCGCGCCTCGGATACCTGTTTGCGGGTGATGAGGACGGCTTGTACAAGCGTTTGGACCAGCTGATCGACATTGCCTCTGACACGCTGGAGAAGCGCCGCAAGGTTGTGCAGCACTACATGGATAACGGCCTGTTCCCTTACACCAAGCGCTACCTGGGTACGTTGGATAACCACTTCACCACTATCGGCGTGAATGGCATGAACGAGATGGTTCGTAACTTCACGCTGGATGAACATGACATTACGAGCGAGTACGGCCACGACATGGCGGCGCGCATCCTCGATCACGTGAATGAGCGCATGGTTCACCTTCAGGAGAGCACGGGCAACCTGTACAACCTGGAGGCCACGCCCGCGGAGGGCACCACTTACCGCCTGGCGCGCGAGGACCAGAAGCGCTTCCCTACCATCATTCAGGCGGGCACGCCGGACGCGCCCTACTACACCAACTCTTCGCAGCTACCGGCCGGTTACACGGATGATCCGTTCGAGGCCCTCGAAATGCAGGAGGAGTTGCAGGGCAAGTACACGGGCGGAACGGTGTTGCACCTGTACATGGGCGAGCGAGTCTCCTCGGCTAAGGCTTGCAAGGAACTGGTGCGCCGCTCGCTGGCCGCGTTCAAGGTTCCCTACATTACGATCACTCCGACCTTCTCGATCTGCCCAACGCACGGTTATCTCGCGGGAGAGCACTTCGATTGCCCCAAGTGTGCGGATCGCGGACGCGAGCAGGCATGCGAGGTGTGGACCAGGGTTATGGGCTACTTCCGCCCGGTAACTTCGTTCAACTCTGGCAAGCAGTCGGAGTACAAGGAACGCCAGATGTTCACTGAGCAGGCGGCAAGTGAGCACGGGCCGCTACGCTCTCGAGTTGCACAAAAGGCGCAGCTGGAGGCGCAAGCATAGTGTTTGAGGCGGATGCGCGGGACCTGCAGATTGCGGGTCTCGCGCCCATGTCTACCGTGGACTGGCCGGGCAAACTTGTTGCCACGGTGTTCACGCAGGGGTGCCCGTGGGCGTGCGGGTATTGCCACAATCACGCGATTATTGATACGCGCGTGCCCGGCGTTGTTGCGTGGGACGAGGTGGTTGCTTTGATGCGTCGCCGTCAGGGCCTGCTCGATGGCGTGGTGTTTTCCGGGGGAGAGGCCACGCGCCAGCGCGCTCTGTTTGCCGCCGCGGCGGAGGTGAAACAGATGGGTTTCGAGGTGGGTCTGCACACTGCCGGGCCATACCCGAAGCTGCTTGATGAACTGCTTGGCACCGGCCTGGTTGATTGGGTGGGCATGGATGTGAAAGCCACCGCGCAGAACTATCCGCGCGTTGTGGGCCGGCCTAACTCGGGTGAGAAGGCGTGGGAGTCACTGGATATTCTGCTTCGCCGCGCTCGCGAGCAGGGCTTTGATTACGAAGTGCGCTTAACCGCTTTCCCCGCCTCGTCTGGTGATGAGCTGGACGTGGCGCGCGGATGTTTGGAGGCAGGCGTGCAATCCTTCGCGCTCCAGCAGGCAAGGGCAGAAGGGGCGCCCGATAATTTCCAGGCGGATCTGCCCGGATGGCAGGATCAGTTCGATGCGCTCGCTCGCGATATCGGCGCTCTTGGGTTTGATTCCTTCATTGTTCGCCCCGCTTAAACTCTGGAAATGCGCTAGGTTCATGGAATACTAGCCACGTCAGATATTTGCCTATAAGGGGACTTCCATGAACACGGATCCGACTGCTTCACCGCAAAGACCGGATTTAGCGCAGATTGCCGCCAACCCGGCAACGAACCTGGAAGTTTTACGCACGCTCGCTTTTGAATACCCAAAGTTGCGTCCGGTGATTGCGCTGAACCCATCCACCTATCCGGGTCTTTTGGAGTGGCTGGGTGAATTTGATGACGAGGCCCTAAAGGCTGCCCTGAAGCAGCGTGAGGAATCCGGCCCGGTCTACCCCTCTGACTCGGCGGGTGCACCGCTCGCGGCCGGCGCGACAACTGGGGCGGGGGCGCAGGAGCCGGTGCGTAACTCTGCACAGACTGCGGACGCAAGCGAGGAAGACTCACAGCAGCATTCGAATAAGACGGGCCTGATCGCGCTGATCATCCTGCTTGTTATTGCGATCCCATTGGTGTTTGTAGCTGCGAAACTGCTTGTTGGCACTCCCACGGCTCCCCAGCCGGAACCCTCTACTACCGTTTCTGCAGAGTCGGAGGCCACCGCTACCCCCTCGGACACGCAAGTAACTGAGGAGGCCACTACGGCCGCGGAAATCAAGTTCCCGGCTCCTGGCGAGGCGGCGGATTTGGAGCTGGTTGCGGCTCCCTCGGGAAATATTCTCTGCAAACTGGCAGACGGGTCGGTGGCATGCACGGTTTTGCAAACCCAACAAGGTATGCGTGGCGGGGCATGCGATGACGGATCTGTAACGGTTGTGGCAACCGCGGAGGGTGTGAAGCGCGATTGTTCGCTGCGCGTGAATGCGCAGGGCGCAACCAAGGTGGATTACGGCCAGTTCGGCAAGTCCGGGGACGTTGCGTGCGGGTCTCAGTACAACGGGATTTCGTGCTGGAACGTGAAGACGGGCCAGGGATTCGCCGTATCGCGACAGGGCTGGGCTACGACCGATAAGGGATTCGTGCCCGAAGACCAGTTCCCCTGGGTCCAGTAGGTCCGCGGGCGCTAAACCTCCACGCCAAGCTTTTCGGCAACGGCGGTGAGGATTTGCGAGGCCCCTCCCTCTATTCGTAGATCGGCATAGGCATCTACCTGGGTGGGGCCGCGGTTAATCACGACGAGTTTGGTGCCGGGATTTCGCAGCCCCTCTTGAGCTACCCAAACTCCTGTTCCCACGATCATCGAGGAGCCAACTACCAGTAGCACGTCTGCCTCGCGCGCGTATTGGAACGCCAGGTCCATGGCGTCTGCGGGCAGCATCTCGCCGAAAAATACCACCGAGGGTTTTAGCGGGCCGCCGCACTTTGGGCACGGCGCAACCTTGAAGGTTGAAGCGTTAGCGCCAGCCTCGTCCACGTTGGCGAGGATTGCCACGTGCGCTGGATCAGGGTCATCCACCACGTCGGGGTTTAGTTTGCGCAGCCACTGGTCAACCTCGTTGCGCGGATAGTTGGCGCCGCACATGACGCAGTCCGCAGTATCGAAGGTTCCGTGTAGCAGGGCGGGGCGGTCAATGCCGGCTCGCGCGTCTAGTCCGTCCACGTTTTGCGTGGCAATGCCGTTTACGTATCCGGCCTTTTGTAGGGCGGCAACGGCCAGGTGTGCGCGGGTGGGGGATAGGCCGGCAACGGTCTTCCAGGTTTCTTGGTTGCGCTGCCACACCCAGCGCTGCCACTTTGGGTCCGACATGAATAGGTCGAAGTCCACGGTTTGGCCGTCGGAGGATCCCGTGCCGCGATAGTCGGGGATTCCCGCGTCGGTGGACATGCCTGCGCCCGCAATGATGGCGGTGGTGTGTCCGCGCATCATGTCCGCAAGTGCATCAACTTTTGCCTGGTTCGTTTCGCTAAGTTGCGTGTAATTAGTCACTTCAGATCACCCTATTTCCCATTGTAGGCGCGGAAAACCGCAAAATGTCGCGGCTAAGTGAGGGTCTATTAATTTCCGAGGACTCCGGCCCGAGCCCTGGGCGGCCACGGGTTGGACACGAGTTTGGTGGATTGGGGGCAGGGCGATACCGTGGAATTCCGGTCGGGCTAAGCGTGTGTTTAGCCGTGGTGACAAAACACAGATCGGAATTCCATGAGCACATCTGCTTCGGGGCGCAGGTCCCAGCTTCAAAAGTTCTTTTCGTGGCGACTTCACGGGGATGGCAAGTCGATTTCTCCCGGTGAGGTAGTGATGCCGTATGAGCGTCTGACTTGGCCTCGCACTATTGGTATTGGCGCGCAGCACGTTGTTGCAATGTTTGGTGCAACGTTCCTGGTGCCGTTGCTGACGGGTTTCCCACCTAACACGACGCTGTTCTTCACGGCGATTGGAACCCTCCTCTTCCTTGCGATTACTGCCGGGCGCCTTCCGTCTTATCTTGGTTCTTCGTTTGCTTTGATTGTTCCGATCGTGGCCGTGTCCCAGTCTTTGGGCCCGGCTTTTGCTTTAGGTGGCATCATTGCAACGGGTGCAACGCTGGCGACGGTTGGCGTGATTGTGCATTTTGCGGGCGCGCGTTGGATTGACGTGGTTATGCCGCCGATTGTTACGGGCACAATCGTTGCGCTGATTGGTTTTAACCTTGCGCCGGCCGCGTGGAACTGGGTGCAGCAGGCTCCGGTCACGTCGGTGATTACGATTGTTGCGATCTTGTTGACCACGGTTTTGTTTAAGGGCATTATTGGCCGCTTGTCGATTCTGGTGGGCGTGCTGATTGGTTATGCGGCCGCGGCGATTCAGAACGAGGTGGATTATTCCGCTATTGGTGAGGCCGCATGGTTTGGTTTGCCGCAGTTCCACGCGCCGCAGTTTGCCTGGTCTACGCTGGGCCTGTTTGTTCCGGTGGTGTTCGTGCTGGTTGCGGAGAACGTGGGTCACGTTAAGTCGGTTGCCGCTATGACGGGACAAAATCTTGATGATATTACGGGCCGCGCCCTGTTTGCTGATGGCCTGTCCACGATGATTGCGGGCTCTGGTGGCGGTTCGGGTACCACTACTTACGCGGAGAATATTGGTGTTATGGCTGCTACCCGCGTGTACTCGACGGCTGCGTACGTGGTTGCCGCACTGTTCGCACTGGCACTGTCTTTGTTGCCTAAGTTTGGTGCGATCATTTCAACGATTCCCGCGGGCGTGCTGGGCGGTGCGGCCACGGTGCTGTACGGCATGATCGGCATGCTGGGCGTGCGTATTTGGGTGCAGAACCAGGTTGATTTTGCTGATCCGGTGAACTTGAATACCGCGGCAGTGGCAATGATTATTGCGATCGCAAACTTCACGTGGGTTCCGGCTGGCATGGAGTTTGGTGGTATTGCGCTGGGCTCTGCGGCAGCGATTGGCGTGTACCACTTGATGAGGTGGATTTCGAAGGTGCGGGGCACAAACCTAGAGGCGGCTTCGCCGGCCTCGGCGCCCGCTGGTACCGATCTTGAGTGGGAGGGCTACGCGTCCCGTCACAAGGGTACGGGCCAGCAGTAACAACCGGCAGAGAATGTTAGCGGCTTCCCGTAGTGGGGAAGCCGCTAACTTTTTGTGCTTGAGTTACTCGCTAGGTTCAGGTTCTGTGGCCTGCTCAGTTCCGGTTTCGCTGGGCGAGGTTTCTTCTTCGCCGGGCTGCTCGGTCTCATCCTCGGCGGGAATCAGCTTGCAGTTTTCTACCTGTTTCAACGGCTCAGTGTTTGAGAGCAACGCCGCGACTTCCTCGCTACTTGGCAGGTCGGTGAAGCGTTCGCCCAGAATAATGGTGACGCTTGCAGGGTCGGACGGCGCGTAGCGGACCGTGGAATCGGTGAACGCGCGTGCCAGAGTGTAGGCGGCTACCACTTGGGAGCGCCCGGCTGTGAGCTTCACGGTTCCGTAGAACTGGCCTTCGTAGTTGCCCGTCGCGTCAATGGTTACGCCCTGTTCTTCTAGCGACTGGGCAATCGAGTTTGCCAGTCCGGGCCTGCCGGTGGCGTTTAGGACGGTTGCGTGAATGCCGTCGAGGCTTGCAGGTTTTGAATCTTCAGGGAAGCACGGCACCTCGCCCGCCTTCGCTTCATCTTTGCCCTGCGAAAACTCGTTGAAGAACGGGGTGGGCAAAATGCCTGTGAAAACAAGCAGGGACAGCAGAGAAAGGGCAACCATGATCGAGGCGATCACGGAAAACGCAAGATTTTGACGCCGCTGTCGTGCCTCTCGAAACTGTAAGCGAGGGCTGGTTTTGCGCGGCTCTACTGGTTGGGGCGAGGTGGGATTCACCCTGTTAACTCTAGTCTAATTGGGCGTTATTGTGCACCAACCTGACGTGGGCGGCGCGCCAATAGTGCGAAGCCTTGAGCGAGCGTGTAAGTCTTAGGGGAGCGCATTCGCGTCCAACAAGCTATTGCAAGGAGTTCAAATTGGGTTTCCTCAATGAGGATTTGCTAGAGCGCATCCATTCGCGTGCGGACCGTTATGATCGCGAGAACGAGTTTCCGTTTGAAGACTATGAAGAGCTAAAAGAGGCGGGCTACTACGGCGCATTCGTGCCAAAAGAGTATGGAGGCGCAGGCCTTACGCTCGCGGAAATTGCAAGGGAACAGACGCGTCTAGCTAAGGCGGCTCCGGGCACGGCGCTGGGCATCAATATGCATCAGATCATTGTGGGTTTGGGGCGCCACATGGTTTCGCGCGGCAACATGAAGGGCGAGCAGATTCTTCGCGGAGCGGCCGCAGGCGAGCTGTATGGCTTCGGTATTTCAGAGCCGGCCAATGACCGCGTACTACTCGGTTCGCTAACCGAGGCGCGCCCTGATGACCAGGGTGGCTACTCGTTTTATGGCAAGAAGGTGTTCACCTCGCTGTCGCCGGCGTGGACCAAGCTGATGACGTTTGGGTGCGATTCCGCTTCAGAGGATGGTCCGAAGTCGGTGTTCGCATTGTTGTCGCGCGAGGGCGGTGGCTTCCAGATTCTGGATGACTGGGACACGATGGGTATGCGGGCCACGCAATCTAACTCCACGGTGCTTGAGGGGGCTCACGCGGATGAGGACGCGGTACTTGCGCGCATTGACGAGGGGCCGTCGCTCGACCCGGTATTCCTCGGCATTTACGCAAACTTTGAGATTTTGCTGGCTGCAACCTACGCGGGCATTGGCGATCGCGCGGTTGAGGTTGCGGTAGAGACGGTGAAGAAGCGTCGTTCGGTTATGAACGATGCGCCGTATTCGGATGATCCTGATATTCGCCGCATCATCGCCACGGCAGCGGTGGAGATGGATGGCATCCACCCGCATATTGAGCATATTTCTAACGCGTTTGAGGCGTTCGAGGATCGCGGTTTCTTGTGGTTGCCGCAGCTTTCGGCAGTTAAGCATCGCGCGGTTGAGGCCGCGTTGTTCTCGGTGCGACAGGCTGTGCGCGCGTGTGGTGGTTCGTCTTACTACAACTCCAGGGAGCTTTCGCGCCTCTATCGTGATGTGGTTGCGGGCTTGTTCCAGCCCTCGGATGCCGAGTCGGTGTATTCGGGTTGGGCGGCGATGCTACTGGGGCCCAAGTCTAAGTAGCTTCCGCTTGTTGAGGGGACCGGGTGCCTGCCCGGTCCCCTCTTTTGTTTACATGCGGTGCGGGGGCGCGGTTTTTGCGCAAAGATAGAGGAAGCCGAAGGAGTTAGTGATGTCGCTAGGTGTTTATTCTGAGGTTGGGCAGTTACACGAGGTAATCGTGTACCGGCCGGGTAAAGAGATGGACCGGCTGACGCCCTCGAATATTGAACAACTGTTGTTCGATGACGTGTTGTGGTTGTCGCAAGCGAGGCGCGATCACAACGCGTTTGTGCAAACGCTTGCTAGTCAGGGTGTGAAGACCCTGTATTTGAATGACTTGTTGAAAGAGGCACTGCACAATGAGGAGGCTCGAAAGTACGCGGTAGATGCGGCATTCTTGGATGACTATTTCGGGGTGAGTGCGGCCAGTGCATTGCGTGAATACGCGGCGGGGTTGAGCAGTGATGACCTGGCGGATCTGCTGATAGATGGGCTAACTAAGCGGGAGCTTGAAGACGAACTTGGCCACGTTGAATCAACGTATTTTCACCGTTTCCACGGCGATGATTTGGTGGCGCCGTGTTTGCCGAACTTGTATTTCACGCGCGATACGTCGATGTGGATGTACGGCGGCGTGTCGGTTAATGCGATGCAGATGAGGGCGCGCCGGCGTGAAACGATTATTTACAACGCGGTGTATGGCTGGAATCCGCGGTTTGTGGGCGAGAATTTCAAGTTTTGGGCGCGGTGGAGCGTTCGTGACGCAACGGTAGAGGGCGGCGACGTGTTGGTGCCCGGCAGGGGCGTTCTGCTTGTGGGGTTGTCGGAGCGCACAACACCGGCTGGTTTGGAGGGTTTGGCGCAGGCTGTGTTCGCGGATCCGGATGTGCATACGGTTGTGGGCGTGATGATGCAGCAGGAGCGCGCTCAGATGCATTTGGATACGGTGATGACGATGGTTTCGCCGGACACTTTCATGGTGTACAAGCATTTGGGACTGTTGGATACGGTTGTGATTCGCCGGGGTGCGCGTGGTGGTTTGGATGTGCGCGTGGAGGATGCGGCGAATATGCATGGCGTGTTTGCGAAGGCGTTGGGGGAGCCGGATTTGCGGTTTATTTCTACGCCGGAGACGGGGCCAAATGCGGAGCGGGGCCAGTGGAATGATTCGTGTAATCTGCTGGCGGTTCGTCCCGGGGTGGTGCTTGCGTATGACAGGAACGAGGCTGCCAACGAGTTCCTTTCGGCACAGGGCGTTGAGGTTTTGACGGTTCCCGGTGGGGAGCTTGGCCGCGGCCGAGGAGGCCCGCGCTGCATGTCTTGCCCAATATCGCGCGACCCGGCCTAGTGTGCCGGGCCGCGGAATCCAGTGTTATCGCCCTGTAATCCCCCACTCGGAAGGGATCCCAACCTTACGAAATTCGGGCAGTAGTGCGGTTGCGCAACCGGCTAGCAAGTTCAAGGCAATGAACATCGCCAATGTGGCGGTGTATCCGAATGCGTCAAGTCCAACTCCAGCCATAATCGGTGCAAGAGGTAAAAGCCCGGCGTTGATGAGGCCGGCTGCTGCCCCGATGGATCCGATTTGATCTTCTGGAATTTGCGCGATGGACCACCCCGATGCGGCGGAATTGAATAGAGGCACACTCAGCGCTGCGATCGCTACAAAAATGAGAACCACGTAGAAGTTGTCGATAACAAGTAGGGGAGTGAGCGCCACGCCCTCAAAAATTAGGGAGGCGATGGCCAGTTTTCCCGTGGGTATGCGGCTAGTTATTCGCCCTGCTATCAGCGATCCGATGATCATTCCAACAGCGATAGCTGTGGATACAAGTCCAATCCGAGCCTCGTTTGCGCCACTTGCGGCAAGACTCAAGATGAGGGTTTGAATGGTTCCATTGAGTGCAGCGGCGGTAATGGCGACGAGTACGGTCAGAGTTGTGATGGTCGGGTGGTGTTTCAACCATCTGAAGCCTCCCGTGATCTGATCGCGTACGCGAAGTGCTTCGGTGGTTGCGTCGGCTTCTTCTTCTGATAAGGACGTTGCATTTGAGGTTTGTGCTCTGCCCGGCCTCAGGTCAGCTTTGATAGTGCGCGAGAAAAACCATGCAATGCCGTGTCCAATGGTTTGTGCTGCGAATGGGGCCCAGAGCGAGAGGGCCACGAGAAATCCTCCCACCGGGCCTGAAGCCATCTGTATGGCTCCGTCTCTCGCTTGATTAGCGGCGAGGGCACGCGGTAGCTGCTCGCCCGGTACGAGTTGGCGTAGCGCGGGAATGGAGACTCCGCCAAAGAATCCACTGCGTAGACCGGATAATGCGGCAAGTGTGAACAATGCGGTCGTGTTGAGGTTGCCGGTTAGGTAGGCAACTATGGCGCTTGCCCAAATGAAGACGCCGAGCCCGTGCCCAACCACAAGTAGTTTCTTTCGGTCAACACGGTCGGCCACTACTCCTCCGGGCAAGTACATGAGTAAGGAGCTGATCATTGAAACGCCGCCTATAGCTCCGGCAAGGCTTAGTGATCCGGTGATTGCAATCCCGATGAGGGGCATAGCGAAAGCTCTTATCGCGTTCCCAGCGTCTGCTGCGACGTCTGAAATGAACCATTTCAGGTAGTCCGCGTTGCGGTGTAAAGGTTTCGCTGCCGTGCTGTTCTCTGTTTTTGCATGGGTTGCTTCGTTGATGCTCATGGCAACAACCATAGATCAGCAAATATGTTTGCGCAACAGAACTTGCGCAAAATATTCTGTATTGTTTATTTATGGCGACTAACGGCGAAGTTTTGTTAAAAACGCTGGCAAATCCAAAGCGAATGGATATTTTGTACCAGCTTGCATTTCATGATGAGGGCGCGCGCGTCAGTGATCTGGCGCAAGCGTTAGGAGAGGCGCCAAACTCGGTGTCTTATCATGTTCGCGAACTGGCAAAAGCGGGAATTGTTGAAAAGTTTGATGCTCCGGGTGGTGACGCGCGTGAGACTTGGTACCGCGTTGCGGGAGAAGGCATCACAGTTGATTCTTCCACTGAAACTGGTGGTCGGGATCTGGGTGCTGTTATCGAGCAGCTTTATGATTCGGTTGGCAATTCGTCGGTAGTTAGCCGCTATCGCGCGGCAGCCGCAAATGCTCCGGGCGGAGATGATGTTGTCTTTGGTTTTCAGAACGTGCTCCGCCTAACTGAAGAGCAGAAGAATGAGCTTTTTGCAGGGTTGCGCAGTGTTTTAGGGCGTGCGGTGAGTCAAAATGACGAGCATAAGAAGCGTCTTGCCGATGCGAGCGAACGCGAAGAAACGCTGCAAAACACTGAACGGGTCTATGTGAGTATTGATTACTTCCCGGTTATAGAGCGGGGCGAGTAGGCGGATTCCTTTTATGCTCGAGGCCGCGGCTTCGCGTCGAGGTGGCCGCGTGCGGGTTTGATGGGTAGCCGGACTGGCTGCGCTCGTTAGGGCGTAAAGGTGAATGTGCGGATCCGCTGTTCATGTTTAATCGCTAAAAGTGCACAACTTTGATTTCTGTTCATGTTTAACCCTTAAAGGTGATAATCTGGCGACTCTGTTAATGGATAAGCGGAAAGGGTGAACATGGGTATCTTCACTGAAGCTAAATGGGAAACTGACCCCACCCTCCCGGGACGATCTAACAGGCGCGGCGGATCGTACTGGTATTACGTGCCTGACCGGTTAACAACGCTTCAAGTCTCGATCAGTCCTCAGCTTAGCGAGGAGATCGCTGCTGTTGAGCGCCGCGTCCTCGCCCTCGCGCAGGCAGATGGCATCACAGAGTTTGAAGATTTGTCCCGCTTCTTGTTGCGTTCCGAAGCCATCGCATCCTCGCAAATCGAAGGAATCGTGCCCGCGGCAAAACAGGTCGCTTTGGCAGAGATAGGTGAAGCAGAGGATATTCGAGGAATCTCGGATGCGGCGAAGCTCGTCGCCCGGAATATGACTGTGGTTCGAGAGGCATCGGATCGCCTTGCTCGATCGCAAGGTGTTACTATCACCGATTTAGAGCAGCTGCAAAGAGCGTTGCTGGGAGCTGATCATCCTGCAGCTGGGATCCGAACGGTACAAAACTGGGTGGGAACGTCAAACTATCATCCAATCGGCGCGGAATATGTGCCGCCGGCGCCACGCCTTGTTCCCGACTTATTGGAAGACCTACTGTCTTATCTGAATGGTGCGACGCACGGTCCGCTTGTTCAGGCTGCGCTAGTTCATGCGCAGTTTGAATCTATTCACCCATTTGTTGATGGCAATGGGCGTGTTGGGCGTGCGCTGATCCATACGGTTTTGACTCGCCGCGGCCTCACTTCAAGTCGCCTGCTGCCGGTTAGCCTCGTGCTGGCAACATTTCGAGAACAGTATGTAGCCGCTTTGAACGATCTTCGTTTTGAAGGATCGCCTGAAGCGCCCGAGAATGCTAGGCGGATCGCTGAGTGGATAAGAATATTTTCGAGGGCGGTGGACGAGGCTGTGACGCAGGCTGAGGACCTGCGGGCACAGCTGTTGCTACTGGCTGAGCAGTGGCGCGGGCAGCTCGAGGCTTTCCGAGCGGCTAATAATTACACGCGCGCGTTGCGTTCAGATTCGGGCGTGGCGCGTATTTTGGGGCGGCTTGCGGGCACTCCGGTTTTGACGGTTAAGACGGCAAGCCAGATTTATGGCTTGTCGGTTCAGAATGCTTCAGAGGCGTTAACTCAGTTAGCTGATGCGGGTATCTTTTCTACTCGTTCGATTGCGCGTGGAACTACGGCGTTTATTGCGAATGAGGTTTTAGATCTTGTAACGCTTAGCGAGCGTAAGCTTGCATCAACTCAGTTTGATACGCGAGTAAGCAAACCTGTGAGGCAGGTTCCTAGGTTCCCTCGCAGTTGAGCACGATACAGGGGCTCCCTCGTAGTTGAGCCCGATAGTTATCGGACGGAAGCGCGCCCGCCTCGTGGGCTGATTTGAACTCGTTGGCGGGCTTGAACTCGAGGTCTGGTTGAGCTCCCGCGCTGGTGAATATAAAGGATCCCTCACGTACCCGGCAGAGCTACCGTATCCTTGCTGCCTTCCGGCCCTGGGGAGGTTCGGGTGATACCGTCACGCGAGGGATCACGCTCAGTTTACTAAACCGCGCGGCGATTACAAAAGGTGGAGGCTTGCCGGCTGTTCGGTGAGGAGAAAGTGAGTGCCTGCCTGCAGGTTATCAACGGTTGAGGTGCAGCGGTTCCTGCAATGGCTTGAAGCTGAATTGTTTAGTGCCCGCATCGTTTACTTCGGTGGCGCTGACGCCGTAGACTTCGCGGATAAGTTGCGGCGTTAGGATTTCCGTCGGGTTTCCCTTGGTATGCAGGTGTCCGTTTTTGAGGATGATGGCGTTGTCGCAGTAGCGTGCAACGAGGTTGAGGTCGTGCAGGATAATAACGGCGGTGTCGCTGACTTTCCTGATGACATTGAGAATTTGGTGTTGGTATTTGACGTCCAGATGATTAGTGGGCTCATCAAGAAGGATGCATTTGCATTGTTGAGCGAGTGAGCGGGCGATGAGGACGCGTTGGCGTTCTCCTCCAGAAAGGGTGTGAACGTATCGGTCTTGGGCATAGCTCATTCCGACGGCTTCGAGGGCTTCGCGCGCAATTTCATGGTCGGTGGCGTTGTAGCCTTGGATGTCTTTGCGGTGGGGTGCTCGTCCAAGTAGCACGATGTCAATGACGCGGGTTTGGTCCATGTCTTGTTCGAATTGTGAAACGACCGCGATGCGTCTGGCAACTTGGCCTGGACTGAGTGTGCTCAGTGGATCACCGTTGATGGTGATTCTCCCCTCGGATAGTTTTTGCGCAGCGAATAGGGATCTCATGAGGGTGGTTTTTCCAGAGCCATTAGGCCCGGCGATTCCGAGGATTTGTCCTCGAGGTACCTCAAAAGAGACGTTGGTGAGGACTTGGTTGTCCCCAAACCGGACGCTAGCGTTTTCTATCTTGAGGGGAGAATCGCTCATCGGTTTATTTCCCTAGTTCCTTCAACTGCTTGGCTAGCTCAAGGGTGCCGTGTATTGCCGTAGGCGAGGCGTAGGCAGCAGCTGATTCGGCGTAGATGATGTTGCCGTTCTTCACGGCTTTCATGTCGTTGTAGCCGGGAATTTTCGCGAGGCGTTCTAGGGAGCTTTCTTTTGTAGCCCCGCCCATGCCGGTGAGCACGATGATGACGTCGGGGTCTGATTTGACGAAAGCTTCAGGAGCAATGGGGCCTTGGTGTGGGTGGTAGTTCGGGTCAATTGCGGTTTCTAGGTTGAGGGTTTTGTTGATTTCTCCCACCACGCCCTGGTTGCCGTAGCTGAACAGCTCAGGATCTTCCCCGTAGTAGTAGGCGTAGGAAACTTTGCGTCCTTTACCGATTTTTTCGCTGCTGACTTGCTCAAGTTGGGCTTTGAGATCAGCAACCGTGGCGTCGGCTTTGTCTGACGTGCCCATGAGCTTGCCGAGCTGGGTCACTTCTGCCAAGATCGCGTCGAAGGACTCGTTTTCTGGTTGATCCGGGTAGAAGTAGGAGCATTCTGGTGCGTCAACGATGGCAGGGATGCCTTTCGCTGCGACTGCCTCAGGGCTTGAGTTTTCAGAGCTGAATCCGCCACCGTAGGCCAGGTCGGGCTCTAGTTTCAGCAGCGCTTCCATTGAGATGGACTCGTTGGAAAGCACGTCGATACTGTCTGCTTTTGAGCCAATCCACGCTGGTGGTTCTTCGCCCCATTCGTTGGCGCGGCCGATGATGGAGTCCTGCGCGCCAGCGGCGAACAGGTAGGCCAAGCCGGTTACACCCATCGAAACGGTTTTCTTCGGGTGAGTGTTGAAGGTTGTTTCTACTCCGCAGTTGTTGATGGTAATAGCGTCGTTTTCAGCGTTGGTGTTGGGATTATCAGTTTCTGAGCAGGCGGTTAGCGCGCCAGCGGCGAGCATAACGCCGAGAGTGCCGGCGATGATTTGTTTCTTCATCATCACGGGTTTTCCTTTCTGTTTTCTATTTGGAATATCTTTTGATTAGGGCCATTAGCATCGGAGTTCCTACAAGCGCGGTAAGGATGCCAATAGGTATTTCGGCGGGTCGGATTATGATGCGAGTGCAGGTGTCGGCTATGACAACTAGGAGTGCGCCGCACAAGGCGGCGATGGGTAGTGCGGCCCGCGTTGTGGAGCCAACCAGTTGTTTGGTGATGTGGGGAACCACAAGGCCAACGAAGCCGATTGCTCCGGTGAGGGACACGAGGACGGCAACGGTTAAGGCTACGACGAGGAACAGTAGATTGCGGTAGAGGCGGGGGCTTGTCCCTAGTGAGATTGCTGTGTCGTCACCAAGGTTGAGTATGTCTACCCTCCTGCCCCATATTGCGAAGCAGGCGAGGGCGACAATGACCACCGCGGTGGCAAGTGCGGTGTCACCCCAAGTGGCATTGGATAGAGAGCCGAGCGTCCAGAACATGACTGATTTGGTTCCGGCAGCGTTTTTTGCCATGAGTGTGATCAGGCTGGTCAGCGCTGAAAATAGGTAGGTGGTTGCCATGCCAGCAAAAATGATGCGCGTCGGGGTGATTTTCCCACCGGCCGAGGCCAGAAGGGTGACGAGAATGATGGCTGCTAGTGCCCCAAGAAAAGCGCCGATGGTGACGCCCAGTGCGGATAGCACACTGCTGGAGGTGCCCAGAACAATTACGGCGGCCGCGCCGGCAGATGCACCCGACGAGATGCCGAGGATGTAGGGGTCGCCTAATGGGTTGCGTAAGAGTGACTGGGTGATGAGGCCGCATATGCCAAGTCCGGCACCAACTATTGCTCCAAGAACAGCGCGGGGGAATCGGACCTGCCCGATGATTTGGGTGTCAACGTCATTGGTGGGCGTGTGTAATAGGGTGGTTTTGATGCCTTCGAGCGCTGCGGATAGGGAGATGTCAGTGGCTCCTACGATTACCGCAACAACAAGGGCGCACACCAGCAGGATGGATAACGCGGCGGCTAGGACAAGGCGTTGATAGCGCTTAGTTAACATGGTGCGCTCATGCCTTTCATACTCGCACTACCTGTCGCAACATAACCCCCATGGATTTGCGTGGTCAGAGCAGTTCCGCCACTGACGTGGAGCAGATTTCCCTCAGATAAGCGGATCTGTTCTAGAAGCTGGGCATTGCCCGCGCATACCTCATTGCGCTGCAAAATCTGCGGGTTCACAAGCCCTCCTGGCTGGTGTGATAAAGCTGTGCGCTCTTGTCATGCTGAGAGAAACATGCCAAACTGCACTTAGGTAAGCCTAACCTAAGGTTAGTTTTGTGGCTAGTCCTGCTTTCTTCAGACACGCGAAGGTGGATAACCATGTTCATGAAGCAGCGTTTAGTGATGCGCGCAGCCGGGCTATCCGTGAGGATGTTGACTCCCGCCGTTTTAGTGGGCGTCCTCGTCTCTGGCTTGTTCATCGCCACTGCGGTATGTAACGCGATCCTGTTTAATGAACTACTCACTACCCGCCACATGCCTACAGTGATGGGCCTGATCGTAACTATCGTCATCCTGCTTTTGGTTCGCCCACTAGTGCAGGTGGGCGGGCAACTGTTACAAAACCGTGCCGGACTGGTGGTGAAAAGCCGGTTGCGCCGTGTCCTCCTTGAACAAATCGACGCTCGCGGTCCCATGCGGGCGGGGTTTGGCCGTTCTGGGCAAATCCAGTCGGTTGTGACTGATGGGGTCGAGGCAGTGGAGCCCTACTTCGTTAAGTACTTCACCCAGCTGGCGGTCACTGTTATTACCGCTACAGGGTTGACGATAGCTATCGGAGCAATCAGCCCATTGATTGCGGGAGCGCTATTGATCTGCGGCGTCGCTATTATCGCTATCCCAAGGCTATGGGACAAAGCCCTTTCCGATCGGGGGCAGTCCCACTGGATCGCGTATGAGGATCTCAACGCGGACTTTGTTGACGCCATGATGGGAATGGCAACGCTGAAATCGTTTGGGGCCGCCCAAAATCACGGTGAGAAACTAGCTAAGCAATCACGCCGATTGCTGTCAACAACGATGGGGCAGCTTCGACTTTCGCTGGGGGAAACCGGCCTGTCCAGCATGATGAAGGTGCTTGGTCCTGCTCTTGGCCTGGTTATTGCTATCAGCTTGATACGGGCCGGCGATATGCCGATGAACCACTTGTTCATCATCACTTTGTTATCGATTGAGCTGTTTCGCCCATTCACTGCATTGTCAACGTGTTGGCATGAGGCATTCTTCGGGATTTCGGCTCTGCCAGCAATGAGTGAACTATTCGATCAAGAGGGTGTCCAAGCTAAACCCTCCGCAACGGTTGAACGTCACCATGATGACACCGGGGTGTCCTTCATTGATACCAGCTACACGTATTTGGGTGCGACGAAGCCCGCGCTTTCAAACGTTACGTTCGACGCGCTGCCAGGGAAGACAACTGCTCTGGTTGGCCTGTCCGGGTCAGGTAAATCCACAGCATTAGGGCTACTGATGGGTTTTGACCATCCCAATAGTGGAACGATCACGGTTGGTGGCGTGCCAGCAGACCAACTGAACATTGCGCAGGTAGCTACCCTGGTTCCGCAAGATCCCATTATTTTCCCTGGAACTATCAGATCCATATTGGCTGAAGCTAACCCGAAAGCCGATGACGAGGCAATGATGAACGCCTTAACTTTGGCCTGCGCTAACGATTTGCACCAGGATGTCAGCGGTCAAGCAGGAAATGACAGTGTGCTTGACTTGGTGATTGAGGAGCATGCCCACAATCTTTCTGGCGGGCAGAAACAGCGGTTAGCGATTGCGCGTGCTCTGATTCGCCAGTGTCCTTTGCTGATCCTCGATGAATCTACGTCAGCGTTAGATACCCAGACGGAAACCGCTGTGCTTTCCAATATTCGCCGCGCCTACCCAGACCTCACGTTGATTCTGGTCACCCACCGCACGGATGCCGCTGCGCAAACGGATCACGTTGTGGTGATGGGAGATGGCCGCGTGCTCTGCGCTGGTGCGCCGCAGATTCTGGCTGGTGAAGACAACGCGTGGTCACAGCTTATCGACGCACAGTTAGGAGCCTGATCCGCCATGTTTTCTACGTTTAGCGACTTCATTGCGCTGATGAAACGGCTACGCGAATGTGTTCCTCTTTTCGTTTCCTCCACGATCGTTACCGCTTTGGCGCAAATCAGTGTTGTGGGTGTGTCGGTTACGTCCGTGTGGGTTTCAACCCGGTTCATTCTTGACCCGGCTCATGACCTCACGCCGCTGGTGACTTTGCTGTTCACTTTGGTGGTGGTTCATGCGGCCAGTACCCTGTTTGAAGTGTGGTGGTCGCACGAAGTTGCCTATCGAATTTTGCACACTTTGCGAGTGCACATCTATGGGGCTATCGAACGAATCGCACCACTCGGGCTCCACGGGAAACGCACTGGCGATGTGGCGTCAGCGGCCATGAATGATGCGGAACAGCTTGAGTGGTTTTATGCGCACACTGCGTCTACCGCAATCTGCGCGGTGTTCTCGCCAGTAGTGTTCACTGGTGTTCTTGTTAGCTTTGTGGGGCCGCTGGGGCTGATCATGCTAGTTCCCACTATCGCTATGATCGTATTCCCCTTCATTCTCATGCCCATTCAGCGTATGCAGGGCACACAGATGCGTAGTCAGCTAGCCGGGTTGCGGGTTGCGGTGTTGGACTCCATTCAGGGGCAACGTGAGTTGCGTTCCCTCGGAATGGTTGAGAAACAAAATCAGCTTATTCTTGACTTGACACGTCAAGTGCAGGCCACAAAAAATGCGCAAACCATGCGGCAAGCGTGGGAGTCAGCGTTCGCGATGATCGTTACCACGATCGGATCTACCATTTTGTTAATTATCCTCACTGGACGCGTGCTTGACGGCAGTTTGGATGCGGCGATACTTCCCGTTGCTGTGGTTTTGGCGGGGCTTGTACCCACGCCGGCCACCACGTTGGTGGGAATGCTTGGACGCGTTGGAGAGATCGGTGCCTGTGCACACCGGATCAATACGATTCTTCACGTGAAAGACCCGATTCCTGCTGTACCTGAACCTCACAACACCGCCTATGACGGGGAGGAGAACTGTCTTGTTGTTGATAACGCGGTGTTTGCCTACCAGCCGGAGCTTCCGGTTATCAACAAAGTCAGCCTTACTGCTACTCCGCAACGTTCTGTGGCGATAGTTGGTAAGTCTGGGGCGGGTAAAACTACTTTGGCTAATCTCGCTATGCGCTATTTGGATCCGCGGTCGGGGCAGCTGCGTTTCGATGGGAAGAATTTGCGTGGCTATGAGCCGAACCGCTACCGAGACAGACTGGCCCTGGTGCCTCAGGACTGTCATATTTTTGCTGGAACTGTGCGCGATAATCTTATTTTGGCGAACCCTAATGCTTCTGATGAGGATATTTGGCGGGCTCTTGCTGATGCGGACATTAGCGAGTTGGTGACTTCGCTTGGCGGGCTTGACGCGAGGGTGGGTGATAGAGGAACCACGCTTTCTGGAGGGGAGCGCCAGCGCGTTGGGATTGCGCGTGCATTCTTGCGCAACCCGGATATGCTCATCCTTGACGAGCCGTTAGCTAATATCGATCCGTTCCTTGAAACGTCTATTGCTAAGAACATTCGCCGCGCGCGGGCTGATCGCACGACGGTTGTTATTGCTCACCGGCTTGCTTCTATCCGGATTGCTGACCACATTATTGTTCTTGAGGATGGGCGCATTGTTGCTGACGGGGCCCACGAGCAGCTCAAAAACAACCCCACTTACGCTTCTCTTCTTGGGAGCCAAATAAACTAGTTGGTTGACAGCTTGTTTCCACCCGTTGGCTTTTGCACCTTGAATTCGACACACCGGGAAACCTTATATTGGTTCCGCATCCGGCAATGCTCGTGGGTTGTGGCAACGCTGGGTCTCATACGCTGGCTCACGTAACCTCGCGGGTGGGTATCGTAAGCTGGAGCTACGCAAAGCCCAAGAAGGGGAGCTATACCTCGTCGATAATTTCCGGTACTCGATCGTCGAGTTTTCGACACGAAACTAAATTGGAAGACGTTATCAAACGCGAACCGTATTGGAAGTGCGTGCTTTTAGCTCGGTAGCAGGGTCTTAATGACGACTAGGATGAGGCAGTCATGGGCGAGTTAGACAAACGAAATGAACTGTCTGCAGCTCAGGTGAAAGCGATGTTGCTGGGGGCTGCTACTGGGGATGCGTTCGGAGTTCCCTTCGAGTTCCTCTTGGCAGATGAAATAGCGCAGTATTCATTGGACACGATGCGTGGTTCTGGTGATGAGATTCCGGTTAACTCCCATTGGGGGCGGACAATCCCTGCCGGAGCCTGGAGTGACGATACTTCAATGGCCGTGGCTACGATGGAATCCATTATCCGCACTGGTGGCCAACTGGACTTTACTGACCTGATGAATCAGTTTGTGGCGTGGTGGGAAAAAGGGGAATATAGCGCGCTCGACTCTGCTTTCGGTCTGGGCGGCACTGTTGGTATGGCGATTGGTCGCTTCGAGAATGGTGTGCCGGCGCTTGAATGTGGTGGAACTCGTGAGCGCGATAATGGCAATGGCGCGCTTATGCGTATCTTCCCTGTGGTTCTCTACCTGTTAGCGAAGCAAGCTGGTCGTGAAGAGAGGTGGGAGACCATTAGTAAGGCTTCTCGTGTTACTCATGGTCACGCTATTTCACAGCTTTCCTGCATCATCTATGGTGAGTTTCTTCGCGCAATTCTTCGCGGAGACGATGTAGAGAAGGCGTATCGAGCGGCTATTGTTCTTCCTTACGAGGACTGGTTGCCGGGTGACAAAGAGTGGCAAACAGCTCTGGCGGCACATAGGCGGATTTTGAGTGCAGAGCTAATCGGGCTTACGCCAAGTGAGTTCAATGCGACTGGCTACGTGGTCGATACTTTAGAAATTGTCTTTTATTCTCTCCTTCATGCCGATACGTACCGTGAGGCTATGCAGATTGCAGTGAGCTTTGGCTTCGATACTGATACTTACGCGACAATCGCTGGAGCGGCTTTTACCAATGTGGAAGCGATACCGCCACAGTGGTTAGCACCTCTTAAACGCCGCGACTATCTTGAAGACTTAGCGCAGCGCTTTTCCCAAGTTTTGAAGCTGAACTAAACAAGGGAACCCAATTCGTGGCGATGGCTACGAATGCGACTACTACCGCAAGGATTAGACGCGCCAAAGAGGCAACTCGCGCCAGTTGTCAGGTGCGCCTATGCGAGAAAACGGCACGATGGGATTGTGCGGGTAAGTGTCGAACAGCTTCGGTAGTCGGTCGGCTGGAGACAAGTCCAGTTGGCGGTGCAAGTATTGGATAAGGGAGAGCTGCCCGAACACGCGATTCATCCCTCTAGCTACCGGGGCCAGCCTGACGTCATTGTTCAGTTTCGGTTTGATGTCGTAAACACGGTTGAACATCCTTGCATGATGAGCTGCATAATTACGCAGAATATTCAAGGATTTCATCCATGATTCAAGCTGAGGACCGGTTAGGCCGCAGGGCTCGGCAATCCGTTTGCGCACGATATTGGGTGACATGCTGTACAGGTACGACAGCATCCCCCAATCCATGATTTCGACAGCTGCCCAGATGGGTAGAGTCCCGCCATATTTGGATTTGTGGTGGACGACGAAGTCCTCCTTCGACGCTTTCAATGCCGACTGGTACTTTCTCAACCACACCTCGTGCACGCTACGCCCGTCTTTGTTTCGCTGCCGTGCCCGGGCACTCAAACGCTGGGGATCCAAATAGATCAGCGGGTCAAGGCGACCCAGTTCGTGACCGAGCTTGGTTCGAATAGCCAACTCCACGCGATCAAGCTCGATGAACACGCTGTGGCGCAATTGTTCATCAAACCCATAGAGGGCTACCACCAGGTCAAACGATGCTCCCTCAACGAATTCATCTCGGGCAGTGCCGTCGCCTTGGGAGAAACGACGCATCGGGTACCAGTATCCGGACAAACGGTAGTAGTTCAATCGCGCCAGCAACGTCTCAGCATGCTGGGGATCATTCACTCGCATCCCACGCTGACGAAGCAATTCGACCTGTTCACCGTAGGTCTTGAACTGCTTCACCTGCTCCACGCGCACCCCTGTTTGATACGAAAAACGAAGACCGGCCCTGGACTCCCACCGAGGCGGGTAGCGGAACCGGTCATGTTGGTTACAAGGCTACCCGGTTGATGGCGCCGAAGCAATAGCACGGGGCACGGAGCCATCGGTACATTCACACACCAGTGTGCCCTCTGACCCGCCCGGATTCGCCGGGCCTCGGGGACGTACGGGCGAGAGCATTCCTCACACCGTGTCCAGTTTCCGTGCCTGCCGTGACTGTCAGGTGAGAGCATGGCGCATCCCACGCCCGCGATTGTCTACCCGACTCTCAGACAAGGAGCCGATCATGGCTACCGCGCTACTTGCGTTCACCTACCACGAGTTCGACACGATCCGAACCCTCACCTCGGGCGGATAGATCCTGTTGTGTGGCAAGGACGTGGCTACCGCCCTCCGCTACGCCAATACGAAAGATGAACTGGCGCGTCACTGCAAGGGAATCGTCACTCACTACCACCTTGAGACGACTGGGCTCACGATCTTGAACTGCCAATCAAATACTTCAACCACGATTTTCAGGAGGTCACCCCGTGAATACTCCCTTTACCCTGCATGCCGCCACCCTCAGCGGCATGCAGGGCAACACAGCCCATTCCGCTGGTACACCCTCCTCAACCGCACAGAGGTCACTGAGAGGGCGACCTACTTTGTGTTTCGAGCTGGGCGGTCCCAGACTAATTCGCTCATTCCCTGACTAGATCAGCAATCCGTGCCACGTCACTATCTGGATCCTGGGCGGTCGTGTAGACGGTTACTTCGTGGTAGTTCGGATGCGAGATCTTCAATGACGACAGTGGTGCTTCTCTTAGACGAACGAGTATGAATCCCTCAGCTAGCAGATCCATGCTCTTGTTGTGGTCGATGTCGGCCTTGTCTCGGTGCCAGTAGCAGCCGTCATATTCGATGATGAGGCGTTTGCCTGAAGGAAGGCTGACCAAAATGTCAACGGTCCAAGATGAGTGCGTTTTGAAGTTCTTTGAATGGATTCGCGGCCCCGATTTAGCATTTCCCCAGTGCGCTAGAGCCGACGAATAGTATTCAAGCTCGATTTGTGATTTTCCGTTTTCGAGACATTCCGGGCATCGTGACCCGTTTACTCGTGTGCTTGGCATAGCACGCCAGACATGGCTTGCTTCGTTCCTGCAAACCCAAAGTGGGACTACTTCTAATTGCGTTGTGTTTGGTCGAATCATCCATGGAGATAATTGATTTTCCGGTGACCATTCCTCGGCCAGCTCCGGATAGTGATATGCCAGTGAGTCAAGGATCGTACGGCAGATCGGGCACCGCCATCTGTCGTACTTGTCGCGTTCACGTGGCGTGGCTTGAAACTCGTGCCCACAAACAGGGTCTTGCCACCAGACTGTACGACGAGACTCCGGTGAAATTTCTGCGAGTCGAAGGTTGCCGTTTTTCGTCGGGTGCCATTGACTGCTGATTTCGGGCGTCAAACGGCTTGACGATGGATCTGCATCCGCAGCTTTCGCGTTACCTTTGCGCGTCTCAATCGCCTTGCACGCAGAACAGCCACCGAAGAAGTAGCTGCGCGGGTCCCGGGTGTTGCGGTGCCCCGCCGGGCATCGAAATTTATAGCCGGGGCCCCAGTGGTTCTGGATTACTGGCACCGTATCCGGCGGGGTATCATCATCCCATGCCGATAAAAGTACAGGCACGTCCGCGATAGTCTTTCCAGTGAGCGCGGCAATCGCCCTTTCATGAGCAGCTTGGCTAAGCGAGTCGCACTGGGGACAGGAGGAATGCTTGTTTGTAACGTCAAGGATGCGAGCCTGAAATGAGTGCCCTTCAGGGCAGATCCACCATGCTTGCTGCCGCCCTTTTAGTTTCGCAGTTTTCCACAATGATTCTTCGTTGCGTTGATGATCCCACCAGCTAACTGCTCGATTGTCTGAGTTCTTCAACAGGTTTGCGCCTCGGGCTTTCTTAGTCCCTGCCGTAGCTGTTTTGGAGTTACGTCGGCAGAGACAACCCCAACCAATATCTTCGCTTCGCAGTGCTGCGATCCGCCCACAAGAGTTGCAACGAGTGGCGTGCGGATCGTATGCCAAACTGGGGTTCGTTAGAGGGCCAAGATAGGTGTACCCATTCTCTTCAGCCTTCTCCCGGATGGCGGAAATATTCACCGGGTCATCGGTGATACCAGGCAGGGCACGTGCATTCTTTGCCCAAGCACGCCAGTAACACGCTCGGCAAACTGCCTCGCCAGCACCAAGCCGGCCAAGGACGTATTCAAAGCGATAGTGCGCTTCGAATCCACATTGCATACACCTAGTAAGTAAGGAGGCAGATGGCTTGGTGAAATCCTCCAGCAGTGTCAGGCCTCCTTCACCATAGATTTCGCGAAGATGAACGAGGCACCACGTCGGTTTGGTTCTCGTGACAAACGCTCCAGGACGGCTACACCCATCTACGTTGCAAGGCCTCATTGCTATATCTCACCTCATTCGGTTCCAACCGACGTTGGTTGAACCAATCAAGCGGCTAAATCGTATTTCACGCGCGTTTACATCCGGCGTGTCATGAAGGTTTCCATGACCTGGAGCTACCCGATCGCGTCGCGCAGTTTCGCATACTTTTTACAGCGCCTGCGGATCTCATCGAGTGAAAGTGCGGTAGCCACATTGCCTCCCTAATTGTCTAACGCAATATTAGCCGGGGCTACGGCCAATAATTTGGAAGCGGAGCAAGCCAGGCGCGTCCTCGCTCTGAAACAATCTTCTGATATCGACTATTAGCGGCACTTTTCTGCGGACTCGTGGCAGACGCGCTAAAACCGTGCCATTCCCGCCTTCGCGCGTCTTCTCGAGAACTTCCCACAAGCTTCCCACTCAACTTCCCAAAGTGGTATCTTAAGTGGGAAGTTAAGTGGGAAGTTAGTGAGCACTCGATGGACACTGAACGCTTAGGGTCAATCATCCACGCATTGCGCCTGATCGGAACAGACAAGCAACCAATCGAAGTCAAGAGCAATGTTGGAAAATCAATTCGCGAAACACTCAGCGCATTCGCGAACGCCAACGGCGGCCTCATTATCGTCGGGCTCGATGAGTCAAATGGCTTCTTGCCTGTGGACGGCTTCGATGCAGTAAAAGCTCGGGACGCACTAGAAACTCGATGCGCCCAAACCACGCCCCCTGTACGCCCCCTCATCGACACAGTTCCCTTTGAGAACTCGTTGGTTGTTGTAGCGCAAATCAATGAAATGACTTCCGAAGATAAACCCTGCTACGTAACTGACCAGGGAAAATATGGCGGCAGCTACATTCGGGTTGGTGACGGTGACATCCGCCTCACGCAATATGAAGTCGACCGCCTTGTTGAGGAGCGGGTCCAACCTAAATGGGACGAACAGCCAGTGACGGAAGCGCAACTTGAAGACCTGCATTCAGACACCGTGAATGCCTACATGACTGTTCAACGCAAACGTCGCCCCAAAACCTTTAATGACGGCACCGAAACCGCGATGAAACGTCTACGCATCCTCAAGGACGGACACCCAACCCTGGCGTCCTTGCTTGTTATGGGTGAGTATCCGCAAGAATTTTATCCGCGCCTCACCGTGACATTTGCGAGCTTCCCGGGTACAACGAAGGGCTCTGTCACTGAAGGAGTTCGACTCCTAGACAGCAAAACCCTCACCGGAACCATTCCAGAGCTCGTTGATGAAGGCATCGAAGTAGTCAAAAACAACATGCGCACTGCCGCTCTCATTGGCGAAAAGTACCGCTCAGATTTGCCCGACTATCCTCCTATCGCAGTACGTGAAGCGCTGGTAAACGCCCTCATGCACCGCGATTACTCGCCACACGCGCAAGGCAGCCAAGTGCAAATAAACATGTTTGTTGACCGCCTCGAAATCACAAGCCCGGGAGGTCTGTATGGAGGCGTTACCGTACGAAACCTAGGAAAGCCAGGCGTGAGTTCAACCAGAAACCAACGCCTTTCTTCTTTTCTTGAAGATGTGAAATTTCATGCCGATGGGGGTGGGGAAGGTGTTGTGGCTGAAAATAGGGGCACGGGCATCGCGGTCATTCAACGCTCGCTCGCCGATGCCCTCATGCCGCCACCTGAGTACATCAACCGGCTAGACAGCTTCACCATTATTTTCCGCCGGCGAAGAGTGGCAGAAAAAGAACGCTATGCAAGCGCCTTCGACCAAGTTCTCACTGCGTTAAAAGGGCAGGCGTCTGCCTCCACAACTGAACTCGTCAAGAGTACAAAACTGAGCCGGACAGCAGTGCAAAATGCAGTGAACGAGCTTATTGCCGAAGGCATCGTCGAGCGCACTGAGCCGCTAAGAAGCCCTCGGCAACGCTACCGCATCAAGACGTAGCCACACACCAGAAGCCCCCGGCGCTGTCGAACTTCCCACAAGCTTCCCACTCGACTTCCCAAAGTGGTATGTTAAGTGGGAAGTTAAGTGGGAAGCTGGAAAACACGCCCCGGTTAGAGCTTTCTTCCTCGCTGAACGCTCGAGACCTCCGGTCAAACGAGGTTGTTGTAGATGATCGAGCTGGCCGACGCGCCCTTGCAAACTTACAAACCAAGCTTGAAAGTGAGAAACAAACTTACACTAAACTTACAAATTTGTAAGTTTGAGAATTTGTAACTTTTAAATATTTAAAGTGTTAGTTACTTTCTTACTTTCCTGTGGTTGCGGGTGGATTTTTCTAAATATGCCTACCGGCTTTTCCAGTTACCCCGCCCTGGCCGGTTCGCCTGCCACTCGTCGATAGTTTCGGGCAGCCAGCCGATGCGGCGGCCTGCGTCTTGACCTATTTGGGCGTCAGGCTCTGGTAGGTGGCCGTCGTTGTAGTACTTCTTGACTGTGTGCGGGGAAAGGCCTAGACGGTCAGCAACGCCAGCCATTGATAGGAAAACGGTAGTCATTTCCGGGTCCTTAGCACGCTGGTTAGGCTGAGCGCACCGAAGACAAGGGCGACGACGCCGAGACTGAGTTTCAAGAATGGACCAACTGGTGCGAATACGGCGATAGCGCCAGTGATTATGGCGGTCAGCGCGGTTTTTCTGTGTTCATTATGGTTGTAATGGTTTACGCTGGAGGGGGTGAGGTTCGAGATACTTTGTCTATCTCGAACCCCTGCCCGCTAGTTGGTCTTGTTGTCCTTGCGTCTTAGCTCTTTGATGAGCTTAGCTAAGCCGCCGAGTAGGACTCCCAGACCGGCTAGGATTTCTCCAACGTTTCCCCCTGCTCTCTGTTTCCTCGTTGTCATACCCCGTGATGTAAGTATGTCAGAGATCCCTCTAATCGAATCGAGGGAAACGAAAGAAAGCTCGAGCCTACTATAGGGGTACGTCGAATCAGCGCTCATACCTCTACTTCGCGCGGAACAGGACGTGTTGCCACAAGTTTCATAGTTGATTGATGAAAAGGACTAGTGTTGATGGAATCCGATTATGAAGAGCTTGCTCAAGGGTTATTTGCGCTGGCAGATCAAGTCCGAGATGCCGGAGAATTGACCCTTGAAGACTTTCAAGAAGTCTATGAAGCTGATGGCGGCGCTGCCTTGGCGCTGGCTTCTTCAATTCTTATCAACCATGAGGTGAAGTTACCCCCTCACCTGTACGAGTTATACAAAAAGTTTGGAGAGCCTGGCGACTACCTAGACGAATATTTTGCTGATCTTGAAGAAATTTACCTGCGTAAGTAGTTAAACTCTCCCAACTACTAACCCACCCCATACTGGGCTAACCCCCAAAAATGGCTGGTAACACGTAACTCGGTAACCCCGATAATTCAGCGTGAACACGCGAAAACCCTGGTATTTCAAGGAAATGTTGGGGCTCACGCCGCGCTTTCAGCACGAAAAGAGCCCCGCGCCGTGTTGCGCCAGGCCGTTTGCGGAGGATGGGTCTGTGGAGCTAAGGGGACTCGAACTGCTGGTTTTGCCCGTTACAACAACGAAGCTCTAGGGGGAAACCCGATGTTCTACATCCTGAAAGACACGGGCGATGTCACATAAAAGTCCGGCTTATGCCTCCGCGTCTACGATCTCGACAACTTGGCCCGTCTGCGCAGCGATGAAGTAAGCACACTGTGCGGCGGCTGAGCGGTGTAGGGATGCGGGTAGCATCTTCGCCTGGGCCTGCTCATTGTTGCGCCAAAAGGCTTCATCACTTATATACGTTCCCAGCTCCACGCGCGGCGCATCCTGTGCCTTCACAAAAGCGCACATCGCATCAAAAATGTCATTATGAAAACTAGCCAGAACGCGCATCTCTTCAATCACGTTGTCTGGATCGCGCGGCTCTCGCACGCCCTGCTCCCATCTTGACCAAGTTGCTTGCCTTACATCCACCAATCGGGCAGCTTCATACTGTGCAAGTCCGAGGGTTTCCCGATACGCCCTAAGTGTCAAAGCAAAACTCATTTCAGCTCTCCTCTAGGACTTCTCGTAGTCGTTATGTTTCCTCTCAAATCTACATGTCTAAATGAGCTTCTACACGAGCGTTTGTGTGACCGCGAAGTTGAAGGCTACTGATCGAAGTGTTGTTTGTCAGTGTGTGGGTACGTGTTGCTGACAATGATCGTCTCTCGTCGTTATCGGATTGGGCTGGCTCTCGTTTTTGTTTGGGCTAGTTAGCTTTGGCTTTTCCAGTTGCCTCGCCCTGGCCGGTTTGCCTGCCACTCGTCGATAGTTTCAGGTAGCCAGCCGTATTGTACTGATGGAGGCTCGCCGATAACCGCGTCAGGCTCTGGGAGCCTACCGTCACGCCTGTAAGTAGTTGCCGTACTGGCTGCAATACCTACCCGTTTAGCTAGTCCGGACAGTGACAGGTATTTAATCATCTTGCCTCGCCTCTATTTTGACGCGGCGAGCGGCGGCGCTGATCGCGACGGCGGCCAGCGTGAGGACGCCGCATATGGCTCCTGCGACGAGGTGGCCTCGCAAGAGGCAAAGGCCGCTAGCCGCTGCGGCGGCGATGATGTACCAGGTTGTGTCTATTTTCATTGCGTATAATGATGGCTAGGCCCGGGGACGAAGGTACTAAGTCTACTTTCGGTCCCGTCGCCTTACTTCTTCTTTCGCTTTGGCTTTCTAGCCTTTTGGGCTTTACTTACCGCTGTGATCAGTCCGGCTGTAACTTTGATTACCGCGGCGGTTCCGATCAGGTAAGCCGGGGAATTGTTTCGCCACCATTCCTCCCTTCTTGATAGCGACAATACCTTGACGAACTGCATTATGGGAGTTTGTTATGGCCTTAATCGGTCATATGACAGAACAACATCAAGCGTCCTGTGGCCACGTTATCGCGGTGAATCAGCTCGGAATTGCCTCTTAAATTGTCTCAAGCCTCTAACTGTAAATGTTTCTGCTAAATCCAAGCTGGCTTTAGGTTCTGGCCGGGTTCTGCAAAAACTATCTTTATTAGCCGCCGTAGGTAGCATTTGCGACGGTGCGCGCCAGGGAAGGAATCTAGCTTTTGAAAGTCGTATTAGTCTCGATGGAGAGCTTCAGAACTAATCTTGCATCTTAGTTTCGAAAGATCTGGTTAAGAATCAGATTCGTCGATTGTGTTTTCGGAGAGGAGGGAGACTGCTTTGTTCGGCAACGCTAAAGAGTATTCATACCATTTCAAGACGCAGGTCGATAAAGAACAGGTAGCGCCACTGTTGAGTGATGTTGAATGGTATCTCAAGGTGTCGTGTTACCCGGACTATGGAACACAGATTTATGTGGAAGATTCTCACGACATGGATGAAATGCTGGAAGCTTTTCGTTCCGTAGGCTTATCTCCTGTTCCGGAAACTATTACGGACGAGCCGTGGGTGTATCGGCCGGATGAAGAAACTATTGAAGAATACGTGGCTAGATGCGGTCTGTAAGCTAATCGGCTAACTAGTTCTGCTCATCCCAACCGTAGGGTTTCATTACCCCCAAAATTACCCCCAAGCCGCCTAACTGCGAACGTTTTAGCTTTATTTGGTTTGATTTCGTTTGGCGTTTGGCTGGTGTTGGTTTTCCTTGTGTTTGCGGGGCCTGTGGCGTGTTTTGCACATGAAATAAGGCCTCGCGCCGTGTTGCGCGAGGCCGTTTGCGGAGGATGGGGGATTCGAACCCCCGAGGGCTTGCACCCAACCCGCTTTCCAAGCGAGCGCACTAGGCCACTATGCGAATCCTCCTGTGGGTTTCCACGCGTGAGCGCGGTAACGCTTCGATAGTCTACCGAATGACGGGCGCATTAGTCGAGTTAGCATGAGTGTGACACCTGTCAGATAGGCGACATTTGGGCGTTCAGGATGGGGGCGTGGTGGATCAGTCGGTTTCTACTCCAGCGGTCGCGTACTTGTTGGAGGTGGGAGTCCCGTTCTCGCAACTAACCTACGAGCATTCCAGCGAGTTCGACCACGGGTTCGGTGTTGAGGCGGCACAAAAGCTTGGTTTCGATCCTGCGGAGGTGTTCAAAACCCTCCTCGTTGACGCTGATGGAGAAATCGTGTGCGTAGTTGTACCGGTAGACCATCGCATGTCTCTCAAGAAAGTGGCGCGAGCGGCGGGCGCTAAGAAGGCGCAGATGCTTCCTCCTGAAGTGGCGCAGCGCCGCACGGGCTATGTTGTGGGCGGGATTTCTCCATTTGGGCAAAAGCAGCAGGCGCCCGTCATCATTGACCAAAGCTGTCTGAATCAAGACTCAATTGTTGTGTCTGGAGGCCGGCGCGGTTTCTCCCTTCGCATGGATGTGCTGGATTTTGTGGACGCCGCGAAGGCGCTGGTGGAGGACGTGGTTGCGGCCTCATAAACGGGCGATTCCGCCCGGTTTGCTCTCCTTCAAAACTTTTGTCCGTGCTTAACGATAGAGTTCACTTGTGACCATAGCTTTGTATCGCCGCTACAGGCCCGACACGTTTGATGACGTGATCGGGCAAGACCACGTGACCGAACCCCTGAAGGCAGCGCTTCGGTCTAACCGCATCACGCACGCCTACCTGTTCTCCGGGCCGCGAGGATGTGGCAAAACCACGTCCGCTCGTATCCTCGCGCGTTGTCTGAACTGCGCGGAAGGCCCCACGGACACGCCCTGCGGCAAGTGCGAGTCATGCGTGGAGCTTGCCAGCGGCGGCACTGGCTCTTTGGACGTTGTTGAGATTGACGCGGCCTCGCACAACGGTGTGGATGATGCCCGTGAGCTACGTGAACGCGCGTCTTTCGCGCCCGTTCGAGACCGCTACAAGGTGTTCATCCTTGACGAGGCCCACATGGTCACAACCCAGGGCTTCAACGCGCTACTAAAACTGGTGGAAGAACCACCCGAGCACGTGAAGTTCATCTTCGCCACAACCGAGCCGGAGCGCGTGATCGGCACAATTCGTTCCCGCACGCACCACTATCCGTTCCGTCTAGTGCCCGGTGACGTCCTGCTGCCGTATTTAGCAAACCTTTGCGAGTCTGAAGGCATTGAGGTTGGCGAGGGCGTGCTACCCCTCGTTATTCGCGCGGGCGGCGGCTCGGTTCGCGATTCCCTTTCGGTGCTTGACCAGCTGATGGCTGGAAGCATTGACTCGAAGATCCCGTATGACCTCGCTGTCGCTCTGCTTGGATACACGGACACGAATCTGCTTGACACCGCGGTTGAACAGCTCGCCAAGCGCGACGGGGCGGGCCTGTTCGCAACGATTGAGCAAATGGTTGAATCCGGCCATGATCCGCGTCGGTTTGTGGAGGACTTCCTGCAACGCCTCCGCGATCTACTGATCATCGCGGTAGCGGGCGAGCAAGCCAAAGACATTTTGGGACAGCTTCCCGCGGAACAACGCGAACGCATGTTTGCGCAAGCAAAACAGTGGGGCGCCCCCGCGCTTTCGATGGCCGCAGACCTAACCGATGAGGCGCTTCGCTCCATGGTTGGCGCCACCTCACCCAGGTTGCAACTAGAGCTGATGATTGGCCGCATTCTCGTTGAGCTAAGCGGCGCGCGAGTCCGGCCCAGCAGTGGTGAGATCGAGGCCGGCTCGGCAGGTCACTCAGCTGCGCCCTCGTTTGGTGGAGGCAGTGGCTTTAATGGGCCTGCGCAAGATGGGCCGCAAATCCTAGGCGAGGACGGCAAGCCACTGACCGGAGCCGCGCTTGCCCGCGAACAGCTAAGGCGCTCGCGGGCGCAAGACCAGGCGAATAAGCCCGCCCAGGCCGCTCCCGGCACAAGTGCCCCTGCGCACCAGCAGGCCCCGAAACAGCAGGCGCCACAAAGAGCAGGAGGAGCGCAGGCACAAGCTCCCCAACAAACATCGGCCCCACAGGGACAGGCTCCGCAACGGCCAGAACCTGCACAAACTCCTGCACCCGCCCCAACCGCGCAATCTGCGCCAGTGCCGGAGTCTAAGCCCGAGTCTCAATCGCAGTCGAAGCCTGAAGCGGCACCTGCCGATCAGAAGCAAGCCACGTCCTCGCCCGCACCGGGCAACGTGACCGCAAACCTGCACGGCAAGTGGGACCAGTTCGTAGAAGCCGTGCGCGTAATCATGCCCTCCTCCGCCTTCCTGATTGGGGAGCACGCCAAACTAATCTCAGAAGACTCCGCAACCGTTATTCTCGGGTTCGCAAACCAAGGGCTTGCGAACGTGTTCCTCAACCGACACCAAGACACCGCACTAAAAGCCATCCAAGTAATAACCGGCGTATCAAAAACCATCCATGTTCAAGTGGGTGGCCAGCCGGCGTCTTCGATTCCTGCGCAGCCGCCACACGGTAACCAGGAACCTGCTAACGCCAATAACGCGCACAGCCGCAATCAGACAAGTAGCCGGCCGGGTTTCAACCAGGTAAATAATGGGCGCGAACACGCGGCAAACCGCGCTACTCAAAACGAGCCAGCTTCAGACGACAACGAGGACACGGCGTGGCCCACGGTCCGCGCAGTACCCAACGCCCAGCCGCGCACTCCAGAACAGCAGGCCGCCACGGCAAGTCCGAATGCTGACGGCCAACTAAACAGCCAGGCTCGTGAACAGGGTGCGCACGCTGAACAGGTCCGGTCCAGCGCTGCAGAGCCTGACCAGCCTCCGCGCCCACACGTCCTCACAGAACCGTCACAGCAGAGCGCGCGCTCGCAGGAGACCGCTGGCCCTCAAGAGTCCTCGCGTCCACAGGAATCCTCGCGCCCGCACAGCCCAACAGCTGCACACCCACAAGCCGTCCCCGAACCGCCACAGGAAACTGCGCCAACCTCGCAGCCCGAAGAGTCGGAGTACGACTTCGACACTGGCGGGGCTAATATGGACGACGCCGACGCTGAAAACTCAAACCTCGTGGGACTCCCACTAGTTGAAAAGATGTTCGGCGCAACAATCATCGAAGACACGAGTGAAGGAAACAAATAGCCTTGTACGAAGGTGCAGTCCAAGACCTCATCGATGAACTCGGGGCGCTCCCCGGCATCGGCCCAAAATCCGCCCAACGCATAGCGTTCCACATTCTTGGAACCGACCGTGAAGACGTAATGCGCCTGGCACGCGCACTCCAAGTAGTCAAAGAAAAAGTCCGATTTTGCACCATCTGCGGCAACATCGCAGAAGAAGAAACGTGCAACATCTGCCGCGACGCACGCCGCGACCAAACCATCATTTGCGTAGTTGAAGAAGCCAAAGACGTTGAAGTCATCGAACGCACCGGGTCCTACCGCGGTCTCTACCACGTGCTTGGCGGCGCCATCGATCCAATCCGTGGCATCGGGCCTGACCAGCTGCGTATCCGCGGCCTCATGAGCCGCCTATCCTCCAACCAAATCAACGAAATCATCATCGCCACCGACCCCAACATTGAAGGCGAGGCCACCGCAACCTACCTCGCCAGAATGCTAGACACCATGGGAGTGCCCGCATCACGCCTCGCTCTTGGCCTGCCAGTTGGTGGAGACCTCGAATACGCAGATGAAGTCACCCTGGGCCGCGCCTTCGAAGGCCGCCGCACCATCGGAAGTTAACCAAACCTGCTCCTAGAAGCGTAAAAAAGGTCACAATTTTGGCCAAAATGTTCGCAAGGTGGATCCAACAAACACGCTTCCCACTACCGCGCCTACACTGATCACAGCATCAGTGGCAATGCCACCCACAACATAGAAGAGGTCGACGTGGCGCTAATAGTGCAAAAATACGGCGGGTCATCCGTATCAGACGCGGAAGCAATGAAACGCGTTGCCAAACGTATTTGCGACACCCACCATGCGGGCCACAAACTCGTAGTGGTCGTATCCGCAATGGGAGACACAACTGACGACCTACTTGACCTGGCGGGCCAGCTAACCGAAGAGGCCCCCCAGCGTGAAATGGACATGCTCCTATCCGCGGGTGAACGTATCTCAATGTCGCTACTCGCCATGGCCATCAACCAAATGGGCGTGCCCGCAGTGTCATACACGGGAGCGCAGGCAGGCGTCCTCACCGACAGTCACTTCGGCAAAGCCCAAATCACAGGCATGGTGCCAGAACGAGTTGCCCGTTCCATTCGCGAGGGCCAGGTCGCCATCGTTGCTGGATTCCAAGGCGTGTCTTCCGATGATGACGTCACCACGCTCGGTCGCGGCGGCTCCGACACTACGGCAGTTGCCCTCGCAGCCGCCCTCCACGCTGATGTTTGCGAAATCTACACGGACGTTGACGGCCTCTACACCGCAGACCCGCGCATCGTGCCAACCGCAAGGCGCGTGCGCAGGCTCCGTCAAGAAGAAACCCTAGAGCTTGCGGCTCACGGCGCTAAGATCCTTCACCTTCGCGCAGTCGAGTTTGCGCGCAGGTACAACGTTCCCCTTCACGTGCGCTCCTCGTTTTCCGATAAGGATGGAACGTGGATCGCGAACTCTGACGCGCACCCCGAACTTGTTGGCCTCGTGCCAGATGCAGCCCTAAAAACCCTAGAGGAGGATCAAGTGGAAGCTCCCGTTATTTCCGGCATCGCGCATGACCGCAGCCAAGATAAGATCACGATCGTTGGAATCGCGGACGCGCCCGGCATGGCGGCGCGCCTCTTCCAAATCGTTGCGGCAGCCGGCGCGAATATCGACATGATTGTGCAGAACATCCCCACGTCTGGAACGGGCCGGGCGAATATTTCGTTCACGCTTCCCGGAGATGACGCCGAGCGCACTATCGCCGCGATCGAGGCGGCCAAAGATGAGCTGGACTACCAGGATCTGCGCTACAGCCCCGGCGTCGGCATCCTTTCGCTCGTGGGCGCGGGAATGAGGACCAATCCGGGTGTTTCCGCCAAACTGTTCGGCTCCCTGTCAGACGCGGGGATCAACATTGACATGATTACGACGTCCGAGATCCGCATCTCGGTTGTCACCAAACTTGAAGACTTGGATCGGGCTGTGCGCGCCGTGCACTCGGCGTTTGGCCTTGATTCCACTGAATCCGAAGCCGTTGTTTATGGAGGTACGGGACGATGAAAGAACTAACTCTCGCTGTTGTTGGCGCCACCGGCCAGGTGGGCCACGTGATGCGCCAGATCCTAACCGAACGCGATTTCCCGGCCACAAAGGTGCGTTTCTTCTCCTCGTCGCGCTCGGCGGGCACAAAACTCCAGTACTGCGGTGAAGAAATCGTGGTCGAGGACGTCGCTACCGCTGATTACTCCGGCATCGACATCGCGATTTTCTCTGCTGGGGGAGCCGCTTCGCGCGAGTACGCACCAAAGTTTGCCGAGGCCGGAGCAGTGGTTGTAGACAACTCGTCCGCGTGGCGTAAGAACCCGGATGTGCCGCTGGTGGTCAGCGAGGTCAACCCGCAGGCTATGAAGTCGCGCCCTCTGGGCATTATTGCGAATCCGAACTGCACGACGATGGCGGCAATGCCTTCGCTGAAAGTTCTTCACGAAGAGGCCGGTTTGAAGCGCCTCATGGCGTCCTCCTACCAGGCCGTATCAGGTTCGGGTCTGGCGGGCGTGCGTGAGCTCATCGACCAGGTTGAGGCTGGCGTGAAGCAGGACTTGCAGGCGCTCACCACTGACGGCAAGGCAGTTAAGTTGCCCGAACCAAAAACGTACGTGGCGCCTATCGCGTTCAATGTGGTGCCACTAGCAGGTGGCCTCGTTGATGATGGTTCTTTGGAAACGGATGAGGAGCAAAAGCTTCGCGACGAATCGCGCAAGATTCTAGGCATTCCAACGCTTGCGGCCTCCGCAACTTGTGTGCGCGTGCCGGTGTTTACGGGCCACACGCTCACGGTTCACGCCGAGTTTGAAAAGCCGATCAGCGTGGAGCGTGCTAAGGAACTTTTGCAGGAGGCTCCTGGCGTCCAGCTTGTGGATGTACCTACTCCGCTGGCGGCCGCTGGCATGGATGGAACGCTGGTGGGCAGGATCCGCCAGGATCAGGCAGTTCCGGATGGGCGCGGCCTGGTGTTTGTGGTTGCGGGTGACAATCTGCGAAAGGGCGCCGCGCTTAATGCGGTGCAGGTTGCGGAGCTTGTTGCCAAGGAGCTTTCCGGCTCGGTTGCCTAGATCACTCACTGCTACGGAATACATTCGTAGCGCTTGTGGTTTAGGGTGTTAGCAACGCAAATAACTTTTGGAGGGTTACCTAATGGCAACTGTTGATGTGGACTTCGAGAAGTTCGGTAAGACCATTGAGGAAAACGATATTGTCCTAGTGGACTTCTGGGCAGCGTGGTGCGGTCCGTGCCGCATGTTCGGTCCGATCTACGAGGAGGCTTCGAACCGTCACGAAGACGTAGTTTTCGCGAAGGTTGATACGGAGGCCGAGCAACAGCTGGCCGTTGCCGCGCAGATCCAGTCGATTCCAACTCTGATGGCGTTCCGCGAGGGGCTCGCAGTGTTCCGCCACTCTGGCGTGCTACAAGGCGAGGCTCTGGATGACATCATCCGTCAGATTAAGGAGCTGGATATGGACGAGGTCCGCAAGCAGATCCAGCAGGCTGATGGTGAAGGCACGGAAGGCAACTAACGCCAAAGTGTGAAAGGTTCAGGCACGCGATATGCGTGCCTGAACCTTTTTACGTGCCCGAACCCTTTTGTAGTGTCTGTGAGCGCGGGGTTAGCGCGCGGTTTTGTAATGCATGGCTCCGGTCACGGGGCAACGAGCCTGCGCGCTCTGTTTGGCAAGGTCAAGCTGGTTGGCATCGTCGTCGCGATTGTTGAGGATGGAGAAGTTGAACCTCAAGTTCGCGACAGCTGGATCAATGTGGTTGATATCGGATTCGGCTGCCCCGAGGCCTCGCAAAATGAATGCCTCAGTGCAGGCCATGACGTTGCTACGCTCTTGCGGATTGGCGGGCAGGTCAATGTTGGACAGGCAGGAGAGCACCAGGCGCACCGTGCTAGCGTCCGGGTTTTGAGTGATTTTGCCGGCCTCGTATGCGCCGTTCAAAAGCTGGTAGATGATGTGCTGAATTGTGCGGGCGTGTTGTTTGAGTTGCTGTTGTGGAACCGCCGAAGTGATGCGTAGCGGATAGCTGAAGTGGTTTTGGTTTCGAAGCTCTAGCTGGGCACGGATGTAGACGCGCAGCTGCTGAATCGGATCATCGATGATGCTGAGAGTTTCGCCGAGCGTCCTGGTGAAGCGCTTTGTGCTCTCAAGGGTGAGCGCCACCAGCAGGCTTTCTTTGTCTTCGTAGTGGTTGTAAAAAACGGTTCGGCCGATGCCTGCGCGCCTCGAGATTTGGGCGATCGAGATTTGCTCGAAGGAGTATTCGCGCATGAGCGATGCGAGCGCGGCAAATAGGGCATCGCGGGTATTTTCGCGGTGTTCGGCAAGGTTTGTCCCAGAGATTTTCGGCATAGATGTATTGTGACATTTTTCCCGTAAGTGTCGCAAAATCGTTTTGGGTAGACTCGAGGGCGTGAAGAAACTTGTAGTGGCAGCAGCTTTCATGCGCGGTGAAGGTGCAAAAGCGCAGGTGTTCGCGGCCGCGCGGGCATATCCTCAAGAGCTTCGCGGCTTGTATGAGCTGCCGGGCGGCAAGGTCGAACCGGAGGAGCGGCCCAGCGATGCCCTCGTTCGTGAAATCCGCGAGGAGCTAGGGTGCGACATCGAGCTTGGCCAACCGGTTTTGTCAAAGGACGAGGACGGAGCATGGCCGGTGCTGGGCGGACGGCGAATGCTGGTGTGGCTGGCTCGCCCGATTGGATCCCCGCAGGTGGGTGACGGTCACTTGGAGGCACGATGGGTGGCTGCCAGCGACCTGCATGAGATCACGTGGATAGAGCCGGATGTGCCGATTGTGGAGGCCGCTTTCAAACTGTATGCGCACGGGCTAGATAGTTTTGGCGCGTGCGAGGGACCGGCTATATACTGATCGGGCAACTAGACGCCAGATATGCCTGGTTTCTGGTGCTTGCGGGTGTAGTTCAATGGTAGAACATCAGCTTCCCAAGCTGAGAACGCGGGTTCGATTCCCGTCACCCGCTCCAACATGACGTCGAAAATGATAAGTAGGCGTTTGCGTTAGTGCGTACGCCCCAAGGGGGTCAAGAAAATCGCTTGCGTTAGCGGATTTGGGTTTTCCGTTACCTAGTATCCTGTTTTCCCTGTTCAGGTAGGGTGTCGGGGTTCAACTCGCTAACGGAGATGAAAAATGCGCCTCTGTGACCCGGCGTTAACGGTGGATCAGTGGTGTTGGTTCTAGGTTAGTAAACTTAGAATGATATTGTCTTATTTTCGGGCATTAGCCCGAATACCGCGTTATCGAAAGTGCTTTTAAAGCAAGCGCCTAAAACTGAATTTTGCTCTGTTGCCAGAGAGGGCCTATTGGCATCCTAAGTACGTCTAAGGCCTTGGAGTACACGCCTCCAAGGCCTTAGAGTCAGCGATTTAAAGGGCAAAAATCCCCACGGCTTTAACCGTCAATTTGCGGAGCCACATCAACAAATTCGGTTATAGGCACCGCCTGCTCACGTACCTTTTGAGCTTCGTCTTCGCTAACTATCCCCTCCGCCTTTTCTTCGGCATCACACCGGGCCTTGTAGTTTTCTATCTCATGCGCCTTGGCCGCCTCGTCCCAGCCAAGAATATCCGCAGCTATTTTCGCAACCTCGTCAATAGCAGCCAATCCGCGATTCCGATGCTCGTAACAGAGTCTGGTGCGGCGCGCCAGTAAGTCTTCCACATGCAAAACACCCTCATATAAAACACCAAACGCTATTTCTGCACGTCGAGATGGAGGTTTCCTCTTCGTCCATACGCAATAGGCTGGGCTTAGGCTTCGGTATAGGCTGCGGATTCCTGGGAGAAGCCTGCGTGCTGTGAAGAGCGATATTTAGTTCATTGATGGTGACGTATTTGATGTAGTCGTACCAGTTGTTTGGGAAGCTCTGGATATAGTGGATTTTCTTGTGTTTATTGGAAAATCGCAGGAAATAGAGTGAGAGGCTGAAAGGCTCTGTTCTTAGCTGGATGCCTTGCGATTTTGGGCAATATTTTATGAGTATTGATGATTTCTCTTGTTCACGGGTTCGTTAGGCGTTTTCGCGAGGCAAAATCGCTATCTCTAAACCGGCGAGTACGACTTCCATGATGATTTCAAAGTATTCCTGACTCATGCGGTCTTCATTTTTCGGGTTGGCTAGCGGAATTAAGTAGCCCTGGATGATGTCAGCCAGCGTTGTGGAGCAGACAGCTAGGGGCTG